>ENA-ORPK01000020-ORPK01000020.1-human-gut-metagenome-genome-assembly--contig:-NODE-20-length-131519-cov-31.106805_pt1 | contig 131519 bp, 123 predicted proteins | sample MGYA00242139_ERZ509068 | MGnify/ENA primary metagenome ERZ509068 (study PRJEB26280, sample SAMEA2338687) | human gut metagenome | biome: human gut; feature: human-associated habitat; material...
TTAGCGGAGGCGGTGTTGAGGTGTGTGTTGAGGTGGTGGAGGGAGAAGGTTGGTATTCTATTCTTTTTCTGCCCTATTTTGCCAAAATCAAATTTGGTTTCAGCAAAATGGTTTGAGTTTGAAGCGGTTGGGAAGTTGGATAATTTTGCGTGCCAGTTTGTGCAGCTCTTGCGTTTTCTTAATCTACTTTAAAGTTTGATTTTATCCTTGTTTGTGTGAGTTTTTTTGCGTGGTGGCTAGGTTTGGTTTTGCTTAATTCATAAAATTGCCAAAACCAAATTTGATTTTAACAAATTAGTCTAGCGGCAAGTAAGCTTTGTCTCGTTTGGTGAAATATGCGAGTTTAGTAAAGCCAAATTGACGCATTTTGTCTAGGGCGATGTCGTAGTTTGCGCCGACTTGCTCGGCGGCGTGGGCGTCACTTGAAATTGTGATGTCGATGTCGTTCTCGGCGAGGAGTTCTAGGACCTGGTCGCAAGGATAGAGTTCGTTGCACGGCTTTCGCAGCCCCGCTAAGTTCAACTCAACTACCAAATTCGCGGCTTTGACTGCCTTGACGGCTGAGGCGGCGAGCAGGCGGATGTCTTTTGTTGGGCGGTGGTTGAAGATTTTAAGAAGGTCGATGTGTCCGATGATGTCGAATTTACCGCATTTTGCGCTAGCTTCGATCGCGGTGAAATACTCCTGCCAAAGCGAGTCGATCTCTTTTGAGCGAAAACCGCCGATGAATTCTGGATTGTCAAAGCCCCAACCTCGCAAAAAATGCACCGAGCCGACTAAAAAATCCACCTTCGCATCCAACACTCGCGCATCCATCAAACCTTCGATGAAATCCACTTCGTAACCAAGTTTTACCTCCATTTTGCCTTTGTAAAACTCTTGCAACTCCAAAATTTGCGCCTCGTAAAGCGGCATTTGCGCAAAACTCATTCTGTATTTTTGGTCAAAATCCATCGGCGCGTGGTCGCTAAACCCAAAAACCTTGCAACCCTGAGCAAATGCGGCTGCGGCGTAACTTTGCGGAGTGCCTGTTGCGTGGTTGCAAAGCGGAGTGTGGTTGTGGAGGTCGATAAGCATTCAACACCTTTCAAATTCGGTTTTGTCAGTAAAGCAGGTCTTTGCTGATGTCTGGGGTTTCGAGGCTGACTTGCCGCCTGTTTGCAAACTGCAAAGTTTGCGTTGGGTAGGCGATCTTAATGTCGTCTTCGAGGTTTAAAGCTTGGATGATCTCGCTGCTGATCGTGCTTCTAAGCGCCAAAGCAGAGTAGGAATTTGTCATAAACCAAACGCTCACGCACATTCCGTAAGCCTCAAAAAAGGTGAAAATTCGCGGCTCGACATTTGGGTTTTTGATGCTGTAACGGTCGCGAAGTTTGTTCATCTGTCTGCGGGCGATGTCGGTGTAGCCTTTTGAGTATTTACGGGCGATTTCTTTGATGATGTAGGCGGCTTTTTGGTGGTTTGAGTCAAAAGTCAGCATTATGTCGATGCCGTCCCAAACGGTCTTCATCCCCGAGTGCGTGTAATTGGCGATGAGTTCGGTAAAGATGTAGTTGTTTGGGATGAATATGATGCGTCCGCTGCGGCGATTTTGCTTGTACGAGGTGAGCGTGATGTCTTCGTAGATCGTGATCCTAAGAAGCGAGATGTCGATGATGTCGCCGACATAGTCGCTGTTTTGCCACCTCACGCGGACGCGGTCTCCGACATTAAACGAGCCGCCAACGAAGATGACGCACCAGCCTAAAACGCTCATAAACATATCCTTCATTGCGATGGCAAGACCAGCTGAGGCAAAGCCCAAAATGGTAATGAGGTAGCTGACATTTTCGATATAGCCAAAAAGCAGAATGAAAATGACGATCGTAAAGACGATGACATTTGTGAATTTGGCGATCGTGTAGATCCGCGTGTTGTCCGTAACAAACTTTTTTGCAAGAATTTTCATCACAAAACCGACTAAAAAGACGATCAAAATGCTCGTGAAGATGATCGCGCTTAGTTTTAGCTGGTCTTTGATCTGCATATTTGCGTTATTTAGCGCGTCTATGAGCTTTTTTTCTTGCAAAGCGTAACTTGTTTTAGCGACATCAAACGCCACGCCAAACTGCCTAAGTTCGAGCTTCAACTCCTCGACTTTAAGGCGAGTTTGCAAGGAGTTGTCGAGTGTTGCGAGCTGTTCGGTTAGGATGACTTTGCGCTCAAAAGCTTTGATCGCTTGGTCGAGTTGCTCGCGGCGAGTCTTTAACTCTTCGCGTTTTTCGTTCGTCTCTCGGATGTAAGAAAAAGCGGAGAAAAGCACGAAAGGATTGGTGATTTTAGCGAGCGGTTCGACTTCACCAAAGGTCAAAAGCGAAGAAAAAGGCGTTTTTTCAAACTCTTTTAAAAGCTCCAACTGCTCTTGCAAACTCTCGACTCGCGCGCGCAAAGTGACTGAGTCGGCGGCGGAAGTGAGGTTTTGTTTTGTGCGTTCAAGTTCGTTGAGGATTTTTTTATAAGTGTTGTAATTTTCGTATCTCTCAACCCAAATGTTGTCTTTTAGCCTCGCGTCAATCGCGTTGATCTGACTTGTGAGACTTTTTTGCGAAACGGTGGTATTTTGCGAGGCAAAAAGCGTTGAGAAGAAGACGACTAAAACAACTAAAAATCTCACCTTTACTCCTTTAAAGCGGTGTTTAAAACCGCCAAAACTTCATCTTTTTTCACGCTGGTTTTGACGCCAAACGGAGCAAAGTCCGCGCCTTCTTGCGTGGCGAGGATAAATTTGATTTCGCCGTTTTCGTTTTTTTTGTCAAGCAAAAAGCTCTCGTAAAGCTCTTCGGCGGTTATGTTTTTTAACACGCTTTTAAGCGAAACTGGCAGTGAAAACGCCTCCAAAATGCGGCGAATTCGCGTGGCTAACTCGCGGCTTAAAAGCCCCAGTCTCACTGCGAGGTCGTTGGCAAGGACGATGCCGACACTAACTGCTTCGCCGTGCAAAAGTGTGCCGTAACCTGCTAGTTTTTCTATCCCGTGAGCGAAGGTGTGTCCGTAGTTTAACGCCGCTCTCACTCCGCTTTCGGTCTCGTCTTGGCTGACGACTTTGGCTTTGATCTGCACGCTTTTTTGGACGACTTTTTCGACAAAGTTGATCGCGTTTGAGTCGTTGGCGGCAAGTTTTTGCACCAAAAATTCGCTGAGATCCTCGCCGTTTGAAGCGGCAAATTTTTCAAAATCAGCAAAAAATTCTCGCTCGAAAATCACCGCCATCTTCACCGCCTCCGCAACTCCTGCGCTAAATTCGCGGCTGTTTAGAGTCGCTAAAAATCTACTGTCACACCAAACTGCCTTTGGCTGCCAAAATGCGCCGAGAAGGTTTTTGCCAAATTTGTTGTTAAAGCCAGTTTTTCCGCCCACACTCGCATCCACTTGTGCTAAAAGCGTGGTTGCAACGCTGACAAAGTTGATTCCTCGTTGGTAGATGGCGGCGGCAAAGCCAGTAAGATCGCTCACAACGCCGCCGCCAAGCGCGATGAGCGTTGAGTGGCGGTCGAATTTGGCTTCAAAAAGCGCGTTGGTGATCTGCTCGATGCTTTGGTAAGTTTTGTTCGCTTCGCCGTCAGGCAAAATGACACTGATGAGCTTTTTGGCGTGGATCTTGCTTTTGAGTTTTTCTAAATAAAGCGGCGCGACAATGTCATTCGTCACCACGCAAACATTCGAGTCAAACTCCAAGTGCCCTACTTTGCCGACATTTACAAAATAATCCCTCACGCCGTCAAGGTTGATTTTAATCTGCATTTTTCCTCTTTCAAATTCGGTTTTTACAACTATAAAACAAACTCTTCACCTAAGTAATGCTCTCTTACAAGCGCGTTATTGCCAACCTCTTTTGCGCTGCCGCTTGCAAGCAGGTTGCCGCTTTTGATGACATATGCGCGGTCGCAGATGGCGAGTGTTTCGCGAACATTATGGTCGGTGATCAGCACGCCGATGCCGATGTTTTTGAGTTGCGTCACAAGGCGTTGGATGTCGCTAACTGCGATCGGATCAACCCCTGCAAAAGGCTCGTCTAAAAGCAGAAATTTTGGCTTGCTGACCAAACTCCGCGCGATCTCACACCTCCGCCTCTCGCCACCGCTTAAACTCACACCCTTTCGCGCGCGGATGCCGTCTATGTGCAAAAGCGAGAGCATCTCCTCGACCTTTTCTTGCGCCACCGCCTTATCTTTGTAGAAAATTTGCGCTGCTAATGCGAGGTTGTCTTCAACGCTTAGGTCTTTAAAAACGCTGCTTTCTTGCGGAAGGTAGCCGATGCCTCTTCGTGCGCGGTTGTGAAGCGGGAGGTTGGTGATCTCCTCTTCGTCTAAAAAAACGCTGCCGCCACTTGCGTCGATCAACCCGCAGATCATATAAAACGAGGTGGTTTTTCCAGCTCCGTTTGGTCCTAAAAGCCCGACAATCTCGCCGCTTTTGACTTCTAAGCTAACTGAGTGTATAATCGTGGTTTTTTTGATGACTTTTTGTAAATTTTGCGCTTTTAAAATATGCATTCATCGCCTTTTGCGTGCTGTAAAAAAGCGAAATTTTACCAAATTTGCCTTAAAATGAGGCAAATTTTTACACACAAAGGAGAGAAAGTGAAAAAACTTCCCACAATAGTAGTCCTTGCCACTGGCGGGACGATCGCAGGGCAAAAAGACGGCAAGACTTATCGCGCTGGTGCGGTGAAGATCAGCGAATTTTTGAGCGTTTTTGAGTGGTTAGAGGGGATCGCGCAGGTGAGGACCGAGCAGTTTTGTCAGATCGGCTCGCAGGATATGACGAGTAAGATCTTACTTTCGTTGTGTAGGCGCGTGCAGGAGCTGGTGGAGGACGAGAGTGTGGATGGTGTTGTTGTTACGCACGGGACTGACACACTTGAAGAGAGCGCGTTTTTGCTAAACCTTTGCGTGGCGAGCAAAAAGCCTGTTGTGCTGACTGGGGCGATGAAAAGCAGCGACTCGCTTGGCAGTGACGGCGCGGCAAACCTCTTTGACGCGGTGTGTGTCGCGGCGAACAAAGAGGCGTGGGGAAAGGGCGTGCTGGTGGTGATGTCAAGTTTGATTCACGCTGCAAGGGAGGTTAGCAAAACGCACACGACAAGCCTTTGCGCCTTTGCTTCGCCAAATTCGGGGGCGATCGGCAGTGCGTTTCGCCGCAAAGTTCGCTTCTACCTCGCTCCGCTTCGCAGGCACACGACTTCGAGCGAATTTGCGCCGTTAAGGGCGGCGGAGTTGCCGCGTGTGGATGTGCTTTACAGCGGAGTGGATGGTGTTAGCAAAGAGCTGCTTGACGCCTCTCTTCGTGGGACAAAAGCGGTCGTTGCGTGCGGGGTTGGGAACGGGAATTTTTCTCAAAGCGTACTAGAAGCGTTGAAGCAGGCGGCACAAAACGGCGTGGCGGTCGTGAGGGTGAGTAGGACTTTGCGAGGGGAGATTAGTGCGTCTGGCGAGGTGAATGACGCAGAATGCGGCTTCTTGCGAGGGGATAATCTCAACGCGCAAAAGGCGAGAATTTTGCTTCAAGTTGCGCTTGCAAGTGGGCTGAAAAATGAGGATTTGGCGAGGGTTTTTGAAGAATATTAACCTTCGCGGCTAAGTGGAGCGGCGGTTTGCGGCTTGCATTAAGGCGATTTTGGGGTTGGCGGGTGCTGGACTTCGCAAATTCCAAATTGGCGGTTGTTTGGCTTGGTATTTGCTAGATTTAAATCTTTAAATGTAGCGAATTTTGACTTTGACATTTTTGCTTGGCAGTTGTTGAGGTTGAAACTTTGCTTTTAGCGAATGTATTACTTGAAATTTTAACTTTCTGGTTTTGGATTTAAGCCTAAAATGAGGATTTAAATTGTAAAAAAATGTTTTCACCTACACTTTTACACTAGTAAAAGTGCCCAAATTTCCAAAGCGACGCTTTGAAAATTTCATTAATAACTTAAAGCAACCAAAATCTTAAAATTGCAAAAATCAAATTTGATTTAACAAAATACCTAAAAATTTAGATTAATCGTAAAAAACTACCAATTTTTTACGCAACCTTGAAAGCGTTGTCGGGGGATTGGGGGGGGATAAAAAGGTGGATTTACGGGAGCGACTTCGCAATTCAAGCCCCGCAAGTCCGCCTTTGACATTATTTAACCTCGTAAAGCCTCCAAAAATTTAAAACTGGAAAAATCAAATTTGGTTTTAACATTTTAGGCTTTTGGTTTTGCAAGTGACGGTAGCAAATTTTCAAAGCGTTGCTTTGAAAATTTAGGCACTTTTGCTAACCGCAAAAGTGTAGGTAAAGCATTGCTTTTACAATCGCCATTCAGGTTTTACGATTACTAGTTAAGATTTACAAGTCGATATTTTACTAATTTACAGACGGCAAAAATTAAATTTGATTTTGACAAATTCGCAGAGTTTTAAATTTGGTTTTGGCAATTCGTAAAACTACTAAAACAGAATTTGAGGTTTGGCGAGTTTGGAACTAGTGACTAAAATTATCAAGCTGCTGGAATTGGTGGTCACCAAATTAGCGAGTTGCTAAAATCGCCAAACCAAATTTGGCTTGGCATTTGGCGACTCGCACCTCGCCAAAGCCAAACCAGCGCGCCTACTCACCTTTTGACTTCGCCATTCTCTTGCGTTGCGTTGGGTCAAGGTAGCGTTTGCGGACGCGAATGTTGATCGGCGTTACCTCAACCAACTCGTCCTCTTCGATCCACTCTAACGCCCTTTCGAGGTTGAGTTTGCGCGGCGGGACGAGTTTGATCGCGTCGTCTGAGCCGCTAGCGCGGACATTGGTTAGGTTTTTGCCTTTGATCGGATTGACATCAAGGTCGTTTGGTCGGCTGTGCTCGCCGATGATCATCCCGACATAAACCTTAGCTTGCGGTTCGACAAAAAGCACGCCGCGGTCTTGCAAATTCCAAAGCGAATATGCAAGTGCAACGCCGTTTTCCATACTGATCAACGCGCCGTTTGCCCTTCGCTCAACCGAGCCGATCAGCGGTCGAAACTCCAAAAAGCTGTGGTTCATCACCCCTTCGCCTTTGGTGTCAGTCAAAAACTGCGAGCGAAAGCCGATCAGCCCGCGCGCTGGGATCTCAAACTCCAATCGCGTCTGCCCGTCCCCCGTTGGACTCATCGTCTTCATCTCCGCCTTGCGTTTGCCGAGCTTTTCGATGACAACGCCTGTGCTTTCATCTGGCGTGTCGATGACAAGAGTTTCAAACGGCTCGCATTTCACGCCGTTAATCTCCCTTACAACAACCTCAGGTCGCCCCAAACAAAACTCAAAACCCTCGCGGCGCATATTTTCCGCTAAAATCGTGATCTGCAACTCACCGCGTCCGCTTACTTTAAACTTGCCTTCGCCCTCGTTTTCAACGCGCATTGCGATGTTAGTCTTCATCTCGTTTGCAAGTCTCTCGGCGATCTTGTTGCTAGTTACGCTTTTGCCCTCAGTGCCTGCAAGCGGGCTGTCATTGACGCTGAAAACCACGCTCAAAGTCGGCTCTTCGATGTGGAGTGCTTCAAGCGGATTTGGGTTAGCTGGATCAACAACGCTGTCGCCAACATCAAGCGCCTCAAAACCTGCGATCGCTACGATGTCGCCGCATTTTGCGGTTTCGATGTCAAGCCGCTCTAAGCCCATAAACCCGACAAGTTTGCTAATTCGTCCATTGACGCGCGTACCGTCACTTTTCATCATCAACACGCTCTGGTTTTTACTCACCTCGCCATTAAAGATGCGTGCAATGCCGATTTTACCAACATAATTGTCGTAATCAAGCGTGAAAACTTGCAGTTGAAGCGGATTTGCCACATCCCCGCTTGGAGCTGGGACATTTTTGATGATCGCTTCAAAAAGCGGCTGCATATCTTTATTTTCATCTTCGAGATTGTTTTTAGCGTAACCATTTTTAGCCGCTGCGTAGATAATCGGAAATTCGAGTTGCTCGTCCGTTGCGTCAAGTGCGACAAAAAGGTCGAAAATCTCGTTGATCACGCGGTCTGGGTCGCCCGCTGGCTTGTCGATTTTATTCACCACCACAATCGGTCGCAAACCGCGCGCAAGTGCCTTTTTAACGACAAATTTAGTCTGCGGCATCACCCCTTCTTGAGCATCCACAAGAAGCAAAACGCCATCGACCATTTTCAAAACCCGCTCAACCTCACCACCAAAATCGGCGTGTCCGGGAGTGTCGATGATGTTGATTTTGTAGTCTTTATAGGAAATTGCGGTATTTTTCGAGAGAATGGTAATGCCGCGTTCGCGTTCGATGTCGTTGCTGTCCATTACGCGCTCGCCGACTGACTGGTGAGTGCTAAAAGTCCCGCTCTGCTTTAAAAGTTCATCAACAAGTGTGGTTTTACCGTGATCGACATGGGCGATGACGGCGATGTTGCGGATCTGTTGCATTGGCTGCCTTTAAGTTAGTTTAAAGTCGCCGATTTTAGCAAAAAAAATTAAAAGTTTCGTTAAATTGCAAAATTGCTAAAACCAAATTTGATTTTAGCAATTTTCAAAATTAGCTTTCAGCCTAACAAATGCCCCGCTGACGCCATCAAAAGCGTGAGGACGAGGATGTAGCAAAAAAGTGCGGCGAGGTTGATGCCGATTTTTGCTAACAGGCTAAAATTTCGCCTTGCCACCCACGCCCACAAAATGCGGTTTGAGAGGATGACAAAGAGAAAAATAAAGCCAAATGTGACAAAAAAGCTCATTTGCGAGATACCAAAAAGCTTCGCAACTCCCTCTTGCAACCACATTTTCTAGCCCTCAAAAACGCCGGTTGAGAGATATCTCTCGCCTGTGTCGCACAAAATGATGACGATTTTCTTGCCTTGAAATTCTGGGCGTTTGGCGATTTGCTTGGCAGCAAAGATGTTTGCCCCGCTTGAAATTCCAACCAAAATTCCTTGTTTTGCGAGGTTTTTCGCACTCTCTTTTGCGTCTTCGTTGCTGACTAAGAAAAACTCGTCGATCAACTCTTTATTAAGGTTGGCTGGGATGAAGTTTGCGCCGATGCCTTGGATCGCGTGAGGACCTGCAACGCCGCGTGAAAGTAGAGGTGAAGCGGCTGGCTCAACGGCAATGGCTTTTAAGTTTGCGTTGGTGGCTTTGGCGACTTTTGCGATGCCGCTGATGCTGCCGCCTGTGCCAAAACCTGCAACTAAAACATCAAAACTTCCAAGCTCGGCTAAGATCTCCTTTGCCGTTGTCTCTTCGTGGATTTTTGGGTTTGCTGGGTTGTCAAATTGTGACGGAATGAAGCCTCCGCATTGCGCGGCAAGCTCGACTGCCTTGTCGTGCGCACCCTTCATCCCAAGCTCCTTTGGCGTTAGCACAAGTTTTGCGCCGTAAGCCTTTAAAAGCGCGCGGCGTTCTAAGCTCATCGACTCTGGCATCGTAAGCGTGATCTGAAATCCAAGCGCAGCACAAACCATCGCAAGCCCCACGCCCGTGTTGCCGCTTGTTGGCTCGATGATCGGCGTGTTGGCGGTGATCTTGCCTGAGCTGATCGCCTCTTTGATCATCGCAAGTGCGATCCTGTCTTTGACTGAGCCACCGGGATTTTTAAACTCGCATTTTGCGTAAATCTCCGCGTTGTCGTCTGCGATTTTAAGAAGTGGCGTGTTGCCAATTAGCTCTAAAATGTTGTTGTAAATCATCTTCTCTCCTTTAAAATATCAAAATCAAATTTGGTTTTGGCATTAAGCTAACGCGTTTGCCAAATCGTCGATCAAATCCTCCGCGTTTTCAAGCCCAACGCTGATGCGGATGAGCCCTTCGCTGATCCCTGCGCTTGCGAGTTGCTCGCTGCTAAGTTGCTGGTGCGTGGTTGAGGCTGGGTGGGTGATGATCGACTTTGTGTCGCCGATATTAACTACGATGCTAAACAACTTGACTGAGTTCATCACCTTTGCTGCAACCTCGCGCGAGCCAACATCAAAGCACAAAAGCCCGCTCGCCATCTGCTCTGTGAAGTAGCGGCGGACAAAGTCAAAGTGCGGCGAGTTTGGCAAGGCTGGGTAATTCACGCTTTTTACCTTTGCGTGAGTTGAGAGGAAGCGCGCAAGCTGCAAAGCATTGTGGCTGTGGGCTTTTACGCGGACCGAGAGGGTTTCAAGCGAGTTTGTAAGCTGCCACGCGTTAAACGGCGAGAGGGTCGCGCCAATGTCGCGTAAAAGTCCGATGCGGATGCGGAGGCAGAAGATGTCAAACGCGCCTGCTAAGTCGGCAAAAACAAGCCCGTGGTAGCTCTCGTCTGGCTCGTTGAAGTGCGCGTAACGCGGGTTTGCAACAAGTTTTGCGTTCAGCGTTTTTGACGAGACGATGAGCCCTGCGATGCTAACGCCTTGTCCGCTGATGTATTTGCTTGCACTATGCACAACAACATCCACACCGTGTGTAAGCGGGCGGTAGATCACAGGTGTCGCAACCGTGTTGTCCGCGACTGTCACAACACCGTGTTTGTTGGCGATCGCAACGATCTGGTCGATGTTTGGGATCGAGATTTGCGGGTTTGAGAGGGTCTCAAAGAAGATCGCCCGCGTTTTGTCGTCGATGAGTGCTTCGAGGTCGGCAACGCTTTCAGAGTCAAAAACTCTTGCTTCGATGCCAAAGCGTTTCATCGTGTTGCAAATTAGCGTTGTTGAGCCGCCGTAAATTTTCTCGGCGATGATGATGTTTTCACCGCACGCAGCGAGGTTTGCCAAAGCGTAGAATATCGCCGCTTGACCGCTAGCGACTGCTAGTGCTGCCGCGCCCTCTTCTAACGCCGCGATCCTGCCTTCGAGGATGTCCGTGCTTGGGTTGGTAAGGCGTGAGTAAATTTGCCCCAACTCTTTAAGCGCAAAGCGGTTTGCCGCCGTTTCGCACGAGCCAAAGTCGTAAGCCGTGGTTTGGTAGATCGGCGGATTCATCGCGCCTTGCGCGCTTTTTGGGTCATAGCCTGAGCGGATTGCAAGAGTTTCGAATTTCATCTTAGTCCTTTCGTAAGAAATTTTCTAAGATTAACCAAAAAATCTTAAATCAATATGAAAAAAATGCTAAAATCGAATTTGATTTACCAAATTGTAAAAATTCGTTTCAAATTCTGTTTTAACAAGGCTTTAACGCGGGTTTTGCGGGTTTGTGAGAGTGAGAAAACGCGGTGAAAAAGGGGTTAAGAATTCCTTTTGGTGGGAGATAAAGATGTAGCTTGTGCCAAATTCGCGGCTAAATTTGAGCAGCAGTTCGATCAAGGCTTTGACGCTGAGGATGTCTATCGAAGCAAAAATTTCGTCACAAATCAAAAGGCGAGGTTTTACCAAAAGCGCGGCGATCAACGCGACTTTTGCCGCCTCACCCATACTCAGCGAAGTTGGCAAGCGGTCAAGGGCGTTTGCGGGAAGTCTCAAACGCGCGAACAACTCTAAGTGTTCGCCGTTTTGTGGTAAGTTGAAGTTGGTGTAAATGTCTTCAAAAAGCGACCTTACGCTTCTTGCTGGGTTGAGGCAGAGTTTTGCGGCACAAAAGGTGTATTGCACCTGTTTGTAAAAGGTGGCGTCTGGCTTTAAGTCGTTGTAGCTCACGCCGTTTAGCAAAATTTCGCCTTCGCTTGGGGCGAGGAGTTTAAGCAGGATTTTAGCAAGCGTGGTTTTGCCGCTGCCACTTGGCGCACTAAGAGCTAGGTGCGAAGCGGCGTCAAGCTCAAAAGAGAGGTTGCTAAAAAGCGTGAAGTCTCGCCGTTTGGTGTAAAAATGCTCTTTTGTGTGAAAAGTTTTGCTAAGGTTACTAACTTCTAAAAGCATAAAACTCCTTAAAATTCGCCGTTAAACAAAGCGACTAGCTGCTTGCCCGCTTCGCTTTTTGGGGCGGTGAAAAACTCGCTGTTAAACTCAACCACGCGCCCTTCGTTTAAGAGTAAAATCTGCGCGCAAAACTCCCTTGCGACCGCTAAGTCGTGGGTGATTAGCACGCAAGGAAAGTCGCGCAAAAGTTCAAGTAAGCTTCGCGCATTTTTCTCGTCTAAATTCGAGGTGATCTCGTCACAAAGCAAAATTTTCGCCCCGCAAACTAACGCCAACGCAACTTGCACGCGCATCGCCTCGCCGCTGCTTAGCTCGTAAGGATAAGCGTGCCAAATTCGGCTTGTTTGGCTCAGCCCCAAACGCTCAAAAACGTCAAAAGCCTCCTGCTTTTTCGCACCGCACATCCCAAAAAACCGCCCGATGTCTAAAAGTGGCGGAAAGGCGGCTTTTGCGTCTTGGAAGATGTAGGCAACTTTGCGTCTGTAAGCGGGCAAGTCGGTAAGTTTTAGCAGCTCTTCGCCGTTAAGCGTGAGTCGCCCAGCTTTAAGTTCAAAACCCTCTGGCTCTAAACGAGCAAGCGAGCGTAAAAGAAGCGTTTTGCCGCAACCACTTGCGCCTAAAATTCCAAGCATTTTGCCCTTTTCAAGCGTAGCGGAGAAGCTGATGTTTTCAAGCAAATTCACGCCATTTAAACTTAGTGTCAAGCCTTCGCAAATCATCTCGCAGCCTTAAATTTGGCGTCATTTGCAAAGTGCAAAAGCGGCATCAAAAGTAGCAAAAACACCACAACAGGAAGCACGACAAGCCACCAACCGCCGATGAAAATCGCGTTTGCCCCTTCGCTCAAAAGCGTGCCTAAACTCGCCTCGCCAAGCCCTACTCCTAAACCAAAGAAGCTTAAAGTCGCCTCAGTGGTGATCGCGTGGGCAAAATTTAGCACAAAAAGCGTAAGCAAAAGCGGCGCGGCGTTTGGCAGAAGTTGGGTTAAAAGAAGGCGTGGTTTTGAGTAGCCACAAACAACGCAGTGCTGGTAAAAGTCGCTTTTTTTCAGGGCGTAAAACTCAGCTTCAATCACCTTTGCGACAAAAGCAAAATGCATAAGCGAAATGACAAAGATCGCCAACACAAGTCCGCCGCCAAAGAGGCTTTGCACAAAAAGGGCGATCAAAAGTGAAGGAATCGAGAGCAAAATTTCAAACAACCCGAGCCAAAACTCACGCGCAAAAAGCGAGGCAAAAACGGCAAAAATGACGCCTAAAAAGAGCGTCAAACTCCCGCCCAAAAGCCCGACAAACAGCGAGACTCTAAGCCCCTCGCAACAACGAGTCAAAAGGTCGCGTCCTAAAAAGTCCGTGCCAAAAATGAATGTCGAATTTGGCGGAAGTTTTGAGACTGAAAGATCCACCCCGGCGCCGCTAAACGGCGAGAAGATCGGCACAAAAACCGCCAACGCCACCACAAAAAAGAGGCTGCAAAGCGCGACTTTGCTAAGCGGCGAGAGAGTGTTAAAATCAAATTTGGTTTTTACACTACGCATTTGCTTGCCTTTTGTTTAAAAATCCCAAAAGCAGCTCGGCGGCGACATTGATCAAAAAGACGCTTACAACCGAGCAAAGCCCGATGAAAATCACAACTGGATAGTCCTTAAAAAGCACCGCGTCAAGGCTAAGCTTGCCCATCCCTTCGTAAGCTAGAACCACCTCAACGCCGTAAGCTGAGCTTAAAAACCCCGCCAAATTCGAAGCGGTGTAAGTAAGTAGCGTGTGAAGCGAGTGAAGCGGCAAGATGAAGCCATAAACGCGGGCTTTGCTTAGTCCGCGCGCAAAAGAAGCGGTGATGAAAGTTGAGTTGAGCGTGGTTTTTAAGGAGGCGTTAAAGACGCGGATAAACAAGACTAAATGCCCTAAAAGCATACTCAAAAGTGCTAAAACCAAATTTGACTCTATTTCAAAATAAATGCCAAAAACTAGCAAAACTAACAACGCCAAAGCAAAGCTTGGCAACGCAAAAAACGAGACGCAAAGCCACTCAACAACGGCTGAGAGGAAGGCGAATTTAAACGAAGCCAAGCAGATTGCAAGAGCGGTCACAAAAAGTAAAACTAGCGACAACGACACTAGCAAAAGTGTGTTAAAAAAGAGTGGCAAAACGAGCGAAGTCACGCTTTGTCCGCTTAAAAGTGAGTTGCCAAAGTCAAGTCTAAGGGCGTTTTTGAGCCACGCGGTGTATTGCGCCCAAAAGCTTTGGTCGAGGTTTAAATTCGCCTCAAAAGACTCCCTCAACGCCTCGCCAACGCCTTGTAAGTTGGTCGCAAAAACCACGCTTCCGCTGCTGTAAAAGCCTAACGCAAAGAGCAACAAGCTCACCAAAAAAAGCGACGCCAAGCCGTAAATCAAGCGTTTTGCCAACACCTCAACTCCTTAGCCGCTAGTTTTTCTTCCACTCCCAAGCGTTTGCCAAAAAGCCGACTCCGTGGTGTCCGAGCGTGTAGTGCTTCACACCCGTGACGCGTTTGCTAACGACAAGTGGGTAGTTGATGTATGAGATAAACAAAAACGGCGGGTTGTCGTGCAGGGCGTTGATGAATTTTGCGTAATACTCCTTGCGTTTTTTTGCGTCTCTTGTCTCGCGGGCTTTTTGCAAGTAACGATTAACCTTTTCGTCTTGGTAGTGGTTTAGGTTAAAGTCGCTCTCCTCGCCAAAGTTGCCAAAAACCCTGAAAGTGTGCATATCAGGGTCAAGCGGACTGCCCCAACCTACGACAAAACTATCCACCGCCGAGTAGTCAAAAGTCCCTGCGTTTTTCGCAACACCTTTTGCATTCACACCGACTTTCTTAAACTCGCTTACCAAAAACTGCGTCATAGCCACGCGCAACGGGTCGTTACTCATCGCGTAAATCTCAAACGACAACTCGCGTCCATTTCGCTCGTAAATGCCCTTTGCGTTGTGTTTAAAACCCGCTTTTGCAAGAAGTTTGTGGGTTTTGTTTGGGTCAAATTCGAATTTAGCAAATTTTTCTGGCGCAGCCCACGAGTTTTGAAGCGGGTGGTGGGCTACAAAACCCAAGTTGTGAAGCAAAGTTGAAACTAAAAGCTCGCGATCCACCGCGTGGATTAACGCCTGCCTAACAAGCTTTTCTTTCAAAAACTCGTTGTGAAAGTTAAACATCAACGCGCGGTAGTCAGCCGACTTCTCCACAAAAAGGTTGAATTTCTTATCGTTTTCAAAGTTTTTTGCAAACTCAAAAGAGACTAACGCCGCGTCAAGCTTGCCCGACTTTAACGCAAGAGCGGCGGTGTTTGGGTTTGGGATCGTCTGTAAGATCAAATTTGGTGTTTGCACCTTGCCTAAGTAGAAGTTTTCGTTTGCTTTAAACTCTTTTCTAACGCCCTTTTTGTATCTCACAAGTTTGTAAGGTCCAGTTCCAACGGGTTGTTGGTTAAATTTTGCGGTGTTTAGGTCTTTTCCGTTAAGCAGGTGAAAAGGGATGACACCAACGCTAAGCGAGTCAAGAAGTGCGGGGTAAGGCTTGCTAAGCGTGACTCTCACGGCGTAGTCGCCACGCACCTCAACGCTTTTAACCAAGCTAAAATTTGGGCGAAGCGGCGAATTTACCTTTTCGTTCATAATGCTCTCAATGGTAAATTTCACATCCCTCGCGCTAAATTTCGCTCCATCGTGCCACGAGACATTTTTCTTCAACTCAAAGTCATACACAAGCCCGTCTTTGCTCACGCTCCACGACTCAGCAAGGTCTGGCAGCGGTTGCATATTTTCGTCAAACCTCACAAGCCCGCTAAACAAAAGCCCAAAAGCGTTGTCGTGGTCTTCACTGAAAATGGGGTTAAGCTTTTCTTCTTCGTTTTCAGTGGCGATGCGTAGCGTGTTTGCGCTTGCTGCGTTAAGCCCAAACGCCACGACACACAAGCTAAACAGAAATTTCGCTAAAACTCTCTTCATCCTCTCCTCCTTTTGAAGTAGTAATACGATTTAAAAAAAGAGTATGATTTTAAATTTAAAAGGCTAAATTTTGGCTGAAAGCGTCAAAATCAAATTTGGTTTTGATGCTTTGTTACTGATTTGTTACTTTTTTTCTTACTTTTTTTAAGCCATTTTTAAGAAAATTTTGCTTCAAAACTTGGCGTGAAACAACTTTTTTAAACGCAAAACAAACGGCTCAAACGCCCGCCGCAACGGACTTGACGCGGTTTTTACAAAAAAAAAAAAAAAAACAAATTAGAAACGAGGTTTAATTTTCATTTAAGCTCTTGGGTGCGATATTTTATAAAATTTTTTGAAAAAGGATGACTTATGAAAGTTAAGAAATTTAAAAAACAAGCCACAAGGCTTAATCGCAAAAGCCAAAACACGCTTTTGCCTCGCCTTGTCACGGGACTAGCCGCCGCAACTGCATTTAGCGGCGTAGCCTTAGCCTCTGACAACACCTCACTTGACGCATCGGGTAACACAAATCCGTTGAATGTAACTATAAAAGCTGATAAAATTAAAACTGATATTTTAGGGCAAACAGCAACTAATGCAAAAAATAATAATATTACAATAAATAGCAATTTAGTTTCATCGCCAGTTCAAATACCTGGTAATAATTCGGCAGCAGTAAATACAATTTCATTCATAGCAGCAAACGCGTCTAACAACGCAGACTCTAATACGCTAAAAATTCAAGCAGCAAATATTGCGTATAGCACAAGTGTAATCAACGCACAAGCTAAAAATAATGCAACAAATAATAATTTTATAGCCACTAACATTGAAACAACACAACAAGGACAAGGACCTGGTCATTTATTTAATGTTATCACGACATCAAGTAGCAACCTAAACGCTTCTGGCAATACGCTTTTAATAACCAAAAATTCTTCTTTAAATCAAGGACTTTTTGATGGTAGCACTCACGGTCAATCAACTAAATTTACACCACTCCTTCAAGGTAATGCAACCAGTGTTTTGGTAAATGGTGCGGCACAAGCTGGAAGCTATATTAAAGATAATAATTTAACAATAGAGTCGCTAGACACAATAAATTTGACTTATAAGCTAGCAGGTAGTGCAACGGCGGTTTTCATTAACAATTCTAACGCGAAAGCAAATGTTAATAACACCACGCTTAGAATTTACCAAAGCACGGTTTCTGGCACGGCGATCGGCGTAAATCACTTAGGTAGTGGTAATGCTTACGGCACGAAAGTCTTCCTAGAAAAGCAAGCGAGCAACTCAGGTGGCGTGTATGGCGCAAAGCTAACAAGCGGCTCAGCAAACAACACAGAGCTTTTGTTAAACAACTCTTCTATTAAAAATGGCGGTAACGCGTACGCTGCCTACACTGAAACAGGGACGATCAACAACTCAGTAGTTAAACTCTTTGGCGGTAGTGAGGTTAGCGGTAGCGTGTATGCTGCTTACATTAGCAAAGGTGAGAATCAATATTCTGAGGGTAACATCCTTAACATCACAAACGGCAGTAAGGTTGCTGGCAATGCAACTGCCATTTTTATGGGGCGAGGTGCGGCGAAAAATACGCGAGTTTATATTAGTGATAAAGCCGAGATCGCAGGTAATGTAACTGGCGTGCATATCAACAACACAACACAAAACAGCGCGATGAATGATGTTTTGGTTGAAATTAGCTCTAATGCGGTCATCAAAGGTGAGGTAAGAGGTGTTGTAACAGCTGGTAAGGGAAAAATTACGGGCATTAATGTAACAACAAGTGGCGCAAAACTTGAAGGTTCTATTTACGGTGTTGTAGCAAGCGGTGAAGCAAACTTAGAAAACTCGAAGATCATCATCAACTCAACTACTGGTACAGCAAATTTGCAAACTAGTTCAGGTAGAGGAATTTTTGCTTTAAGCACAACTGGATCTGGCAACATCACCGGCGGCGAGATTGTTTTTGGCAACAACTCAAACTACACTACAACTGGAAACGGCTATGTTGTCGGTGGTTTTTCAAACTCAACTAACGGCGGTAACATCAACCTTAGCAAAATTACCATTAACAATTCGTCAATTAACATTGTCGGAAAAGACGCAACCAAACACACGCTCATCGCTGGTGGTTACGCAGCTGGCAAAAGCGGCAGTGCAAACAACAACACGCTTGACTTTCAAAGCGGTTTGATCAACATTACAGGGCAAACGGTTTGGTACTGGTTTGCTGGTGGCTACTCGGCTAGTAACAACGCTAGTGAAAACAAGGTTCTCTTTGCCGACTCAACACAAGCTGCCACAGACATCATCGGCGGTTACGCAGGAAGCGTTGCGCAAAAAAAATAATGTCAGCATCGGCAAAAAAGTTGAGATCACGGGTAATGTCGTTGGCGGCGTTGCACTTGGCGGTAAAGCTGATGGGAATAATGTAACCGTAGCGGCTGAAAGTAAGATTAGCGGTGGCGTTTTTGGCGGTTTGAGCGCGGCGGCTGACGCGTCTAGCAACAACATTGTGTTAAATAAAATAAACATTAGCGGAAGCACTAAGACTCTTACAATCCACATCAACGCAACAAACCCAGATCAAAAAATCACAGCCGCAACGGGAGGCTCAGTCGCGGGCGGCTTTACGCTAAAAGGCTCGTCAAACAAGAACAATGTAACCATCACCAACGGCTCAACGATCTCTGGTCTAGTCATCGGCGGTGGTGCGCAAAGTACTTCGACTGAGAATAACAATGTGACGATTGTCGGCTCAACAGTTGGCACGGCGTTTGGTGGGTATGATGTTGCGGCGGTAGGCGGAGCGATCCAGCCAAACGGCAACCCTATTCTTTCAACCGCCACTGGTGTTGCAAACGGAAACTTTGTAAATCTTACTAATGTAACGACAACTGGTGTTAAGGAAGTGAATTTTAACACTTCTGACACTACGACTAAGTATGATGTTGAGGGTAATGTTTTTGGTGGTTTGGCTTCACTTAACGGCTCAAAAGACAACAAAGTGCTCATCGGCTCTAACAGCACGATCAAAGGAACAGTGCTTGGCGGCGGTAGCTTTGGTGGAGCGAGTTTGAACAACACGGTTGAGATCAAAGGAGGGGCGGCTGGCAAAGAAAACATCATCCAAGCAGCCGTCTTCGGCGGTCTTTCACAAGGCTTGAAAGAAGTCTCGAACAACACCGTCACGCTTGAAAATGTCAATGTCACAGGAGAGGTTAGAAACGCAAGTTTTTCTTACGCTACGCAATTCAAATTTGAAGTTGGCGGAACTGTTGGCGGCGGTTTGACATACGGCACGGGTAATGTCAAAGATAATGTCATCAAAGTCAAAAACTCGGACTTAAAAGGCTCGGTCATCGCAGGTGGCGCGCTAAACGGCACGGTTGAGAAGAACAATGTCACACTTGAAAATGTCAAGGTCGGCGGTAACATCTACGGCGGTTACAACATCAACGCAAGCGGGTTTAAAGACGCTAACAACCCACTTACCAACACAAGCAGTGCGGCAAACTCAAACATCGTAAATATCAGCGGCGTTAGCACGACTGGCTCGTCAAACTACACGCTTTTAGGTCACAAATTTGACACAGAGGGAAATGTCATCGGCGGTTACGCGGGCAACCAAGGTGCAAGCAGCAACAAAGTCTTCATCAACGACTCAACCACAAAGTCAGACATCAACGGTAGCGTCATCGGCGGTGGAAGCTTCTACGGAAAGGCTGAGAACAACGAAGTTGTCGTAAGCGGTAAAGACAACGCCACAAAAACGCAGATCAACGGCGGTGTTTTTGGCGGTTTAAGCGGCGGTGTTAATGGCGCGGGTGCGGATGTTAGCGGTAATAAAATCACCCTTAATTTTGTTAATCTAACAGGTAGTACTTCTAAACTTACATTTGGCAAGGGCGCGGGCGGCTTTCAAGCAGGCGGCAGCGTCATCGGCGGTTACTCTATGTTTAAGCAAGGCGTTGTAAAAGACAACCTTGTTGAGATTAAAAATGCCTACGCTCACGGCTCGATCGTTGGTGGCTCAGGCGGCGCGGAGGTGAAAAACAACAGCGTTGTGCTTGAAAACTTGACGATCGGCGGCAATGTCATCGGTGGTAAGACAAACGGCGCAACTGGTGCTAGCAACAACAAAGTTGAGCTCTCAGGCGTGGAAGTTAAAGGCGGCACTAGCATTAGCGAGCCGGGCACAACCACCACACAAGCAAAAGGTGATGTCACTGCGGCGGTTGTCAAGGACGGCAAAGTAGAGCATTCAAGCGTAAATTTGACAAACGCAAATGTAGCTGGTAGCGTCTTTGGCGTTTTGGCAAACGGAAGTGCGAGCGCGAACAACACGAGTGTGAGTTTAGCAAACGCGCAGGTCAAAGGCGATGTCACGGGCGTTGCTGGGACTGGAAACGGCGCGGTGAGTAATGTCGAAGTGAAGATCGACGAGAAGTCAAAGACTGAGGGAAGCGTCATTGGCGCAACAAGTGCGAACAAGGGCGATGTCAGCGGCGTTAAGGTCACAAACAACGCAGCCATCGGCGGAAGCCTTATCGGCGTTGCAAACGCTGGCAAGGCTGAGAATGTCGAGGTCTTTACGAACAACTCGACAACTGGCGATGTGATCGGTGTGGCAAATGCTAGCGGGGATGTTAAAAATGTCACTCTAACCGTTAAGCACGAAGTTGGCGGAAGTGTGGTTGGCGTGAATAACTCAACAGGTAAGGTCGAAGGCGTTACCGTGAGCGTTGAGAAAAATGTAGGCGGAAGCGTGGTTGGCGCGAATGCAAGCGGGAATGTCACAAAGGTGAATGTAAGCATTAGCGCGAGTGTCAAAGGAAATGTAACTGGCGCATACTCACAAAAAGAATCGGCAACATTTAACAATGTGACGATTAAAGGCAACGGTTCAACTGTGATCGGCACTGACGCAAATAGCGGCACGATCATCGGCGGTTACGGCGAAAAAGACGCTAAAAACAACACTGTGAATATCTCAAAGATCAACACCACAGGGCAAGTCATCGGCGGCTGGGCAAACAACGGCAACGCTAGCGGCAACACAGTCGTCATCGACCAAAGCTACATCGCAACGAGCAAAAACCCAGACCCTGCAAGCAAAAACAATAAATACACCTACAACACAAACGACACAAAAGGCATCGCCGTCATCGGCGGTTACGCGCTAAATGGCAATGCGTTTGAAAACTCAGTAAAAGTCGTAAATTCGACAATCTACGGACACATCTGCGTTAGCTACCAAGAGAAAAAAGGCTTTAACGACAATGCAAGTAGCGGCGGGAATATGGACAACAACGCAAGCGGGGCAAACTGGCGTGGGAGAATTGAGGTTGTTAATTCAACCGTGAGTGGCAGCTTCTTAAAAGTGTGCGGCAACAACAACAGCTACCAAGTAGCAGAAAATGTCGTCTCAGCAAACTCGACAATCAACGACACCGAGATCAAAAACGGCTCGCTTGATGACAGCAACATCACAAACTCAAATGTGACTGATAGCAACATCAACACAAGCAACGCAAGTAACGACAACATCACAAACTCAAACATCTCAAACTCAAATGTCAGTAACTCAAATGTCAGTGGCGCGAACATCACAAACACAAGCGTGAATAACACGACCGTGACGAATGCGAATGTGTCAAATTCGAATTTGAGTAACGGCAAAGTCTGCGTGGCTAACATCAGTGGCGCGAATTTGAGAAAAGAAGAAATTTGCGACAGCAACACAACCAAAAGCAACATCACCGAGTCAAATGTCACAAACTCGAATGTGACAGAATCGAATTTGACCGACTCGAATTTGAACAACTCAAATGTCAGCGGCAGCAACCTAACTAACGCAAATGTAACAAACGCGAATGTCAGCAAAAACAATGTTACTAACGCGAATGTCAGCAACGCAAATGTCACCGACACAAATTTAACTAACGCAAATGTCACGGAGGCGAATGTCAGCGGCAGCAACATCACAAACGCTAATTTTAGCAACGCCAACATCACAAACAACTCGACAATTGTAAATGCAAACATCACAAACGCTAACATCACAGGCGGCACGCTTAACAACACGAGTATGAGTAACGCAAATGTCAGTAACATTGTCGTCTCAAAGCTAAACAACACGATTTTTAATGACTCAAACATCACCAAAGCAAACATCACCGACATCGACTTTGGCGGGCTTAATGTCAGCGACTCAAACATCAGCGGCGGCAACATTTCAAATTCGAATTTGACAAATGGCAAAGTGTGTGACGCGGCGATTAGTGACGCAAATTTGAGAAACGAGACGATCTGTGACAGCAATGTAACAAAAAGCAACATCTCAGAGTCAAATGTGACAAATTCGAATTTGACCGACACGAGAGTTGAAGGCTCAAATGTCACTAACGCAAACCTCAAAAACGCGACAATCGAAGGCTCAAACTTCACCGCCATCGACACGAACGAGAGTTTAACAAACGCGACTTTTGCGCCAAATGCGACTTTCTCAAACTCAAACATCACCGCCGCAAAAACGAACAATTCAAGCATCAACCTCACAGCGGATTTAAGCAAGGTGAATATGACAAATTCGAGCTTTACAGGTGCGAGCAGCAAAGACGGAGATGTGTGGGTGAATGTCACTGGTGGCGTAAATGGCACTGACTTTGTCGGCGGCGCGACAACTAACGGCACTGCGACTGCATTTGTGAATTTCACAAACTCAAACATCAACGGCAACTTCACCGCTGCAAGCAGCCAAAACAAAAACGCAACTGGCGCAACCGAGCTTAGCAACACCTCAGTTAGCGGCGACATCATCGCAGGCGTGACAACAGGCGGCAACGCTTCTAACATCAACCTCACGCTTTCAAACATCACCGCTGGCGGCGACATCTACGCTGGTTGGGTCAAAGACAACGCAAACGGCTGGGCGTCAAACAACACCGTCTCTTTAAGCGGGCAGATCAACGCCTCTAACTCGACACTTTACGGCGGTTTCGTGCAGTCTGGGACGACTAGCAGCGGGAAGATTGAGATCAACAACTCTAAAAACAACACGCTCATTGTTAATACACTTAACGCAAGCTTAAAAGACATTAAGAATTTTGACTTCATCAAATTCTTAATCCCGACAAATGTGACCGTAAATGACACGCTGCTTAACCTCACTGGCACGGGCGTGACGGATCTAAGCAAGACAAACTTTACGATCGCACCTGAGATTGACGCGGGCAAGAGCTTTACTGACAAGCTTGAAGGGACGATTAACATCACGCTGATCAAAAAGCAAGACGGCACGCTAAATCTAGGCGAGAATTACGCTAACCGCACAACGCTTGAAGACTTCACGGTGAGATACAACTATATCTACAACCTCTTAAACAACAACACATTTGTGCTTGAATTCACAAAACTTGTTGCAGACGAGCAAAAAGCCTTGCTTGAATCTTCACTTGCTGGCGTGCGCGCAGCGGTGCAAAACCAAGATGTCATCGAAGACTTCATCTTCAACCTCAATGGCAACAACACAAACCAGTCAAGCGAGATTTACGGCGGAAGTTTGGAATACACCAAAATGAAAAGCTACACTGGCTCGCACATCATCACCAAATCAACTGGCTTTGCAGTAGGCGCGGCAAAAACGCAGGATGACGCGTTGTTTTACGGAAGCTTCATCGAAGGAAGTTACGGCTCGTTTGAGACTTACAACCACTTCAAAACGGGCGACATCCGCGGCGAAGGTCACACACTTAGCGGCGGTTTGGGCTTGTTCGCAAAACTCCACTTTGGCGAGGACTACCTTAACAGCGCCTACCTCTCAGCAAGAGTCGGGCAACTCAAAACAAGTTACGAGTCAGCGGACGCGAAGATCGAAAAACACAGCACGAGGCGTTTTTATTTGGGCGTTAGCGGACAATACGCTAGAAAGGTCGCTGCGTGGAGGGAAGGAGACTTTGAGCTCTACACTCGCGCGTCTTATGTCAATGTCCTATCAGACGAAGAGACGATCGGCGGACAGCCGCTCAAATTTGACGCTGTGCAGTCACTTACGACAAAGGGCGGGTTTAGATACAACGAGCATTTTGGCGAGAAGCTCAAAAGCTATATTGATGTCGCTTACGAGTATGAATTCGAAGGCTCAGCAGACGCCTACAACAAAAAGCAACACTACGCCGTTAGCGACTACTTTGCCGCACCAACACTTCACGGCGGCAGCGGGCTTGGCGAGATCGGCGTGACCTACACGCAAAGCAAAAATGGCGGGTTTGTCGTCAATGTCAAACTAAAAGGCAGCGTTGGTAAAAACCGCGGCTGGGGCGGCGGATTTGACGCGACTTACAAATTCTAGCAACTTGTTCTAGCAACTTGCCAAAACCGAATTTGAGCTAAATTTGGTTTTGGCATTTCAAATTCGGTTTGTGCAAATTTGCTAAAACCGAATTTAACTCTTCACCTCGCGGTTAAACTCTTTTTAAATGCTTTTTGACTAAAATGGCGGTTTATTTTACAACAAAAGGTGATTTATGCGAGGTTACAAAATCTTCGGCGGGACGGCGAACCCTGAGTTTTCCAAAGCAGTTGCGAAGTATTTAGGCATTCCGCTTAGTGAGGCTAGCATCAAGCGGTTTAGCGATGGTGAGATTAGCGTCCAGCTTGGCGAAAGCGTGCGAGGAAAGGATGTCTTTGTCATCCAGCCGACCTGTGCGCCAGCAAATGAGAATTTGATGGAGTTGTTGATTATGGCGGATGCGTTGCGAAGGAGTAGCGCAAGCAGCGTTGTTGCGGTTGTGCCATACTTTGGTTACGCCAGACAAGACCGCAAAGCAGCACCTCGCGTTCCGATCACCGCAAAACTCGTGGCAAATATGCTCCAAGCGGCGGGCTTCTCACGCGTGATTACAATGGACCTTCACGCAGGGCAGATCCAAGGTTTTTTTGACATTCCAGTGGATAACCTCTACGGGACGATCTCTTTCATAAACCACCTAAAAACCCTCAACCTCCCAAACCCAGTCATCGCAAGTCCTGATGTCGGTGGCGTTGCGCGCGCAAGGAGCGTAGCAAAACGACTCGGCGTGGATCTTGTCATTGTCGATAAACGCCGCGAGCGGGCGAATGAAAGCGAGATTATGAATGTCATCGGCGATGTGAATGGCAAGGATGTAATTTTAATTGACGATATGATCGACACGGGCGGCACGCTTGTCAAAGCAACGGAGGTCTTTAAGAAAAACGGCGCAACAAGCGTCATCGCCTTTTGCACGCACGCGGTGCTAAGCGGACAGGCTTACGAGCGGCTCAAAACTGGGGCGATCGACCGCCTTTTTGTCACCGACTCGATCCCGTTGAAAGAAAAACTTCCGTGTATCACCGTCCTTAGCGTGGCGGAGGTTTTTGGCGAGGTGATTAGACGAATTTACCACGATGAAAGCGTGTTTAGCCTCTTTAACAACTAATTTTTAGGCGTAAAATGCAGTTTAAAGTGCGGTTTTTTGAGGATTTTAAGGAAAAGTCTGCACTTTTGCACGCCGCTTCTGAAAACGAGGCAAAGGAGCTTTTTGCAAAACGCCACCCAAACGCCACGCTAAAAAGCCTCGCCTTAAAACAAACTGCGTTCAAACTCTCACGCGTTAAGACGAAGGATTTGGCTCTTAGTTTAAACCAACTTGGGTTGATGTTAAAAGCAGGGATCAGCTTGGAAAACGGGTTAAACGAGCTAATTTCATCCTCGCAAAACAAGGCTGTCAAGGCGCTTTTTCAGACGCTTTTACAAGGAATTTGGAAGGGGCAGAGTTTGGCTGCTAGTTTCAAAAACGCGGGCTACAAAACCAGCGTGACTGCCTTTGTGGAGGTCGGTGAAAAGGGCGGCGACTTGGCTGCTGCGTTTTTAAAACTTAGCCGTGTTTTGGAAGAGGAATGCGCGTTGAAAGAGAGGTTTTACACCGCGCTTCGCTACCCGCTTGGACTGCTTTTGAGCTTGGTGGCGGCGTTTGTGGTGGTGATGCGGTTTGTGGTGGGTGAGTTTAAGGTTTTGTTCGACTCTTTTAACGCGCAGTTGCCGCTAGCGACTAGGATTTTGCTTGCGGTGGAGGAGTTTTTCAGCCGTTTTGGCGTGGTTTTGGCGGTGGCAGTTTGCGTGGGCGTGGCGTTGGCGTGGGTTTTTTACGCAAAAAATTTGCGTTTCAAATTCGTTTTGGACAACATTTTTTTGAAAATTCCGCTGTTAAAAGAACTGGTAAAAGAGGCGAATTTAAGCCGCTTTTTTCTTGTTTGTGGCGAGTTGGTAGGCAGCGGCGTTTTGCTTGAAGAAGCACTTGACACCGCGCAAAACGCTCTATCAAACGAGGCGTTGCGGCAACGGGCAGGCGAGTTTAAAGAGGCGGTTTTAAGCGGCGAGAGTCTGAGCGCGGGGCTGCAAAAAAGTCGTCTTGCAAGCGGCGTAACGCTCGCACTCATCAACGCTGGTGAGAAAAGCGGCGAGCTAGGCGGGATGTTTTTGAAATCAGCCGAGTTTTACAAAGAGCGTCTTGCGCGCTTGACGCAAAACCTCTCTTCGGCGATCGAGCCGATTTTTTTGATTTTGCTTGGGTTGTTTGTGTTGGTTTTGGGGCTTGGGATTTTCCTGCCGATGTGGGAACTTGGCGGGGCGTTGAATTAGGTGAGTGATGAGTAAAGTTGTGGATTTTGAGAGTTTTTTGCAAACGCTTAGCCCCAAGTCGCGGCGGAGTTTTTTTGAGCCAAAAAAGGTTGGTTTTTACGCACTTAGCGAGGTTGAAGCAGAGCTTGAAAAACTCGGCGTGAAGGCGGAGAGTTTTTTTGACTTTGAGCTGCCGTTTTACCTTGTTGAAGCGGAGCAAAAAAGCCTTTTGACGACAAGTGAGTTGTTTAACTCGGGGCGAATTTACATCCAAAACGCAAGTAGTTTTTTGTGCGCAAATCTGCTTGACGCAAACGAGCGTTTGACGCTTGAAATGTGTGCCGCGCCGGGCGGAAAGTCGATCATCTTGGCGCAAAAAACGCAGGATTTAGCGGTGATGGAGAAAGACCGCGAGCGGTTTTTTAAACTGAAAGCAAACTTAAAAAAGTATGGTTGCGGCTGGGTAAAAACCTTTTGCAAAGACGCCAGAAGTGTCGCTCACACCTGCGCGCAGAGGTTTGAGCGAGTCTTGCTTGACGCGCCCTGCTCGGCTTATTCGCACTTTAACGAGAACTTTCGGGCGCTAAAAACTTCGCAGCTAAAAGAGTTGTCGCGGCTGCAAAAAGGACTTTTAAACGCCGCCTTGACAAGCCTAAAAAGCGGCGGAGAGGTGCTTTACTCGACTTGCACTTTTTTTGAAGAAGAGAACGAAGAGGTCGTCAAAAACGCGCTGAATTCGAAATTTGGGGTAGAAGTTTTGCCGCTGAATCTGCCTCAAACGCCGCTTTTGCAAACTAGCGCTAGCGAGTTTGGGACGCGTGTTTTGCCAAACGAGGTTTTCGAAGGCTTTTTCATCTGCAAGCTCAAAAAACTTTAACCCAAAAGTCTAAAAACAGCCTTGCAAGCCCAAAAACTTCAATCTTTGAGACTCAAACAACTTGACGCCACGCCAGAGTGCAAATGTCAAAACTGAATTTGAAACTCTGCGAATTTGCGAATTAAATTCGGTTTTTGCAAAATTGCAAATGTTAAAATCAAATTTGGTTTTGACAAATTCGTCATTTGAAATTTTGACTTTCTAATTTTGGATTTAAATCAAAAACTGGGAAAAAAATTGTAAAAAAATGCTTCACCTACACTTTTACGCTAGCAAAAGTGCCTAAATTTTCAAAGCAACGCTTTGAAAATTTGCTGCCGTCACTCGCAAAATAAAAAAAATGTAACTGCTAAAACCAAATTTGGTTTTAAAAAATTTTGAAATTCAAATTTGCTTTTGACAATTTTAAGATTTTACGCCTAAACGCCAAGGTGTAGGTTTAAATATTTTTTCAACGCAAAACTTTGTTTTGCTAAATTGTAACTTTGAGTAAGCGGAAATTTTCGCATATTTAATGCGAGAATATTAAAATAATCGTAAAAATCAAATTTGGTTTTGACATTTTGTGTTTTGTTTTTTTGTGAGTGACGGCAGCAAATTTTCAAAGCGTTGCTTTGAAAATTTAGGCACTTTTGCTAGCGTAAAAGTGTAGGTGAAGCATTGCTTTTACAATTTTCATCCTAGTTTTCAGCTCAAACACAAAACTGGAAAGTCAAAATTAACGCTGCAAATTTGCCGACCGATGTGAGTTTTAAGCCTCTGCCTTAAACTTTGCTTAACTGCAAGTTGAATTCGCGCAAAAACTCAGCCGCCGCCGCGCTTTGATTTTGCGTCAAAAACAGGGCAAACTCCGCTCCGCCCTCGCCCCAGTTTTGACTAAAATCAAATTCGAATTTCGCAAAATGATGCGCAACTTTTGCCACCAACGCAAACGGAACAAAACACCTAAACTCCTCGCGCGGCACGAATTCGACCGCCCCGCCCTCGCCCACGCAACGAGCGATAACCTCGTTTGCCGCCGCCGAGTAAACCCGAACAAGTCCGCCAACGCCGAGTTTGACGCCGCCAAAATACCGCACCACCGCCACCGCCGCATCAACAAACTCGCCGCCTCTAAGCGCGTTTAACACGCTCACGCCGCTGCTGCCCTTTGGCTCGCCGTCGTCACTGCTGTTTTCCACCACTTGCAAAAACTCGTTTAGGTGGCGGGTCGCCCAGACGATGTGCGCGGCTTTTGGGTGGGCTTGCCACAACTCTTCACGCCGTTTTGCGAGCTGTTTTGCCTCAAAGATGTGTGCGATGAATTTCGACTTTTTGACCTCGATTTGCGCGCAAAACTCGCCCTTAACCTGCTTCAAGCCAACCCCTTTTTCGCCTCAAATTCAGCCTTGCAAAACCGCCTCGCAAAACACTCTTCGCACTTTGGACGCACCGCCTTACAGGTGTAACGCCCAAAAAGCACAAAGGCTTGGTGAAGCTCGTTTAGGCGGTCTTTAAAAAGCCGTGTGAGCTCCGCTTCGCACTCTTTCGGCATTTTGGCAAAACTCAGTCCGAGCCTGTGACTCACCCTAAAAACATGCGTATCCACCGCCATCAAATTCGCCCCACACCACTCGATCAGCACGACATTTGCCGTCTTTTGCCCAACGCCTGCTAAGCTCTGCAACGCTTGCTGGTCAAGCGGGATTTGCCCGCCGAAATTCTCGCACACACTTTGCGCCATTTTTTGGAGATTTTCAGCCTTGTTGTTGAAAAACGAACAGCTTGAAATCAGCTCTTTGAGATGTGTCAGTTTTGCTTTGCTTAGCGCCTCAGCCGTTGGATAAGCCTCAAAAAGTCGCGGCGTGATGAGATTTACCCGTTTGTCGGTGCATTGAGCTGAGAGCATCACTGCGACTAGCAGCTCAAACTCGTTTGTAAAAACCAGCTCGGTTTTTGGCTTGTTGAAGTGTTGCAAAAAAAGCTGCTTCAACTCCTCAACTTCGCTCTTTTTTGCGCGGCTCTTTTTTGAGGCGGCTTTTGGTTTTTGGACTTGACTAGACTGCATTTTGCCTCTTTTTAAAGATTTTTGGATATTATAGCCTGTTAAATTCGAATTTGACTTAATTGTATTGTGAAAAAAATTGTCATTAAGTTTAAATTTAACAAAACGCATTATAATTTTCGGACTAAATAAATCTTATTAAGGAGACTTTAAGGATGAAGGTCTATTTGGACAACAACGCAACAACGCCACTTGACCCCGAAGCGGTTGAGGCTAGTATGCCGTTTTTGGGCGAAAACTTTGGCAACCCAAACTCGCTTCACGCTTACGGAAGTGCGACTCACAAGGCTTTGCAACGCGGTTTGGAGCAGCTTTACGCAGGCATCGGAGCGCGAGATGAGGATGATGTTGTCGTGACAAGCTGTGCGACTGAGAGCAACAACTGGGTTTTAAAAAGCCTCTTTTTTGACCGAATTTTGCCTCGCTTAAAAGAGGGCGCAAAAAGCGGTGACGCAAATTTCCGCAACAAAATCATCATCAGCGCAGTCGAACACCCAGCCATCACCCAAACCGCAGAGTTTCTGAAAAACTTTGGCGTTGAGGTTGAGCGCGTGGATGTGGATGAAAACGGCGTTTGCAAGCCAGAAGACCTCCAAAGCGTGATCGACGAGAAGACCTTGCTTGTGAGCGTGATGTGGGCGAATAACGAAACGGGGGTGATTTTTGATGTTGAAAAATTCGCGCAAATCGCCCACAGCTGGGGCGCGCTTTTTCACACGGACGCCACGCAAGCGGTTGGAAAAATTCCTGTTGAAGTCGTTAAAAACGGCATTGACTTGATGAGTTTTTCGGCACACAAATTCCACGGACCAAAGGGCGTTGGCGGACTTTACATCAAAAAAGGAGTCGCGCTCTCGCCACTTCTAAACGGCGGCGAGCATATGGGCGGCAGGCGCAGCGGAACTTTGAATGTTGCGGGCATTGTCGCTATGGGCGTTGCGTTGGAGAATTCGGTGAAGTTTTTGGGCGTTGAGAATTCACATGTTAGAAGGTTGCGTGACAAGCTTGAAGACGAGATTTTGAAGATCCCTGACACTTTTGTAGTTGGCGACCGCTGGCAACGCGTGCCAAACACGATTTTAGCTTCGTTTAAAGGCGTTGAGGGCGAGGCGATGCTTTGGGATTTAAACCGCGCAGGCATCGCTGCAAGCGCTGGGTCAGCCTGTGCGAGCGAGACTTTGGAGAGTAACCCGATCCTAGAAGCCATCGGAGCTGACAGCGAGCTAGCACACACCGCTTTGAGACTAAGCTTGTCGCGTTTTAACACCGAAGAGGAAATCGACTACGCGGCAGTTGAGCTAAAAAAGGCGATCGAGCGCCTCAGAAGCATCTCGTGTTCATACGCAAACTAACTAAATTTGGTTTTAACAATTTAAAAAGGTAAAAAAATGGCAAGAAAAAACTTAATCAACGGAAGCATTTGGGACGAATACTCAAATAAAGTTCAAGAGGCGATGAATGCGCCGAAAAATATGGGCGAGATCAGCCCTGAGCGGGCAAAAGAGCTTGGCTGTAAGCTGATCGTTGCGGACTACGGCGCGGAGAGTTGCGGTGACGCGGTGAGGCTTTACTGGGCGGTGGATGAAGCAACCGAGATCATCAAAGAGGCGAAGTTTAAGAGCTTTGGCTGCGGGACGGCGATCGCAAGTAGTGATTATATGACTGAGCTTTGCAAAGGCAAAACAGTGAGCGAGGCGGTGAAGATCACAAATCTTGATGTCGAGCGAGCGATGCGTGACGAGCCTGAAACGCCTGCTGTGCCGCCGCAAAAGATGCACTGCTCGGTGATGGCGTATGATGTCATCAAAGCTGCCGCAGCGCAATACAAAGGCGTGGATATGTCGCATTTTGAGGATGAGATCATCGTCTGTGAGTGCGCGCGCGTCTCGCTCGGGACGATCAAAGAGGTCATCCGCCTAAACGACCTAAAAAGCGTTGAGGAGATCACGCAATACACAAAAGCGGGCGCGTTTTGCAAAAGCTGCATCAAACCCGGCGGTCACGAGGAAAGAGACTACTACTTGGTCGATATTTTAGCCGAAGTTCGTGGCGAAATGGAGGCAGAGAGGTTGCGTAAAGTCGCAGACGCTGGGCTTAGCGGAAGCGGCGTGAGCGGAGACTTGGCGTTTGAGGAGCTAACGCTTGTCAAGCAACTTCACGCCATCGAAGCGGTCATTGACGAGCAAATTCGCCCAATGTTGATGATGGATGGTGGGAATATGGAGATTATCGATGTGCAAACTAGCCAAGACAACATCGATGTTTATATCCGCTATCTCGGCGCGTGCAGCGGTTGTGCGAGTGGCGCAAGCGGCACGCTTTACGCCATCGAAGACACGCTGCAAAACACGCTTAGCCCGAAAATCCGCGTTTTGCCTGTGTGAGGCTTTGCGAATTTGTCAAAACCAAATTTGGTTTAAGGATTTGCGGTGAAAAGGCTGTTTTTACTGACGCTTCTTTGCGTTTTGGGCTTTGCTCAGAGCTTGAAAATCGCCTCGTTGAATGTTGAAAATTTGTTTGACGATGTGTATGACGGCAGTGAATATGCAGACTTTTCACCGCCAAAATGCGCGAAATTTCTTGCTAAAAAAGAGTGTGACACAAAACGCATCGCCTTCAAACTCAAAGAAAAACAACGCTACGAAGCAAAACTGCAAGCCGTCTCGGCGTTTTTGGCGAAGTTGGACGCGGATGTTGTGGCGTTGCAAGAGGTCGAAAACGAGCGTGTTTTAAGCAGTGTTGCGAGGCTTTCTGAGTTTAAACACTTTGCCTTTGCCACCACCAAAAACGCCCCCGTTGGGCTTGGATTTATCTCCAAATTTCCACTCACAAACCAGCAAAAATTCATCGTGAAAAATGTCAAAACGCGTCCCGTTTTTGCCGCACAAGTTGCGGGCGTGACGCTTTTGAATGTGCATTTTCCAGCCTACTCAAACGGACGCAAAAAGCAAAACGCCGCCGCCTTCACCGCCGCGAGCGCCGCCAAAAACTTTAAAAACGCTGTAATCTTAGGCGACTTCAACTCGCGCTACACGCTGCAAAAATTTAGCGGCAAAAGGGATGATTTTCTGCTTTTAAACGAGGTTAGAAGTGGCGAGTTTGTCAGTCTGTGGGAGGACGCGAAAAAGCCCTTTCAAACTCGCAAAAAAGGCAGTCACAAAAACGGCAAGATCGACAACATTTTGCTGAAAAAGAGCCTGTTCGGGCGTTACGAAAAAGGAAGCTTTGAGGTGATCGACACAGGCGGTTTTAGCGACCATAAAGCGCTAGTTTTTAGACTAAAAGGAGTTTGATGAAGTGGATTTTGTGGCTTGTTGTGGCGTGGCTTTGTTTTGTGTTTGTCAATGGTTTTAACGCGCAGATGAAGCGGCGGCGAGACGAGCGAGAGAGCCAGCTGCAAGAGGTGATCAAACGCAAAAAAGAGGCTAAATTGGAGTCTGACAAGGAGGAGAGATGAAGTTTTTACAAAATGAAGAGGTTACAAAAGTCTTTAAATTTCGCCACGCGTGCAAGGAATTTGACCCAACCAAAAGCGTTAGCGAGGCGGATTTACGCACGATTTTAGAAGCAGGCAGGCTGAGTCCTAGCTCGTTTGGTTTTGAGCCGTGGAGGTTTTTGGTTTTGCAAAGCGAGCAGGTGCGCCAAAAAATTTTCGACTCGACTTGGGGCGGGCAGGACGCGCTTGAAAATGCGAGCGCTTTTGTGGTGATTTTGGCGCGCACGAACAAAGGTTTGCACCCGCAAAGCGAGTATTTACGGCACATTATGCGCGATGTCAAAGGGCTAAGTCAAGCGGCACAAGAGGCGCGTTTGGTGCGATTTACGAGCTTTGTCAAGGAGCATTTTTGCATTTTTGAAGACGAAGGCAAGGTTTTTGACTGGGCGTGCAAGCAGTGTTACATCGCACCTACTTGGCATCGACTCGCTTGCGATTGAGGGTTTTGAGCGAAAAAGCGTGAGTGAGATTTTGCAAAATGAGGGGCTGCTAGACGGCGAGGAGTTTGGCGTGGCGGTGATGGCGGCGTTTGGCTACAAAAAACACGAGCCAAAACATCCACAAACCAGACAAGATTTTGCAGAAGTAGTCAAATTTGTTTGAGTCAAAAGGGGCGCAAGAGGCGGTTTTGCGGGCGTTGCAAGAGGAGATTTTGCTAAAACGCTCAGAGAATTACCGCAACATTTTTGCAGGCAAAATGGCGCAAAATGTCGTTGAATTTGTCGCTAAAACTTACGGCGGGCAGCTTAAATTTTTGTGGCTAAACTCGCCTAAAAGCGCGGTTTTTCGCCACCAAAAAACTCTGAAATGGTATGGAGTGATGATGAGTTTGGGCAAGGAGAAGCTTGGGTTTAAAAGCAGCAAAGAGACGACACTTTTGAACCTAAAAGCTACGCCCGAAGCTCTCAAAGCGCAACTTGACGGCGTGCATTTTTTCCCTGCATTTCATATGAACAAAACTCACTGGCTTAGCGTCAAACTTGACGAGGATGTGGATTTTGAAGTGGTCAAAAGGCTGATTAAGCAAAGTTTTCAACTCACGCAAAAGCGCCAAAACCGAATTTGAAATTCCGAATTTACGCACCAAATTCGGTTTTTGCAAAACAGCAAATTGTCAAAACCAAATTTGGTTTTTGCAGTTTTAATTTTGGAGGCTTTGCGAAGTTAAAATTTTTTCAAAGGGACTTGTGGGGCTTAAATGGCAACTCACTCCCACAAATCCCCCTTTGAAAATCCCCCCGACCACACGCTTCTAATGTTGTGTAAAAACTATCGTTTTTACGATGATTTAACCGAATTTGCAAAATAAATTTTGCAAATTCGCACATCGAGTGTTTGCAAAAAAAACAAATTTGATTTTTGCATTTTTTTGACTTTCTGGTTTTGGATTTGAGCCGAAAACTAGGATAAAAATTGTAAAAAATGTTTTCACCTACACTTTTGCGTCAGCAAAAGTGCCTAAATTTCAAGGCTTGCCTTGAAATTTCGCGCCGAAACTTTCAGTAACAAAAAAGTGTTAAATTGTTAAAATCAAATTTGAATTTCGCAGTTTTAAAATTTCGGACATTTAAGATTTTTGTTCAAAGGTGGACAAGGCGGCTTGAATTGCGAAGTCGCTCCCGCAAATCCGCCTTTAAATCCCCAATCCCCCGACAACGCTTTCAAGGTTGCGTAAAAACTATCGTTTTTACGATTGATTTAACAATCTTACAAAATAAATTTTGCAAGATTGTAAGTCGAGTGTTTGCAAAAATCAAATTTGGTTTTGACATTTGCGGTTTTGCAAAAATCAACAAAGCAAAACGCCAACTCCACCAAAAAACCGACCCTACTGGCGGATTTTGTCGTAAAAGTAGTTTGTCGCCTCGACAAAGCCGTCCAAACTTCCGCAGTCAAAACGCCTGCCTTTGAATTTATACGCCAAAACCATCCCCTGTTTCACCTGCGTCAAAAGCGCGTCTGTGATCTGAATTTCGCCGTTTTTGCCAGGCTTCGTCTCAGCCAAAATCCTAAAAATGTCGCTCGTTAGAATGTAGCGACCGATGATCGCAAGGTTGCTTGGCGCGTCTTGAAGTGAGGGCTTTTCGACCATATCACTCACCATCAACAACCCTTCGTCGATCTCGCTTCCTGCGACAACGCCGTAGTTGCTGATGCTCTCGCCCTCAACCTCCATCACCGCCACAACCGAGCAACGGTATTTTTCGTGGATCTGCCTCATCTGCGCCAAAACGCCCTCGCCCTCTTCATTCACGCACAAATCGTCTGCTAAAATCACGCCAAAAGCATCCTCGTTGATCAGCGTCCGCCCCGTGTAGATCGCATCTCCTAGCCCTTTCATACTCATCTGCCGCGTGAAAGAGAATTTGCAGTCGCTCAAAAGCTTGCGGATGTCGCTAAGAAGGTCTTCTTTTTTCGTGCCGCTGATTTGATGTTCGAGTTCGTAGCTTATGTCAAAATAATCCTCCAACGCCCTCTTCCCGCGCCCCGTGACAAACGCCATCCTATCCATCCCAGCCTCCAACGCCTCATCCACGCCGTAGTGGATTAGCGGTTTGGTTAAAATCGGCAGCATCTCTTTTGGCAAGCTCTTTGTCGCAGGCAGAAATCTCGTCCCGTAGCCAGCAGCGGGAAAAAGGCAGGTCTTTAACATAAAAATCCTTTCAAAAAAAGCCGATTTTAACCAAAAATTTTTAATTTTTCGCTAAAATTGCCATTTTTTAGCAAAAAGGATGCAGATGACGCAGTTGATCGAAAAGCTTGAAAGCAAAACTAGGCTCACTTACGAAGATGGCGTGAAACTTTGGGAGTTAGACCTCTTTACACTCGGTAAATTCGCGGATAGAATCAGGCGTGAAAAAAATGGCAATAATGTCTTTTTCAACCACAATCGCCACATCAACCCGACCAACATTTGCGCTGACTCGTGCAAGTTTTGCGCTTTTAGTGCCAACCGCAAAAACCCAAATGCGTATGAGATGACTCACGAGGAGATTTTGGAGCAAGTCAGAGCAGCCGTTGCGCGAGGCGTGAAGGAATTTCACATCGTCAGCGCGCACAGCCCAAACAAGTCGTGGCAGTGGTATTTGGAGATTTTCAGGCTGATCAAATCCGAATTTCCGCAAGCCCACATCAAAGCCCTCACCGCAGCGGAGGTGGATTTTTTGTCGCGAAAATTTGGCTTTTCTTACGAAGAGTTGATCGACAAAATGATCGAATATGGCGTGGATTCGATGCCCGGTGGCGGAGCGGAGATCTTTGACGAGCAAGTCAGGCGGCGGATTTGCGGTGGCAAAGTCGGCTCGAAAGAGTGGTTGCAAATCCACGCTTTGTGGCACGCAAAAGGGCGGCAAAGCAACGCGACAATGCTCTTTGGGCATTTAGAGTCGCGCGAAAACAGAGTGGATCACATTTTGCGTTTGCGCGCTGTGCAAGACGAGAGCTTAAAACGCGGCAACGGCGGCGGTTTTAACGCCTTCATCCCGCTTGTTTTCCAACGCCAAAACAACTACCTTAAAGTCGAAGGCGTGCTTGGCAGTGAGGAGATTTTAAAGACATTTGCAGTCGCTAGAATCCTACTTGACAACTTCACGCACATCAAATCCTACTGGGCGACAACCACGCTAAACCTCGCTTTGGTGGCGCAAAATTTTGGCGCAGACGACCTTGACGGGACGATCGAAGTCGAAAGCATCCAAAGCGCAGCAGGAGCAAAAAGTCGCGGTGGCGTGAGCGTTAAAGAGTTCATCGACCTCATCCAAACAAGCGGTTTTACCGCAGTTGAGCGCGACTCGCTTTACAATGTCGTCACAACCTACTAGCGCGCCGTTTGCACATTGTCAAAATCAAATTTGGTTTTGACAATTTGGCGTGAGATGGCGTGAAAAACTAAAAATGTTAATTTAAATTCGATTTTGACAAAAACCCTTGACAAATGTAAATCTTTTTGCTATAATCCGCGTTTTTAATTGATGGGGTATCGCCAAGCGGTAAGGCATCAGGTTTTGGTCCTGACATTCAGAGGTTCGAATCCTCTTACCCCATCCACTTCCACTTTTGACGCAGGGTAGAGCAGAGGTAGCTCGTCGGGCTCATAACCCGGAGGTCGGAGGTTCAAGTCCTTCCCCTGCAACCAATCTTCAAGTTTTTTCAGCAGTTTTGTTTTTCTTTTGTTTTTTGTTCGCAAGCGAAGTTCGCGGTTTTCTTTGCGAGTGAAGTTTAATTTGTCGTTTTGTCGTTTGAGTGTTTTGCGGTGTAGCGTAAAGTTAAAAATGAGTAGTTTTGAAACAAATTAATGCTTCAAAACTAGTTTTGCCCTTATGGCAAGAAGATTAAAATCCAGCACCAAGTCCAAATCCACCAGATGATAGCTTCGATCATAGCTTGTCCTTTCGTTAAAATTAAATCGTATTTTACAATTTTTTGTTTTAAACCAAAATTAAACATAAAGTTTCAAAAGAGGTAACAAAAACTTTCTCAAAACACCCGCAAAAACGCTCATTAATGCAAAAATGTAAAATTAAAGTTTTTTCGCTAAAATGAAAAAAATGATTTTAGAGGTGAGAATGGTTGTTTTTTATGGAATTTTTGGCGCGATTTTTGGCTCATTTTGCGCCTTGCTTGCTAGCAGATTACCGCAAAATCTTCCCGTTTGTTTTACGCGAAGTCGCTGCCTAAGCTGCCAAAAAACGCTAAAAACCCGCCACCTCATCCCGCTGTTTTCTTACGCTTTTTTGCGCGGAAAATGCGCCTTTTGCGGCAGCAAAATCGGCTTTGAAACCTTTGCGAGCGAGGCGTTTGGGCTGTTAAATGGCGTGGCGTGTTATTTGTTAAAATCAAATTTGGTTTTAACAAATTTGGCGAATTTCGCGCCCAGCGTTGAGGTTGCAACCGCCGTTTATCTGCTGATTTTAATAATCTGCATCCAACTCATCTTCACGCTGTGTTTGCTAGACTTGCGTTTCAACGCTGTTTCGTCCTCGCTACTACTAGCTCTGTTTTTCCTCGCTGCCCTTTTAAACCCAGCAAATTTACCAACTAGCCTTGCGTTTATCGGCGGAGCGGCGGTGTTAAAAATGTCGCTTAGCAGCTATCTTAGCCGTAAAAAAGAGGAGTTAGTCGAGGCGATGGGCGAGGCGGATGTGGTGTTTTTTGGCGTCATCGCTCTGTTTTTTGACGCGTTACAAAGCTTTTGCGTCATCTTCATCGCCTCGCTTTTGCAGCTAGTTTTGCATCTGATTTTGGCTAAATTTTCAAAAAAAACTATGCTGCCGTTCATCCCCGCGTTAAGTTTGGCGATGCTTTTGGCGGCGTTTTTACCACAAGATTTGTTTAACAAGGCATTTTATGGCTACTAGATATCTTTTTCGCAACTTTTTCACCTCGTTTTGCTCGATTTTTGCGACTCTTTTTCTCATCCTAGCGGTCGTGTTTTTCCTGCAAATCGCGCGCATTACAAGTATGATCGAGATTAATTTTTTAGAACTGCTTTACACTTTCGTGCTGATGTTGCCAAAAATTCTCGCCTTTTGCCTGCCGATCACCTTTTTTATCGCGCTCTCAACGATGCTCTACCGCCTCTCAAAAGAGAATGAAAGCATAGTTTTATTCACACTTGGCTACTCGCCGCGCAAAATTTCTGCCTCATTTGGCGCGTTGGCGGCTCTGTTTTGCACGGCTTTGCTGCTAAACACCGCCTTTTTGCTGCCGTTGGCGGAGTTTAAGATGCAAAGTTTCATCGCCCAAAAACAAGAAAATATCAACCCAAACTTCAAAGCCGCCGAAGTCGGACAAAGCTTTGGGAAATACCACATTTTCGTCAAGTCAAAAAACAAGGATGGCTCGTTTAATGATGTCGCGTTGTATTCTGACAAGGAATTTTTGATCGCTAAAAAGGCGTTTTTCAACGCAACAAGCGGCGAGTTAAACCTGTTGAACGCAAGCGTTTATGGCAACAAAGAAGACCTGCTCATCGCGCGGTTTAAAAGGCTTGTGGTCGCTTTGACAAACGAGGCAAAAGGCGGCGAAGGCTTTTCGGCAAATGGCTACTGGGCGGCGGCTTTTGGGCTAAACAGCTTTGCGTCAAGTGACGCTCTGCGCGCCGTCCTCACGCTAAATCCCGCCAAAAGGCAGATTTTAGAAGAAAACCAAACCGCCGCAAGCCCTTACGAGCAAGCCTCGCGCGCAAAAGACCTCAGCATTTTCGTGCTGCTCTCGCTTTTTGCCTTTGAGACCTTTAACTTTGCCATCAGCTTTGGCATCGTCACTTACCGCTACGAAAAAGGGGTGATTTACGGCGGAATTTTTCTCATCCTGCTTGGGTATTTCACCGCCGTTGTCTTGCTTGCGAAGATGCCGCTAGTGGCGATTTTAGGCGTGTTTGGGCTGTTTTTTACGCTTAGTATATTCTACTTTAAGCACAAAATTTTAAGCAAATACTAACCTCAAAACCAAATTTGAGTCAAACGCTCTTAAATTCGGTTTTGACAAATTCGCACAAACGCAAACTTGTCAAAACCGAATTTGAAACGCCCTGTTTCAACTTTTTTGCTTTAATTCCAGCTTCAACTTTGCTTCAACACCCTACTGCAACATCTCAGCAAAAATCACACTCGGCACGCCACGGATCGCGCCAGTGCGGTAGATCTGCCCGACCTGCTCTTGGAGCTCTCTGACCGCCTTTTGACTCACCTCACGCGGGTCAGGCGCTTGCGGGTCGAAATATTTTTTGAAAATATTGATCTTCTCTTGCAGCGTTTTTGCCTTTTTGCTCTCTTGGATGATCTTCACGCTTTTTCGCATCGCCTCCTCGCCGTGGCGGTCAATCGGCGCTAGAATCACGCGGAAATTCACGCTTTTAAGGTCGTTTTCGTGGTTTTTCATCGCCTCGCGGCAGTATTTACAAAGCGGATCGGTGAAGAGATAGACATATGGATTTTTCGGGTCAGAAACTAGCTCAACCACCTGTAATTTCGGCAAAATCGCCTTCAACGCGGCGTAAGAGCGCTGCAACGCTTGCGTCTTTTGCTCCTCTTCAAACCTGTTTTGGTAAGAGACGCCCGTTTTTGGGTCGATGAGGTCTAAAAAAAGCATCTCCCCGTCACTAAAAACCGCCTCGCGCCTTTGGTAACCGCCCTTTTGAAAGAGCAGCGTGATCTGCTCAAAACGCTCGTTGTCAAGCCGTTTTCTGCTCTCAACGCTCACGCTCACGCCGCTTTTTACCGCCCCGCCATAAAGCCTTAAAACCTCTTCGTCACTCACAACCGCGCCCAAATTTGACGCCACGCCTGCCGCAACCGCACAAAACGCTGCGTTTTTTAACAACCAACTCTTCATAAATCCTCCAAATTCGGTTTTTGCAAATTAAATTTGCTTAAAGCTTTTTTCGATCATCTCAGCGGTCTTTTCGAGACTTTTTTGGCTGTGTTTTTTGCAGACAAACAGCGTCTCAAACTGGCTTGGCGGAAGGTAGATGCCGTTTGCTAACATCGCCTTGTGAAAACGCGCAAACATCTGCGTGTCGCTGCGTAGTGCGTCTTCATAGTTCTTCACGCTCTTTTGGTTAAAGAAAAATCCCCACATCGACCCGCGACTTTGCACTTGGATCGCCACACCCTTTTTCGCCGCACAATCCTTCAACACGCCCGTTAAAAAGGCGGTTTTTTGCGAGAGTTTGTCGTAGAGTTTTGGGATTTGGTTGATCTTACTCAAAGTTGCGATCCCCGCCGCCATCGCAACTGGATTTCCGCTCAAAGTTCCTGCTTGATAAACCCCGCCAAGAGGGCTAATTAAACTCATAATCTCATCCCTCGCCGCATACGCCGCGCACGGCATTCCGCCGCCGATGACTTTGCCAAAAGTGACGATGTCAGCTTTGATCCCATTAAGCCCAAAACTTCCCGTTTGGCTCGCCCTAAAACCGCTCATCACCTCATCAAAGATCAGCACCGCGCCGTATTTATCACACAATTTCCTAAGCCCTTGCAAGAAGATCGTCTCCGCTGGCACTAAGCCCATATTCCCAGCGATCGGCTCGATGATCACGCAGCCGATCTCCCCGCTGTCAAGGCATTTTTTCACGCTCTCTAAGTCATTGTAAATGGCGATGTGCGTGTGTTTTGCGAAGTCTTGCGGCACACCAAGCGAGTCTGAGTTGCCAAAAGTCGTTGCCCCGCTGCCTGCCTTGACAAGAAGCGAGTCGCTGTGCCCGTGGTAACATCCAGCAAATTTCAAAATTCCGTCTTTTTTGCTAAAACCGCGCGCGAGGCGAATTGCACTCATAGTCGCCTCCGTGCCGCTATTTACAAAGCGGATTTTGTCAAGGTGCGGGAATTTCTCCAAAACCAGCGAGGCAAGCTGAGTCTCCAAAACGCACGGCGCGCCAAAGCTTAGCCCGTGTTTTGCGCTTTTGCAAACCGCCTTTAAAACATCCTTGTCCGCGTGTCCAAAAATCATCGGTCCCCAGCTTAGAACATAGTCAATGTAACGCCTCCCTTCGACATCATACAAAAACTCGTTTTTCGCCTTTTGGATGAACGGCGGCTCGCCTCCAACGCTGCCAAACGCCCTAACAGGAGAATCCACCCCGCCTGCTATCACCTTTTTTGCCTGCGCAAAAGCTGACTGATTTGTCATCTGCTATCCTTAATAATAAAATTTCAAATTCGGTTTTAACATTAATTTTTACTAAACCTGCTGACATATTCATAAAGCGCTTCGATCTCGCCTTCGGTTAAAAAATATGTCGGCATAAACTTCCGTGGCGAGTTAAAAACTGCCTTAAACTCCTCAAAGCCGATCGTGTTGATCGCAGGAGCGATGAGCTTGTGTTGGTCGAGTTGTTTTGTGGTTTTGTTGTAGGTTGAATAGGTCGCGATCACCCTGCTCTCACCGCGAAATCCGTGGCATTTTGCGCAGCTGATGCCGCGTGGGTTTGTGTAAAGCAGCTTTGCGTAATCTTGCTTGCTGATAAACTCCTCAGCATTTAAGAAGGTGGATAAAATTAGCAAAATTAATGTTTTTTTTCTCACAACTTACCTTAAATTCAATTTTATTTGGTTATTATAATCACTATTTTGTAAAAGTAAAATAAAGGCTGGTTATGAATTCTTTCAAGTTAATGCAAGGAAAAGAGGTTGCGGCGGCGGTGAAAAACCGTGTTAAACAAGAGGCGTTGGAGCTGACGCAAAAGGGCGTTGTGCCTTGTTTGGCGGTCGTTTTGGTCGGCGAAGATCCAGCTAGTGCGACTTATGTTAGCAGCAAGCACAAAGCTTGCGAGGAGTGTGGCTTCAAGTCGCTTAGTTACAAATTCGACACTTCGATCACCCAAGAGGAGCTTTTGGGGCTCATCGACTCACTCAACAAAGACGAGAGCGTGGATGGGATTTTGGTTCAGCTGCCTTTGCCAAAACACATCGACACAAACGCGGTCATCCAAGCCATCAACCCGAATAAAGATGTCGATGGGTTTGCGGAGGTGAATGTCGGCAGGCTTGTTAGCGGGCTTGAAGGCTTTGTGCCTTGCACGCCGCTTGGGGTGATGGAGATGCTCAAATTTTACGGCATCGAAGTTAGCGGAAAAGAGGCGTTAGTCATCGGCAGAAGCAACATTGTCGGCAAGCCGATGGCAAACTTGCTGTTAAACGCGGGTGCAACCGTGACGATCGCCCACAGCAAAACGCAAAACCTAGCCGAAGTCGCCAGACGAGCGCAGATCATCGTCATCGCCATCGGCAAACCAAACTTCCTAACTGCGGATATGGTCAGTGAAGGGGCGGTGGTTGTTGATGTTGGGATCAATAGAATTGCAGACGCAAACGCTCCAAAAGGCAGCCGCTTGGTTGGAGACGCCGACTTTGAGGGTGTCGCGCCAAAAACCAGCTTCATCACACCGGTGCCCGGCGGCGTTGGGGTGATGACGATTGCGATGTTGATGTCAAACACGATCAAAAGCGCGAAAAACAGAGCTTGCAAAAACCGAATTTGAAAACAGGGGCGGTGATGAGAGCGGTTTTTTCAAAACTTGTAGCATTTTGGAACGGGTGGGTCGGCACGATTGTCTTCGTGCTACTTTTTATCTTCTTTGTCGCCCAAGCCTTCGTCATCCCAAGCGGGTCGATGGAGCGCACGCTTTTGACGGGGGATTTTCTGTTTGTTAAGAAATTCAGTTACGGCGTCACTCGCCCGACAATCCCGTGGCTAGAAGTGCCGATTTTGCCTGACTTTGACGGAGACGGACACATCATCAAAGGCGAAGGACCAAAACGAGGCGACATTGTCGTGTTTAGAAACCCGACTAACTCGCAAGGAGATTACTATGTCAAACGCACTTTTGGCGTTGGCGGGGATGAGATCATCTTCGCGCCAAAGGTGATGTTTTTGCGCGCAAGCGAGGGAGACGAGTTTATGCGCGCGAATTTCAAAAGCGAAAAACTAGTCACCTTAAACGGGCAGCTTTGGGTGCAAGAGCCTTACGAGATGGTGGGGATCAACTACGACGCTTCGGACTTTAAAGACAACTTCGGCGGGAATTTCAACTTCGACACTTTTGGCTTAGCCATTCGGGCTTATCAACAAGGACAATTTGCGATGACGCCAGTTTGGGTGGCAGAATTTGGCGGCGAGCGAGGTTACGCAAACGCATTTTACTTCAAAGTGCCGCAGGATGAATATTTTATGGTCGGTGATAACCGCGAAAACAGCAACGACAGCCGTTTTTGGGGCAGCGTGCCCTACAAGCTAGTTGTCGGGCAGCCGTGGTTTACCTATCTCAGCTTGGATAAAAACTACAAAATTCGCTGGGAGAGGATGTTTCGTTTCATCGACACGCTGCAAGAGGCGAAATACGCGGCGGCAAAATAGTCAAATTCGAATTTGACAAATTTAAATAAAGGTAGGTTATGAAAAAAGTTTTTATCGCGTGTGACCACGGCGGTTTTGTTCTAAAAGAGTTGTGTAAAACTCAAATTCAAGAGCTTGGTTTTGAGGTGATCGACCTTGGGACGGACGATGAGACAAGAAGTGTGGATTACAACGATTTTGCGGACAAACTGACGCAAAAGCTCACTGAATGTGGCAGGGCGCAAACGCTTTGTGCGACTCCTGAGGCTTTTGGTGTGCTAATTTGCGGAAGCGGGATTGGGATGAGTATGGCGGCAAACCGCGTTGGCGGGATTCGTGCGGCGTTATGCCACGATGTCACCACGGCGTGGCTTGCTAGAAAGCACAACAACGCAAATGTGCTTTGTCTTGGCGGCAGGATCGTCTCGCAAGCAGTCGCAAGCGACATCGTCCAAGCCTTTTTCACGCAAGACTTTGAAGGCGGTCGACACGAAAGACGCGTTAGCAAACTAGGCTAGTCAAATTCGGTTTTAGCAAAGGAGTTAAATGAAAAGCAAAATTCGCATCATCCAAGGCTTCCCAAAGGCAGGCGTCGAGTTTTTAGACATCACAACCCTTCTTAAAGACGCAGAGGCTTTTGACGCGGTTTTAGAGAATTTAGCACAAGTTGTCACGCCGCTAAAACCAGACTTCATCGCAGGCATCGAAAGTCGCGGTTTCATCTTCGGTGCGGCGCTCGCAGCGAGGCTAAACGCCGGCTTTGTGCCAATCCGCAAGAAGGGCAAACTGCCTGCAAAAACGCTAAGCAAAAGCTACTCGCTTGAATACGGCAGCGACACGATTGAGATCCACGCTGACGCCTTTAACAAGGGCTTTGGCGAAAACGAAGTCGTGCTGCAAAACCCGCGAGTCGTGCTGGTTGATGACCTCATCGCCACTGGCGGGACGGCGGCGGCAGCAGCAGAGCTAATTCGCCAAATGGGCGCAAAACTTCTTTTGAGCCTGTTTGTCATCGAGCTTGAAGGACTCTGTGCGCCGCAAACAAAGGCGCAAATCGGCGAGTTTTACAGCTTGCTGAGTTTTAAGGCTTGACGATGGATGAGTTGATTCGAACTTTTTTAGAAAGCCACAAGGACTTAGCCTATCCAATCATCTTCCTTTGGTGCATCGCAGAGGGCGAGTTAGCACTCATTTTAGCTGGAATTTTCGCCCACGAAGGACATGTAAATCTCCCGCTCATCATCTTTGTCGCTGGACTTGGCGGCTTTGTTGGAGACCAAATTTACTTCTACATCGGCAGGCATTTTAAAAGCAGAATTCAAAAAATGTTACGCAAACAAAGGCGAAAATTCGCCCTCGCCCACCTGCTTTTGAAACACCGCGGCGCGTGGGTGATCTTCATCCAAAGATATATGTACGGCTTTCGAACGATCATCCCCATCAGCATCGGACTCACTCGATACTCAGCCAAAAAATTCGCCATCATCAACTTCATCTCCGCGCAAATCTGGGCAAGCATCACCATCTTACTCGCGTGGCATTTTGGCAAAGAAATTTGGGCATTGGTGGCGCTCGCGGGGCGGTATTGGTATGTCGCGATCCCGTTTATCATCTTCGTCATAGTCGGCATTTTATACGCATTCAAACGACTTGAAGAGAAGATTTTAAACACTCGCACAAACCGCGTAAATTATCAAAATCAAATTTGATTTTGATAATTTTGGTCGAGTCGCAAGCGGCGTTGCGGGCGCGAAAAACAAAGTTAATTTAAGGCTTTTTTTGGTAAAATCAGCACTTTTTAAAAAAGGACTTAGGATGATAAATCTACGCTTGATTGAAACAAATTTTGACGAGTTTAACAGAAAACTGAGCGCAAAAAAAGTTGGCGAAGGCGTGTTGAAAAATCTGCTTGAAAGCTACAACGCGCTAAAAACCGCAAAACAAGAGTGCGAAGCGGCACAATCCGTGCAAAACGCCAAAAGCAAAGAGCTTGGCTTGCTTACCAGAAATGGCGAGGATGTCAGCGGGCTTAAACATGAGTTAGAGCAGAACAAAGCCCTGCTCGCTACGCTAAATGAGAGAGTCGCAAAGCTTGAAGAGGAGCTCGAAAATGCCGCTTGCGTTGTGCCAAATCTCATTGACGATGATGTCCCTTTTGGCGCGGACGAGGAGGAGAATGTCTGCTTGAAAGTTGTCGGCGAACTGCCGCAGTTTGACTTCACGCCAAAGGAGCATTTTGAGCTTGGCGAGAAGCTCGGCTGGCTTGACTTTGAGCGAGGCGCGAAGCTTAGCGGAAGCCGTTTTACGGTGCTAAGAGGCGAAGGCGCGAAGCTTGCAAGAGCGCTTGCGAATTATATGATCGACTTTAACTCGGCGCGCGGTTTTGAGCTGGTGAATGTCCCGTTTTTGGTAAGCTCAAAGACGCTTTTTGGCACGGGGCAGCTGCCAAAATTCGAAGAGGATCTCTACAAGGTTCGTGACGAGGATTTATATCTAATCCCAACTAGCGAAGTGCCTGTGACAAACCTCTACAACGACAGCATCATCGAAGGCGACAAACTGCCGATCAAAATGACCTGCTTTTCGGCGTGTTTTAGGCAAGAGGCTGGAAGTGCGGGACGCGACACACGCGGGATGATCAGACAACATCAGTTTGAAAAAGTCGAACTTGTAAGCATCACAAAACCCGAGCAAAGCGATCAAGTTTTTGAGGAGATGGTCTCTTGTGCGAGCGACCTTTTAACCTCACTTGGCTTGCCGCACAGACAAATGCTTCTTTGCAGCGGGGATTTGGGTTTTAGCGCCGCAAAGACGATCGACCTTGAAGTTTGGCTTGCTGGACAGGGGCGTTACAGAGAGATTAGCTCGGTTTCAAACTGCCGTGACTTTCAAGCAAGACGGGCGAAAATCCGCTTCAAAGAGGGTAAGAAAAACGCGCTTACTCATACGCTAAACGGCTCGTCACTTGCGGTTGGACGAACGCTGATTGCGATCATCGAAAACTACCAAAAAGCCGATGGTAGCGTTGAAATTCCGCACGCTTTACGCAAATATATGTAGGAGAGAGGATGATTTTAATAGCTGGACCTTGCGTCATCGAAAGCAGGGATTTTGTCCTAAAAATGGCGCAAAAGTTGGAGAAATTTGCGCGTCTTGAAGGCGTTGAGTTTTACTTTAAGTCTAGTTTTGACAAGGCAAATCGCACGAGTTTGTCGAGCTTTCGCGGACCTGGCTTACAAAAAGGTTGCGAAATTCTAACCGAAGTCAAACGAGAATTTGGCTTCAAAATTCTAACCGACATTCACGAGCCTTACCAAGCCGCTGAGGCTGCTCGCGTGGCGGATATGCTTCAAATTCCTGCGTTTTTGTGCAGGCAAACTGACCTTTTAGTCGCTGCGGCGCAAACAAACGCTCAAATCAACATCAAAAAAGGGCAGTTTTTGACCGCGGCGGCGATGCGTTATAGTGTTGAGAAAATTCTTCACATCCGCCAAAATCCAAATTCGAATTTGACACAAAACGAGCAAGCCTCTGGGCTTCACGCCGCGCCTTCGTTGCGTCAAAAAGCGGAGAGTCACGGCATTTGCGTTTGCGAGAGAGGCAACTCGTTTGGTTACGGAAACTTGGTTGTGGATATGCGGAATTTGCAGATTTTAAAAGAGATCGCGCCGGTGATTTTTGATGTGACTCACAGCGTGCAGATGCCTGCTAGTAGCGGTTGTACGGGCGGCGACTCTGCGTTTGCACCGCTTCTTGCGAGGGCGGCGGCGGCGGCGGGAGTGGATGGGTTTTTCTACGAAACTCACATCAAGCCGTCTGAGGCGTTGAGTGACGGGGCGAATATGCTAAGTGTTGAGGATTTTGAAAAAAGCGTGAATGAAGTTTTAAAAATCCGCAATGCACTAAAAAATTAAACCATTTTAAAGGACAAAAATGAACATCATCGAAGGAAAATTAAGCCTAAACGGCGGCGAAAAGGTCGCCATTGTCGTTTCGAGATTTAACAGCATCTTTACTGACGAGCTTGTCAAAGGGGCAAAAGACGCCTTTGTGCGAAGCGGCGGAGACGAGGCGAAGTTGAGCGTGGTTTTTGTGCCGGGCGCGTTTGAGATTCCGCTTGTCGTGCAAAAACTCTGCGAAAGCAAGCATTTTGACGGCGTTTGCACACTTGGCGCGGTCATCCGCGGCTCGACTCCGCACTTTGACTATGTCAGCGCCGAAGCGACAAAAGGGATCGCCTCAGTGAGCCTAAAAAGTGGCGTGCCAGTGGCTTTTGGCGTGCTTACAACAAACAACATCGAACAGACGATCGAGCGCAGTGGCAGCAAAGCAGGCAACAAGGGCTTTGAGGCAATGGGCGGGCTGATCGAGATGATCAACCTTCTGCAAAGGCTGCCAAATGGCAACTAGACAGCAGGTCCGCCAGTGCGTTGTGAGTATGCTCTACGCGGCGCAAATGGGCGGCGACAACGGGGATTTTAGCGAGTTTTTGGACGAGCAAAAGGTCAAACACAGCCAGCGCGAGTGGTGTTTTGAGCTTTACAACGGCGTGAGGGAGAATTGCGACAAGCTCGATGAGATGTGTGACGAGTTTTTGGAGACTTGGAAGATGGAGCAAGTCGGCATTGTCGAGAGAAACATCCTGCGGCTTGGCGTCTTCGAGCTGACTTTCACGCAAACTCAAAGCGCGATCGTCATTAGCCAAGCGCTTTGGCTTGCTAACAGCCTCGCGAACACGCCGAGCGTGAAGATGATCAACGGCGTTTTAGACAAAGTTAGGATCAAACTTGGCAAATAACTTTCTCTAAGATCCTCAAATTCGGTTTTTGCGCTTTGCAAAATTGCCAAAACCGAATTTGGCTTTAACTTTTTGCGAATTTGTTAAAACCAAATTTGAATTTCGCAAACTCGTTAAATCCGTAAAATTTTTTCAATTACGCAATGATATTTAGCAAAACTTATTTTGTGTTGAAAAAATTCTTCACCTACACTTTTGCAAACGCAAAAGTGCCTAAATTTTGTTTAAAGTGATGTTTGGCGTTTATCAACTCTTTTTTGCGTCATTTTAAGCCTTTTGTTGTAAAATCCCCGCAAAAAGGATTTTTATGACAGACTTTTTGGTAATAGTTTTAATCATTTCGCCTCTCGTTTTCACTTATTTTTTCTTCTTGCCATATCTAATTATTTTGATGAGATCAATAAGCCGTAGAGTCGCTAAGAACTCTTTTTAACCGCTCATACTCAGACTCAATCAGCTTTTCAAACACCAAAACGCGCGCTTTTTGACCAAAAACCGAGCAAACACGCCGTTTAAGCAAAAAGCCGCTCTGCCGTGGCGGTAAAGCGGCAAGCACACTTATTCGCAAAAAACTAAGCTGCTTCTTTCAAGCCGCCATGCCTTCTGCTCCAATGCTTCAACTCTTTTTTTCGCTTCGGAAGCCAGTTTCGCTGGTGGTGACGCGCCTCTTTTCTAGTTAGTGTCGAGCGACATTTCACCTTCACCCGCACATAACGCACATCAACCTCACCCGCCTCAACCTCTTGAACCAACTCGGCGTCTTTTGCGCGTTGTTTAAGACTTGAAAGACTAGGTCGTTTGCCGCCCTCGCTAGCGTTAAGCTTCGCAAGTTTTTGCTTGTGTGAAAATTTCATTCTCTCTCCTTTAAAAAAAGTTAATGGTAAAACAAACTCGGCTGCATCTGCATCGGAACTTCAAGCCCCATCAACTCCAAAACGCTCGCCGCGACATTCGCCAGCCCGCCCTCTTTGAGCGAACTCACACCTTGTGAAACGACAAAAACAGGGACATCATAAGTCGTGTGGTTTGTCAGCGTCTGCCCACTCGCATCCTCCATCTCCTCGCAGTTTCCGTGATCGCTGATCTGAATGTAAGAATACTCAAAGTCTTGTGCCGCCGTCAAAATCCTGCCGATCGCTTCGTCAATCGCCTCGATCGCCAGCACTGCCGCGTCAAAATTCCCAGTGTGCCCGACCATATCGCCATTTGCGTAATTCACCACGACAAAGTCATAACCCGCCTCCATCGCCTTTAAAACCGCGTCTGTGACGCCGCTCGCGCTCATTTGCGGCTGCAAGTCGTAAGTCGCCACCTTCGGGCTTGGGACTAAAAGCCGCGTCTCGCCCTTGACAAGTGCCTCTTTGCCGCCGTTGAAGAAAAAGGTCACATGCGCGTATTTCTCCGTCTCAGCGGTGTGAAACTGCCTCAGCCCTGCCGCAGAAATCACCTCGCTAAGTGTGTTGTCGATCTCCTCAGGCTCAAAGACAATACCAAATTTGAATTTGTCGTCATATTTTGTCATAGTCACGACATTTTTGCAGACGCTTTTGCGCTCAAATTCGCTAAAATTCTCATCACCAAGCGCGGCACAAATATCCCTCGCGCGGTCGTTACGAAAATTCACAAAAACAACTCCGTCTTCACTCAAAATCCCACCAAAGTCACAAAAACTAGCAGGCTCGATAAACTCGTCAAACTCGCCCTCTTCGTAACGGCTGATGACATATTGAGTCGGGCTGAGTTGTTGCAAATTTTCGTTGAGCGCGATGCTTTCGTAACCGCGTTTTACGCGCTCCCAACGCTTGTCGCGATCCATTGAGTAAAACCGCCCGCTGACACTTGCGATCTTAAATTCCTCATTTTTCGCCACCTCTTCAAGCCGCTCCAAAAAGCCCGCCGCACTCGTTGGCAAAACATCCCGCCCGTCTGTGATCGCGTGGGCAAAAACCTCGCAACCGCTCTTTTTCGCAAGTTGGGCGACTGCCTCAAAGTGGTTTAAGTGCGAATGCACGCCGCCGTCACTGTAAAGCCCGATGATGTGAATTCTTTTGCACCTTGTAAAAAGCGAGAGCAAAGTCGGGTTTGCACCAAGCTCGCCGCTTTCGATCGCGCGGTCGATTTTTACTAAATTTTGGTAGATAATCCTCCCTGAGCCGATGGTCATATGCCCTACTTCGCTGTTTCCCATCTGCCCTTTTGGCAAACCAACCGCCTCGCCGCTTGTTTGAAGTCTGCCGACCGCCGCGTTTTGATAAAGCCAGTCAAAACTCGGCTTTTTCGCGGCTGCAAAGGCGTTATGTGCCGAATTTGGGTTGATCCCAACGCCATCTGTAATCACCAATACACATTTTTTCATCCACTACCTCTCTCGTTTAAACTCAAATTCGGTTTTTGCAATTCGTCTCATCAAGCCACACCATCACCCCTTTTTGCGCGTGTAGCCTGTTTTCTGCTTCGTCAAAAATCTCCTCAGCGTGCTTCTCAAAGGTCTCTTCGCTAACTTCATAACCTCTGTAAGCAGGTAGGCAGTGAAGCAAGATCGCCCCCTCCTTTGCCTCTTTCATCAACCTTTCATCAACACAAAAACCAGCAAAATCCTTAATTTTCGCCTCTTTTTCCGCCTCTTGCCCCATAGAAATCCAAGTGTCCGTCACAACGACATCCACGCCGCCGAGCGCCTCTTTTGGCTCGTGCAAAAAGCTCAGCTTCGCGCCGCTTTGTGCCGCAAACGCCTCCGCCCTGCTTTTTACTTTCTCATCCACCTTGTAACCCTTTGGCGAACAAACGCGCATTGTCGCACCAAGTTTGCTAACCGCCATCAGCCACGAGTTGGTCATATTGTTCGGATCGCCGATGTAAGCAACACTCATCTTCTCTAAATCCACCCGCCTCTCTTGCAGCGTTAGCAAATCCGCCATCACCTGCACTGGATGAAAGTCGTCACTCAGCCCGTTGATCACGCTCACGCCGCTAAAACGCGCCAACTCTTCAAGGTCTGTTTGTTTAAAAACACGCGCCATAATCATATCCGTCATCCGCCCAAGCACGCGCGCAGTGTCTTTGACTGGTTCGCCACGCCCAAGCTGGATGTCTTTGCTTGACAAAAACAGCCCTCGCCCGCCAAGTTGGGCGATGCCAACTTCGAAGCTAACCCTCGTGCGAGTCGAGCTTTTTTCGAAAATCATCGCCAAAGTTTTATCTTTTAAATAAGGTTTGAAAACGCCTTGTTTTGCCTCTTTTTTAATGGTTGAGGCGCGTTGCAAAATCTCCAAAATTTCGCTTTTAGTAAAGTCTGCCAATGTCAAAAAATGTCTCATCGCGTCATCCTTGTAGTTCAAATTTGGTTATTGCACTGTGAATTCTAGCTTCTGCCCGATCACTTTATATGTATATCGGCTCGCTCCTGTGAATTTCACTGAAACTCGGTTTGAGCCTTCGCGTTTTACACTAACGCCGATGTTTCCTTGCAAAAACGAGTTGTAAGGCGCGTTTAAAATGGCGTTTTTGATGACATAAGTCCTCTCGCCGCTGCCTGGTCTAAAACTGACAAAGTCTCTTCTGACTTCGCCCGCAAAAGAGAGCGTCAAGCGGTTTGCTTCGACTGCGATGTTAGTGACTCTAACGCCGCTACCGCCACTTTCGTAACTCTCACCGTAACTTCCGCCGTAATTTTGCTTCGGCTCTTGTCTTGCAACTTGCGGTTCTGGTTTTGGCTGCGGTTTAGGCTCGGCTTTTTTTGGCTCGGTTTTTGCGGTTGTTTGCGGTTTTGACTGAGGTTTTGGTTGCGGTTTTGCCTCTTGTTTTGGCGTGTTTTGCGAGGTAATCACTCGTTTTCCTGCGCTATTTTCACTACGCAAAATCTGCTTGAAATCCACCCCGCCGTCACTGCCAACTGCGCTCAAAGCAGTGTTTGTGCTTTGCTGTTTTGGACGCGCGACTGGCTGAGTTTGAGCGCTCGCCTCTTGGTTTTGGCTAGCGGTTTGCTGCGGTGCTGGCTCTGGGCGCGGCTGCGGTGTTGGCTCAGGAGTCGCAACTGGCTCTTGGCGAGGCTGTGGCTGCGGCTGCCTCACTGGCGTTTGCGCCGCTGTTTGCGTTGGTCTCTCTGGACGCACCTGAGTCGTTGCATTTGCTATCAACTCTTGCTGGATCTGCCTCGTGCGCCGCTCTTTGTTGATCTTCCCGCCATCGGCAATGGCGATGTAACAAACAAGCCCAACCAAACAACCACCACTTAACATTAAGAGTTTATTTAACATTTTTGTCCTTTTTTGCAACATTTTATGATATACAAAAAAATTAAAATTTCAACTTAAACACTTTCAAATTCGGTTTTGACATTTTAAACATTAAATCTAAAATGCATCACATCGCCGTCATTTACCTCATAGTCCTTGCCCTCTAAACGCATCTTGCCCGCCTCTTTGGCTTTTGCCTCACCGCCGCACGCGACAAAATCTTCGTAAGCGATCACCTCCGCGCGGATGAAGCCCTTTTCAAAGTCGTTGTGAATGACGCTTGCGGCTTTTGGGGCTTTGTAGCCGCGTCTGATCGTCCAAGCTCGCACCTCAACCTCGCCCGCTGTGAAGTAGGAGATCAAATCTAGCTTGTCAAACGCCTTACGGATCAGCTTTTGCAAGCCGCTTTGACTCACTCCAAGTTCAGATAAAAGCTCGCCAGCCTCTTCGTCACTAAGCCCGACCATCTCCTCTTCAAGCTTTGCGCAAATTTTCACCACTTCGCTGCCGTTTTTTGCCGCGTATTCGCGCAACTCTTTGACAAAGTCGTTGTCCTCACTCAGCGCGCTCTCATCCACATTCGCCGCGTAAATGACATTTTTTGCAGAAAGCAGTCGCAGCTCTTTGTTGAGCGCGTCAAACCGCTCTTTGACATTCGCCGCGCAGTTTTTCGCAAAACTCGCCGCGTCATTGCCCTCGTTTAAAAACTCCAACAACTCCTGCGCCATTTCAAGCGTCTCTTTCGCCCCTTTTACGCCGCTTTTTGTCTCCTTTCCAAGCCGCTCGATCTTCTTGCTAAGCTGCTCGATGTCAGCTAAAATCAGCTCGGTTTGGATGATCTCAATGTCTCTAAGTGGCTCGACTTTACCCTCGACATGGGTGATGTTTTCGTCCTCAAAACACCTTACCACTTGCAAGATCAAATCCGTCTCGCGGATGTTTGAGAGAAATTTATTCCCAAGTCCTTCGCCCTTGCTAGCACCCCGCACAAGCCCTGCGATATCCACAAATTCGACCACAGAATGGACGATTTTGTTTGGATTGACGATCTTCGCAAGCGCGTCAAGCCGCTCGTCAGGCACGGGCGCGACTGCGCGGTTTGGCTCGATGGTGCAAAACGGGTAGTTTGCCGCCGCCGCTGTTGCCGAACGCACAAGAGCGTTGAAAGTCGTTGATTTGCCAACATTTGGTAGTCCTACTATCCCTACGCAAAGTCCCATTATTATCCTTTAATTCTCAAAATTGTCAAAACCGAATTTGGTTAAAACCCAAAGCTTTGTGCCACGCCAAGCAAGAAGTAAAGCCCGCTTCGCACGCCCGCCCCAGTCGCACCGCACTCAAATTCGCCCCAACTTTTCTCCAAATACGCAGGTCCAGCGATGTCGATGTGAAGCCACTTGTCCTTAAACTCGTCTTGGATGAAGCTTTCTAGGAAAAGTCCTGCTGTGATCGCCCCGCCGTAGCGAGAAGAAGAGGTGTTGCTGATGTCTGCGACTTTTGATTTAATCAACTCTTTAAGGTAGTCGTTAAACTCCAAAATCGTCAAAAACTCGCCACTTTTTTCGCCAAATTTCTTAAACTGCCCTTGCAAATCAGCATTATTCCCCATCACCCCGCTCGTAAATTCGCCAAGCCCAACAACGCACGCTCCGGTTAGAGTTGCAAAGTCGATGATCAAATCTGGCTTGACCTCCTCTTGCGCGTAAGTTAGGCAATCACAAAGCACAAGCCGCCCCTCAGCGTCCGTGTTTCTCACCTCGATCGTCTTGCCGCTTTTTGAGATGAGGATGTCGTCAGGCTTGTAGGCGTTACCGCCGATCATATTCTCAGCACAACCCAAAACCGCGTGGATCTCAAACGGCAGTTTCAGCTCGGCTGCTGCCTTGACCACCCCAAGAGCCGCCGCCGCACCACTTTTGTCACTCTTCATCGTCAGCATATAATCACTCGGCTTCAAGCTAAGCCCGCCGCTGTCGTAAGTCAGCCCCTTTCCGACAAAGACGATCTTGGGCGCATTTGCCACAAAATTTGTCAAATTCGAATTTGACGCTTTTGCAAACGGATTTGCCCCGCCGCAACCGCAATTTTCGTCACAACCTTCGTGCGTTTTGTGCGACTCGTGCGAACAGCCGCAACCCTCGCCGCACACGCGAGGCTTGTAGCTTAGGTGGATTAAACGAGGCGGATTTACGCTTGCTTTGGCGACTGCTAAAAACGCATTCATCCCCTCTTTTTCAAGCCCTGCTTCGTCCAAAACCTTGCAAGAGATCGCCCCGCCGCTTTGCTCGGCTAGCTTTAACGCCTCTTCTTCAAAACTTTTTGGCACAAAAACAGCTGGAATTTCATTAACAATCGACCTTGCAAAATTCGCCGCTTTTGCGACCGCCAAACCAAGCTCAACGCCCTTTGTCGCCTCGTTTTCGTCACTGACTTTGCCCTCTAAAAACTGCAAAGGAGAGATGATGAATTCTTCGATGCCACCGCTTTTTTCGCCGCTTTTGTATTTCTCAAAACTATACCCACCCAAAAGCGCTCCCTCAACCGCAGCGGCGTAAAAACTCTTCACGCACTCAGTCACATAACCGCGCATCTTCACGCTTTTTGCACTGCACGCTTTAAGCGCCTTAAAGCCTTTCGCAACGCCTGTTCGAACCGAATTTGGTGTAAAATCCTTCACGCCCACAAACAGCCTTTTTGCCTCAGCCAACAGCAAAACGCCCTCGCCGCTAAACTTGCAAAACGCCAAGTCGCTTCCTTCAAAAACGCCATTTTTGATATCGCTTTTTCGAAGCAAAACAAGCTCGATCTCGCCATTTTTCTCCAACGCTTGGTTGTTGATGATGATCTTCATTTTAATCCTTTTTGTAAATTTCAAATTTGATTATTGTATCAATTCCATCGGGTTTATATAATAATTTTTTTGAGTAACGCTAAAAGCTAAGTCTTGTTTAATTTTACCGATGACTTCGCCCTTTTTCAGCGTCACGCCGACCTTGATTTTTGGGTTGATGCTGTTTAATTTGGCGTAAATCGTGTGAATTCCGTTTGCGTTTTGCACGATGACGCTAAGCCCCAAAACCCCGCTGTCACGCACAAAAACCACCTTTCCGTCAAGCACATTTCGGACATTTTCATTCGCAACTTTGCTGCTTAGCGTGACAAGTTCGTTGAAAATCTTAATCTTGTAAATCGGATCAACAAAGTCGCCGAATTTTTGCTTAACAACATAATTTTTCAGCGGTGCGATCGTCTTTGCGCCTCTGTACGCGCGCACTTTGCTCGACTGGTAGCTCGACCCAACTCGCTTCACATCCCCGCCGCGCGATTTTTGAGCGTAAGTTGCCGTTTTTGTTTCGCCCTCTTTTGGCGTTTGCTCCACTTGCCCTGCTTCGTTTTGCGCCACCTCGTTTTGCGCCTCTTGCTGCTCCTCGATTTGGGCTAGTTTTTGGTCGTTTTCGATGATTTTCAGCTCCTTTAAGGTGCTAGCAAGAAGTCTTTGCCTTTCTTGAATTTGAGCCAACTCTTTTTGGTAAATTCCCTTGTGGTTTTGCAGCAAGGCGATGTCTTTGCTCTGCTGTTTTTGCAACGCCACAAGGCGGTTTTGCATCGCGCCAAGCTCGTTCATCTGCTCGTTGATCTGCTTGATTTTACTCTTTGTCTGCACGATTTCATTGCTCGCCTTTTCATACTCGTTTGCAAGCCTGCCAAGGTCGTCTTTGATGATCAAATGTAGCTCTTTTAACATCTCATCAGCGATCACCGCCTCCTGCGTTGAAGGCTGGGCGATGAGGTCAAAAGCAAAGTCTTGTCCGATGACATTTACAAGCGTCTGCATAATCTCATCCTGCCCCGCGCTCAGCTTCTGGCTTTGCGACTCCAAACGAGCGACATTTTGCCGCATTTTGCCGATGTTTGAGTGCAAAAGCGTGATATCGCGTGAGAGTTTGTCAATCCTCTCTTGCGTTGCGTCATTCACCCGCTGCGCCTTTTTGATCTCCGCGGCGAGGCTTTTTAGTTTGTCGTTCAAGCCGCTTTCAGCCTCTTTTGCGTCTTTTAGCGAGAGTTCATTTTGCGCGATCTGCTTTGCGGTGCTAAGCGTTTTGTCCGTAGCCGCCGCCGCAAAAAACGGCAAAACCGCCGCCAAAACCGCTGCGCGCAAATCAAATTTGATTTTAGCAAATTTCGTAACGACAATTTTCCTGCCAACTAGTTGCTTAACGACCCATTTTTTAACGACTCGCCTCATCACTTCGCCTTTGCCATCATCACCATCACCGCTAACGTACAAAGCCCAAACGCCACGCTAAACAGCGTCAGCACATCTTTTAGTCTGAAAATCTTTTGTGCCGTAAAGCCAAGCGAGTCTAAAATGTCGATGACAACGCCGTTTCTGACCGCAAAAATGTACGCCACACAGACCAAAACCGCGCTCAAACCGCTGTAAATCAACCCACCAAAATACAGCCCAATCGAGCGGTAGATGTAGCTCGCTCCGCAAAGCCGCATAATCTCCATCTTCTGCCTGTTTGCGTAAAGCCAAATTTGAATTTGACGACTCAGCACAAGCGAGACCAAAACGCCTACGATGACGATGAATGCGATGAAAAAGTAGCTTAGAAGTTGCAAGATTTTATAAACCTTGTCGTGCGTGTCGCTAAAAGTCTCAACGCGCGTGACGCCTTCGATTTTAAGCAGCTCTGAGTGGATTGAGTTCATTTGCAGCGGCGTTGGGTAGGCGATGAGTTTTAGCGAGTAGAAGTTTGGCAAAGCGTTGATGAGCTTGTTGTAATTTGCCTCTGAAAGCTCGTCTTTTAGCCGTTGGCTTGCTCGCTTTGGATCGACCTGCGCAAGGCTCTCAAAGGCTGGAATTTTCTGACTGACGACCTCTTGTGTGAGCACTGCTTTGCTGACGATGATGATGTTGTAGTCTCTGCTCATCTTAACTTCATAGTCTTTTACGATGCGTTCTAAAATGACGCTAAATTCAACACAAAACAACACCAAAAACAGCGGTAAAATCATCGCTAAGTGATACTTCAAACCCTTCATCTCGCCTCTTTTAAGTCAAATTTGATTAATGCAACACAACTGGACGCTCGACAATTTTATTTTGCTCTAAAATGAAGCGTCTGTATGGATAACGAAATTTTTCTGGAATTTTGTTTGCGGCGATGATGATCGTCATCTCGCACGCCTCTTGCATCCTCACCAAAAGCGTGCAAACTTCAAGCGCCGTTTTGTCGTCTAGGTGCGAAAACGGGTCATCGCAAATGAGCACTTTTGGTGAATTAACCAACGCCCGTGCGATCGCCACTCGCTGCCTCTCGCCGTTGCTTAGCTGCTTTGGCAACAAGTCCGCCTTTTGCGACAAACCAAGCGTTTGCAAAAACATCATCACCCTCTCCTCGCGCACGCTTTTTTTCGCACCCGCGATGCGAAGCGGCAGCTCGACATTTTGCGCCGCGCTCCACTCATCAACCAACTTAAAGTCCGCAAAGACGATCCCAAGCGAACGCCTCAGCCTCGCAAGCCTCGCCCCGCGCGCCTGCCTGATGCTCACTCCTGCGACTTCAAGGCTGCCTCCGTCTATTTTACGATCAGCGTAAAACGCCCTGCAAAGCGCCGTTTTGCCGCTGCCGCTTTTGCCGTCAATGAAGACAAACTCGCCTCGCATAATCTCAAAAGTCCCGCCGCTGATGCTTTGAGAAAGTGTTAGATTAGTCGCTTTGATGATATGCATCCAAACTCCTTTAAGGGGCTAAAAACTCGCAAATTTTTGCGTGTGCAAGCTGGTTTTGCGCGCTGTTAAGCGGCGGTTTGAGGTAAAACGCGCCATTTTTACTAACTACGATGTAGTTTCTGCTTGGTCGCATGAACCCGCCAAAGCTAACTCGGATGACGATTCTCTCCTCGTCACTCTTAGCTTCACTGCTAAAATTCGCCTCAAAATTCACAAAAATTTCATCATCTTTAAAAAAATGTTTAACGCCCTCGCTAAACTCTCTTTTTAACTTCTCAAAACCCACCTCGCCAAAGGCAAAATTCCCGTGTAAATGCCTCGCCTCAGAGTGAGTTTGGTTGGTGAAAATGAGGTCGAAAATGTCCTTGCCTTGGTTGTTCCACCGCGCTTCATATTTGCTTGTGATGGCAATTTGGCGGTTTTTAAAGAGCCTAAGATCTGCCTCTTTTAGCTCCAAAAACTTCTCCAACGCAAACTCAGCGTAACTTCTCTCGTCCGTTCTAAGCTCAAAATGTCCATCCACACAAAGCGCGCGCTGACACTCCTCAACAAATTCGCTGCTAACTACGCGGCGTTTTTCGCACTCAGCCCACGGCACTGGGAAGTGCAAGAAGATGCGTGAGAGCGAGTTTGAGGGCATACTCGCTAGCACGAGCCTTGCGTCCGCGCACAAAAGAACGACATTTTTCAGTCCCGCTTGCGTGGCGAGAAAATTGACTTGTCTGATGCTTGGTTGGTAGGTTTCAACGCCGATGACAAGGGTTTTTGGGTTGTTTGTGGCTTGAAAAAGCAGATGTCTTCCGCTGCCAAAGCCGATTTCAAAAATGATGTCGTCAAATTCGAATTTAGCAAAACTTTTGATCGCCTCTTGAAAGTCCGAGTCGTCTAAGGCGTGGTTTGGCTGCTTTGTCAAAATCAAATTTGGTTTTGACAACTCCTTGCTCTCGCCCTCTTGCTGCGTTGCTAAAAACGCACTTCTTGCGCGCGTTGAGAGCGAGCCGACAAACTCTTCTAAATCCGCCGTTTGCACCAACAACTCCAACTCTCTCGCGCTCTTGTCTTTTGGCTTAAACGCCTCGCTTTTAACCTCGATCGCTGCGAGATTTTTAAAGGCAAAAAGCGCCTTTTGCACTAAACCCAAATTTGCTGGACGCGTGATTTTATCAGACTTTACGACAACGCCCTCGCACACTTCGCCGTTTTTTTGCTGCCGTTTTGGCTTGGTGATCAAAAAAAACTCCGCCCCTTCACACCGACAGAAGATCAACCTCTGACGCGCGTCTTTCACCTCCCATAAAAACTCAACCCCATCGCCGCTTGCTGGAAGGGTGTAATTCACCGCATTGCAAATGAAATTTGGCATTATTGCACCGCCAAACTAGCCTCTTTTGAGGCTTTGCTAGAAAGTCCGAATTTATCCACCGCAAAGACCTTGTAGCTGTATTTTTCGCCGCTAACAACGCCGTTGTCGGTAAAACTTGTTGCTTTTGTGCTAAATTCTTTGACCTGTTTTTTGTTGCTTCGCTGTACGACAAAACCAACACTTCTAGCGTCCGCTGAACTCCACGAAAGCACGACTGCTTTGCCGCTTTGGGCGATGTGGTTGATGTTTGGTGAGGCTGGGGCGTCAAGCGTTTTGCCGCTAACTTCGAGGCTTTTGTGGCTCTCTAAGCCGTCGTTATCCACCGCGGTGATTTTGTAGCTAAACGACTCTGCGTCTTTGCCGATTTTGTCTATAAAAGTTGTCGTTTTGCTCTGGGCTACGAGGCTGTAAGCAAAGCCACTTTTGCGGTAGATGTTAAAGTGTGAAAAGTCGCTCGCAGCGGTGTATTGCCACGCAAGTTTGATCTGCCTTGGAAGGTCAAAACTCGCACTCACGCCGCTAACTGCGGGCGGAAGCGGCTTTGTCTGGCTCGTCACCTCAGCGCTCGCAAGTGAGGTCAAACCCTCGTAAGTTTTCGCAAAAATGCGGTATTTAAAACGCGAATTGTCCTTCAAACCGCTGTCGATAAACTCTACGCTCAGCCTGCCTTTGACAAACGCCACTTCGTGCCACTTAGCCTCATCTGCCGCACTTCGCTCGATGATGTAGCCGCTTACTCGCAAGTCGCTGTGCGGCGCCCAAAGCAGCTTGACGCGGTTAGGAAGCTTGTCTAAAACCTGAATATGACTAACTGAGGCGAACTTTGGCAGCGTCCTTGCGCGCACCGTTGCGCTCGGCTCGCTGACGCCGTTTTCGCCATAAACTTGCAAGAAATACGCATAACTCGAATTTGCCTCCAAACCCGTGTCGGTGTAGTGCGTTGAGAAGCGGTCTTTGACTCTTGCGACCTCTTTGAAGCTGTTGTTGCCAACCTGCCTAAACAGCAAGTAGCCTTCAACTTCCACCTCATCCACCGCGTCCCACTCAAATGCGATTTGCGTTATGTCGCTAAAAGTTCGCAACTCATTCACCACCCGCAGCGTTGTGTCTTTTTGCAGTTTTGAACTAGTCGCCACGCCGCAACCGCAAAACAACAATGCGCCAACTCCAACTAAAAAAATCTTCAACTTCATCACCACTCCATTACTCAACTTCGCGCCAAACTCTCAACCTAACAAAACTCGCGCCACTTTTGGTAACCCGCAAAAAGCCCTTCACCTGCTTTTAACAGCTCGCCCGCTGCCTTAGCGTCTGCGAACAACGCCGCAAAATCCTCCCCAAAAGGAGCAAAAAACTCCATTTTCTCGCCGCTTTTTGGGTGAGTGAGCTTCAAAAGCCACGCGTGTAGGTAAATTCGCGTGAGTTTAGCATTTTGCCTCTTAAATCCATATAAATCATCGCCCAAAATGTGGCGGTTTAGGCTCGCTAAATGCACTCTGATTTGATGTGTTCGTCCAGTAAAAAGCTTTGCGGCGACAAAGTGACACTCGGGCGATTTTGGGGCTAAGTCAAGCGGCAAAAAGGCGGTTTTTGCCCTCCTAAAACCGCGAGGCAACACATCTTGTGGATTGGTGTTTGCCGAGTTTGCGAAATTCAAATTTGGTTTTAACAAATTCGCGTTTTGCCCGCTTTTAGAAACAATCTGCGAGATTTGCGCGCCGCTTAACGCGCGTTTTTTCAGCCTGTTTTGCTCGTCTCGTCCAATGGGGCGACTCACCACGCAAGCCTCCTTCAACGCAAGGTCGATGGCTGCGATGTAAAACCTGCCCGCCTCCTTTGAGGCAAGCTGCTCGCTAAGCCCTGCGTGGGCGTGGTTTGTTTTTGCTACCACCATCACGCCGCTCGTGCCTTTATCCAGCCGATGGACGATGCCGTAACGCTCGTTTCCAGCAAGGGTTGAGAGCGAGTAGTTTTGCGTTTGCAGCCAGTCGGTTAAGGTCGCCTCCTTGACGCTTGCAGCGGCGTGCGTGACAAGTCCGCTTGGCTTGCAGATCACCAAAATCTCCTCGTCTTCAAAGATCACGCTCGGCGTTAAAGCGGTGTTAAAATCAAATTTGGTTTTGACATTTTGGCTACCTTGCGGCTCGCTTGTGGCAAAAAATTTCTCCTCGCAAACGGCGATGCAAGTGCCAGACTTTACAGCAAACGAGGGCTTTTTGATAAGAGTGTCGCCGACAAAAACGCCGTATGTTTTGACAAATTCGCTGATCTGCGAGCGAGAATGCGGCAAAAACGCGCACAAAACCGCGTCAAGTCGCCCGCTATTTTGGACTAAAAAATGTTGCAAATTTTACCTTTAAGAGAAAAAAATCGCAAGATTATACATTTTTTTAAATAAATTTGGATAAAATCGCAACCAATAATGCTTAAAGGGAGATAAAATGAAAAAAATTCTCATCATCGAAGACGACTTAGAATTAGCTGAAATTTTGAAAGAATTTTTGGAGATCAACGACTACATTGTCAAGGTCACGCCTGAGGCTCTCGGTGGGATCAAAGCCCTAGAAGACAGCGTTTATGACGCGATCATCCTCGACTTGACGATGCCGGGGATGGACGGGCTTGAAGTTTGCCGTAAAATCCGCGCCGTAAGCGACATCCCGATCATCATCAGCTCCGCTAGAAGCGACATCGGCGACAAAATCGAAGCCTTCGAGCTTGGCGCAAACGACTACCTTCCAAAACCCTACAACCCACGCGAGTTGCTAGCACGCCTGCAAAGCCACATCCGCCGCGCCTCACCTCAACAAACGCCGCTTTTGCCGCTGCAACACGGGGAGTTTTTGATCGACGATTTTCGCCACGAAATTCTCAAAAACGGCACGCCGCTTGACCTTACGCGCGCCGAATTTGAGGTTTTGAAATATATGATCTCGATGAACGGCGGGACGATTAGCCGCGAAGAGATCATCATCAACACCAACGCCATCGACATTGACGCAGGGTCAAAAAGCGTGGATGTTTTGATCTCTCGTTTGCGCGTGAAAATCGGTGACGACGCGAAAAACCCTCGTTACATCAAATCCGTCCGCGGAGTTGGGTATCGCTTCTACCAAAACGGCGTGGGCGGCGGCTTTAAGGGCGAAGTCGGCGAAGGGCTTGCAAACGCGACCATCGCCAAACCGACCAACATCCCGCCAACAACTGCTCAAAGTGCCCTTCGCGCAAGCATCCGCGCGACCAACAACGCACAACAAGAAACGGCTCAAAACCAACCGCAACACAAACCGCAAGCCTTCTCGACCATCAACTCGATGGGCGGTTTTAACAACTTTATCAACTACAACGCCCTCCGCGACCTTGACGCGGCGCGCGAACATCTCGCAAACGCGTTTTACAGCTTAAAATCGCAAGTTTTCTCAACGCCAGACGAGCTTCAAAACGCCATCACACAAAACTTCGCTGCCCAGCAAAACAAAGCCGCGCAAGAGGCGTTGGCGCACACTTTTGGCGCGTGGCAAACGCCTAAAAACGCCCTTAGCACGAAGCAGGAGAATTTCGCGCAAGAGAGTTTAAGTAGTCAAGTCGAGGCGCATTTAAGCACCGCCTTTGCTAAACCAAAACCGCTTTCGCAAGAGGCGTTAAAAGAGACGCAGATGCAGCGAAACACGCCGTTTGCGACCACTCCGCACCCAGCCGCAAGCGCGATCGAAGAGGCAAAAGGCGGCGAAGGCAAGAGCAAATACGACTTCAAGCTCAAAAACAGCATTGACGGCTTTTTCTTGTCGCTTGACAAGGATTCAGAGTAACTTTTGTGGGTAAAATTTGCGCCAAACGCTTTTGAAGTTGGAAAATTTTACCCAAATTTCAAATTTCACTTCACTTTTTACACCATTTTTAAATTTGATTTTAGTCAAGTTTAAAAGCAGCCAAATTGTCAAATTCAAATTTGACATATTATATAAATTTAATGTTTAGGAAATTTGCGCCTTTGCGCCTTGTAAAAACCGAATTTGAGCCGCACTTTTTGAGAATTATTATTAAAATAAATCTTAAAATCCAAGATTAATTTCAACCTCGCATTTTCACTTTAACAAAAGGTGTTAAAATTTCGCAGGTTTTTAACCAAATCATCTCAAAAGGAGAAAAAATGAGTATCTATGCTGACTACACGAAAGTTTTCAAACCACAATACGAAAACTTCATCAACGGTGAATGGCGCGCGCCAAAAAGCGGAGCTTACACGGAGAATATCACGCCGATTTCTGGCAAGGTGATCACTCGTGTGCCGCTTTCAAATGATAACGACATTCAAGACGCACTTGACGCGGCGACTGCTGCGAAAGAGTCGTGGGCGAAAACGCCAGTCGCAACGCGCGCTTCACTTTTGCTGAAAATCGCCGACCGACTTGAAGAGAATTTGGAGCTTTTAGCCTACGCTGAGACCTATGACAACGGCAAGCCGATCCGCGAGACGCTAAATGCGGATGTTCCACTTGCGATTGACCATTTTAGATATTTCGCTGGTTGTATCCGCGCACAAGAAGGGGCGATCAGCGACATTGACGAAAACACGGTTGCTTACCACTTTCACGAGCCACTAGGCGTTGTCGGGCAGATCATCCCGTGGAATTTTCCACTACTAATGGCGGCGTGGAAGCTTGCGCCTGCGCTAGCTGCTGGAAACTGCATCGTCCTTAAACCAGCAAGCGCAACTCCTGCGAGCATCCTAGTTTTGGTGGATTTAATCAAAGACATCCTACCAAAAGGCGTGCTAAATGTCGTAAATGGCAGCGGCGGCAAAGTCGGCAAAGCTCTCGCCACAAGCCCGCAAATCTCAAAAGTTGCCTTCACTGGCTCAACAAGCGTTGGCAGGCAGATTATGCAATACGCAACCGAAAACATCATCCCAGTCACGCTTGAATTAGGCGGCAAAAGCCCTAACATCTTCTTTGAAGACATCTTCGACAAAGATGACGACTTTTTGGACAAAGCGGTCGAGGGCTTGGTCTTGTTTGCGTTTAACCAAGGCGAGGTTTGCACTTGCCCAAGTCGCGCACTCATCCAAGAGAGCATCTACGACAAGTTTATGGAGCGAGTTTTAAAACGCATTGAGGCGATCAAATTTGGCAACCCACTAGACATTAACACGATGATGGGCGCGCAAGTGAGCCAAGAGCAGGTGGATACCATTTTGGGTTACATTAAAATCGGCAAAGAAGAAGGAGCGCAATGCCTTTGCGGCGGCGAGTTTAACCACTTAGGTGGCGAGCTTGAAAACGGCTTTTACATCAAACCGACAATCTTCAAAGGGCACAACAAGATGAGAATCTTCCAAGAGGAGATCTTTGGTCCTGTGCTTGCGGTGACTACTTTCAAAGACGAAAAAGAGGCGCTTGAAATCGCAAACGACACGATCTACGGGCTTGGCGCGGGCGTTTGGACGCGTGACGGCAGCAGGGCTTACCGCGTAGGTCGAGGGATCAAAGCTGGTCGCGTTTGGACAAACTGCTACCACGCATACCCAGCGCACGCGGCGTTTGGCGGCTACAAACAAAGCGGCATCGGACGCGAGACACATAAGATGATGTTAGAGCACTACCAACAAACCAAAAACCTACTTGTAAGCTACTCACCTAAAAAACTTGGCTTCTTTTAACAGGCGTTAGCGGCGGGCGTGGGGCGACTCACGCCTTTGCAAAAATCGAATTTGACTAAGGAGGCGGCGTGAGCGAGTTTAGTTTTAACGCAGACAAGGCGGCGGTGGAGTTTGTTGCGGGGCTGGAAGCGGACGAAGGCGAGTTGGTTTTGACGCTTTCAAACGGCTGTTGTGACGGAAGTTCGGTTTTTTGCACTTACAAAGAGGATTTCAAGTCGCACGAGGCTTTCAAGCTTGTTGCCGTGGTGAGCAAAACGCCCTTTTACATCCCGCTTAACACGCTGCATTTTTTTGACAACCAGACGCTGAATTTGACGCTGCTAAAAGGTAACAACCCAAACGAGTTTTCGCTCGACTTTGGGCGCGGGAGTTACTTGCGAGTCGTCTCGACTCTGTGTCCTGTGAGAAATGTGTAATCAAATTTGGTTTTGACAATTTGCGGCGTTTCTCACGCTGTTTGACCGCTTGATTTTTTTACGATTTGTGCTAAAAAATGTGTGATCAAATTTAAATTTAACAATTTGCGGTAAAAAAAAGAAACGCCAAAATCAAATTCGGTTTTGACAAATTTTTGGCAACGACCAATTGATTTGACGCTTTGCCACTAACGCCGCTTCACTGCTAGGTTTCATTTCTGTGGCAAACAAACCGCCTTTTTAGCCCAGCCCAACACGCTGATTTTTTTGAAACCAGAGTTTGACGCTGCTAAAAGGCAACTTTACTAAACTTTGCCAAACGAGTTTTCGCTAGGCTTTGGGCGAGCAACTGACTTGCGAGCCGTCTCGACTCTGTGTCCTGTGAGAAATGTGTAATCAAATTTGGTTTTGACAAGTCGCGTTGAAAAGAAGTGCTAAAATCAAATTTGAATTTTACAATTTGCGGTAAAAAAGAAGAAATGCCAAAACCAAATTTGATTTTGACATTTTCAAAAAGTCGTTTTGCCTTAAACTTGACGCTTAAAGCAAAACTTGAAAGCTGCTTAGAAAACTGGCTTTAACGCCGTAACCCACGCGTTTGCGCGCTCTTTCCAATTCTCATCACCTTTATAATCCACAACCAACCCAACAAACTTGCCGTTGATTAGCGAGAGTGAGTTTGTGAAGTTTGTGTAGTTGCCAACTTCGCTGCTGCCAACTAGCTTCGCACCGCGTATGAGTGGCAAAAACTCAACCAAGCCGTCATTAAAAGTCTCTGGGTGTCTCTCTTGGTTGCCAACGCCTACAAGGGCGATTGTTTTGCCTTTGAAGTCCGCCTCTGCGACTAGGTTTAACTTCGCCTTAAAGTCCTTTTGCAACTCGCCGTAAGCGTGCGTTGAAGCGACGAAGATAAACCTTGTGAAGCGAGTGAAAAAGTCAGCCGTTAGGTTTTGCGCGTCTATGATCTCCGCGTCAAAATTCGCCCCAACAAACTCCGCAACATCCTTCGCATCACCCTTGTTTGAGCCGTAAATAATGCCTACATTTGCCATTAAATCTCCTTGTTTTGAAATTTTGTTGATTGTAACCAAAAAAGATTAAATTACTCTTATGAGTGTCAAATTTGGTTTTTGCAACTTTACTTTTGCAGCCGCTTGATCATAATGTGTAAAATGTCGATCGCAGCAGGCGTGATGCCGCTGATGTTGGCTGCGGCGGCGAGCGTTTGCGGGCGGAATTTCTCCAACTTCTCAACCACCTCAGCGCTCAAACCGCCAACTTGCCGAAAGTCGAAATTCTCAGGAATTTGCACCTCCAAAAGCTGGTGAAGCTTTGCAACATCCTCGACCTGCTGCTTAACATAATGACTGTATTTTGCCTCAGTTAAAATCAGCCCAAGTTGCGTTGGCGTAAGGCTTTGCCAAAACTTTTTAAACTCGCTAAACTCGCCATCTCGCTCGGCACACTTTTTGGCGCAAATGTCAAAAATCCCGCCAAAATCCGCCAACTTCTGTACGCTAAAAGTGCTTCTTGCGACAATCTTGATCAACTCAGTTTTGGAATTCACGCTCTCCTCGCCAAGTGAGGCTAAAAACTCGCTAAACTCACGCCCAGAAGTTGCAAATTCGCTCTGCAAAATCGCAATCGCCCTGCTTTGCGCCGCCTTTAAAGCTTCGATCTGCGCGCTCTCTTCGCCGCTTAAAAGCCCGAGCCAAAAACCCTTGCGCCCAAGCCGCAAAATCGCATTTTCCTCACGCAACATCAACCTAAACTCAGCCCTGCTAGTAAACATCCTGTAAGGCTCGCGCGTGCCTTTTGTCACCAAGTCATCCACCAACACGCCAAGATACGCCTCGTCTCTGCTTAAAACCAGCTCGCCGCCAAGTGCGTTGTCGCCAAAACCAAGCGAAAGTGCGGCGTTTGCACCTGCTGCAAAGCCCTGTGCCGCCGCCTCTTCGTAGCCTGTCGTGCCGTTGATCTGCCCTGCGAGGTAAAGCCCGCCGACCGCCCTAGTTTCAAGCGTGTGGCGAAGCTGAGTTGGCAAGACAAAGTCATACTCAATTGCATATCCGTGCCGCGTAATCACCGCGTTTTCAAAGCCTCTGACGCTGCGAAGTGTGTCAAGCTGAACCTCGTAAGGCAGTGAAGTTGAAAAGCCGTTGATGTAAAATTCGTTTGCTTGCGCGGTTTGCGGCTCGATGAAAAGGTGGTGTCGCTCGCGCGTGGCAAAGCGGTTGATCTTATCTTCGATGCTAGGGCAATAGCGCGGACCAGTGGCGTTGATCTGCCCTGTAAAAAGCGGCGCGCGGTGGAAATTCGAGGCGATTTTCTCGTGCGTGACGGCGTTTGTGTAGGCGATGAAACACGGCAATTCTTTTGGCTCGAACTCGCCATTTTGGTTGAAATTACGCGGAAATTTCCGCCAAAAAGTTGTCAAATTCGAATTTGACAAACCTTTTTGTCCGCCCAAACGCGCAAGCCAAAACTCACAGCTAAACTCCTCATTTTGCGGCGGTTGCGTTGTATTTTGTTTTTTTGCCGCCCGTTTGTGCCGAAAGCTAAACGGCGTGGCAAACTCGTCACTTGGCTGCATCTCAAACGCGCTAAAATCCAGCGACTCGCCAAGCACGCGCGGGCAAGTGCCAGTCTTCAAACGACTCATCTCCAACCCCAAATTCGCAAGTGAAGTCGAGAGGTTTTTTGCGCCAAATTCGCCTACTCGTCCAGCTTTTAGCTGAACTTCGCCGATGTGGATTGTCGCGTCAAGAAAAGTGCCAGTGGTGATAATTAGTTTGCGAGTTTTGTAGTAGTTTCCAAGCTGAGTTTTCACCCCGCAAACCGCGCCATTTTGCGTGAAAATCTCGCTCGTCATCTCTTGCGTGACTTGCAAATTCGGTGTCGTCAAAAGCAGTGTCCTAGCCGCAACCCTGTAAAGGTCCATATCAATCTGCGCCCTACTTCCACGCACAGCAGAACCCTTGCTCTCGTTTAAAACCCTAAACTGAATCCCCGCAACATCAGTCAAAACGCCCATCGCCCCGCCGAGCGCATCCACCTCTTTAACCAAGTGTCCCTTCGCCAAACCGCCGATCGCAGGGTTGCAGCTTGCCGCGCCGATCTGGTCAATTAGCGTTGTAATCAAAAGCGTCTTTGCCCCCATCCTAGCCGCCGCAAAACTCGCCTCGATCCCCGCGTGACCGCCGCCTATTACTATCACATCAAATTCCATTGTCGCCCCAATTTTCAATTTAAGTCGCGGATTTTAACGAAAATAAAGTAAAAAGAAATTAAAATCGCCCATAAAACTATCCAAAAGTAAAAAGGGGCGAAAATGACTGAAATTTTTGAAGGCATCCAAAGGTGCGCACTCGCTATTAGCAACCTGCTAAAATACGGCGAACAAGGCTACACGGAGCATTCAAACGCAACGGGCGATGTGCAGTTGAAGCTTGATGTTGCGAGTGACGAAGTTGTCACAAAAGAGCTTGGGAAAATCAGCGCGATCAAACGCCTAGTCAGCGAAGAGAAAGAAGAAGCGTTAGAGCTGAATGAAAACGGCAAATTCATTGTCGCTTACGACCCGCTTGACGGCAGCAGTTTGGTGGATGTGAATTTTAGCATCGGGTCGATTTTTGGTGTTTATCAAGGTGAGTTGAAGCCTAAAAACCTCGTTGCAAGCGGTTATGTGCTTTACGGACCTCGCACGGAGATCGTCTGGTGCGAGGAGAGTCCGAAACTTTTTGTGCTTGGCAAGGACGAGAAATTCGCGTTTGTAAGAGAGCTAAAACTCAACCAAAAAGGCAAACTTAACGCCACTGGCGGGACGCAAAAGGGTTGGAGTCAAAGCCACAGAGAGCTTGTCAGAGGACTGTTTGAGGAGGGTTACAGGCTTCGTTACAGCGGGGCGATGGTGGCGGATTTGCACCAAATTTTGCTAAAAGGCGGCGGTTTGTTTAGCTACCCTCCGACAACTGACGCGCCAAATGGCAAGCTGAGGATTAGCTTTGAGGTGTTGCCTTTTGCGTGGATTTTCCAAAAGGCTGGCGGGGCTACGACAAACGGCACGAACGAGTCTCTTTTTGAGATCGACCTGCCAAAAATTCACGCCACAACGCCTTGTTATTTTGGGTCAAAATACGAGATCGAGAAGGTGCGTAAATGCAATTCTTAGAACAAAAGGCGCAAATGCTCTCTTGCCGCGAAAAAAACATCAAAGCAGAAGACAAAAGCAGCTGCAAACACTGCGCCAAAGTCTATGACTGCGAGTTTAAAGAGGAGTTTTTACAAGCCGCCTTTTCACACTACTTGCAAGCCTTGCAGGAGTGCCAAAAAACAAAGGGTTTCAACTCGTGTAGCGGTTGCAGTGAGTTTTTTGAGTGCAAGCTTAGGCGGGATTATGTCGATGCGACATACGAAAAGCTCAACCGAAGTCGCGGCGGCGAGTTTGAGTTTTAGTCAAATTCGAATTTGACAAATTTGCAAAGGAAAAAACTTGCGAAATCACAACTTTTTCAAAACATTGTTAATGAGTCTTGCGGTTGGCGTGCTTTTTACGGCGTGCAGCCTCTTTCACGCACAAAAAGCTCCGAGCGTTGAGGAGATGGCAGGAGAGTTTTTGATCCTCGGTTTTAACGCAAATTCTTCAACCAGCAAAGAGGCAAAGCGGGTGGCTCAAAAGCTAGAAAAAGGCGAGATCTCAGGTGTGATTTTCTTTAAGAGAAATGTCGCTAGCAAGGAGGATTTAACCGCCTTGACTGCCTCGTTTAAAAAAGCAAAAGCAGACGCCATCATCAGCATTGACGAAGAAGGCGGTTTGGTAAGCAGGTTTAGCAGCAAGAGCGGTTTTGAGACATTCGACTCGCCGCAAAGCGTGGCAAAAAGGCTCACGCCGCCGCAAGCAAAGGAGTATTACGCCAAAATGGCAAAGCAGTTAAAAACGCTTGGCTTTAACCTCAACTTTGCGCCAGTTGCCGACCTCTCAAACCCCGCCTCGCCGATCATCGCGGGCAAAAAGCGCTCTTTTAGCGAGGACGAAAAAGTTGTCACTGCTTACGCCAAAGCCTTTATCGCCGCTCACAAGGAATTTGGCATTGCAACGACTCTGAAACACTTCGCAGGACACGGGCTAGCGTCTAGCGACACGCACAAGAGTGCTACCTACTCGGCGTTTAACCAACGCGAAATTTACCCTTTTCGGCAGCTTGCAAAAGAGGCGGAGGCGATGATGGTGAGTCACATTCACTTCAAAGGGCTAGACGAGGCAAATCCAGCAGTTTTTTCAAAAAAAGTTGTGGATTACGCTCGTAAAAATTTGGGCTTTAAAGGGGTGATGGTGAGTGATGATTTGATGATGGGGGCGCTTGGTGCGTGGAGTTTTGAAGACAGAGTCGTCAAGGCGTTGCAAGCAGGGATCGACCTGCTGATCATCAGCGAGCCAAATCAAAACAAACAAGACTTGGCTTTGAAAGCAAGGGGGGCGATTTTGCAGGCGGTTAAAGAGGGGCGACTGAACCAAAAACAGCTCGAAAAAGCCTACTGGCGCGTGGCTGAGTTTAAGAAAAACTTAAAGTAGAGCGATGCACGACAAGCAAGAGAGAGTAAAGTTTTTGCGGGCTTTAACAAAGGTTGCAAACGCCGCGTTCAACGCCATCCGCAGAGACGATTTTCAAGGCGAAAAATTCGCCAAAGCGATGCAAAAACACGCCTCGTTTTTAAACAACATCACACCCGTTTTTTTAGACAAACCTTACAACAAAAAGCTGCTTGAATTTGTGAATTTGTGTCTCTCGTGTCAAGACAAAGAGAGGCTAATTGCTGCTGCAAACGAGTTAGACAAGCTGAAAAACTCGACAATTTACAAGCGAGAGAGGCGAAGGCGGGATGATTTTTAGTCAAATTCGAATTTGACAAATTTAGTAAAGAAAAATATAATATTAAGTTTTTATTAAGATATTTTTTACTAAACTTCCGCGAATTTTACTATCATCAGGGGAGAGAAAATGACTTATGACGAAATGGAACTAGAAGCAAGAATGCAAGAAATTCTTGAAGAGTGCGGAGAGTTTGAAAACCTCGATGACGAAGAACTTTACGAGTTGATCGAAAATGTAAAAGAGCAGATGGATGTGGAGGTTGAAGAGGCTTTTGAGTTTCTAAATCAATACTCGCCGATTAGCAAAAAACGCTTCTTTGCGCTTTATGCGATTTGATTTATCAAAAAAAGGCTTGGTTTGAAGAAAATTTTGAGTGCTTTAACGCTTGGTGCGGGCATACTTTTTGCTCAAAGCCAAGAGAATTTAAAACCAAGCCTTACAAATTTAAACACAACCACTTTAAACAAAACCGCCACGCCGCTTGTCATCCACAACGGCGAAGTAAGCGTGCTAACTTCTTTGCAAAAACCAAATTTGATTTTGTATTTTAAAAACGGCAACTCAACAAGCGAAGGTAGGAAAATCGAGTGGCTAAAACACCCAACACAAAAAGGCTTTTTCGCCGTCTTAGCCCAGCCTTACCGCGCGACTCACTCACTTGTAATCACCGACCAAGACGGACGAAAACAGCCATTTGAAGTCGCATTTGTGAAAAAACAATACCCAAGCGAGGCGATCAAAGTCGCACCAAACAAACTACAATACCCACCGCAAACCGCAAAGCGGATCGCCGCTGAATACAAAGAGGCGATGGAGATCTACTCAAACAGCGTGCAAGACACGCTTTTTCAAACACCCTTTCAAAAGCCGCTCAACAGCAAGATCACCAGCCATTACGGCAACGCTAGAACCTACAACGGACAGCTAAAAAGCTTTCACGGCGGGACGGACTTTCGCGCGCCCATTGGCACGAACATCACCGCTTCTAACAGCGGAGTTGTCAGACTTGCCAAGCAGCGATTTTTAAGCGGCGGAAGCGTTTTGATCGACCACGGCGGCGGGATTTTTACTAAATATTTCCACCTCAGCGAGATCTTCGTCACGCCCGGGCAGTTTGTCGAAAAGGGCGAGCTTTTGGCAAAAAGCGGCAACACGGGCAGAAGCAGCGGACCGCACTTGCACTTTGGCGTTGCGGTAAATGGCGTGGATGTAAATCCGCTTGATTTCATCGAGAAAATCAACGCCATTTTTGAGCCGCAACTCGTGCAGGCGTTAGACATCAACCAAGTTAAATAACCGAGCAATTTAACTTTTTTCTAACATTTTTTTTCTAACATTCGTCACTTTTAAAGGAGAAAATATGCGAAAAATCATCACATCTTCAATCGTCTCAGGCTTTCTTGCAACCGCTGCTTTTGGTACGCCAAACGCGACTCAAAGCCCAAATCCACAAGAGCTGGCTACGCAACATTTTAAAATTTTCGAGCGAGGCGCGGCTCTTAAAGCTGAGCTTCTTGGCGTGTGCGAGCAGATCGGCAAGGACAAAATGCAGCTTGCGGAGCTACAAAAGTCGTTGCCACCAAAACAACACAAGGCTTTCAAAAAGGAATACCGCCAAGCGATGAAGAAAAATTTTGAAAACTCAAACGCCTTGTTTGACACTCGAATTTGTAAAACACTTTTGAAAAAAGCTGAGAAAAAAGGCGGCAAAAAGGAGCGCGGAGAGGGTTTTGTCGGTCCAAAGGACGGCTTTGTTGGTGAAAATAAAGGCAGTTTTTACGGACCGGGAGGGATGAGTAAATAACCAAATTTGATTTTGACAATTCAAAGAGGTGGAAATGAACAGGATTTTAGTCTTAGAAGATGAGCCGTTGTTGAATGAGATGATGAGCGAATTTTTGCGTAACGAAGGCTTTAAGGTAACCTCTTGTGCGAGTTACGACAAGGCGTTATGCCTAGCGTATGAAAACCACTTTGACCTGCTTATTTTTGATGTGAAGATCATTGGAGGCAACGGCTTTGAGCTGCTTTGCGAGTTGCGAAAAAGCGGTGTTGGCACGCCGTGCATCTTCACAACCTCGCTCAACGGCATTAGCGATGTCAAAAAGGGGTTTGACGCTGGGTGTGATGATTATATCAAAAAGCCTTTTGAGCTTGCTGAACTTGGGCTGAGGGTGAAAAACATCCTCAAACGAAAGTTTTTGGCAAACGGAGAAGGGCGCGTGAAAATCGCCTCCAAATTCGAATTTGACACGATCAAAAAAGAGCTTTTTTGCGAAGGCGAAATGGTAAATCTTAGCAAAAAAGAGCGGGATTTGCTTAGTTTGTTGCTGCAAAATCGCGGGCAAATTCTCTCAAAAGAGTTGATTTTAAACCAAATTTGGGAGTTTGATGAGATGCCAAATGAGGGAAGTTTGCGAGTTTATATCGTAAATTTACGCAAAATTTTAGGCGAAAGCGTCATCAAAAACCACTCAAAAATCGGCTACGAGTTTGTTGGATGAAAAGTATGCTAAAAAACCGCTACATTTTACCGATTTTGCTGCTTTACTTGCTGACTTCGGTTGGGTTTTTGAGCGCTTTTTCGTTTGGATATTACAAAGAAAGGCGTGTGGATGAGATTAGAGATTTGCACCAAAATCTTGTCATCATCTCGCACAAAGTCAAATTTGGTTTAGCAGATGGTATTCACCTTGACGAAATTCGCGAAATTTTGGGGGATTTGAAGCTGAATTTGTACGCTGGCGGCAAGGCGCTCATTCACGATTTTGAGCCGCCGATTTTCCGCGGCGAGTTTGCTGTTAGCGGAGATTTTGTCTTTTTTAGGGATTACAGCAGGCTGAAAAACACTACCAAACACTCGCCAAAAGAGCAACAGAGTGCCAAAAAAGGCGAGTTTGAAAAATTTCGCACCTCAACAAGCAAAAACGACATCTACTTGGAGTTGATGGCTTCGTTGCCAAACTCAAATTTGCTTTTGACGCAAATCATCCTTGCTGACCTTGCCATTTTACTTGTGATTTTGACAATCGCCTACTTTTTGCTGCGGCTCTCTTACCGCCCATTTGTCGCACAAATCAACCGCCTCAACGACTTCATCGCCGACACGACACACGAGATTAACACGCCGCTTTGCGTGATTTTAATGAGCGTTGAGATGTTTGAGAAAAATCCTGAAAAATACCTCCAAAACATCAAAATCGCCAGCAAAAATCTCAACTCCATTTTCAACAACCTCTCATCAAATTTGCGTGAAGAACCGCACGAAGTTAGTTTAGTTAATGTTAAAGAATTATTAATTAACAAAACCGAACTTCTTAAACTAAACGCAAATAACATAACTTTTGCGTTAAACGCTGATGAGGTTGTGCTTTACACGGATAAATTCCGCTTGGATAAAATCATCGAAAACCTCCTCACAAACGCCATTAAATACGGCTTTAACAGCTCTGTGGTTAGCATTGTTTTGCACAGAGAATCGCTTAGCGTGACAAATCAAGGCGAGGAAATTTCACCGCAAAATCTCAAAAAAATGTATGAAAAATTCAGCCGTTTTAACTCCAAAAGTGGCGTTGGCGGGTTTGGGATTGGTTTAAATTTGGTTAAAAGATATTGCAATGAGCTTGGCTTTAAGGTTAGCTGTTTGAGTTTTAACAAACAGACGACTTTTAAGGTTGAGTTTAAATAATCAAATTCGGTTTTGACAAATTCGGGCGTAATCATAAATATTTTTTTAATTAATTCTTAATTAAAAAGAAGTTAGAATCAGCCTTTTTACAAAACTCTTAAAGGCGATGAATGATACTTTCAAATCCAGTTTTGCTTGGCGTGCTTGTGATGTGCGTGTTGTGTTTGGTGAGGTTTAATGTCCTGCTTGCCATTTTAGTTTCGGCGCTTTTTACAGGCGTGGTTAGCGGTTTTTCGCTGCAAGATACGCTGCAAACGCTCATTAGCGGAATGCAAAGCAACCTTGAAACCGCGTTAAGTTATATCCTCTTAGGCGCGATCGCTGCGGCGGTTGGCGCGTCAAATTTGACTGCGATTTTGGTTGAGAAAATTAGCAAAATTTTGACAAAAAATCGCTATATTTTGATCTTCTCGATCGCATTTCTCGCGTGTTTTAGCCAAAATTTAATCCCAATCCACATCGCCTTCATCCCGATCCTCATCCCGCCGCTTTTAAGCGTGATGAACCGCCTTAAAATCGACCGCCGCGCGGTTGCTTGCGCGCTAACTTTTGGCTTAAAAGCGCCTTATGTCAGCTTCTCGGTTGGCTTTGGACTCATCTTCCACAACATTTTAGTCAAAGAGATCACAGCAAACGGCGTTGCCGTGACGCTTTCAGATGTCGGAAGTGTGATGTGGCTTGGCGGCGCGTCTATGCTCATCGGGCTTCTTTTGGCGGTCTTTTTTTACAGAAAAGAGAGGATCTACAAAGAGATCGAAGTCACCTCACAAGCGGCGTTAAACTCGACAATGGGCGTGCGCGAGTGGGCGATTTTAGCGGGCATTGTAGTCGCTTTTGGGATGCAGATCAATTTTGGTTCATTGCCGCTTGGAGCGTTAAGCGGGCTAATTGTGATGATCGTTTTTGGCGGGATCAAATGGGGCGAGATCGAAGATGTGATCTCGCACGGCTTGAAGATTATGGCGTTGATCGCTTTTGTGATGCTTGTGGCGGGCGGTTTTGCCGCAGTCATCCGCGAAACAGGCGGCATCAACGAACTCGTAAATGCGATCAGCTCGCTTAGTGGCGGCAAATTCGGCGCAGCGGTGTTGATGCTTTTGATCGGCTTGCTTGTCACAATGGGCATTGGCACAAGCTTTGGGACAATTCCAATCATCGCCACGATTTATGTCCCATTTTGCGTAGCGGTCGGTTTTAGTCCAGCCGCGACAATCCTCCTTGTCGGCATCGCCGCCGCCGTTGGAGACGCAGGAAGTCCAGCTAGCGACAGCACGCTTGGACCGACCTCAGGGCTCAACGCAGACGGACAGCACAACCACATTTACGACACTTGCGTGCCGACATTCATCTTTTTCAACATTCCGCTGATGGTTTGCGGGGCGATTTTTGCGATGATTTTATAATCTGTTTTTAAGCAAAAAATTGTCAAATTCGAATTTGATTAGTTTATATTTAAGGTAGAAGATGAAACGACCTGAACTTTTAAGTCCAGCTGGGAATTTGACAAAGCTAAAAATCGCCCTTGCATACGGCGCGGACGCGGTTTATGCGAGTGTCGGCGGATTTTCTTTGAGGCAGAGAAGCGCAAAGGAATTTGACCCGCAAAGTTTTGCCGAGGGGGTGAATTATGCTCACGAAAAAGGGGCGAAATTTTACGCAACCGCGAATGGTTTTATGTACAACGGAGCGATCGAAGCGGCTAAAAAACACCTCGCGTGGCTTGATGAAATCGGCGTGGATGGGATCATCATCGCCGCACCGGGGACTATTAACCTCGCCAAAGAATTTGCGCCACACACGCAAATTCACCTCTCAACTCAGGCAAATGTCACAAACTTTTTGGACGCGAAATTTTACTATGATATGGGCGTTAGTAGGATTGTCGCGGCGCGTGAAATCTCGCTCAAAGACCTTGTGAAGATCAAAAAAGAGCTTCCGAATTTGGAGATTGAGATGTTTTGTCACGGCTCGATGTGCTTTGCTTACTCTGGGCGCTGCCTGCTTTCAGCCGTGCAAAGCAACCGCTCGTCAAACAAAGGAATGTGCGCGAATGACTGCCGATTTGGCTATGAACTTTACGCCAAAAACAGCGAAAGCGGCGCGCTTTTTAGGCTAGAAGAAAACGAGCAAGGCGAGACGATGGTCTTTAACGCAAAGGACTTAAACCTCATCTCGCATATCGATGAAATCGTGCGTAGCGGGGCGATTGATAGTTTGAAGATCGAAGGGCGAACGAAGAGCGAGTATTACGCGGCGTGTGCGACACGGGCTTACAAAATGGCGATCGACGACTCAGTTGCGGGCAAATTTGACGCAAGTGTTTATGAGGCTGAGTTGCAAACACTAACAAACCGCGGCTTTACTGACGGCTACATTGTGAATAAACCTTACGAAAGGGCGGATACGCAAAACTTTGAAAACAGCTCGGTTAAAGGCAGTTGCGAGGTTTGCGGACTTAGCGAAGACGGAGAGAATTTGTCGGTGAAATTTACGATCAAACCGCTAAAAGAGTATGAAATTCTCCTGCCATTTGGCGCACAAATCACCCCAATCAAAAACCAAATCGGTGAAATTTTTGAAAAAAACGGCAAAGCGTTTGTCAAATTTTATAAACTTCTAACCAAAACTGACAAGGAATTTAGCGAAATTCACAGCGGAAATTTAAACCAAATTCTGCTTCCAACGAAACTTGAAAAATTTACATTTTTACGAATCAACATTAAGGATGTCTAAAAGGAGAGTGGATGCAAAATATTTTGTGGCAAAAAACTCTTGCGGCGATTGTCAGAAGGGGCGGGCTTCACGCGGTTGAGGAGATCGCGTGCGCGAATATCGACAATTTGGAGCATATGACGCACCAAAAAGAGGAGCTTTTGGCAAACACAAAGGCGTTTGTTGAGGGCAAAGAGGCAAACCACGCACTTCTTTGGGGCGAGATGGGTTGTGGGAAATCCACCCTTGTAAGAGCGGTTTTTTGCCATTTTGTAAAACAGCCAAATTCGAATTTGAGACTTGTGGAAATCTCGCGTAATGAATTAACAAATTTGTTTGAGATTTTGGAGGTTTTGCGCCAGCAAAGCAGTTTTCGCTTCATCCTCTTTTGCGATGATTTTAGCTTCGAGGCAAATTCAGTCATCATCTCCGAGCTAAAAAACCTCCTTGAAGGCAGCATCCAAGCTCCGCCTAGTAATGTCATTTTCTACGCGACAAGCAACCGCAAACACCTCGTTCGAAAGGAGTGGCGCGAGAGTCAAAACTTCTTGCAAGAGAGAGAAGACGGCAGGGAGATGCTGAGTTTGTCGGACAGATTTGGCTTGTGGATTAGCTTTTACGAGTTGCAAAACAGCGAGTATATCAAGCTTTGCGAAAGGCTTTGCGAAGTTGGTGAGCTGTGCGAGGAGAAGCGAGAGGATTTGAAAGCTCAGGCGTGTGCGTTTGCGCGGTTAAGAGGCGTGAGAAGCGGGCGTGTGGCGATGCAGTTTGCGCGGTTTTACAAGGCAAATGGTGGCGACTTTGAGTGCTAGTTTTGCTACTGGGCGCCAGCCAAAAGTTAGCGTCATCGTCCCTGTGTATAACTGCGAGGCGAGTTTGACAAAGTGCCTTAACTCGCTCGTTTCACAAAGCTTAAAGGAGATTCAGATCGTCTGCGTTGATGATGCTAGCAGCGACAAAAGTGGCGAAGTTTTAGCCTCTTTTGCCAAAGAAGATGAGAGGATTTTGCTGCTCTCGCACGAGCAAAATCGCGGCGTGAGTGCTGCTAGAAACACTGCTTTGGCGTTTGCTCGGGGCGAAATTATAGCGTTTTGTGACGCGGACGACAGCCTTAGTTTAAACGCGTGTGAAGTTGTGGTAAAAAGTTTTGACGACTGGGCGGACATAGTCGTTTTTGGCGGAGAGGTTGAAGGAGAAGTCAGTCTTGCAAAAAGCGGTTTTCAAGGGTTTTTGAGGCGAATTTTTTACCGAAAAAAGCCAAGTTTTATGCAAAAAGCGTTGCAATGCGAGGACAAAACGCTTACTCAAATCAACCTCAAAACGCTCTTTAACACGACAAGTTTGCTGCCGCTCATTGGCAACAAAGCCTTTAAGAGGGAGTTTTTGCAACGGCAAAATGCGCGCTTTGATGAGGAGTTAAGCGTTGGTGAAGATCTACTTTTTTTGACTCCGCTTTTTTTGCAAAGCCGCAAAACTGCCCTAAATTCACAAAAACTATACCGCTACAACTACCAGTCAAAAGAAATTCCGCAAGAGTTGAAGGCAAAAAACCACCTTTTGGTTGTTAAAAAACTTCACAACAACCTGCAAGAAGCCGCCAAGAGTGAGGCAGAGAGAGGCGAAGTTGCGAATTTTTACCTCTCTTACGCGGGCAAGGAGTTGTTAAAACCGAATTTGAAACATTTAGTGGCTGAATTTTTGCCGTTGTTTGAGAGTTTGGAGGTGCAAATCACCAAAACCAGCCGCAAAAAAATCCTCGCCAAACTTAGAGAGCTGAGTGCTTAAAGCAGGTTTAAGAAAAACACGCCAAGTCCCCACGCCGCCAAGCCTAAGCCGACTAATTTATATCTATAAGCGGCGACTAAAAGCAGGTTGAAGAGCACGAATTGGCTTAATGAGATGTGGATTTGTCCTTGTTCGGACGCGAGCGGGATGACGCGAAGCAAAAACTCGTCAAACAAACCGCCGCATCCAACAAGGTGCAAGGCGATGCTGAGTGGGTAGAAAAACGCAAAAAGGTAGCTGAGCGGGATGACAAAAAGTTGGAATAATGACGCTGAGTGAAAGAAGTAAAAAACAGGCACATTCATCGCGCTGTAAATGAAAACTTCAAAGCCCAAAATGTGCGCGGCGATCCGCCACGGGCGCTTTAAATCCTCCTTTTTGCCAAAGTAACGCGCGTAAAGTAGGATGAAATACACGCCTAAACACGAGAGGTAAAAGCCGATGGAAAACACAAGTTGTGGCATAAAAGCGACCGCGACTGCCACCGTGCAAAGCAAATTTCCGACTTCAAAGATGCGCAAACCGCGCGTTAAGAGCAAAAACGCAAAGACGCTCATTAGATATGAGCGCAAAAAACTCGGGGTAAAGTCGAGCAAAACAAGGTAGAATGTCAGAAATGCAAAGATTGCAAGCGAGATTTCAAGTGTGGAGTTTTTGTATGGGCGGCGTTCGTAAAACGGCTTTGTTAGTAGGCGGAAGATGAAAAACAAAATCGCAAAAATCAACCCTAAGTGGTAGCCACTGATGGCAACTAGGTGTCCGATCCCCCAATTCACCACATCTTGCCGCAGCTCCTTGCCAATGGGTGTGGCGAGGTATAACGCTGAATACAGCTCGCCTAATTTTGGGCTTTCGTGTTGCGACTTTACGGCGCTGCTTAACAAGCCTGAAAGCGTTGGCGGAGCGTAAATTGGCGTTGGTTTGAAACTTGGCGCGTAAAAACGCCTTTGTAGGTAGCTGGTGAAGGAGATTTTTTTAGTGACAATGCCGATGCGGACGGCGTTTGTGCGAATTTCTTCTTTGGTGGTTGTGTAGATTGTGAAGTCTTCGCTTTTTAGTTTTGCGACAAAATAAGTGCGGTTTTGCTTGTTGGTTTTGGGATAGCTTAGCTCGACTCTTGCTTCGATAAATTTAAAATTCTTCTCTTTAAAAGCCAAAAATTTGTAAAATTCATAACCAATATTCACACATAAGATCAAAATCGCAATGCAAAAAAAGAGCCAGATTTGTTTTTTTGAGGCAAATAACTCCAACTCAGCACTCCAATTAATGCTTAAATTAACGCAATGCCGTGCAATGCAGTAAAGAAAAACTAACGAGGCTTTGCGGGCTGTAAAGTAAAATGTTGATTTAGCTAGCTGTTACAAGGGCGTTTTCACAACCGCGGCAGTTTTGAAAAACGCAACTTGCAAAAACCAAATTTGATTTTCGCAAGTTAGAAAACCGCCCTACTTCGCCGCCTTTTCTTCAAAACGACCGATGCTAAGCAGTTTTTGCATTCGTCTGTCTAAAACCTCTTGTATGCTTAAAGTTTTTAATTCCTCTAAGTTTTGCAAAATGTAATCCCCAACAAGCTTGATAGTCGCCTCTGTGTCTCTGTGCGCGCCCATTTTCGGCTCTTCGATGATGTCGTCTATGATGCCTTGTTTTTTGAGCTCAGAAGCGGTGATCTTCATCGCTTTCGTGGCAGTTTCGATCTTAGCTGGGTCTTTCCACAAAATCGCCGCGCAACCCTCAGGCGAGATGACTGAGTAGATCGAATTTGACAACATCGCAAGCTTGTCTGCAACGCTAATGGCAAGCGCGCCGCCGCTACCGCCCTCGCCTATCACGATTGAGATGATGCGAGTTTTTAAAACCGCAAGTTCAAACAAATTTCGCGCGATCGCCTCGCTCTGTCCTCGCTCCTCTGCTCCAACTCCCGGGTAAGCCCCCGGAGTATCCACAAAAAAGATGATCGGAATTTCAAATTTCTCAGCCAATTTCGCAAAACGCAACGCCTTGCGGTAGCCTTCTGGGTTTGGCATACCAAAATTTCGTTCGATTTTATTTTTAGTTCCGCGTCCCTTTTGCTCGCCGATCGCCATAACGCGCTCGCCACCCAAAGTGCCTATGAAAGCGACTATCGACTGGTCGTCACTAAAATGTCTATCCCCGTGCAGCTCGTGTTTGTCTGGGATCAGCGCGTTGATGTAGTCAAGCGCGTAAAGCCTGTCAGGGTGTCTTGCGAGTGCGAGTCGTTGCATCTCATTTAAGTTAGCATAAACTTTGTTGATCTCTTTATTAAGGTTTTTTTGCAAGATTTCAACCGCAGCCTCGTCGCCTTTAATTCTCGCATTTGCAATGCTGTCGTCAAGCTGTTTGATATTTTGTTCAAAATCCAAATAGGTCGCCATTTTAGTCCTTGATATAAAACATACTACTTAAAATCAAGCCTAATCAACCGCCAAATCAACCGCGATCAACCACGCTTAATCAAACCTCTTAAACACTACGCAGCCATTTGTCCCGCCAAAACCAAAAGAGTTGCTCATCGCAACATTAATCTTCTGTTTTCTTGCGGTGTTTGCCACATAGTCAAGGTCGCAGTCGGCGTCTTGCTGAGTGTAGTTGATTGTCGGTGGGATGACGCCTTCGTTCATCGCCATTATGCTAATCACTGCTTCGATCGCCCCAGCTCCACCAAGACAATGCCCAATCTGTCCTTTAGTCGAGCTTACCGCTGGGACCAAGTCGTCAAAAACTGCTTTGATCGCCGCTGTTTCGTTGCGGTCGTTTGCTGGCGTTGAAGTGCCGTGAGCGTTGATGTAGTCGATGGCGATGCCGTTTTCCTTGCAAATTTGTGCCAAATTCGAATTTGACAACTTGGCACAAAGCGAGTCGCACTCCTCGCCACGCATTCTAAGCGCCCACGCAATCGACATTTTAAGCGCCTTTTCCATCGCCATTTTCGGTCCGTCTAAATTCGGCATTGTAATGTGATATGCGTCTGCACTCTCGCCAAAACCGATCAACTCAGCGTAAATTTTCGCTCCTCTTGCTTTCGCGCTCTCTAAATCTTCAAGCACTAACGCACCCGCGCCCTCACCCATCACAAACCCGTCACGCCCAGCGTCAAACGGACGCGAAGCGCTTTGCGGGTCGTCATTACGCGTTGAGAGAGCTTTCATCGCCGCAAAACCGCCTATGCCGATCGGACAAATCGCACTCTCAGCTCCAACAACCACCATCGCCTTCGCCTCACCAAGCATTATCGTCTTAGCCGCCTCGCAAATGGCGTGAGTCGAAGCCGCACAAGCCGTCACGCTCGCTAAATTCGGTCCTTTAAAGTTGTTTGCGATCGCCACCATCCCACTTAGCATATTCACAAGCGCAGAAGGGATGAAAAACGGCGAAACGCGCCTAGGACCCTTCTCTTTGCAAGTTAGCGAGTTTTTCTCGATCACTGGCAAACCGCCGATCCCCGCTCCCGAACTTACGCCAACTTCGCCAACTCCGTAAGCCCCAGCAACGCCCGACTCAGCAACCGCGTCATTTGCAGCCTTTAAGCCAAGCTGGATGAAGCGGTCGATCTTCTTAACCTCTTTACCATCAACAACGCTTGTTGGGTCGAAGTCTTTAATCTCAGCGGCTATTTGAACAGGAAACTCACTTGCGTCAAATGACTCGATTTTACTAACGCCGCAAACACCATCGCAAATATTTTTAAAAGCACTTGTCTTGTCAAGCCCAACCGCGTTGATCATCCCTAGTCCAGTTACGACAACCCTTTTCACGCCTCTCCTTTAAACTTCTAAATCTCAGTTTTACAAATTTTGCACTGCCAAATGAAAAAATGTAAAAATCAAATTTGATTTTAGCACTGCAAAACCCCGCCGAAACGGGGCTAATGTTAGTTATTGTTTTGACTGAACATACTTAACAACATCATCAACAGTAACGAATTTCTCAGCGTCACTGTCTGGAATCTCAACACCAAATTTCTCTTCTAACGCCATCACAAGCTCAACTGCGTCAAGCGAGTCTGCGCCTAGATCCTCGCGGATTCTGCTCTCTGGTTTTACCTCTTCTGCCGACCTGCTAAGCTGCTCAACGATCACTTCTCTAACATCTTCAAAAAGTGCCATAATTCTCTCCTAATTGTAAAGTAAAAGTGGGGGAATGTTACTAAAATATAACTTAAATTCAAATTTAAGAAAGAAAAATCTAGCCAAATTCGGTTTTAACAACCAAATTTGACTAGAAGTTTTGCATCTAGCAAGAGAAGCTTGTTTTAAACTCAAATGGCGTAGGGCGGGCTTCGTAAGGCCAGACTTGCGTTTCAAATTTTAGGTGTTGGTAGGCTTTGATGAACTCATCTGTCATTACGCTTGCAAGGTAAGTTCTGTCTCGCAACATACTCTCCAACGCGCCTCTAAGCGTATGAGGAAGTTGTTCGATGCCTCTTTCGCGGATCTCGTCTAAGTGCAAGACAAACAAATCCTCGTCCATCGGACCGACTGGCTCGATGTGGTTTTTAATCCCGTCAAGCCCTGCTAGAAGCATCGCCGCAAAGGCAAGGTAAGGGCAAGCGGTGCTGTCTGGGAAGCGGAATTCTGCGCGCACGCTTTTCTCGCCGCTGCCGTATGGAATGCGGCAACTTGCGCTGCGGTTTTGGCTAGAATATGTCAAAATTGAAGGCGCTTCAAAGCCCGGGATGAGCCTTTTGTAGCTGTTTGTGCTGGCGTTTGTAAAGGCACAAAGGCTGCGAGCGTGTTTTAAAACGCCGCCGATATACCACCTTGCGGTGTCGCTAAGATTAGCGTAATTTCCCTCTTTGTAGAAAAGATTCACGCCGTCTTTCCAGATCGACTGATGCACATGCATTCCGCTGCCGTTGTCGCCGTAAAGCGGTTTTGGCATAAAAGTTGCGGTTTTGCCGTTTAGGTGCGCGACCATTTTCACGACATATTTATAAATCTGAACATTATCCGCCGCCTCGACCAAGCGCCCAAACTTCACGCCGATCTCGCCTTGACCTTGCGCGACTTCGTGGTGAGCGACAAAAACTTCTAAACCAACCTGCTCTAAAACACTGACCATCTCCGCGCGCAAATCAACCATCGAGTCGATCGGCTGGACTGGAAAGTAGCCGCCTTTTTTGCGCGGACGATGTCCTGAGTTGAAGCCGTCTTTGAACTTCGTGTAGTCATTCCACTCGCCCTCTTCGCTGTCGATGTGAAAGCTTGCGTGGTTTGACTCATCGCTAATTCGAACATCGTCAAAGACGAAAAATTCATTCTCTGGACCAAAGTAAGCCACATCGCCGATGCCGCTTTGTCTGAGGTGTTCGGCGGCTTTTTTGGCGATGCTGCGAGGACATTTTTCATACATCTGCCCTTTGTAAATGTCATAAACATCGCAAATGACAATCACCGTCACATCAGCCGTAAATGGGTCTAAAAACGCCGTCTCAACATCTGGCAAAAGCATCATATCCGACTTGTGGATCGGCTGCCAACCGTCAAAGCTGCTCGCGTCAAAGATGATCCCTTTGAAGCTCTCCTCATTGATCGCTTTCATATTGTAGGTCATATGATGCCAAGTGCCTTTCATATCTGTAAATCTAAAATCTACAAATCTCACCTCATTTGACTCGCAAAACTTGAAAAATTCACCGACTGAATTAACGAATTTTCCCATCTCGTCTCCTTTGTTAGAATTAAAATTGCAAAATGGTATCCAACTTAAACTTAATTAAATATTATTTTAGCATTTTGGTAATGCCTTTTTTGAAATCTTCACTTTTAAGCAAAAGATAATATAATGCAAAAACCGAATTTGAAGGGGTTTTATGAGTGGTTTAAAAAGGTCGTTTTTGCGCCTCGCGGTGGCTTTTACAGGGCGCAGTGGCAGCGGCAAAACAACATTTGTCGCCAAGCTTGCAAAGGAGTTGATCGCACAAGGTTTTAAGGTGGTTTTAGTCAAACACGACCCCGCCGACAAAGCCGTTTTTGACACGAAAGGCAAGGATAGCTTCATCTACTCTTCGCTTGGAGCAGATGTTGCGGTTGTGAGCCCTACTCGAACGAGTATTTTCTTGCAAAGCGGACTTTTTGGCGGTTTTGAGCGTGACAAAATGAGGCACAAAAATGAGGATTTTCACGAAATTTGCGCCAAAACGCCAGCGCAGATGAGCGAGGATTTAGCTACGCTGGTGGCGCATTTTGGCGAGTTTGATTTTATGTTTGTTGAGGGGTTGAAGTTTTTGCCTCTGCCTAGAATTTGCATCGTCCGCGGCGAGCTTGACGCGCAATATTTAGAATTTGCAAACGCCGTTGTAAGCGACATTGCCGTTGAGTTTAGCGGCGAAAAGTTTGGCTTTGAGCAAACGCAGAGCGTGTTGGAGTGGGTCAAACAAAACGGCGCGAAACTCTAAATTGTTAAAATCAAATTTGATTTACGCAATTTGCCGTTTTACTCAATTACTCAAACCAACCCCAAACTAGCTTTGCGATCGAGGCGATGACGACGCACAAAAAGAGTCGTCTGATGAAAGTGGCACCGTGGTGCAAAACGGCATTTGAGCCCAAAACTGCGCCAAAAACCTGCCCCAAACCCATCAGCCCGCCAACTAGCCAAACGACTTGCGAGTTTAACGCCCACACGGCAAACGAGGCGAAATTCGAAGCGAAATTTACCGCTTTTGTCGTGGCTGAGGCGTTTTTGAGCGTGTAGCCTTGAAAGATGACAAGCGCAAAAATCCACAAACTTCCAGTCGCTGGTCCGAAAAATCCGTCATAAAAGCCCATCAAAAAGCCAAAAAATGTGTAAAAAACATTTGAGTTAAATTTTGCGACTTTTGCCTCGTCTCCCAACTTTGGCGAGAAAATGGTGTAGAAGAAGATCGCGATCAAAAGCGCGGGGATGATGTAATGCAAGACTTGCGGGCTTAGAAGCAAGATCGTCCAGGTCCCGCAAACGCTGCCGCTTGCTGCAAAAACCATTCCGAGCCAAACGGCTTTAAAGTCGATGAGTCCTTGCGAAGCGAAGCGGATGGCGGCTGTGCCGCTGCCAAAAATCGCGAGGAATTTGTTGGTCGCAAGTGCGGCGTGCGGCGGCATTCCGCAGGCGATTAGGCTCGGTAGCGTGAGCATCCCTCCGCCGCCGACAATCGCGTCAATGTAGCCTGCTAAAATCGAAACCGCAAACAAAATTAGGTAGTGGATTAAGTCTAAATTTTCCATAACGCCGCTTTAAAATGTGCCAAAATGTCAAAACCAAATTTGACTAAAACGCCTTGTTGAGGTCAAACGGCATCGCTTGGTAGCCCATCGCATCGTGCAAGATAATCTCCGTTGCACTCTCCTCGCGCGGGCTTTGTGCCGAACAATCCCACAAAAATTCGCTCAAAACAGGCTTTGGTGCGCCAAAAGGCGTGCCGCTTGAAATGTCAAAAGTCATCCCCGCAGTCGCTGAATACACAAGCACCGAGTCCGTGCCTTTGCAAGTTTTCTTGCCGCGCGCGCTTGCCTTTACGCTCGCATTTGGGATAAACTCGACAATCGAAGTCACTGGACTAAACCACGCATTTCCTCGCTCCTTGCCGCTTTGCCAAACTTGCTGGACCGTGCGCTTTTTCTCGTTGATTTTGTAAATCACCGCGCGGCTGTAACGCGAAGTGGCGTAAAGCGGCTTTGACATCCCACGCCCATCTCCGTTGTCAAAAACGCTGAGCCAAAGCTCGCCGTCCCTGCTTCTTTCTTGAATTTTAAAGGCGGTGTGTTGCGTCCAAGTCCAGTCAAAACCGCCTTCGCAAACCGAGCCTTGATGCGTGCATTTGATCTTCTTGCCGTTTGCATCAACAGGTGTAAGAAGCTTGTCTTTAAACTTCTCGCTCCAACCTTGCGGTGAAGACAAAATCCACTTCACGCTTTTGTCGCGCGCGATTTTCACAACGGCTGACTGGTGGCGTGAGCTGATAATAATCGAGTCGTCATCTTCGTCGTAAAAAACGCTATTTACATGTGCCCAGTTTCGCCCTGCGCCACTGCCTACGATGTCGCCAAATTTCTCGCTCACATCGAGCTTTGCAAGCTCTTGCGAACTTAGCGTTTTACCAGAAAGCTTTGCGTCAATGTTCAAACAAACCGCCCCTTGGTCAAGCGTCTTTAAAACATCACTTCTGTAAGGGTCTAAGATCTCGTAAAGTCGCCAGTCATCAACCGCGTTTGCATTCTCGTCAAGCTCGACTATCACATCCCTCACCGTGCGGACATTTCGCCCGTCTTCTCGTTTGTAGTTTGCGTTTGCAACACGCAAAAATGTGTGGCTAGCGCCATTTTTACCGCTTGTTGCAAAAAGCGAGTGAGAAAAGTCATTGTAAGAAAGTGGCAAGCGGCGGTTGAAAATTTCGCGCCCTAAAATGTCAAATTTTGCATATCTCTGCCCGTAACCAAACATCAACGCTCCGTCCTCACTTTGCCTAAAACCCATCATCACGCCGCTTTTGTAGATACTATCCATCTCGTAAAACGGCTCGGTGTGTAGATACCACCGCACTTCGCCAGCGGTGTCGATGATGAAAATTTGAGGTTGGTAGTTCCACTCCAACGCCCCACCTGTTGGGTTGTTCCACACGACTTTCATCCCCTTTGCGTCTCCGCCGATGTTGTTGATGAGGTAGAGTCTGTTTGCGTGTTGTGGTGCTACTTTGACGACTTCGATTTTACTGAAAAACACGCCCTTTGTTGCGCCAAAAACCTGCGCAAAAACTGGCGCGGCGTAGATTTGGTAAGTTTCGCTGACCTGCTCTGTTTTGCCTGCAAATTCGCGTGTGTAGCGCACTTTCACGCTATTGACATAATCCGCGTAAAGCCCAAAAACAGCGATCCCGCCGTGAGTTCTAAGACTTGTCGCGTCCAAGTCATACGAAATTCCAACCCCCAAACTGCCGTCAGGTTTAGGCTTTGGCGAGATCTCAACCGAAGCGTTTAGCAGCGTGTAGCCGCCGTTTTTGATCACCGCGGTTAATGGCGCAACGCCGTAAGGATTTACCACGACTCCGCCGATGCTGCCTTGTTTTTGGTAGGTCAAAGCCGCTCCACTAGCCCCGCCGATCCCCCATAAAACCGCACAACTAGCCAACAAACCAAGTAAAAATCTCATCCTAAACCCTTGTAAAATCAAATTTGATTTAAGCTATTTTGCGGCTACTTTGGTAAATAAAAAGCTCTCCCACTCGCCGCTAGTTAAGTTGCAAACCAGCTCAAATTCGTCCGCGAAACACTCTAAAATTCTAGCTTTATACTTTGAGAGAATTCCGCTTAAAAGTAGATAACCGCCCTCTTTCACCGCGTTTTTCAACTCGCTTGAAATGGCGAGGATTATGTCGGCGATGATGTTTGCTGCGACAAAGTCAAACTGCTTGTTTTTTAACGCTTCGTGATTTATCGACCCTGTGATAACTTGCGTGAAACTTACGCCGTTTTTCTTGCCGTTTTCAACACTAGCCACAACCGCCAACTCATCCGTGTCGCACGCAGTGACCGCAAAGCCAGCCTTTGCCAACGCAATGCTTAAAATTCCGCTGCCACAACCAACATCCACCGCACTTTTTCCGCCGCAATTTGTCAAATTCGAATTTGACATTTTTTGCGAAACGGCAAAAAGGCTGATGAACCTTAGACACATATTCGTGCTTTCGTGGTGTCCGCTTCCAAAGGCGAGCGCAGGGTCGATGAGGATGTCAAAAACCTCGCCTCTCTCGCCCTCGTTGCCACTTGTAAAAACTAAATTTGACTTTGACAAGTCGCCGTTTTGAGCGCAAATTTGCGTAGCCTCAGCCTCGTTGATACGCTCGGTTTTTTGCGCCTTGCTAAGCTTTTCCCACGGACTTTCCCAGCTTGGACGGATGTAAAATTTTCCTGCCAAAACGGGCTTCACGCCTCGTTTATACTCCTCGATCCAGTCGCGGTTGGCACAAATTCTCACCTCAAAAGAGGCTTGGATGCCGCACGCATTCGCAAAACGCCTAAGCCCCTCTTTGAGTGCGCTTAAATCCTCTTCGTCACGGATTAAAAAACCACCCTTGACCTCTTCAACCGCACTAACGCCAAGCTCAAACGCAAGCGCCTTTAAAGCCTCCAACTCCTCGCCAGAAACTAGCAGCTCGTAGTAGTTTTCGCTCATTTTATTCATTAGTGGTGGTGATGTCCGCCGCCGCAGCAGCCGCCACCGCCGCAGCAGCCGCCCTCTTCATCACTATCTTCGTGGTCATTGTGTCCGCCGCAGCCACAAGCGTGTGGAGTCTCAACTCGCCCGCTGATCTCCTCCTCCGCAGTCGCGTCACGCTTTTGCGTCACAGTCACTTCAAAGTCCAAGTCAAGCCCAGCGTAAGGATGGTTAAAATCAACCTTCACGCCCTCATCGCTAATCTCTTTTACGATCACGCGCACCATTTCGCCGCCTTCGCCCTCACCAAAAAGCTCCATCCCCTCGTGAAGGTCGATACCTGCAAACTGCTCTTTTGGCACGACTTGAAATGCCTCTTCGCTTCTTGGTCCAAGCGCGTCCTCACAAAGTAGAGTAAATTGCACCTTTTCGCCCTCATTTAACCCTACAACCTTCTCTTCAAGTTTTTCCAAAACCTGCCCGCGACCTACGATGAAGCCGACTTCGTTGCTAGAATTGTCCTCCAACACCTTGCCAGTTGCCTTGTCACGCAAAACATAAAACATTTTAATAACTGTTGCCATAAAAATCCTTTTTTAAAAAATTTAGAGATTGTGCCAAAAAGTAGCTTAAAATTTGGGCTTAATTTCACCAAAGCCCAAAAAGAAAGGTTAGTTTAAGTTTGGAGCGTTTTTACTCTCGGGGCTGTTTGGAAAACGGGCTTTTAAAGTCTCAAAAAAACGCTTCGCCTCTTGCGGTTTGTTGAGTTTTAAGAAGCTATACGCCGTGTGATAAAGCAGCGTTGGTGTAAATTCGCTTTTTGGAGCGGCTTGCAAACTTTTTTGATAATGCGAAATCGCCCCGACAAAATCCTCATTCACAAATGCGATCTCGCCTAACTTAAAATTCACATACGCAGGCGAAAAACTGACTATCTTAGCGTAAAACTCTCGCGCCTGAATGAAGTTTTTCAACACATAAGCGTTGTCGGCTGACTCCAAAATCTCCTGCGGCGTTAAAACAGTCGCAGCGATCAGCTTTTGTGCCTTTGCGTCAGAGGCGATGACCTGCTTTGTGTGAAGCGTGTCAAGGCTTTTGTTAAGCTGAGAAACCGCGCTGCTTAGTGCGTTGGCTTGCGTGGCTATGGCATTTGAGTGGCTTGCCTGCTCTTTTAAGGCGGCGTTAGTTTGTCTGCTAAGCGTCTGCAAAGCCTCGTTTAGCTTGGCGAGGTTGGCGGTTGAAGTGTTGAGATTTTTGGTTAAAATCAAATTTGATTTTGACAAATTTTGCGTTGCTTGTTTGAGACTTTTTAGCTCGGCGTTAAAGTTTTTCTCGTTAATCTCTTGGCTTTTGAAGTTAAATTTTTGCGACTCTTCAAGTGCGGTAACTCGCTTTGAAAGCAGGTTGATCTGCGAGTTGATGCCGCCTAGAAGCGAGGTTACGCCCTCTAAATTTTCACGCATTTGGGCTATGTCATTCTGCAAAACTAGCAAATTTTGGTTAGCATACAAACTCACGCCAAAGATCAACGCCACAACTCGTTTCATCAAACTCCTTTAACAACCCTAAGGCAAAACGACTAAATCCACACGGCGATTGACGATCTGGCAGCGAGGCGAGTCATCCACCTCACAAACTGGGTTCGCGTTGCCGTTGCTTGCTACTTGAAGTCTGTTAGCGGCTACGCCAGCGGCGACTAACGCCTCTTTGACCGCCGTTGCCCGCCTTAGCCCAAGCGCAAAGTTGTATTCGCTGCCGCCCCACTCGTGTGCATTGCCTTCGATGACGATCCTAGCGGTGTTTGTCTTTAAAAAATCGGCGTTGTAGGTAATGGCTAAATTTGCATTTGGGCTAATCCTGCTTTTGTCAAATTCGAAATAAACAGGATTAAGCCTGCCTTCGCTCGCTGCGATCACCTCGCCGTAAGCCCCCGACTCGCCGCTGATCGAGTTGTCGAAATTTGGGATTTGGATACTGCTTTTACCACAACCTGCTAAAAACAAAGCTACGCAAAATGTTATTAAAAAATTCTTTTTCATACTTATCCTTACCAGTCAAAAGATGTAATTTTCAAATTTGACGCAAAACTAAAACCCTTATTTTCTCGTATTTTGATCAGCCCGATCGCCGACTGCAAGTCCACTCTTTTCAAGTAAAGCAGCGTGTTGGCGTCTGCTGAAAGACGAGGATTGACATTATAGCCATTTGGAGTTAGTTGGCGGATGTGATCAGTTTTTGCGGAGATGAGGTAGAGGTTAAAACTCTCCTTGTCACCGACATTTTTACTCTCTCTGCTTGCATACACCGCGTAATCCCCAGCCGCACTCAACTCGAAGTGGTTTTTGCCGCGCGTGACGACTTGCGAAGTCTCACCGCCGTTTAACTGCGTTGCAAAAATGCTTGCAAAACCAAGTCTGTTGCTTACGAAGTAGATTTTGCTCTCATTTTCTGCAAAAACGCCGCCGACATCGATCCCGCTGTAATGCGAAATTTGTCTCAACGCCCCGTTTGTCGCGTCATAAGTGTAAATTTCACTCTGCCCAAGCCCGCCCATCGAGAGCAGAATTTTCTCCGCATTACTGCTAACATCACTCACTGCTAGCATACCGCTAGAAGAGGTGATGTAGGCGCGCTTGTTGTTTGTCAAGTCGTAGCGGTAAAGAGTGGATTTGCCCTCCGTGACTGAGGTGTAGTAAAAGGCGTTTTGCGCGCGGTTTGCCCATTTTGGAGTGTGGTTGAAACCTTCGGCGATGATGGTTTTTGCGGAAGTTAGCGTGTAGTCTGCAACGACAATCTCAGAAACCTTCGGGCTGACATATCTTGCTAAAACCACCTTTTTGTTAAGCCAACTCACATCCGCTAGCCCTAGTTTTTTTGTGATGTCGCTTACGACCAAGTGCGCCAAAAAGGCAAAGTTTTGCATTGAAGTTTGCGAAAACGAGCCTTTGACTCTTGCGTTTGTGTCAGTCACTGCTAGCGTGTAATCCACCTTAACGCCGTTGCCGTTTTGGCTAAGCTGGTAGCGCAGGATGAATTTTGCGTTGTCTTTGTTGATGAAATTTGACGCATATGCCGCCGTGTTGTAGCCAGAGACAACTTCGTAGGATGATGTGACTTTTAGGTCGGCGACAACTAGTTTGTAGAATACATTTTGTAACGAAGTGTTTGCTAGCGCGCTAGAATCCTCAATCACGATTCTAGGCAACGCAGTTTGCGTATTGACGATCTCAATTGTCGCATCCTGCGCAAACAACCCTAAACAAAATGCCACAATAGCAAATAATTTTTTCATATCCAATCCTATTTAAGTTATTTAATCTTATCTACCAAATAAGTCTTAATCAGCATATCTTTCGGCGGTTTTTGAAACTGCACCTGCTTTAAATCCTCCAAAAACGCCTGCACTTTTGCGTTAAACGCACGACTGTAAGATGGGCGGATGATTTTGTAACTAAACTTGCCGTTTTTATCGAGCAAAACCGAGACTTCTGCTTGCACACTGCTGTTTGCCTTGTATCTCACCCAACGCTTTTGCAACTCCTTTTCAAAGCTGCCCAAAAAGGCGTCAAATTCTCCGTCTGATTGAAAAAGTTCATTGTTTAACGGCGAGGCTAGCACGAGCTCTTTGCTTTGGTTTAAGGTTATGTTGGTGAGGTTGATCCCGCTTTCGTTTAACTGCGCGATCTCTTGTTTAAAAGTCTGCTCACTGATGTTTTCAAACAACTCGCTCAAACCCTGCCCGTCATCTTCTTGCGAAGGCGTTTGCTGCCCTGCTTCTTTCAACGCCGCTTCGTTAAAATTTGCCAAATTCGAATTTGACTCTTTTGCGTGCTTTGGCGTCTGCGACTCAGCTTGCGTGCTTAGATAAACATCAACAAACGACCTCTCATCAACGCTGAATTTTCTAATCGTCTCGGTGGTGATCGTCTTGCTCGCAACCACAAAAACCAAAGCACAATAAATCAAAATAGAGAGCAAAAAAGCGAAAAAATTCAACCCTTTACTACTTTGCATTCTCAGCCTTTAAGCGCGTTAGCCGTTAGTTTCAAGCCCTACTCGGCTAAAACCAGCCTCTTTAACCAGTTTAAGCACGCTCATCACATCATTGTAAAGAAGCGTTTTGTCCGCGTGGATGAAGACTTGCGACATAGTGTCATAGCGATTGGTTAAAAGCAAAAGATGGCTGCTTAATTCGTCAAAGCTTAGCTTGTCTTCGTTGATGTAAATCACTCTGTTTGCGTCTATTCGGATGGTTAAATTCTCTTTTTTCTGAGTGATCAACTCCTGCTTTGAACCATCTGGCAGAGCGATCTTCTCTTCGTATATCATCGCAGGCGTTGTGACCATCAAAATCGCCAACAAAACCAGCATAATATCCACAAGCGGAGTGATGTTTAACTCTGGCTTTTCGTTAAAGTCAAAATCGCGCATAAAAGCCCTTTACTCAGTGCGGTAACTAGCAAGCAAGACTATGCTTTCACGCTTTAAAACAGCAAGAAGCTCGGCTGCCTTGCGCCTTAAAATCAAATGAAAACTATAAGCTGGAATGGCGACAAAAATGCCACAACCAGTTGCGATCAACGCCTCGCTAATCGCAGGGGCGATAATGCTTAACGAGTTGTTGCCTTCGCCCATAGTCGAAAATGTCTCCAAGATGGCGACTACCGTGCCAAAAAGCCCGATGAATGGTGAGGTAGAGGCGATCAAAGAGAGCCAAGTTAGCCCACTTGTAGCCTTTGTTTCGCAGCTGCTTAGGCAGATGTCGATGCGGGCTTGACTCACGCCGCCGCTGATATATCTGCTAAAAACTGAGTTAAAATCGCTCAAATTTATCTCTTGTGTCAAGCTGTTTAACGCCGCTTGCTCTTTATTTTTCCATAATTTTAGCGCGATCAAACGCGAAATCAAAATCGCAAATGTTAAAATGAAATAAATCGAAAGCCAAGCTAAGACAAAAATTGTAATTTGACTACTTTTGTTAAAATAAGTCAAAAAAATATCAACCATAAAAACCCTTTAAGACTATTTATTTAAATCACAATTTGTCAAAACCGAATTTGATAAACTCTGATTTAAATAAACTTAGCCCCTAAAATTAGGGGCTAAGTTGGTTAAGCGCGCATTTTCTCTAACTTAGAGACCGCAATATGAGCAAATTTGTTATCGTATGAACTCTCCAACAAAGCTTTTGCCTTGGCGATGGCTGCTGCAAGGTTGCCCTTTGCGTCAAGCATCACAGCGCCATTTGCTAGGATATTCACGCTGTCTTCGCTTACCTCAGCAAAACCCCAATCCACCGCGATGCTCTCAGTTGAGCCGTCTTCATACTCAACTGAGATAATGCCAGCTGACAATGTCGTAACGAGTGCTAAGTGTCCGGGTAAAACGCCAAATTCGCCCTCGCAACCAGGTAGCACAACGCTTTTCACTTCGCCAGAAAAAATTTCTCCCTCAGGCGCAACAATCTGCAAATTCAAATTTGACTTTTTCTCACTCATTTGCGACTCCTATTTTTGCATTTTCTTGGCTTTTTCAACAACCTCGTCAATGCTACCTACCATATAAAACGCATTCTCAGGTAAATCGTCATATTTACCCTCTAAAATTCCCTTAAAGCCTGCGATCGTCTCTTGCAAAGTGACATACTTGCCCGGACTTCCTGTGAAAACTTCGGCAACAAAGAATGGTTGTGAAAGGAATTTCTCAATCTTCCTTGCTCTATCAACCACTTGCTTATCCTCTTCACTAAGCTCGTCCATACCAAGAATTGCGATGATGTCTTGTAGGTCTTTGTATTTTTGCAAAACCGACTGAACACCACGCGCAACGCTGTAATGCTCTTCGCCAAGAATTTGCGGAGAAAGCATACGAGAAGTTGAATCAAGCGGATCAACCGCTGGGTAAATTCCTTTCTCGGCAATGCCACGACTAAGAACGGTTGTTGCGTCAAGGTGGGCAAAAACCGTTGCTGGTGCTGGGTCGGTCAAGTCGTCCGCTGGAACATAAACAGCTTGAACCGATGTGATCGAGCCTTTTTTGGTTGAAGTAATTCTCTCTTGAAGGCGTCCAAGCTCGCTAGCTAGCGTAGGTTGGTAGCCAACGGCTGACGGAATTCGCCCAAGCAAAGCTGACATCTCCGAACCAGACTGAGAAAATCTGAAAATATTGTCGATAAACAACAATACATCCAAGCCCATTTCGTCACGGAAATACTCTGCCATTGTAAGTCCAGTCAAGGCTACACGGTTACGCGCCCCCGGTGGCTCATTCATCTGCCCATAGCACAGAGCAACTTTGTCCAAAACGCCGCCCTCTTTCATCTCGTTGTAGAGGTCATTTCCCTCGCGCGTCCTCTCGCCAACGCCTGTAAAAACTGAGTAGCCGCTGTGTTTGTAAGCAACATTGTGAATCAGCTCCATAATCAAAACCGTTTTGCCAACACCAGCGCCGCCGAAAAGTCCGATTTTACCGCCTTTTGCATAAGGCGCAAGAAGATCGACAACTTTAATGCCTGTTTCAAAAACGCCGCCGTCTGTGTTTTGCTCCTCAAAAGCAGGAGGATCGCGGTGAATGCTCCACCTTTTGTCAAACTTAATCTCCTCGCCTTCATCGACCAAATCACCAACAACATTAAAAATTCTCCCCAAAACCTTCTCGCCAACTGGCACTGAGATCGGCTCGCCAAGAGCTTTTACCTCTAAGCCGCGAGTAAGTCCGTCACTCATATCCATAGCGATGGTTCGCACAACATTGTCACCAAGGTGCGCCGCCGTCTCTAAAATAAGTTTTTGTTTTTTTGAATTGACCTCAAAAACAACCTCGATTGCTTCGTTAATTTTAGGTAAATAGCCCTCAAAACTAACATCCACAACAGGTCCCATAACTTGGCTAATTATGCCCTTCATACAATCTCCTTAAAATAATTTACTTCATACTCTCAACGCCGCTAATAATCTCGATCAGCTCAGTTGTAATGCTCTCTTGCCTTGCTTTGTTGTAAGAAAGTTCTAGTAGTTTTGCCCTTTCTTTTGCATTTTTAGACGCATTGTCCATAGACTGCATTCTAGCACTATGCTCTGCTGCTAACGAGTCGATCAAAGCGTAATAAGTCGAATACTCAACAAACTTTTTTGCCAACTCTGCTAGCAAATTTGCATCCTCTGGCTCAACTTCTAGCGCCGACAAGCCCTCATTACTACTGCCCTGCGGAAGCTCGATTGGCGCGATGTTGGTGATTTTTAACTCTTGGCTAATCATATTTTTATAGCCATTGTGGATCAAAACAACTTTATCCGTAATCCCTTTTTCAAAATCCTCAATCGCCGCACTAATAACCTCAACTGCTTTTTCGTAAGTAGGTATACTGCTGTAACCGCGGTAAGTTTTTAGAATCTCTCTATCACAAAAGTTAAAAAACTCAATCCCCTTTTTACCGACTGCACGCAACCTAACTTTCACTCCGCTTTTTTCGTAATCCGCGATCATCGCCTTAGCTGCTTTGATAGTCGCCATATTAAAGCCGCCGCACAAACCCTTGTCAGCTGTGATGAAGATGATATCCACACAATTCACAACTGGGCAAGTTTTACTGTCGTTACGAAAAATTCGCATCTGAGTATCATCGCTAAGATGCAAAGCGATCTGGCTTACAACATCTTGAATTTTGTTTGCGTAAGCCCTCGACTGCCTTGCCACCTCTTCTGCCTTTTTGAGCTTTGCAGTAGAGACGAGCTTCATAGCTTTGGTTGTCTTTTGCGTGTTTAAAACGCTCTTTATCTTGCGTTTTATCTCTTTTAAATTTGACATCAAAAACCTTTCAAATTCGAATTTGGTGTTTATTTAAAACTATTTTTCGCTGAAAGATGACTTAAAGTTACTCAACGCCTCTAACAATGTTTTCTCTAAATCCTCGCTAATTTGCTTAGTAGTGCGAATGCCTTCAAAAATAGCTGGATATTTCTCTTCCAAATAAGGGTAAAGTTCAGCTTCAAATTTGCCTACGCTTTTTGGCTCGATGTCATCCAAAAAGCCTTTGCTACCAGCGTAAATCAACACAATTTGCTTCTCAACTGCAAGCGGTGAATAAGGAGGCTGTTTTAACACCTCTACCATCCTCTGACCTCTTTCAAGCTGCTTTCTACTGCTTTCGTCAAGGTCGCTTGCAAATTGCGCAAATGCTTGTAATTCGCGGTATTGCGCTAGCTCTAAGCGCAAAGTTCCTGCGACTTTTTTGATCGCCTTGATTTGTGCTGAACCACCAACGCGACTAACTGACAAACCAACATTGATCGCTGGACGAACGCCTGAGTTGAAAAGGTCGGTTTCAAGGAAAATCTGACCATCGGTAATCGAAATAACATTTGTCGGAATGTAGGCTGAAACATCGCCCGCCTGCGTTTCGATGATCGGTAGTGCAGTCAAGCTTCCCGCGCCCAACTCGTCATTTAGCTTACTAGCTCTTTCAAGAAGTCGTGAGTGAATGTAGAAAACATCGCCCGGATACGCCTCGCGACCAGGAGGACGGCGAAGGATCAAACTCATCTCTCTATACGCAACAGCGTGCTTGCTTAAATCATCATACACAATCAACGCGTGGCGACCGCTATCTCTAAAAAACTCGCCCATCGTAACGCCAGCGTAAGGCGCGATGTATTGCAATGCGGCTGCGTCACTAGCACCAGCGCTAACTACGATAGTATAATCCATCGCCCCGCTCTCTTCTAGTTTTTTCACAACGCTTGCAACGGTAGATTGTTTTTGCCCGATCGCAACATAAATACAAATAACATCTTGACCTTTTTGGTTGATGATTGTATCCACAGCTACGGTAGTTTTACCAGTCTGCCTATCGCCGATGATAAGCTCCCTTTGCCCTCTGCCGATCGGAACCAAAGCATCGATCGCCTTTAAGCCAGTTTGAAGCGGCTCATGAACGCTTTTTCGCGCCATAATCCCCTTTGCCTTCTCCTCAACGAAGCGGACTTGCTTAGCGTTAATCTCGCCCTTTCCGTCAATCGGCTCACCAAGTGCATTTACAATACGACCGACAAGTTCTTCACCAACAGGAACGCTTAAAAGTTTGCCGAGTCTCTTAACGCTACTTCCTTCTTTGATGCCTGCTACGCTTCCTAAAACAACAACACCAACGCTGTTTTCATTAAGATTCATCGCAAAACCACGAACGCCGTCTTCAAACTCAACCATCTCATTAGCCATCACATTACGGAGTCCATAAACACTTGCCACACCGTCAGCAACAGAGATTACCTTGCCAACTTCGTCGATATCAACCGTTAGCTCGAAATTCTCTATCCTCTCTTGAATGATACTGCTAATCTCGTCAGCTTTTAACTTTGCACTCACTCTCTCTCCTTAAAAAAAGTTGAACTTAACCAAACCTAAGTTGTTTTTAGACTTGATTAAACTCATCGTTTTGTCAAATTCGAATTTGACATTTGCCAAATTCGAATTTGATGTGTTAATTAAGCCCTTTTAGAATGTGTTTTTGCATTTGAGTTGCTATCTTGCTCTTGCTCACAGAAACCTCAACGCCAAGACTTTCAACGCTTAACTTCACTCCGTCAAAGTCCGCGTCACCTTTAACCAAATTTAACTCAACTCCAAATTTTTGACTACTTTTTTCTTGTAACAGCGTTAAATCCGCCTTTGTAATAGAAAAATTAGCATCCACCTCACCGCGAAATTCCTCTCGTTGCAAAGCCAACGCCGCTTTAAAATCTCCTGCGATTTGAGGGATCAAAGCAAGCCTGCCATTTTCAGCCAAAAGTTTTAAAAAGTTGGTAAATTTTGGACTTTTATCGTCAATAAGCGACAGCAAAAGGTCTAGTTTTTTTTGCGTATCCACACTTGGCATTAGGATGATATTCACAAATTTGGCATTCTCAAAAGCCTTTGTGAGAATTTCAAAATATGCTAATATTTTATCTAGCTCAGTTTTTTTGAGCTTCAAGGCAAACAATGCGTTGATATATTTTTTTGAGACAATCTCTTTCATTAACAATCCTTAGCTAATTTTCTTTAAAATAATGCCCAACAACTCTTTTTGTGAGCCTTTTAACTCAGTGTCAAACAGCTTTGTGACGACTGCTGAAACGCTTGATATCTTAGCTTTTTTTACCTCTAATGCTTTTTTGTTTTCAAAAGAATTTTGCAGTTTAACAACATCGTTTTGTGCCTCTTTTTCGATGCGATTAGCGATATTCACTGCGTCTTTTTGCGCGACCTCAACCGCCTCTTTTGCTCCCATTTTTGCGATTTCTAGTGAAATCTGTGCATCTTTCAGTTTGCGTTGATTTTCTTTTTGTTTTAACTCAGAAGCTTTGATGGCAGATGAAATTTTTTCGATCCTGCTAAGATAAAACGCCCTTGCAGGTTTAGCTAAAAGATAATACATTATGCCGGCGAAAATAAGAAAATTCACAACCCTCCACGCAAGGTCTGTGCGCTCGAAAATGTTGTCTAAGCCAGAAAATGGCTCGCCACTTGCTAAAACAAGCATCGGAAAAAGTAGTGCTAAAATTTTCATAAACATCCTTGTAAAACAAATTAGCGGCTAGATTGTAGCCATTTTCTTTTTAAGAGAGGCTTTAAACAACGGCATTTGCTCTTGCAAATCTTCATCCAACTTCGCCTTCTCTTTTGAAAGTTGTGTTTGAAATTTATTGTAGTCTTTTGCGATTTTCTCTTTTGTTTGATTAATCAAAGCGTCAGCCTTCTCTTGTGCTTGCAAAAGCGCTTCGCTTCGAATTTGCGCCGCCTCTTTACTAGCGTCTTGCAAAATTTGCTCCCTTTGGGCGTCAATTTGTGCGATTTTCTCTAAAATGTCTTTCTCGCCGTCATCTGCGCTAGTAATTTGCGCATCGCGCGCGTCCATATGTGTCAAAAGCGGTTTGTATAACATTTTGTTTAGAACAAAAATCATACATAAAAAAGATGCTATCGTCACTAAAACTAATGTTGAATTTATCTCTAACATTACTTTGCCTTTTTAAAAAATTTACTTCGTTTTCTCGTTTAAAAATGTTATAAAATCTATAATCTCATTAGCATCTTTGAAGCTAAGTGTGATTTTACGATTAACAACTTTTGCGACAATTCCGTGCTGAGAAAATGTCTTTTTCAGTTGCAACATTTTGTTGTTAAAACGCATTTCGTCATTTAAAACATCCAGCGTTTGTTCTTTATTTCGCTTAAATTTCTTAACTAAATTTTCAGTCTGTCTAACGGTCAATTTCTGCCCGATAACACTATCAACAACGATCTTCTCATTTTCTGGTGAAAGTCCGACTATGATTTTCGCGTGTCCTTGTGTCAGCTGACCTTGCCCGATCAGCTCTTGCGTTGTTTCGTCAAGGTTTAAAAGCCTCATTGTGTTTGTGATTTGTGCGCGACTTTTTTTGATGATCTTCGCAAGAGCTTCTTGCGTGATGTTGTATTCGCCGATCAATTCTTTGTAAGAATGGGCTAACTCAATTGGTGTGAGATTTTCTCGCTGAATGTTTTCGATCAACGCCAACTCGCGTAAGTTTTTGTCTCCTATATCGGCGATGATGGCTTTAATCTTCTCTTCACCGATGAGCTTGCTTGCGCGAAGTCGTCTCTCACCAGCGATGAGCGTAAAGCTGTCGTTTGCGCCACGCATTATGACGATCGGCTGGATGAGTCCGTGTCTTGTAATGCTCTCGCCAAGCTCGCTTAAAGCCTCTGCGTCAAAATGCTTTCTTGGTTGGTATGGATTTGGCTTGATTTTACTAATCTCAACATCCATCACGCGCGTGTCGCCACTGCTTAGTTCGTTGTTGTAAGCATCTTCTACATCGCCCAAAATAGCATCTAGTCCTCGTCCGAGTGCTTTCTTCGCCATCATTTGCCTCCCAACACAGCCCGTGCTAATGTCTTGTAAGCTAAACTGCCCGTTGAACGAGAGTCATAAAGCATTACAGGCTTGCCAAAACTAGGACATTCTGCAAGTTTAACATTACGCGGTATTAACACAAAATTCTCACCATCAACTTTGAATAACTTATCAGAAAAATGCTTTTTCAAGTCAGCAACCATCTCTTTTGAGAGGTTGTTTTGCGGGCTATACATTGTCGGTAAAAAGCCGCGAATTTTCAAATTTGGATTTAGATTTTTATTAACAACTTTAATAGTGTTTAAAATTTGCGCCAAACCTTCCATCGCGTAAAACTCGCATTGGATTGGGATGATGACGCTGTCGCTTGCAACTAAGGCATTCACGGTTAATGCACCAAGCGTTGGCGGGCTGTCGATGATGACAAAGTCGTAGTCGGCGATAATCTCGCTAAGTTTTCGCTTTAAGATCGAGTGGTAACTTACTCCGTCATCTCCAAATTCTCGCTCAAAGCCTACCAAGCCGATGTTTGACGGCACTAAAAAGAGGTCTTTGATCTCGGTTTTTAGCACAACTTCGCTCATTCGTTTTTTCTCACTGAATACATGATAAACATTGAATTCATAGCTACTTCTGCTGTAACCAAAACCAGTGGTAGCGTTTGCTTGCGGATCAATGTCGATCAACAAGACACGCTTACCTTCTAGTGCCAATGCTGCTGCCAAATTTACAGAAGTTGTCGTTTTTCCGACACCGCCTTTTTGGTTTGCAACCGTAATAACCTCAGCCATTTAAACCCTTACCTTTACTTAAACTTAACTAAACTAACTTTGCATCAACGGGCAGAAAAGACCCGCACGCCGTTTAACACAATTGAACCATCGTCTTGCAAAACCGCCTCTTTCAAACTGACTTCGCTGTCGTTTAAATGAACTTTAAAATCACAAGACCGCCAGAATTCTAGCGAAAAGTTTCTAAAAATTTGCTTCCACGAAATGTTTTTTTCTAACTCTTTTATGTATGCACTCACAACTTGGCTGTAAGAAAGCTCAGCGTCTAACACGCCGCAACCACTCGGAGCATAAACCAAATTTAGCCCGATGCCGCAGATTAAAACGCCGCCGATTTTAGTCGTCATCAAACCGCCGATTTTGACATTTTCGACAAATTCGCCACTTTGCGGAGCGGTTTGGGCGCGACTTAGATAAAAGTCGTTAGGCCATTTCAACCAAATTTGCGACCCGTTTGCGCGCAACGCCAAAACCATCAAAAACGCAAAGTAAATGCTTGCTGAATTTAAAGGCAAGTCACTTGGCAAATCCTCGACATTTACGCAAAAACTAAAAGCTAGATTCCCTTCCGCGCCAATCCACGAATTTCCCCTGCTTCCAACTCCGTCTGTTTGTTTGGCTGCGACTAAGGCAAAAGGCGGCTTCACCACGCCCAAACGCAACATTTCGATCAACTCAGTTTGAGTAGAACTTGACTCTTCGACAAAATTGATAACCACTTAAAACCTCGCATAAAACGGGCGATTATAAACAATTTTTGCTTTAATATTATTTAAATGTGAAACAACATTTTGGTAACTTAGTTTTGTCAAAACCAAATTTGATTTGAGCAATTTTGCAAAACCTGCCTACCTGCTCGCTAACTTGTCCTCTAAAACCGCGTTTTTTCGGTCCAACTCACGCGCCCTTGCTCGCTCGGCGGCAAGGTCGGCTTCAAAAAGTTTGATTTGCGCTTCCATCCGCTCGATCAGCTCGCCTTGTTCTTTGAAAAGCTGCTCAAACTGGGCAATTTTGCCTTCAAAGCCTTCGTTGATTTGCCGAATTTCTTCCTTCGTCTCCTCAGCGACTCTATTAAGCTCGTTTGTGTGAAATTCCTTAAACCGCAAAAGCTCATTTGACTTATTCGCAACGGCAGCTTGAAATTCCTTGACGCTCGCCTCCTTTTTTGCGATCGCCTCATTAAGCCGCGCCTGCTCTCTTTGTGCTTGCAAACGCATCTCGTCCAGCTGAGTTTGTAACTCTTGTGCCAAAGCCTCGTTTTGCCTAAGCGAGGCGATTTTCGCGCACAAAAACAGGTCAGCAAACGCCGTTGTGTATTCGTTGCGATATTTTTGTTTGATATACTCAAAACTCTCGTTTAAACTCACACCTTGCGCTAGATTCTCGCACAAATCCGCATAAGCCGCCTCGCCTTTTTGGCTTGCACTTGTTAGTTTGATGTTAAGTTTTTCGCGCTCTAAGTCTGCAAATTTCTCAAAAGAAAGAAGCGCGTTTGCCCTGCTCTGCTCGCCAAGCTCGCCCTCTTGCGTCTGCGAATTTGTCAAATTCGAATTTGACAAATTTTGCTCCTTGTGTTGCTCTGTTTCACCGCCAAGCTTGCCCTCTTTTGCCTTTGGCAACGACTCTTTTGCCTCCTCTTGCGTCTCTTGGCTCAACCTCACACGACTCATCTCATTTAACGCCCTCTCCTCGTTGCTACCCTCACGCAAACTGCCGCGATTTGCCGCGTTTTGGCGTTTGACCGCCTCTTTTGCCGCCAAAATGATCTCCTGCGAGCTGCTTTTTAGCTCCTGTGCTGCGCCGTCTTTTGCCGCGTAAAAACTAGCAAAACTCACCTCTGGCGGCAACACCTCAGCTAGCGTTGCGACAATCTGCGTGCAAACTGGGTTGCTCTCGCGCGCAAATTTCGCCCCCATTTTCAGCGTCACACGCTCTTTTTTTGTCGCCGTAACTGAGAGCGAGCCGTCAAAATTCTTGCCGACACAACTTCTAGAATACGCGATCTCAACCTTGTCTTGACTGATCATCTTAAAATCCACAAAAGCGGCGGATTTTAGCTGCTTAAACGCCTCTTTCACCTTTTGTTTCAACGCCTCGTCAAGTGCGCTGATGTCAAAGCTTAAAAGCTCGTAATCGTCCTTAAAGTCGCGCGAATTAGCAAACGCCGTGACGATGTCTTGGTTGAAATTTTCTCTTTTTTGCGGATTTTTCAAAATCTCTTTAAATTTATAGAAAGCATATTTTGCAAAATCGTGCATCTGCGTTGTGGTCGTAAAATTGCTCGGCAAAACGAACTCATTTTGCTCCAAAAACTCGCCAAATTCCCCCTCTTTCCAAAAAACCCACATCAGCCCAAGTGTCGGAAAACTCGCTAAATCATTCACATCCAACAAACTAATCTCAATCGGCTTAACGCTTACTAAAATTTGCATTCGCTTTCCTTAATAAATTTAGTTTGACGAAGCGAGGTTACCAAAAATTTACTTAAATTCGAATTTTAAGGATTTTTAGCTAAAATCGGCTTTTTTGTATGCAAAAAGGTGGAGTATGAATGTTTTTGACGCCATAATTTTAGGCATTGTTGAAGGTTTGACCGAATTTCTACCCGTTTCAAGCACGGGGCATATGATCTTAACCACAAGTTTTTTAAAATTAGATCAAAGCGATGTCGTAAAGTCGTTTGAAGTTGTCGTCCAACTTGGCAGCATCCTTGCGGTGGTTGCGGCGTTTTGGCGGGATTTACGGCTAGACAAGCTACTCTGGTGCAAGCTGCTTGTCGGCTTTTTGCCAGCGGCGGTTGTGGGCTTTTTTGCTTACAGCTTCATCAAAACGCTTTTTGCGCAAAATGTCGTTGCTTACGCGCTCATCATCGGCGGCTTCATCTTCATCGCCATCGAACTTTGGCACAAAAAAACCAACTTCACGCCCTATGTCACCAAGATTGAAGACATCTCCTTTAAAGAGGCGTTTTTGGTTGGTTGCGCGCAGATTTTAGCGATGATCCCCGGAACTTCACGAAGCGGAGCGACAATTGTAGCGGGACTTTTGGGTGGTTTTTCACGCCAAGTTGCGGCAAAATTTAGCTTCTTTTTAGCCATTCCAACAATGTTTGCGGCGACCTTTTACGACATCTACAAACAGCGAGAAATCTTCCTTGCCGAGTCACAAAACATCCTCATCTTCCTCATCGGCGGCGTGGTCGCGTTTTTGGTTGCGTTGGTGGTGATTGGACTTTTTATGAAATTTGTTAGCAAATTTAGCTACATCACCTTTGGGATTTACCGCATTTTAGCGGGTGTTTGTTTCTTGTGGTTTATGGCATAAAGAGTTAAAATGTCATCAAATCTCCTCACAAAAGGCTCGATCATCGGCACAATCCGCCCGAAAAATCACGAAATTTTAGAGCAGTTTCGCGCCATTTTAAAACCCTTTGACATAGAAGTTATGCAGGGAAATTTAGCCACGCTTGCAGGCAAAACCAACCTCTTCGTCTCAATCGGCGGTGACGGCAGCTACATCTCGCTTTGCAGGGAGATTTCAACGCTTAAAGAGGCGTCAATGTTTGGCATCCACACGGGACATTTGGGCTTTTTGACTGATGTTAATCCGCAGGATTTGCAGGCGTTTTGCGACGAGTTGATGCGCGGTGAATACAAAAAAGAGAGGCTTTTTTTGCTTAGCGTGAAGATCGGCACAATGGAGCTTCCAGCGGTGAATGATGTCGTTATTTTGCGTAAAAACAGCCACTCGACCGCGACAATTTACGCCTACTTTGAAGGCAGACACTTCAACACCTACAAAGGAGACGGACTCATCGCCAGCTCTGCCCTTGGCTCGACAGCCTACAACCTCAGTGCGGGCGGGGCGATTTTGCACGCAGGAGTCGAGGCGTTTTGCTTAACGCCGATCTGCTCGCACAGCTTAACCCAACGCCCGCTCATCGTCCCGTCAAATTCGAATTTGACACTAAAAAGCGGCGATGATGTAAGCGTGGTGATAGACGGGCAGCAAAGCTTCAACCTGTCAGACTTTGGCGAGATCCAAATCAGCGTCAGCAGTAATTTTGGCGTCAATCTCATCCGCCGCAAAAACCGAGACTACTTCGAGGTTTTGAAAGAAAAACTGAAATGGGGGGAGTGATGATTAGTAGAGTTTTGATCAAAAATTTTCTTAGCTTCAAAGAGGCAGAGGTCGAGTTTAAAGAGGGTTTAAATGTCATCACAGGTCCTAGCGGTGCGGGCAAAAGCGTGTTGATTAACGCAGTTTTAGCCGCAGCTGGGCTTGCAGAAGCGGACGCAAAGCTCATCGAGCTAGACTTCAAAGGCGAGCTAAGCGAAAAGCTCACCGCCCTTGGCATCGAAAACGAAGAGATCAACACCTTCAAGCTCTTTAAAGAGAAGCAAGCGAGATATTTCATCAACAATCAAGCCGTCTCAAAACGCCATTTAAGCGAACTAAACGCCATCAGCCACCTCAGCGTGCGCGAGGTCAAGGAGTTTGAAAACGCGCGACTTTTGCGGGTTTTAGACAGACTTGCGGAAGAGAAAATGGGCGGCGAGTTTAGAAATGTCAAAACCGAATTTGAACGACTTTGGCGCGAGTTTTGCGTGGTGAAAGAGGAGTTTGAAGCCGTTTTGCGCAACGAAGCGAGGCTTGAAGAGCTCAAAGAATTTGCCAAATTCGAATTTGACAAAATTCACGCCATCGACCCGCGAGAAAATGAGCTAGACGAGCTTTTGCTAGTCAAAAAACGCCTCTCGATGCGCGACAAACTCGAACAAGCGTGGCAAAAGGCAAGTGAGATTTTCGCATTTGAGAATGTGGTTTTAAACGCCTTGCATCTTAGCGAGAAAAATAGCGAGTTTTTCAGCGAGGCGATGAATGAGCTAAGAAATATCGCGAGTGATGTGGATTTTAGCGAGTTTGACGAGATCGACATCGAGTCGCTTTTAGACAGGCTTGAAGCGTTGAGTGGCTTACAGAAGCGTTACGGCTCGCTTGAAGAGGCGATCGCGGTGGCAAAAAGGCGCGCGGCGGAGTTAAAAGGCTACGAGGAGATCGAGTTTAAAAAGGACGAGTTGCAGAGTAAATTTGACTCGCTTTTTGCGCGGCTAAGAGAGCTTGCAAACTCGCTTAGTAGCGCGCGAAGAGGCGTTTGCGGCGAGTTTGAAGAGAGGCTGAACGGCTTTTTGCAAAAACTTTACCTCACGCCTGTGAAGATCGAGGTTGAGCGCGGCGAGATGGGTGTAAATGGCGTGGATTTAGTCAGCGTGAATCTTGGCAAAACGAATGTGAAGAAGATCAGCAGTGGCGAACTAAACCGCTTGCGGCTTGCCTTTTTAGCGACTCAAAGCGAGATTTTAAACCACGCAGAATTTGAAGGCAGCGAAGTGCTGATTTTGGATGAGATCGACTCGAATTTGAGCGGAAAAGAGGCGATGAGCGTGGCGCAAGTTTTGCTTTTACTCTCATCTCGCTACCAAATCATCGCCATCTCGCACCAACTGCAACTTAGCGTCAAAGCCCCGCACCACTTTGTCGTTGAAAAAGAGGGCGGAGTGTCGCGCGTGAGGGAGATCACGCAGCAAGAAAAGGTGGAGGAAATTTCGAGGATGATCAGCGGAGAGGACATTTCAGAGACGACAAGAGAATATGCAAAAGAGCTTTTAAGGCAGATCAAATCGCAGTTGTAATCAAATTTGATTTTAACAAATTACATTTTAATGGAGAAAAATATGAATTTTTTGTTTGAGTTAGGCACTGAGGAGTTACCAGCAATCCCATTTCTAAAAGAGTTGCCAAATGTGCTAAACAAGTGGCAAAACGCGCTTGAAGAGGTTGGCTTAGACGGCGAGTTTAAGCTTGACTACACGCCACGCAGAATCGTCATCAGCGGGCAGATGCAGACAAAGGCGAAGGACTTGACGCAAGAGTTTATCGGCGCGCCAAAAAGCATCGCTCTCACGCCAACTGGCGAGTGGAGCACGGCGGCGGTGAAGTTTGCGCAAAAGTGCGGCATTGGCGTTGAGGAGCTAGAATTTAGAGAGGTTAAGGGCAAAGAGGTGCTTTACAAAGAGGTGCTTTGCGTGGGACAAAGTGCGCGCGTCTTGCTTCCTAGCGTGGTCGCAAAGTTTGCCCTCGCGCTGAATTTTGGTAGATCGATGCGTTGGGGAAGTGGCGAATTTGAGTTCATCCGCCCTGTGAGGAATGTGATTTTGATGTTAGAAGAGGAGCTTGTGGAGTGCGAAGTTTGCGGCGTGAAGTCGCGTCTAGCGTTTTTGCCACACCGCAAGTTTGGCTTTGAGGCAGTTGAGTTTAAAAGCTCGGCGGAGTATTTTAGCAAGCTGGCGCAAAACGGGGTGATTTTGCGAGCCGATGAGAGGCGTGAGAAGATTTTGCAAGAGTTTAAGCGAATCGAGTCAAATTCGAATTTGACAATCGAGCTTGACGAGGATTTGCTTGACGAAGTTGTTGCCATCACCGAGTTTCCAACGGCGATTTTGGGCGCGTTTGAAGAGGAATTTTTAAGCGTGCCAAACGAGGCGATCATCCTTTCGATGAAAGAAAACCAACGCTACTTTCCGCTCTTTAAAAACGGCAAGCTAGCTAACAATTTTGTCGCCGTAAGCAACGCAATTTGCGAGGATTTTGCGCAGATTGTCGCGGGGAATGAGCGGGTTTTGCGCGCAAGGCTAAGTGACGCTGAGTTTTTCTACAAACAAGATTTAAACGCCGAATTTAGCGCACAAAAACTCAAAAACATCAACTTTATGGCAAAGCTTGGTAGCGTTTATGACAAAGAGGTGCGCGAGGCGGCGTTGGCGGAGGTTTTGGGTGAGATTTACGGCGTTGAAAACAAGGCTGAGCTAAAAGAGGCGGTGATGCTCTCAAAGGCAGATCTCACAACGGCGATGGTGTATGAATTTACCGAGCTTCAAGGGGTGATGGGAAGTTACTACGCCAAGGCATTTGGCAAAAGTGAGCAAACCGCACTCGCCATCAAAGAGCAATACCTCCCACGAGGCGACAAAGACGGACTGCCGACTACGAAATTTAGCGCCGTTGTGGCACTTGCGAGTAAATTTGACACGCTTTTGGGGCTGTTTAGTGTTGGTGAGTTGCCAAGCGGAACAAAAGACCCTTACGGGCTTAGACGGGCGGCAAACGGCGTTTTGAGGATCATCAAGCAGTTTGAAGTCAAATTTGATTTACGCAAATTTTTGCAACTCTCAGCGGCACATTACGCAGCGTTTGAGACTGAGCAGCTTGAAAGATTCATCTTAGAGCGGCTCGCTTCACTCAGTGGAGCAAACGCAAGCGTGGTGAATGCGGTTTTAAACGGCTCGTGCAGGGAGATTTTGCGGCTTTTTGACGCGATTGCAGCACTTGATGAGATCGTAAAAAAGAGCGATTTTAGAGAGAATTTCGTCACATTTAAACGCATTGCAAACATCCTTAAAGAGACGCCGTCACAAACATTGTGCGAGGCAAGAAATTCGGTAAAAGAGGAGCTGTTTGAGAGCGAAGTTGAGGCAAATTTGTGGCGTGAGTTTAGCGGTTTGAAGCTGGATTTAAACCAAAGCAAAGCCTATCTTCAAGCGCTTTTTGGCTTGAAAGAGAGGATTGACGCCTTTTTTGAAGGGGTGATGATCAACGCGCAAAACGCCTTGGTAAAACAAAACCGAATTTGTCTTCTTGGGGCGATTTACGCGGCGTTTTTGGAGGTCGCAGACATCAAAGAAATTTCGGCTTAATTGAAAATTAATATTTTTTATTTACAAAATTTTGTAATAATTAAACAATTTTACCAAAAGGATTGATATGATTTATGATTTAGTTGTGATCGGCGCTGGTCCGTGTGGGATCGCCGCGACTGTTGAGGGAAAGCTTGCGGGGTTGAATGTGCTGTTGCTTGAAAAGGGCAGCGAGCATTCTCAGACGATTCAAAAATTCTACAAAGAGGGCAAAAGGGTTGATAAAGCCTACAAGGGCGCAACTGGCGAGACGATCGGGAATGTCGAGTTTTATGACGGCACAAAAGAGAGTACGCTGGAATATTTCACAACGCTTTTAAATCACGCACAAAACATCACCTACAACTGCGAAGTCGAGAGTGTGACAAAGAGTGACGAAGGGATTATCGTGCATAGCTCAAATGGTGATTTTGTCTGCAAAAACGCGCTTATTGCGATCGGCAAAATGGGTAAGCAAAACCGCCCTAGCTACAAAATTCCACTCACGCTAAACGCGGTTGTGAATTTCAACGCAAACTCTTGCAAAGGCGGCGAGAAAATTCTAGTCGTTGGCGGCGGCAACTCGGCGGCTGAATACGCGGTGGATCTAAGCGAAGGCAACCAAACCACGCTTTGCTACCGAAAAAGCTCGTTTTCTAGACTAAATGAGATCAACCAAAGCAATGTCGAAGAGGCAAACAAAGCGGGCAAACTAGCCCTAAAACTCGGTCTTGACATCCAAGCTGTTCAAGACGCAGCTGGCAAGCCAGAAGTCGTTTTTGCAGACGGTAGCAGTGAGGTTTATGACCGCGTCATTTACGCGATCGGCGGCTCGACTCCTGTGGATTTCTTAAAGCGTTGCGGCGTAGAAGTCAGCAGCGAAGGTGTTGCGGTTGTGGATGAGAATTTGCAGTCTCAAACCAAAGGGCTTTATGTTGGCGGCGACATCATCAGCAAAAGCGGCAGTATCGTAATGGCGTTAAATGACGCACACAAAGTCGTAGCCGCCATCATCAACAAAAACTAAAACGCGGGCTTGTCAAATTCGAATTTGACAAGCCTTTTAGGGCGGTTATGCAGCTTTTTCAGTTTCAAAATGGATATCGTTACAATAGCGACTCGCTTTTTTTCTACAACTTTTTACGCAGTCAAATTTCGCCAAATTTTCACAAAAATGCGCTTGATGTTGGAAGCGGTTGTGGAATTTTGGCACTTCTTTTTGCGAGGGATTTTCCAAAAGCTAGCGTTTTTGGCGTTGAGATTTTAGAAAAAAACTGCCTGCTTTGCCGCAAAAACGCCGCGCTAAACAAGCTTAACGCGGCGTTCATCAACGCTGATTTTACGACTCTTAACTCAAAAAATTTTGCCGAATTTGTCAAAACCGAATTTGATTTTGACACGCAAAACGAGACGGCGAAAACTCCTGCAAATGAGGCAAATTTCAAATTTGACGCCATCTTCTCAAACCCGCCGTTTTACGCCTCGCTTGGGACAAGTTCGCAAAACGCTCACCTCGACCTTGCACGAGACGCGCGGCATTTGCCGATGGCGGAGTTTTTCCTAAACGCAAGAAAACTGCTTACGCCAAACGGCAAGTTTTACTTTTGTTACGACACGCAGCAGTTAAATGAGATCTTCTTCAACCTGAATTTAGCAAATTTAAATGTAACTAAAATTCAATTTTTACACACACGAAAGGAGAAAAAAGCTAAAATAGCTTTTTTTGAAACACAACCTTTTAGCAAAAAGCCCTGCGTCGTCCTGCCAAATGCGGTGATTTACGAAAATGGCGAGGAGGTGAGCGAGTTTGCGAAGGAGGTTTTTGTCAGTTGCGGGACGCAAAGCCTGAATTTTGAAGAGGTGGATGATGAAATTTGAGGACTTGAAAGAGAAGAAAATAGGCGAATTAAGCGAGATTTGCGCCATTTTACGCGAGAAAATTTTAGAAGTTGTTAGCAAAAATGGCGGACATTTAAGCTCGAATTTAGGCGTTGTGGAACTGACGGTCGCGCTGCATTATGTCTTTGACCTGCCGCGGGATGCGTTGGTTTTTGATGTTAGTCACCAGTGCTACGCTCACAAGCTGTTAAGCGGGCGGTGGGACGAGTTTGAAACGCTAAGGCAATTTGGCGGCATCAGCGGCTACACGAAACCCTGTGAAAGCGAGTTTGACTACTTTGTCGCAGGACACAGCTCGACTAGCATAAGCCTCGCAGTCGGCGCGGCAAAAGCCTTCGCGTTGAAGCAAAATGGCGCAGTTAGCATCGCTCTAATCGGCGATGGTGCGTTAAGCGGCGGCGTGGCGTATGAAGCCTTAAACGAGCTTGGCGACTTGAAACTGCCGTGCGTCATCGTGCTAAACGACAACGAAATGAGCATCTCCAAACCGATCGGCGCGATTAGTAAATATCTCTCGCAGATGATGGCTGGGCAGTTTTACCAAAAGTTCAAGTCGCGGGTAAATAAATTTTTAGAGTTTATGCCCGACTCTGCGGCGTATATGGCGCGGCGGTTTGAAGAGGGCGTGCGACTCATCACGCCCGGAATGTTTTTTGAAGAGCTAGGGCTTGAATACATCGGTCCGATCAACGGACACAACCTGCCTGAGCTCATCAGTGCTTTAAAGACCGCAAAGTCGATGCAAAAGCCAGTTGTAGTGCATATCCAGACGATCAAAGGCAAGGGTTACGAGTTTAGCGAAAAGGATGATGGCAAATGGCACGGCGTGAGCGCGTTTGACCTACAAAGCGGTGAGGCGTTAAGCAAAGTTGTCAAAACCGAATTTAAAGAGGAAAACACACCGCAAAAGGCGCAAGCTGCTTCGCCAAAGTCGGCTACGCAGATTTTTAGCACAAAACTTTTAAGCCTCGCACAGCAAGATGAGAAAGTCTGCGGCGTAACTGCTGCGATGCCAAGCGGGACTGGGCTTGAAGAGTTGCTAAAACTCTACCCAGAGCGCTTTTTTGACACAGGGATCACCGAGCAGCACGCAGTCGCGTCAATGGCGGCGCTTGCAAAGGAAGGTTTTAAGCCGTTTGTGGCGATCTACTCGACATTTTTGCAACGAGCTTACGACCAGATCATCCAAGAAGTCGCCCTGCTCTCGCTGCCCGTTGTCTTTTGCTTAGATCGCGCAGGGATTGTCGGAGAGGACGGCGAGACGCACCAAGGCGTCTTTGACATCGCCTTTTTAAACTGCGTCCCAAACCTAACACTTTGCGCCCCGCGAAACGAAGCGGCGTTTAACGCCTTGCTAGAATTTGGCGCAAATTTCGACAAGCCACTCGCCATCCGCTACCCACGAGGCAGTTTCAAAGCTGACGCAAACGGCTTTGCGGCTGGTTTTGCTTTGCCGTGTGAAGTGGGAAAAAGCGAGGTTTTAGCAGGTGAGTTGGAGGGCGAGAAATTGGCTGAGGCGGCGTTTTTGGGCTACGGAGACGGCGTTGGCGCAGCTTTGAGCGTGGCGAAAAATTTTGAGAGCGTGGTTGTGGTGGATTTAATTTTTATCAAGCCACTAGACAAGGTGATGCTAAAAAAGCTTGCTAAAACGAGCAAAACTTGGTTTGTGTTTAGCAGCAGTGCAAAACGCGGCGGAGTCGGCTCGATCCTCGCTTCGTGGCTACAAGAAAACGGCATTTTGGGCGTGCGAGTTGTGAGTTTTGAGTTTGAAGACGAGTTTATCACGCACGGAAAAACGCCGCTCGTGGAGGCGAGTTTGGGGGTGGATGAGGCGAGTTTGACGCAAAAAGTAAGACAAATTTTGCAAACCAAAACAAAGGAAGGCGTGTGAAAAAAGTAGTTTTTATGGGGACGCCAAGTTACGCCGCAAAGGTGTTGGACGCCCTGCTTTTGGCGGAAGATTTTGAGGTTTGTGCCGTCTTTACGCAGCCACAAAAACGCGCAGGCAGAGGGCAAGCAGTGGTGCAAAATCCAGTCAAACAACGCGCCTTAGAGGCGATTAGTCAAGGCAAAGGCGCGCTTGAAATTTGCGAAATTAGCTCGCTAAAAGAGGCAAGCGTGCAAGAAAAACTCGCCTCTTTTAAAGCAGACTTCATTGTCGTTGCAGCCTTTGGGCAGCTGTTGCCAAAGGCGGTTTTAGACCTAGCACCCTGCGTCAATCTCCACGCCTCGCTTTTGCCGCTTTTTCGCGGAGCAAGCCCGATCCAAGCTGCGGTTTTAAAGGGCGAGAAGTTAGGCGGAGTTAGTGCGATGAATATGCGTGAAGGGCTTGATGACGGCGAGATTTTGGCTTATCAGGCGATGAGAGTTGAGGGGCGAAATTCGAGCGAGCTGTTTGAGGAATTTGGGGTGATGGCGGCGGATTTGACGCTAAAAGTTTTGCGAAATTTCGACAAAATCGCCCCGTTAAAGCAGTTTGACGCCGGCTCGTCAAAGTGCGGGAAGATCAAAAAAGAGGACGGATTGGTGGATTTTGCGAGGGATTGGGCGAGTGAGATTTGCGCTAAAAATCTTGCGTTTTGCGGCTGGCCCGGGACTTTTTTGCAAAACGGCGTGAAGCTTTTAGAAGTCGAGCTTGGTGAGGGCGAACTTGGTGAGGACAAAGATGGCGCGTGCGGGGAGATTTTGCGCATTGACGCTAGCGGCGTTGCGGTGAAGACAAGGCGAGGTGTGTTGCGGATTTTGCGTGTGCAAGATATTGGTAAAAAGCCGATTTTAGCAAGAGACTTTTGCAACGGCAAACGACTAAAAGTTGGCGATCTGTTTGAGTGTTAGGGTTTTGTCAAAACCAAATTTGGTTTTGACATTTTCAACCCGCGAACCGCGAAACAAACTGCGAAAACCAAATTTAAAAAGCGTAAAAGACGAGTCAAATTCGGTTTTGACAATTCAATTTTAAGAAACTGCAAAAACCAAAATTGAATTTTACGCTTTGTCAGTTTTGTCACGCGTTTTGTAAAATCAAATTCGGTTTTAACAATTTTTAATTTTGAAAATTTGCAAAAACCGAATTTAACGCGACCTACTTGGCTTTTTTGCGGTAGATCTGACGCGAAATTAAAAGCAAGATCACGCCTGCTAAAAACCCGTAAGCGCCGAACCTAACGGTGTTTAAAGTGGATTTGTTGGCGTTGCCGATGCTGCTTTGGAGGACGACATTTTTTGACTTTGCGACTCTCTCGGCGATGTCTGCAAAGCCGTTGATCGCCGCTGCGTTGTAGATATCGCTGGCTTTTGGGTTAGCCAAAATCGGCAAAATGCTGCCCTTGTGCGGGTAAGGACTCATCACCGCCTCCGCGTCAAAAAGCCTAAAAAGCTCCTTGTTAGCGAAAATTTTCACCTTGCCGTGTCGCTCTTTGCCTTCGCTCACGCTGTTTGGCACAAAAACAAGCGAAATTCCCTCCAAATTCGGCTCTCTTAGCTCTGGCTGTGAAACCAAATTTAGCCTCACGCCCGTTTTGTCGAAAAGCTCGGTGGAGATGTTATCAACCAGCTGTTTGACATTATCGTTAAAAAGCCCGACTTCGTCTATGACTTGGGCGTTTGAAAGCGTGGCGGCTAGGACGGCGGCTGTAAAAAATTTCTTCATTTAAGACCTTTGATTAGACAAAATTTTGTTAATTTTAACGAAATTTAACTTATAACTAGATAGAATCAGCGAATTTTATCAAGAAGGAAAGTTATGAAACTAAAAGCTTTTCACGCCCCTTTCATCGCGCGGAAAATCCTCCTTAACTTCACAAAAAGCGGCATCGTCAGCTTCACTCGCGGCACTGAAAGTGTTGTGGCAAGTGCGCAAAAACTGCTTTTGGCTGAGGTTGAAAAGGAGCGGTTGGTTGAACTCAAAGCAAATGAGTTGATGGAGCAAAATGAGGACAAAATCGCCCAAGAAGCGGCGGACGAAGCGGCGTTGTTTTGGCTTATTAAGAGGCAAGTTGCGGCGGAATTTGGGCTGCTTTTGGAGTTTGAGGAGCGTTTTAGCGACTTTGCGACAAGGCTTTTAGCCGAGCTTCAAAAAGAGGATTTGCTTAAATTCAATGTCGCGCAAAATCGCGTGAAAAACATCATCTTTTCGGCGATTGACGAGTATGTAAAAGGCTTTACGACCGCAGAGGACGCCGCCTTTAACAAACTCAAAGCAAAAGGCGTGAAGATCGGCGGCGAAGAGTGGAGCGTCTTGTTTGAGAAATATTACGAAAACGAGCTAAAAAGCCGCGGGCTGATCTAATCAAATTCGATTTTGACAATTTTAAAAGAGGCAAAAATGAAAGCAGTTATGTATTTTGAAAACGGTGTGATGTTAGAGGCAAACAGCTTTGGGGCTGAGGGGACGATCTGCGGTGAGGCAGTTTTTAACACCTCGCTTAGCGGCTACCAAGAGATCTGCACGGATCCGAGTTACGCGGGGCAGTTCGTGCTTTTTACTGCGCCTGAGATCGGCGTTGTTGGCGTTAATGACGAGGATTGCGAGAGCGGCGAGGTTTTTGCAAGCGGCGTCATCGTGCGGCATTACAGCGAGGAATTTAGTAATTTTAGAGCGCAAAACTCACTTTCGCAACTTCTGAAAAAATACGGCAAAATGGGACTTTGCGATGTGGATACGCGGTTTTTGACGAAGATGTTGCGAGAAAACGGGGCGATGCAGATGGTTGCTTCAACGGAGATTTTTGACGAAAAAGAGCTTGCCAAAATTCTAGCAGGCGGCGGCAAAATTTACGAGACAAACTGGGTTGAAAAGGTTAGCACAAAAGAGGCTTACGGTTTTGACTCAGCGGCGTGGGACCAAGAAAAACTCTGTTTCAAAAGCCTAAAACCTTGCGGAAAAAAGGTCGCCGTCATTGACTACGGCGTGAAGAAAAACATCTTACGCGAGTTGTGTGATGTTGGGCTTGACTTGATCGTTGTTCCGCACGACACGAAGGCAGAGACACTTATTGAGATGGTGAAAAAAGGTGAGATTGACGGCGTGTTTTTAAGCAACGGACCGGGCGAGCCGAGGATGTTGAAATTTGAGATCGAGCAGATCAAAAAGCTCATTGACGCAGATGTGAAAATGTTTGGCATCTGCCTTGGACATCAACTGCTTTCAAACGCCTTTGGCTTTGAGACTTACAAGCTCAAATTCGGGCAGCACGGCGCGAACCACCCAGTGCAAAACCTCATCTCAAAGCAAATTGAGATCACCACTCAAAACCACAACTACAATGTCCCAGAGGGGATCGCGCAGGTTGCGGAGGTGACGCACAGAAACTTGTTTGACGGGACGATCGAAGGCGTGGCTTATAAAAACAAGCCGATTTTCAGCGTCCAGCACCACCCAGAAGCAAGCGGCGGACCACGCGAATCGCGTTACATTTTCAAGCAGTTTGTTGAGTTGCTGCAAAGGGACTAATTTGGTCAAATATCTGCTTTTTAGATACCTTCGTTACGAGCCTTCGCAGCCCTTCATCACGCTCACGGCGGTGCTTGCGTTTTTGGGCGTTGGGCTTGGCGTGGCGGTGTTGATAGTCGCGATGGCGATAATGAATGGTTTTGACAAAGAATTTCAGCGAAAACTCTTTGTGATGAACTACCCGATCACCATCATCAGCGGCTTTAAGGCGGATTTTAACGAGGCGGATTTGGCGGCGTTGCGCGAGAAATTTAGCAACATCTCATTTAGCCCATTTGTCTCAACGCAGATTATGCTTCAAAGCCAGAGCAAGATCAGCGGGGCGATGCTTTTTGGCGTGAATTTTGAAGACGAAGCGAAGATCAACCCTGTGTTTGCGGAGGCGATCGGCGAGGCTAGCCAAAACTTGAAAAAACCGAATTTGACCGCAGAAAACGAGAGTTTCAAATTCGGTTTTGACAAAAACGAGAGCGAAAAAAGCGAGTTTAACATCGTCATCGGCAAAAGTAACGCAAACGACTTTCAAGCCTTGGGTGAAGACAAGATCACAGCCGTGTTTATGCAGCTGCAAGCCGCTGGCTTTGCCATCATCCCGACAATGAAACGCTACACCGTAAAAGGCGTCTTCTCCTCTGGGCTTGCGGCTTATGATCGCAGTTACACTTACGCAAACTTAGACTCAGTCCAAAAGGTTTTGGGCTACGAAAAAGGAACTTTTGACGGCATCCACGCGTTTAGCAACGACCCAAAACGCGACATCGAACTTCTCAACGCACACTTAAACTTTGGCAAACGCGCGGTCGGCTGGTGGGAGCAAAATGGCAACTTTTTTAGCGCCCTCGCCCTTGAAAAACGCGCGCTTTTCATCGTTTTGATGCTTATCATTTTAGTCGCAAGTTTAAACATCATCAGCTCGCTTTTGATGAATGTGATGAACCGCCGCAGCGAAATCGCCCTACTTTTGTCGCTTGGAGCAACGCAAAAAGAGGTGCGCCGCAGCTTTTTTGCGCAAGGCTTAGTCATCGGCGTTAGCGGAGTCATCTTCGGGCTTGGACTTGGGCTTGGGAGCTACTTTCTGCTCGGCACATTCGACCTTGTGCATCTGCCTGAGGATGTGTATGGAAGCTCAAAACTCCCGCTAGAACTAAGCCTTCTTGACCTCGCGTCAATCCTCTTTGGCGCGGTTGTCATCGTCTTTTTAAGCTCGCTCTACCCTGCGTGCAAAGCCGCGAAAATCAATGTCTTAGAGACACTTCGCAACGAATAAGGAGAAGTAATGCTAAATTTGCCAAACGCACTTGCGATGCTGCGTGTTTTCTTAGCGCCGTTGATGTTATTTTTGCTTTTGCAGCACAGAGAAAATACGGATTTAGTTTGGGCGAGTTGGCTAAACTACTTCGCCGCGCTCGTCTTTACGGTCGCAGCCGTCACCGACTTTTTTGACGGCTTTATTGCCCGCGCACTAAACCAACAGACAAAACTCGGCGCGATCATCGATCCGCTAGCGGACAAAATGCTCATTTTAGCGGCGTTTTTGGGGCTTGCGTTGATCGATCGGGCGAACATTTGGGCGGTTTATCTCATCTTAGTAAGAGAATTTTTCATCACAGGCTTTCGCGTCTTTTTAGCCGCGCAAAATGTCAGCGTTGCGGCGGGCTTTTCAGGCAAAGTCAAAACCACCTTTCAGCTCGTGGCGATCGGCTTTTTGACGATGCAGTGGAGCGGCGGCGAGGCGCTTCTTTTTGTCGCGCTTTTCTTGACGCTTTACTCGGGCGCGGAGTATGTCATCGCTTATGCTAAAAACAAAGAGATCAAAGGCGCGAAATGGTAAAAACCAAATTTGAAAAGGGCGGTTATGAGTCAAAATGACCTTTTGCTGATGGCGGTGGCGGTGGGTGTTTTAGCGCTTTTAGTGCGTTGGCAGATCGCAAAGCTTAGCCAAAGAGTGGCTAGCGGCGAGGCGGTTTTGCCAAATGTTGGCAAGCGGGATTACAGCGGTTTTTGCGAGGCGATCGACCAAGAGCTAGGCAGACTGAAAGAGGCGTGCAAGGAAGACGAGGCGAGCTTGGAGGCGGTCGCTGCGTTTGTCAAAGAGCTAGTTTTCATCCAGTCGATGGGCGTGAGCGTTTCAAACGAGCGTTGGGAGGAGAAGCTTTTTGGCTTTTTGAGTCGCGTGGATGAGTTTGTGTTAGCGAATTTGGGGCAGGAATATCTTGACGAGATGAAAGCAAGGTTAGCAGCGGCGTATTCGCAGTTGCGTTAGGGGCGTGTTGTGAGGGTTTTTATCGAGCTGCCGACTTGGCTGGGTGATGGCGTGATGGCGAGTGCGGCGGTTGAGCAGTTGCGGCGATTTTGCCAAAATTTTGACCGCGAGGCGGCTGCAAAAGGGGCGCAAGAAAATGTCAAAACCGAATTTGTTTTTTTTGGCTCAGCCGTTTGCGTCCAGCTTTTTAGTCAAGACGAATGCGGCGTGAAATTTGTTAAAGACGAGAGCAAAAAGGCGCGTTTTCGCCTCTTGTGGCTGCTGAAAAAGGGGCTTGAAATTCGCAAAGAATTTGGCGAGTTTGACTTAGCCGTAAGCTTTCGTGGCGCGTTTGCAAGCCGCTTTTTGCAACGCTTTTTAAAAGCCAAAGCCAAAGCCGTTTTTGACAAAACTGCCCTGCCCTCGCCGACTCATCAAGTCGTGCGTTACACCAAATTTCTCACAAGCGTTTTGCGCAAAAATTTCGACCAAAACTACAACGAAACGCCCTGCAAACCAACGCTAAAATTTGTCAAATTCGAATTTGACAAACCGACACTCGCCATCGCCCCTGCCGCGGCGTTTGGAAGTGCGAAGTGCTGGCTTGCGGAGCGTTTTGCGCAGTTTGGTGCGGCGTTTAAAACCGAATTTGACATCGTAATCTTGGGCGCAAAGGGTGAGGAGAGAATTTGTGACGAAATCTTCTCAAACCTTGAAAAAAACGGCGTTAAGGCTAAGAATTTGTGTGGCAAAACAAGCGTGAAAGAGCTGTGTGAAACGGTCGCGGGAGCGAGCTTGGTTGTGTGTAATGACAGCGGGATTATGCATATCGCGGCGGCTTACGAGCGTCCTTGCGTGGCGATTTTTGGTCCGACAAAATCAGACGAGACTTCGCCGTTTGCCAACCCAAACGCGCGGATCTTAAAAGCAGATCTTGCGTGTATGCCGTGTATGAAACGCGTCTGTCCGCTTGCGACTCACGAGTGTATGAAGGCGGTTTTGGCAACGCAAGCGGTGGCGGCGGCTAGGGAAATTTTGAGTAAAGAGGCGGAGAATGGATAGATTTACGAGGTCGAGAATTTTGTTTAAAGAGAAATTCGAGGTGTTGCAGAATTTGCGCGTTTTGGTGTGCGGTTGCGGCGGCGTTGGCGGGGCGTGTGCGGACACGCTTTTTCGCAGCGGCGTTGTGAATTTGACGCTCATTGACGCGGACAAATTTGATGTCACAAACCAAAATCGTCAAATCGGCAGCGAGTTTGTCGGCGAAGAAAAGGCAGAGGTTTTGGCACGAATTTTTGACAACAAACCGACCGCAAAGGTGCTGAGGCTAGACGCAACAAGCATCGCCGCGCTTGATTTTTGCGAGTTTGACTTTGTGGTGGATGCGATTGACGACATTGAGGCGAAAATCTTGCTTGCAACCTCGTTTGCAAAGAGCGGCGCGAAGGGCGTTTTTGTCGCTTCGATGGGTGCAGCGAGGCGACTTGACGCACAGCAAATCCGCCTTTTGAGCGTATGGAAAACGCAAAACGACCCGTTTGCTCGAAAATACCGCACAGGGCTGAGAAAAGCGGGCTTTAAAGGCGACTTTAAGGTAGTTTGCTCGCTTGAAGCTCCGCTGGCGTGCGAAGGGCTTGGCAGTTTCAAGGCGGTGACTGCGGCGTTTGGGCTAAACCTCGCCTCATTCGTTGTGCAAACCGCACTTACAAAAGAGTGGATCGAGTTGCAAAAATCAAATTTGAAAGGCGCAAATGCAGACGATAAAATTTAAAAACCACGAAATTCCGCTCATCACAGAGGCGCAAGCGTGCGACTTGGTGAGAGTTAAGTTTGTTTGGGACGCTTGCGGAAGCGTGAGTGACGACAAGGGCGGTGAGGCGCGTTTTGCGTGCGAAGTGCTAGACGAAGGGGTGGATGAGGCGTTTAACAGCGAGCTTGAAGACCGCGCGATGGCGCTTGAATTTGACGCGGGTTTTGCGACCGTGAGCGCGCAACTAACTTGCCTAAAAGAGTTTGCGAATTTTGGACTTGAAAAACTTAGCGAGCTGCTTGTCAAGCCAAATTTGGAGCCAAAATGCTTGGAGAGAGTGCGGCTTAGCAGGTGCAGCGAGATCGCTTCAAACGAGTTAGACTTCAACCGCGTAAGTGCCATCAACCTCAAAAAACTTCTCTTTAACGGCGCGCTCGCAAGGGACTTTAACGGCAAGAGTGCGGATGTGAAAGGGTTTGACGAAAATGTCGTAAAACAGCTGTTAGCAAAGCTTGATTTAGCGAATTTATACATCGTTGTAAGTGGAGATTTTGACGAAAGTGTGTTGAGTGGTTTGACAAAAGTTTTGGAGGTTTTGCCGCAAGGCGTAAAACGCGAGTTACCGAATTTTGCGACAAGCAGCGAGGCAAAAACAAGCGTTTTGCAAGCGCAAACTACGCAAGCTTTCATCACCTTTGGCGCACCTTTAAGCGTGGCGTTCAACCAAAGACATCTAGCTTTGATCGCCTTTTTTGTGCTTGGTGCGGGCGGTTTTGGCTCGCGGTTGATGGAGGAAATTCGCGTTAAAAGAGGGCTTGCTTACAGCGTGTATTGCACCGCAAAACTGACAAAAACCAACCAACACTTTTACGGCGCACTTCAAACCAAAAACCAAAGCGCAAACGAGGCGTGCGAGCTTGTCAAAACGCTAGTTGGCGAGTTTGTCGCAAACGGCATCACGCAAGACGAGCTTACCAAAGCAAAGCAGTTTTTGCTAGGCTCGCAGCCGCTTAGGTGCGAGAGTTGTTTTGCGCGCGCAGGACAGAAGGAGAACGGCTTTTACCTCAGCGGTGACGAGGGGATGGAAGCGGAGATTTTACGCAGTCTTGAAAGTGCAACTCTAAACGAGGTAAATGAGTTTGTCGCCTCTTTAAGCGAGATCAAACGCCTCAGTTTTAGTCTCGTTCAGGACTAGTTTGGCGAAATTTACAAGAGGTAAAATTTCGTTTTTACCAAGTTGAAACTTTTACTTAGCAAAATTGTAACTTTCAAAAGGCGGTTTTTGAGCCAAAAACGCCCCAAAATGTCAAATTTGAATTTGACATTTTACGCTGTTTTATTATATATAATTATGGTAGGAGTGCGAAAAACGGGGCTTTTTTGCGCTAGATGGGCGGTTTAAACAAACTAGTTTAAAGCAAGTTTAAGTAAATCTTTTTTATACTCATTTTTTTAACATTCCAACTTTAAGGATTGCAAATGCAAATCAATGCAAACAAACTAGACAACGCTAACGCTTCTTTCTCTACAAATGTTGAGACAAAAGAGCTTGACGCAAAAGTTGCTGAACTTGCAAAAAAGCAAGTTAAAAATGTAACCATCGCTGGCTTCCGCAAAGGCAAAGCACCTGTTGAAGAGGTTCTAAAACGCTATGGCGCAGAGCTTAAAAACGATGTTCGCAACGAGCTTTTTGCCGAGATTATCACAAAAGGTGTAAAACTAGTTGATAAAGAAGAAAAAGATGTCATCGGGCAACCATTTTTGTCAAAATTCGAGGAGAAAGATGGCAAAACTGAGATCGAGATCGAAGTTAGCTTCCGCCCTGAGGTTGATGTGACTGGTTATGAAGAGTGCATTCCTGCGTTTGACTACCCAACGACAAACCAAGAGGAGATCGAGCAAGAGAAAGCTGCAATTTTGTATAATGTAGCTCCGCTTGTTTATGTGGATAAGCCAAATGGCATTGAACTAGGTGACATCGCTGAGATCGATTTTAACGGAACGATTGACGGCGAAGGTTTCGAGGGTGGTTCAGCTAGCAATTTTAGAGTATTGCTAGGCTCAAACGCTTTGATCCCGGGTTTTGAGGATGGTGTTGTTGGGATGAAAATCGGCGAGAGCAAAAACATCTCTCTAACTTTCCCTGCTGACTACCAAGCAACCGCACTTGCAAACAAAAACGCAGTGTTTGCTGTGACGCTAAAAGGCATTGTAAATAAAGCTGGCTTAGAGTTGAATGACGAAGTCTTAAAACAACTTTTGCCAAACGAGGCTGCGCCAAGCGTTGAGAAATTTGAGGATGTTGTAAAACGCACGATCATCGCTGCAAAACTACAAAACTTGATCAACACTGAGTTGAAAGCAAAACTAAGTGAAGCTTTGGTTGCTAAATTTAACTTTGATCTACCAAAGAACATTGTTGAGCAGGAGATGAATGTCAGACTAAACCAATCTTTCGCATCATTTAGCGAAGAGGAGAGAAAAGAAGTTAGCGAAAACCGCCTTGCTGCGCTAAACAAACGCGAAGAGTTCCGCCAAGCGGCGCAAGAGAGCGTAAAGCTTACTTTCATCATCGACAAACTAGCACAAGTTAGAAATGTGGTAGTGAGTGACAATGATGTCATCAACGCAGTTGCGATCGAAGCTCAACAAAACGGCATCGACCCACGCGCACACCTACAAGAGTGCCAAAACAGAGGCATTTTGCCGATCATCAAAATGGCGATGGTAGAAAACCGCGTGATGCTTTCACTTTTCCAAAAAGCGGAGTAGTGAATGACTACTAATTATGTTCCTTATGTTTATGAAAAAACAGGAAAGGGCGACACAACTTACGACATCTACTCGCGGCTTTTAAAAGACAGGATTATCCTGCTAAGCGGCGAGATAGATGACGACAAGGCGAGCGTTGTTGTCGCTCAGCTTCTTTTCCTAGAAGCGCAAGATCCAGACAAGGACATTTATCTTTACATCAACAGTCCGGGTGGCGTTGTCACAAGCGGTTTAAGCATTTTTGACACGATGAATTACATCCGCCCGGATGTCTCTACGATTTGCATCGGACAGGCGGCTAGTATGGGGGCTTTCTTGCTTTGTAGCGGTGCAAAGGGAAAAAGGTTTTCTCTACCTAATTCTCGGATTATGATCCACCAGCCGTTAGGTGGAGCGCGCGGACAAGCGACTGAGATCGAAATTCAGTTCAACGAGATCAACAGGCTCAAAAAGCTTCTTAACTCGGTGATGGCGAAAAACACTGGACAAAAGCTCTCTAAAATCGAAAAAGACACCGATAGAGACTTTTTTATGAGTGCGACTGAGGCTGTTGAATACGGGTTGATCGATAGTGTTGTTGAGCGTAAAAACTAACCTACCAAAAGACTTGTCAAATTTGAATTTGACAAGTCGGATGATTCTTTTAAATTTTCCACATAGTGAGTTTTAATGAAATTAGAAATTCTAACCTACCCAAACAAACTGCTTTTTACCAGAAGTTGCGAGGTTGTCGAGTTTAACGAGGAGTTGCATACGCTTTTGGATGATATGTACGAGACGATGCTTGCAGAGGGCGGCATCGGGCTTGCGGCGGTGCAGGTCGGGCGGGCGGTGCGAGCGTTTATCATCAACCTTGTTGGCGAAAATGACGAGCAGAAAAAAGAGGATTTAATAGAGTTTATCAACCCAGTTTTTACTAGCAAAGTTGGCGAGCAGGTTTTCACAGAGGGTTGCCTAAGCGTGCCGGGGTTTTACGAAGAGGTGTGCCGCGCAAGCGAAGTTGTCATCGAGTTTCAAGACAGGTTTGGCAAGCCGCACACACTTGAAGCTAGCGGGCTTTTAGCTGTTGCGACTCAGCACGAAAACGACCACCTTGATGGACATTTATTCATCGAAAAAATCGGCTACAAACAACGCAAAGCCTTTGACAAAGAGTTTAAGAAAAACGGCTTTAAACGCCTCAAAAAAGCTAGACAAAACGAAGAGTGACGCTGAGGAAAACTTCAAAACGAGTGACGCCGCGAAATTAGTTTGAAGCGTGGTTGGCACTGACGCGGTTGGCAAAGCGACTTAAAGCGTGTTGGCTTGTGGCAGTTGGGTTAGTGAGACGGCAAGGCGATTTAGAGTGTGTTGGATTAACGCGGTTGCGAACCTGCCCTACCCTGCTTTGGCGAGGCTTTTGGCGAGGCAAGCCGCTTTGACAAAAGACAAACCGCGTGCGGAAGTCTAAAAACAGACCGAATTTGTGAATTGCGGAAGCCCAAACAAACACCTAGTTTGTGAAGTGAGGTTAAAACAAACCACGGGCGGACGCTTTAAAACAAATTGCTTGCGTGAAGTTTGGTGAAGGCAAGTAGTTCGTGTGAAACTGGTTTAAAGAAGACCGCGTGCGTGAAGTTGGTTGCAAGTAAGTCGCGTGCGGAAGTCTAGAAACAAAACGCGTGCCGCCAAACACAACCAAATTCAACCACCCGCAAAAAGGAGCGAAAATGTTAGAAAAAATCTTTGAAAAAGCGTTGATGAAGTGTCGCATTGTGACGATTTTGCCTGTGGTGTTCGGGCTTTTTGGCGCGTTTGTGCTGTTTTTTATCGCAAGTTACGACATCGTCAAAGTCATCCTCCACACTTTTGACTACTTCGTCTCGCTAAACTCTGGCATCGACCTGCACGAGGACATAGTCGGGCAGATCATCGGCGCGGTGGATTTATACTTAATGGCGCTTGTGCTTTTCATCTTCTCTTTTGGGATTTACGAGCTTTTTGTGAGCGAAATCGAGGAGCTCAAAACACTCAAACAATCCAAAGTCCTCGAAGTCCATAGCCTAGACCAGCTCAAAGACAAGCTCGCAAAGGTGATCATAATGGTCTTAGTGGTGAATTTTTTTCAGCGCGTGTTGCAGATGAAGCTTGTGACGATGGTGGATATGTCGTATCTCGCAGGGTCGATCTTGGCGCTGTGCGTGGGGCTTTACTTTTTGCACAAAGGAAGTCACTGAATGGCTAGCGGCTTGACAAGCTAACGGAGTTGAGTCGTGCTTGAAAACTCCCGCCACGACTCAAAAAGCTAAAACGAAAGTTGTTAAAATCGAATTTGAAACTCCAAAATTTTTTAAAACCAAATTCGCTTTTTGCAAAATCGTAAATGTCAAAACTAAATTTGGTTTTGACATTTTTAAAATTTTACGCCTAAGCGCCAAGGCGTGAAATTTTAAAAGCAACGCTTTGAAAATTTAGGCACTTTTACTAGCGTAAAAGTGTAGGTGAAGCATTTTCTTTACAATCGTATAGCGAGTTTTTGGACTTAGATCGGGCGAGTTATATCGCGCGACTAGGTTTGCTGTTACGCAAAGTGTAGGTGAAGTTTTGTTATTACAACTAGGTAAATTATTTTTCAATCTTCCTGTGTATCAAATTTAGCTATATACAAGCGATATTTAATAAAAAAATTTACCATAAAACACCACAAATAATCGCTCAACCAAGTATAAGCAAGAAATTTGTTTTCATTTAATCTTGAATGTGCGATTCTATTTCTTATATTAAATCCTGTGTTTTTGCAAAAGATCAATTCTAGTTCTTGTATATCATTTTTTTCTAGTAAATGATTTTTTTTAATATCTGCAATCATTGTTTCCAATGGGACATATTCTTGTGTTTTGTCCTTTTTATTAGTTTTGATACATGAAATACCACACCTATCTAAAATATTTCGTAAAATAGCTTCTATACTTGCTGAAAGATAAATAAAAAAATCCATACTATCATTATGAATACCAGCATATAACATTCTAGCTGTTATCTCTTCATATCCTTGTGGAATAATATTATTATTATAAACCAGCGGATAAAAATATTCTCTTGTTGGATAAAACTTTGTCAATAAATAAGATTTTAATATCCTGCAAAATAGCGCATACCATTTTACACAATAATTATAATCGATAAAAATATCATTTACCCCTTGATGAACACTACTGAGCAAATAGTCGCCGTCAAACTCCAAGGTTATTGCCAATTCTCTTATTAAAGCGCCTTGACTGCGTAGATTATCAAAGTCGATTTGAAAACTACTCATATTAAGACAAATGGAAAATAAATTCAACTCATTTTTTGACATCAACTCCACAAGTATATTTTCATATTGTTTCAACATCTGTTTTTGTTCATTGTTTAGTGGTATGGTGATAATCGGCTGTTTTTCGTGCATCTTTTTTGCTTGGGTTTGCATTTTACTATTTAGTTGTTTTGCTAACTTATCATCTTGTTTTTTATCAGCTATATTTCTAGCATATAATAAACAATTAAAAATAATAGCATCATTATCAGTGATTTCTGCAAATTTTAAATTCAGATCGATAATTTGTTGATAAATTTCATTTGGTTGATACTGCCCCTGTTTAGTATGACATACTACAAATACTATAAGCTCCAACACACAACAAATCAATTCCTTTTCTGTCAGGCTAGGCGCGTTTTGATGTAAAAGCTTATCTATTTTATTTATACTAGCTTGATAAAGCTGTTGGATAATTACGCTATGTTCTTGCGGTGTCCAAAATGAATCATTTTGAGTTAAAGCTCTATAAAGTGATATAAAATTATAATTTATGTTTTGAATGCTTGTTTTTAGATGCGCTTCAAAAACATCTTTTATAACCTGTATTACATTTAACTTTTTTAATAGTTGAAATTTATAGCCTAAATCAATAGCAAAATATAGATTATTTATATGATAATCTTTGTCAAAAAATTTATCAAAATCGGAGATAAAATTTTCGATAATAATTTTTGCTAAATCAGGTTTTTTAAATTTGTTTAATCTATCTTCTATTAGTATTATGCTTGCTATTTTGGCTTTAAAAGTGCCTCTGGGTAAAATATCCAAAATGTCACAAAATGCATTGATAATCTCTTGTTTAATACCTATTTTAAGATGTTTAATACTAAAAGCGCTTGGTTCAAACCATACAAAATGATACAAAAAAGTTATACTTTCATTATATGGTTGATTTTTAGGATTGTGTTGTAAATCTTGTAAAAATTTCGTTAAACAAATACTTTGTGTATTTGCAAAATCTATATTTTTAATCTGCTTCACAAGCTCAACTTGTCGTTCTAACTCTTTCATATCTGTTTTATTTATCATTTTGCATCCTTTAACTTTATCTCATACATATCAAAACATTTAACCGAGTTTTATTATCGTCCTTTTAGTTGTCTATTCTAAACTCTAACTCGTAATTTATGATAAATTCCGTTTCTTCGGGTGTCAAATCATAAAGCGGACAAATCAACCTGTCAATCTTATCAATAATATGTTTTGATTTTCGTATTTTATAAGTTTTTACGCCATTACTATAATCGTGATTTTTCTCTATATCGGTTTCGTATTCTTTGCCTAACTTTTCTAATTTATTTATAATTTCTTTACTAAAATTCGGAATAGGAAATATATCAATTTCGTAAATATAACTATGTCTGCCTTCGCTATAAGAATTTCTAAACCAATAAAAAAGCGTAGAAGAAAGAATGGCTACAATTACTTTAGGTTTTGTTGTATTAAAATTTGACTCGGTAGTTGATTTTGTAGTAGAATAACTTGTATATAAATCGTAATATCTTCCGCCCGTGTTTCTATAATAAACTTTTTGTTTTCCGCCCATTAAATCTTTAATAGTTTGTTTTTGAGAATATAATTTTTGCATAATGCTTTTTTCAATCGGCAATCCTATTTTGCAAAATGCTTCAGGTTGAACAAAATCAACGGAATTTACAAAACTCATATTTTTAATAACGCTATCTATTGATTGACTTGAAAGTTTTTTATTTATCTTTGTCGTCAATAAAATTTTTGTTTTCGTATTTGTTTTCATAAAATTTATAATAGAAACTCTTTGGTCGGCATTATAAAAAATCCTCGATGGAGCATTACTATAACTACTAACTTTTACAAATTCGCAATTATCTAAAATCATTTTATGCAATTCAATATTTGATTTGCTACTCGTTACGCTAATCGGCACGATAAAATTAAGATTTCCATTTTTATCTAATAAATTAAAACCTTTCTCAATAAATATTTTGTAAGTATCCAAACTGCCTTGATTTGCATATTTATAATTTTCCTTAAAATATTTTTTATCTTCGGCGCTTATTTTCGCGCCATAAGGCGGATTGCCGATGACGATGTCAAAAGACTTGACACCAAACATATACTCGCTGTCAAAAAACCCTGCCACACTTTGCGAGTCAAAAGGGTCGTAAGCAAGAAGCGGATTTTCAAAGCTCTCGCTCATTCCAATTGAGAGGTCTTCGCGGACGATGTGGCGTCTAAGCTCTGTGTAGGCTTGTTGGAGTTTGGCTTTTTCGTGTGAGCCAAAATACTCGCTGCGAAGCTTTGAAAGCTTGGCGATGTCGTCTTCGTAGCCTGCGTAGTGCAGCGAGTTTGTCACAGGAAGATTGACGAGCGAGTTTGCGGTGATGAATTTAAACTCCAAATTTGGCAAAGGCTTGATGTCGCTAGGGTCTTGGTCGATGATGAGTGAAAGAAAGCAGCGAAGGCGCGCGATCTCAGTTGCCATAGGCTGAATATCCACGCCGTAGATGCACTCTTGCAAAATTTCAAGCTTTCGTTCATACGCACTTCTGGTGTCGCCACACTTTTCTTGCAGGTGCAAAATTTCGTGCAAAATCCCCATAGGAAACGCTCCGCTTCCGCAAGCTGGGTCGAGGATTTTGAGTTTTTTAAGAGCGTTTAGGAGGCTTTGTTGCTTGGCTTTGTCAAAAGGCGCGGTTTCGTCGTCAAAAATGAGCCTTCTTAACTCCTCTTCGTCTTGTGTGTGGAATTTTAGATACAAAATTAGCGACTCTTTTACCATATAACTCACAATCTCGCGTGGCGTGTAGTAGCTGCCTGTGGATTTACGCAGGCTAAGAGAGAGGTCTTTGCCGTTGTTGTCGGTGAAAAGTTCGCTAAGCAGGCTTTCAAAAACCGTGCCTAAAAGCTCTGGGTCGAGGGCGACTTCGGTGTCAAAAGAGCTTTGTTCATCAAGCGTAAAGTTGTATCTGCTTAGCACTTCAAAAAGCTTGTCAAAAACCGAATTTGGTAAATCTAGCTCTCTAAAATACGCGTGCGGCTCTTGGGGCTTGAAAAAGTCGTTTTCTTGTGGGCTGAAAAGTCCGCCATTAAGATAAGGCACGGCGCTAAAAAGCTCCTTTGTTTGCGGTGAAAGTAGCTTGTAAAGGTGGGTTTTCTCTCTTAGGCTTGGCTCGGTGTTTAGCGTGGCAAAAAAGAGCGTTTGGAGGATGTCAAAGTAGTAGTTTTGGCTTAGTTTAGTGTTGAATATCTCACTACTCACTAAGCCTTTTTTCTCCAAAAACTTGCAAAACAAAAGGCGGCAAAAGAGGCGCAAAAGGAAGCTTCTTTTGTCGTTTTCACTGACATTTTCAGGAAGTTTTGCGCTTTGTAAAAACTCCAAAAAGCAAGCGGTGATGTTTTGGTAAAACTCTTTTGCGACTGGCTCTTGCGAGAAGGCTTTTTCGAGGTCTGCTAAAATCAAATTTGGTTTTTGCAAATTTGCGGCGGCGGTGGCGGTTGAGTTTGCGGTGGTTTTGGCGTTTTGCGCGGTGGCAATAAGGTTTGAAAGAGCTTTTTGGGCGGTGGCGGTTTTGTCGTGTCCGAGGATGAAGCTTTGGCGTTTTGGGCTGCTAA
>ENA-ORPK01000024-ORPK01000024.1-human-gut-metagenome-genome-assembly--contig:-NODE-24-length-127300-cov-5.305843_pt1 | contig 127300 bp, 108 predicted proteins | sample MGYA00242139_ERZ509068 | MGnify/ENA primary metagenome ERZ509068 (study PRJEB26280, sample SAMEA2338687) | human gut metagenome | biome: human gut; feature: human-associated habitat; material: faeces...
TATTCAAAAATGCTATTTTTTATTTAGGGCATTGTTAAAAATGGGGAAACTCAAATTAAGTATATAAAGACACTGCTAAATGGAGATGATTATTTTGGGAAGTATCTAAAACGAGTTATGCTAAACCAAAGGAGTATAGTTAGATGTGATGCCGGCTTATCTAGATTTACCCTTGACGACAATGGCTTCGTCTATGCTTGCCCGGCGTCTTTTAAGATAGAGAAACTTAAAGTAGGCGATAAAAAACACATCGATTTAGATAAGTCTGAAAATTTATTTAGGGAACAAATTATGAAAGATGGCTGCTGCAATTGTGATTTTCGTAATATTTGTGGCGGAGAATGCATGGTTGAGAGCTATATTTCAAAGGGCATAAACAAAACGATGTGCAAATACAAGTCTCACCTAATACTCCTTTCGATATATTTTGCTAAAAAGGTCATGGATTCAAACCCCCAAGCTTTTAGTGATGTGCGTGAATTTTGCGTTGAGATAGATAATAGGCGGAGGTTAGATAAGTCTTTGGCTTTGTTTTTGGAAAGACATCCAGAGTATGACTTTATTACCGGCAAGCGTGTTTACGACGCCGAGGAAAAGAAATATTAGGTAATGTTGTTTTAGGTATCGGCTTCCATGTTTTGAATGAAAAGCCATCTTAGTAAAATGGATGGTTTTAAGACTTATTGCTTTTTGTCGTGTTTCTGCTGCAATGGTTCTGTCGAGTAACCCTTCCTTTTTCTTTGCTTTGGAATAACAAAATATAGAGTTTATGAGCAGTGTTTATATAATATAGGTACTTATGGAATATGTAGAATTTAATAATTACGAATCAATAGTAGACCCTGCTAACAAATTAGTGCATTGCTATAAAGATAGTGAGGGCAATATATTTTATGTTGAGCCTGGTTTTTATGATGGTTTAGAGGGATTCAAAGAAAAACGTCCTGAATCTTTTCACTTAATTATGGAAGAGATAGATAAAACCATAAAAAGTAAGCATAAGGTTATATTTACTGCCGATTTCGAAAATCCTTGGATTACTAGAGAAGGATACATATATAGGGAAATATTTGATATTACCGATCCTCTTTTGATTTTTGTCGAAGATAAATCAAGGGGTTCAGATTATGGGGATTAGTTTGAGCGTATTTCAATAATGCGTTCATCTCTTTTTTAATTGGTTAATTAAAAGCATAATTATTGCATGAAATATTATTTAGCAATTGATATTGGTGCGACTAGCGGTCGTCACATATTGGGCCATTTTGAGAACAATGAGCTTAAAATCGAGGAAATTTATAGATTTGATACTCCTTTAGTACAAGACGGGAACGGACATGCCTATTGGGATGTAGATAAACTTTTTACCTTTGTTAAAGAAGGTATGAAAAAGGCTAAAGAGCTCAATAAAATCCCTTCTAGAATTGGAATTGATACCTTTGGGGTAGATTATGCCTTGCTCGATGAAAACAATTCTAGGGTAGGTAACATCACTTCCTATAGGGATATAAGAACTAAACAAGCTAAGAAAGAATTATTAACTCCTGAAAAAGAATTTGAATTAACAGGAATCCAACCAAACGAATTCAATTCTTGTTACCAACTTTATTGCGATTATAAATCTGGGAAACTTAAGAAGGCTAAAACTATCATTTTCTTGCCTTCATATTTAGGGTATTTGCTTACCGGTACCCTCCAAAATGAACTTTCTATTCTTTCAACCGGGGCTCTTCTTACCCCTGGAGGAAAATCATATTCAAAAGAAATGCTAGATAATCTTGGTTTAAAAGAAAGTCAATTTCCTCCGATAGTAGAAGCTGGTACTTCTTTAGGGAAATTACTTCCTGAAATAGAAAAAGAAGTAGGGTATCAAAGCGAAGTCATTGCATCTTTAGAGCATGATACTGCAGCTGCTTTCTTTGGGTCTGGAGCTAAAAAGGGAGATATTCTTCTTTCTAGCGGCACCTGGAGCCTATTAGGGATACTTCTAGATGAACCAATCGCGACAAAAGAAGCCTATGAGGCTAGTTTTACTAATGAATTATCATTCCCAAATGAAGTTAGATTCTTAAAGAACATCATTGGGATGTGGATTATTAATAATCTAGTACGTGAACTAAAATTAGATTCAGTTTTAGATGCCGTTAAAGAGGCTAACAAAGAAGAATCTAAGCAATATAAATTTACATTTGATGCATCAGACAGTTCATTGCTTAATCCTTTATCAATGAAAGATGCTATCTATGATTTATTAAGAAAAGATGGATATAAATTGCCATCTAACATAGGTGAATTATTCTACTGCGCTTATCATTCTTTAGCCAAAGCCTATGATACGGCGATTAAAGGAATAGAAAAGATCACAAATAAAATAGCCTCATCGATTTATATTTTTGGCGGAGGCGTTAAGGCTGAAATATTAAATAAATTAACCGAAGAAGTAACTGGATTAAAGGTTAATAGGGGACCATCTGAAGCTACTGCAATTGGAACTTTACTTGTTATCTCTAAGTGAACTTACTCTTTTATCGTCTATTATTAGATAAATTACATATCCAATCCCGAGGGCAAATAGGATTATTGACCAAAATTGAGAAGGGGATATATTTCCTATTAGTTGACCCCTATGGTCGCCTCTAAAGAATTCGATAACAAATCTCCACACTGAATAGGAAAATAGATACACGGGTGCAGCGAATTTGCCTTTTTTAAGGGCAAGTATAAATAAAACAATACCTAGGATTATCATAAATATTGCTTCCATTAAGTTAGTTGGGATTACTTTTCCAGGAACATTTGGAAAAGGAATTCCAATCCAGGAGGTGGTTACTTTTCCATAACAACATCCAGCAAGGAAACATCCAATTCGTCCAAACCCTTGCGCGATGGCAATACAAGATGGGGCAAAAGAAAGAATATGGTCTTTTAAACAAGGGCCGAATTTTCTTTTTATGATTAGAAAATAACCTAACAAGAAAGATAAGACTCCAAATATAAGCCCCCCGTAAAAAGTCATTGACCAACTCAATTTATATGAAGCTGGATTTTCTATATAGTCATATAGATTTTGAAAAAGAACCGCTCCAAAAAGTCCAATTATAACCGCGATTATTCCATTTATTTCAATATAAGATACAAGTAATCTATTTAGTTCTTTTTTCTTGCCATATATCTCAACAAAAATTAAAACAAAAATCATCCCTATAAATATCATTAATGAATATGAATCAATAAAGCCAATGTTTGGATACATGGATTTATTCTAGAGCAAGGAAGAGCAAATTAACAAGTTTAATACATACATGTTCTACCTATTTTTATCTAGATAATCTAAAATTTTAGGCATGGAAAAGAAAATGCAAGTATCCACATCCCTTATTATTTGCATTCTTTATCTTTACTTTATTTCTTTAGGAAGTAATTATTCTTCTTTTGATGGGGCAAAAATTAGATTCATTGTCAAAATAATATTTTTCACCTTCTTAATAATATTTGGCTATAACAAAAAGGAAGAAAAATCCAAGTTTTCATTTTATTATTTGCCATTCTTTTTCTTGTTCCCGTTTTCTAACTATATAAGTCTATTTAGCAGGGGCGTTATATCGTTTTCCTATTCAAATGAACTAATTTTCTATTTCTTTGACTGCCTTTTGACTGCCTTTATAGAAGAAAAAATATTTAGGAGTTTATTTATATTTAGTAACGAAGAGAACAAATATAAATCCATTGTGGTTTCTTCTATTGTCTTTGCCTTGTCTCATTTATTAAATGGGATTAGCTTTGCTAGTTTTCTTCAAGTTATCTATACATTTGGATTAGGTATTGTCTTAGGAAATATATATGCCTATGGTGGAGGGTTTATTTATTGTTTCCTCCTTCATTTCCTCTTTAATTTTTTTAATGGTTATCTATATAACTGCTTTAATAATACAAAAATAGACACCTTATATATCGTTAGTAACGTTATAGTAGGTGTCGTTATTGTTGTTTATTATTTATTTATTCTTTTAATAAAGAGAAAGAAGAAATAAATTACTTATCTGCGATTATTAACTGGATATTTAAATCTTCGAATAATTTTTTGAATTCTAGTGGGGGCACGGAGTCAGTTATTACTATATCCACCTTATCCCAAGTGCAGTTAGATACTAGATGGGTATGGTTCCATTTGGTATGGTCTACTAGAAGGATATGCTTACTAGATCTTTTTAACATGGCGGCTTTGCAACGTTGGGATTCAACCGTTCCTTCAGTTGGACCATTTTCTAAAGAAGCACCTTTACAAGAAAAGAAGAAGGCATCGCAAGTGAAACCGTTGATGAAATTAATGACATCACCAGAAAAACTAGATGCTGATCTTTTTTGGATTTCTCCACCCGCTATATAACCCTTGCAGTTTTGGCAGGATGCAATTTGAAGACCACATTCCAAACCATTTGTAATTATTGTTACATCATTTCTTTTGCCTAGGAATTGAACTATTTTTGCTACTGTTGTAGATGAATCAAAGAAATAACACCCTCCGTTTTCAATATAATCTAGGGCTTTGATAGCTATATGTCTTTTTTCTAATACATTAGATTGTTTTCTAACGATAGAAGAAGTTTCTCCTGTAGTGGCTCCGATTAAACTAGCCCCTCCATGGAGTCTTTGAATTAGTCCTGCCTCATCTAATAACGCTAGATCTCTTCTAATTGTAGCAGGAGATGCATAAACCAAAGAGGCCAATTCATCTACCCTTACAAATGTCTTTTCTTTAATAATGTCTAAAATCTGGTTTTGTCTTTCATCTATCAACATATTTTTCACCTTGTAGATATGTTTGAGCAATTTTGATTATAATTCAAGATTATATTCATAAATTTAATCAAAAATAAGCACAAAAGAGCACTTAATGTCTATTTTTATTGAATAAGTAATAAAAAATACCGAAAAACAACGAAAATTAAAGATGTCCATTTTTGATTAAGTTTGAACAAAACAATTGTTAAACATTCATTTGTAATCAATTTTGATTAATTATCATTATTTTGATAATTCTTTTCTAAAAGAAACAAGTTCAGTTCAAATATGACATACTATAGCCATATCCAAGGAGGATTATATGTTTACTGATGCAAAAAACAAATTTGCCAAGTATGGAGTAGACGTTGAAAAGGCGTTAAGCGAAATAAAAGAATATGCTTTATCTGTCCATTGCTGGCAAGGCGATGATGTTTTGGGTTTCCAAAATAGCGGAGCCTTAACTGGAGGAATCCAAACAACTGGAAACTATCCAGGAAGAGCAAGAAACTTTGCTGAATTAAAAGAAGATATCGATTTTGCCTTCTCAATGATGCCAGGAAAGAAAAGGCTAAATCTACATGCGATATATGCAGTTAATGATGGAAATAAAACCATTGATAAACTAACTATTGAAGACTTTAAGCCATGGATGAGTTGGGCTAAAGAAAATAATATTTCATTAGATTTCAACCCAACTTTCTTCTCTAACCCAATGGTTAAGGATGGCTTGACCTTATCTTCTCCAGATGAAGAAGTCCGTAGCTTCTGGGTAAGACATGGCAAGGTTTGTAGAGAAATCGCTAATGAATTCGGAAAAGCCCAAGGAAATCCTTCTTTATGCAATATTTGGATTCCGGACGGAATGAAAGATGTTCCTGCCGATAGGCTTGGCCCAAGAATGAGATTAAAGAAGTCCCTAGACGAGATATATTCAGTCAAATATCCAAGCGAGAACTTGATGGACGCGGTTGAAAGCAAGGTATTTGGAATTGGATTAGAATCATTTACCGTCGGTTCTAGCGAATTCTATCAAAACTATGCCGCATTAAATGGAGTTTCCTGCTTATTGGATAATGGACATTATCATCCAACTGAAAATGTTGCTGATAAGATCCCATCATTATTGTGCTTCTATCCAAAGATTGCACTTCATCTTACCCGTCCAGTTAGATGGGATAGCGACCATGTAATTATTAAAGATGACACCATGCAAGATCTTTGCAATGAAATTGTTCGTTGCGGTGGCAAAGATAGAGTTGTTATCGGGCTTGATTACTTCGATGCATCTATTAATAGGATTGCCGCTTGGGTAATTGGAGAAAGAAGCGTTCAAAAATGCTTATTACAAGCTTTATTAACCCCATGGGAAGAATTAAAAAGGCTCCAAGATGCCGGTGATTTTACCCACTTGCTTGAATTAGAAGAAAGGGTAAAAGACCTACCATATTCTACAATTTATGAAGAATATCTAAGAAGAGAAAACATGAAAGAAAACATCATGGAAGATGTTGATAGATACGAAAAGGAAGTCTTATCAAAAAGAAGGTAATTAAAATGAATCCAGTAGAAACAAGTTTCTTAAAAAGATTTGCCAAACTTTGTGGCGATGGCTATAGAAAAGGATGGCATGAACGTAATGGTGGCAACCTTTCCTACCGCATGAATGAAGAGGAAGTAAATGAGGTAAAGGATTCCTTAAATACTTCTACTCCTTGGATAAAGATTGGCGCAAGTGTTCCAACCTTGGCTAATGAATATTTCCTAGTCAAATGCACTGGCTGCTATATGATGAATATGGAAAGCGATCCTGAATCCAATTGCGGGATCATCAAAGTCGATGAAAAGGGCGAAAATTACCGTATTGAATGGGGAATGAAAGGTGGAAACCATCCAACTTCCGAACTTCCAAGCCATTTAATGAATCTAGCTGTTGTAAAGGCTAGGACAAATGGCAAATATAGAATCGTCTACCATTGCCATCCAGCCAATGTTATTGCTCTTACCTTCGTCTTACCTCTAGATAACAAGACTTGGAGCCATAAGATGTGGGAAATGATGACTGAATGTCCAATTATCTTCCCTGCTGGAGTCGGAGTTGTTCCTTGGATGGTTCCTGGCGGAGAAGAAATTGCTTTAGCTACTTCTAAGTTAATGGAAACATATGATGTTGCTATCTGGGCACATCATGGAATATTCGTAACTGGGGAAACATTTGATTCAACTTGGGGATTAATTGATACTGTTGATAAGAGTGCTGATATATTAGTTAAAGTCTTATCGATGGGTGGAATCAAACAAACTATCACCGATGATGATTTCAGGGCCTTACAAAAGCCATATCACGTCACTGTTAATCCAGAATTCCTAGATTAATAAAATAATCGAACTAAGGGCTATCGTTAAATGGTGGCCCTTTTTAAGTGCAAAAAAAGAAGAGGAGCAAGCCTCTTCTAATTTGTTTTTGGTTTTTATTTGCCTTCGTAAGGCCTTAATGATCTCATTGACATCCACATTATTCTTAAACCGAACAGGAAGATGAATCCCATCATGGCGAATTGTGGAAGCAAGAATCCAACGATTAAGGATAATATAGCAGGGGAAACTGAAGCCCAATAAGCCATCTTTTGGGTTTCCCAGAATGTATAGATCCTAAATGGATTACGTTTTCCTCTAGTCATTAAGAATATGACTAATCCGAATAGGAATTCTAAGCCAACGTAAACAGCTGCCATGATACCGCAATAAGTCCAGGATTGGGTGTTCTTTTGGGTTTCGGCGCAATCGTTTAGGAATGATGCGTAACTAAGTTTTAATTTTTCAGCATATTCGATGGTGTTTTTATCAACATCTGTTGGGGCTAGATTCTTTAAATGTAACCCTTCGCTTCTATCATAGATTCCATTAATTACGGAAGAACTAGAAGCGTCTGCTTTAACCTTGAATACATAGATTGTCTTTTTTCCTAATACAAGAGCGTTGCTGGAATACTTATCTTTTTCACCGCCTCTAGCAATGTCGGTATAAGGGTTTTTGTTGTTTACGACACGTGCATAGAAGTCATAATCGGAAAGAGCTCCATCGTTATAGAAGGCTTCAAATATGGTTTTATTTGAATCGGCATTTTTGACTGTATACCATTTTTGGTCTTCACTAGAGAAAGTGGAAGTCCATTTGTTATCGGTGTCGACTAATGTTGAATCTTTTACTACAAAATAGACCCCTTTTTCTTCCATGAAATTTTGGAAGTGGACTAAGCCATTTTCGTAACCATAAGTAGCTGATCCTAACATGCTTGTTCCGTACTTGGTTTTCATGTTTGTTGTGAAGGAAGGAATCAATGCGATTATGACGGATAAGATTCCGAATATTATTGGCAAATACCAGTGCCATTCACGGCCCGTTTTTATGCAGGCGTCGTTAGATATTAATGTCTTGAAACTTAAGGTGATTTTAGCCTTTGTTTCTGCTGACATTTTTTGTTTGTTTTTCTTTTTATTTTTAGACATTTTTTCAATTTAACCTTTGCAAAGCAAAGATAACAATACACGAGTAGAGGCGATTTTAAAAGAGAAGATATGAGTTTAAGAAATAAATTTTATGACTTTTTCATTTTATTTTTATCGTGTCTTCGGTTTTATTAACTAATTTATTTTATATTCTAACTGCATACTTTTTATAAAAATATATTCAGTTAGAAATATAATTTGTATAATTACCTTAATGGAAGAATTATTGGATTTAGATAAACAATTGTTTCTAACCTTCTCTAAAGATTTGTTTTCAAAATTCCAAGTTATCGAGAATAAAAGATTTGATTTGAAGAAGTTGGATTCGCTAAAAAACATTGACTTGTTGACAGCTAAATCCAACCTTGATGAAGCATACTTTTTGCTTTGTTTAGACAAACGAAAAATTAGGCAAAATAGTAAGAAAGAAATTACTAAAAATAGCAAGTGCAAAACTGATAACGAAAAGCTATTTGTAAACCTTCTTGAATTACTTAATGATATTGATATTTTAGATGGGTCTGATTTAAGTGAAAAAATCATTAAATCCACTTATCTAAAATTAAAAGAAGGCGTTGGAGAATCTAACAAATCTGTTGTAGGAGTTTCTTCTAGGTTTTCTAAGGCAATGGAATCTTTATTAGCACCTTATCCAACCGAAACTTCTTCTTTGCTTGTTACTTTATTAAAACAATTAAAACTTTCTAGCAGGCATAAAGAAAACAATATGTTATTAACTTCAATTGTCTTTATTGGATGCTTTTTAGCCATTTCTCCTTTTGAGTTTTATAACGTCTCCATGAGTCTTCTTTTACTAGATTTCCTTCTTTATAAATTTGGCTATGACTTTATGAATTATAGAAGTCTTTCTAGATTTATTTATAAAGACAAAAAAGAATTTAATCGCATATATAAGCAACTTAAAAATTCCTATAAACAAAACAAATTAAATGTATCCGAATTTGTTTTATTTATCCTTTCAACCCTGGGTGATATCTATTCTTCTCTATCTTATTCTTATTCTTTAATTCTAGAAAAGAATAAGAGCCAAGATAAGATCTATACTCTTATTAAAGAAAGCAAATCGCCTGTTTCAAAAGAAGATATCGAGGAAACGTTATTTATTTATTCAAAGACAACGATAGAAAAATCTTTAGGAGAACTATGTAGTCAAAACAAAATAAAGCTTATTAATTTTGGAAGATATTCGACCTATGTTTTATCTTCTTCATCCTCTTCGATTTTCATTTTCTAATTGTTCAATTATAATTTCCTCATGCCAAAATCGATTAAGAAAGAAAATAGAAAGGGGTCGCTTGTATATACATCAGCCGTCTTTTTCCTTTTATCAGGCCTTTCTTTCTTTATCCCATTTTGTTCTTATCAAGATGAATATGGGGTAACTGCAGGACTTACTTCCTATAAGATATTAATAGGAGGGGAAGATACTTTTTATTTAAATTCCCACCTATATTCATTCTCATATAAATTAAATATCCCACTATTATTGATGCTTCAATTATGCTTGCTTTCTATTGTTGCATCCGTATTTGGAAAAAGAGATAAAACAAATTTAATAATCGCGACTATTCTAGGAGCAATCACATTTATTCTTAATTGTTTTTCCTTGCCGCTTGCCACTTTATCCTCTTCTTTATTAATGAATGGGATTAGACCAGGGGTAGGATATTTCTTCTCTTTAGGATTTTGCTTTATTGCTTTAGTTAATTTGCTTGTTTGCCTTTTTCCCATTATATTTAAGAAGAAGCAAAAGGATTACGAATTATAATTTTCTTTATTTTTAATCCCTTATGCTTTATATTCTTCTAGCCTAATTTCTTAGGCAATTGTTCTGGGGCCGTCATGGTTTTGACGGAGAGTAGAAAATTAGCAGTTGCAGTGGAGTGACGATCCATAACGTCAAAAAAACAATAACTGACAATAGTTATATTTTTGGGAACCGCGCTTTAAACCGCGCTTCCTGCGCTTGCGCTTAATTTAGCACCGACATAGGTTCCTCGTTCTGAGGACAAGCACGCTCCCTGTGGTTTACTCGTCTCACGCACAGGTGTAGTGTCATACCAAGGCGATAAGCTTCTTTCATTGGCTAGGGAAAGAGGACGAAAATCTATAGCCTATCTAGCGAAACTTACGGCATCTTAGCCGCTAGTGATATTCGATGCCGTCTAAACTGTAGACGCTGCTAAGGGTCATTCTTCGGACCGGAGTTCGATTCTCCGCGACTCCACCAAATTACTGATTTGAGGTAATGGAAACATTGCCTCTTTTTATATTTTTTAGGCTTGAAGAATATTCGCTATTTTACGGAATGTCCTTTTTTAAACCACATTCCGTAAAATAGTTAAAAGGAGAATAAGCATGTTAGTAGGAAGAAAAGAAGAAAAAGAATTACTGCAAGATGCATATTTAAGTGATGAATCGAAATTCATTGCCGTTTATGGAAGAAGGAGAATAGGAAAGACTTATTTGATTCGTGAGGTCTTTGATTATAATTTCTTCTTTTCACACTCCGGACTTGCCAATGCAAATTCTAAGAAACAAATTCAAGATTTTTGTTTATCTTTAAAAGAACAAGGTACCGTCATCGAAAAAGATGTAAAAGATTGGATGGTTGCGTTTTCTTACCTGAAGAGAAAAATCATGTCATCTAATGAAAAAAAGAAAGTAATATTTTTAGATGAACTAAGTTGGATGGCAGGAAAAAGAAGCACTGATTTCCTCACGGCTTTAGAATCCTTTTGGAATGGCTGGGCTAGTGGAAGAAAAGATGTCCTTTTAATCGTTTCTTCCTCTGCAACGTCATGGCTGCTTGACCACATTATTCATAATAAAGGTGGTTTGTATCATAGGCTTAGCCATTCAATTCATTTATTGCCTTTTTCTCTTAAGGAATGTAAAGAATACTGTTATAAGAACGAATTAAATTATTCTGACTTGCAAATACTTGAACTTTATATGGTTTTTGGCGGAGTACCTTATTATTGGAGCCTATTAAAGAAAGGATTCAGCGTCAGCCAAAATATCGATGCTTTGTGCTTCTCTAGAAATGGCGAACTACGTGATGAATTTTCTAGTTTGCTTCCATTGATGTTTAATAAGCCAAACGAATATATTTGCATAATTACTTCTATTGCCAAAAAGAAGAAGGGGCTGACTAGAGTTGAATTAATTGAAGCTTCCAAATTAAAAGACAGTGGCAGCTTATCTAAGAAATTAGCAGAATTAGAAGAATGTGGCTTCATAAGACAATATCTTCCATATGCCAAAAAGAAGAAAGAGTCTGTATTTCAACTTATAGATAATTTTACTATTTTCTCTTTGAATATGATGAGTCCTAAAAAAGAGGATGAACATTTTTATCAAAATAATCTTCAAAGCGGAAGTTATAACGCTTTTATGGGTTTATCCTTTGAACTTGTTTGTTTGGAACATATAAAACAAATCAAGTACGCTTTGGGGATTTCTGGAGTAGTAAGCAGAGAATGCTCCTGGGTTTGTTCTAGAGATTTAGAAAATGGAGTTGATGGTCATCAAATTGACTTGTTAATTGACAGAAATGATGGGGTTATCAATATGTGTGAAATGAAATATTCATTAACCCCATATTCAATTACTAGCAAAGAAGAAGAAAACTATAGGAAGAGAGTTTCTGATTTTATAAAGGTTACTAATAATAAAAAGCCTATCATTTATACGATGATTACTCCTTTTGGGATTATGAAAAACTTGCATTCAGGAATGGTAGCCAGAACTATTACGTTAGAAGATCTCATGTCTATCTAGTTTTGAATAGTCTTGGATAATAACCCCGTGTTTTGATTATTTGTAAAAAACCTATTTTCTATTCGACATTCAGCGGTTTTCTTTAAAATAATTTTTTCATTGATTGTAATGTGCGCTATTGCAAATGATTACATTATAAGAGAGAATTTAACCAGTAGATAAAGTCATACTTATAGAAGGAGGCAAAACGCATCATTTATTGGCGTTATAAATTAAGGCCAATAGAAATACGTATATGATTTAAGAAGACAATAAAGACGGCTAATAGGGGTGCCGCTTATATGTTTCTTCTTTACGCTGATACACAAGACTTTCAAATGTATTCACATTATTTTTAACAAATCATCTAAATATATTACGGGTGATATACTTTTTTTGCTTCCAATTTATATTCATTAGTTGCCGGAAGGAGCGAAAATAACAAATGGTTATATTTGATGCATTTAAGAAAAATGGTATAGGGGTGTGGTGGTTTTGCCCTGATAAACCATCTTTATATGGGAAAAGGAAACCTTGTTATGGTTTTGGCCAAATTAAATATCTAGAGGGATCTGTTTATACTGGAAGGATATTCTTTGATGGCAAGAATTACCTTAAGAAAGGCAAAGGCCAACAGGATTTTACTACCTCCTGTTTGGGTCAATTAAATAGGATTACGGGTGAAAAATTATATAAGTTTGTTGGGAATTTTGATGATGTTAATTCGGATTGGATTCGTGGCAACGGGGTTAAATATTATGTTGATTCCGAGAATAAACCAACTCATTTTCAGATTGGTTATTTTTCACGTTTAGATAAAAAGGGAGAGTATCGCGGCAAGTTTGATTATGGTTCCTTGCTAGATGGATATGAAAAATCCATGCAATTTGAAATAGATGAAAGGGCCATTCTCCTTGATAAAGAAAAAGAAGCTATCAAAAACATATGTAGGCTAGATAATTTGTTTATAGGAGATTCATATTTTGAATTATGGAATTATGAAGAATATTCAAAAAACACATTCTACAATGTTTTTAAGAATTCGCTGAATCTTGGATTGGGCGGAACTCGTTTTTATGATTGGATACCTTATGTTTATAAACTTAAGGATTTGTCGTTTCCAAAGAACATAATAATTAATTTAGGCTTTAATGACTTGCATTGCCAAGAAACCCCTAAAGCAGTCCAACTAAGAAGAATCAAATTCTTGAAGTTATTAAGAGACATATTCCCTAATTCTAATTATTTTTTTGTTAACGTTGTCCATGCTCCTTTGTTTAAGGATTTATTTAATGTAGAAGAACAACTTAACCATTATTTAGAATCCGGACAGGCAAAATATAATTACAAAGTGATTGATAATTGCTTAAATATCGCTTCTTCAAAAGAAAATCCTTTCTTTACTGATTTAGTTCATTTAAATCATCATGGGTATGAACTTTTTGAGTCTTTGATAAAGAAATACATTTAGTCAAAGATATTTAGCATTTTATTAGCTAAATTAAGCAGTTACTCCTTTTCCTTGAAGAGGCTTTCTTTTATCATTACAAGGATATGGAAAACGCCTTCTTTCTAGATAGAAAAAGCAAAAGGGAAACATCTAAAGCCCAGATATATTTTGTTTTTGTTTCTTTTTATGAAGGCATGGTCTTTTCGTTTTTGACTTTGTTCCTTAATGAATGCAGGAAGAACTTGTCTTGGTCTCCTTTGATGTCTTCCTTTTCCTTGTTCTTACCTCCTTTATTTGCGGCGATCGGTTTATTTATTTTTTCATTCTTGGTTTCACATCAAAAAAGGAATTTAAAGATAATGAGAATCCTTTGCGCTTGCTCATTAATTATCTTGTTGTTGCTTTCAATTTTAGGCCTAATATTACCTACTGGGTTAAACGAATCGAATGAAATAATAAATTCTTCATCTTATTATTTGCTATATTTCCTTTTCCTTTTCTTGCCATCTTTATTAATGGGTCTACATTGGTCTTTTGTATCTTTTAATACATCTAATATCGCGGATACAAATTATGCCGAAAAGACTAAATTTGGGCATGTTTGCATTTATGGGGCTTTGGTTCCGATTATAGTTTCCCCTTTAGCAGGCTTAATCGCCGAATCTTTATTCCAAGGTTATAAAGGATATTTATTTTTATTCTTAGTTTCTTCTCCAATGCTAATTGTTTTATTTTGTTTAACGTTCATGTTCAAACCATATCCATCATCTATGTTTCATGACGACGATCATGAAAAGGTTTATCTAAGGGATTTATTTAAAAATAAGACATACGTCCTTTATCTTTTACTTGCATGTCTATGGATTCCTCTTGTCTGGTCTAGTGATTCTCTTACTTCAAATTTCTGGACTGCTTTAGAAAGCTCTTCCCCTCATATTAACGAGTTTAATCCACTTACCTGGGGTTTATTTATTGCATCTTCATCAATAAGTGAATTCCTTATTATCTTTATAAATACTAAGTTCGGAGTTGGCAATAAAGTAAGGACATCAATGCAGATATCCTTTGCAGTTATATTTGTTCAATGTTTGATACTAGCTATTCTTTCATATATTTATAACATCCCTTTAGAAAATGGGTTATTCATTGTATCCATTCTTATCTTTATCCATTTAGGAAAAGGGGTTGCATCGGGGTTCTATGTTACTAGCAATATGTTGATGCTTCATCATATAGTAGGCCCAAAATTAAGAAGGAGGGCTGTATTTATCGCCCCATTTATATTTCAACTAATTAACTCGGTTATCCAATTGATATATCCGTACCTAACTTCGTTTAGATACGTTTCATTTGGTTCGTTTGCCATAATTGCCTTGACAGGTTTAATTATTTCTTCTTTCTTGGACGTCCATTTGTTGCATGAAGGTAAAGACAAATAACAACATAGTTTTTCGGTAAAGACAGATAAACTAATAGGAAAATTCTTTAATTTTGACTAAGGGGTTGCGTCTTTTCTCCAAATTCAAGTTTTACTTTCTTTAATATTATTATCATTGCAACTATGTTTGCGGTGGCTGTTATTATCCAGGTAATAGGATAAACGCTATAGAGCCAACCTACCGTATGGAAGTAGGGGATATTGAATACTGTTTCTAATAAAATAATCCTAACAACAGTACAACCGATTAAAGTTGTTATCATTGGGAACATTGATCTTCTACACCCTCTAATGGTACTACTAGTTATATCCATTATCCCATCAAGGCAATAAGTTAGTCCTATAACCATTAATCTTTCTTTTCCTGAAGCAAAAGCCTGCTCTGTATCAACAAATAATCCTAGCAAGGAACGATTGGCGAATATGATGACTAAAGCTACGACCGCACAGAACATAAAATTCCAGATTAATGAATAACCATATATCTTGTTTATGTTCTTTATTTTCTTTGCTCCATAGTTTTGAGCTGTAAAAGACATAGTGGCTGCAAATATTGCTTCTATGCCAGCATAGATATAGCTTTCGATATTGCTAGCTGCGATAGCTCCGTCTTGTAAATCGGGATTATCCGGAGCAATTGTATATAGCTTTGCTTGAATAAAGACATTAGGAAGGGCGAAGAAGAATCCTTGTAATCCTGCCGGAAGTCCTAATCTAACGATTTCCTTTAAGGCCCCCTTATCAATTCTCATTTCTTTCCATTTGAATACTACATAGGAGCTTTTGTCGATAAAGAAATAAAGTGTTGATAATAATGCAGAGATTACTTCAGAGATTACCGTGGCAATGGCAACCCCAGCAACATCCATTTTAAACCAAGCGACAAAGGCAATATCTGCGACTACATTGAATATTCCGGAGATTAATAAAATGAAGAATGGGGTCGATGAATTACCTATTGCCCTCATTATTTGAGACAAGTAGTTGTAGATCATAAGGAATGGCATTCCTAAGAAATATATTTTCAAATAGGTAGTGGCTAGATCAATGATGTGGGCATCTGTTTTCATTAATTCTAGTAGTAACCTAGAAGTGAAAAATCCAATAATTCCAACTGCGATGCCAGAGATTATTGATACAAGGAATGATGTATGTAATATCTTTTTGGCTTTATCGTGTTCGCCAGCGCCTTTTGCATTGCCTATAGCAACATTAGAACCCATGGACATATTGGCAAAAACTACAATGACTAGATTAATTAAGGCCCCATTAGCAGCAACGGCAGCCATCGAAGATTGCCCTCCGCCCATAAAGTGGACAGTAACTAGGTCAACGGTAGAATAAAGAAGTTGAAGTACGGTTGCTAAAAATAACGGAAGTGCAAATAGGCCAATCTTGGCAAATAGGTTGCCTTCGGTCATGTTCATTTCTTTAAATAATTTCTTAGTCATATATACATCTCAAAAGGTTATTCTATGACCTTTTATTTCTAATTCAATATCAAAAGGGTTTTACAAATCTTTTTTAGGTTAGAAAAAACGAATTTCTATAAATTTGCCTATTTTAAAGCACCACGCCCCCTTTATTTTCGAGGAATTGGAAAAATGTTTTTTGTATTTCCCACAAATTTTCCCTTAATTAAAGCACAAGGTATCGCATGTTTTTAAAAAATTGAAAAAATTTTAGTTGACTTATTGAAGAAAATAATTCACCCGTGTACTATTATAGTTACTTAATTAGACCTAAATAGGGAGGTTTAAAAATGTCGAAGGAAAAGAAATGTTGTTGCAAGAAATGCAAAACGACACTCATCATCGGCGGGGTACTTTTTGCTCTCGCTTTTGTTTACTTGTTTATCGCAGGTGCTACTGGCGGAATTCCATTCAGCAATTCTTACCCATGGGGAATAGTTCCAGGTACCGGTTGGTTCTGGGGCTCATTTGCTGCTGATCCAGGCTGGACAGGTACTGGATTAATCCGTTGGGGCAATATGGATTGGTACCGCATGGTTGCTGTAGCTGCTTGCTATTTGGCTATTGTCTTATTCATTGTCGGATTAGTCTTAGTCATAAAGAGAAAGCAATACAAGTTATTAATTAGAATGGGATGCACCGTTCTAGATGTATTCTGGACTGGTTATATCTTTGTCTCTATGATGCTTCCATTAGATAGGAAAGTATTACATAGAGCTGCCTATTTCAACTACACGGTTGTCTTGGTTTTATCTCTTGCTTCAATTTTATTCTTATTAATTGCTTGCTTAATCCCATTTTTAAAAGTTGAAACCATCAGCGAAGAAAGAATTAGGGAAATCTCTAGAGAAGAATATTCTTCCATGAGAGCTACCGAAGGCAAGACCTATACCGAAAATGAAATCCGTGCCATCGTTAGAGAAGAAATGACCGGCACCCAAGAAAAGATCTTCACCGAACCAGAGATAAGGGAAATCATTGTTGATGAAATCTCTAAACATCCTTGTGTTGTTAAAGAAGAAGTTAAGGAAGAGGTTATTGAAGAACCAGCTCCTGAAGTAGTTGAAGAACCAGTTGCTGAAGAAGCGGTTGAAGAAGACGAAGACAATCCATTTGCTTCCTTAAGAAATAAAAGACGTGCTTCATTTGAAACCAAGATCAAGAATAGCGAATATGATTTACGTCATAAATATTATGATCTAAGAGACTATATCAAGTCTTATGGAATCAATAATAGAATCTCTATCCCAGGTGATACCTTCTCTGCAAAAAGAGAAAAACTCGTATTCATCACTGTATCGGGCAAGAAACTTAAAGTGTCCTATGCCCTTGATCCAAAAGAATACGAACAAACCCCAATTCCAGTAGAAGCCAATACTTCTAAGAAGTTAGCGGATTTACCATTATGCTTAAAGATTAAATCTGACCTCTCATTCAGGAGAGCCTGCAAATTAGTCGATGACTTAATGGCTAAAAAAGGCATCACCAAAATAGAAGAAAAGAAATAAATAAATCTAATCTTATTTGAGGCGGTTAACCCCGCCTCTTTTTAATAAGCACATGGATAGCAAATCGATTTATTTTAGAATAAAATAAGTAAGTCCAAGGAGAAAAACTTTATGCATTGCGAAAGAAAAATTAGTGATGGTTTCTATTATGTAGGTTCTAGTGATAGACGTTTGGCTTTATTTGAAAATGTCTATCCAATTCCAAACGGAGTTAGCTATAACTCCTATTTGTATCTAGATGAACAAACTCTGTTGCTAGATACAGTTGATTCCTCTGTTTCTGATATCTTCTATGAAAATATTGACTTCCTCCTAAACGGAAGGAAGCTTGATTACCTAATTGTTAATCACATGGAACCAGACCATGCCGCAAACATTGGGGAGCTTGCCTTACGTCATCCTTCTACAACTATTGTAGTAAATGCGATGTCGAAGAAATTCCTATTTAATTATTTCCCTGAAATCAAAAACCCAATCATGGTTGTCAAAGAAGGGGACAAATTAAATATCGGTAAGCATACATTTACTTTCGTTATGGCTCCTATGGTACATTGGCCAGAAGTCATGTTTACTTTTGAATTGAGCGAGGGCGTGTTATTCTCCGCCGATGCTTTTGGTACATTTGGTGCTTTAGAAGGAGATATATTCGCATCTTCTTCTACATTTACAAAATCATTCCTATCAGAGGCTAGAAGATATTACACGAATATCGTTGGTAAATATGGCGATCAAGTCGTAAATGTCTTAAAGAAAGCCTCTACCATTGATATTAAGATGATTTGCCCATTGCATGGACCTCTTTATAAAGGGAATTTGAACTTTATCCTTAACCCATATATGAATTGGGCTACCTATACTCCTGAAGAAAATGACGCTGTAATGATTTGCTATTCTTCAGTTTATGGTGGTACTAAAAACGCCGTTGAAGTATTAGCAAAGATGCTAAGCGAAAAAGGGGTGAAGAATCTAGCTATATATGATGTATCAAAGACTGATTCTTCATATTTAATTGCTGAATCATTTAGAGTTAAGACAATTGTTTTGGCTTCTACCACCTATAATGCCGGCGTATTTGTTAAGATGGAGGAATTCCTAACTGATTTAGCAGAGCATAAGATTAGGAATAGGACTTTTGCCTTCCTTGAAAATGGTTCTTGGGCACCTGCAGCTAGACTTGGGATGAAAAATATCCTAAAAGACTTGCAAGGCTCTACATTTATCGAAAATACATTGACCTTAACTAGTAGGATTAAGGAAAATCAACTAGAAGACTTATCTAAATTAGCAGATGCGGTGGCTTCTTCAGTGATTTTGGATTTACCTTCCAAAGAAGAAACATTCATTGATGATAAGACCCAATTTAAACTTACCTATGGTTTATTTAGCGTCTTTAGCAAGGATGAAAATGGAAAAATTGATGGTTCGATCAATAATTCTTTCTTCCAGATTTCTGATTCTCCAAATTTGTTCCTTCTTTCAGTTAATAAGGCAAACTATACAGCTGAAAACATCAAGAAGACCGGTAGATTTGTTGTCTCTATCTTAAATAACGAGACTGACTATGCGCTTATTAAGAGATTTGGATTTGCTTCAGGCAGAGATTCTAACAAATTAGAAGGGGCGATGGATTTAGTTAAACCAACTTCTTCTGGATTAGTTAGATTAGATAAGATGAGTAATGGCTACTTGGATTGTGAAGTCAAGCAAACTCTAGATATTGGAAACCACGTTGTCTTTATTGCAGAAGTTAAAGAATCTAGGGTATTAAATAACTCCAAATCTCTAACTTATGAATATTATTTTGCTAACATAAAGCCAAAGGCATTACCTTCTCAAAATAAGGTGAAAAAGACTGCATGGGTCTGCCGTATTTGCGGTTATACATATGTTGGGGAAACTCTTCCAAAAGATTTCATTTGCCCATTATGCAAACACCCTGCAAGCGATTTTGATAAGGTCGAATTATAAACTTTCTTGTTCTAAATATATTTAGACAATATAATCAGCCCTATGGAAAATAAAGACAAGATAATCGAAGTAGAAGTTACTGATGAAAAACTAAATGCCCCTAAAAAAGAGGGCAAGCCAAAGAAGACCTTGGACGATTATTCATCTAAGATTCGTTTCTATGGTTCTTTAGCCTATCTAGGTTCTAAATATGGATTTACTGGAATGATTCTAGCTGGTCTTGCTGGCTTAGTTTTCTCTATCCTTTATAGTGAGAATAAAGCCACTTCCTTCCTTGCCTTGGTTATTGTTTGTTTTTCTTTCTGCCTATTATTTGCTATTTTCTATGTTGTTGGATTAATTGCAAAAAGTTTAGCTAGAAAATACATGGCTAAGGATCCTAATTATCAAGATAAAATATGAGTTATATAGAGATTCACGGTTTAAGCAAAATATATAACCCAGATAAGCCAAATGAAACCAGGGCTTTAATGGATGCTTCCTTTAATTTGAATAAGGGTGAATTTGTCTGTGTATTAGGGCCTTCGGGTGCAGGAAAATCTACTTTATTGAATATATTAGGCGGCATGGATAGGGCTAGCAGTGGTTCTTATATAGTCAATGATAAAGACGTTACTAAATTTAACGAAAAAGAATTACAGGTATTTAGAAGACAAAGTGTTGGCTTTGTTTTCCAATTCTATAACTTGATGCAGGATTTAACTTCTTACGAGAATGTTTCTCTAGCATCTTCTATTGCCTTAAATCCTCTTGATCCAAAAGAAATAATCAAAAAAGTTGGATTGGAGAAAAGGATGTATGCTTTCCCTTCTTCATTAAGTGGAGGAGAACAACAAAGGGTATCTATTGCTAGGGCGATTGTTAAAAACCCTTCTTTATTACTTTGTGATGAACCTACTGGCGCGCTTGATTCTAAAACCGGTAAGTCCATCATGGCCTTGCTTATGGATATATGCAAGAAGTATGAAAAGACTTTGATTCTAGTTACCCATAATGCCGCTTTAGCTAGACTTGCAGATAGAGTTATACGTATGGGAGATGGACATATTGTTTCTAATGAAATAAATGAACATCCATCAAGCGTTGATGAAATTGATTGGTAATTCTTTATATATAGACGTTACTAAATTAAAATATGTCTATGGGACTAAAGGAAAAGAATAGATATATAACTGCTTTTTTAAAGAATGTTCCTCCATTTTTGAATTACAAATTATTTAAAAAGAAGAGAAATTTATCTCGCTTTTGCGGGGTTAATAATATAAACGAAGCTACTACTAGCCTTGCTTTAAAGAAGGCAATTTCTTCTTCCATTCCTTTTGCTGCGATTAGATTTGGGGCTGTTGAATTATCTTGCTTAAATAATCATGAGAAGATAGAACTTGGCTTTAAGAAGAAATATAAAGATAGTGTTATTTACTCGATGAAGAACAATGCTGGCTTCTTTCCTTGCGATCAATCTAGTCTCGCTAAATATGGAGATATACTGCTTCCAAAATTAAAAGAAGCGGATTTCCTTGGGATATCCGGAGTCCATCTAGAAGATTATTTTTATAAAAAATATATGCCTTCTAGCAAGGTCATTCTTTATGAAGGAATGGAACCTCTTCATGAAGATTGGATAAAATCTTTAGAAGGAAAGAAGGTATTGGTTATTTCTTCTTTTGCAGAAGATATAGAATCCCAATATAAGATAAAAGATAAATTATTCCCGGAAGGGGTTATCCCTTCTTTTGAATTGAAGACAATTAAGACTCCGCTTACTTTTGCCAAAGAAGAACCTAGCGAATCTAGTTTCTTTGAAATATTAGAAAAACTATATTCCCAAATAGATAAAATTGATTTTGATATAGCTTTAATTGGAGCAGGGGCTTATGGAACTTTCTTGGCCTTGCACTGCAAAGAAATTGGGAAACAAACTATCCAAACTGGCGGGGCTACTATGACAATGTTTGGAATTATTGGCAAAAGATGGGAAAATAGAAGCCATGTAAGTAGATATATCAATTCATATTGGATTAGGCCTTCATTAAAGCCTAAAGGATATAAAGATATTGAGAATGGAGCATATTGGTAATGGAAGAAAAAGAAAACAGCAGTTTTTCTAGGTATGACACAGTTCTAGCCTTTTTGTGTCTAGAAACCTTGGCCTTGACTTGTTTTGGCTTCGCCGGACTTACTGGCTTAACAATTTTAAGGGCAGTTGGATTTTGCTTGTCTCTATTTTTTATCCCATTTATTAGCAATGGATTAAAGCTAGAACAATTTAATAAAAAAGGGAAAATGCTTCTAATATTGATAGGGGGGTTAGCTATTTTATTATCTTTCTCCTATTTCTGGATAAAGATGTATGAAGGGAATGCCTTCTCGATGATTATCCAAAACCTGATGATCTTAATTGGGTTTGGTGGATTTTTTATTCTTGGTTATGGGATTAGATATCTAAAAGTAGTGAAGGTTAAATATGTAATGTTTGCCTTTTTAGGCGGGCTAGCTTTAGTAGTATTTATAACCCTAATTTATTCTCTTATTAGATATGGGTTCTTTTATTCATTACTATATAGAAATAAGGTCTATTATTTTGATGGAGTCGTATTTAGCATTGCTAATGAAGGCAAATATCTAGATGGATTTTCTTTTACTGAAGTATCTTTGTCATTTGCTAAAACTTCTTCCTTTATCTTGGCTTCCTCCTTACTTGCTCTACCTTTAGCAATCAAAAATAAAGATAAGCAAGAAATCCTAGCCTTATCTATCTGCGGTGGCCTAGGCTTAATTGATTTAGCGGTTGTACCTTTTAGAAGAGGATTAATCTGGCTATTGCTTGTATATATTCTAGGTGCCATTTGTTATTTGATTAGATATTTCTCCTTAAAAAACAAAGAAAAGACAACCAAGGTAATTAATATTATCTATTATGTTTTTATTGGATTAGTTTCCTTGATGATATTCCTTTTATTAATAGACGGGGTGCTTGGATTTGAAAAAGGATTCATGCATAAGCTTCCTTTAATAGGTAGGTATTTTAAAGAAGGTGCAATGCTAGGATCCATAAGAGAAGCTATCTCCTCAATAATATTTGAAACTGATGTGGCAGAGATTAGACGTTTCTCCCTCCATTCATTTATGACATTCCTATTTGGATCATCAATACTAACTACTTATGATCTAAAGATCTTTGAATTTACCATATTGTTCCAAAATGGATTTATTGCTTTTGCTTTAATGATTGCTGTTATCTTTATTTTCCTAAAGATGGGGTTAAATAATTTAATGAGAAAAGAAACAAGTGCATCTGAATTATCATTATGGTTTGCTTTATTTGGAGTATTTATGTATCTATCTATATTAAATTCAGAATTACCATTTAGGCATCTAAGCGAGATAGATAATATCTTCTCTCCTAGAAACGGCAATTTTGTTTCTATAACTAGAAGCAATACCCAATTATTAATATTCTTCTTGCTAGGTTTTCTTTGTATTGATTTAACTAGCCCAAAAGTAGTTAAAGAATCTAAAAAAGAAGAAATACAAGAAAATGTTTCAAAAGAACTTAAGGAGGTTAGCATCAATGAATAAGAGAAAATTAATTGCCCTAGGATTAATTTGTCTTGGGCTAGTTTCCTGTGCAGATTCTAAAGAACTTTATGATGGGGATGCCTATGTTGCTCCTATTTTTAAGGATAATTGTTATAACCATTATGATGATGGATTAAAAGAAGCCAAATTAAATCCTATATCCAAAAAAGAATTGACTAATGGGATAAATAAAGGCCAATATTTCAATGGTTCTGGATCTTATTCTAAAGTTAGCGATTGCACTGGATTTAACCAGGCTTATAGCAAGAATCCAAAGGACTTCCTTAATTCAAAAGGAGAGAAGCTTCTTTGGGAGCCTGACATTGTTAATTCTAAAGTAGGGGAATGGGTTGACCAAAGTAGTCTTTATGATGTTGCTTATGGTCAAACTAAGAAATTAGCAAGAGTATCTCCATCTTTCCGTAATGGATATTTATCAAAGCTATATAATGGCCAAGTTAGATGTAATGCCTGGAGTTCTTATTCTTTAGTAGAATTAGATGAATCAGGTTATGGGACTAGGTTCCCATTAGAATTAGCTGATGCTAAATATTTTGCCTTCTCCGCTAGAGGTGGGAGCGACACGACTGACTCAGGAAAAGGAAGGATTACTACATTTGATATTAATGTAACTTTCTATAAATTAGACAAAGATAATAACTACACGTCCTACATATTTTGTTTAAAAGAAGTGAAACTACAAACAAACTTCTCTGCCGAATTTACTTCTTTAGTAGGATTCTATTTTGATGATATTGATTTTGATCCAAAAGGAGTAGTAGGAATGTCTATTGATTATAAATTAATTAATGACGATACGACTTACCAAACGATTTCAAACTTTGATATAGAATCCCCAAATTATGTAGGGATAATGTTATTAGAAGTATTTTTCCCTGATTCTACTTGGAATTAAGATATTTAGATATATCTAGCCATTCACCCATTTCAAAATCCACCTTGTCATCATCTAGGATAAGAGTTCCTTTTGCAGGGGTGAATGTCATTTCTGAAAAATATATTTTTCCGTTTATATCGTATAAATCAAACCTAACAAAAGGAAAATCTTTGCAGCAATCTTCTGCCATCTTTACCATATCTATGAAATTAGATGGTTTTGGAGGCAAGGAATCCGCTTTTTTCCATCCATTGAACTGGCTTCCATCAAAAGGAGTGTAATCGATATAGAGCTCAGTATATCTAATATCTTTTCCTCTTCCTGTAACTACATATAGATTTCTAGCCTTACCATTATAGACATGTATTTTATATTCGGTAGGCAATGAATCTTTATCTCCGATGAATTGCTCGATTATTATTTGGGGTTTAATTGGAGAATAATGAAGTTCTAATGTCTTCTTGCCATAGTTAGTTCTAAGATATTTCTTAAATAGCTTTCTTGCTGATTTTATATCTAGTTTTGATTTATCTTTTACGATTAAATTAAATCCAGAGGCATGGCTAGCTTTTAAAACAAATGAATCAGGTAATTTAGCAAAATCTATATCGTCAAAGTTATCATATACACCTAAACACGGGATAAGGGTATTTTCATATCCTTTTTCTTTGATAAAATCCCTGACTGTTACTCTACCTGCACATCTAGATACTTCTTTATCTTTTGGATAGATAAAATAACGAAGATATTGGAGCTTTTCGGTATATCTAGTTGGATTCTTAATATTTAATTTATGATGAGTTATATATCTATATTGGAGCTTTATATATGTTAAAGGCATCATCTTTTTGATAATGCCCCTAAAAGGTAGTACAAGCATCCTCTTGAATTTATTTTCTTTTAGATTTGGGTTAGCCATTGTTATTTTCCTTTTTCCTAAATACAGAAGATACTAGTCTTTCTTTTACTAAGGCTAGGCCACCTACATAGATTAAAGCATCTATTAATAACATTATTAAACCCGCTACTAATAAAGTCGATTCCTTTGATTTTATTAGTCCTGATAAAGAGGATTCTAATAATGGGAATATAAATATAGTTGCAATAGCAATAATTATTCCAAATATTAATATCTTTAGATTATTGAAATTAATAATAGCCTGTAATGAATATTCTCTTGATATTATTACTAGATAAATTAATAGGATTACATCAGTTGCCATAGTAGCAATAGCAACCCCAACACCTGGATTGTTCTTAAATGGAATATATGCAAGAAGTAAAGATAAAGCTACATTTAATGTCACTCCAAATAGCATCCCATATAGGTAATATCTTTCCTTTTTGGCAGGTAACAATATTTCTGTATAGATATTATCTCCAAGAGAATAAGTTAACATCATCGTTGATAAAGTTATAAGGATATAATTGGCCCCTTTATAAGAACTAGATAAATCAGAACCAGATATTAATGAAGTTATAGGGGTGGATAATGTTACCATGGTCGCGATGGCGGGTATAGCAATAAAGAAAGTTATATTAAACGAATACCTTAATAAATTCTTATAGAAGTATTTGTTCTCTTTTTCATAATAATAAGAAGCCCGCGGCATGAAGACAGCATATAATGAAGTAATTAAAGTAATGACTATATCAATTCCTTTAACGCCAACTGAATAAGAACCAACGCTGGCCTTGCTAGGATCTATAAACCCTAAAAGGAATTCATCGGTTTGGTTATATAAAGTAAGGGCAAAAGAAAGGAAGAACAATGTAATTAATGGTCCTATTAGACTTTTATAGTCATGCTTTCCCTTGAATGTAAATTTGACATATCTAGGTAACAATATGCAGTTAATTATTGATGTTAGGATAGTAGAAGAAATAGCGACTAAAGCATAGATATATAGATAGTTTTGTGAATAGGAAGACGGACGAATAACAATAAATGTTAAGGCAGCAGAGAAGGCTAATAACATTATTGATCTAACGGTTATGTAGAAATGCTTTTCTAAAGCGATATATACCCATTCAAAGGAAAATACGCCTGCTAAGAAATTAATCGACAATAGGAATATGATTTCATTTGATGAATATAAATCCGGAATAGAAAAGACCAATATGCTCATCAACAAGAAAGAAATAAGGGTTGTTATTCCTTGTAATGTAAAGAAAGTCTCGACAGTAGTTGCCATCTTTTCTTTATCATCTTTTACTTTTGCTACTTCTCTAATTGCTACATTAGGGATAGAAATCTTGGCTAATATCAAAAAATAATAGACAAAAGAATTAGCCCAAGAATATAAGCCAAATACTTCATCTCCTAAGGCCCTAGTGATATAAGGGAAAGTAATGAAAGAAAGAATCGTTATGGTTAAAGTTCTTATCAAATTGATAACAACGTTCGACCTAACGCTTTTTGATAACTTATTTTCTTTGGACGTTACGTTTTCCATTAAGCGATATTATAGTTCAAAACTATAATAAAAACTATTTGACGATATATGTATTTATTTTCTCTTAAAAGTAGGTCTAAAAAATAAAAATAAGGGACCCATTACATTAAATAGTTAATAAATTAATCTTCTCTATTTAAGAAAATCTCCAGTTGATTAATAATATTACCGTGAATATCGCGATTGTTTGCCAACATTATCATCCAGAACCTTTTACGATTACTTCTATTGCAGAAGAATTAGTTAAAAGAGGCCACCATGTCGTTGTTTTGACTTCTAAGCCAACTTATGGATATAATCAAATTCCATCTGAATATATCCACAAAGATTATGAAGTTCTTAATGGGGTTGAAGTATATAGAGTTGATAGCAAGATAAGAAAAGATAGCAAGTTCTCGATTATAGAAAATTATCTTTCGTTCTGGAAAAATGCGAAAAAGAAAGCTTTGAAGATAGGCAATTTTGATGCGATTTATTCGATGTCGCTTTCTCCTGTTATCATGGTTTCTCCTGCATTAAAGATAAGAAGGAAACAAAATATACCATTATTGCTTCATTGCTTGGATTTATGGCCAGAAAGCGTTCTTATTACAAATGCAGTAAAAAGAAGCAACCCATTATATTGTTTATTGAAAATATGGTCGAAATATATCTATTCTAGATGCGACAAGATTTTAGTTTCTTCTCCATCTTTTATAGATTACTTTTCTTCTTATTTACATATTAAAAACGTTCCTTTGGAATATCTCCCTCAGCCTGCCTTTCTAGCAAAAGAAAAAGAAGAAAGTGTTATTTATGATGAGCCTACTTTCCTTTATTGTGGTAACATTGGGAAACTTCAGATGGTAGATAAAATCATCAAAGCTTTTTCTAAAATTGAAGGCAAGGCTAAATTAGTAATAATTGGGATGGGTTCAGAAAAAGAAAACGTCATCAATTACATCAAATCAAATAATCTAGAAGAAAGAATAATTTACCTAGGCCCAAAAAGAAGAGATGAAGCTAATGCCTATTATAAAAATGCAACGGCTTTAATAGTATCTTTAAAAGAAGGGGGAACGGTTGGGAAAACTATCCCAAATAAATTAGTCACTTCTTTATATTACGCTCGTCCAATTCTAGGAATTATTAAAGGTGACGGCAGAAAGATTTTAGAAGAATCTAATGGAAGTTTTCTTGCTAATGAAGATGAAGAATCTATTATTAATGCCTTTAATTCCATTCTTTCTCTAGATAAAGAAAAACTCGATGAAATGGGAAGAAATAACAAAAATTATTATGATTATCACTTCGATTTCAATTCTATTGTAGATTCCATTGAATCTAATTTAATGACTTTAAAAAAGAAATAATATCCTTGCTTATTTTATCACCTGAAAAATCTTTTCTAGTCTCTAGATAATCATTTTCTTTTAGGCTAATCAGGTTATTTTCTTTATCCATATGTAAGATAAAGAAATCATAGATCGAACCTTCTATTATATTTATAGAAGCAACGAAGTATTTATCTAAAGGGGAACAATATCTAGATGCAATATGTTTAGATAAAGATAGATACTCGATTAATTTAGAAGGTACACTATAAAGATCATAGATGCTTGGATATGGTCTAGGGTTTATATTTAAATAAGCTTCCGATTCATATTTATAGTTTTCTTCTTTGCTAATTTGACCTAGATACTTAATTCTTTTATTTGACTTACTATAGGATTTAATTTCTTCTTCCATATCGCCATGCCCAGCGATTATTAAATCCAAATTAGGTTTGGCTTTTAAATATGCATCGAGTAATTCCTTGACTCCATATTTTGCAAATAAAGCCCCGGAAAAATAGATATAATTACCTAAATTTGATGCAATGGGTGCGTTATTTTCCATTATTCCAAGAATATTTAGGCTAGGGTTTGATTCTAGTTTGAATAAAGAAGTTAACTCTTTTGTTAAGGAAATAGAAGCAAAAGAAGTAGATGTATTTTCTATTATTTGCTTGGAAACCGAATTACTTTGATAAGTGATGTTAAATGGATTATCGGTAAGTATAGCAACTGTTTTATATTCCTTTTTAGAAAGAATAGAAGCAATCTTGCTTAATTGGACAGAAGTTGAATCAAAAATAATTACATCATCTTTCTTTATTGATTCTTCAATTAACTTTAATGTCTTGGATACTCCAAATAACTTCTTCGTTATCTTTGATTTGAACGTTATATAAGAATAATTTCCTTCATCTTGGAGAGTTAAATATAAAGATGGCAAAGAATAGACTTTGACTTCTTCATATTTAGATAAATAGGTTATTAATTTAGAATGAAAATTTTGCCCAGCTGGGTTTAATTTATATCCCTTTGAAATCAATTCATCGAACAGGGGGGAGGTAGTTGAAGTAGTTAGGTAAATTATTTTCATTTTGATTCGTTAAATTCTTTTAGAATAGATAAAGTATCTAGCATTGATCTTTCAATCGTATTTTCTTTCGCGGTTCTAATCGCATCCATTCCCATTGATTTTAGCTTGTCACTTTGGATGGCTTTTAATATTCCTTCTTCATCATTTAAAGATACAACAAAACCATTTTTATTATCTTCGATTAGGTTTAAAGATGCATTCACTTTATTAGAAGAAATAACAGGTAATCCTTGCGACAAAGCTTCATTGATTACATGCCCGTAAATGTCTTCTTTGGAAAGGAAAACAAACCCATCTGAAATCGAGAACAAACGTAAAATATCTTTCTTTTTTAAATATCTAGAAAGTTCGACATTTGCAAGGTTATTTTCTTTAATTAAGCGCAAAATCTCATCCTTTTGATAACCTTCGCCTGAAATAATAAGCTTGTAATTTGAAGGTAATTTCTTCCAAATATTAACTAGATAAATGAAGTTTTTTCTTTCAATTAATTGACCGCTTGAAACAAAAAGTTTTTCATTTTCTTTCGCGTATCCAAGTTCATTTCTTAATCTTGTTTTTTCTTCTTTTTCTAGAGGCTTAGGCAAGATATCTTTATCAAATATTGATGAATAATGGAAATACCTAATCTTATCTTCGCTCGCCCCGTAATGAAGCAAATAATTCGCGGAAGAAGAATCTGGAGTTATATAAAGCGAGGCGCCAGAAATATATTTCTTTTTGATTCGATAAAATAACTTATTTTCCTTTTGCTTTATTATTCCCCCGTTGATCGCGAATATATATGGGATGTTATGTTTTTTTAGATAGGAAATTGTCTTTTGTTCAGTTAAGGTTCTCCATCCATTAATGACAACAACATCATATTTATTCTTCTTTAATTCTTTTATAGGAGTTAAGGAAAAAGATTCGATGCTACCCCATTTTAATCCCTTGCATATCTTGTAATTAAAATGCTTTTCCTCTCCATAGAAAATAGAATTTCTCCCGCCTTCTTTTTCTCGTTCGAAAATAACGGAAAGATCACATTCTTTTCCTAATAAATTAAACATGTCGACCTTGTAAGGGGCCGGGTGGTTAAAAAGCCAAAGAACTTTCATCCTTTTTATTATGACATCTTCTTTCTAATCTTTATAATACTTTTATGCTTAATGATTGGTCATCTTTCTTTGATAAAGTTGAAAATAAGCCTTATTTCAAATCCTTGAAGTTATTTTTGGATGAAGAATATAGCAATCATGTCATATATCCACCAAGGGAAAAGATATTTAATGCGTTTAATTTGACTTCTCCTAATTCGATTAAAGTCGTATTGATTGGGCAAGATCCATATCATGAAATAAATCAGGCGATGGGTTTATCTTTTTCTGTTCCAAGAGGAACTAAGCTTCCTCCATCCCTAATTAATATATATAAAGAAATAGAAAACGATTTAGGCGTAAGCATGGATTTTTCTAATGGGGATTTAACTTATCTAGCTAAACAAGGAGTACTTCTTCTTAATAGTTATCTGACTGTAAGAGAAGGGGAACCTTTGTCACATAAAAATGCTTATTATTCCAATTTTAGCAAGGACGTGTATGAATATATCGATAGTTTACCTCAACCAATTGTATTCATTCTTTGGGGTTCATTTGCTATTTCTTTTTCTAAATATATCCATAATCCAAATAGATTGATATTAGAGTCAGGGCATCCATCTCCATTATCTGCGAATAGAGGTTTATTTTTTAATAACCATCACTTCTCAAAGACTAATGAATATTTAATTAGCCATGGCTTAAGTCCTATTGACTGGGAAAACAAATAGACTAAGATATTGCTATCCGGAGCAGCCAAAAAGCTTGCTGAGAGGAATTTTGTTCAAATTCGACGGTTCACCTGATCCTGGTAATGCAGGCGGAGGTAAGAAAGATATTTACTTTCCTCTGGGTGATTTTGTCCTGGAGGTTTTTTAATTTATGGACAGTTCTACCCAATTAGAAGCAAAAAATAGATTTGCTTCAAAAACAAAAGAGATTGCCACTTTTGTAGCAATTGCTTTTGCCCTCATCTCTTATTTAGGTTTTGTCGGAAATATGTTCCGCATCAAAACTAGCGACGGTACAAAGACTTTCTATACCCTAATAAAAGTCCTTGCAGATTTCTCTTATTCAGGTTGGTTTTTAACTTGGATAGGCATTGCTCTTCCGGTGTTTGCTATTATCGCAGCCATGATTGGCAAATTTGTTTTCAATAACAATAAGAACTGGGCTTTTGGCGCTGCTTCAATGATGGCACTTTCGGCTATATTAATGTTCATTGTTAAGGATTTATACGTCACCAAATTTGAAGGCGCTTCTACCTCTATTGCATTATGGGGTGTCTGGATGCCTTCTTTTATGGCTTTATCCGCCTTTTCCTTCCTTTTGTCAACCGTCAGTGAAGAAGAATATACAATTGCTGATATATGCGAATGTGGCATGCTTATTGCCATGGCATTCGTACTTAACTTCATCAAATTATTCTCCATGCCTACTGGAGGATCTATTAATCTCCAAATGGTTCCTTTATTCATCCTTGCCTTAAGAAGAGGACCAATCAAGGGATTTATTGCCTGCGGTATCGTATATGGTTTATTAACTTGCTTGACTGATGGATATGGATTAGCCACTTTCCCATTTGATTATTTAATCGGATTTGGTTCGACTTGTATCCTTGGATGCGTCTCTAAATTTGTCTTCTCCGAAAAAAGAAAATTCTATGACCTATTTGGTGTCCTTGCTATTGTTCTAGCAGGTATCGGAGCTACTTTAGTTCGTTTATTAGGTTCAACTATTTCTTCAATGGTTTTATATGATTATTCCTTTATGGATGGAATCATCTACAATGCAACATATATTCCATTGCAAGGTTTATTCGCATTAGTATTCCTTGTTGCAATATATGGACCATTACAAAGATTAAATAAACTCTATCCAGTTCGTTAATTTTTAATATTTTTAAAGGAAAATTCATTTCTTCGTGTTAAACTCCTATGTGAATAAAATCCTTAGGAGTTTTTATTTATGGAAAAAGAAGAAAAAATTGAATTAGAAAATAAAGAAAATACCGAAGCAAATCCTACTGATGTTGCAGAAGAAACTAAGACAAATGAAGAGTCTTTCGACGAAGATTTTGCCGATGCTAAAAAAGAAGAGGTAAAAGAAGAAGTCAAGGAAGAACCTGTCGAAGAGAAAAAAGAAGAAGAGATTAATTTAAGGAAAGAAAAAGAAGAAGGGGATGAAGAAGTTGAACTAGAACCTTCTAAACGTAACGAAAAAGGTAACATTGAATATCCTGATGAGCATTTAGCGGAAGTAGAAAAAGCCAGAAGGCAATGGATAAAGCAATATAAGAAGTGGTCAACCTGGAAAATGGTTTTGACTTTTGGAAGCATCGTTCTTATCTTTGGGGCCTATTTAATCCCAACTCTTATTAATAAAGAAAAATTAACCCAATTAGGATTATATCTAGCACTTGGATTAGCCGTTGCGGCTTTAGTTGGCTTTGTTGTATTTGGTGTTTTCCAAAGAAAAGCCCAAAAGAAATTAATCCGTGATTATTTCGTCTCTTATTATGAAAATGTAAATGCCTATGCATTCGAAGGACTCAATATCACTGATTTGACTGGTGATTTTGATACAAAGATAAGCGAAGAAGAATTTAAGGCCTGTGCTTTATATCCTGAAGTTGCTTCTTTAGGATCTAGAGAAAGCATCAGCTTTAAATATGAAGGAGTCGAAACTTCTTTATCTGACGTCGGGGCCCAAAAAGATACCGGAAAGGCTCTCCAAACTGTCTTTGTTGGCAAATATCTAAGAATGGAAAATAAATTAGAATTATCTGATGAAGGCTTAATTATTTATTTCAAGGGCAATGACAGGGCTATACCTCCAGATGCCATCAAAGGATTAAAACCAATCGAAAATAATAAGAAGTTTGTTATCTATGGACTTAGCCAAGATAAGAAAGTCTTAACTCCTGAAATTAGATCTAAATTAAAAGAAATCCATACTGATAATCTATTAGTAGACGTCGCTATTTCTATTAGAACTGGCAAGACATATTTTGCTTTAGGCTATGAAGATACCTTAATGGTTCTTCCAAATGACAAACCATTTGATCCTGTCTATGTCTGCAAATACAAAGAACAATTAAAGATGTTCCTTGATCTTGGATTAATCTTTAATAAAGAAAAATAATTCCACTTAATAAACAAAACTAACCTTATTGATTGTTTTTGGTTTGCATAAATTTATATAATCAATATAGAAAAACCGTAAAATAATACGTGTTTTTATTGAAATTCAAGACAAGATAGATAACTATTGAGGTTAGAAAATGATTAAAGTGTTTTACCAAAACGACATTATTGATAGACTTGCTGCTATTTTCACTTATGGTTTAAATAACGGATATTCATACGAAACAATTGAAGAAAGAATCATCTCATCCCCGTTTGTTAATAATCTTGAGAAAAACGAGTATGACATTGAATCGAAAATAGATAAAGTAGTGGAGTCTACCTTTGGCAAGTTAGTTTCACCTATGGATATTTCATTTCGTGGGCTATTTTTAGGAGAATCATATTTCAGGCTTTTCTTGTATTTTAATAAAAGCTTTGAATATCTGTTTCTTTATTGGCCCCTTTCTAATTTTGTGGAAAAATACAACATTTATCACGAGATGGATTTCTCTAATCTTAGAAGAGACTTTCTTTTACAAACAAAAGAAACAACATTGCTAAGGAAGCTAGCATCTAAAAAACAATTGAAACTTGTGGAAATATCAAAGCTAACTGGCATAAATATAAATACAATTGATAAATATAGTAGGGATGACAAATACCTTTATGGGGCCTCTTATAGCAATATTTATAAGTTATCATCCTTGCTTAAAGTAAAGGAAAATATCTTTTTGCCTAGTCTAGAAGTTTATTTGGACAAGACTGTTTTCCTAGATCATGAATCCAATAATGACTATAAGAATTACCTAGGGTTATTTTTTGCGTCTTATTATGATAAAAGAATCGGACAGTTAGATTTTAGTTACGAAAAAGAGAAAGACTGCTTTAAATCAAAAAATGGATTAAAAGTAGTCGTAATCTCAGATCTTTTATCTAATTTAACTGTTGAGCATCTAAATAAGCTATCTAGTCTAGATACATATTTAATACTTATTCCTTTTGGGCTTTTAAACCAAAAAACTAATTTCTCCTATTTAAAAGAGGTGAATGCTTTTGATATATTTGTCTTAACTCCCGATTCTGTTTATATATTAAAGGAAAACAAAGAGAAAGAAGTTACAGACACCATAAATAAATCTTTAATTATCAGGGCTTCGGGAATAAATCATTTAGGCATAAATTCTTAATTTTTATTATAAATACATACTTCTAATTTCCTTATTTGCCGTTTTGGCTTTATAATCCTAACTAGGAAGGTTTTAAACCTAGCTACTTATGTCTATTAATAATTCAAATGATAAATACGCCCGTTGGGTAAAAGTACAAGCCTATAAACATGATGGGCTTCTTCATCGTCAGTGGTCTCCATCTTATTTAGTATGCGAGACTGATGATTATTGGGTATTAGCCTCTAAAGCTAGCTGCGTCACTGAATCAGATGGAAGAAGATGGATAACAAAAGAAAAAGCCGTATTCATTCTTTTTAAGCACAAGTGGATGAATGTCTTGGCAATGTTTAAAGAAAATAGAGGTATTTGTTATTACGTTAATGTTGCTTCTCCTACAATCTGGGATAAAGGATATCTAAAATATATCGATTACGATCTAGATGTTAAGCTTTATCCAGATGGATTAGAAAAGACTTTGGATGAAAAAGAATACGCTAGACACATACAGACATATGGGTATCCAAAAGAATTATCAAAGGCTATAGAAAAATCTATTGCTGAGGTACGTGGATTAATAAAGGACAGAAAATTCCCGTTCCAAAACGAAGAAATAGAAAGATTATATTCTAAATTCCTTGAAGAGAATCAACCTTTTAGGAAGGCTGAAAACTTCTTTAAAAACCCAAAATAAATAAAATTCTTGCTATTTTTATAAAAAGTTTCGATAGATAGGCACTTTTTAGCATTTTTCTAATTGTTTCATTACATTTTACGAATACGTTTTGTGTAAAAAATTACATTTTACGAATACGTATAATGTGTTTATTTACATTTTACGAAAATTTCATTTCGACGTTTCATCTAGTCAACTTGTTCTTAAAATGGAAAAGAGATAGCAAACCTTAATATCTTTTACTAAGTAAAAAAGAGTATAATTTCCAAGGGTTTATTTATGGAAAAAGTTTTAATATCGAATTCTAAGGAAGAAACAAAGCAAATTGCCTCCAAGATTGCCTCTAGTCTAACTAGGGGGGACGTTATTCTTCTAAAAGGTGATTTAGGTGCTGGAAAGACTACTTTTGTTTCTGGAGTAGCGAAAGCGCTAAATATCAAAGATGATGTTATTTCTCCTACATTTAACATCATGAAATGCTATTTTGATGGGACTATCCCTCTATATCATATCGATGCATATAGGCTCGAAGGACAAAACATTGAGATTGGCTTAGATGAATATATCGAAGGCGGTGGGGCTTGTTTTATCGAGTGGCCTGATTATATCGCTTCTTTAATTCCTGATGAATTCCTTGAAATAACTATTAATAATTTGGGAGAAAACAAAAGAAAGATAACTTTCTCTTCTACTTCTTCTCGTTTTTATCCTCTTATTGGGAGTCTAGACAATGATTGATTTGGTATTGGATTCTTCCGACAAGGACCTTCTTGTTGGAATATTTGGTGATTCTATTAAGGATGTAGTTAGCTACTCTTGCTATCAAAGGCAAAGTGAATTGCTTGTTTATGAAATAGATAAATTAATGGATAAGCATAATTTAACTAGGAAAGATATCGCTTCCGTATGTGTTTCTAAAGGACCTGGTTCTTATACAGGGATTAGAATTGCCCTTACGGTTGCTAAGATAATCGCATTCTCTTTAAACATCCCTCTTTATGTCGGATCTAGCTTAGAAATACTTAGAAATAGAGAAGCTAAGTCATTAATTGTTTCTAATGCGAGAGGAAAAAGAAGCTACGTTGCAATCTATGATAAAGACAAAGAAATATTAAAAGATTGCATTAAAGAAAATGTTGAAGTCTTATCAATGTTAGAAAAAGACCCTTCCTTGGTTTTGTGTGGGGATGCAACTTATTTAGGAAAAGGAGGGTATAAAGCAGACGTTGCTTCTAATCTAATTTTGCTAAAAGACGAAGTCCATCATGTTAAAAACCCAATGGAAGTAAGGCCTCTATATCTAAAAGATGACTATGCTTCCCCATTATTTAAGATTGTTGTTAGGAAGATGCTTCCAAGCGATTTAGATGAAGTAATGGCAATCGAAAATGAATGTTTCAAGCATCCATATGATTTAAAGCAAATGTTATATGAGATGAATGAAAACCCAGTTAGCTACCTCTATGTTGCTCTTGTTGATAATAAAGTAGTGGGGTTCATTGATTTCTATGTTACCTTCAATTCTTCTTCTATTTGCCAAATCGCAACCAAAAAAGAATATAGGAACAAAGGCGTTGCCAATATGCTTCTAGGGCAGATGATTAAAGACTGCGAATCCAAAGAAGATCCAGTCGAATTCATCACATTAGAAGTAAGGAAATCGAATGAAGTCGCGCAAAAGTTCTACAAAAAGCATAAATTTGAAGAGATTACTACCAAGAAGTCATATTATGACGATGGGGAAGATGCGCTATATTTTGTAAGGAGTATTATCAATGGCTAAGATACTTGCAATAGAATCTAGCTGCGATGAAACAGCTGTTGCAATCCTAGATGGGGATTGCCTTAAGGCTAATGTAGTTGCCACCCAGATTGCCGTACATGAAAAATTCGGTGGAGTCATGCCTGAGATTGCTTCTAGGCTTCACTGCGAGAATATTTGCTTCTGTCTCCAACAAGCTTTAGACGAATCAAAGATGAAGTTCGAAGATATGGATGCTATAGCAGTTACTAGGGGACCTGGTTTAATTGGCTGCCTCCATGTTGGGCTTCAAGCTGCTAAAACTTTAGCATTGCTTTATAAGAAACCACTCATACCAGTACATCATTTAGCAGGACATATATATGCGAATGAATATGTTGGCAAATTGAAGTTCCCTCTTCTTTGTGTTGTCGTAAGTGGGGGGAACACCGAGCTAGTCTATATGAAAGAAGATATGGACTTCAAGATAATTGGCGAGACTAATGATGATGCAATCGGGGAATGTTATGATAAGGTTGCTAGGGTATTAGGACTTCCTTACCCAGGAGGAGTCCCGATTGATAAACATGCTAAATTAGGCAAACATACATATGATTTGCCTTCTCCTCATGTTAGCGATAATCCTTATGATTTCTCTTATTCCGGACTTAAGACTGCCGTCATTAATCTAGTCAATACCCTTAAGATGAAAGGGGAAGAAATCAATATCGATGACATGGCTAAATCTTTCCAAGATGTAGCAGTTGCCCAGATAGTCAATAAGGCCGTTATGGCTGCTAAAGAATATAATGTCAAACAAATAGTTTTAGCAGGAGGGGTATCCGCTAACTCATATCTAAGGGAACAGATGAAAGAAAAATTCGATGGAAGCGATGTCGAACTCGTCATTCCTCCATTATGGTGTACGACCGATAATGCTGCCATGATTGCTAAAGTAGCATCACATCTATACAAAATGAATATATTCGCCCCACTTGATCTAGGGGTAGACCCAAACTGGAAAATAGATCATTATAAGGAATTTTAATCAATTCTAGGTGTTAAAATAATTTGGAGGTTTTATACTATTTCTTATGCAAAGCAAATCTACATTAATTAACGATCTCTATATCCTTGCTTCTAAAGGCGAGGACCTATCTAAACTTGGTTTAGTAACTTTAAAAGGCTGGGTTAAGACTAACCGTGACTCCGGCTCGATTGGTTTTATTTCTTTAAATGACGGGACTTGTTTCAAACCAATTCAAGTCATTTATTCTCCAACCCTATCTAATTTTGAAGTAGTTTCCCACATTTTAACGGGGGCGTGTATTGAAATTAAGGGTAATTTGGTTATGACTCCAGAAATGAAGCAACCATTTGAAATACATGCCGAAGAAATAAATATCCTAGGCGATTGCTCTAGCGATTATCCTCTTCAAAAGAAAAGACATAGTTTTGAATACCTCCGCGATTTAGCCTATCTCCGTCCAAGGACAAATACATTCCTTGCCTTATATAGATTAAGAAGCAAATTGGCTTTAGGAATACATGAATTCTTCCAAGATAGGGGATTTGTCTATGTCCATACTCCTGAAATAACTGCAAACGATGCAGAAGGGGCGGGACAAGTATTTACAGTCTGCACATCTAATGATGGCAAGCTTGATGATAAGGATTTCTTTGGAAGAAGAGCATCTTTAACCGTATCAGGTCAATTACATGTCGAAGCTTTTGCTTCTGCATTTAGAAATGTCTATACATTTGGTCCAACTTTTAGGGCTGAAAAATCAAATACCCCACGTCATGCTTCCGAATTCTGGATGATTGAACCAGAAATATTCTTTGGCGATCTTGATGACGATATGGAATTAATGGAAGATACGATTAAATTCTGTATTTCCTATGTTTTAGAGCATTGCAAAGATGAAATGGAATTCTTCGACAAGATGATTGCCCCTGGATTAATTGAAAAATTAAGCCATGTCTTAGCAACTCCATTTACCAAAATGGAATACACCGAAGGTATCAAATTGCTTCAAGAAGCAGTCAAAAATGGCCATAAATTCGAATATAACAAGATTGAATGGGGAATGGATTTACAAAGTGAACATGAACGTTATCTAACTGAAGAAGTAGTTAAGGGACCAATGTTCTTAATTAATTATCCAAAAGAAATCAAAGCCTTCTATATGAGGGAAAACGATGATGGAAAAACTGTTGCCGCGTGTGACTTATTAGTTCCTGGTGAAGGCGAAATCATCGGTGGTTCCCAAAGAGAAGAACGTTACGAAATATTAAAATCCAAGATGGAAAAAGCCGGAAATATCGATGGACTCGAATGGTATTTGAATCTAAGAAAATACGGTGGAGCCATCCATTCTGGATTTGGAATTGGATTTGATAGATTGCTAATGTATCTAACCGGAGTTGCAAATATCCGCGATACAGAACCTTATCCAAGGACATCATCTAACTTAAAATATTAATATGGAAGAAATTGATAATACAAAAGTAGAAGAAACAAAAGAAAAACTTCCTTCAAGTGAAAAGGAAGTTGCCAGGAAAAGAGTATTTTTCCTTCTTTTGGGCATTTGTATTGTTATTTTGGCTTTTATTATTTGGGAAATTGTTGATATAGCGTTATACAAATGAAAAAGGATGGATTGATCTACAAGGCTTATTTTGACAAAGAAATCAAGTTTTCGATACGACTCGGAAGATTGCTTTTGGCCTTTGGATCAATTTTTCTTTTTATCAGCGGATTAGCCCATATTATCATTTCGATTATAAGTTTGGTTAATACGGATTATTCGACATTTACTGCCATCTCTTATTTTCTGGTCATCTTGTCTTTCGTCCTGTATTTATTTATGATTTTTTCTTCGATTGGGGGAGTGTCATTTTCTTTAAACAAGGGGCCTTTCCTTTCGCTAACTGCCTTAACTGCTATTGTTTCGGCCGTTTTCTTTTTTATCTGGATTATATTTGATTTCAATAATCTATTTTCTAGCGGGGATTGGGAATCTTTCCTTGAATCTTTCGCTTCCATAGATTTATCCCTGTGCATATACTTTATCGGCTGGTTTTTAGCCAAAGATTACCTAGATTAATTATGAAAAAAAAGTTACTTGTATTGATGCTTTTATTCTCTAGCCTTGCTTTAATTTCTTGTGGGGGTTCTAAAAAGAGTTCCTCTAAATGTAACGGGAATGGTTTGACTTGTCCGATTGGACTTAGAATTGATCTATAAGCAATTATTCACTTGGGGGAAGTGGTTTATCTGGAGTTATTTTTATATCTTCGCTAGCTTTAAATCCTTCTAGTGATTTTTCAAATACGCTAGTGGCTCTTCTATTAATCATGACTGCCCTAGAAATAAATGCCTGGCAAGAAATTAGATAATAGACAATTGCAACATAGAAACAAGAAGTTGCTATATAAAATGGAAGATTGGCTAAAATGAATGTCGGACGATGTGAAACCGGAGGGAAGTTAGCTAATAAAGTTATTCCAAATACCTTGGTCCAGACTTCTTCGGCATTCCAATCGAACGAATAGAATAGTTCAGAAAAGATAACAAAAGGATTTTCGTTCCATCTAGAAGTGGCAATGTTAGTTATTAGATAAATCAATAAACCAATAAAAGCGATTAAAAATGGATATAGGGATTCCTTAAATAGCTTCCTGCAGTTTTTCTTTAATCCTAATTTTTTAAAAGCAGCAGGGGTATCCACGACATGAGTAATAGCAACATCATGAAGCATGTTATCGGCTTTCTTTCCTTGATAAATCATGGTTTTTCTAACTGCAACACCAAGTAAGCCGATGATAAGGAAAAGGACCATTGCTATAACAAGCAAGACTATCAAGGCTTTTTTATCACTTTCAGAAAGAAGTATAAATAAATTCATTTTTTATCTCCTTCCGGGAAGTTAAGCAATTCAACATCGTTTTTTGGTTCATTCTCGATGACATTATTTGGATTAGCCATTGGAATTTGGTCTGGTTGTACATTATTTGTAGGTGGGGTTTGTTGAATTTGAGGGGCAATGAACCCTTGGTTAGGGATAAACCCATTATTCATGTTTGGATTCATTCCTATTTGAGGGCCTTGCTGGCCGGCTGGAATAAATCCAGTCGGGGTTTGTTGATAATAATTTTGTTGGATATAGACAGTTTGGCTAGCAGGGGCAGCTTCTTTCTTTTCTTCTTCCATTCCATTTTGCTTATCTATGGCTTTTTGAAGGATGTCATAGGCTTTATTATCTTCCTTAAATGGAGGGAATATAGGCTTACCAGAAAAGAAATTGACGATTAAAACAATCCCTTGGTAAAGGAAATTGAATATTCCAAATATTCCAACTAGAGCGGCTATAACTAGGATTAATGGGAATAGTACCGCATACAGTATTCCAAGTCCAAATTGTTTGATCGCGTTCATTGCCTTTTAATTTTGCTCTTATAATTCCTTATTATAAAGATATTAGTTTTCTTTTTTCCTTAATTTGGAGAATTCATTTATTAAAGAAGAGATAGGGAAACTAATAAAAACTATTCCTATTAAGATTATCCCATATTTTTCTAAATAGAATTGATATAAATAGGCAAAAAGGAAAATTCCGATAAAAAATAATATCCCTAAAGATAGATATACATACCATTTCTGACTATAAAATACATTAATCGCGCTATAAATGGCCCAGTAGGAAGATAAACCTAATAAAAGTAATCCTAACCAAGGAACATATAATCCAATAATCATTGCAACTACTCCAAATACAATCGATAAGCATTCACCTAAATATGGGATGTCCTTGCTCTTTTTATCTAGATTCAATTTAGGTAATTCAAAATTAAGGAATAAGGCAGTTAAACCAACCTGGGCAAAAGAATACGCTAAATAAAATAAAGGTAATGCATCTTTTGCACCTTCTTTATTTTGCTTTATTAAGGATAGGATGGTCTCTCCTATATCGACACTAAATATTCCTTTTATTAGATAAAGGCATATATAGAATAATCCTAGTTCTAATAAGGATAATAAGAATAAGAGGATTGATTCGCTTATCTTTATTTTTCTACATATTCCAAAAGCAAATCCAATTAAGATAGACGGAAATATAAAAAATATAGTGTCCAAGATTGAATATAACCCAGCAATTAAAGATAAAGCAAAGGAAGTAAATAAGAATAGATAGGAATACCCTTTTTTACAAAATAAGGGGGGCATGCATGCAAAAAAAGGAATAATCAGGGGCAAGAACAAATTAGACAAAGGGAAAAATGAGGCGATTAATGATATAACCGCGATTAACCCGGAACATATGCCTATGAAGGCTATATTCTCACTTGTAGTTTCCTTTTGCTTGAAGATATTCATGTTTGTTCTTATATATTTTACATTAAAGAGATTTTAAGTAATCTAAAAATTATCAGTGCCAAAAGAGTGCCAAATCAGTGCCATTTTTCTGTTTTGGAAGAAAAACTGGATTAATTGTTCCCAATCTAAGGGCTTTTTTCATCAGGATAAATATTTATATCCAATTTGAATCACAATTCTTCCTAAATATTGCTTTTCCTTATTTATAAGGAATGAAAGCAATTGTAAAATAGTAAGGCTATGAATATTGATTACGCTTCCTTACTTAACAAAACTCAGCTTCAGGCTGTTTCAACTTCCTCTGCCCATGTCCGTGTCATTGCAGGTGCCGGGTCTGGGAAAACTCGTGTATTAACATACCGCATTGCCTATTTGATGGATGTTTTTAACGTTGATCCATCTTCGATTTTAGCAGTTACTTTTACTAATAAAGCTGCTAATGAAATGAAAGAAAGGGTAGAAAAACTTGTCGGTAGTTCCGCTTCTTTTCTAACTGTCTGCACATTCCATTCTTTCTGCGCTAGATTCTTAAGAAGAGAGGCCTATCTATTAGGGTTTCCACCTTCATTTTCAATTCTAGATGATGAAGATAGCGGTAAACTTATCCAAGAAGTTGCAATAGAAGCAAACTACAAAAAAAGCGACCCAATAGTTAAAGAATTACGTTCTTATATATCTAGAAAGAAGAATAAAGGCGAATATCCTGATGATATAAAGGTCAATCCTTTCTATGTCAATGAAAAAGAAATGGTCGATATGTACAAAGAATACGAAAGAAAGAAAGACAATGCCCTCAGCATGGACTTCGATGACCTTATATTAAAGACTTTATATATTTTAAAGAATTATCCTGAGGTTAGGCAGAAATGGTCTACTAGGTATAAACATCTCTTAATTGATGAATTCCAGGATACAAACAATGTCCAGTATGAATTAATTAACCTTCTTTCGGTTGATAATACAAATCTATATGTGGTAGGCGATCCTGACCAGACTATCTATACCTGGAGAGGTGCCAATCAAAAGATAATCCTAGATATGCCTAGACGTTATCCTGATTTAGAAGATGTCATACTAAATGAAAACTATAGGTCTACTTCACCTATATTAAACGCGGCCAATTCACTTATCTCACATAACAAGAAAAGAGTCCCTAAGGATTTATTTACTAGCCAAAGTGGTGGGCTTCCAGTCATTGTAAAATCTTTCTCGAAAGCTGAAGAAGAAGCTAATTATGTTGTCAATGAAATAGAAAAGATAGCAGGCAAATCTAGTGATGCCGTATATTCAAACATTGCTGTTTTATATCGTTCTTCCTATTTGACTAGGCCTTTTGAAGCTGAATTGGCACATAGAGGTTTACCTTATAGGATTTTTGGAGGGCTTAGGTTCTACCAAAGAAAAGAAGTTAAGGATGTCCTTGCCTATTTCAGGGTTTTAGTTAATCCAAAAGATGACATTGCCTTTGATAGAATCGTTAATGTCCCATCTAGGAAAATAGGTGCCGCTAGCCTTGAAATAATTAAAAAGGAAGCAACTGAGGCTAAATTAGGTGAATATGAATATATAAAGAATGTTCCTTCTGATTCAGAGATTCCAAATAGAATTCTTGTCGCTTTAGGAGCCTTGGTTTCCAAGATGGAAAAGACCAAGGAAAGATTACAAGAAAGAAGCGAGGCCTATAGTGCCATCTTAAAGGATTTCATAACTGATATTGGCTATTATGCCTATGCTGCCGAAAACCAGGAACTAGATGAAGATAGGGTTGGCAACGTCAATGCCTTATTTGATGATTTAAATGCATATTTATCGCATAATCCAAATTCAACATTTGAGGAATATTTGCAAAATATCGCTTTGGTTTCTGCTCAAGATGATATTTCTGGTGGCAACTACATTTCCTTAATGACAGTTCACGTTGCCAAGGGGCTTGAATTTGATAACGTCTTTGTAATTGGATTATCAGAAGGTTCGTTCCCTTCTCCAAAAGCTTTAAGCGATGATAGTGAGCGCGATGCCGAAGAAGAAGAAAGGCGACTTGCCTATGTTGCCTTTACTAGGGCAAAGAAACAACTTATCTTGACCTATAATACTTCTTATACATATACAACTGATTCTAGGCAGGCCCCATCTAGATTTATAAAAGAAGCAGGGCTAGAAGTGCCTAAGGAAAGAGACGATAGCTTCTATAGTTCCTATGGAGGATATAAGAAACGTAACCTTGATTTAGATGATTCCGATTATATTGATTATGATCCTGGATTTGATTCTTTCTTTAGCAAAAAGAAGGAAGAAAAGAAACCTGTATATGAAGAAAAGCCTACTTCAAACGGGGTAATTTGCTGGAGAGTTGGGGATAGGATTAACCATTCTAAGTTTGGACTAGGTACAGTAAGTAAGATAATTAATGAAGAAATGTTTGAGATTGATTTTGATGATGGAAGCCATCGTACAATGCTTTCATCCCATCCTTCAATCAGCAGGGTTTCTTCTTTTGGAGGTAAAGCCTAATGGATAAATTAGAAGCAATTAAAAGAAGGGATTACCTTTCTTCTAAATTAGATCAATGGACCTATGAATATTATGTATTAGATAACCCAAGTGTTGATGATGCAACTTTTGATAGGTACATGAATGAACTTATCTTATTAGAAAAGGAATTTCCTGATATCAAATTAGCGACTTCTCCTACAAATAGGGTTGGGGGAGTAGTTGCTAAGGAATTTAAGAAAATACCACATAAAAGACTTATGCTTTCTCTAGGCAATGTCTATAACGAAGATGAAGTCACTGACTTTGATAGAAAGATAAAAGACGTCACCCATGAAGCGATTAATACATATATGGGTGAAGTAAAAATTGATGGATTAGGCATGTCGCTTATATATGAAAATGGATTGCTTCAATATGCCGTTACTAGAGGGGATGGAGTAATGGGGGAAGACGTCACTCAGAATGTCATTACCATTAAATCAATTCCACTAACCGTAAAAGAGAAAAAGCCATTTGAGGTAAGGGGTGAAGTATTCATGCCGAAAGCTTCTTTAGATGCCTTAAATAAAGATAGGGAAGCAAAGGGACTGCCTTTATTTGCAAATGCTAGAAATGCTGCGGCTGGAAGCATAAGAAACCTTGATTCTAGTGTCGCTGCTTCTAGGAAACTTGATGCTTTCTGGTATTACTTAGTAAATGCAAGGGAATTAGGATTTTCTTCCCATTCAAAGGCACTTGATTACCTAGATGAATTGGGCTTTAAGACTAATCATGAAAGAAAGCTACTCCATGGGGTTAAGGATATGGTTAACTATATTGATGAATATAGCCAAAAAAGAGAAAGTTTACCTTATGATATCGATGGACTTGTATTCAAGGTTGATAACTTGCTTGAATATGATGAAATTGGCTATACAGCAAAGACTCCAAAATGGGCAACAGCCTATAAATTCCCTCCATTAGAAGTTAAAACTAGGTTATTGGATATTATCTTAACAGTAGGTAGGACAGGGAGGATTACTCCTAATGCTGTCCTTGAACCTGTTAGGGTTGCCGGCTCTTTAGTGCAGAGGGCTACCTTAAATAATGAAGATTTCATCAAAGAAAAAGGCTTAATGATTGGAGATATTGTCTCTTTAAGAAAAGCAGCTGATGTTATTCCTGAAGTTGTGCGTCCTATAATATCCGAAAGAGATGGGACAGAGAAGCCATTCATCATGCCTCTAGATTGTCCAATATGTCATAAGCCTTTAACAAAAGTACAGGGTTTGCATTATTGTTTAAATCCAGACTGCCAATCTAGAAAAATAGAAGGAATGATCCATTTTGCTTCTAGAGATGCGATGGATATAGACGGAATGGGAGATAGGGTTGTTGAAGAATTCTTTGGAGAAGGATTCTTAAGCGATATCCCTTCTATTTATGAACTTTATAACCATGCAGAAGAAATAAAAGAATTAGATGGCTGGTCAGATAAATCTATTACAAGTTTGACTAAGGCTATCGAAGATTCTAAATCACGTTCATTAGAAAGATTGTTATTTGGACTAGGCATAAAAGAAGTAGGATCCAAGACTGCTAAAATACTAGCCAAGCAATTCAAGAACCTTACTAATTTCTATATAGCAAGCGAACAAGAATATTTAAATATAGATTCTATTGGACCAGTATGTGTGAAAGCCTTATTTGATTATTTCCATGATGAAAAGAATAGGGAAATGCTAAATAAATTAGAACAATATGGGGTCAACTTCAATTATCTTGGGGTTGATGAAATTGATGTTAATTCCTATTTCTATAATAAGAATGTTGTTCTTACTGGTTCATTAGAAAGATATTCCCGTAATGAATTAACTTCAATTCTAGAAGGGATAGGGGCTAAAGTATCTTCTAGTGTCTCAAAGAAAACCGATTGCGTCATTGTTGGGAAAGATGCCGGAAGCAAGCTAGAAAAAGCTAAGCAACTAGGTGTTTTGACTATGGATGAAGAAGAAGCGCTTTCTCATTTAGGGAAAATCGGACAATAGTAGTATACTTTCAAAGAGGTTATTTATGAAAAAGATTACAAAAGAAGTTCTAAATGACGCGGCTATGAGATTAATGTTTAAATTAACTCCTGCTGAAGTCGATACTCTTTATGAAGAATTTGTTATTTTGACAAAGCAAATGGAATTATTAGGAGATATTAAAGATATTGACTCTTATGAATCCATGACTTTCCCATTTGACTGCGAGACTTCTTATTTAAGAGAAGATATTCCAGCAACTCCACTAGAAACTGAAGTTGCTCTTTCTAATGCAAAAGTTACTATGGATAACCAAATCAAATTACCAAAGGTGGTCATTTAATATGTCAGTTTTAGATAGAACAATATTAGAAATACATAAGGCCTATATTAATAAAGAAGTCACTCCTCTAGAATTAACATTAGAGGCAATAAAGCGGGCCAAGGAAGATAAAAATAACGCTATAGAAATTCTAGATGAAGTAGGTGCGATAGAATTTGCCTCATCTTTAAAAGAAGTAGAAATAGATAACCCATTATGGGGAATTCCATTTTTCTGCAAGGATAATTTCTCTACCAAAGGAATAGAAACTACGGCATCTAGTAATGTCTTAAATGGATATGTACCTGTTTTTGATGCCGAAGTAGTAGCTAGATTAAAGCAAAAGAAAGCCATCATGATTGGTAAATCCACCATGGATGAATTAGCCATGGGCGGAACTGGCACGACTGGCCATAAAGGAAAAACATTTAACCCATATGATGAAACTCATACTAGGATGATTGGTGGATCTAGCTGTGGCAGTGCTGCCTTAACTAGTGCAGGGGTCGTTCCTTTTGCTACTGGAAGCGATACTGGTGACTCAGTTAGAAAGCCAGCTGCCTATGCTGGATTAGTAGGAATGAAGCCAACTTGGGGAAGAGTTTCTAGGTTTGGTTTATTCCCATTTGCCCCAAGTCTAGACCATGTTGGATATTTCACCCGTTCAGTTAAAGATAGTGCCGTTTTATTAAATGCTTTAGCAGGAAGGGACGAAAAAGATTCAACTTCATCAACTGTAGAAGTACCAAATTACTTGACCCATATAGATGATTCTATAAAGGGAAGGAAGATCGCAGTCATTAAGGAAATAAATGAATCAGTAAGTGATAAGAAGCTTCTTTCTTCTTTTGAAAAAGGCGTAGAAAAGCTAAAAGAAGAGGGTGCTATAGTAGATTATGTATCTTTCCCATTAGAATTATTAAAGGCAATCTATCCAGCCTATATAGTAATTTCTTGTGCCGAGGCTACTAGCAATGATGCAAATCTAGACGGCATCAAGTTTGGCCCAAATTATGGAGGCAATAGTTATCAAGAAGTAATGATGAATGCCAGGACTAAAGGATTCTCAGAGCTAATTAAAAGAAGATTTGTCATCGGAAGTTTTGCTTTAATGAGAGAAAACCAGGATGTATTGTTCTTACGTGCTACTAAAGTAAGGGCCAAGATTGTTGAGAAAGTTAATGAAATATTATCTTCTTATGATGCAATCCTTACTCCAGCCGCACCTAATGTTGCACCGTTATTTGAAGGAAGCAGCAACAAGTTATCTAGCGAATATCTAATCGCTGATAATCAACTTGCCCTTGGTAATTTTGCCGGATTGCCTTCAATTACCCTTCCATTAACATTAGAAAACTCCCTTCCATTAGGAATTAATTTCATGGGAAGGAAATTCGAGGAATCATTATTATTCAACATTGCCAATAAATTCGAAGAAATCAGTGGTTTATCTAATCTAAGCGTCTTAAACAAAAAGGAGGGAAATCTATGAATTTTGAACCAGTTATCGGACTTGAAATCCATGTCCAGATGAAAACAAAATCCAAGATGTTTTCTTCTTCTCCAAATTCTTTCTCACGTTTCCCAAATAGCGAAGTCACTCCTTTTGATATGGCTTTTCCTGGAACGATGCCAGTAGTCAATAAGCAAGCAGTCATCAATGCAATTAGAGTTGCTAATGCCTTGCATATGAATATTGACCATACTCTTCATTTTGATAGAAAGAATTATTTCTATGCCGACCTTCCAAAGGGATTCCAGATTACCCAGCAAAGAAGGCCTATCGGATCTAATGGATATTTGATGATCAAGGATAAAGATGGCAATCCTAAACGTATTGGAATCGAACGTATCCACATGGAAGAAGATACATGTAAGCAACTCCATTTCGTTGACTATTCTCTTCTAGACTACAATAGGGCAGGTGCCCCATTAGTTGAAATTGTTTCTTATCCAGAGATGAGATCAGATGTCGAGGCGAGTAGATATGTCGAGGCAATTAGGAATATAGTCGTCTATTCCTTAACTAGCGATGGCAAGATGGAAGAAGGTTCCCTTAGAGTTGACGTAAATGTATCTTTAAGACCATATGGGTCAAGCGAATTCGGCACAAAGGTCGAATTGAAGAACCTCAATTCCTTAAAGAATATTGAATTGGCCTTGGCCTATGAAATATCTAGGCAAAGCTCCATTTTGTTAAGTGGAGGCAAGGTCGAACAAGAAACTAGAAGATTTGATGAATCTAGCGGCAAGACTATATTGATGAGAAAGAAAACCGATGCGGTTGACTATAAATATTTCCCTGAACCAAATATCACTCCAATCAAATTAAGTGATGAATTTGTTAATGAAGCAATATTTACTTGCCCTGAATTATATGATTCGAAAAAGAATAGATATATGTCATATGGCTTAGCAGAAGTAGATGCCGATATCATCTTGTCTTCATTAGATATGGCCTATTATTTTGAAAAATGCATCAAGGGTAATGAAAAATTAGCCAAGACCATATCCAATTTCTTAATCGTAGAGACTAATTCATATCTAAATAAAAATGGGCTAACCATGGCTGATTTTAAATTAGCTCCAACCGATTTAGCTAAATTAGCATCTATGCAAGAAGAAGGATATTCGCATAAGCAATGCGCGGATATTTTCTTCTATTGCCTTGATAATACTTCTTCTATTGAAGATGCAGTCAAAGCGCTTCATATCGAGAAACAATCTAATGATGCTAGCGAGATATTACCAATGGTAACTGAGGTATTAGATGCAAACCCACAGTCTATTGCTGATTTTAAAGGCGGTAACGGCAGGGCTATTGGATACCTTATCGGACAAGTCATGAAAAAAGGAAAAGGGAAGATAAATGCTTCGTTAGTTGCTAAAATAATGAACGAAGAAATTAATAAAAGGTAATAAGCATGGAAAAAGAGATTGAACTTCTAAAGCAATACATAAAGGAAGTATCCTCTTTTTCGTTACCTAAATATAAAGAACTACCAGGTGTGGAACTTTATATGGAACAGGTACTTAAATTCATTAATGGGGCCCTTGAAACCCTTTCTCCAAATGAAGAAAAGAAATTAACTTCCTTCATGGTTAATAACTATGTTAAGGCCAAGATGGTTTCTGAACCTGTAAAGAAAAAATATTCACGTGACCAAATTGGTTATTTGATGGCAATTTCCCTCATGAAGAATACTTTGTCTATGTCGGATATGTCTTTATTGCTTGAATTAGATAAAGGTATATCTACCGATAAGGGGAAGTTATATGCCTTCTTTTGCGAATTAGAGACTTCCATTATCTCTGAATCTAGTGACAAAGTTTCTATTAAGATAGACCAAATTGCCAAACGTTATAAAGCTGAAGCCAAGACAAGCCCAAAGAAAGCGACTGAAAACGCTAGGGATGGACTTGGTTTATTAGCACTTCGCCTTGCTATATCTAGCCAGGCCAACAAATTGCTTTCTGATTACATCATATCCTTATTACGCAATGAACTTCATGGAGAAGTGGCAACATTAGAAGTAACCCCTTCTAGCCATGAATTAAAACATGAAGCCATTGCGACTGAAAAAGAGGCAAAGCGATTAGCGGAGGCTAAATATACCCACGCTAAAGCAAAAGCCAAGAAGGAAGAAGTAAAAGAGAAAGAGAAAGAAAAAGCTAAGGCAAAGCCTAGCAAGGAAGAAAATAAATCCAAGAAGGAGAAGAAGAAATGAGAATTCTAGTTACTGGAGGGACTGGTTTTATAGGAAGTGAGACCGTTATAGCCTTAATTGAAAAAGGATATGAAGTCTCTATTGTCGATAATCTATATAATTCCAAGAAAGAAGTCCTAAATAGAATCAAGACATTAACTGGAGTAATGCCGACTTTCTATGAAATCGATTGTTGTGACATGGCTTCTTTTAGAAAAGTATTCGAAGCTGAACATTTTGATGCAGTCATCCATTTTGCTGGATTAAAAGCCGTCGGGGAATCGGTTGCTAAACCAGTTGAATATTATTCAAATAACCTTATTTCTACATGTAATCTTTTGACTTTGATGAAAGAATTTAACGTCAAGAAATTAGTCTTCTCTTCCTCTGCAACTGTATATGGAGTTCCAGATAGAGTCCCATTAAAAGAAACTGACCCAGTAAAGAGTGCGACTAACCCATATGGCGAGACCAAGGTCATGATTGAAAGAATCATCACCGATTATTGTGCTGCCGATAGTAGCATGAATGCCGTCTTGTTACGTTATTTCAATCCAATCGGTGCCCATCCAAGCGGACTACTTGGAGAAGATCCAAATGGTATTCCAAATAACTTGATGCCTTATATTTGCCAAGTTGCAATTGGTAAGCTTAAATGCTTGAAAGTATATGGAGATGATTATCCAACTCCAGATGGATCTGGAATAAGAGATTATATCCATGTAGTTGATTTAGCTTTAGGGCATGTCGCTACTATTAAGAAATTAGAAGAAAATCCAGGATTAGTTATCTATAACCTTGGTACTGGAAAAGGTACTAGCGTATTAGAGATGATTTCTGCTTTTGAAAAGGCAACTGGAGTCAAGATTCCTTATGAAATAGTAGGAAGAAGAGCAGGGGATGTCACAGAGAATTATGCTGAATGCGATAAGGCTAAAAACGAACTAGGCTGGGTTGCTAAATATAATGTAATCGATGCCTGTAGGGATGCCTATAACTTCCAAAAGAAGAATCCTAACGGAATATAAAGAATATGAAGGGCTATTGCGTGATGTAGTAGTCCTTTTTATTTACAAAAGAGTCTTTTTGTCATAGAAGTGGCTTTATTCTCTTTTTAATATCTTTTGATTTGATTAGAATAATTTTAACTAAGGGAGAGAAAATCCATGCACGAAGAATTTGAACTTACTTTATCAACCGGCGAGAAGATGAAAGGCGTCGAATATATCGTTAAAGACGCTAAATACAACTTGACTATCCAGACTGGTATGTGTGAACACGCTACTAGATATGAAGAAGTGGCAAAGCACTTAAATTCAAAGAAAATAAATGTCTTTGTGCTTGATGCATTTGGACAAGGATTGAATGCCGAGTCAGTTGAAAGACAACAAATCTGGCCAAAGAATGGATTCTTTAAGAATGTCGAAGGTATTGCCTTAATGGTCGATAGGGCTAAAGCAAATGACCTTCCTACAACTCATTTTGGTCACTCCATGGGTTCATTTATGACCCAGTCTTTCATGGAACGTTATCCTGGAAAGGCAGATAAGATAATATTATGTGGTTCAAATGGGGGACAACGTTTTTTAATGAAACTAGCCTCTTTCATCGCGAACATCGTTGTTAATAAATCTAATCTAGAAAAACCAGTCCCACTGATCCAAAAGTTATCACTTGATGCCTATGCTAAATCGATTAAGAACAGGAAAAGTGATTTGGATTGGCTTTCTTATGACGAAGAAAATATCGAGAATTATAAAAATGACCCATATTGCGGGGCACTTAATACGGGTTCCTTCTGGAAAGGACTCCTCAAGGGTATGTCTACTATCTGGGACAAGAAGCAATTAAAGAATATCGATAAGAATACTTCTATATTCATAATCGCCGGAAAAGAAGATCCAGTCGGAAGAAATTCAAAAGGACCTATCTGGCTATATGAGACATATAAGAAACTTGGAATTAAGAAAGTATCCATGAAATTATATGACCATATGAGACATGAAATACTTAATGAGACCGAAAAAGAGATGGTCTTTGATGACGTTAGCGAGTTCGTTACTAAGTAAAACTACTTTTTCTATCTAAAAAGTGCGATAATCTAACCATTAAGTGACGGAGTTTTATTAATGGGTGATGTATTTGATAACAAGATTCTTCTTGTGACTGGGGGAACCGGTTCTTTCGGACACGCGGTTACTAGGCGTTTCCTCCATACAGGGATAAAGGAAATCAGGATACTTTCTAGAGACGAAAAGAAACAAGATGACATGAGAAAGGAATTTGATGACGAGAAACTCAAATTCTATATCGGTGATGTACGTGACTATAATTCGATAGTAAACGCCTTCAAAGGCGTTGATTATGTTTTCTCTGCCGCCGCATTAAAACAAGTTCCTTCATGCGAATTCTATCCTTTAGAAGCTACTAAGACTAATGTACTTGGTTCGGATAATGTTATTACGGCCTGTGTTAATAACCATGTAAAGAATGCAGTTTTCCTATCTACTGATAAAGCTGCCTATCCAATTAATGCGATGGGTATAACAAAAGCCTTAATGGAAAAGAATGTCATTGCTAGAAGTAGGCAACTACTAGAAGGTGATACAGTTCTTTGCCTTACTAGATATGGTAATGTCATGGCTAGTAGGGGTTCAGTTATCCCGTTATTTTTAGATCAAATCAAAGCAGGTAAGCCAATTACTATTACGAATCCTGACATGACTAGATTCATGATGACTCTAGATGATGCAGTCGATCTAGTTATGTTTGCTTTCCAACATGCCCATCAGGGAGATTTATTCGTCCAAAAAGCCCCAGCTGCAACAATTGATACATTAGCCAAGGCCGTTATTGAATTAACTGGATCTAAAACCGGTATCCAAAATATCGGGACTAGACATGGCGAGAAATTATACGAGACCCTAGTTACTTCAGAAGAAATGGTTAGGGCCGAAGATATGGGTAATTTCTTTAGGATTGCTGCCGATAATAGGGATTTGAATTATGATAAATATTTCTCTAAAGGCGAGCCAAAGATGGATCAAATAGATACCTATAATTCCCATAATACGACTAGACTTGATGTCGAAGGAATGAAGAAATTGCTTAAGAAATTATCCTTGTTCGGGGGAAGCTGCCTTTCATGAAGATACTTCTAACTGGTGCGAAAGGGTTTATTGGTAAGAACTTGTCTTTTTTCCTTAAAGAAAAAGGATATGAAGTTTTAAGTTATGATATTGGGGATGAAGATAAATTAGAAGAATATGTCTCTTCTAGCGATTTTATTATTAACCTTGCTGGAATCAATAGACCTTTAAGCAAAGAAGAATTCTATGATGGTAACGTCAATTTTGCTGCTAGATTACTAGATATAGTTAAGAAAGTAGGATCTAAGTCTCCTATAATTCTAACTAGTTCAACTAAAGCCACATCTACTTCCGATTATGGGAAAAGCAAGAAGATGGCAGAAGACCTATTTTTTGCTTTTTCAAAAGAAAATAACCACCCCGTATATGTATTTAGGCTATACAACGTATTCGGAAAGTGGTGCAGGCCTAGCTATAATTCAGTAATCGCGACTTGGTGTTATAACATTACTCATGATTTACCTATAGAAATAAATAAAGATGCCCCATCTATCGATTTTGTCTATATCGATGATATTGCATCTAATTTCATTTCTATTATTGAAGGAAATCATACTGGATCTAACGAAATACTTTATGTTGAGCCTCATTATTCTAAGACTTTAGAAGAAGTTGCCTCGTTATTAGAAAGCTTCAAGCAATCTAGAATTAACCATATGGTGCCTAATATAGCCACCCCATTTGAAAAGAAGCTATATTCGACTTATCTAAGTTATCTAGATAAATCTAGTTTTGCCTATCCATTAGATATGCATAAAGACTACAGGGGTTCATTTACCGAAGTATTAAAGACAATTGGGCAGGGACAGGTATCAATTAATATATCTAAACCTGGGATTAGCAAAGGTAATCATTATCATCATACCAAGAATGAGAAATTCCTTGTTGTAAGTGGTACTTGCCTTACTGAATTTAGGAAAATAGATTCAGATGAGATAATTTCTATTAAGACGAGCGGAGATAAATTAGAAGTAATCGATATACCTCCAGGATATACCCATTCCATAACTAATATAGGCAAGGAAGATTCAGTTACCCTTATGTGGGCGAATGAATTATATGATCCGAAAAATCCTGATACGATATTTATGAAGGTAAGAAGCGATGAATAAGAAATACAAGGTAATGACAATAGTAGGGACCCGTCCTGAAATAATTCGTCTATGCGAAGTCATAAAAAGGCTAGACAAGGATTTTGATCATATCTTGGTCCATACAGGACAGAATTATGATTATGAACTAAATGAGATATTCTTTAAGGAATTTGGATTACGTAAACCTGATTATTTCTTGGGTGCAGTAGGGGAAAACCTAGGCCATACGATGGGTAATGTCATTGCTAAATCCTTTGATTTGATAAAAGAAGTAAATCCTGATGCCATATTGATACTTGGGGATACCAATAGTGCATTAAGTGCTATATCAGCGAAAAGATTAAAATGTCCTATATTCCATATGGAAGCAGGAAATAGGTGTAGCGATTGGAATGTTGCCGAGATGACCAATAGGACTATTGTTGACCATATTTCTGACGTCAATTTGCCTTATTCTTTCTATGCCTATGGCAATTTGATAAAAGAAGGATTAAGCGTTGATAGGCTTGTCAAAACCGGTTCTCCAATGAAAGAAGTAATCGATAATTATAGGGATAAAATCGAATCTAGTACAGTTATTGAAGACCTAGGATTAAGTAAAGGCAAATATATTGTTATATCTAGCCACAGGGAAGAAAATGTCGATATTCCATCTAAATTCAATACATTATTCCCTGCCTTAAATAAAATAGTAGATGAATTGAAAATGCCTGCTATTTTTTCAGTCCATCCACGTACAAGAAAACGTCTCGATAGCCTTGGATTCAAGTTATCCCCATATATAAAAGAATCAAAGCCATTTGGATTCTTTGAATATGTTAAGTTACAAGAAAATGCCTATGTAGTTCTTTCTGATTCAGGCACTTTATCTGAAGAATCCTCGATTTTAGATTTCCCTGCCGTCTTGATTAGGACTTCAACCGAAAGACAAGAAGCGAACATACATGGGTCGATTGTTTTAGGTGGAGTCGATTATGAGGGCATTAAAAAAGGCATAGAAGATGCTAGGGAAATTCATAAAGAAGGTAATAAATTACGTATCGTTCCGGATTATGATACAAATGAAGTATCTTCAATTGTTTCTAGAACTATCTATAAATATATTGATATAGTTAATAAGGAAACCTGGTTAAAGCAATAATATGATTTCATCTTTCTTCCATCTACATAATTCTAGCTACACCTTTGTAGGGGATTCTCCTAAAGGTAATCTCTTCCTTTTAGGTAAGGATGCACCTATTTTCTTTCATGCTTTAGCAAAGCAAATGAAAGTAGATGGATGTTTTTATATAGATGAAGTAGATGTCTTTAGTGAAAATGTTAGATATGGGATTATTTCTTTTACTTCGTCTAGTCATGTTTTATTAAGTAATGGAATTGATTTTGAAAATGATGATATCAATGCGATGGTATCGACTTATTCAAAAGAAAAAGGACTAGATGATATTAATAAAGATAAATTAATTAGGTTCTCTTTGGATATATATTCTGTTTTAAAAGAGAAACCTCTTTATTTATTATTAGATTTATCTAATGCAGATATAGATTTATATCCTCATTTATTATATCTAATATCCAAACTCTTCCCTTCTTATCCTTTATTTATCTTACCTAGAGATTATATTAGGGAGCAATTAAGCATTTCCTTTACTCCTAACCTAAATCAAATAAATGAAACTAAGCCTTTCTATATGGAAGATTATAAAAAGGCAGAAGAAGTGGGATTTAAAGCCTTTATTGATGATATATGCGAGGTTAAGGAAGTTGTCCCCGGGACTTTATTTAATGAAGATAAACCAAAAGAAGAAACAAAAGAAAATACTGAATCCAAAGAAGAAAAGAAGCCTTCTAAATTAAATATAAATATATCAAAGGAAGATAAAAGCGATCTTGCCAATATTGCCTTCTCTATTGTCTTCTTTGCTTTAGCAGCTTCAACTGGTCCAATATATTTTGCCTTCTCTACTCCTGAACTTGGATGGATGTTTACTGTTACCATTTTAATGGCAATTGCCTTTACTTTTATGTCAAATGTCCCGACTGGATATATAGTAGAAGATAGGAAGACATTTGATTTCAAGAAATCCAAATTCTTTGCCTTCTCTTCTATATTCTTCCCAATTTTATCTATTTGTTATGGAATTGCCTTTATATTTATATGCAAGGGAAAAGGCTTTGATGTGAGTAAATATCTTTTCTTTGGTTTGATCCATATTTGTTATCCATTATTTGAAGGATTAGTCCTAGGATATACTTACTACAAACTTAAAAAGAAATCGAATAAGGGTAAATAAAGCCCTTTCAGGTTGTAATAAATACTTTATAAATATATCTTTTTCATTATGTTATTTGTCTTGGCTTCTAAATCAACATCAATCATTGCCTCGATAGCTGCGATTGCAGGTGTCGTTCTTTTGCTTATATTAGCCAAAGTGGCGGAGAGGCTTAAATTTAGTGGGGATTTCGAATTCAGAGTCCGTAATATGAATTTATTAAGCCAAGACGAGATTAGGTTAGAGATTAATCTAGACGCGACTTCATTCAAGAAGAAAAGGGTATTTAATGAATTGTCCTTGCTATATATGGACGAAGGAAAAGAAAAACAAATATATTGCATTGATTATCCTTTGCTTCCTTCTTCATCTAAGGATGCGGTTTTTAAAAATAATGAAGGGCATTATGGGATATTTATTAATCCAGGGGATAGTTTGACCTGCGTTGTTTCTTTTAGGACTGTTAATAAAATCCCTAGTAATGCGAAGCTATATTTATCCTATACAGTCAATTCTAAAAGATATACGGGTCAGATATCTTTAAAAGAAGACAATGCCTATTATGTTCGTTTTAAATCTAATAAAAAGATTTCTTAATGCCTAGTTGGATCGCTATAGCATTCGCAATATCTAGCAGCAAAAGCTTCATCTACATTATATTTATGTAGATGTGATAAATCTCCAAAGCAAGAAACTCTCCAAGAGGCCAATCCTTGCTTTCTTTCTTCTGTATTTATTATTGTTACTGAACTAGGGGTAGCGACAAAATGATGCCACAAAAGAATTGGGGATATATGCAATAAGTGGGCTAAAAATATACATTCGACCCCAAAATGGCAAAATAAGGCGATAGTCTCATGGCTTTCTTTAATTACCTTATAATTCCTACCATCTCTAATGTAGCCGTGTTTAGCCAATAACTCATCTAAGCCATCTATTCTTTCTTTATATAATTCTTTTATATTTGGGCTCTTGCTAATTAATTCTTGGTTTAGCCAGGTATCGATTGAATAGCTTTCTTCGCTAGAACTCCATTCATTTACTTGCCAGTCCCAGGTATTTTTTCTTCCATCAGGAAAAGGGATGGTGGAATCAAACTCCCTAAGCCATTTTAATGTAATGGGTTTGATGTTTTTATATTTTAAACCTAACCTAGCAGTATCCTGTGCCCTTCCTAAAGGAGAAACATAGGCTTCATCTATTTGGACGCCTTTTAGATATTTTCCAAGTGCCTTGGCTTGTTTAAACCCAAGTGGAGTAAGTGAATCAATTGAATAATCTGGATCAGCATGACGAATTATTAGTAGTCTCATAATTACCTCGCGACGATTTAATTATACTGGATATATCTAATTAAATGTATTTTTTAGAGTTATTTCTAGGATTAAAAATCCTTGCTTGTAGACATGAAATCCACGATATTTTCGTGGATGATTCCGCCTCTTTTTTGCATTAAGTAATCAAGAGAGAGCACATATTTTGGATAATTATCTTCTATTTGTTCGAGTGGTCTATATTCTCTCTCTTGTGTTTTGTCTATTCCATTTTCTTCCTCGCTATAAATTGTCATGGCAACTTGTACGTAGGAATAATTATCGAATTGGTCTCGCAATATAAAATCGACTTCTAGATTGCCGATTTGGCCAACACTTATTTGATACCTTTTGCTTTTTGCATAGTTATAGACAATGTTTTCTAATACTGGGCCGTAATTAATCCTTCCATCAACATTTGTCGCAAAGTAAAAACTTAAATCACCTAGGAAGTATTTTTCTTCTCCATTGATGGACTTTTTAGATTTCATGTCAAATCTATTGCATTTAGATATTATTTTTGCATTTTCTAATATGCCTAGATAACGATAGACGGTATCTTTCTTAATTGGTTCCGTCCTGGTTTTGTTAATGTAATCACAAAGAGCCCCAACCGATGTCTTAGAGCCAAAGTTATTAATGATATATGTCTGGATAGTGTTGAATAATTCCTTATTCCTAATCTTTTTATTTTTCTTTATGTCTTTATCGAATATTTCTTGAATAATACCTCTAACGTAAGTTTGTTTATCTTGTAAGTTATCTATAAGAACTGCACGAGGGAAGCCGCCTTCTTTTATGTATTTATCAAATTCCTGAATTAAATTATTATGTTGAACCGGTAATCCGAAATAGTCTTTCATTCCAATATATTCATCAAATGTCAAAGTGCATATTTCAAATTCAATATATCTACCGGTGAGATAAGTGGACAATTCTCCAGAGAGTAAATAACTATTGCTACCTGTGATGAAAATAGAATAATCGCCTTCTTCACGATAAGCATCTACGACTTCTTCAAAACCCTTAACTTTTTGTATTTCGTCTATAAATAAATATTTAGTACCTTTTATGCCTTCCGATAATTTATCGATCTTTTCCTCTAATTTTTCGGGAGTATTGATGCTTTTGAAACCTCTTTTTTGAAGACTGATAAAAATGATGTTTTCTTTATTGATTCCATTTTTAATTAGTTCTCTACTTATCAATTGCATGATAGAAGATTTGCCACATCTTCTAAGACCCGTAATGACTTTAATGATGTCTGTAGCATGATAAAAGCCTCTAATTCTCGATAAATATTTTTCTCTCGAATACAATTTCGTCATAAATGCACCTCTTGTATTAATAATATACCAAAAAAGGGGGTTTAACGGGACTAATTTTAAATTTTTGCAAAAAAGTCCCGTTAACCCCATCAAAATCGACATCATTTTAAAACTTGATTAACTAATGCGTATTTTGGGTAATTATTCCAATAGATGAGGATGATTATAGAAATAGAAGTGGCTAACTATATAGGGATATTAAGAGAAGAAGTTGGCAAATATAACTTAAATTTTGAAACGTTAATACACTTGGCCTCCTACTATAATAGTAGAAAGGTATATTTAGGTCTTTCAAAACTTGCTAGATATAAATAATTCATGAATTTGTCCCAAAAACATTTACTTTTGTCCCATGTTATTTCATAATATTAATTAGGAGAGAGGTAAGGGCATGAAAAAGCAAAGCATATTGAATCTAGTTAAATATTATGTGGATAAAAATGACTCTGGTTTTAGGAGTGAAGTGGCGGAGATTGCAAGGGATTTTGAAAGAAACGGCGATAAAGAACTTGGCGAATATCTAATGGAAATGATTGCTACTACCAATTATTACGTTCCTCAAGACAATAGTTATAAAGACCTTAGATTCCTTAATAAATGTGAATATAAAAACAAGTCATTGCTCTTACCGGATTCTATAAAAGATGACATTTTAGGATTAGTAAGAGCTGCTAATAGCAAGATTTCTATATCCAAGGTTTTGCTTTATGGGGCTCCAGGATCTGGAAAAACTGAATCTGCTTACCAAATAGCCAGGTTATTAGGGAGAGAACTCCTTACGGTTAATATGGAAGAATTAGTGGATAGCCATTTGGGCCAAACTTCAAAAAATATAGTGGCCTTATTTGATGAGATCAAGCGTTTATATTCTTTGAAGGTAGTTATACTTTTTGACGAATTAGATTCTCTTGTTATGAATAGAGTAAATAGCAATGATCTAAGAGAAATGGGTAGGGTTACTTCTACATTCCTTAAGGAACTTGATTCTTTGCCATCGGATGTCTTGCTTATCGCTACTACGAATCTAAAAGATTGCTTTGACAAGGCGTTGCTTAGAAGATTCGATGCAAAAATATCTTTTGACCGTTATTCAAAAGAAGATTTAATTGAGATATCCACGCTAATCTTGCAGAAATATATGAAGCAGTCTGATAATGCAAAAGCAGACATCAGGCTTTTTAAGAAAATACTGAAAAACAGCAAGAATGTGCCTTATCCTGGCGAGATGATTCAAATAATCAAGATTGCTATCGCATTTTCTTCAGATTCAAATGAATATGATTATTTAAGAAGAATATATCTTGAATTAAATAACAACATTGAACCCGATATAAAGGAGTTGTCACAAGAAGGATATACGACTAGGGAAATCGAAATTATTACGGGAATCCCTAAGAGTAGCGTGTTTAGAAAATTAAAAGAGGATAATCATGAACAACCTTTTGAATGTTAAACTTTCTTTTAATCATGAACCAAATAGATCTGGCGGTGGGGCTAGGAATTTAAACAAAAGCAGAACCACAAAATTAGAAACAATCTCTAATTTGATAGAAGATTTAAGACGTGTCAAAGATTTCTTTAATAAAAATAAGTTCATAGAGAATGTCCTAATAGATGCCTATTACAATGACATAATCGCTAAGTCAGGTCGAATTCAGGAATTATTTAAAACTTCCAGGGAATGTAACGATTACATAGTAGGGGCAAGATTTACTTCTAGTCCTATTGGAAACGAAAAACATATAATCACCTATTATGTGGCCAGGGATACAATTGATAAAACCATAGAAGAAATGGAAGACGCAAGGGACTTGATTGAGTTCCAATTAGGAGGGGAAGCGACATCTTCTAATTTCGATTCTTCAGATGCGACTATAGATTATCTTAAGTATAAAACTCCAAGATCAAAGTTGAGGGATGTTGTTATTGATTGTTCGGTTTTGGAAAAATTTGATGTTCCGAATGCAGTTTCATACTTGGAGAAAGACCAAATAATCGTAACTTTCTTCAAAACCGAGGCAAGACTTGACGATTTGCTCTACAAATTGGGAATAACTCGTGAAAAATACCTTTTTTCTTATGCTGGGGAAAATACTTTGTCGGTTACTAGGGAAACATACAAAATACTTTTTGATAACGTTCCATATTTAATGTCTATGGCTATGTCTGATATAGCCGACTTACTACCTACTGAGACAAATGAAACTGAATGCGAGACGCCTCAAATTCCATCGCCTCATCAGGAGCCTACGATAGGTGTTATTGATACTCTTTTCAATGAAAAAGTTTATTTTCATGAATGGGTGGATTATAGAGAAACGTTAGATGAAGCTGAAAAATATTTAATTAAAGACGAGTCTTATAGTCACGGTACCTCTGTTTCCTCAATTATTGTTGATGGCCCTTCTCTTAATCCAAGTTTAGATGATGGCTGTGGCCGGTTTAGAGTTAGACATTTTGGCGTGTCTTTTGGAACGATTTCTCCAACAAGGTTAATTAAGAAAATTGAAAAAATAGTAACAGAGAACAGCGATATTCATGTTTGGAATCTTAGTTTAGGAACAAACGAAGAAGTGTCTAAAAACTTCATTTCATTTGATGCGGCTGTTTTAGATGAAATCCAAAGAAAAAAGAATGTAATTTTTATAGTTGCTGGTACGAATGATATAAATCGAGTAAACGAGACGGATCCTTATAAAAAGGTTGGCTCTCCCGCTGATTCGCTAAATTCGATTGTTGTAAATTCTGTAAAACGAGACGGAAGACCTTGCTCTTATTCTAGAAATGGTAAAGTTCTTTCTTTCTTTAACAAACCGGACGTTTCTTACTACGGCGGTGATTTTGATGAAAGAATTAACGTATGTTCGAATCACGAGATAGAAGGAGTGTGCGGCACATCTTTTGCTGCTCCTTGGATTGCAAGGAAGGCATGTTACTTAATTGATAAATTAGGCTTTTCAAGAGAACTTGCAAAGGCTCTTATAATAGATTCAGCCGCTGGCTGGAATTATGCTAAAAATAGCGGGATAAATAGAAATGTTGTTGGGTATGGAGTTGTTCCTAAAAGGATCGAAGAAATAGTTGAAGCGGATAATTCTGAGATTAAATTTGTAGTTCAGGGCAGTTCAAATACCTATATCACTACAAATTATTCGATACCCGTTCCAAAAGATGAAGATAAAACAAATTATGTTGCGAGAGCTACTTTGTGCTATTTTCCTGAATGCAATAGACTTCAAGGTGTCGATTATACGCAGCGGGAACTTTCTATCAGGTTTGGGAGAGTCACTGATAAAGGGATTAAGGATATTAACGAAAACACTCAGGAAGAGGAAGGCTTTTATAATAGCGAAAGAAAAGCTCGGAATGACTTTAGGAAATGGGAAAACGTCAAATTTATTTCTAATTTGTTGAAAGTCGATAAGACAAGGTCTTTTAAGTCTTATGGTGATGGTTTGTGGGGGCTTGCCATAACTTCGAAGGAAAGAAGAAATGAGGCCAAGAAAGAAGATTTGAATTTCGGCGTCGTTATTACTTTAAGACATACTAAAGGCAAAAATAGGATAAATGATTTTAAACATGCTTGTTTACTTAGAGGTTATATTGTTAATGAAGTAAAGATTGATAATCAAATTAATATCTATGAACAAGCTCAAACGGATATTAAGTTTGAATAATTTCCTCTTTGGCAGTTTTATTAAAACTAACTTCTCTTTTTATAATTCATAACCCACGTTATTTTTAAAGTTAAAAATTCAATAGGGCAATTCAATAAAATAAAATTTACCCTTATAATATTTTTTGCTATGCAAGAAAATAATAACCTACCCGAAACTAACGTTACCCAATTGGATTTGAATAATAATATTTCCTTAACTATCGAAGCTACTCCGACTATTAATTACGTCAACTACAAAGCCGAGATGATTGGAAAGATTAGGTCTAGTTCCAATAAGCAGAATTCTTTCTCTTTTTTAAAGAAAGTACTTATTAAAAATGATGGAGAAGAAGATATTTTTGGCTCATTTCTAAAAATAAGTTTCTCATTTCCTTCAATAACAACTGATGAAGTCATCTTGACTTGCCTAGAGAAAAAGAAAGTAACAGAAGTAAATTCCTTCTCCATTAATGTCGATGCTGAATATCTATACAAAATAAACGAAGCCGTCATGGGCAATATGAAGGTCGAATTATATTCTTCTTCTAATAAATTAATCGCCTTTTCATCATTGCCTATGAAGATTCTTCCTATTGAAGAAGCCGCCAGCGAGAACTTTGTATTCGAGACTTTATCTTCTTTTGTCACTCCTAATGATGAAATGGTAAAAGAAGTGGTAAATAAAGCCGCTATCATACAAAAAGAAAAATATGATACGGATGGATTTGATGGTTATCAAAGCCATGATCCAGATAGGGTTATGGAACAAATCGATTCGATTTATCTTGCCATTGAAAAAGAAGGAATTAGGTATTCTAATCCCCCGGCATCATTTGAATTAACTTTCCAACGTCTTCGCTTACCACGTACTTTATTATTAGAAAAAGCAGGGACGTGTATTGATTTTTCTTTATTATTCGCATCTTGCTTAGAATCTATTGGATTAAATCCTTTGCTAGTTATTGTTGATGGACATGCCTTTATTGGATGTTTCTTAGAAGAGGCGACTTATCAAAGCGGATTTAATGATAATCTTTCTTTATTGTCCAATGATTCTAGCGAGACAAATAAAAGGATAGTTCTTTTTAATCCAGTCGATGCATCTAGTTCGACTCTAGTCAATTTTGTCTCTAGCCAAAATAATGCGAAAAGATATTTATCTACTGTCCCGTTCCGTTTCTTTATAGATGTAGCAGCCTCTAGATTAGATGGTATCTTGCCTTTACCAACTCCAGTTACCATTAATGGCAAGACTAGCATTGATTATGGGGTCAATGTCGATATTGACTATTCCTTGAATAAAGTCAACAAGAAAGCAGGATATATCGAATCTAGCCCCTCCTCTAAATCCAAGTTCGATGTCTGGGAAGAAGGATTATTAGATTTAAATTTATCTAATAACCTAATCAATTTCAAAATAAGTTCATCTAATGTCCAGTTAGGTATTTCTGATGCTTATGAATTTTTCTCAATGATACAAAAGAAAGAGAAGTGGAACTTATTGCCAAATGATTCTAGCGAGACTAATTCCAAACGTTTTCTTTATTATGTCTTTGATAACGCGTTTATATCTTCTTTTAAGGAAAGTTTATCCAAGGGCTTTATAAATATATTCTCTAAGAACAATAAAACCGAAGATGCTTTAAAAGGATTATCTAGAAAAGCCTCGACCCAGATCGAAGAATCTGGATGTAACCCACTTTATTTAACATTAGGTGTCCTTAATTGGTTCGATAATGAATCTAGCTCCAAAAATGGTAAATATGGGATTTGTTCTCCTTTGTTATTAATCCCAGCATCTATGCCAAAAAGAAGGGTAGGACCATATTATCAAATCGAGTTAGATTTGGATGGAATCCAATTCAATACAACTTTGCTTGAATATTTTAAGCAGAACTTCGATATGGATTTTTCCGAATTCGATAATTATTTCGATAATCCTAATATTGATCTAAGGAAAGTATTCAATACCTTTAGGAGAAAGATATCTTCCTATAAGAGCTGGACTATTGAAGAAGAAGTCGCTTCCTTGTCTTTATTCTCTTTCTCCCATTTTGTCATGTGGAATGACATCAAGAAATATAAGGATATCTTTATCAAAAATGATGTAGTCTCTTCTTTTGTTAAGGGAGAGAAGTGCTGGGAGAATAAGACCAAGGAATTAGATATATCTAAATTAGATGAACAAATTAAACCAGGGGAACTAGCTTTGCCTCTTCCTTATGATTCAAGCCAATTATATGCGATTAAGTGTTCTGATTTAGGGGAATCTTTTGTTCTTGATGGGCCGCCTGGAACTGGGAAAAGCCAAACTATCGCGAATATAATAATTAACGCTTTATATAAACATAAGAAAGTTCTTTTCGTCGCTGAAAAAGAAGTGGCCTTGCAAGTAGTCAAGAAAAGGCTAGATGAATTAAATCTAGGCCAATTCTGCTTGCAGATACATTCCGCTAAAGCCAATAAAAAAGAAGTATTGAACCAACTAGGCTCTTCTTTACAGGTTGGCAAGACTTTATCTAATGAAAATAAAGAAGAAATTGCTTCTAATTTACTTTCAATTAGAAATGAATTAAACGCTTTATTATCTAGACTTCATGATAAGAAGGGATATTTTGTATCCCCATATGAGGCTATATTAAATTATCTAGCTTATGAGAAATATAAAACCATTGGGAATGTAGATGTATCTTATTCTAAATCAATGGATGAGGCTAAATATAACAAATGCCTAGATGTTATTTCTAAGATAAAGCTATATGGGATTCCTCTAGGTGGATATTATTCAAATTGCTTTAGCTTCTTTACATCTAGGGAATATTCTTTAGATTCTAGGGATAAATTAGAAAAAGAAATCGATAATATCCTTCCTTTATTAATCTCTTTAGAAGATTCTTATCTAGAACTAGTAAATAAAAACGGATTAGATATCAAGCTATCTAGATCTAATTCTTTTGCTTTGGAATCCTTATTTAATTTAATAAAGGAAAATAAAGATAACATCGATTATTCTAAAATAACCAATAAGACATATTATTCTTCTAAAGTTGACATAAAGAATTATTTTGACTGTCTATTAGATTATAAAAATGATGAAGATATTTTGTTTAGTAGATATTCTTCTTCTAGTTTATCTATTGATGAATCTTCTTTATTAGGAATGTTATCTTCTTTACCGTCTTTATCTTTCTTTGCTAGAAATAGAGCTAGGAAACAAATAAAGAAGGCTATACGTCCATTTATTAAAGATAAGAAAGATTGTAGAAACGATGAATCTATATCTAATTTCCTTAATTTAATAAAGATAGTTAAGCAAAAGAAAGAAAAGATGGCCTCATTTAATGGCTATTCTTCTTTTATCTATTCTTATTTAATCAATAAAAATAAGATAGAAGTAGAAGCTGAATATAAGAAAGTAAAGAATACCCTGGATATGCTAGATTTGCTTAATAACATGCAATCTAGTTCCAAATTAGATATCAAGCCAATCGAAAGTTATTTTGTCTCTGTTTCATCTAACCCTGAATATCTATTCGAGAATAAAGTTACTTCTTTCTTAGATAATCTAGCTAGATTAAAGAAAGAGAATGAAAGATTAAAGACTACATTGGGTTTTGATGTATTTAATTTAAATGATAACGACATTTATTATGAGACATCTATAAGCCTATTAAATAAGGCAAAAGAAGATATCCAACATCTAGGTGAATGGATTAAGTTACTTAATTATATTGATGAAGCTTCATCTATTTTACCTAATCCAGTTATATCTAGTTATCTAAATGGCAAATTAGATGAATTAGAACTAGAACCTGCCTTCAAATGTGTCCTTTTCTATTCAATCATGGTTTCTTCTTTATTTGAAGAGGATTTATTAAATCTAAATTCGCTTGAAGTAGAAGATAAGATTAATAAATATAAAAAGGCGATTGATGAATATAGACTTCTTTCAGTTAAGGAAACTGCATTTGAGATAACAAAAGAATTCCCTCTAGATAATGTCCATTATGCGACTAGTTCATCTAATTACCAATTTAGGAAAGTCTTGGCAACTTCTGGACGTGGTAAATCGCTTAGGAACATATTTGATACATATGGGGAATTAATATTTAAATATACCCCATGCTTCCTAATGTCCCCAATGTCGGTCGCCCAATATATCGATCCAAGCAAGCATCATTTTGATTTAGTTATATTTGACGAGGCTAGCCAGATACCGACTTCAGAAGCGATTGGGGCGATTGCTAGAGGCGATTCCACGATTATTGCAGGGGATAAGCAACAGATGCCTCCAACTAATTTCTTTAACGCGACTATATCTTCATCTATCTCAAACGAAGATAACATCAATTATGATGACCTTGAATCATTATTAGATGATGCGATTGCATTAGATTTACCTAGACATAGACTTACTTACCATTATAGGTCTCATCATGAATCTTTAATCGCTTTCTCTAATAATAAATTCTATGATAATTCTTTAGCAACTTTCCCATCCCCATATAACCAAGTATCCGCGGTTAAATTTAGATATGTCGGGGGTGATTATTTAATGGGCAGGGGCATTAATAAAGAAGAAGCCAAGGCTATTGTCAAGGAAGTAATATCTAGATGTAAGGATAAAGAATTATCTAAACGTTCTATAGGTATAGTTACATTCAATAAGAAGCAGATGGATCTTATTAATGATTTGCTTGATGAAGCTTTCTCTAAGGATAATTCGCTTAATAAATATCCAGGCGGAGAAGAAATATTTGTCAAGAATTTAGAGAATGTGCAAGGGGATGAAAGAGATTGCATATTGTTCTCTATTTGCTTTGGACCAAATAAAAAGAATAAGACCATGTCCATTAATTTTGGTCCATTAAGCAGGGAAAAAGGTGAAAGAAGACTTAATGTAGCCGTATCTAGGGCAAAAGAAGAGATGATTGTATTCTCTTCTTGCAGAAGTAGCGACATTAGAAGCGGGGTATCTAAAAACGAGGGGGCCGAATATCTAAAGCAATTCCTTTTATATGCCGAGAATGGTCCAACTAGCCTTACTAATGATTTTAGATGGGCAAAGAAACCGATTAAATTTAATTTTGCATCTTCATTAGCAGCTCATTTAACTAGGCTTGGTTATAAGGTTGATTTAGATATCGGGACTAGTTCATTTAAAGTTGATATAGCAATTAAGGATCCATTAGATAATTCTAAATATGCATTAGGTATATTAACTGATGATGATACCTATGTTTCTTCTCCAACTTGTAATGATAGGAATGTAGTGGGACCTAATATGCTAGATGCATTGCACTGGAAGACTTTAAGGGTATTCTCTAGCGAATATATAGATCATCCAGATGTAGTTATCGATAATATTATCAAGACATTAAGCTCCCCAAGTTCTAAATCCAATAAGAAAGAGAAACAAGAGATTGTATTTGATAAGGCAACATTGTCTAATCCTTACCCACATAAGGTTAATTATCCTGAATTAAATTATCCTCTTATTGGGGATAAGCCTTCTTTAAAAACTGTGCTACCTTCGATATTGTCTTTAGAATCTCCTATTTCGGATGAATTATTAAAAAGAAGGATAAGGGCCATATATGGAGTTGGTAGGATTACTAACAAGAAATACCAAATCATATTGAATGAGCTTAGGTCCATTGGGGCGACTGATATAGTATTCAATTCCTATACATATTGGTATTCTTCCTCTTTACTCCCGTCATCTATTACCTCTTATAGGGTTAACGGGGATAGATCGATGGTAGATATCCCTTATGAAGAGATTAAATTATGTGTTGAAGATATAGTGGCTTTGCAAGGGGATATAACCATTGATGATTTATGCAAGGAAGTCTTGCATCTATTTGGTTATGAAGCCTTGACTGAAAGAAGCGCTAGACACATATATGAATCCATTAAGAAGATGGGTTTAAAGATTAATTAATCATCTGTTACATATAAAGAACTTCCCTGACACCTATTCGGGGATTTTCTTTATTATGTTAGGTCTAACCTAACTTATATTTAGAAAAATGTTTAATGGTTTATTTATAAGTAATCTTATACATAACATTAAGATGATAAGATAAATGATAAGATAAATTTACTTTTCAAACTGGGTTTAGGCGAATGAATACAACTAAATAAATGAAACATCAAAGCAAGAAAAACAAGTGTTTATCGATATAATTTATTAGTTTGAATGGATCGTTTGATAAAGCAAATAAGCGTTTCCTACTTGGGTCTCATCATCTAAGCTAACTTGGGATGATAAGATAAATGAGTAGATAAATGATAAGATAAATGATAAGATAAATGTGCGATAGGAGAGAGACAATGAAAGACGAAAACAAGACCATCGAATATAAAAAATCTTTAGCCCAACTAAAAGAAGGTGTTATTTCTTTAAGCTCGATGTTAAACAAAAGCCATAAAGGCGAATTGTTTTTTGGAATTACGCCAGAAAAGAAACCTTTTAAATTCGATATTTCAAAGAAAACGCTTGCTGATCTTTCTAATGAAATAAGAACTAACCTAAAACCCTTGCCAATTGAATTGGATGTCGAAGTAGTGAAGTTTGAAGGAATAGATGTAATTAGGGTTTATGTCGAGGGCGATGATACGCCATATTCGGCTTATGGGCGTTATTACTATCGTGTTGATGATGGCGATATTCCAATGAGCAATGATCAACTTCAAAAATACTTTGAGAAAAAGGAAAACAATTATTCCAAATGGGAAGATAAACCGACCAATTATTCATATGACGACATTGATGAAGACTTGCTTATAAATGTTATAAGAACCGCAAACGATAAAGGCAGATTGAATTATGTATATAGGGGCATTGGTGAAGCTTTGACCAAACTAGATTTAATTGATGAAAACGGAAAAATCAAAACCGCCGGCTATTATTTGTTTGGTAAAGGAAAGCCAATCACGTTAAAAGAGGCGAACTATCCAACTGATTCAAGAACTGAATTTGGAGAAATCAAGGAATTTAAAGGAAATGTGTTCGAATGTATTACTGAAGCTATTTCTTATATTCTAAATCACATTTCTTTTAAATCCGATATTATTGGATTTCAAAGAATTGATACCCCTGAAATACCAAAAGGAGCCATTAGGGAAATAGTAGTTAATAGTTTTGCTCACAGTAAATACGATGTAAAAGGCGATTATAATCAGATAGTTGTTTATAAATCGTCAGTAAGAATATACAATCCTGGTTCCATTTATAAAAATTTAGACCCGATGAAATTCGCTTCATCACAAGTAGGTAGCAAAATTAGAAATATCTTAATTGCATCTGTTTTATATAAATGTGGTTATATCGATGCATTTGGTACAGGTTTTGATAGAACATTCACGCTCTGTATCAAAAATAACATTAAATATGAATATAAGAACGATGACTTCGGTTTCACATTCATATTTTATAGAGACCCTAATTATTTGAATGATGAGATAAATGATAAGATAAATGATAAGATAAACGAATTGGATGAAGTTATTCTTTCTGAAATTAGAAACAATAAATACGTAACTATTCCTGAATTGGGCAATAAAATAGCGAAATCAAGCGCTACTATTTATCGCCACGTCGGGCAGTTGATAAAAAAAGGCATGCTTAGAAGAATTGGATCTAGAAAGACTGGGTATTGGGAAATATTATAAAATTGCATCTGTCAAAGTTAAAGAACGCTTCAGGTTGATAAGATAAATGAATAGATAAATGATAAGATAAATTATCTTGTCTATCATTGTTATCTTGCTTTATTTTTGGTTTATAAAAGTAGATTAATAGATACTTAGTTGCTATATTTATTTTCATGAATATATTTTTCCTTGCTACAAATAAAGAAGCCTATTACATAAGAAGGGGTGCGAATGTAATTAATAAATATAAGTGCCCTGGATTTGATATTTTTGAATTAGAGAAGAATAAAAAGCATATTGGCTTGGTTATTACTAATATTGGTAAAGTCCATGCCGGGGCTGCCTTAGTAGCTGCTATCAATATATTTGGTAGGAACAATAATTTCTTTAATGTAGGTACTTCTGGTAGCCTAGATAAAAATGTTGCAGATATATTAGGCATTGTTATAGGTACTAGCTTTGTCCAATATGACATTGATACAACTCCAATTGGAGATCCATTAGGCATGGTAAGTGGACCTAATATGGTTTATTTCCCATCTTCAGATAAATTAAATAAATTAATCGAGAAGGGGTGTAATAAATTAAATAAATCATATTCCTATGGGATTATATCTACTGGGGATAAATTTATCGCTTCAAAAGAAGATAAGGATTTTATTAAATCAAAATTCAATTCCCTTGTAATAGAAATGGAAGCTGCCGCCATAGCGGGGATGGCACATGCCTATAAAGTTAATTTCTCTTCTTTTAAAGTCATTACCGATGTTAATGATGAGAGTGAATATTTTGCTAATTTCAAGCCTGCAGTTAAGTTAGTAGGGGAATTAGTCTGGGCAATGTAAGTCTATTAATACACATTTAGAGTTTTTCTAAATCTATTTTCTGCAAATAACACAAAGCCAGTTTTTCTTGTTCTTATCTATTTTTATATCGATAAAGCCGGCACTTTTTAAAGCTTTTCTGATTTGTTCGGAATTATATATCTTCATTCCATCTATAATCTTGGTCCAGTTTTCATCTTTAGGATTTTCTTCGTTAACTTCGTTGCAAATCATAAAAGTACCGTTTGGTTTTAAAACCCTATGTACTTGCTTAAATGCTTCAAGGATATCAGACCAGAAATATATTGTTTCAAATGCCGTTATTAAATCAAAAACGTCATTGCCAAAAGGCAATTCCATAACGTTAGCTTGCAAGATTTCGCAACGTCTATTTTTTATTCCTGCCTTATTGGTCTTTTTTGATTTAATAACACTGACTTCTGAATAATCAATCCCAGTTACTTTGCCATAAGGAACTTTGTCTAATAATCTTTTTACATTTGCCCCGCCTCCGCAGCCAATATCTAGGCATATAGAATTGTTTTTAATCTCTATGTGGGTAAACCCCCATTTAGCCATAGATGAATGTCCTATATTCATCATATTGACCATGATTTTTCCGCCTATTCCTTTTGGTTTACAAGTGTTTTAAAAGAAAGACATATACAATTCTCCTTTAATAGTTAATTATAATTAACTCTATTGTATCACGTTTTTGACTATTACTAATATTTTTATAAAAAGACGATGATTGATAATCTAAAGAAATAGAAGCAGTGTCTTAAAATATATTTAATCAATGAGTTATTAATCTAACTAGTTTGGCTTGATGCTCGGTTTTATGCTAGATGACAAAGCTATTGCAACAAAATAGGATAGTTTAACGAATTTCTGATTTTTTATGGTGCCCCTGTTGCAACAACTCTGTCAAATAACAAATCTTTTTGAAATACTGCCCATAGTAGTTGTTTACTGCCTAAAATATGATATTTTTAAGCAGTAAAGAGAAAACATTAATGAGAAAATTCGATTATTCATTTTAAAAACAAAGTACCTGCTAGATTGCTAAATTTGGCCGCTATTATTTAAGATATCAAAGACAAAAAAGCGTTTATATTTAAAAGATAATCAGAAATAGCATATTGTTAGATATTGTTACATCAGCCAGAGATTGTTGGATACCATTTGTTGCAACGATTCCATCAAGTAACAAATGCTCGTTTTTTGATTATCTATCTAAAGTCTTTCTTTAGATTAATAACTCTTTGATTTATAATTCATCTTGTTTCGAAAGGATAAATTGAAATGATTAAATTAGTCTTGATAAGACATGGTCAATCTGAATGGAATTTACTTAATCTATTCACTGGTTGGACTGATGTCGAATTATCTCCAAATGGGGTTAAGGAAGCTCATGAAGCTGGTAAGTTATTAAAGGAAAAAGGATATACCTTTGATGTAGCATTCTCTTCTAGTTTGAAGCGTGCTAACCACACGATGGATTTTGTTTTGGAAGAAATGGGAGAAACTTCTATTCCAAAGAATTATTCCTGGAGACTTAATGAACGTCATTATGGAGCCTTGCAAGGATTAAATAAGGCTGACGCGGCTAAAAAATGGGGTGATGAACAAGTCCATATCTGGAGAAGAAGTGCCGATGTTCCACCTCTAGCATTAACTAAAGATGATGAAAGATGGCCAGGTAATCAAGAAAAGTACCAAAACCTTATCAAAGAAGGTCAAATGACTATCGAAGATTGCCCATTGACTGAATGCCTAATCGACACTGCCAAAAGAGTTAAACCATACTTCGACAGTGAGATTGCCCCATTAATTAAAGAAGGCAAGAAAGTATTAATCGCTGCACATGGTAATTCTTTAAGGGCTATTGTTATGATGTTAGAACATCTAACCCCAGAACAAATAATCTCTGTTGAAATACCAACTGGCAAACCACTTGTCTATGAACTAGATGAAAAAGATCTAAAGGTTCTAGATAAATATTACCTATAATCAATTAGCTAAATATTATTTATTTATATATAACCCCCATGAACATCATTATTGATTAGTAGTGGGGGTTTATTTGTTTATAAATGTAAATCAAAATTGGTTATTTTGTAATATTTCAAATAAAAACAATCGATTATCACGCGTTTTAAGGATATAGAGGGTTGAAATATATATTTATATATATCAAAATTAGTTGTCTATTAAGACTGATTTACCTTTTTATTACATAAAAGGGGTAGAAAAGGAGATTCATGAAAAACATCAAGAAACGACTAATCGGATGGACCTTAGGACTTGCCTTGAGCCTAGGCGTCGGAATTGGAATTGCTAGTAATACTCATAGTGAGATTACTGGAGTAGAGGCGGCTGCAAAAGTAATTACTGTAACTAGCGCAGAAAAGATAGATGATGGAACAATTACAGTTACTTTTGCAAAAGGCAGAGGAAATAACACCCCTAGCTGGTATGATGCTGGTTTACGTTTTTATGCTAAAAATACCATTACTGTAGTTTCTAAAAGCGATTCTAATATTTCAAAAATAGTTTTTAATTGGGAAAAACAAGGAAAAAAAGATTTTGCTACCGTAACTTCAAATGTTACTAATTATACTCATCCATCCAGCGCTGGCGAAGGCGTTTGGACCGGTTCTTCTAAAACGGTTGTTTTCACGCTTGGCGATTCTGGACAGTTGCAATTAAATACTTTTTCATATGAGATGGAATCTACCGTTGTTCTTACTGCAAAGAGCGTAACTGTCAGCCCATCCGAATTAAAAGTTACTGAAGGCAAAGTGGGATACACTAAACAATTGTCTGCTAGCGTTTCGTATAATGAAATTGCTGAAACTGACGAAAGAGTTACCTGGTTATCAAATAATGGCGAAGCGAATATTTCTGAAAAAGGATTGCTTACATTAAAATCTACAAATGGTCAGGCTATTATTACTGCAACCTCTATTGCTCCCGCTTTGGATGGAAAACCAATTTCTAAGACAATGAATGTTATGTGGAGTGGCTTGATAGAGCCAACCGGTGTTGTTTTTTCCGAAAAAGGTTACACAGATCAAACCACATTATCTGAAGTTGAAATTAATGCAGTGACGAAAATTATATTTGATAAAGGTACCAACTCTAAAAACGGTCCAACTTATTATGTTAATGGGAAAGCCGTTAGAACTTATGGTGGTAATAAATTTAAAGTTGTCCTTAGTGATGCTTCTAAAAGACTTTCTTCTATAACTATTGGTTTTGGTGAAAATGACGGTACTAATGTAATAACTACCGATAAATTAGAGTTTAACTCACCCACTTGGACCGGTAGTGCTCAAGATGTTACTTTTACTGTCAGCAGTGGAAAAGGGCATAGAAGAATTGCGTCTATAACTGTCGCTTACGAAGATTTTGTCGATACTTCCGTAACGGATGCTTTAGCGTTTGGGACTTCATTCTTAAATAAAACAGCTTCTATTTGCGCTGATGGAACCAAAGATAATAGTGAAGCATTAAAGACTGCATGGACTGCATTAACGATTGAATTCAATGCGTTGTCTGATGGCGCTAAGAAGGTTGTAAAAGATGCAGTTGCTAATGATGCTGGAACTGATTTGGAAAAGGCTATGGCTAGATATGATCATATCGTAAAGCGTTATAGTGCTGCTCATACCGAAATCAATGACTTCATTGGTAGAGGTGTTACTACTAGCTTAACCAATCAATTATTCAAGGCTAATACCACCAATAACATTATGGCAATATCTTTAATTGCTTGTGCTAGTGTTGCTGCTATTGGTTCATTCTTCTTTATCAGAAAACGTAAAGAGCAAAACTAATCATTAAAGATTAACTATTAAGGGACTCTATTGATGAGGTAGGGTCTCTTTTCTTTAACCTCGTATTCTTTAAATAATCCTTATTCTTGGTATTCTATTGATAGATAAATAAACCTTTATATCCATTACAGCCATGAAAAGAATTAAGTCAAAATTATTAATATTCCTACTAGGAGCATCATTATCTATTGGAATAGGCATTTCCATTGATTCCAATATCAATAATGATGTAACTCCTACATATGCAGCAGTAGGTGATTATTCTACTGATGCATCAATTTATTACCAGAATATAACTGCTACAAGTGGTAGACCTTTAGCAGGTCAATTACATGACTTAATTACATCTACACATAGAACATATACTACTTATGATGATAATGGTAAAAATGGTTATCAAAAAGAAAGCGATAGATATTATGAAAATGGATCTCCAGTAAATGGATATATCTATGAATTCTATTCAGGAGTTAAATGGCCTGATGGATGGAATTCAAATGCTGGCAATACAAATGGTGGCTACAACAGGGAACACGTTTGGTGCCAGTCTCATAGTACCGGATTATGGGGTGAAAAAGGCGGTGGAGCTGATATGCATCATATTAGACCATCTGAAACAAGACTAAATAGCGCTAGGGGTAACAATCCTTTCGGTGAGATAGCTAATAGGGAATCACATAAGATATATGCTAAGTTTGGTAATGATCTAACTTATGCACTTGGTGGATATGTATCTGGTGGAACCTTTGAACCTCTAGATAATAAAAAAGGTGATGTAGCTAGAATAGTTCTATATCTATATCTACATTACAATTCATATTCAGTTAGTTCATTATTTGATGGATATGCATCTACTAATGGGAATAATGGTAGTTCATCATATTTTTCATCTACTTTATTGCCATTAACTAATATAACCGCTAATAACACCGAAGAAGATGCATTGAAGATGCTATTAAGATGGAATTCATCTGATCCAGTAGATGATATAGAAAGAAGAAGGAATGATAAGGTTGCTACATATCAAGGCAATAGGAATCCATTTATCGATAATAGCAATTATGCAAATTTAATCTGGGACGATAATCCTATAGATCCATCATCACCTGTAGTAAATAAAGTAACTATTAATCCATCATCACTGCAATTAGATTTAAATAATAACAAGACTGCTAGTCTAGAAGCTATTGTAGCTGTATCTAATGGGGCTTCTAATGAAGTTAACTGGATATCTAGCAATCCTAATGTAGCATCTATTGATAATAATGGATTAGTAACTGCTAAATCAAAAGGCAGCTGCGTTATTAAAGCTATATCTACTTTTGATTCATCTAAATATGGTGAATGCAATGTTAATGTAATTGATTCTAGTTCAACTAGTATAACCGCTAATGCTACTAAGACATATTATCCAGGGGATATCATTACTAAAGATGATATTAATGTTAAAGATGATTTAGGCAATGACATTACTAACTTTGAGTTTGCTAATAATAATTATAAGTTCACCTATGATGATACGGTTGAAGGTGGGAGTACTACATCTAAGACATTTAAGAATGCAGTTAGTTATTCTTCTTTTGTTACTGATTTGGTAGTTAATGTATCTAGAGTTAAATATGTTGAAGCATCATCTATTAATGATGTAATGAATAGAGCTTGGACCGGGGTGACTAGCAATAAATACAAAGACTGGACTAATTCAAATAGTTCAGGTTCTATTTATGCTGGGAATAGCGCCACTAGTTTCGGCGCAATCCAATTAAGAAGCAAAGAAGGCAGTGGTATTGTTACAACTGAATATGATGGTCCTTCTTATTTATCTAGTGTAACTGTTAAGTGGAATAGCAATACGGCTTCCGGAAGAAAATTAGACATTTATGGTTCTAACTCGCCTTATACAGGCACGACTGATTTATATAGCAATTCATCTAGTGGCACATTGCTTGGGTCTATTACTAAGGGGGCATCAACATCATTAGTAATTACAGGGGAATATAAATACATTGGATTACGTTCTAATAGCGGTGCGATGTATCTAGATGAAATAGTAGTTACTTATGGTAGCAATGAATCTGCGTTTAATATAGCTAACTACATAATGATTAATGATACGGTTAATCAATGTAAGACCAAGTTGGGTATAGCAATAGATAAACTTAATTCATTATCCGCAACAGAAAAGGATTTATTCAATTCATCTACTAACTATGTAATATCTACTGCCAGAAATAGATTAGAAGCATGGGCTAGAAGTGAAGGCAGGGTATTAACCTATAATAAAGGTCTATATGCTGCTAATGCTAATAATATAGATAGATATATTAATAACGTTGATATCAATATATCTTTATTAGTCCACCTTCTTGTATTCTCTATTGGTAGCGTTACCTTCTCTACTTGCCTTATATTACGTAAAAAGAAAAAAGAAAGATAATAATGAATAAGATTATAGTGTCTATTAATCCAAGGTACGTTAATAACATTATTAATGGGTCCAAAAGATATGAGTACCGTACTAGAATAGCTAGTAAGGATGTCAATAAACTTTTAATCTATGAAACTGCTCCTATTAAAAAGGTTGTGGCAGAAGCAGATGTTATCGAAGTCTTATCGCTTGATCCTAATACCCTATGGGAACAAACAAAGGATTATTCTGGTATAAGCAAAGAATTCTTTGATGAATATTTTAAAAATAGATCTGTAGCGTATGCATATAAATTAGGGAAAGTAAAAGTATATGATGAACCTAAATTATTAATTGAATTTGGTTTAAGGACTGCCTCTCAATCTTTTGCATATGCAAGATAAAGCGAATTAGTGATTGCTATATATCTATCTTGTCAGTTATTAAATCCTTTTTGATGCAATTTTTCTATTTCTAACCCTGCGATTTGATGCACATTTCGATAAATGGACTATCCGATTTGATGCAAGTCACCTTGGAAAAATAGTGAAAAAGTTCGATGATTTCGAGACAAATTGCCTGAACATGATATTTTTTTATTTTTGATATCAAAACCGCCTAAATAATCCGCTGACCATTTCCGAATTTAATTCGGAAATGGTCAGAAAATATACTTTGGAGTAGTAGATGTGAGAACTGTCCTGCTTTTTCTCGTTGCAATCGTTATTTTCTTTTATTTTTTATTGGTTAGTTCACATTTCCGCCACATTTTTTGGTGTCATTTTTCACATTTGCGACACATTTTATTTAAAAAGTTAGTATTCATCGATCTTTTTCTTTAGATATCTATCTATATCGACCTTTTATTTATATGAAAAACATGTAGATAAGACCGGTAAAATCACTAAAAAATATAAGTTTTTCGGGTGCTATCTACACTTTTTTGTTTATTTACGACTGTTAATTATTTAAAATAATGGTGCAAAAGGAGCGTTTATATGGTTGGAAGAAGTATTGAACAAAATGAATTATTAAATTTATATGAATCAAATGATTCCCAATTTGTAGTAGTCTACGGTAGAAGAAGGGTCGGTAAAACATATTTAATAAACCAAACCTTTGCCGATAAATTTACATTCAAGCATGCTGGTCTGTCTCCTATTGAGCTAAAAAATATGAAAGGTAGAAGTCTTTTGAACAAACAACTAAAAAGCTTCTATCAGTCACTTATTGAGCAGGGGATGGAAAAATGCGATAAACCAGAAGATTGGTTTGAAGCATTTGCCTTGCTGAAAAAGTTTTTGATTGAAAAAGATTCTGGATCCAGACAAGTTGTTTTCATCGATGAATTTCCATGGCTAGATACTCCTAAATCCGATTTTATTACAGCGTTTGAATCGTTTTGGAATAATTGGGGATGCGCTAAAAATAATTTGATGCTTATTGTATGTGGCAGTGCGACATCCTATATATTAAATAAATTAATTAATAACCACGGCGGGCTTTATGGAAGAATTACTTATCAAATTAAGCTAATGCCTTTTTCACTCAAAGAATGCGAAGAGTTATTTCAAGAAAAGAAAATGCAAATATCAAGATACGATATAGCGCAGGCTTATATGATGGTAGGTGGAATACCTTATTATCTTAACTACTTTTCTAGCAATCTTACTTTTCCAGAAAACATTGATAATTTGTTCTTCAAAGTTAATGCAAAGCTAAAAGATGAGTTTAATAATCTTTTTTCTTCTACTTTTTCAAATCCAGAAGCAACAAAATCAATTGTTAAATTATTGGCTAAGAAGAACATTGGATATACTAAAAAAGAAATAATGAACACTCTCCCTGCAAGTGATGCCGATTCCTTAAATAGCACATTGTCTTCTTTAGTCGGCAGTGATTTCGTCGTGAAATACGTTCCTTTCAAAGGAAAGAAAAGAGATGAATGCTATAAATTAATCGATCCGTTCTCAATTTTCTATTTAAAAATTGTTAATGAACAATCTTCCATAAATGAAACTTACTATACCGATAATTTTAATTCACAAAAATTTGTTTCTTGGAGAGGGATTGCTTTTGAAAACGTCTGCTTAAATCATATAAAACAAATCAAGGCTGCTTTAGGCATAAGTGGAGTATCTACTAATCAATCAGTTCTTCATATCCAAGGCAATGAGAATACAAACGGCAAACAAATTGATTTGATAATTGAAAGAAAAGATGATGTAGTCAATGTTTGTGAAATAAAATATTATGGAGATGTTTTCTCTGTTGATAAAAAGTATTACGAAACATTACTAGGCAGAGTTAACTACGTAACATCATTGATTTCTAAAAAAAGTGTTGTTCAAAATACGTTGATAACAACATTCGGCTTAAAAAAGAACGAATACTCAGGTATTTTTTCTAAATCAATCTGCTTAGATGACCTTTTTAACTAGTACTTATATAGAAGCAGGACTCTCTAATAAATCTTCTATATTACATTTAAGAACAACTGCTAATTTGAATAAGGTATGGGCTTCAGCTTTATCTATATCGTTTACTCTTTGCTCGTATAATTGAATCGAACGTAGATTTACATTTGATAATCTTGCTAACTCTGACTGGGATAATGAAAAATTCTTCCTAATCCTAGCTAGATCAGTTTCTTTACTGGCTTCCTTATAGCGTCTTTCCATTTCTTCATAGAATCTAGTTACATCCATTTCATGATATAAAGGATACATAGATATTATTTCGCTTAATTTGATGCGAGAGAATATATCTTTAAAACGCCTGCAATAAGCCCATTGATATTTGGCTAGATAATATCCAGCCCAATATTCAGGAGTCCTATTTAGAATAATAGAAGGGGCAGGGAATTTAGCATTTTTATCTATTTCATAAATAATATCCCTAACTAATTCAATCCCGCTTCTGCCAGAAACTACACTAGGATTGCCTCTTTCAAATTGAGCAATTAAAGGGCTAGAAGAGAAAGCAAATTGAAAAAAGTCTATATCTAGTTTCCATGTATTTAATGCATAATCAAAAGCAGCCCCTAGATTCCTTGATGCATCATTTATGTAACATTCTTTGTATGCGGGGGTCATCTTCTTTGATCTCCTGTCTTAATATATCCATCACGAAGATATCGTTTTTATAGGACTTTTGCTTTTTAATTACCTTTTTATATGTATCTCTAGCAAGGCTATCTCTAGATGAAAACTTGCAAAAATAGGCTCTTCCATCAACTTTCTCGCTAGAAATATATTTTAGTTGAGTAAAAGCTTTTTTTGATATTAAAGCAAATTGCGTCCCCAATTTTCCTAATTCTAATGCCTTTGTTAATCCTTTTAATGGCAATGAATTGCTGACAAAAGAATAAGCAAAGGAAAAATAAGAATCATCAGCCCTATAACCTATGACAGCATCATAATTAGATAGGTCAATTAGATAATGCTTTAATATGTATTCTTTCGCATCAAGCGCTATTTCATCTTCTATAGTGAACGTGCGGTATTTTAGCAATAAGGCAATCCAGTTGAGGATATTATATTCCCCATTTAATAGGTCCAATATCTTTAATCCATCCAAATCTAGATTATATTCGTTTACATATCCATCCGAATTTTGTTTACACGCCCATTCTTTGGCTAATTCTATATTTTGGGTGCAATAGAAGCCCTTTCCATAATCATTATTGGATTTACCTAATAAATAACTATGGGCTTCTATTTTATCGATTGATTCGTGAAATAATTTGATCATAGCCATATCGGTTCTCCTATTAATATTTATATCGTTGCAATGATATAAAATCAAAGGAATACATTGTTAAAGCAATTCAAAATGTCACAAAATAATTTACCAATTTTCATTTACGATGAATTTCTAAGAAAACCAATATTTAGCTAAAGGAAACAATTAAAAACAAGAGTGAGTCTTTCAAATTGACCTGCGATTTCATAGAATTATTAGGATTTGAACTTGCGGTTTATTTTAATGTTGATGAAGTAGAGATTTGCTTTAATTTAGATAAACTATTGTTCTTTGATTCAAAAAATCAAAAAAGGATTAAGTAATATATGAAAAATAAAGGTTTTGTAACAATTCCAACCGATTCTAATTTTATTGAAGGTACTAAAAAATATATTGACCTTTGGGGAGCAGATGCCGTTAGGGATTGCGATGGAGTTTCTCTTCCTAAGAATGCGAAAAGCTTATTTGACTGCGAAGTATATAAAGCCTATTTCATAATTAGGGAAGATCATGAATATGCGAAAAGCCATCCTGAATATCTTCAAAACGTTGCTTTAATTACCGATAGGAAATTAGCAACTTCAAAAACCCTAGATATTGATTTATTAGAGAATATCTTCAAGAAATCATTGGAGGTAAATGTTGATGCATTGGATTACATGCAGGTATTTGACCGTACGACTGGGGAACTAGTTAATGATTATGAATATATCGGGAATAACATTGTTAGGATAAAAAATACAATCCCATTCCATGAATATACGGTTAGCTTCTTTGCTAAAAACTTATGGGATCCAGTCCAAATATATAATTACCATTCAAATAATTGGAAAGATGTTCCTGTCGATATTGATATAGATCCAATCTATCCAGAAGCTTTAAAGCATATGTTAGATAGAATGGAACAGTGGTGTAAATCTAATCCAGATATCACTGTTGTACGTTTTACTACATTTTTCTATAACTTCTTCATGGTTTATAAAGATGGCTTGCATCAATCTATTTGGGATTGGCATACCTATGCGATGAGTGCATCTCCAATGATGTTTAATGAATTTAAAAAAGAATATGGAGAAGAAATAACTTTAGAAGATTTAGTTACTTCAGGTACATATGCATCTAGATATCAAATACCTAGCAAGAAAACTAGGTCTTATATCGATATGGTCCAAAGGAAATGCTGTGGGTGGGCTAAATTATTTGTTGATATAGTCCATAAATATAATAAGAAGGCCATGATGTTTGATGGGGATCATAGAATTGGAACTGAACCATATAATCCTTATTTTGCTTCAATTGGACTTGATGCAGTTGTTGGTGCCCCTCATAGTGGGCCTTATATCCGTTTATTGACCGATATGAAAGGCATTAAATATACCGAAGGTAGACTAAATCCATATTTCTTCCCTAACGAATGTCCTAGTGATGAATTAGGATGTGCTTATCTAAATAAGAACTATTTAAGCGAGAGAAGAGGATTATTAAAGAAATGCATCGACCGTATTGGATTCGGTGGATATCTAAAGCTTGTGGATTCTTATCCTAATTTCCAAAAAATAGCCAAACAAGTATGCGATGAATTCCGTCTAATCAAGTCACATGTAGATAAGTCTGGTTCCTTTAATTTTGTTAAGGTCGCCGTGATGAGTTATTGGGGAAGACAAAATAGCTGGATGTTCAATGGCAATTTTACTGACGATACAAAGATGGAAACAAAAGGATATGGGACTTTCTTTAATGCCATATGTGGACAGCCTGTTGAAGTAGAATTTATTTCCTTTGATGACATCATTAACGGGAATATAGATATATCTAAATATGATGTATTAGTTAATACAGGTCTAGAAGGTTCTTCTTTCCAAGGTGATTATTATTGGAAGAATGAAACCTTATTAACTAAGATTAGGGAATATGTCTATAACGGTGGGGGATTAATTGGAATTGGTAGTCCAAGCGGATATTTCTACGAAGGTAAATATATCCAGTTAGGAGATATATTCGGAATAGAAAAAGAAAGAGGATTTACCTATTGCAAGAACAAGGTATTTGATAAAGTTGATTCTAATCACTGGATTATTTCCGATTTAGATATGTCTAAGGTTAAATTTGTTTCTTCTAGGGAAATGGTTTATCCAATTGGGGCAACTATATTATCTTGTTCGATTAATGAAAATGATCCTACCCAAAATACCCTTCAAGGAGGGAATATTGATTTCTCGGTCAATACATATAATAAAGGTAGGGCGGTATATATCTCTGGTTTATTAGATTCTTTTGAAGCTTTTAGGCTTATATACAAGAGCCTTCTTTGGGCATCTCAAAAAGAAGAGAGTTACCAAAAGGCTTTATCTAGCAATCCAAATATTGATTGTTATTATTATTCTTCTAGCAATTCATATTCTTTATTAAATAATCTAGATAAAGAAGAAAAGACCACATTCTTTGATATAGATGGGAATAAAACTGAATTTAGTTTAGCCCCTCACGAGGTTAAGTGGATTGAAAGAAAATAAGAATTTTGCGTGAGTTAAATAATGCAAACCGAAAGAATCATTATTCTTCCACCAACGTGCCAAAATATTTATGACAAATTCGGCTAATTTGCTACTATATTTTCTTATATTGTGATTTGATGTAGAAACCTGGGCATCTCTTTTCAAAGACAAAACAATCCTTTAAGAATCTCTCAAAGAATGAAAAAATTAGGTACCATTATTACAAACGACACTCTATTTGGAATTTAGTGCATAAAGAAATAATAAGAACCATTTTCGATAATCGGGTGAAAACGATAGGGGCAACTAGACTAATTCAATGATACCAAATTTTTAATCAACGGCTTGCTTGCTTTTGTTAATTATCATGTTGTTTAGCGTGTTATTTGTTTTTTGATTGTTATTCGTTAAATTTCTCTTTTTATTGCATATATTTCTTTGCTTTTTGCTTTAGTTCATTTAAAAAGCTTTAAAAAAATTAATAATTTATTATGTTAAAAAAATAAATAGTGGCCATAAAATGCCATTTTTATCACGATGATGTTAGGGACTATGAAAGAAACAACAAGAGAAAACATGAAATAATAAAAAAGCAAAGGTACCAAAATAGTAATTCCCCATTCCAAAATTGATCGTTATAAGAAGGAGAGTTCCATTTATGGGTGGCGGTAGTAAATTCGATAGTGCTCTAAGCACAAAAGGAGGAAAATTAAATTTTGTTACTAGTGACAAAATTAGTATTGGTGATTTGCTGGCAACTGACATTTTGGATGAAATGAGCAAAAATGGTATAAAGTTCACCAAAGAAAAGATCGTTTTTGCCGCAAGACTTGATAATGGTGAACATATTTTATTAGAAAATGATAGAGTTGAACACATTATCGAAAGGCATATTCAAGATTTTGAAAGTGCTTTTGGCATCAAAAGTAATCAGTTGGTTGCTTTGTTGAGTGATACAATTTCTAAAGGAAAACTGATTTCTGCAAAATTCAACGCGAGGGACGGAAAAACTTTTTACAGAAATAAGTATTATTATCAAGGAAAATATTGTGTTGTTTATGGAATAGCTGAAAATGGTTATATTGAAACAGCATATCCAGCGTCGTACGGAGGTATTTAGAATGAGCAAAGTTATTATACAAATTGGTTTGGAATTCGTGTTTGGTCCATTGCTAAAAGATGAAGAGGATGAAAAAGGAAACGAATCAACAGGTAGCAGTATTGTGGATAAAGATGAAATTGCACAATCTTTAGATAAAAAGATTAATGATTTGTGGTATTCTCTTTTCTCGGAAGACAAAAGTAGTCCAGACGGATTGCATTTTGATACAAATAAGGAAAAGGAATTAGCCCCACTATTGTTGCAAATGATTACTAAATTGATTTCTAGATTAAATGAAATTAATGATGGTTCTTTCGAAATTCACGATATGATTTCCGACCACCTAAGGTCATTAATCAACGGAAAGAAATAGTGGATACTATATTTGAATAGATTTATTACATCTTGCTCGTTGATTGGTAAAGGAAGCAGCCTTAACCGGCTGTTTTCTTTTTAAACATATCAAAATGCGTTGGAATCTTTAAAAAATTAATGAAATTCCAACGAGTTTTTGATATATTCAAATTATGGATAATATAATTATTAGGGAAAACTATTTAGCTAGAATCAGGCCTTTTTATCATTCTAAATACATTAAGGCTATAACTGGAGTTAGAAGATGTGGCAAATCAGAATTATTGCTACAGATTATTGCTGAAATAAAAGCATTAGGCATATCTGAAGATCACATCATCGTTTTTGATTTAGAAGGTAAGTCGGGAGAAGGATTGACTACTAGAAAGAAAATAGAGAAAAAGCTAGATAAATTAATAAAAGATAAAGAAAAATATTATATTTTTATTGATGAAGTCCAACATATTAGGAAATTCGAAGAAGTTGTCGCGTCTATTCGAGTAAGTTATAACTGCTCTTTATTTATAACTGGTTCTAACTCAAAATTGCTTCATGGCAAATTGCAAGATAGATTAACAGGCAGGGCTAAAGAATTTGAGGTTTATCCATTTACTTATCTAGAAACCCTAGAATACAAAAGAAAGAATGATATGCCTATTTTAGATAATGATTTTGATGATTATCTAGAATTTGGAGGAATGCCTCAACGTTATGAAGAAATTGATGGGGATGGGATTAGGCAATATCTAGTATCTCTATATGATTCAATCATCCAAAAAGATGTATACAAGGTTCATAAATCTATAAATAAAAATTATTTTGAGAATGTATCAAAATATATAATTTCTACAACTGGTAAGCCTTTTTCGGCTTACTCAATAGCTAAATTTATAAAAAAGAACGCTACAAAGGATGAACAAAAGAGTTTTTCTCAAACTATAAGTAACTACGCTAAATATCTTGAGGAATGTTATTTCTTGCTTGAATGCAAGCCATATTATCTAAAGGGAAAAGAGCAATTAACCGGAACAAAGAAATATTATGCAATAGATGTAGGACTAAGGAATGCACTAGGCAATGTTTTGGAATTAGATGATACTTTCGCCTTGGAAGGAATTTTGTTTAATGAGCTTCTATATAGGGGTTATGAAGTACGTTATGGCAAGTTTAATGATGGTGAAATCGATTTTGTCGTTATTAAAAATAAGAAGAAGTGCCTAATTCAAGTTGCCTATTCTATAAAAGATCAAAAAACTTTCGATAGGGAATATGGTTCATTTTCAAAAATAAAAGATAATTCACCTAAGTATGTAATGTCTTTAGATAAGAAAGATACATCCAATAATGGGATTACACATATCAATATTATTGATTTCCTAACTGGCAAGGTAGATATCTATTTATCTTAAAATGCGTTGGAATCTTTAAAAATTAGAAGAAATTCCAACGAGTTTTTGATGTATTTATTCTTCGTAAGGATGATCGAATCTAACAATGAAATTATGCTTTGTAGGTTCATCTAAAAAACCTGCTTCTAAGGTATTTAAGACATTAACTTCATTGAATGATTTATCATCATAAGGAACGACTATATCGAAGATAACGTTTACATGGGTCGGCCCTTTTACCATTCTGAAGTCATGGATAGTCAATGATTTATCTAATTTATCTAATATAGCTAGGACCTTATCTTTTGTTTCGTCTACTTCCTTATTCCCGATAGAAATAGGATCCATGTGGATAGTTATCTCTACTGCAAATTTCTTTCTAATATCTTCTTCAATGTTATCGATTACATCATGGATATAGGCAAGGTCATTTTTTTCATCAACTTCGACATGTAAAGAAATAAATATCTTAGTAGGTCCATAATTATGGCAAATGACATCGTGTACCCCTTTAATTTCTTTATAAGAGAGTATTTCTTTTACTATTTTCTCCACATCTTCTTTATTTGCCGCGTGTCCAATAAGAGGATCGCTAGTTTCTTTTATCATCATTATTCCTGAATAGATGATAAATAAAGATATGGCTAAACCTAGATAAGAGTCTAGATAAGGAAAATTAAGGCAATAGGTAATAATGGCCCCCACCCCTAATATAGTGGTGGCGATTGCATCTGAAATCGAATCAAGGCAAGTTGCCTTTAATGAAGGGGAGGATATAGCTTTACCTAGTCCATAATTCACATAACCTTGTCCTAATTTGATTAAACTAGAGATGAATAAGATGATGATTGCTAATAAATCATAGGTGACTTCAGTTTTATTAATCGCTGCCTGAATAGAAGAAGAAAATAATTCAAGCCCAGTCGCGACGACAAATATAGAAACGATTAATCCAGATATATATTCAATGCGTTGGTGGCCAAATGGATGGTCTTTATCAGCGGGCTTCATAGCCATCTTGAAGCCAAACAAAGTAACTAGGTTAGATGCTAAATCACCAAGGTTATTAACTGTATCGGCGATTAAGGCCAAAGAGAATACCCAATGGTTCTTGCTTGCCCCATATAAAGCAACCCCACCTTTTAATAAGACTAATATCAAGTTAGTAACGATACCAAAGAAGGCTGCAAATTTGCCGTGTCTCCCCCTAACTATTTCATTATCGACGTTTTTATAATCTTTTATGAAGACTCTTCTTAATAGATTGACCATAGCGAATATTCTATCACGATTAAGACAATAGGAATTTAATATCTTCCTTGCTTAATTTAGTGATTCCGGCATCCCCTTCTTTTATCAAGCTAGATACAATGCCTGCTTTAATTTCCTGCAATTTCAATACTTTTTCTTCAATTGTATTGAACGCGACTAATTTATAGACGGTTACAGGACGGGTCTGTCCAATACGGTGTGCCCTATCGCTAGCTTGCTCTTCGGCTGCAACATTCCACCACGGATCTAGGTGTATTACCATATCGGCCCCATATAGATTTAGACCAGTTCCGCCAGCTTTTAAGGAAACTAATACGACTCCAAAATCATTCTTCTTATTGAAATCTTCTGATATTGATACCCTTTCTTTTGCAGGTGTATCTCCTTCAATAATTTTATTAGGGATATTTTCGTTATTTAGTAATTCGTTTAAGTGGTGGAGTACTTTTGTAAAGGAAGAGAAGACGATGAATTTATGCCCAGTCTCTAATCCTTGTTTAATCTTATCGATGCTATATTGGAGCTTGCTAGATATAAAGTTAGCCCCTTCAAAGAAAGCAGGTGTATCGACACATATTGTCCTTAATTTTGTAATCGTAGCCAAAATCGCGATAGGATTACCTTCATTTGATTCGATTCTAGCTTTTTCTAAGTTAGCCTTATAAATCTTAGATTCTTCTTCATCCATTGTAATTGAAACTACTTCAACAGTCTTTGGAGGAAGGTCGCTTAAGACATCTTCTTTCTTTCTTCTTAGATAGAATGGCTTGATCTTGTTATATAGCTCATTGCTTTTTTCTTTATCTGGAACTCCTCCATATCTAGAGAAGAATTCTTTTTCATTTCCTAGATACCCTTCCATTAAGAAATCAAATATAGAGAATAAATCTATCGCTGAATTTTCAATTGGGGTACCGGTCAAGGCCAAACGATACTTAGATTGGATTGATTTGACCGCGAAAGATTTCTTTGCATGTGGGTTTTTGATATTCTGCGCTTCATCTAATATGAGCAAGAGGAAAGAAAGAGAAGAATATTTATCTTCATCATTTCTTAGTGTTTCATAAGAAGTAATGAATACCTCATTCGTACCTTTTGATATTTCATTTAATGATTTAGTCCTAGATTCAACTGAACCGGAGATGACATTGCTTTTAAGTTCAGGCGCCCATTTTTCAATTTCTTTTTGCCAGTTATAAGTAACTGATTTTGGGCAGACAATTAATACAGGCCCCTTCTGTTTTAATGTTTTTATAAAGCAAATAGTCTGAAGTGTCTTACCTAATCCCATGTCGTCTGCTAATAAGGCGGGAAGACGATATTTATTTAAAGTAGAAAGCCATTTGACCCCGTTTTTTTGATATGGACGCAAAACCGAAGACAATTCTTTTGGCAAATCTAATTTATTCTTTTTAAAATTAGCCAAGTCAGTTACAAAATCATTTAAGGAAGAAGATAAATCGACCTCAATACCTTTTTTAGAAGACAACATGAAAGTAGTCCAGAAAGGTAAATCTTCTTTCTTTTTGCCTTTAGAATCTTTTAATAAATCATTTATTTCTACTAAAGAAGATATTTCTTCATCATGAAGGTTAATCAATTTATCTTTTATCAAGACAAATTCTTTCTTCCTCTTATATGATTCGATAATTTCTCTTATTTCTTCTTCGCTAAATTCATTACTAGATATATCTCCATTAATCCAGCCGTCTTTAGAATCCAACTTTACTTTGATTGATGTTCCTTTTGATCTAGTTAAATTAGCAAGGTTGCTACTTAGATATAAATTGCAGTAGGTAGATAAATCCTTATATTGAGAAGAAAGGAAGGCATAAACATATAATGGGTCCTTTATTTCTCCATTTAGAATGCCATGAAGAGAATTAACTTCTTCTTCAAAAGAAGAATAATATTCATTCGCGAATTCGCTTTGGATGAAGTTTTCTTTGCTTATTTCTTCTTCATCAAAATATAACTCTGTCTTAAATACAAGCTTTTCTAATTCGGATAGATAATCTACATAATACTTAATCTTATATTTTGAATTAGAACCTATTATCTTAAGCCCTTTTTCTTTCTTCATTTTTGAGATTACTAAATCCTGGATATAGCTAATTTCTTTTTCTCCAAGTTGATGGTCATAGATATAGCTATATATTGATTTAGATTTCTCGCTTTTAAAGGAATATATCTTGATTAAAGATGATTTTTCATTAGAAGTAACTAACTTATCGGAAGAAGAAAATAATAAAGTCTCATGTGAACTTTCTAAATCCGGAAGCAAGGATATAGAACCATCTTCTTTTAAAGTTATCCCTCCTTCATTTATCTCTTCGTTTACATAATATTTTTTATTATTTAGATATATTGTTTGGCCTTTAAATAGACTTATCAAGTCAGGCAGCTCGTTTTCTTTTACGTTTAGGTCAGAGTTAGCATATTTAGAGGCAATAACAAGACAGGGGTTAACTAAATTTTCAATTAATGAATAATTTATTCTATATCTTTTCTTTCCCTTTTTAAGGATAGAAGATGTGGATGAAAGTAATTCTTTCGGAAACAAAGGAATTTTGTCTCTGTCTTTATTGGATATGTAAAAAATGATATTGGAAGTGAAATAATCGGAACCATAAATTGAACTATCCGTATGCAAATAAAGTTTAATCTCAGTCGCGATAAAGTTAATCGGTTCTTCTTGGATTGATTCTTTTTCACCTAACATATCCAAGAATGAATTCCTTAAAGTAAGTCTCTTTTTGTTTTCTTCTGGAGATAAAAATGCTGATTTAAGGACATTTGAATCAATTCCTTCATATAGCTTTTCTAATTCTTCTGGAGTTTTGTTTTTTTCTATATCTAGAAGATATTTACAAAGGGAATAAGCGAATACGTCTTCATCTTTTTTATATGAAATAGAACCAGATGAGTCTACTTTCAATGATGAATATACAAGTTGGTCATCTAATTGCTGCATGTAGCAATGATATGTAAAAGAATCTGTTTCCTTATCGTAACTATAGGCAATCTTTATTTTCTTTTCTTTGAATAAGGAAAGAAGGATATCTACGTATTTTTGTTTTTCTTTTATTTCCTCAAGTTCGAATTCTTTATTTAATTTAATCTTATCTATATACATAAATTACCCCTTATATGGAAAATATCCTGCATCTATTAGGAGGTTATATTTATCTAGCAACATAAAATAGATAGCTAAGGACGCCTCGTTATTTTCTATCTTTGCCTTTAATTTGTTATTTAGAAGTAATTTTGAACATAGATTAGGTTCTAAATCGTTTAAGGTGATTAGGATTGATGCAATTTCATTTGATCTATCGCTTTTTAGTCCAATATCTTTGTTAGCTTTATCAAATATATAATCAATTACTTTTTGCCTATATTCATCAAGAATGAATTTCCTAATTGATTTGATTTCAAATACATTGAGTTTCTTTATGTCTATATTAGAAGAAGGATATAAAAGAAGAGGGGTGTATGTCCCATTTGATATAAGATGGTTCATTATTTTGTTGAAGTCTTCTTTCTCTTCCTTGTCTTCCTCTTTAACTAAAGATAAGAATGTAGAAATCCAATCAAGGTTATAGAATTCTTTGATGTTCAATAAGGTTTTTAACGCTAATTTATGATCTATTCCATCTAGGATTGAGAGTTCGTGGTCATTTAAGATAAGCTTCGAGCTATTAGTTTCTAAGATTGCGACTAAATCCAAGATGTCATCTTTACCATGCTTATAAAATGTTTCCTCGATGAAATTGAATTTTGATGTATCGTTGATATCTTTGAAGTTAGATTTTAATAATGATTTTTTATTGAAATAACTATATCCATCTAAACTCATTCCCGTATAAGGGATTCTCAATGAGATAAAGAATTGGCTAGTCTTCTTTCTCTTTATTATGGTTTCTATTAATAAATTTGTTAAAGAAGAAGTGGATTCGTCTAGAAGGAGTTTATTGATATGTGATGAATTGATTTTCCTTATTTTTGTTATGAAAGCAAGTATTAAGTCATTTAGGTTATTCCTAACGCCTAATTTATCCATCAAGACAAAGATGTTTTTCAATAAAGTATCAAAATCGATGTAGTAGTAATGGGCATCATAGTAATATGAATAATCGGCATCTAGGGTAATATTTAGTAGATTATTTAAAATGCCTAAAACTCTAGATTCGTTGCCTTTAAAGCCATCAACTGTTTCAAGATTCTTTAATTTATTTAATGATTCATATACATATTTAGTAGATGAATATTGGCTAGAATAATAAGAGGCCATCTCATTGGAACTTCTCTCTAATGACGTAAGGACATTATTTGGCTTGCTTTTATTTGGACGTAATATTTGAACGGCGTCATTATCATAGGCATCTTTATATTTCATATCATGATATAAGACTAAAGCTGCCATATGCTTGCAAGGATATGAGCAGGGACAGGTACAATTTGATTTATTAATTAATAATCTTCCCTGGCCATTAAATTCAAGGTGAACCCTATATGTACTTGTTCCGAAAACATCCGCGTTTATAACGTTCTTGTTCTCATCTTTAATCTTGAAGTTTCCTTCCCTAAAGATGGTTCTTCCTCTAGAAACAATTGAGTAATCAAAGAAATTTGTATTATCCATAAGCGATAGTTAAACACCTTATTTTAACTACTTTATGGGTGCAAATGAAAGAAAATTTAAGTAGATGGCATTTAAATCTAAGAAATATGGGTGTTTTTGATTTCTTTTAGAGGAAAGTAAAACGGTCTAAATTAAGAACCAGTAACAATTTCAGTAAGAATAAATGAATTTTCAGTAAGAATAGTAATAAAATCAGTAATAATATTTAGAAGTTCAGTAAGGAATATTATAATATGGTCAAGGTGAGAATATATGAGTGAACAAGAAACCCAATCTACTTTTGATAAAATGCCATTTAAGCAGAAACTTAGTGCAAAAGATCTTGATAATGAGTCTTTAGATTTATTTATCAAAGTACTTATTGAAAATGGGAAATTGACTACTTCAAATGATTTAAGCCCGGATATTATCCTTCAAAGAATTGGGGGAGTTGTTAGAGATGCCAATTCTATGGAGCTTGTTTTAAACAACGGAGCAGTTTTATTCCTTGGCAAATCGGTGGATATTAACTCTATGTGCCCGAATTTGTGGCTGGATTACTCGTTTGTTACAAACGAAGACGATAGGTGGAATAAAAGAATAACCAACAAAGACTTGTCTTGCGAAGGCAACATATTTCAATTTTATAGACGTGCGATTAACGCCTTGCTTGAAAACGCTCCATCTCCTTATTGTTTAGAAGGTGTGCAAGATGTTGGCAAAAGGATGGTTGAATCTATATTAAGGGAAGCCATGGCTAATTCGATTAGCAATTTAGATTTATTTAATCAATCTGGTTTAAAAATCACTCAGACTAATAAAGAGGTGGTTTTTGCTAATTCGGGAACTATGCTTGTTCCTTTAGAAGACGCACTTTTAGGAGGCACATCTAAACCAAGGAATCCTACTTTGTTTTCATTCTTCCAGGCTATGGGCATATCTGATCATGGAGGTTACGGGATACCATCTATTTTCGATTTAGCCAAAAAGATAGGCTTTATATCTCCAACATTAAAGGAAAATCATTCGGAAAATAGAACTGAATTAATTATCAACTTCAGAAAGCAAACCAAGGAATTGTCCAAAGAAGAAGAAATGATTCTTGGTATTATTAACAACCACCAAGATGGCCTTTCTCCTTTAGAAATTGTTAATTTATCACCTTTTGGAAGAGATAAAACTAGAAAAATTATCGAGAGGTTTTTCAGTTTGGGTTTGGTCAAGGATAATCAAAAAACCTTCTAAAGGCAAAAAGTATTTTCCATTGAATTAAGATTTTTTTATTTGAAGAAATCATTTAAGGTTATAACATTAGAAAAATCATCAAAATAACCTGATTTTTCTAGCCCATATGTAGTAACTAATGTTGGGATAATGGTCTTCTTCCCTTTGCTATAACTTTTAAGAGATTCTACTTTATTCATTAAATTCAAGTGGTAATCTTTATCCACTTTAAATTCTTTATTATAGAATTTCATCTCACATAGATTGATAACTCCGTCCTTGCGTTCGATTACTAAATCTATTTGCGAGCCTTTTCTATTTTCGTTTCCTTTGTCACACCAAGAAAATTGCATTGTGTTTATCGCTCTTATGCCTAAAACGCTCTTTAAAGTTGGGAAATGATATAGGCAGAGGTTTTCAAAAGAATGGCCGGCCCAAGAAGTTTCACCAAAATCATAGAAAACATTCTTGTTTAATGAAGTTTGGTTATGGACAAATTTAAGGTAGAACAAACAAAACGGATCTATAACCTTATAATGTTTTTTGTTTTTGCTAGCCATATATGGCACATATTCAATAATGAAGTCGCTTTGGACTAAGGCTTTTAAACAGTTACCAATTAACTCTCCATCTGATATGCCAAGCTGTTCTAATAATTCTTTTCTAGTGTAGCCCTGGCCACGTTTTGCTAAGGCCATTACCATCTTTTTTGCTAATTTGTTGTTATCGAAAGTCGAATTAAATAGATTATCAAACTCAAGTCCTAGTTTGGCATCTTTTTGAAAGAACCAATTATCAATGTTCTCTTCTATTGAAGAATCCCCGTTATAGTAATTTAGATAGTAGGGGATACCGCCTAATATCATGTCTATAAGCGCTATGTTATATTCAGATGTCCTTATTCCTTTGTTAATTAGGAAGTCCCTTGTTTCTTTTAGGGTAAAAGGAGACAAACGGATGCTATAGGTTAAACGTCCATATAGACCTCCATGGGCGTTTATTAGATGATTCATAATCCATGAAGTGGCAGAACCGCAAACAATTACCATTAAGTCTTGTTGTTTGCATCCATAGTTATTCCAAAACCACCCAAAAGCAGGAATGAAATTAGAACGTGGCGTGTCTAGCCAAGGAAGTTCATCAATAAAGACAATTCGCCTTTGTCCATTCTTTTTACTCTCCAAGAATTCAATTAACAAAGTAAAGGCTTCTATCCAGGTCTTTGGCTTTCTTTTTGCTTGCATGCCCTGTGAAAGAAGGGAGCCATAAAAAGCATCCAATTGAGAATTTAACTTTCTTGCATCGATCTTTTCTAATTCATCAGGAGACATTCCTGTGTGGGTAAAAGTGATTTTATCGGCAAAGTATGTGTCTATAAGGTATGTTTTTCCAACTCTTCTTCTGCCATAGATTGCAACTAATTCTGGTTTGTTGCTGTTATATAAGCGATTTAATTCTTTTGCTTCTTTTTCTCTACCAATTAATTCCATATCTAAAACCACCTTCTAGTTAAATGGTATTCGCTTGTTAAAACCAAATCAACGTTTTTTGAGTGTTTCGGTTAAAAATTCAACTGAAAGTATCAAAAAACTATGTGAGTTAAGTGAGTTTTTTGAGTGTTTCGGTTAAAAACCCGACTGAAAGTATCAAAAAACTATTTTTGAAATAGAAGTAAACTCCCCATAGAGTATAGTGACAAAATGGTGAGCCTCTTTTCTATACAATTCATCTTTTATGTATGCTTTTTGGTTCTTTTTACTTTCTCTATATGTTTTGTTCATCTAAAATGAACAGGCTATGAAAAAATCACTTATTTCTTTTGTATTAATGTCGTTAGTAGGAATGACCCTAACTTCCTGCAATATATATTCCCCATTCCTTAGTAAAAGCAATTCTAGCGAGGATAGTTCATATACTCCCTTTACCCGTCCTGAAACTAGTGATGCTTATTATAAGGTCGATCCCGCTTCTTTCCGTCCATATTCTCTTCAAGACATCAACAATAGCTACGGGACTGATGCAGTGCCTTCAACTGGGAATGTAAAATTATTAGTCCTCCCAATAGAATTTAGTGACTATGCCTTCTCTTCTTCTTTCCTTACTAATCTGAATACTGCTTTAGTCGGGAATAGAGACGATGGCTCTACTGGATATTGGGAATCTTTATCTTCTTATTATAAAAAATCTAGTTTTGGTAAATTGAATCTATCTTTTGAGATTGCTTCTATCTATAAGCCAAATATGACTGCTTATAATGCTTATAGCAAGTGGGGTTCAAGTTCTTCTAGTAGCGATAATGGAACTACTTTAATTGAAGCGGCATTATCTAAATATTCTTCATCCCATTCCACTAAGGAATTTGATTCTGATGGCAATGGCTATATCGATGGGGTAATCGCAGTATATTCTTGCCCAAATTACACAACAGGCAATCTTAATTTCCAGGATAAAACTGGTTATTATTGGGCCTATACTTTCTGGGCTGATAATGATCCAAATCCATTAAATCCGACTTTATCTAGCTATTTTTGGCTTTCCCAGGATTTTCTAGTCAATCAACATGGTGTCGATGCCCATACATTAATCCATGAATTTGGCCATATGATGGGATTAGATGATTATTACCCAGATGGAACTAGCTTTAACCCAACTGGTGGATTACTTATGATGGACGCTAATGTTCTTGATCACGATTCCTATTCAAAATCCATATTGGGATGGATGGATCCAATTGTAGTGGATGATGATTGCACGATTGATATTGGGCCAGCTAATTCAAGCGGGGATTGCATTATTGTCCCGACTTCTAAATTCAATGGTTCTGTCTATGATGAATATCTACTCATTGAACTTTATACACCTAATCTATTAAATGAACTTGATTCAAAAACTGCCTATAGTAGCGTGGGTAAGGGATATTCAATTCCTGGTATAAAGATTTATCATATCGATTCTAGGGTTATGGAGTTAACAGTAGATATAGGAGGCTCAGTCCAAACCGATTATTATGATAAACCAGTATTGAAACCAAACGGACGTACTTTCTATAAGATTGGGGCGACTAATTGCCAAAAGAAAGCTTCCTACGCGAATAAATCCTTTTCACTAATTCATTTACTTGAATCTAGTGGCATATTTACCTTTAAAAGAGGTGGATACGGGAATGATTTGACTTTATTTAGATCCCATAGTGTTTTTGATATTACAAAATTTAAATCGTTCTTCCCTAATGGAACAAAGTATAATAATGGGGAATACGTTAATGTTGAAATCGATATTAACGAAGTAAACTCCTCTAAAGCTAATTTAACCTTTAGATTCGTATAAGGATAATTATTGATGTCGAAAAAAAGAGATTCCTCAACTTTATTAGAAAATAGAAAAGCTCACTTTCTCTATTTTCTTTCTGATTTTTTAGTAGCGGGTTTAGTATTGACCGGGACTGAAATCAAGTCATTACGTGCTAGAAATGCTTCTTTAAGCGATTCTTATGTCTACTGCAAAAATGGGGAAGCTTTTATAGCAAATATGCATATCGCCCCTTATAAAGACGGGACTTCTTTTAATGTTGACCATCTTCGTGACCGTAAGCTGTTGCTTAATAAAAAAGAAATAAAAAAACTAGAAGCTAATCTTAAACAAGGCGGATATACCTGTGTTCCTACAAAGGTATTTTTATCTCATGGGTATGCGAAAATGGAAATAGCTCTTGCCAAAGGTAAGCAAGCTCATGATAAAAGAGATTCCATAAAAGAAAGAGATGACAAGCGTTATATCGATAAGATGAAAAAGCAAGGAGCTAGGGCCAAAGATGAATAATTTTGCTTCTTTTACTGATACCCCTTCATTACATTTAGAGAAAGCCTTAAAGAAAGCAGGGATTAATCCTGGCTGCTCTTTAATTAAAGTTACTGGTAGCAATGGCAAGTCTATTACTGGCTCTATTTTGTTATCTATTTATTCACATGCGGGTTATAAAGTAGGGGCCTTGTTACATCATTATCTAGATGATATGGACGATAATCTTCTTTTTAACAACAAAGTAATCCCAAATTCATTTATAGAATCTAGTATCAATAAATACCAAAAGATTATTTCTAAATATGATTTATCTAAATTCGAGGCCATGACCTTAATATTTTTAGCCTATCTAGAAGAAAATAAGGCCGATATAGCCATTATCGAATTAGATGAAATATATTCTCAAATTAGTTTTCTAGATGGGATGAATGAAATATTAAGTATTGTTACTTCCTTGACTCTAGACCATACAGAAGAATTAGGATCTACTTTATCCTTAATTGCTTCTTCATATGCATCTAACTTCTCCTCCTATAGCAAGATTCTTATCCCTAAGTTAGATGATGATATAAAAAGATTATTCTTTGATATTGCTAAACAAAATCAATCTACTTGCTTTGAAGTCGATTCGTTCTTTAATTACCATCTAGATAAAGACATGTCCTTCCTATTTTCTTATAGGCCATACGGGGAATTAAAGATTGCATCTTCGTCTATTTCTTATTTATTTGATGCTTCTTTAGCCTTGGAGGCGATTAATATAAATAAGGATATATATCCTGTTTCTAAAGAGAAGATAGAAGAAGGATTACTTGATTTAATTAATCTAAACGAAGGGGTTAGGAAAGCTGATTTGATTCTTTCTAGTGCTTCAAATCTAGAAGCCTTGACCTTGTTATCTAAATCTTTAGCAACTTTATCTAAAGGAAAGCCAATACATTGCCTTTTATCGCTTCATGAACAAAAGAACATATCCTCGATTCTTTCTTTTATTGCTAATGTAGTTAATTCAATTACATTTACCAGGGCTTCTTCTAACTGCAGGGATGAATTTGGATATTCTTTATATCTAGAAGATTATCCTTATATAGATTCTCCATTAGAAGCTTATAAAAAGATAAAAGAAACTTATCCAGATGATGTTATTTTAGCATGTGGGTGTCATGAAATTGTCGAAGAGTTCAAATAATGAAAGAAGAAGAACCGAAGATAGATGAATCCTTATTGACCAAGGAACAAAAAGAAGAATTAGAGAAGAAGCCGATTAATATTTCCTATCTAATTTTTGTAGGGGTAATCATTATCTTGATGATTGCTTGCATTGTTACAATTTGTTTACTCAATAAATGAAAAAATTTACATTGATTTGATTTTGTTTAGTCTTAATCAATGAAAGAAGAAGAAACTATGACAGTGTCTAGTAATCATAGATTTACTATGTAATTTTTCATAATAGAATATTGCCAATTTAGGAGACAATTATGGACGAGAAGGAATATAGCAAGAAGATGGAAAAAGAAGATATGGATGCCTATTATTCCTTAGCCCTTTCTACCTCGAATGAAGAGACTTTAAAGGCGTTTGAGTCCCAGTCGGAAAAGAATTCTTAATTTAGAACCCACGCTTTCTAGCCCTTAACAGGGCTTTTTTAATTGCCTTAATGGTAGTCTTTTTGTTTTTCCAACCATGAACAAAAATTTGCAATGCAAAAAAATGTCCACGAAAAGAGAAAGAAAACATGAACAAAAATTTGCAAAACAAATAATTGTTTGCCTTTTGAGCCGCGTATAACTAGTTAGTGTATAAATTATACAGTTGTTCTTGAAGCAGTGGTTTTCCATTGTTATTATATAAGTGTATAAAATATACAATGGAGAAAGATATGCTAAGAAGGATAGTTATTAAAAACATCAATTCTATCAAAGAATGTGAAATTGATTTTAATAGAGGTAATTATAAATTTGGCAACGAAAATATCCTTTGCGACGTTGTTAATCCAATAGCCATATATGGTCATAATGGAAGTGGAAAATCCTCGGTTTTAAACGCAATTGGCATGTTTATTTCTTTCTTTTATTTTCCCGTCGAGGCTTTATCTCCGTTTACTGTAAATGATTTTTTGTATCAAGAATATGTTAAAGGCAACAAAGTTGACAAAGACAAAATTAAAGGAAGCATACTTCTTGATTTCAAGATAAACGATGACTGCTTCACATATTTTTTAGAAACCTCATTAGACAATTATGTTAGTAATGAGTTTTTAAAGATAAATGGCGAAACATATTTTCAAAGGATTAATAAAGAATGCATTTATAAAGGAAATGCATTTGACGTGAAAGACTATTCCCCATTAGTGCCTTTATTAAGAGTTTTGGCGTCTATTGAAATTACAGATACTGTTGTTCAGACTGTTTTTGCCTATATTAGCTCTTTTACTTTTGTTAATTTGCCATTCATTAACCGCGGTAATTTTGTTATATCAAAGTTATTTAATAACATCAATATCAATGATTTGTTGGTTAAAAAATCAGATGAGGTAAAAGAATTACTCAAGGAATATGATAATTTTCCTATTTATACGATTAAGAAAAATAATGTAATGACTCCTAATGGGTTGGTTGCGTCCCAGTATAGTCTTATTTTCGATGAAGACGGATTTAAGAAACAGCTGCCATTAAGGATGATATCGACTGGCATGCATAACCAAAGTTTATTGCTCTCTATTGTCGCGACCGTTCCACCTAATGGGGTTATCTTTATAGATGAAGTGGACCTTGCATTGCATCCATCTACGATTAAATCATTCCTAAAGGTAATTAGAGATAAACACATACAGGTTGTATTTACCTTGCATAATACTTATGCATTGCAGATGCTTAGACCGGACCAAGTCTATTTTGCTAAATGGTCAAAAGGCTTTTCGTCTTATTACAGGCTTTCAAAAATCTATCCAAACATTAGGGAAATAAATAATATTGAGAAAATGTATTTATCTTCGGTTTTTGATGGGGCAATAGAAGATAATGAATAAAAATATATTGCTGATTGTCGAAGGCAGCGTCTATGAACGCGCAAACGGTTTGACAAAAGACATTAATAATTATGGTTTGGTAAGAAGCTTCTTTACTAAGAAATAACATCGAATGGTTATAAAATATTCTATATTTCCACCTTTTCTATAGCTAGATATTTACTAGAAAAATAAGAAAAGTATAATTTCCTTATGGAAAAAACAAATATACATTCTCTATCTTTTTACCAAATATATCCTCGTTCATTTTGTGATTCTAATGGGGATGGAATCGGGGATATACAAGGGATAATATCCAAACTAGACTATCTAGCATCTTTAGGAGTAGATGTCATTTGGCTATCCCCGATATATGATTCCCCTTTAGTAGATATGGGTTACGATGTAAAAGATTATTATAAAATCCATAAAGACTATGGGACGATGGAAGATTTTGATCTTCTAATCAAAGAAGCTAGGAAAAGAAATATCAGAATAGTCATGGATTTGGTAGTAAACCACACTTCTGACCGAAATGAATGGTTTATTAAATCTAAAGACCCATCTTCTCCATATAGGGATTATTACTATTGGAGAAAAGGAAAAGGAAAGAAAGCTCCTAACAATTGGACTTCCATGTTTACAGGCTCGGCTTGGGAATATGATCCTTCATCAAAGGAATATTACCTGCATTTATATTCAAAAGAACAACCTGATTTGAATTACCATAACCCTAAAGTTATTGAAGAAGTAGAAAACATCCTTCGTTTCTATTTAGATAAGGGGGTATATGGATTTAGATGCGATGTCATTAACCAAATATATAAAGAATCGTTAGAAGATGGAAAAGGCCATTATTTTTCTGGCAGGGGTCAAGAACATTATTTGATGAAACAGGGGAACCATGACATATTGGCCAAGTTCTATAATGACGTATTTTCTAAATATGATTCAATTGTAATTGGAGAGACTTTCAATGTCGATTTAGAAAATGGGAAGAAGTTTTTATCTAATCATGAATTGGATATGTTCTTCCAATTTGAGCTAATGGGTGTCACCAAATCCAAATTGCCCGTATTCAAAAAGAAATTTAAGCCCAAGAAATTCTTTTCTATCATCAGGAAATGGCAAGAGAACATTTCTTGGAATGCGAACTATCTAGAAAACCATGACCAACTTCGTTCTATCTTTAAATTTGGGGATGAAAAAAATCATTATCTAGAATCAGCAAAAGCCCTAGGATTAATAAATTTGACGTTACGGGGTTCTCCTTTTATCTATCAAGGAGAAGAAATTGGCATGACTAACCTTCCTGTTTCTAAGGATATATCTACTTCAAAAGATGTTGTTTCCATTCAAGTCAATGACATCATGAAGAAATTTCTTTTCCCATCTTGTCTAAGAAACAAGTTAATATTCAATATTGATAGGGATAATTGCCGTTCCCCAATGCAGTGGAATGATTCGTTTAATGGAGGGTTTACTACTTCAAATAACCCTTGGATTAGAGTCAATCCTAACTATAAGGAAATAAACGCGAAAAATAACGTCAAAGATCCGAATTCGATATTCTCTTTCTATAAGGAATTATTAAAACTAAGGAAAGAAAATGCAGTTCTTCAAGAAGGTGATTTTAAGTATATTTCTTCTTATAAAGATGTATTTGTTTTCTCTAGGAATTATAAAGACAATGAAGCCTTAATTATCGTTAATTTGGGTAAAAAGACATGCAAAAATAAGGTGGATATAACAGGTTTTTATAAGGTTTTAGCAACTTTAGAAAATAAAAACGAAGGTATATTGCTTCCTTATGAAGGAAGAGTTTACTTCAAAAAGAAAATTTAATTAATGAATAAATATTTTATATGAGTATCATATAAGGGCTAAAAGGAGGAATTAGACATGGATGAAATTAAACCTAGAAGCGGGAATTTGAGTTGGGATGAATATTTTATGGGTATTGCATCTTTATCTAGCCTCCGTTCTAAAGACCCATCCACCCAAGTAGGCGCTTGCATTGTCGATAATAACAACAAGGTTGTTTCTATTGGATATAATGGCATGCCACGTGGAGTAGATGACAATAAGATTCCTTGGGGACATGGAGAAGGGTTAGATTCAAAATATCTCTATGTTTGCCATGCTGAATTTAATGCCATATTGAATACTAGGAATGGCAGTGCTCTTTCTGGATGCAAGATTTATGTCACTTTATTCCCTTGCAATGAATGTGCAAAAGCAATTGTCCAAGTAGGCATAAAAGAAGTCATATATCTAGATGATAAATACCATGATAGTACTGAAACAACTGCCTCTAGGAAGATACTAGATATGGCAGGAGTTAGCTATAAACCATATAAAGGGAGAAAGTTAATTATCAATGTGGGGCAATAGAGGTTTCTTCTATAGATTGGTACTAGTCATTATTTGCTTCCTTTTGGCTGGGCTTCCATTTTTAATCCCATTATCTACGGATAAAAATAGTCCTTCCTGGGTTATTTATACTGCCGTTGGAATTTATTGCGGGTTATTCATAATCTGCGAAGTCGGATTAGAGGCCTATATCTATTTAAGAAAAAAGAAAAAGAAAGATGAATGAAGTAGTTTCGCTTAAAAATATATCGTTCTCCTATAACGAAGAAAAAGTGACTCTTTCAGGAGTCTCTTTTGATGTAGCCCCATCTTCTTATTGTTGCATCATCGGGCATAATGGAAGTGGTAAATCTACTTTAGCCAAGCTTATTGTAGGCCTTCTTTCTCCTAATGAAGGAGAGATTTATCTTTTTGGGAAGAAACTAGAAAAGAAATCATTAAAAGAATTAAGAAGAAAGATGGGAATTGTCTTCCAAAACCCAGATAATCAATTTGTGGGATCTACTGTTGAAGATGATATAGCTTTTGGATTAGAAAATAGAAATATCCCTAGGGAAGAAATGGTTAAAAGAGTTGATTATATCCTAGATAAAGTTGGGATGAGCGATTTTAGAAGCCATGAACCTTCATCTTTAAGTGGGGGGCAAAAACAAAGAGTTGCCATTGCAGGTGTACTTTCTTTAGGTGTCGATTTAATTATCTTTGATGAAGCTACCGCGATGCTTGATCCAAAAGGAAAGAAAGAAATAAGGGAATTAATCTCTTCCTTGAGAAAAGAAAATCCAAATCTAACTATTATTTCTATTACCCATGATGTAGAAGAGGCTAACCAATCAGATTATGTCTATGTAATTAACGATGGCAAGTTATTTAGCCAAGGCAAACCAAACGAAGTCTTTTCCCATGTAGATGAATTAAGGGAAATTAAACTAGATGTCCCATTTTTCTATTCCCTTAAGCACGAATTAATTAAAGATGGAATAGAAATACCTTCCTCGATTAAAAATGAAGCCGAATTGGAGGAATATTTATGCCGATAGATATTTCTTCTCTTTATTACATATATAATCCAAAGACCCCATTAGAACATAAGGCTTTAAATGGAATTGATTTAAAAATAGATGATGGGGATTTTCTTGGTATTGTTGGACGTACTGGATGTGGCAAATCTACTCTTATCCAGCATCTAAATGCTTTATTAGTACCTACTTCAGGAATTATAAAAGTCGATGAATTTGTTAATTCTAGCGAGAAAAAGAAATCCACGAAAAAGATGTCTCCATTAAGAAAAAGAGTGGGTCTAGTCTTTCAGTTTAGCGAATACCAATTATTTGAAGAGACTGTCTTAAAAGATGTTGCCTTTGGACCTAAAAACTTTGGAAGGAAAAAAGACGAGGCTATAGAAGATGCAAAGAAAGCCCTTTCTCTAGTTGGATTAGATTCTTCTTTCTATGAACGTTCTCCATTTGAATTATCTGGAGGAGAGAAAAGACGTGTTGCTATCGCAGGTATTTTAGCCATCAAGCCTAAATATCTAGTCGTGGATGAACCTACATCCGGATTAGATCCGATGGGTGCGAAAGAGATGATGGATCTGTTCTCTAAGATTCATGATGAAGGGACTGCTATTATTTTAGTAACCCATGATATGGATATCCTTCTTTCTTATTGCAATAAGGTAGTTGTAATGGAAGAAGGAAAGATAATTAGGCAATGTTCCCCAAATTCTCTATTTGATTTTGATTGCGAAGCCTATTCATTAGAAACCCCTAAAGTACTTTCTTTTGCCTCCTGTTTAAAGGGTGATGGAATGAAGCTAGATCTAAATTCCGTTAAGGACGTGTTATCGTTATCTAAAGAAATAATCAAAGCAAGGAGGATAAAATAATGGCCTCTTTTGCTATCGGAAGATATGTTCCATATAATTCATTCTTACATAAATTAGACGCAAGAACAAAAATAGCTGCGACTATTTTGCTTATGGTTGCATTGTTCATGGATTATCCAACTTGGTCAATGAGAGCCTTGATGGGTGGAATATTATTTATTGTATTAAGTATCCTTCTATATGTTTCAAAGATGAAGATTAGTTCTATCTTGTCTTCATTGAAAAGCATGTGGTTCATGGTTATATTCCTTCTTATTATCTATATCTTGGTACCTAAGGAAAATAACACACTCGGTGTCGCCTTTTCCATCAATGGGTTTGTAGTTTATTATGATTCCTTTGCAGAAGCTGCACGTATCATTATGCGTTTAGTCATGATGATAATGATAACAATGATATTAACTGCGACTACTAGACCCCTAGATTTAACTTTTGCCTTGGAATGGTATATGTATCCATTAAGGGTATTCCATTTCCCTGTATCTGAAATTGCGATGATGCTTTCGATTGCCTTAAGATTTATTCCAACTTTATTAGATGATGCCGATAGGATAATGAAAGCGCAGTCTAGTAGAGGCGTTGATTTTAAACATGGCAAATTAAAAGAAAAGATAGTAGGTATTACATCATTGATTATTCCTTTGTTTGTCTCTTCCTTTATTAGAAGTGATGAGCTAGCTTCTGCCATGGAATGTAGGGGATATGATCCAAGAGAAAAAAGAAGCCGTTATAGGGTTTATAAATTCTATTTCGGTGATATTCTTTCCATTATATTTGTTATAGCTTTAGTTGCTCTAATTATGACTATTTCCATTACTAAGTTCGATATATTTGGTTTCTTTGGGGTAAATGCCTTATGAAACATTATCTAGGCACAGTTGCCTATAGGGGAACTGCTTATTCAGGATTCCAAAGGCAAAGCAGCTTAAGGACCATACAAGGTGAATTAGAGAGGGCATTAAGCACTTTAAATGATTCTCCTAGCCAAATAAAAGGGGCTGGGAGAACTGATGCGAAAGTCCACGCGAAAGGCCAGACATTTTCTTTCTACGCCCATGATATCAAGGATTTTGATAAATATATAAATATCTTCAATAGCCTTCTTCCTGATGATATTGCCATTCTTTCTATAAAAGAAATAGATGATAGCTTTGATGCACGTCATTCTTGCTCTGGCAAAAAATATGAATATAGATTTTGTTTTGGCAAGAAAGATCCTTTTGAGTCTGAATATGAAGCCTATTTAGGAAATAGGGATTTTGATGTAGATGCATTTATGGATGCCTATGATGTATTTTTGGGTGTCCATGACTTTAAAAATTTCACGACAAAAAAAGAAGATAAAGACAATTTCATTAGGGACATATATCAAATTAAGCCTACTTATGATCCTAGTAGAAAGGCTATATCAGTATTATTTTATTCAAATGGATTCATGACTTATCAAATTAGGTTGATGGTAGGAGCCTTATTAAAAGTTGGCTTTAAAAAGATGAGCAAAATAGATATAAAAGAAAGGCTAGATTCTCCTAAAAGGAATATATTTTCCTATAAGGCAAAAGCAGAAGGCCTAACTTTAATGGAAGTAATTTATGGATAATCTTGAATATAATTACCATACCCATACATCTAGGTGCGGGCATGCATTTGGAAAAGATGAAGAATATGTTTTAAATGCGATTAAGCAAGGATATAAACGTATTGGATTTTCTGACCATGTTATCTTGCCAGGGGTTGTTCAACCTGGAATGAGAGGAGATCCTTCTTTATTAGATGATTATATTTCTTCAGTTAATTATTTAAGAGATAAATACAAAGATAAAATCGAGATAAAACTAGGTTTTGAATGTGAATGGTACGGGGATAAATTCAAATCTTATTATGAATCTTTATTAAAAGAAAAAGGCTTCGATTATCTAATATTAGACCAACATTGCAGGTTTAGTAACGACCGTATACATTTCTATGGGGATATACCTTTCTTAACTAATGAAGAAAGATGCAAGTTATATGTAGATGATCTCTGTAAGGGCATTTCTAGCGGTTTGTTTAGCTATGTATGCCACCCAGACGTATTTATATATTTCTTTGGATATCTACCTTCTTTTAAAGACGTCTCCTATAAGATTGCATCGACTGCTAAAGAACATAATATCCCGTTAGAAATAAATCTAGCCAGAACTAGGCCATATGGGTTCCCATCTATTAGACCCCCATATGAGCAAATCTATCCATTCCCTCCTTTTTGGGAAATAGTAAAAGAAGTTGGGAATGAAATCGTAGTAGGGGTTGATGCCCATAAGCCTACTGATTTTATTTCAACTCCATATAAAGACGTAAATGAATTTATCAAGACCCTTGGATTAAAGGTTAATAAGGACTTTAGGATTTAAAAACCGATTTATAGTCAAGAATAACCATAAGTGAATCACCTTTGCATTTGCCGCCGTCTAGAGGCTTTACATTGATGATTACAATAGTCTTTTTGACATCTTCTCTCCTTTTAATTAGGAAAGCACCTTTTTTATTGGCGAGAGGATTATCAACTGGGAAATTCATGAAGTCTTTATAGTTATTATCTAGATAATAGATGAAGCTTTGGTTAGTAGCTTCTTTTGGAAGTATTTCAGTTGAAAATATGTAGGGCATGTAGCTATTTTCCCCATCTGTGACCTCTTTATTTTCATCATAGCTAATCGTGCAGTAAGGTTGCCCATCGTTATTGACTTTATAACTAGATTCATCAATTGGTTTGATACGCATGCTTTCGACATAGATAATAGGAACAATACCTTGCGGTTGCGTTCCAAAAATAGCAACGAAGACAATTGAAAGCAAGGCAATCGCGGTGACTAGAATAGAAACTGCCTTTTTCATAAACTCTCCCCCTTGCTATAGATATATTTAATCTTTTTCTTATAAAGGACTAGATTAATGACAAAGAATATTATTCCTAAAAGGAACACCTTAAATCCGGCGGTGGAAGGCACATCATTTAGCCATCTTATTGGATCTTGGAGATAGAAATAATATAGGATGGCGACTAGGAAAGAAGTGGCAAAGGCTAAGATATAGGAACGGTTTTCGTTTCTAGAAAGGAAGGAGCCTTTTCCAAAAGTTTCTTTAGGATTAGAGAAGTCCACTCCAGCGCTAAAAAGAAGATGACCTAGATAAATTAAAGTAGCACCTAACCCCATAAAAACTGTACTAGTAAATGTCTGCATTCTAATCGAAGCCATTACAAATGTGGTGCAGATGATGCTAAGCGAACCAAGTATGGCAGGATAGATAATCTTGGAAGTTATAATTACTTCATCTTTTAATGGATAGGTGTGGTTAAGTTTAAACGCCCCACCTTCTTTGCTATATAAATTAGCAACTAATCCATTCGCAGTTAAAGCAATTAATAGGAGTATTAATAGCAATACAACCTGTGCCATGGCCTCTCCGCGAATATTTACATCCATCGCACCAAATAGTTTGCTAATTAAGGCTAAAAGCAATGGCAAGGCTAGGAATATCCCTACGTAATTTGGAGTAAAGGAAGAATCTTTTACAAATAATAGGAATTCTTTATAGAACTGGCTTCTATAAGGCGAATCGGCTTTTAGGCTATATTTCTTATTGGTTTTTGTTTTGGCTTGTATTTCATCATTCCCGCTAGCAAGGTGAAGATAGAATGGGCCTGCTAATAATAAAGACAGGAAGAATAAGATAACTAAAGAGCCAATTAAGATTAAAAATGTATATAATCCAGCAACCCCATACCCATAGAAGAAGGAGAAGTTATAACCTGTAAACCCTCCTAGGCATACCATCGAGGCATAATAGAAGAAAGATAATTTGGAAGTATAGAAATTCAATCCATTTTGAATCGCGTTAAAATAAGGACCCCAGTTAGAGAATATATCGATTTTATTTGGGATTATTCCAATTAGGAAAGAACAAAAAGCCAAGATTAAGGTAATGAGGACTGATAAAGTAATCGCATTGGCTAATGTATGTGTTTTTAGATATCTTTTTAAGAAATAGTTAGGAATAGATAGGATTGCTGCTAATAAAAGCATCACCAAATCTATGATGGCCCATATAACAAATATTACAAAATACATATATATTGGGTACCCGCTTACTAAGTAATAGCCTAATAGGAATGGTATTTCTATCTTTAAGGCTTTTAGATATAGGTTTATGAAGGAAACACCTAATCTACCAAGGAATAAAGTATTCCCATTCATTGGTAAGGTTAACAATACTTTGTTATCGGAGGCGAAATATAATTCGTTTGTAGTCCTGCCTAATACCCCGATAAAGGAGAATATAACTAATATATTGATAATTATCGAAGGGACTGACATTGGGACGCTAGACAATAAAGAGAATATCCCAAACAACTGACATAGATAGAAAAATAAATAAGATAAAGCAATAGTGGCGGCAAATCCAATTAATGATGTCACTAGTTTTACGATGGCTTTCTTCTTATTGCCTTTCCAGTCAATTGTAAGCGAATTGGCTAGAAGATTTTTATAAGCACATAAAAAGGACCCCATTCAACATGGAATATAGATTTCTTCTTTGTTTTATTTTCTATAGCAGAAGTCACTACAAAACTCCTTTTGATGCTTGCTCATCATTTAAGACATCTATAATTTCTTCCTTGCTATCGCTAGTAAGGCTAAGGAATGTTTCTTCTAGGTGTTCTCTTTCTTCTTTTTCTTTGTCTAAATCAATACGTTTTACCAAAACACCTTTCTTGATGATTATTACTTCATTACAGATATTTTGGACAACATCGATTATATGGCTAGAGAAGAAGACGATATTCCCTTTTCTAGCATGTTCCTTCATACATTCCTTGATTTGGAAGATGGAATTAGGATCTAGACCAGTCATAGGCTCGTCTAATATCCAAATCTTTGGTTCATGGACTAAGGCGGCGATGATAGTAATCTTTTGCTTCATCCCGTGGCTATAAGTCTTCATCAATTTATCAAAACGAGGGCCTAGTTCTAATCTTTCTACTAGGTCATCTATTCTTTGCTTCCTTAAATCAAGCGGCACTTTATATAAATCAGCAATGTAATTTATATATTGTCTCCCAGACAAGTTTTCATATAAGGCGTAGTTATCAGGGACATAACCTATTTCTTTTTTGGCTTCTAATGGTTCTTCATTAACATCATGGCCACATACGGAGATATATCCTTTATCAAAACCATGTATTCCTACGATTGATTTGATAATTGTTGATTTACCTGCCCCGTTTTTACCAAGGAAGCCATAAATCTTGCCTCCTAGCAACGAGAATGAAACATCGTTGACTGCTAAAGAATCTGCACCTGGATAACGTTTGGACAAATGATCTATTGCCAAACTAATTTGATTTTCTTCCATCTCTAGCCCTCCTTTTTCTTTTATTTCTAAATAGGCATCATGCCTGCTAATTGATTTAATTCTAGCTAATCTAACTGCTAATAATTCATCTACTCCCCTAAATAATAATTCATAGACAAACCACATCATAAAAGCTAGCAAGATATAGACTAGGTAATAAGCTATGTCATAAGCATAATGGACTACATATGTTAATCCATTTCTTTCAAATGTCAGGGTTATATTAAATAGATTCTTCGCCCATTCGCCTAGTTTCTTCGCGACGAAATCGCTATTGATGAAGAAGAAGTCTGTTGGATCTCCATGTGCAGTAAGATCGATATTAACAAACATAACTAAGGCAAAATAAATTAGGAATCCAATCTGGGAATAGACGAAATATTTCATCTTTGGACGTTTATAGACTCCTAATAACATTATTAATACAGGCATAAAGAATGCATGTAAGTGGTTAATGAAGAATCCGGTTATTGTAGGGGAGAATACATATAAGGCTTCTGAATAATTTGGCATCATAAGTGCTAGGAAAGCACCTAATACATTGATAAAGAAAGTGAAGTAATATAACCCATATGAAATAAATAATAATGTTATAGGCATTGTATACATCGCGGTGTTACATAGATGTAATGGCCACGATGAGAAACTTTGCCATATGTCATATCTATTTATTGATACATAACCAATTAATACCCCTAATGAAATTTGAAGTAGCAATGCCCTTCTTTCCTCTTTGCAGAAAGATGAGAGCAAGATGAAATATAAAATAGGAAGCAAGAATGATAGATATACGAATAAGCGGTGGCTTAAGTTTGAAAGCTCGTGTGGATTGGATAATCCTAATGCTGTTCTTCCAAATAATAATGAAGGCGTGTATGCACTAAAGCAGGTAAATAGGAATGGAATTAAGATTGCTATTAATTTAAATATGGACGATTTATTAAATGTTGCTTTTTCTTTGGAGAAGACACTAGAAAAATAATAGAAATCCAGTATTCCTAGTTCGATCGCTAATAGATATACCCTGTAATTAGAATAACTAATTCCAACTATCCCCTTAGCTAATATAGGGAAGAATAATGTAACGAACAAAGTAAGCGGGGCACCTATATATCTTCTAGCAAATAATGAATTTTCTTTTAGATAAAACGCGCTTACTAAAGATAAAATGACTAAGCCTGACCATATGTCATTGCTTAATGTACCTATTACCATTTCAAATCTATTTAGGGTAAGAAAGCTTTTCGCCCCATCACAAATCAAAAGGCTATTTAGGTGCAACGTATCATAATATTTATGCCATTTGGTGACTCCAGCAGTCGGGGAGTAGCTAAATGTATCTTTCCAAAAATAGAATCTAGCAAAGAAAACAATTATCAAGACTATGCTTAAAATAGAGAAGTAGAATCTATAACGGTTTTCTTTTTTGGCTAGATGAGCGCTAAAAGAAGTTAGCCATTTGAATTTATAGCTTTTCGCTGGTTTGTCTTTTAAATATTTATCTAATAATAGAAAAATAATAAATAAACCCGCAAAAGTTAGGGAAAACGGCAAAAATGCCAATGCAAATTCTTTATATGTGAAGTAATAAGATAAAAATAGAATTAGAAACAAAAAAGAAAAAAGGCCCCCAAAAATAAAAGTTTTATTAGTTAGAGCCTTTTTCATAATTGTTTATTAGATTTTGTGGTAGTCGCCGAATAAAACGCCATAGTTGCAGGCGCCTTTATAGGCGGTTAGATCTACTAAAGAAGATGCAGAATTGTTTTGAATTAAAGTAGCGGCTAGATAGCCTTCGTTTTTCATGATTTCAGTTGGGGTAGGTGAATCGGTTGCATTAGCAAGGCCTTTTGCACCTAAGATAGCATATTCAGTCCTTTGTAACCCTGTTGGTTGACCAGCGGCATTAACGGCAGGACAGACAAAATCTCTTTCGCCTTTTGCATTTGTTGCAGCAAAGAAAGCCATGCTTGCTTGATTAGAGAAAGCATAGTTGTTGCCAAAGAATGTATTTCCTAAAGCTGAGCAAAGTTCCCTACCTTTTAGATATTGTTGTTCAGGTGTGGTTGCTCCTGCAAATCCAGCGGCTTTGGCATAGACATCAGCATAGCCATCGACTGTGCTATAGACAATGTTGTCACCTTTTCTAACGGTAACATTAACCCCACCTTTATTATAAGGAAGAGTAATGCCTTCTTCGTTTATTGGAAGATTTACCATTAAGAAATTGAATTTAGAAACGTTATTGTCTTTTCTTAAGAAGCTCATTCCGATGGTGGCAAACAATTGGTCGAGATTAATTAATTGGCCAGCAAGCGTGGTGGCGCTATAAGCATCGAACCATCCACCTTTTCCTTCTGATTTATTTGAAAGGAAGGACTTATTGTCGATATTGACTTCGGTTTTGCCTAATTTTGAGATATCTGAAATATAAGCTGAGAAGTCTTCAGTTCTTGGATTTAAGAATAGAAGAGGTCCACCGGCATTAACAAGTTCACTGTTTGTAATATTGATGGTTCCGCCGGCATAGCAATAGATTGAAGCGTTAAATGTATCACGGAAACGGCAGGAATTAACATTTAATGTAGGTTGGACATCGTAAGTAGAATTTCCAACTGTCTCATTACCAACGGCCATTAAAGCCATATAGAACTTGGAGACATTGACATTATTGAAACTAGAAGTGACTTCTGTCTTCATAAACATAGGTCCACCAATTTTGATAGTAGATTCAGCAGATACACCTAAATTGCCAGATACTTCCAAATCTTGGATATCAAAGTTGCACTTAGCTGGATCAACGCCTTCTGCAAATGAACCATAGAATAAAGTAGAGTGGGAAGAAATTGGTTCACCGGCATCTTGAGCAGTACCTGTAGAACTTTCGGTCAATATATCTGGGAAGCAATCAGGGTCTTTTTTATTATCATTCAATGCTAAATGATGTGAATTTCCATAGATAACAACGCTTTCTTCTTTGTCGAATGTGTGGTCAACAATATGAATCCAGTCTTTGAAACTGCCTTTTACATTGCTAGAAACGGCATCATCTCCCCAAAAATAGGAAGAGATTAAATCGCTCTTATTGAATGTAATGTCATTTTGGAAAACAATAGCAGTGGTTTCTGGGATTGAATTCTTTTCTTTGAATTCCTTTAAATCGTTATTAAAAGTAGAATCATAATAAGGATAATAACTAGCCTTGCAATTTGCTAAGGCATATAAATCAATCCCTTTTGTAGCGTTATAGGCATTGACAACATTTACCTTATATTCGATTGGCTTTAAAGCAGGATTGCTATCGACTTTTAAAGTGATAACGAATGAACCTGTTACATCGCTTTTGAATTTTAATAAGCCGTTCTTAAGGAAACTACCTGCATTTTCAATGTATTTAGAAGCATCTAATTCTGCTTCTTTTCCATCTTCTTTAATGGACATAGAAACACCAGCTGGAAGGAAGTTAATAACCATAGGGGTGTTATTTTCGTCCAAGGCATTTATCTGAGGAAGCAAGTTGGCTTCGTTTTGATTACCAATGTAATAAAGTCTATTTTCAAGGAAGCCAGATTCTAGGTTTTCTTCACTTGATGATAATTTAGAGTTAGTAAAAGAAGCCTCTACCGAATGGGAATAGGAAGCATTTTGGCTCCAGCTAACTATTTCATATTCATGGTCGATAACATCATAAGTGATAGAATCTTCAAACGAACGATCGTCAACTTTATATGTAACAGTAAAGACTTTCCCTTTTGCTAGGGTAGAGGTATCAATTTCAGTATAGGTGAAATAACTTGTCTTTTCAGATACTTTGATTGTTTCGATTTCTTCATTGCTTTTATTTAATGTCTTGACCTTCAAATTTGAATAATCAGGAGTACTATCTAAATAAAAAGATGAGGCAATCGAGCCCTCAACTATCTTAATGCTTTCAATTGTTTTGTCTTCTTCGCTAGTTCCATCGTTACATCCTGCGAGGGCGATGATGGATAAACTGCTTAAGGTTAGAAGAGCGATTTTATTATATTTTTTCATTTTTTATCTTTTTAAAAACCTCGTCGATAGAAGTTTATATCATAAATTTATTAATAAATCTATTCATCTATTGAATACGTGTATCGATATTTGACATTTAGCAACTTTGAAAATATTTAAAGAACATTTTAATTTTCTTTAATGCCTATCGATTGTTTTTGGGATTTACCGATTGTATTTTTATGTACTTTATTTACGTATTTCTATCATTTTTACTTTTTAAGAGTTTTTAGTAGTGATATAGTAAAACCGCAAAAAACAAGGAGTTTTTATTATGGGAAGGCACTTTGAAGTAAGAGCCGCAGCAATGGCTGCCACGGCAAAAGCCAAGTCTGCAATCTACATGCGTGCATCTAAAGAAATCTATGCCGCAGCAAAATCAGGAGAACCAGATCCAAACAGTAACCTAGCACTTCGTTCCGCTATTGAAAAATATCGTAAACAATGCCCAAAGGATGTTATCGATAGGGCTATTGAAAAGGCAAAAGGCGGTGACGCTGTTGCCTATATTCCTGGAAGATATGAATTCATGGGTCCAGGTGGAAGCAATATTGTCGTCGATACTTTGACCGATAATGTTAATAGAGCTTTGGTTTCTGTTAGGACTATCGTTACTAGAAAAGGCGGAAAGATGGCATCCGTCGCCTACAATTTCAATTTGTCAGGCGTCTTGGATTTTAAAGGACCAAAGGAAGAAGAAGTCGAAGAAGCTTTGGTACTTGGTGATGTCGATGTTAGCTCCGTTACCATTGATGATGATGGAGAAATCGAAGCCGTTGTTGCTCCAAATGATCTAGAAAAGGCCAAGGATGTATTAAAAGAACTTGGTGTTACTGATTTTGATAGAGCAGAAACCACCCTTCTTCCAAATGAATGGATTGAAGTAGGTGAAGAAGACAAGGCTAAGCTTAATGCCATGATGAATGAATTAGACGAAGCCGAAGACGTTCAAGCCGTTTATACTAACGTTTCAAATTTATAATCCGTTAATTCAAGAGCCCCTCGATATAGCAGGCGGCTCTTTTAAATTAATTTTTAGACATAAAGAATAAAATTTTGATATGTTTAATTTGTGTATTTAATTACATAGAGGCTAATAATATGGACAACAAAACTAAATGGGAAAGGCTAGAAGAAGCTAGGAAAGAGAAAGGTTTTTCCCAAGCCTACTGCGCTAAGATGCTAGATATTTCTAGAAATGCATGGATTAATTGGGAAAATCGCATTTTTGAGCCATCTTTGGACAATCTTCTTTCTATTTCCAAATTGCTCAATATTTCTATTGATTACCTACTTGGAAACGATAATTTTGGGTCAATGTCAGACACGGATAGAAATACAATTCGCGAATGTTATAAGAAGTTAAGGGATATTGCTGAACGCAAATAATCTTAAACTTTAGTTTATTTTTAATTTGGTTTTTACCCAGGCTGGATTTTTGTTTTAGATTCCAACTTGTTTCATTTTGATACACGGGTCGGTTATTTTTCTATTTTTAGTAATTGCAAATTTGAAATAGAGAAAAATAAATTAGTTTTTTCTTGCATTTGCGCGCACGTATAGGGATAATAACACGGCACTACTTTGAACGAGTAAACCCCGGTAAAGTTGAATGTTCGAAAGTCGTACTCACGACAAAAGGAGAAAATTATGCAGCGTCAAACAACCATGGCAAAACCAGCTGAAGTAAAGCGTAACTGGTATCTAGTTGATGCCACGGATATTCCACTTGGCCGCCTTGCGTCCAAAATTGCTATCATCTTAATGGGCAAAAACAAGCCTACCTACACCCCAAACGTCGATTGCGGTGATTACATCGTTGTAATCAATGCCTCTAAGGTAAAACTTACTGGTAATGATCCAGAACACAAGAAGAATTATTACAATGTTTCTGGATACAATGGCGGACTTCGTACCCGCAGCGCCGGTGTCATGAAGAAAGAATTCCCAGTTGAATTAATCGAAAGATCAGTCTGGGGAATGGTTCCAAAGGGACCACTAGGACGTCAAATTGTTAAGAAGTTATTTGTCTATGCCGATGATAAGCATGAACAAGTTGCTCAAAACCCAACCGTTCTAGATTTAAGCAAATAAGGAGTTAACAAATGGCAAACGAAGTTAAATATTACGGAACCGGAAGAAGAAAAACCTCCGTCGCCCGTGTTTACATCAAACCAGGAAAAGGCAATATTGTTGTTAACGGAAAGAAAGTTGATGATTATATGCCATTCCCAACCCTTGTCCTCGACTTAAAGCAGCCTTTGGCCATCTTAGGTGCCGAAGATAGATATGATGTCGAAGCTGATGTCAAAGGTGGAGGATTCACCGGACAAGCTGAAGCTATCCGTCTTGGAATTGCTAGAGCTCTTCTAGAAGCTAACGAAGATAGAAAAGCCCTTAAAGTTGCTGGTATGCTTACCCGCGATGCAAGATGCAAGGAAAGAAAGAAGTATGGATTAAAAGGAGCCCGTCGTGCTCCACAATTCTCCAAGCGTTAATTCGTTTAGAAATTGTATCTATAGCCATCTCAATTCGAGGTGGCTTTTTTCATTGCTATAATTATCTAATTACGTTGGCTTTTTAAATGTATTTAACTCAAATTTTGCATCTTAACTTAAAAAGAGTTATAAAGCGAAAACAGAGTTAAGATTGTATGTAGTAATACGTAATATCTCGATAAAGCCAGATATTTTTGAAAACTGAACACCATTCTCTAGATACGTTTCTCTTTGATTGAACATGATTACACGCTATGAAGCTCATTGAGGCGATAGAGGTTTTATGAACTTCTTTATTATTAATAAGGATATTAAGATATAATCTAATTGAGGTTATTTTTATGAGTTTTAAAGAAGTGGATGTTTATTCGTTATCATTTAACCCATCTAGCGAGATTGGGGATTTATTTTGGCTAGTATGTGCAGGAAATAAAACTAGAAAAGGCTGCATGACTGCTAGCTGGGGACAAGTTGGTTCTTTATGGGGAAGAAAAAAGGAAACCAAACACTTTGGCTTACCAACCATAACTATATTTGTTAGACCTCAAAGATTTACGGATTCAATTATCAAGGAAAACGATTATTTCTCTATATGTGTCTTCCCTAGTAAATATAGAAAGGAACTTCTTTATCTAGGTTCGCATTCTTTTAGAGATGAAGATAAACTGGCTAAAGTTGGGTTCCATCCAATTTATATTGATGGTACTTTGGCAGTTGAAGAAGCAAGCAAAATCTATGTATGTAAGAAATTATATGTAGATAAATTAAAAGAAGATGGATTTGTTGATAAAGAGATACCTTCGGTTGACTATCCAAATAAGGACTTTCATAACGTCTATATTGGGGAAATAGTTAAGACATATATTAAAGAATAACAAAAATTCATCTTTATCTTATAAGAAAATAATGCCGTTAATGTTTTAATAGTATTCAGCAAAAAGGTTTTATCTATGAATGATTTATTTATTAATGCCGTCCCTGTATTTGATTCTTCTTTAGATAATGAAAAGAACATATTTCTTTTATTTCCTCTTGATTTTAAAAAGGCAGATAAATTAGTTATTACGGGTGAAAATGAATATCAAATATATCTAAATGGCAAATTGATTGGATATGGTCCTTCTAGGGCTGCCCTAAATCATCATAGAGTTGATACATATCATTTATCTAATCTAGAAGAGAACAATAGGTTATTAATAGTTTTGGCATCATTTAACACTAAATCATTTGAATGCGTTGATGAATCTGCCTTTATTCAATTTGAACTATTTAATGGGGAAAAAATAGTTACTTATTCTAATCTTGATAGCCTTTGTTATTTATATGAAGGCAAATACCAAAAAGTATCTAGGTTCTCGTTCCAAAGACCATTTGTAGAAGCCTATAACCCTAAATATGACCAAGATATATTTAAATATGGGCATGATATATCTTATTCAAGAAGGAAATTAGATGTTAATAGATATGGGTATCTAACAAATAGGACATCTTCTTATCCTAAATTAGATTATGTAGGATTTTCTATTATCGAAAAGAATGAAGTATCCTTTGATGAAAATAAGCCTATCCATGATGATAGATATTATCATAGCGATTTCCTTTGCATCTACCCTCGTAAGGAGTGGGACGTAGATTATGGAAAGATTATTTCTAGATTAGTTATAGGAGATACTCTTAAATCAGATAATATCTTAAAAGATAATGAATCCCTTACTTATAAATATCCTTTCTCCGTGACTGGATTTACAAGCTTATCGATTAAAGTTAAATCAAAATCTAAACTATTTATCTATTTTGAGGAAATAAGTGTTTCTAAGGATAAAATTGAGCTTAATTGCTTTAGGAATACCACTGATAATTATATTTCTTATGAATTAAATCCTGGGGAATATAATTTAACTAGCGTGGCCCCTTATACCATTCAATATCTAAGGGTAGTAGTTATTTCTGGAGTAGTAGAAGTTAATGATGCTGGAGTTATCCTTTTAGAAAACCCGGATTCTTATAGATTAAGATATAAGATAGATGATAAGAAAATAGAAACCATATTAAAGGCTGCAAGAAACACATTCGCATCTAACGCAGTCGACGTCCTTACCGATTGTCCAAGTAGAGAAAGGGCTGGGTGGCTTTGTGATTCCTTTTATACCGGAAGGGCAGAAACCATATTCACTGGATTTAATCTAGTGGAAAGAAATTTCTTGGAGAATTATGCAAATTTTGTCGATGTTAAGGAACTTCCAGAAGGAATGATTCCAATGTGTTATCCTTCTTCTTCAAGTGATAAAATCTTTATCCCTAACTGGGCAATGTTTTATGGAATCGAGCTAGAAGAATATTTTAGGAAGAATGATGATCCTGCTTTGCTTGGAAAATCTTTAATCCAATTGAGGGGTGTAGTGGATTATTTTACTAAATTCGGGAATGAATTTGGCTTATTAGAGAATATTGATGGCTGGATATTTGTTGAATGGAGCGAGGAGAATAATCCTTTATCTACACGTGGGGTAAATTTACCTACAAATATGCTTTATGCTGGATTTCTTTCTAGTGCGGCTCGTCTTTTAAATGACCCAAGCCTAGAAGAAAAAAGTAAGAAGATAAAGCACTTTATTAAAGAAAATGGGTTTAACGGAACTTTCTTTGTTGATAATTTAATTAGAGACGAATCTAATAAATTAATTAAGAATAACCGTATCTCTGAAACCACCCAATATTATGCATTCTATTTCAAAACCGCGACTGTTAAGGAATATCCTGCTTTATTTAATCTCCTTCTAAATGAATTTGGTCCTAGTAGAGATGATAAGAAGATTTATCCAGATATATTCAAATCTAATGTCTTAGTCGGGGATTATTTTAGGATGGAGATATTAATGGAAGAAGGGGAATATTCAAAAGTTTACGAAGAGAGTATCGACTTCTATTACTCCATGGCGATAGAGACATTGACTTTATGGGAAAAGGACTCCAAAACCGATTCTTTAAACCATGGATTTACTAGTTATATTGCTAATGTAATTATTTCTTTATTAACCGGCATAAAAGATATCGATTACAAAAATAAAGTCATTAACATCGCAGGTAATGGATATAGCAAGGATTATGATATTTATATTCCGATTAGGAATGAATATCTTCATATCATACAAAAAGATAATAAGAAAGAAATTGAGTTGCCAGAAGGCTATATATTGATAGAAAAATAGGCTTTTTGTCATTAGAAATAGCCTAGAGTATAAAATTAGGGGTACAAATTGAAAAATAGTACTTGTTAGTTAGCCTTACTTGGGGTATATTTACTAAGCGCTTTTAAGGCGCATGTGGGCCTTTAGCTCAGTTGGTTAGAGCGTGCGCTTGATAAGCGCAAGGTCGATGGTTCGAGCCCATTAAGGCCCACCAATGGACATTAAAGCCCCGTCAAAAGCGGGGCTATTATTGATTATGAAGGGGTGTTTAGCTCAGTGGGAGAGCGCTTCCTTCACACGGAAGAGGTCACTGGTTCGATACCAGTAACACCCACCAATCAAATTGCCGCAATAGCTCAATTGGCAGAGCAACGCACTTGTAATGCGTAGGTTGCTGGTTCAATTCCGGCTTGCGGCACCAGTTAGAACGTTAGGTTTGATTCGAACGAGTCGAACCTTTTTTTGATGCTCTTTTGAAACTTGTTTGTAACATTTGCTACAAACAAGTTTGGAACTAGTCAAGCCATTGCCGATTGAAATGTCATTGCTTGACATCATATCAGCAAAATTGAAAATGGAAGTATACTCCAATTCTTATGAGAGTTGATTCTGAGCTATTTCACTTTTTATTGTTTTTGCTTTTTAGATGCTTTATTTGGTCAAAAATGATATAGTCTATTTATTAGATAGACTAATTAAATGGTGGATTTATGTACAAAGAATCTTCTCAATGCGAATTAAAAAGAGAATTAATAGATGAAATTAAAAATGAAATGATTGCCTTTTTAAATACTGAAGGCGGAACCATTTTTGTTGGAGTTAATGATGATGGCTCGGTAAATCAAAATTTTGTTAAGCAAAATCAGGATGGCCATCTTTTGACTATTTCTTCTTGGATTCAAGATGCATTTTATCCGATACCATCTTCGTTCGTTAACTTTGGATATAATGAAGACAATGTTTTGAAAATTCAAATAAAAGAAGGAAATAAAAAACCTTATTATCTAAAAGAGAAAGGGCCAAAGCCCTCGGGTGTGTACAAACGTGTAGGCACATCTATTAGAAAATGTAACGAAGATGAAATTTTGAAATTAATAATGGAATCTAATCACTATGATTTTGAATCCGATGTTAGCGAGAACCAATCTTTGACTTTTAGATATTACGACGAATTATGTGACGAAATAAAACTTGAGAACTCTAAAAAGCAAAAAATATCGCTAGGATTAATGAAAGCAGACGGAACCTATACTAACTTGGGATTGTTAATTTCTGATCAATCGCCGATTATGGTCAAAATAGCCGAGTATGATGAACACATGAATTTTAAAATAAAAAAAACATTTAGTGGCTCATTACTAAAAGTTCTTATTGATACTAGGGAACAGTCAAAAAGAATGAATGATGCTTCTGCTGCAATTGATCCGGCTACATGGCAGAGAATTGAAACAAAATCATATCCCGGCGATTCTTTGAGAGAAATCGTTTTAAACGCCTTTTGCCACTCGAACTATTTTATCAGGTCAAATATTAAAATCGAGTTTTATCCTGACAAAGCAAAGATTACAAGTCCAGGTGGCCTTTATAAAACAAGCCTTGATGAGATGCTTAAAGGCGTCCAAACTTATCGTAATGAGAGGCTTGTTCATTTGCTAGATAAATTGGGATTCATCGAGAACTTTGGAACTGGGATTCCAAGAACTTTGGACGCTTATTCAAAATCAAAGAAAAAACCGGAATTTTATGATAGTGAGAATTTCTTTATGGTTTATCTTCCTAACGTTAATTATGTAGAAAGAAATTATGACCAAATAAATGACCAAATAAATGACCAAATAAATGATGCAATCAGCGATCTTGGACTTGAATTAATGAGATTCATCCAAAAAAATCCAGGAGCCAAAGTTCCATCGATGCTTTCGGAGCTAAATAAATCATTCCAAAATTTAACCGCGGATAAGATAAGGAATGTTATTAAAAGGGAAATTAAAAATTATATTGAGTTGCGGGGTTCAAAAAAGACGGGTGGGTACTATATCAAGAAAAACAATTAGTAGCTTTTGCGATTTGCTATAATGTTTTTTCATAAATAAAAGAAGTGTTCGAACTGTTTTATTTAAAAAAACTAAAGCAGGCTAATGAGATTTGGATATGACGTTAAAAACCCCATTTATGTAAACAAAGTGTTTTTATCGGTCGTACTTTCAAAGACAATAAGTGAAATAAAAGAAATTCATTCTAGCTCACTTGCTGTAAAAGCTTTAGCAAAGGATGATGAAACCATATCTATTTTTGAAGAACTAGGTTTTACATATTTAAAAGAAGACGAACAGTTTACATTTATATAAAAGGAAATTGTAAATTGACCTTGCGGTCCCTCAATTGTGCTTGATAGCATTTAAAAACATCTGTTTTTTCCATTTTTTATCGCTTTTAATTTGTTTATTTTGTGTTGTTATTGTTCGCTTTTATGATCTTTTCAAACTTCATCTAGACTTTTAATATAATGAAGTTGAAAAGAAGCGAACCATATGAAGATTTATAACGACATAAAAATCATTAGAACATTGTTAGAATTATCCCAAGATGAGCTTGCAAAAGAAGTAGGGGCTACTTCTCAAGTTATTTATCGTTGGGAAAATAATTTGGCCGAACCAGAAGAGTTCAATGTCGGAAGATTATATACATTAGCTTTCAAAAATAAGATTTATCTAAATAAGCTATATGAGCAAATGTTTAACGATGAATATCAATCAGACTCAAAGGTTCTTTTCCATGGTTCTAAATCTGAAATCGTTGGTGAATTAAGTTTAAATCGTTCAAAAGTTTTTAATGATTTTGGAAACGGGTTTTATTTAGATGAAACATTTGAACAAGCCTCGACTTATATTTCCTATAGTAGTTCGCATAATGTTTATGCTTATAGGCTAGATATAACTGATTTAAATTTTGCTAAGTTTGATGTTTCTTTAGAATGGATGCTTGCAATTGCGTTCTATAGAGGTTGGCTAGATAACTATGAGCAATCAAAGGCAATTATGAAGATATTAGATAAAGTCGGTAAAGCAGATGTGGTAATTGCTCCAATTGCTGATAATCGTATGTTTGATTTAATCGATGATTTTGTTAATGGTAACATCACTGATTTACAATGCATCCATGCCCTTGCAGTCACTAATTTAGGATTCCAATACGTTATAAAATCAAATAAGGCGTTAGATAAATTAGAATTAATAAAAAGAATGTTTTTAACTTCAGTCGAAAAGCTTAAATATTCAGAATTAAGGTTAGAAGAAAGCAAGACTAAGCTAGATAAAGTAAAACTTGCTAGAAGTGAATATAGGGGCAAAGGAAAATATATAGAAGAGGTCTTGAAATGAAAAAACTCGATTGCAATGACTATTTACTATGTAAATTCCAAGGTAAAGTATTTGAAAGATCTTTGCTTGAACTAGACTGCAGTTCGCCTGTGTTCATAAGAAGATTCATGAATTCTTCGCTTGCACCTGCCTTTGATAACAAAACTATCTTGAATACATCATTATATATAGACGACATCTTGTATTCTATTGACGAAGAATATGGCCAAACGTCATACGGAAAGACTAGATATGGTCAAGAAGAACTATATTGGATAGGTTATATCTATAGGGTGCTTTGCTTATGTTATAAGAAAACCAGTAAGCAAATTTATAAGCTTTTCCCTTCTAACGAGATAATAAAATATTACTATATTTATCACACCTTTGACCCTGAATATGCCGCGGAAAGAATGATGGAAAATATAGGTTATAACGAAGACTATGACAAAAAGGGTCTAGAATTATTAAAGAGCTTATTTCAAAAGAGAAAGAAGAAGTGAAATAAAACACTTCGGGTTTATCCTTTTTCTTAAAATAAATTAAAAAATATTGATAAAAATTGTCTTATATTTACTATTTTTCAGCAAAAATTGGAGAACAAAATGAAAAACAACTTACTTCTAATCCCAGCTGCTATTCTTCTTGGCGCTTGTAGTGCTAACCCAAATGCAAGTTTGCCATTGACTGAAGCAAACTCAACCCCATCCACTGGAGATGTCGTTTTAAGCGACGAATCAACTAACACTACCCAAACTTTAGCAAAAGAAGGATTGTCTACTTTCCTAGCTTCTATTGGAAAGAATTCAACCGTAAACGCAACCGTTAAAGAAGATGGAGAAACAACTTCGTTTACTACAGTTTATGATGCTAACGGAATTGCTACTTATGAAAATGGTACCTTCGTTAGCGGAACTACCTCCACGCCCCAAGGAATAGTCGAATTCATTAAAACTGGAAATTCGTATGAAATTGCAGCGGTGGATTCGCCTGTGAATAATCCGGAATTAATTTATGGAGCTTTATTTTATTCGCCTTATGACCTAGTTTCTTTAGGTGAATCTATTTGGAATGATGATTTAACTTCTAATAATGAAGATTTATTCTATGTCATTTCAGGTTTAGCCAATTTATATTCATACCAAGATTATCTAGATTATGAATCTTCTACAGTTACTTTGACTTTAGGAGAAGAGGCTAAATTAGAAGGCACATTGTCTTTTGATGTCATATTCGAAACTTTTACAGTCGAATATAGCTTAACCATCGAAGATATCGGAACTTCAGTTTCTGATGAACTAAATGAATTCAACGCTAACCCAGCAACTATAGTAGCCAAAACCGCTTATTCAGCTGAAGTGCTAGCTTTTTTAGGAAGTAACACCTTACCTTTTGTTGGATTTGGATACGGTTTATATGAAGATCTTGATACAGAGTATGGAACTTTAAGCTTAACCGATGTAACTGCAGAAGAAGGCATCTTTGCTAAATTTGTTGCGGCTTTAAATACTTCTATCTGGATCAAGGATACTGAAACTTCTGATGAAGAAAATGGATATCTAGCCTACGCAACTGCTGATGGAAACTATTTGTTAGACATCACTTTCTCTAGCGATGCTGAATTAGGTGGCTTAGGAATTTATCCAAATGGATATTTCCAAGTCGATGTCTCTTGCTTTGCCGAATAAAGACTAAATAAATCTATTTCATAAAGGGCTTATATTGATACATGGGTCCTTTATTTTTTATCTTTTTTGGAGAATTTATTAATAAAGAAGGCTTCGATTTTATCTGAATATTTATAGGAAATTAAGAATGCTATAATGGCTAATACCCCAACAAGAGCTAAAACTGGTATTCCCCATCCTGAATAAGGGATGAAATTTCCTGACATAAATAATATGGTAGCTAAAATAGAAGTGGCCCTAGTTACTATCTGCATGATTAGAAAGACAATGAATTTCATTTTTAATATGCCGCATACTGAGCAAAGCAAATCATCAGGAAAGAAAGGGAAAAGAAAAGCAAAGAACATTACTACATTTTGCTTATTTTTTGTCTTTTCCAATATGGAATCGACTTTTTCTTTTCCTCCTGCTACCCAATTAACAAAAGGCCTTCCTAATAATCTTCCTAGGTAAAATGCTACTATCGAGCCAATCATCATTCCGATATAGGAATAAAGAAAGGATTTCCATACCCCAAATAGATAAGTTCCTGCAACGATTGTAATTGAACCTGGAATTGGGACAAATGAAACCTGCAAGAAAGAAATCATTATGAAAAGAAGTGGGGCCCATATGCCAAAAGAAGAAATATATTCCTGTAATTTCTTTTGGTTTCTTAGTTCGTTTAATCCGTATTTTGAATAAAAATAATAGGCTATTGCAAGCAAAATTAAAATAAGTAGGCCTGAAAAATATAACTTTATTATTGTCTTGTTCTTGTCATTTTCCTTCATCTGGCAATGCTATTTCTTTAACATCATCTTTAACCATTATGTTTAGATCCTTAGGATCACAATCGCAATTCGCTGCTTCTTCTAATGGCAATTTGTAATATAAGGCGGTCGCTGTATCCAATAAATTAAAGGATGAATCATATAATTTTGCTTCTCCTTCAAATATTAGTTTTGTAGATTTTGTTATTTTAGCAACTGCGATTAGCTTTTCATTATAAGGTACTGCCTTATGGTATTTGACTTCTAATTTTAAAGTAACCCCCCATACGGTTGGTTCTTTTACCCATATGCCTCTACCGATTGTTTCATCTAGAATTGCTGCAATCATCCCTCCGTGAGTCCTATTTGGATAAGATTGATGCTCGCTTCTAAACGAGAATAAACAGACGACTGAATCATCTTCCATATTATAAAAAGAGGCTTTTACACCTAATGGGTTATCTATCCCACATACAAGGCAATCCTTACTATTTGATTGTTTAGATATGACTTTCATGTAACTAATATTAATCCAACTTTATTTAATTGGTATAATTATTTTTCTGTTTAACAAATAATGTAATCTAATCATGTACTTGGTTAGATTTTCTTTTTAT
>ENA-ORPK01000026-ORPK01000026.1-human-gut-metagenome-genome-assembly--contig:-NODE-26-length-124260-cov-30.379969_pt1 | contig 124260 bp, 96 predicted proteins | sample MGYA00242139_ERZ509068 | MGnify/ENA primary metagenome ERZ509068 (study PRJEB26280, sample SAMEA2338687) | human gut metagenome | biome: human gut; feature: human-associated habitat; material: faeces...
TTAGCGGAGGCGGTGTTGAGGTATGTGTTGAGGTGGTGGAGGGAGGGGGTTGGTGTTCTATCTCTCCGTCCGCCCTATTTGCCAAAATCAAATTTGGTTTTTGCAAAATCACTAAGTTTAGCGGTGAGATTGTTGCTTGACTTAAAGTACTTTAAGGTATTCCATAATTTTTGCGTGGCGTCTAAGTTTAGTTTTTGCAAAATCGCTAAGTTTTAGTGGCTGGAAAGTCGGGTAATTTTGAGCGCCAGTTTGTGTGGCTCTTGGCGTTTTCTTAACCTGCTTTAAGATTTGCCATAAAGTTGTTAGGTGGATTTTTGCGTGGCGTCTAGGCTGGGTTTTGTTTAATTCATAAATTTGCCAAAATCAAATTTGGTTTTTGCAAAAATCGTAAATGCGGCGGCAAGATTGTCGATTTACTTAAAGTGCTTTAAGGTTTGGTTTTATACCTGTTTGTGTGAGTTTTTTTGCGTGGCGGCTGGATGTTATTTTGCTTGATTTGTTAATTTACCAAAATCAAATTTGGTTTTGGCAAAACCCAGGTTGGAAGTCAGGTTTTCAAGGCTGAGCCGATGCGGACGATGTTCGCGCCGATCTGCAACGCTAGTTTGTAGTCCTCACTCATCCCCATCGAGCAATATTTCGCCCCAAAAGATTTTAGTTTTTCGAAAACTTGCTGCGTGGCTTCAAACTCGCTAGCGACTTGGCGTTCGCCGACTTGGCTAAGGCGTTGCGAAGCGACTGACATCACGCCGCAAGGCTGGACAAAACGGCAATTTGCCAAAATCTCCTCGTAAGTTTTAAGAGCTAAATCTGGCGTCACACCCTGCTTATTACCGCCAGTTGCGATTTGCAGTAGGGTTGGAAGTTTGTAAGGCGACTCTAAGTTTTGCAGGCGTTTTTCCACCTCCAACGCCGCCTCCAACCCTTCGCAACTTTGCCACAAAACAGGTTTCGAGCGTAAAAGGTGGTTGATTTTGTTGGTTTGTAGGCGTCCGATGAAATGCCAGCGGATCTTACTCAAATTCGAATTTGACAACTCATTTTGGGTGAAAAATTCGCTTTTGCGGACTAGATCTTGGACTTTGTTTTCACCAAAACACACCGCTCCTTGCAAGGCTAAGCGGGCGATCTCCTCTTCGTTGAAGTATTTTGAAGCCACGACAATTTCCACTTGCTCGGCGACTTTTAACCTCGCCACCTCTTGTTGCAACTCAGCAAATTTCATCTCAATCCTTATGACGCAAGTCGTGTGAGGTCGTTGATGATCGTGAAGATCATCAAGCCAAAAAGTAACGCCATCGAAGCGTAAGTCAGAGTGACGCGAATTTTTTCATTCACCTCTTTTTTCGTGAGGAGTTCGTAGAGGTTAAAAACGATGTGTCCGCCGTCTAAAACAGGCAACGGAAGGAGGTTTAGGACGCCGAGATTGACCGAGATTAACGCAACCAACATAAAAAACGCCAAAAGCGAGCTTTGCGAGACTTTTGTTGTGGTGTCGGCGATGGCGACTATGCCGCCTAAGTCGTTAAGCGGGACAACTCCGCTAAGCAGCCGTTGCAAGCCTTGCAGGATGAAGCGACTCGACTCTTTGGTTTGTGAGAAGGCAAACGCCACGCCGTCAAGCCCAGTGTAACGCACGCTTTGGGTTTGGTTTGAGCTGACGATGCCGAGCATTGGTTTAAATTCGATTTCGCCGAAGATGTTTTTGCTTTCGCGTATTTGCGGGCGGACTTTTGCCTCGAAGGTGATTTCGCCGCGTTTGACAAGAAGGGTTAAGTCGCCTTTTGTGGCGGAAATTGTTGGCGAGATGTCGCTCCAACTTCGGAGGGTTTCGCCGTTGATGGCAAGCAGGATGTCGTCTTTTTGCAAAACATTGTGCGCGGCTGAATTTGGCAAAACTTCGCCAACGCGTGTGCTAAACTGCTGCAAACCCGCAAAGCCCACACCAAAATAGATGAAAAAGGCGAGCAAAAGGTTGAAAAACGGACCTGCAAAGAGGATGAAAATCCGCCCCAAAGGCGAGACGGCGTTGTAGCTGTCGGCATCTAGGCTTGTTTGGGTTGGGTCGGCGTCATTTTGCCCTTTGAGTTTGACATAACCGCCAAAAGGCAAAGCGCTAACGCACCAAAGTGTTTTGCCAAAGCGTTTTGAAAACAGCTTCTCGCCAAAACCGATACTAAACACTTCTACGCTGACTTTGCAAATTCTAGCAGCCAGAAAATGCCCTAATTCGTGGAAGAAAATCAAAAATGAAATTGCCAAAATGGTTAGGAAAAAATGCGCTCCGTAATGCCAAAAGGCGAAGGCAAAAACTGCCAAAACGATCAAAAAACTCTTCATCAACATCCTTAAAATCGGCGATTGTAACATAAAACTCTTAAAATCAAGTTTCAAATTCGATTTTTACATAATGTTAAACTTAAATTTAAAACATTATTTTATAATAGGATTTTTTGAAGGAGAAAAATGAAACGCTTTCTTTTAAGTTTGGCTTTGGTGGATGTTTTGATGGGAGCGAGTATCAAATTCATTGACGCTAAGCAAGACCCAGCAAGAGTGATGGTCAATCAAAATCAAATCTACTCTTACCACGATTCGATCGTGACGGCGAAAAAGTCGGTTGTGAATATCGCCACGACCAAACAAAACCGCATCACTAACGAATTTGACAACTTCTTTAACGACCCGTTTTTCAAGGAGTTTTTTGGCTTCAACTTTAACTTTGGCACGCCACAAACAAGGAAAGCAACTTCGCTAGGAAGCGGCGTGATCATCTCAGAGGATGGTTACATCGTTACGAATTTTCACGTGATCGACGGGGCGGAGGAGATCATTGTCACGCTGCTTGACAACTCGAAGGAATTTAACGCAAAACTTGTTGGAAGCGACTCAAAAACCGACATCGCCATCATCAAAATCGAAGGGAAATTTAGCCCAATAATGTTCGCAGACAGCGCAAAAGCCCTTGAAGGCGATGTTGTTTTTGCGATCGGCAACCCTTTTGGCGTTGGCGGAAGCGTGACAAGCGGGATCATCAGCGCGTTAAACAAAGACAACATCGGGCTTAATCAATACGAAGATTTCATCCAAACAGACGCCAGCATCAACCCCGGAAACAGCGGCGGGGCGTTGGTGGATAGTCGCGGGGCGTTGGTCGGGATCAACTCGGCGATTTTGAGTCGCAGCGGCGGAAACAACGGCGTGGGTTTTGCCATTCCGTCAAATATGGTGAAAGACATTGCGACAAGACTGATCGCTGACGGCAAAATCGTCCGCGGCTACATCGGCGTCAGCATCACAAACCTCACAAAAGACCAAAAGGTGGTTTATAAAAGCCAAAACGGCGCGTTGATCACAAATGTTGAGGAGGGAAGCGCGGCGCACAAGGCGAAGTTGCAACGCGGGGATTTGATCATCGAGGCGAATGGGCGGCGGATCGCGAACGCAAACGACCTCAAAAACATCATCGGCAACTTGCCGCCAAAAGCTAGGATTAAGATTAAATTTGAGCGAGGCGGTGAGATTTTAGACGCGAATGTCATTTTAGACGAGATGCAAGGCGTGGCACAAGAGGGAGCGACTCAAAGCGAGGGCTTGACGCTACAAAACCTAAACGACGAAACCAAAGCAAAACTTGGTTTGCCAAAGGAAACGAATGGCGTTTTGATCACTCAGGTGGATAAAAAAGCCGCACAAATCGGCTTTAAAAAGGGCGACATCATCATCCAAGTTAATCAAAAAGAGGTAAAAAACATCACTGATTTCAACAAAGAAGTCAGCAAAAGTCGCGCCGCAAACCGCCCACCGCTCATTTGGATCAACCGCGCAAATGTCGCGATGGCGTTTGTTTTGAAGTAGTGCAAAAACCGAATTTGAAGTGGCGAAAGTTCAAATTCGGTTTCGACAAATTTTCGCAAAACTGCTAAAATCAAATTTGGTTTTGGCAGTTACAAAAGTTCGCAAAACTGCAAGAATTCTTTGCCGTAAATACTCACTAAATTTTCATCACTCAGCACGCTTGACGCCTCGCCGCAGGCTAAAACTTCACCCCGTTTTAGCAACAAAACCTTGCCGCCTAAGAATGTGGCTTGGCGGAGGTTGTGCATTGTTAGAATATAGTTTTTGCCCTCTTCGTTAAGTTTTTGAAGCAGGTGTAGGAATTTGATCTGATTGGCAAAGTCAAGTCCAGTCGTTGGCTCGTCCATAAAAATGACGGGCGTGTCTTGCATCAAAGCGCGGGCGATGAAAACAAGCTGTCGTTGTCCGCCGCTTAGTTGTGTGTAAGCGCGGTCTTTTAGGTGAGCGATGTCAAGCCTTTCTAGCATCTGCAAGGCTCGCTCTTTTTGCTCTTTTGAGTAATCGCCGAAGATGGAGCTTTTGTAAAAACAGCCTAAAAGCACGACTTCTAGCACGCTAAACTCAAAGGCGTTGGCTTTGTACTGCGGGATGTAGGCAAAAGTTGCGGCAAGGTCGCGGCGGCGATAGCTTTTCAGCGGTTTGTCAAAAAGCAAAATCTCGCCGCTTTTTGGCGGTAAAAGAGCTAAAAGAAGCTTGAAAAGCGTTGTTTTGCCGCTACCGTTTTCACCCAAAATAAGCAAGTTTTCGCCGCTTTTTAGCTCAAACGAGACATTTTTCAAAACAGGCGTCGCCCCTGCGTTGTAAGAAAGCTCTCGCACACAAAGCATCAAAACCTCCTTTTTTTACGCAGCAAAACGACAAAAATTGGAATGCCAACAAATGAAGTTACGATGCCGATCGGCACTTCGTAAGCAAAAAGCATCCTAGAAATGTTGTCGCAGACGAGTAAAAAAGTCGCGCCCGCAAAGGCTGAGGCGGGCAAAACCACCTTGTTGTCCGCGCCGACTACAAATCGCACCATATGCGGCACGACTAGTCCGATCCAGCCGATGACGCCGCAAAGCATCACACTAAGCGAGCTGACAAAAGTTGCAAGGGTGATGAAGTAGAGTTTGGCGTGCGTGGTTTGCACTCCGAGCGTTTTGGCTTCGTCTTCGCCAAGGCTAAGGGCGTTGAGGACTTTGTAGCCAGCGGTGAGCAAAACGACTCCGACAAGCATCGGCACGGCGCAAAGGAGGATTTGCTCTTTGCTGACAAAACTGAGCGAGCCGAGCAGGAAATATGTGATGCGTGGGAGCGTTTGGGTAGGGTCGGCGATGTATTTAAGTAGCGACAAAAGCGAAGCGAAGAAAGCTGAGGAGACAACGCCGCCTAAAATCAGCAGCAAAACGCCGCGATTTTGCACGCCGACAAGTCCGACAAAAACCGCCACGCCAACGGCAAGGCAACCAAAGGCAAAGGTCAAAAACTGCGTAAAAAACGCGCTCAAACCTAAAACCATCCCCAAAGCCGCGCCAAAACTCGCACCATTTAAAACCCCTAAAATCGAAGGCGAGACGAGCGGGTTGAGGAAAATTCCTTGATAAACCGCGCCGCTTAACGCCAACGCCGAGCCGATCAACACGCAGGCTAGAATGCGCGGTAGGCGGATGTCGAGGAGGATTGTTTTGATCACTTCGAAATTCTCTCCGCCGTCTGCGCCAAAAAACGAGCCGAAAAACGCAAGGTAGTCCTTCGTGCTAAAATCAAATTTGCCGATGAAAAACGAGGCGATGAAAATTGCGATGAATAGAAAAATCAAGAGTTTTTTAAACAATTTAGCTCGCTTTTAGGGTTTGATTGTCAAAACCGAATTTGACTACTTAAAATCCGCATTCAAAACCGCGTTAAAGGTCGCCTCGTCTAAGTCGTAATCCAACCACAATTTGTAAAACTCCTTCGCCTCAGCAAAAATGTCTAAGTTGCTGGTTAAGTCTGGGTAGAGGACTTTTGCGAGCCATTTCACACCCAAAAACCGCATAAAAGACGAAGGGCGGTCAAACCACGAAAAAGGTCCGCGCGGCAAGAGATAAACTCGACCTTCTCTCACCGCCTTTAAAAGACGCCATTTTTTATCGGTTTTAAGCGAGTCAAAAAAGGTTTTGTCATAAACCAAAATGACATCTGGGTTAAACTTCACAACCTCTTCAAAGGTCACACTCACGCGCCCAAAGCCGTCTGCGTTGGGGCATTTCAGCGGGCTTTTTGCGCCCAAAAGTTCGACTAGTTCGATGTGCGAGCTGCCTTGACACTCGGTTTGCAAGCCGTTTGCGCCTTGTGCGTAATAAACCGACAAAGCGGGCGAGTTTTTGAGTTTTTGACGCAACGAAGCAGCAAAGTCAAGCGTTTTTTGTGCGTCAATCATCAACTTCGCCCCTCGCTCATCCGCGTTTAACGCCCAACTAAGCTTGTGAAGGGCGAGGATATGGTCTTGCAAAGTGGTGATGTTTAAAAGCATAACATCACTGCTTAAATCAGCAAAAATTTTCGTCTCTTTTGAGCCTTTTGCCCCCTCGCCCATCAAAACCAACTGCGGCTTCAACGAGGCTAAAACTTCAAAATTTGGCACGACTCCCTGCCCGTAAAAACCGCCGACCAACGGAGCGTTTAGCAGTTCTTTCGGCAAAAAGCGCTTCTCGTAAGCATTCCAAGTAAAGATCGCCCCAGAGAGCTTGTTTTTATCAAGGGCGTAAAGCAGGTGAAAGGCGTTTGGATGAGGAGAATAGACGCGCGTGACATTTTTCGCTCGAATTGAGGTCGCTAGACGCCCTTTTGCCTCCAACTCCTCCCAATTCAAGCTCGAATTCGCACTCTCATTTGAGTTTGCAAACAACGCACAAAACATAACCACTAGCGTCAAAACTCTCTTCATCGCCCCGCCCTTTTGTTAAAATCAAATTTGAATTTAACTAAAATTTGTAACGCACATCAGCCCTGATGGTGCGACCAGCTTCAAAGTAACCTTCGGTGTAGGAGTAAAGCTTGTCCCATAGGTTTTCGATCCCGACTTCGAGGTTGAAGTTTCGGGTGATGTCAAAGCCTAGTTTGATGTTTGTCACGCCAAAACCTGCCGCGTCAAATGAGCCGTCAGAGTTTGAGTGAGTGCTGCTTTGAGCAAGTTGTGTGGCTGTGAATTTAACGCTTGGAGTGATTTTAAACTCGCCGTAAGCACTAAGTTTGTTGCGCGGGATGTGCGTTAGAAAAACGCCGTCTGCGCGGAGTTTGACCTCAGTGTAAGCGTAGTCAAGCCCAAGTGTGACTTGGTTGTTTGGTCGCAGTTTCAAAGCAAGCTCGCCGCCGTAAATCTCAGTTTCACCGACATTTTGATTTTGCTCGTAATTCACGCCGTCTCTTTGCACTTTTACGGCTTGAATTTTGTCTTGCCATTTAGTGTAGAAAACCGAAGCGTCATAGCTTGCTTTGGCGTAATCTGCGCGGTAACCCACAACGAAATTTAGCGCGTCTTCTGAAAGCAAGTCAGGGTTTTGGATGTATTTGCCAAAGCGTGAAGTATATCTCTCCTTTTGCGTTGGGAAATATGTTCTTGAACCGATGCTAAAATAAGCCGCGTCATTGCCGTTAAAGCTTTTTTTCTACCAAAACTTGGAAATTTAGCGCTGTTTCGTCTTTTGTTTCGTAGTTGAAGATGTAACTTGTGTTAGAAGTTTTGTCCCAGTCTGGAATTCCCCAGCCTTGTGCGTCACCTGCACGCCTTGAATTGACGCTTGCGCCAAAGATGATGTTGGTGCTCTCGTCTGGTCTAAAAGTCTCCTCCAACGCAAGCGTTAAAATTTTGTCGCTCACGCGTTGTGTTGGCTCGTTTAAGCTTGGGTTGTTTGGATAGACTTGCTTTGAGTGATGCACATCTTGTTTAAACTGCGGCGCGATCTTAAATTCGTCACTCTCACCACGGAAAATCAGCTCCATCCCAACGCCAAAAGTGTAGTCGTCATACTGGCTAACCCACCCTTTTTTGCCTTCGGCTAGATCTTCATATTTGTAGTCTTTCATATTACGCAAAACATTCGTAAATTTGTCGTAATACGCGCGCGTGTTAATGGTGAATGAGTCGCCAAAGTCTAGCTTTGAGTGCAAAGCGTAACTCTCTTTATCCCACTGAGGCCACCACCAGTAGTCATTTTTTTGTGACGGGTCAGCCCCTTCGTAAAATTTTGCACTCTTTTCGCCCTCTTGTTTTGAGTAGCTAAAAACATATTCTTCGTTAGAGTCAGGCGTGATGCCGATTTTAGCGGCGATCCTCTTGTCGCGTTTTTCGTTTGAGTAGCTCGGGTCTTCTTTTGGCGCGATGCCTGAGGCTAGCGGAGTATGGAAGCCCTCTCTGAAACTGCCATCAACTTGAAAGAAAAATTTCTCAAATTTCGAGCCAAATCTCGCATCCACAAAGTTGTCGTAAAGCGAATGCGTGTTTTTGCCCGCATTTTGCGGTGAGTATTTCGCGCCATAGTGAATCTCGCCTTCAAAGGCTTTTGTTGGCTGTTTTGTGACTAGGTTGATGACGCTGCCAAGTGAATTTGCGCCGTAAAGTAGGCTACTGCTGCTTTTTGAAAAGTCGATTTGCGCGTAACTGCTGGCTAAAAACCTACCAAGGTCGATGCTGCCGTCATACGAAACATAAACAGGAAAGCCGTCAATGAACACTGGCGTGCGAGAGACGCCGCGGATGATGATCATCTCTTCGTTGCGTTTGCCGCCCGTTGCGACAAAGCTTGCCCCTGCGACATATTTCGCCGCTTCGGCAACATCAGTCGTGCCAAAAAGGTTTGCGCTATTACTAGAAAAACTTCTCACGCCGCTTGTTGTGGTAAGGTTTTGCAAGGCTTTTGACTTAACTTCAACTTTGCCTAACTCAAAGGCTTGGCTCGCTCCAAAAGCGGCGACTACGCTAAGGCAAAGACAGCTTAATTTCAAATTCATTAAGACTCCTCAAAATAATTTTGTTAATAAAACCCCATTATCTTAACAAAAGATAAATCAAAAAAGGCTAAAATGGTTTTAAAAGGATGAAAATGAAACATATTTTTTTAACGGGCGAGAAAAATTGCGGCAAAACGACACTTCTTACTCAGGCGTTGGCTGAATTTCGCGTGAGCGGCTTTTCTTCAAAGATCCTTCCGCCAAATGAGATTCGGCTTTTTCGGGCGAGTTTGTGGTTTGGGTCAAATTCGGTTTTTGCAAAAAACGGCGTGAATTTTAGCAAAGACCACGCAAGCAACGCGACTTTGATCCCTGCTTGCGTGGAGGCGTTTTTTGAAAAAAGCGAGGAGAATTTGGCGGGCATTTGCGGCGTGAGAGACTCTTTTACGCAGGCGTTTGAGCAGCTTGGCGTGGAGATTTTGCAAGAGGCGTGGCGTGGGCGTGGAGAGTTTGAGGTGGTGGCGATGGATGAGGTTGGGTTTTTGGAGGCTCGCTCGCCCTCTTTTCAAGAGGAAATTTTGCGGCTTTTGGCACAAAATGCGAGCGTTAAGCCAGTTTTGGGCGTGGTGAAAAAAGAGGCTAGCACGCCGTTTTTACAACGCATTCACACTCACGAAAATGTCGAACTCATCAGCGTTGAGAAGCAAAATGCGCAGGAGGTTTTACGCTACATAAAATCGTGGCTAAAAGAGTGTCAAGGCAGGTTTAAAGTTTAGATTTGCAAAAAGTTAATCCGCCTAAAAGGCTTGCAAAAACCGAATTTAAGCAAGCCTTTTAGCCTTTTGGCTAGTGTTGTAGCCAGAAGAAGTAGGCGATTGAGGCGATGATGATCGCGCAGAAGATGTTAAGCCAGATGCCTACTTTGACCATTTGGGCTTGTTTGATACGCCCTGTGCCAAAAACGAGCGCATTTGGTGGAGTTGCCACTGGAAGCATAAACGCGCAACTTGCACCGATGCCGATGATGAGTGCGAGACCTAGTGGTGGCGCGCCAAGCGACTCGGCGATCGAGATGAAAAGCGGGACCAAAAGCGCGGCTGAGGCGGTGTTTGAGGTGAATTCTGTTAAGAAGACGATGAAAAACGCCACGACAAGCCCGATTAAGAAGATGTGTCCGCCTTGAACCAGCGAGATGACCGCGTCCGCCATAACTTTACTCGCCCCTGAGTCTTTGAGCAAGACGCTAAGGGTGATACCGCCGCCAAAAAGCATTAACACGCCCCAGTCGGTATTGTCTTGAACTTGTTTCCAATTTACCACTTTCAAGGTGCAGACTAAAACCGCAGCGAAGATGGCGATGACGCTGTCAAACGCGCCGATTTTCTTCGGAAGTCCAAGAAGCGACGAGATGATCGGGTTGAGCTGGTTTGAGAAGATCCAACAGACGGCGATGAAGGCAAAAATCCCAAGTGTTAGCCACCTCTGCGGAGTCATTTCAAGCTTGTCTTGAATGTCGATGTTGATTTTGTGATTAAGGTTTGGTTTTAGGATGAAATACAAAACACCAATCATCAACGGCATCAAAATCACAACCATCGGAATGCCGTATTTTAGCCACTCGGCAAAGCTGATATTAAGGTTTGCAGCGACAATGGCGTTTGGTGGTGTGCCAACAAGAGTGCCCATACCGCCGATGCTTGCGCTGTATGCGATGCCTAAAAGGACAAACGGATAAAGCGTCAAGTTTTTGCTTTGGTCAATTTGCGAAAGCATACCAATCGTAAGTGGCAACATCATCGCCGCCGTTGCGGTGTTACTCATCCACATCGACAAAAACGCCGTTGTCGAAAAGAGGTATAAAACCGCGAGCGCGAAGTTGCCGCCCGCTAGAACGAGGATGCGTTGGGCGATGATTTTATCAAGCTGCTGGTGGTGCATCGCTGCTGAGAGCGCAAAACCGCCGAAAAAGAGGAAGATCGTAGGGTCAGCAAAGCCAAAAAGCGAGGCTTTTGTCGTCATCAACCCCGTAACCGCGGCTAAAATCGGGATCAAAATCGCCGTAATAGTCGTATGCACCGCCTCAGTCAGCCACAAAACGCCAACAAAAACCAAAATGGCAAACCCCTGCGTGACCTTTTGCTCAAACGGCAAAACATTAAGTAAAATAAAAAACAACGCAATGTCAGCTAAGACAATCAGTGTGTTTTTAGACATCAATTCTCCTTGTGTAAAAATTGCTTAATTCTAGTCAAAGATGAGGATTTTTGCTATATTTTAAGGCAAAGTAACAAAAAATTTCGGAATTTGTGTTACAAAATGTAACATTTTTCGCAAGAAAGTAAATTTAATTTAAATTACTCTTAAACGATGAAACTAAATGTGAAAATTCAAATTCTGTTTTGGCAAATTTGGCGTGGCGGTTTGCGGGTTTGGCGGCGGTTTATGAGGTGGTTTGTGAGGCGGCAAATAGGGCGTCATTTGGTCAAAATCCGCCGTTTGTAAAATGCGAAATCAAATTTAAAATTGAGAATTTTGCAAAAAGCAAATTTGGTTTAACAAGCCGCGACATCAAATTTGAAATTGATAGTTTTGTTAAAGTCAAATTCGGTTTTAACAAAACTGCAAAACTAAATTTAAAATTGACAATTTTGCGAAAACCAAATTTGACTTTAACAATTTGCGTTAATCTTTGCTTAAAATGAGGTTTAACGCCTCAGGCAAAATCACCCATTCCGCCTCTTGCATCACGCGTAATTGCAGGCTTTGCGGCGTGTCGCCCTCTTTGACATCAACGGCTTTTTGCACCAAAATCTCCCCGCGATCCACCTCGCCACTGACGATGTGCGCGGTCGCTCCTGTAACCTTCACGCCGCTGTCTAAAACGGCTTGATGCACCCTGAGTCCGTAAAACCCTTCGCCACCAAAGCTTGGCAGGAGCGAAGGGTGGATGTTGATGATCTTGTTTTTGAAATTTGCGACAAACTCAGGCGAGAGGATGACCAAAAAGCCCGCCAAAACCACCGCGTCAATCTCATTTTCTTTAAGTAAGCTTAAAAGCGAGGCTTCAAACTGGCTTAACTCGACTCCCTTTTTGGCAACAACTGCCGTTTTCACGCCCGCGTTTTGCGCCCTAACCAAGCCGTAAGCGTCACTTTTTGAGCTGACAACAAGGGCGATTTTACCGCCTTTTAAGCCGCCTTTTGCCTCAAAGTCGAGCAAAGCTTGCAAGTTTGTCCCGCCACCGCTAATCAAAACGGCGACATTTTTAACCCTCTTTTGCAAACACGACATTTTACACTCCTAAACCAAATGCACGCCGCTGCTAGCGACAACTTCGCCGATGACATAGGCTTGCGGCAGAAGAGAAAGTACGGTGTCAAGGTCTTTTTTCGAGACGATCAAACTCATCGCCACACCCATATTAAAAGTCGCGTACATCTCCTTTGTTGCGAGATTTGAGCGCTCTTGCAAAAGGGTGAAAATTGGCAGAGTTTTTACTTTGCCAAGCTCGATTTTCACACCCAAATTCTCAGGCAACGCGCGTGGGATATTTTCAAAAAATCCGCCGCCGGTGATGTGGGCGGCACTCTTTAAAATTCCCGCCTCAAACAGCGTCAAAACCTCTTTAACATAAATTTTCGTAGGCTCTAAAAGCGCCTCGCCGATGCTTCGTCCGCCTAGAATTTGCGGTCTTTGAGCGAGATTTTCTCGCGCTTTGTTTGCCTCGCCGTTTAGCTCAAAAATTCGGCGAATCAAAGAAAAGCCGTTGCTGTGCGCGCCACTTGAAGGCAGGGCTAAAACAGCGTCTCCTTCGGTGACATTTTTCGGTGAGAGAATTCGGCTTTTTTCCACAACGCCCACGCAAAAACCAGCGACATCATACTCGCCCTCAGCGTAAAACCCGGGCATCTCCGCCGTCTCGCCGCCCGTTAAGGCGCACCCCGCGCTCACGCAGCCGTCTGCGATGCCTTTGACGATCGACTCGATCTGCGTTGGGATGTTTTTGCCAACGGCGATGTAGTCAAGAAAAAAGAGCGGTTTTGCTCCGCCACACACAACATCATTCACACACATTGCCACACAGTCGATGCCGACTGTGTCGTGTTTGTCAAGCAAAAAGGCAAGCTTTAACTTTGTGCCAACTCCGTCCGTACCGCTGACTAAAACCGGCTCTTTAAACGCGCCGACCGCATTAAGGTCAAAAAGCGCGCCAAAGCCGCCCAAACCGCCCATCACACCGCCAATTTTGCTTCTTGTAGCGTGAGATTTGATCCTCTCAACGACCTCATAACCCGCCTCGACATCCACGCCGCTGTTTTTATACGCATCACGCATTTTTTCTCCTTTTTTAAAGTTGCCAATCCCGCTCAAAGCACTTCGCACAATGCCCCAAGCCGCCACAAAGCACTTCCAAATCCTCAATCTCCAAAAACCCAAGCGAATCCACGCCGATGAATTTTGCAATCTCCTCTAAGTTGTAACGACACGAGATGAGATGCTCTCTGCTGGCGATATCCACTCCCCAAAAACACGGGCTGACAAACTGCGGCGCGGTGATCCGCATATGAATTTGCGCCGCACCCGCGTGGCGAAGCAGTTGGATCGTCTTGCGACTTGTCGTCCCACGCACGATCGAATCGTCTATCACCACAAGTCGCTTGCCTTCGACTACTGCGCTGATGGCGTTGAGTTTGATGCTGACGAGGTTTTCGCGGCTGCTCTGTCCGGGGCTGATGAAAGTTCTGCCGATGTAGCGGTTTTTCAAAAAACCAAATTCAAGCGGAAGTCCGCTCTTGTTTGCATAGCCCATCGCCCCTTCTAAACCGCTGTCTGGGACGCCGATGACGATGTCGGCTTGGGCTGGGTGACGGACGGCTAGAATTTCTCCTGCTTTGATGCGCGCGTTATGCACGCTCACGCCGTCAATCACGCTGTCTGGTCTAGCAAAGTAGATGAACTCAAAGGCGCAGGTTTTGCGCTCGGCGGTGTTGCAAAACTCTGTGTTGCTCACCACCTCATCCCCGCAAAAAGTCACCATCTCGCCCGGCTCGATGTCGCGGACAAATTTTGCGCCAACGGCGTCAAGTGCGGCAGTTTCGCTCGCGACAATGTAGATTTTGCTCGAATTTGAAGGCTGCGTCTGCCCTGCTAAAATCAAATTTGGTTTTTGCAAATTCGCCTCGCTCGCCTCCTCTTGCTCGATCACGCCGTAACAAAGCGGGCGGTAGCCGTGAGGGTCACGCACGGCAATGAGCTTGCTTTCATTCATCACAACTAAACAATACGCCCCTTCGATCTGCCCCATCGTCCGCGCAACCGCAAGCTCCAAACTAGGCGCGGTAAGCCGCTCGCGCGTAATGATGTAGCTGATGATCTCCGTGTCGCTTGTCGTGTGGAAGATCGCCCCTGTGCTTTCAAGCTGAGCACGGAGGGTCTTGTAGTTGGTTAAGTTGCCGTTGTGGGCGATGGCGAGCGCGCCTGCTTTGTGCGTCACGACAATGGGTTGCGCGTTTTGAGAACATTTATCCCCAGTTGTCGAGTAGCGAACATGCCCGACTACGATTTGCGCCTCTTTAAACGAGTTTAAAACCTGCGGCGTGAAAACATCCCCAACAAGCCCGTCTGCCTTATGCGTCTGCATCACGCCGTCAGCACAAACGCAAATTCCAGCCGCCTCCTGTCCTCTGTGCTGCAAGGCAAAAAGCCCGTAGTAACCAAGCCTTGCGAGGTCGGACTTAGTCTTGCTAAACGCACCAAAAACGCCACATTCTTCGCCAATTTTTCGCATCTTACTTCCTTTTAAAATGTCAAAATCAAATTTGATTATACGCGTCAGCAACCGACTTAAATTCGGCTACATTATAACGATTTTCTATCTTCTTGCGGATCTCTTGCAGGTCTAAATTTTCGTTGATTTCTATCGTCATCTCAAAAAAGTCCGCAAGTCCGCCCTCTTCGTCTCCGCCAAGCTTAATTGTCGCAACATCCACGCCAAGTTTTGCCAAAAAGGCTAGTAGCTCAGCCAAACTTCCGCGCCTGTTTTCGATGCTGACGATGAGCTGGTAGCGAAGCGGAGCGTTTCGCGTCCATTTCACAAAAATCATCTCCCGCCCTTCGTTAATCAACTTCGCCGCACGCTCGCAAAGCTTGTTATGCACGATGACGCGGTGCGAGTCTCTAAAACCCAAAATGTCGTCCCCGCGTTTTGAATTGCAGCAGTAGTCAAACTCAACCGCACTAACTTTATGGTTTGAATAGACCACGATGTTGTCGAATTTTTGCTTTTTGATCTCAAAATTTGAGAAAAACCGCTTGCAATGTTTTTTTAGCATATTCACGCTTTCGACAAGCAAGACGGAGTTGGTGGCGATTTGAGAGATTTTTTTGGTTAAATTTTCCTCCTCGACCCAAACGCGGACTCGCTCTTCGCTTGCGTCAAAAATGCTTGCAAGAATTTTGTAGGCGATGACTAGGTTTAGCTCTTTGATCTTCGTGCGGCTGTATTCTCGAATGGTCGCCTTTGCCTTACCAGTTTTGACCGAGTTGATCCACGAAGCACGGCAGTGAAGCGTCTCACCTGTGATGATATGCACGATGTCTCCGTTTTTTAGCTCGGTTAAAAGCGGAACTTTAATTTTATTCACATACGCCTCTTTTGCGTGAAGCCCTACTTCGCTGTGAATTTCGTAAGCGTAATCAAGCGTAGTCGCCCCGCGCGGCAATGTAAAAATTCCGCCCTTTGGCGAATAAACTGCGATGTCTTCGACATAAAGGCTGTCTTTTGCGAGTTGATACACATCCTCAGCCGCCGCGCCGCTGTCGTCTTTTTCTTTGATGTCGCTAAGCCAGTCGAGCTTTGGTGCGACAAGGTTTGAGTGTTTGTATTTCCAGTGCGCTGCCACGCCGTATTCTGCGGTTTTGTGCATATTCAGCGTGCGGATTTGCGCTTCGATGATCGTCTTGTTTTCAAAAATGGTCGTGTGGATGGTTTGGTAGCCATTTTGCTTTGGCAAGGCGATGTAGTCCTTAAAACGCGCGATCAACGGCTTGAAATTTGTGTGCAAAATTCCCAAAACCGCGTAACAATCCTGCGGGTTTTTGACAATGATGCGGATCGCCAAAAGGTCTAAAACCTCGTCAAGACCAACCCCTTTTCGCTGCATTTTTAAAAAGATCGAGTAGCGGTGTTTAACCCGTTTTTGAATTTCAAAACTGCCTTCGTCAAAGCCGTAAAGCTCTAATTTGTCACTAACTTTTTGGCTAAAAGCGTTGAGTTTGAGGATGAGTTGTTGCTGGTGGCTTGTCAAAAAGTCGTCTATTTTAGCGTATTCTTGCGGCAAAACATAAGAAAAACTCATATCTTCAAGCTGATTTTTGATCTGCGAGATGCCAAGTCGGTGCGCGATCGGCGCATAAACCATCAAAGTCTCTTCGGCGATGCGTTTTTGCTTTTGCGGATTGAGCGCGTCAAGTGTGAGCATATTATGCAGCCTGTCGCAAAGCTTGATGACAAGCACGCGGACATCCTCGATGCTCACAAGCAACATTTTACGGAAAGAAAGCGCCGAAGTCGCAAGCCGCTCGTTTGACTCCGCCGTTGCAAGCTCGCTTGCTCGCACGGACGAAATTTTAGTCATCCCACGCACCAAAAGCTCGACCTCTTCGCCAAATTCGAATTTAAGCTCCTCTTCGTCGCACTGCGTGTCTTCAACCACATCGTGAAGCAACGCCGCTAAGAGCATCGCCTCGTCCCCGCCAAAGTAGGCGACAAAGGCACAAACTAAAATCGGATGCATCGCATACGGATCGCCGCTTTTGCGAAACTGCCCTTCGTGGCTTGTAACGCAAAAATCCACCGCTTTTAGCAAGATCCCAGTCGGTTTTGCGACCGAGTAAAGCAGGTCTTTTGCCGCCTCGATGGTATGGACTTTTGCCGCCTCGTCAAGCAGGGATTGCAGGGCAAACGCGTTTTCTTCTTGCACTTTAACTCTCCATTTTAAGCCAGCTTCGTTGCGCGCGTGCTAGCTTCGTTTTACAAAATTGTCAAAACCAAATTTGATTTTGACAATTCGACTACTTTTGCGAAATCGAAGTAAGTGTAACTTTGCCCTCTGCCACCTCAACAAGTGCGATGTCTGCGGGCTTTGCGGTGACTACATTGTCAAAATAATCCTCCACGCTAATGAGCGGCTCTTGCCCGTTTGCGAGCTGATTTGCCCGTTTTGAAACAAGCAGTGAAAGCTTAAATCTATCATCCCCAACCAACTTCAACGCTCGCGCGCCAATCTCTTCAAGTCTAAACATTTTCTTCCTTTCTAGTGAGTTATTTCACAACTGAACACTTGCTAAAATCCCCGCTGACGATGCGCGCGAGGTTACCTTTTTTGAACATATTACACACGACAATCGGCAACTTGTTATCCTTTGCAAGCGCGATCGAAGTGTCGTCCATTACCTTAATGTCGTCTTTTAACGCCTCGTCGTAAGTGAGGTTTTCGAGCAGCACCGCGTCTGCAAATTTAGCTGGGTCTTTGTCATAAACTCCATCGACCTTAGTCGCTTTAATGATCATATCTGCTGAGATTTCAACGGCGCGAAGTGTCGCGGCGGTGTCGGTTGTGAAAAACGGATTTCCCGTCCCAGCTGCGAAAATGACAACGCGGTTTTTTTCTAAATGTCTGTTTGCGCGCCCTAAAATGAAGGTTTCGCAAATGGCTTCCATTTTGATCGCACTTTGCACGCGCACTTCGATGCCTAAATGCTCCAACGCCTCACGCATCGCGATCGCGTTAATCACAGTCGCAAGCATCCCCATATGATCTCCGCTCGTGCGTTTAATCAGCCCGTCTTGCGAAGCGCTCACGCCGCGGATGAAGTTGCCACCGCCGATGACGATGCCAACTTGTGCGCCAAGCTCCAAAAGCGACTTGATCTCGTTGCTAATAAAGCTCAAAATCTCATTGTCGATCCCAAAGCCATTTCCGCCCGCCAAGGCTTCGCCGCTAAATTTCACTAAAACTCGTTTGTTCATATTTTCTCCGTTAAGTTAAATTGTCAAAACCGAATTTGATTAAGAGTCTTGAATCGTCATCAAAAACTCTTCGTTTGTCCTGCTTTTTGTCATTTTCGTGAAGATGAATTTTAACGCTTCGACATCGTCCATTGTCGTGATCGCATTGCGGATCGCCCAAATTTTACCTAAATCAAGCGGCTTTTGCAGCAAGTCGTCTTTTCGCGTGCCTGACTTGATGATGTTGATCGCAGGGTAAATTCGCCTGTCGCTGATGCTGCGGTCGAGGATGATCTCGCTGTTACCCGTGCCTTTAAACTCTTCGAAAATGACATCATCCATCCTCGAACCCGTGTCGATGAGTGCGGTGGCGATGATGGTGAGTGAGCCGCCGTGTTCGATGTTTCTTGCTGCGCCAAAGAAGCGTTTTGGTTTGTGAAGTGCGTTTGCATCCACACCTCCGCTTAAAACCTTGCCCGAGCTTGGCGTTGCGGTGTTGTAAGCCCGCGCAAGACGCGTAATGCTGTCAAGCAAAATGACAACATCCTTACCCTGCTCCACAAGCCTCTTTGCCTTTTCGATGACAAGTTCTGCAACGCGGATATGGTTGTAGGCTGGAAGGTCGAAGGTTGAGCTGAAAACCTCGCCTTTAACGCTGCGCTCCATATCCGTCACCTCCTCTGGACGCTCGTCAATGAGCAGCACGATCAGCTCGACTTCTGGATGGTTTTTGCTTATGCCTTGTGCGAGTTCTTTTAAAAGCTCGGTTTTACCCGTGCGAGGAGGCGCGACAATGAGCGCCCTTTGCCCTTTGCCAAGCGGGACAAAAAGGTCAAGCATCCGCCCTGTGAGTTTGAGTGGGGCGTATTCAAGTTGCAGTTTTTGCGTTGGGAAAATCGGCGTTAAGTTCTCAAAAAGCGGACGATTAGTCGCTTCATCAACAGGCTTGTAGTTGATCGCTTCAATTTTAAGTAGTGCGTAGTATTTCTCCTGCTCGCGCGGCTCTCTCACCTGACCTGTGATGATGTCGCCAACGCGCAAGGCAAAGCGGCGAATTTGCGTTTGACTTACATAAGTATCATTGCGCGAGTCGCTCAAATTCGCGTCCATCGAACGCAAAAATCCATACCCATCAGGCGCGATCTCCAAAATCCCAGTGAAGAGGATGTAGCCGCCTTGCTTTGTCTGCGCCCGCAAGATCTCAAACGCAAGCTCTTGGCGGCGGAATTCCATAGAATTTTCGATCCCAAGTTGCTTTGCGATCTTCACTAACTCCTCCGTTGGAAGCGCGCGAAGCTGTTCGATTTTATAGCCTTCAACTGGCGTGTGAGTGCGGTCGTATTGCTTCTTTGAGTTAGTTTTAGCGTGCGTCTCTTGTGTTACTGACTCTTTTTCCATTAAAAACCTTTGTGAAAGAAAATTGCAGTTTTTTGTAGTAAAAATGCGATTTTAGCAAAAAGTGCTTAAAGTTGCTTAAAATTGTCAAATTCGAATTTGACAATTTAGAGCAAAAACGCGGTCGCAAGTGCTAAAAATGCAAAAAATCCGATCAAATCAGTCGCCGTTGTGAGCAAAACCGAGCTTCCAACGGCTGGGTCGATGCCAAGTCGCTTTAACATAAGCGGAATGAACGCGCCAAAAAAGCCCGCGCACACAAGGTTGATCAAAATCGCTGCGGCGATCACAAAACCTAGCTTTGTGATCCCAAACCAAACCCACGCCACAACGCCTACAAGCGTGGCAAAGATAAGTCCGTTGATGAGTGCGATCGACATCTCGCGCGCCAAAACTTCGCGCAAATTCTCAAACGAAGTCTCGCCGACTGCAAGCCACCTAACGGTCACGGCGAGCGCTTGCGTGCCAGCGTTTCCGCCAAGGCTTGCCACAAGCGGCATCAACGCCGCAAGCGCGACAAAGCTTGCGATCGTGCTCTCAAAGTTGCTAATCACCGCCGCGCCTAAAAACGCGGTTATGAGATTAACCAAAAGCCACAACGCCCGCGAAGCTCCCGCACGCATAATCGTCTCCTCCTCCGCGTCGTCACTCACGCCAGCTAGGTGGTAGATCTGCCCTGTTGCGCTCTCTTGCACGAAGTCGTGAATGTCATCAGGCGTGATCCGCCCAAGCAGCACACCCTCCTCGCTCACCACCGCAACCGAGCGCAGGTCAAAGTCTTGAACCATCGAGACGATGAGCGTGATGTCGTCTGTGTCAAGCGCTGTTTTTGGCGCGTAACGCTCGGTGTTTGCCGCCGCGATTTGACTAAGCTTCAACTCCGTGTCATAAAGCAGCAAATCATCCAGCGGAATGACCGCTTTTAAGCGGTTTTCGTTGTCGGTGACGAAGAGTTGATAGACATTGTCGATCTCCTCGTCTCGTTTCAGCCGCCTTAGCCGCTTCAACGCCGTTTGCAAACTCTCGCCAAGGCGGGCGGAGAAAAGCTCAGTCTGCATAAACGCGCCCGCCTCGTTTTCTTCGTAATTAATGAGCTTTGTGATCTCCTTTTGACTCTCCTCATCAAGGTTAGAAAAAATCTCGCCCGCCTTCTCTTCGTCGATCTCTTCGATGTTTTGCAGCAAGTCAGTCGCATCGTCACTGTCAAGCTCGTCGATCGCCCCTGCGATCTTCTCGCTTGGCAACGCCTGCAAAACATCTTTAAGCATATGCTCAGGCAGCTCGATGGCGACTTCGCCCAACTTCTCATCATCAAGCTTGCGCAAAAACTCGGTGTAACCCTCTTCGTCTTGCCGTTTCAACTCGCGCAGGTAGTCCGCCACCTCCGAGGCACTCAGCTCGCGTTTGTCTTCGATGTGTCTGGTTAATTCGCTCTTAATCTCGTCAATCTGCGTCTTCATCCACGCCCTTTTTTCAACTCAAAATAGCCCATTTTACCAAAACAACTTGAAACTTTAATTAAATTCGGTTTTTACAATTTTTTTAGATTTTTTTAGCTAAACTTGACATTTTTAATGGAGAAAAAATGAAAAAATGCATCTACCCCGGCACCTTTGACCCGATCACAAAAGGGCATTTAGACATCGTCAGCAAAGCTCTTGGCATCTTTGACGAAGTTGTCATCGCCGTTGCGGCAAACGAGGGCAAAAAGCCGCTTTTTAGCCTCGAAAAAAGGCTGGAATTTGCCCGTTTGAGCGTGGCTGAGTTTGGCGAAAAGGTCAAGGTCATCGGCTTTGGCAACCTACTTGCTCAACTTGCAAAAAGCGAAGGGACAAATGTCATCGTCCGCGGGCTTCGCGCGGTGAGCGACTTTGAATACGAATTGCAGATCGGCTACGCAAACAAGCAGCTTTGGGCGGAGTTGGAGACGATTTATTTTATGCCAAAACTGACGCACTCGTTCATTTCAAGCTCGATCGTGCGCAACATCTTACTTCACGGCGGCGAGGTCGGCGAGTTTGTCCCAAGCCAGATCGCGCCGCTTTTGACGCAAAGCCACAAAAAGGACGAGGGATGTTAGTTTATCTAGAAGGCGTTGATGGCGTTGGAAAAAGCACGCAAATCGCCGCTTTAAAGCAGGCTTTTAGCCACGCAACCTTCACCGCCGAGCCGTTTAACGCCGCTTTGCGGGAGATTTTGTTAAGCGGGCGGCTGCAAAGCAAAGAGGCGGAGGCGTTGCTGTTTTTGGCAGACCGCGCGGAGCATTTTAAGCAAGTTTTAAGCGGCGGAGTTTTGCAAAAATCAAATTTGATTTTTTCTGACCGCGGTTTTGTCAGCGGCGTTGCTTACGGCGTGGCAAACGGCGGGAATTTAGCCCAACTTTTGGAGCTAAACCGCTTTGCTCTGCAAGGTTGTTTGGAGGGAAAATTCGTGCTTTTAGAGGGCAGCGAAAGGCTGTTTGAGGCGCGCTTAAACAGCCGTAAAAGCCAAGACGCCATCGAGTCGCGCGGCTTTTCTTACCTTTTGCGAGTCCAAGAGGCGATGCGGCAGGTTTTGGAGTTTTTAAAAGCTGATTTCATCGCCATTAATGCGAGTTTGCCGCAAGTTGAAGTCACGCAAAAGATCGTGAATTTCGTAAAATGCGAGTCAAATTCGGTTTTGACAAATTCGAGTAAGGAGCGGCGATGAAGCTGATGGAATGGACGCTGGACTTCATCCACAAAAACAACAATTTCGGCTGGGTTGAAGGGCGGCGTGTCGAGTGGGTTTTGCCGCTGCAAGAGAGGATTGCGATGTTGCTTGAAGGCAAGGCGTTTGTGCTAAGCAGCGACAAGGAGCGCGAGTGGTTTGTGAAGTATTTTCTACACAACATCAACGACAAGGCAAATCTGCGTCCGTTACTGCCGTTTTTCTCGCTCAAATCGCTCTTTGACGGCTTTGAAGAGCTGCAAACGCCCGAGGAGTTTAGTCTGCTTGAAGATATGCTAAAAATCGCCTTTCCGCAAGGCTTCATCCACTTTTTCATCGGCAAAGCAGGCGCAAAAAACGCACAATTTGTCCGCGGCAAGGAAAACGGCTATCTTTGGCTTTTTGACCAACAAGACGCAAACAGCTTTTTGCTTTCGTCACGAGACGAGCTTTTAGACGCGAAACTGCTGCAACTTTTTGAGCTTTTCAACCGCAGCATCAGCGGCGTTTTGCACGGCAAAATCACCATTAATTAAGGCGCGCTATGAACGAAATCATCATCTCAAACGACTTTGCCTCCGTCAAAAAAGAGTTGGAGGCAAGCAAGGCGAAGTTGGAGCTTTTTGAGTTTGACCGACTTTTGATCGGCGAGGATGGCGGAAGCTTTGGCGTGAGGCAGATTTTAGACAAAGCCTACATTGCCGAAGAGGAGCTAAAAACCATCGCCATTTTTGCGAAATTTTACGGCGTCCAAGCGCAAAATGCGCTTTTAAAAACGCTTGAAGAACCGCCGAGAAATGTCGAATTTGTGCTAGTTGCGAGCAACAAAAACCTCCTTCTGCCGACAATCCGCTCGCGGATGATGATGCGTCAGAGTTTTGTGAAAAAAGAGGAAAAGGAGTTGGGACTTGACCTGCAAAGGCTTGATTTGCAAAGCGTTTTTGGCTTCATCTCAAAGCTTGAAAAGCAAAAAAACGGCGAGAAAAAAGAGGCGCAAGAGGCGCGCGAGGAGCTTACAAACCTCACAAAAACACTCATCTGCAAGGCGTTAAAAAGCAACCATTTCAAATTCAGTCTAGCGGACTTTAACTACTTTTTTGAGCTGCTAAAACTCATCACCGCCGACTCAGGCGGACTCAAACAAGAGGCGGTTGCAACGCCGCTTTTGCTACTTTTTTTAGAAAGACGAGTATGAAAGTTTTTAAATTAAACCAACAAAGCGAAAATTTTGTCAAAAACTGCGAAAAAATCGGCGTCACAAAGGGCGGAATTGGAATTTTGCAAGAGAAAATAGAGATCGAATTCTACTTCATTCAAAACCTCAAAATCGCCGCCGCAAACATCCTCAAACAAGACGCCATCAGCGTTGGGGCGGATGTTGCGGTGAGTAAAGAGACGATTTTAGGCGGGCTTAACCAAACCTCAGCGCTACTTTTTGGCACGCCCGCACAACTACGACGGCTTAGGCAAAAATGCATCTGCCAAGACTTTGGGCTAAAAAAACTTGGCGTCTTGCTTGGCGAATTTGACACAAAAGAGGCGTCAAGCGAGTTTTTGGAGGGTTTTGACGCCGAGTTTAGCGCCAAAACTTGCCGCGTAAGGCAGATTATGGGCGTGGTGAATGTCACAGAAGACAGCTTAAACCCAGCCTCACGCACAAGCAAGCAAGAGTTGCTAAAAAGGTGCGAGGAGTTCATCGCAAACGGCGCAACCTACATCGACATTGGTGTGGTTAGTTCGCGCCCTGGCAGTGTGTATTGCGGAGCGGACGAAGAGGTTGCACGAGTGAGCGAGGTGGTTGGGATTTTGCGTCAAAGCCCGTTACTTGACGAAGCGGTTTTTAGCTTAGACAGCTACTGCTACGAGGCGTTAAAGATCGCCCTTAACGCGGGTTTTGGGCTTGTAAATGACATCGCCGCAAGTCCTGAGGCGATGCGCGCGGCGGCGGAGTTTGACGCACAGTATTGCTTGATGCACGGCTTTGACGGCGTTTGCGGCGGCGGCAAGTCAAATTCAAATTTGACAAATTCGGGTGAGGCACAAGAACTTGACATCTTAGGCGAAGTGAGCGAGTTTTTCGCAACTCAGCTTCAAAAGTGCCGCGAATTTGGGGTGAAAAAGGTGGTTTTGGATGTTGGGATCGGCTTTGGCAAAACGCAGCCGCAAAACCTCATTTTAATCAAACATTTAAGCCATTTTTGCAAGTTTAAAATGCCACTTTTAGTTGGGGCAAGCCGCAAAAGCGTGGTGAATTTTTACAGCCCAAGCAGCGTTGAAGAAAGACTTGCAGGAACGCTATTTTTGCACCTAAAAGCAGTGGAAAACGGCGCGAATTTCATCCGCGCACACGACATTTTTGAGACAAAACAGGTGTTTGACCTCTTAAAAGCATACGAGAAAATTTAAAGGAGTTAGGATGCAGCAGACATTAGCGTTAAAATACAGACCGAGGCAATTTGCGGATTTGATCGGACAGAAGGCGGTTAGCGAGTCGCTCTCGTTTGTGCTAAACTCAAACAAAATCGGCAACGCCTACCTCTTTTCAGGGCTTCGAGGAAGCGGCAAAACCACGAGTGCGAGGATCTTTGCGAAGGCGCTTATTTGCGAAAAAGGGATCAGCGCAACGCCGTGCGAGGAGTGCTCAAACTGCATTCAAGCCAACGAAAATCGCCACATCGACATTGTCGAGATGGACGCGGCGAGCAACCGCAAAATAGACGACATCCGCGACCTCATAGAGCTGACAAAATACGCTCCTTCGACTGCGCGGTTTAAAATTTTCATCCTAGACGAAGCGCATATGCTAACAAAGGAGGCGAGCAACGCGCTTTTAAAGACGCTTGAAGAGCCGCCGAGTTATGTCAAATTCATCCTCGCAACGACTGACCCGCTAAAACTTCTGCCGACAATCCTCTCGCGCACGCAACACTTCCGCTTCGGTGCGATCGCACGGGCGCAAATTTGTGCTAGACTTGAATACATCCTGCAAAACGAGCAGATCGCCTACGAGCCAAAAGCCGTTGGGATCATCGCGCGTTGCGGGCGCGGAAGTTTAAGAGACGCCATCACGCTTTTAGAACAAGCCGCAAGCTACTCAAAACGAAACATCACACAAGACTCGGTTGTGGAGATGCTCAACCTTGCTGATCCAAAACTCATCGACAACATCTTCAAAACCATCATCTCAGGCGACTTGGTGGAGTTAATCCAAAGCTTGGAGGGCTTTGAGGCGGATATGTTAATCAGCGAGATGATCGAGAGTTTAAAAGAGCAGCTTTTAAGCAAAGAGAGTGACTTTTCGCTACTTAGCATCACGCGTTTTTTCAAAATCCTCTCAAACGCAAAAAGCCTGCTAGAAAACGGTGCGGACGGCGAATTTGTGCTTTACATCACGCTCTTTAACCTGCGCGAGGCGTTAAGCGTGCTAAGCAGCGAAGACGAGGAGGCGAACGGGCGGGCAAATTTTAGTGCAAGCAAGGCTGGTTTAGCAAAGAATTTTGCAGGCGGCGTTGCGGTGGCGGCTTCAAACAAACAGGCGAGTTTGAGCGCGCGCGAGCCGTTGCCGCCGCGTCCTGCGCCTTCAAACCAAAACACGCCACGCCCTACTTCGCACGAGGAGGCTTACAAAAAGTTTGTGAATAAAATTTATGATAGAAGCATCGAGCTTGGCGAGTGTTTTGACGAGCATTTAGGATTTATCAAATTTGAAAATGACGAGTTGATTTTGTCTTACCAAAAGACGCAAAAAGCAAGCGAGATGTTGCGGGCAAACGGCAAATTCATCACGCAAGTTTTGCGCGAATTTTTTGGTGCAAACGCTGTGTTTAAACCAGTCGTAAAAACCGAACAAACGCCGCTTCAAAGCGTGCTAAACGGCGCGTTTTCTAACTCAAATTCGGTTTTGACAAGCACAAAAGTTGCGCAAGACGAGGCGCAAGATTTGTCAAAACCAAATTTGATTTTAGCACCGCAGCCGTGGCAAAAGAGTGCTACGGCGGAGGAGAAAAACTTCACGCAAACTTCGGTGGCAAGCCAAAATTTTGCGCAAACCACGCCACCAGCAAGCCAAAATTTCACGCCGCCGCCGACTGAGACGCAGGATTTGCCAGAAGCGGACTTTGACTACCAGCTTGACGAAAGCGTGCCAAATGTCGAGAGTTTTTACACAAACGAGGCAACAAGCGAGGTTAGGCAGGAGGGCAAGATGAACTTAGACTTTTCGACTTTGGCGACAAATGTCAAGCCGCAAAACGAGGCGTTAAAGGAGCTTGACAAGCTTTTTGGCGCACCGCAGATCAAACAAAATTGAGGGTAAGATGACGCCGACTGAGATTTTTTTAGCGCTTGAAAAAGAGGTGAATTTTGACTTTGAGACAAATCCGTTTTGGTGGGAAGGTTACGGCAGTTTTTGGATTATCGCGGGGGCGATTTTGACGCAAAACGCAAAATGGCAAGGCGTTGAGAGGTCGCTTGAAAACCTTAAAAACGCTGGTGTAAAAGAGTTGCAAGACTTAGCGCGCATCCCGCCGCAAACGCTAGCCGAGCTCGTCAAACCAAGCGGCTTTTACAACACAAAAGCCAAACGGCTACACTCGCTTTGCAACGCCATTTTGCAAGAATTTGGCTCGTTTGAGCAGTTTCGCCAAAACACGCAGCGAGAGTGGCTTTTGGCTCAAAAAGGGGTCGGTTTTGAAAGCTGTGACGCCATTTTGTGCTACGCGTGCAAAAGAGACATTGTCGTTATTGACGCCTACACGAACAAAATTCTCGCCTCGCTTGGCTTTGAGTTTGAAAGTTACGACGAGGCGAGCGAGTGGCTAAGCGGTTTTGACGAAGTTGAGCTAGGCGCGCGTCTTGGAGAGAAAAGCCGCGAAGAGCTTTCGGCGCGTTTTCACGGGCTTTTTGTCGAGTTTGGCAAGAGCAAAAAGAGGTTAAAAGTTGAGTAAAGGAGGCAAAATGTTTAGCGAATTTCAGATCAAACCACTTGAAAAAAGCAAATTTGTAAAGACATTTAGCATTGAGTTTAAGCAAGCGGGCAAATGCAGAAAGTGGGATTGTGCGGAGGTTTTTGACAGCGTGGCAGTGCTGCTTTACCACACGCAGAAGGATGCGATCTTGCTTGTGCGGCAGTTTCGCCCGAGCGTGTGGGCGTATTTTGCAAAGTGCGAAGTCGGCGCGCAGAATTTTCAAGGGAATTTTGAGATAGACGACAAAGAGGCGAACCGACTTGCCAAAAACGCCTATACTTACGAGCTTTGCGCGGGGCTTATGGACAAAAACAAGAGCGAGGCGCAAACGGCAAGCGAGGAGATCTTAGAAGAGACAGGCTTTGCGGTTGAGGCTGGCGCACTAAGGCGCGTGGCAAGCCATTTTAGCGCACTTGGCTTTGCGGCGGCGAGACAAACGCTCTTCTACGCCACAATCAACGACTCGCAACGCCTCACGCAAGGCGGTGGGACGGATGATGAGGACATCAGCCTCGAATTCGTGCCGCGAAGCGAGCTTTTAGAGCTCATTTCAGACGAAAACAAGGTCAAAGCGCCAAATCTTAGCTTTGCGATCCTCTGGTTTTTGCAAAACTTTTCACAACTTAACAAGGAGGCAAAATGACGCTTTCAAATTTGGCAAATCAAACCGCACTTTTGTGCATCGACTTGCAGCCAAAACTCGTGCAAGTAACGGGCGGCGAGCGGCTTTTTCAACAGGCGTTAAAGACGCTAAAAATTTGCCGCGAGCTTGGCGTGAGTGTTTTTGCGACCGAACAAGTCCCGCAAAAACTTGGCGCAACTTGCGAGGAGTTAAGCAACTTTTTCGCCTGCCCAGCCTTTGCAAAAACCAAATTTAGCGCTTACGAGGTTTTAACGCAGAATTTGCAGCTACCAAAAAGCGTGCTGCTTTGCGGCGTGGAGGCGCACATCTGCTTGTTTCAAACCGCGCTTGACCTGCTGGACGCTGGTTTTGAGGTGAGCGTTTTGGGCGATGTTTGTGCGTCACGCAACGAAAGAGACGCGCAGATGGCGTTTGAGAATTTGCGAAGCTTTGGGGCGAAGGTTTTAAGCGTGGAGTGCTGGGCGTTTTTGCGGCTGCAAAGTGCGCAAAACGAGCATTTTAAAAACATTTCAAACATTATCAAATAACCAAATTCGATTTTGACAAAAAGGATGAAGATGAAGAAATTTAAAAAACCACTTTTGATCGCAGCAGGCGTCATTCTCACGCTTTTTTTGCTTGTGTTTTTGCTGCTTTTTAGCGCGCCGGGCAACGCGATTTTAAAGCCAGTTGTGCAAAACATCGCCACGCAAAAAAGCGGGATAAAAGTCGAGCTTGGCGAGTTTAGGCTGCGGTTTTCAAACTTTGCGGTAAATGCGACCATCAACGAATGTTTAGGCGTTGCGGCGGCTGGGAATTACTCGATTTTCAAGCAAAGTTTTAGCGTGGATTTCAACGCTTTGGCGGAGGATTTAAGCAAATTTGGCGTCACGCTTAAACAAAAAACGCAACTAAACGGCACAGCAGTAGGCAAGGCAGACGACTTTAACATCACCGCAGGCGGAATTTTCGCCGCCTCACCGCTTGACGCTTTTGCAAATTTGCAAAATTTCACGCTGAAAAACGCCTCTTTTGCCGCGCCAAAACTCGACCTAGCCACGCTTTTAACGCTTGGCGGACAGAAACATTACGCAACAGGCGCACTTGGCGTTGAAGCCAAAATAGCCGACTTTAAAGGAGTCGCAAGGCTTGCAACAAACGGCGTCAAACTCAACACAAACTTAGTCAAAAAAGACTTCAATCTCACACTTGACGCCCCTTTTGGCGTGAATTTCAACTCAGCGACCAAGCTTGATTTGAACTCGCTTTTCACCTCAACTGAGTTTAAACTCGTCACGCCGCTTGCGACTGCAACTTCAAAAGACGCCAAATTTGATTTAAACAAAACCAAATTTGAAGCAAACTACACGCTCAGCGTCCCAAACCTAGCCAAACTCGAAAAACTCATCAACTACAAGCTCCACGGGGCGTTTAAAGGCGAAGGCGAAGCGGTTTTTTCAGCGCAAAATGGCGTGCAAGCCTCGCTTCACTCAAACATCTTCAAAGGTAGGCTAAACGCACACTTTGACGGCAAAAACGCCGTTGCAAAACTCAGCAAAATCCGCATCGAAGAGCTGCTCTACACCGCGAATTTGCAAAAATTCTACCTCGGCGAGGCAAATCTCAACGCCACTTTCAACACACTTAGCGGCGTAGCAGTCGCCAACGCCGACATCACACACGGACAGCTCGCAAAAAGCAAGGTCTCAGAGGCGGTCAAGACGCTTTTTGGGCGCGACATTACACAAGAGATCTACAAAGACGGCAAATTCAACGCCTCTTTAAATGGCGAAGTCGCTGCGTTTAACGCCGACTTGAAGTCGAGCAAATCGACAATTTTAGTACAAAACGGCTCGTTAAACCTCGCAAACGAGGCGTTGAGCGTCCCGTTAAGCCTCACGATCGAAAAAACCGACATCAACATCTTGCTCGGCGGGACAACGAGTAAAATGACCTACAAAATCGAGTCTGACTACCTCAAAAACAAGGCAAAAACGAAAGCCAAAAAGGAGATCGACAAACTGATCGACAACAAGCTCAACCTCAAAGAAGAGCAAAAAAGTCTCATCAAAGGGCTTTTTGGTAAATAGCCGCAAAAACCGAATTTGACTCTGCAAAACGGGTTAAATTCGGTTTTGATATTTTGAATGTCGCAAAACTTTTTAAACTTAACACATTTTTTTTAAACTTAATAAAACTTGGTGAAACTGGGAAAGTTGGATTAAAAAGAAGTGGCGGACAGAGAGGGATTTGAACCCTCGAGACCCGATTAAGATCTGCACCCTTAGCAGGGGTGTGGTTTCAGCCGCTCACCCATCTGTCCGTGTTAAAAGAAGCGTGATTGTATCAAATTTAACTTAAAATTGCATTAAACCCTGCGCGTTGTGGGGCAAATGCGAAGAAAATCTAGCATTTTACGACTAGTAGAACGCTTTAAACAATTTCTGCCTTAAAACTGCGTAAATCAAATTTGAATTTTACTCAACGCTAAAATTCACCTCGTCACTCGCCCCGCTTTGCGAGATGACAAAAAGTTTGTGGTTGCCGCGGCTAAGTTTGAGCGGGAGTTTTGCCGCCGCACCTTGAAAAACAAGTCGCTCGTCAAGGTAGTAAAAAAGCTGCTGTTCTGCTGGGTTGGCAACGCTGATGACAAACTCGTTTTCGCCCTTAAAACCGCGCGTGCGAAGCAGTTTTAAACCGCTGGTTGGGTAGAGAATTTTAACTTGCGAAGTCGGCTTTAAGCGAGTTGTTTTGACTAAAAACTGCTCTACTTGCGGCAGGAGATTTAGGGCGATTTTTGCCCTAGCTTTGGCAAAGTCGCCGCTGCTAGAATCCACCCGCTTGCCGTTAAACTCATAAATTTTTTGCAAAAACGGCGAGGTTCGCACCCGTTTTGCCTCTTTTGGACGCAGGGCAAAAAGCGGCCCAGAGCAAGGATTTGCAAAAATCAAATTTGATTTTGACAAATTCGCGCGAGGCTCGCCCGCCGCCGCTCGCAGCGTTTGACAAATCCCAAAGTCGTAACCAGTCGCGTCAAGCTTGATGGGCTTTAAATCCTCCGTTGCGACAAACTCGCCAAACTCGCTAGCAGCGGTGTTTTGCGGCTGAAAATGGCGTGGTAACAAGGAGTGTGGAGGCTGTTGCGTCAGAGGCGTTTGACGGACAAAAGCGCCCTCCTCTTTCAGACTTTGAAGCAGCGCGAAAAACAGCTCGCTTGCGACGCTAACGCCGTAGAGATTGGCGTTTGCCTCGCCGTTGAAGTTGCCGACCCACACGCCAAGAGTGTAGGCAGGAGTCGTCCCGACCGCCCACGCATCACGCCGTCCGTAACTCGTCCCGCTTTTCCACGAAACGCCCTCGCCAAAGGGGCTTTTGACCTCACGAAGAGCTTGCAGAGTGAGCCACGAACTACCTTTTGTGAGAAGGCGGTGCGAAGAATTTATCAAAACCGAATTTGATTTATCTTTCGTGAAACTTAACTCCTTTTTGACGCCCAAATTCCCAAGCAACAAGTAGAGTTTAACCACGCTTTGAAGACTCATCTCCTGCGAACCGAGGATGTAAGAAAGTCCCCATTTTGCGGCGTTTTGCGGCTCTAAGTCTGCCATTTGCGCGACTAAATCGGCAAATTTTTGCACGCCAAAATCTTGCAGAAGATGCACAAACGGAACATTCAACGAAGTGGCTAACGCCTCTTTTGCGCGAACTAGTCCGTGAAACTTTTTGTGCGCGTTTTGCGGGGCGAACGAGGCAAAAAAACTCTCCGAGTCGATCAAAAGCGACTCAGGCAGCACAAGCCCTTCGTCTATGGCGGCGGCAAAAAGCAGCGGTTTGAGAGTCGAACCAACGCTGCGACGCGCCGCCACACCGTCAATCTGCCCTCCGCGGCTATCTAAAAACTCCTGCGAGCCAACATACGCCACGACCTCGCCGCTAGCAGTCTCAACCAAAAGCGCGGCGGCATTGTCAATCCCAAACGCTTGCGTTTTTTTGGCAAATTCGGCTAGGATTTTTTCGAAATTTCTCTGCGTTTGTAGGCGGATTGTCGAGGTGATTTTCGTGGGCGTTTGCCCCTTTTGCAAAAGCCTTCTAGCAAGGTGCGGAGCAAGGTTTTTGCGAGGCGTAAAGGCAGGCAGCTCTTCACGCACAAAAAGCTCCAAAAGCGAGGCGTCAAACGCGCCGTTTTGACTCAGTTTTGCCAAAAGCGCGTCTCGTTTGGCTTTAAGTTGCGGCGGGTTTGTGACCAAAAGGTTTGGCGAGTTTGGCAAAACCGCCAGCATCGCCGCCTCCGCCCAGCTCAGCGCGTTTGGCAACTTTTGAAAGTAAAAGCTCGCCGCACTCGCAAAGCCTACGATGTTTTTGCCGTAAGGGGCGTTGTTGAGATAAAGCTTCAAAATCTCCTCTTTTGGCAAACTCAAATCTAGCTTAACGGCTTGCAAGGTTTGGGTGATTTTGTTAAAAAAAGTTCTCTTTTGCTGGCTAAAAAGCTTAATTGTCTGCATTGAAATCGTGCTCGCCCCGCTTGTTTTGCCGCCGCGGGCGTTGCTAGCAGCTGCGCGCAAAACGGCTTTGAGATCCACGCCAAAATGCGAGAAAAACCTAGCGTCTTCGTAGGCTAAAACTGCGGTTTTTAGCCGTGTTGGCACAGTCTCTTCGCAAATCTGCCACTGCTCGTTTTTGTTTAAAAACGCGGTTAAAATCTCGCCGTTTGAAGCCAAAAGCGCCTTGCTGCAACGAGCGTTAAACTCACTTTGCAGTTCTTTGACGCTAAAACTTGCGACCACAAACGCGCCAAAAACCGCCGCCGCAACCACAAGTTGTGCAAGCGTCAAAACCGCCCAACGCCTCTTTTTCAACGCCTCAAAAACGCCCATTTTACCGCCGCTAACGCACAACTTTGACTTTCAAACTCTTGGTTTGTGCTGCAAAATTTGAGTCATACATCGCCTCAGCGTAAGCTCCGCTAAGCTCATACTCGCCCGGCGTCACCGCTCGCAAGGCGATGTAAAAGTGTCGCGGACGCGTATCTTGCAGGCTAAAAAACCACGAAACCTTGTCGTCTCTAACATCCTTAAAGTCAAACCGACTCTGCCCCGCAAAACTTTGCGCCTCCTCCTTTGCCTCCCAACCGCTTGGCAAAAGCTGCGTCAAAGCGACATTTTCAAGCCTACCGCTCTCTAAGGTTTTTCTCACCGAAATTTTTAGGTAAAAACTGCTGCCACTTTCAAGTTTTTGCGGGTCGATCGCCGTGCCGTTTTGGCTGTAAAACTCGCGTGTAATCTCCAAATTCTTGCTAAACTCAGCAGGCGGTACTTGTTTGACTCCGCTTAAACTTAGTGTTGCAAAAAGTGGCGTTTGTGCGTGCAAAACCACGCTTTCGTTTAGCTTCACGCTTACCACGCCTTCGCCACTAAGCGTTGAGTTACTCGTCCCTTCAAGCGTGGCGTTAAAGCTTTGTTGCAAGCTCTTTGCGCCAGTTGCGTCCGCAACCGCAAGCAGGGCGTACGCACTGCTTGCGGTTGAGAGGTAGGCGCTACTTTGCAAGAGCGTGCTAAGCTTTGAGACGATCTCCTCGCAAGGTTTGTCGTAAATTTTGCTAAACGCTAGGGCGATAAGTGCTTCATCTCGCGTTTTAGAGGCGTAAAAGTCGCTAAAACCACGCTTTGGCGGCAGAGTTGTTGGCAAATTTTTCGCCAAATTTAGCCCGACTTCTTCAAACCCGCTTGCCTTAAACGCCGCCGCAAGCTGCCACAAACTAAGTGCGTCAAGACTCTCTTTTTTCTCGTAAAGCGCGTTTAGTGCAGCGACATTTGCCGATTTTATAAGGCTTAAAGTGTAAAGCAGCGAGGCTTGGTAGAAGTCGTTTGAGCTTCTGGTTTTTACCTTGTTTGTGGCATATTTTAACCACCTTTGAAAAACCCCGTCAGGCACGAAAAAGCCCGCCTCTTTGGCGTAGATCAAAAACGCACCCGCGTAAATCGACCCCCACTCGTCACTCTTGCCACCGCCTTGCCAGTAGGCAAAACCGCCGTCACTCGTTTGCAAAACGGCGAGCTTTGCGATCGCTGCGTTGATGTTATTCACCACGCTTTGACGCGGCAGGTTAAAGAGAAATTTGTCTAAATAAAGCTGCACGAAAGCCCTGCTGACGCTTTGTTCTAAGCACCCATATGGGTAAGAAAGCAGCTCGCCAACGCGGCGGTCAAGGTTCAAAAACGGCTTTGACGAGAGTTTTAGCACCGCTTCAAGCGAGCCGTTTAGGTAGTCATTTGGCAGCGGAAGTTGCAGGCTTTGCGAGGCGTTTAGCGCAAAAGCTTTGCTCTCAAAAGTTAGCGGATTAAGCGCGTTGATTGAGATATTCACGCTTGTGTTAAAACTCTCCTCGCCCGCTTTTAGCCGCGTTGTGAGTTGCTCAACTCCAAGCGAGTTTGCCACTTTGGCGTTGAAGATAAGTTGCGTTTTGTTGCTGTTTTCAAATTTGATTTTAGCATTTTTTGGCGTGAAGGTAATGAGCGAGTTTTTCGCCTCCAAACTCACCTCCGCCTCACTCGCCGTCTCGCTTGTCCTAAAAAGCTCAACTAGCACGCTAAATTCGTCTGCGGCGCGGGTGATTTTAGGTAGCGTTTGGAGCAAAACCACTGGCGCACTAACCGTTGTGCTAGCCTGTTTGCTGCCAAACGCCACGCCGTCACTTGCAACCGCCATAACCCTCAATTCGCCTAAATAATTTGGCACTTTAAGCCGCACTTTTGCCCGTCCATTTTCGTCACTAAGTGTCGGCGGAGTAAAGATCACAACTGGTTGAAAACGCCTTGTTTGTGAAGCAAAGTCGCCCTTGTTTGCGCGTGAAGAGAGGCTCGCGAGCATAGCCCTCTCTCCGCCAGCGGTAAGGATTTTGGCGATCTTGCCTGAGTGTTTTGCAACCACCTGCGAATAAGTGTCAAAAATGCGCAACCCAAAGCCGCTTTTTTTCAAAAACGCTGCCAAAATGTCTGGCGTCTTAAAACCATCCACACTCAAAAGCCCCTCATCCACAACCGCGAGCGTGTAGCTAAACTGGCGGTTAAAGCCACTTTGCAACTCAACCTCTAACTCGCCATTTGGCAGCACTTTGCTTGGCACGCTTAAAGTTAGATTAAGTTTTTTCTGCGGGTTTTGCACGGCTAAATTCGCCACTCCAAAAAGCCGTAACGACTTGTCGTTTTGCCAAGATTGATACTCTTGCAGCAGCGTCACGGACGCATAAACATTTGGCGCAAACTCCTCTAAAATCGGCACTTCAAAGCTGTTTTGCCCCTCTTTTAGCGCCACCTCAAAGCGTTTAAACACACCTTGCGCGCCGCTTAACGCGACAAACGCCCGCGCGTTTTTGCTCGCTTCAAAGGTGATTTTTGCCGTCTCGCCAACTGCGTAAGAGGGCTTGTCTTGACGCAGTTGCAGCGTTGAGGTTATGTCGCTTTGGGCTGGTTCGCCATAGCTAGAAATGTAAAAATTCTGCGCCGCACTCACGCCACTTTCCTCTTCAACCTCGAAAAACATATCCCCGCTAAACTCAGCGCAGTCAAACTCCACCGCGACTGGGTTTTGCGCGCTTAAAACCTCGCCTTGTGCCACTAGCGTGCTGTAACTTTGGCGTTTGATGAAGCGCAAAAACTGCTCGAAGCTGTCGTAGTCTTGCCACCACGAATGGCGGTTTTGAAAGACGCGCCATTTAAGCTTTTTGCCACTTAAAAGCTCGCCATCCACGCCACTAGCGATCAGCTCAAATTTGACCTTTTCGCCCTTTTTAACGAAGTTTTCTTTAAGCCTCTTCACGCCGATGAAATACTCAAAATTTCGCACCTCAGCAACGCTTGTTGAAAGCGTGCTGCGTCCGCCGTCTTCAAAAACTTCGGCGTTGATGAGGGCGTTAAAATTAGCGTTTTTGGCACTTCTTACCTTTTGTGGAATTTCAAATTCGGTTTTGACAAAACCATTTTCGTCTAATTTTGCGTTAAAATTCAGGCTCTCGCCAGCAGCGTAAAGCGTTGGGTTTGTGAAGATGTAGTTTTTAAATTTTGGGCTTTCAAACTCTTTTTTGACGAAATTTAGACGCAAATTTGCTCGCAAATTCGCCGCGGGCGCGCCAAAAAGGTAGTTTGCACTCACATTTACGCCGCCTTTGTCGCCAAAAATTTTAGGCGAGGCGATTTTCACATCGATGCGATTAGGCGTAAAACTGCCAACCTCAAATGAGTATTTAAACTGCTGCGAAGCTACTTTAAAAACCGCGGTGTATTCGCCCGTTGGTGCGGCTAAGTCAAGCGTGTAGTTGTGGTAGAAAAAGCCGTGCTTTTGCGGCTGCAAAACCGCCTCTTGAAGTAATGTGTTGCCACGCGAGTCTTTGAGCGTGAGGGTGATTGGATGTGAAAGCGGTGTTTGGTTGTGAAGGGCGACAACGCTAAAATGCACCTCATCGCCCGGTCGGTAAATCCCTCTTTCGGTGTAGATGAATGCCTTTGTGAGGCTGTTTTTCACCTCGCCTGCCGTGTCAAAGCCGTCTAACAAAAGCGGCGAGTCGAGCTTTAAAAAACTCGTTTCATTCCCACTTTGTGCAACCAAAAAAAGCACATCTTTGTAGTTTGTTTTTAAAACTCCGCTGCCATTTTCGTCACTAAGCACGCTTGCAAGAGGTTGATTTTTGCGGCTAATGGCGGTGATGTTTGCGTTGCTGACACCTTTTAGCGTGGTAAAATCACGCACATTCACAAAAATCTCCTCATCAGCCGCCTCAGCACTGATCGCAAGGTTTGAGAAGATGATGTTTTTGCTAATTTGCGCATTTTGCTCAAACCACTGCTGTTTTTTCCAGTTTGGCATCTGCGAAAAGTCATACTCACACCCACCCTCGTCAAAGCTCAAACTCACGACAAAAATGCCGTCAAGCTCAACGCTTCTGCCCGCCTTGTCACGCAAATTTTCTAGCCAAATTTCGTTTTGTTGCCAAAGGTTTTTCACCCCTTTTTCAAGCTCAAATTCCTTTGAGAAAACCTCGTCTCCAACAAACTCAATCCCCTCGCCCCACCAGCCCAAAGTCTGGTATTTTGCGGCGTTAGTTGCGTGCGTAAAACTTCTGTCGCGGAGGTATTGGGCTATGTTGTTTGAGTAGATTTTGTGGATGGTAAGCTTAACTTTATTAACATTACGGCTTTTAAAGGCAATGCGTTTTTGCAGCTGCGAAGGCAGGAAAATTCCCGCCTCGCTAAACAAGATCTGCGGGCGAGAGAGCCTCTTTGCGAGCGAGGCGCTAAACTCTTGCTTGCTCGCAAAACCCTCCTTTGCCCGAAGCGATGGCGAAACTTTTAGCTCATAAACCTGCGTGTCGCTAAACTCGCCGCTTAGGCGAATTTGGTTTAGAACAATCCTAGCTTTTAGCGGCGTTTGCGGCGTTATCGTCACAAATTCAGCGGCGTTTTGAGCGGCGTCTAGCAGGTGAGAAAACTCCAACACGAACTCATCCTCTTCGCTAAACGCCTTTTGCAACCAAAGCTGCCCCGCAACAGGCGTTACAAACTGCTCTTCGTAAGCCGCGTCAAGTCCAAATTTGGTTTTGTCAAAAGAGACTTTTAGCCTGCTAGTTTCGTTAGTTAGGGCGAATTTCTCGCTTGTCACAAGCCACGAGCTGCCGCGTTTTTTCACACTTTTGAAGCCAAGTTTTTCGCCAGCAAAAGTGAGGCTTGCGCCGTCAAAAAAGTCGCTCTCTTCTAGGTCAAAGGCGGAATTTAACTCAAACGAAAAATATGCGTCCAGCGCCGTTGTGTTGAAAGAAGTTTTGCTTAATTCTAGCTTGTTTGCTGCGGTTTTTACGCTAAATTTCACTGGAATTTCGCCCGCGTTAAAGGCAAATTCGTAACTGCTTTTTGCGCGCAAAAACGGCTCAAAGGAGATGCTTGAAGCGGTGATTTTGGCTTTAAGTTCGTGCGGTTTGCCGTTGATTTTAACCTTAACGCTAGTTGCGTTTGAGTAAATCTCACGCAAATCCACCCCGCTAAACTCAGCAAAAATGGGCTGTTTAAAAGAAATTTGTGGCGAAGTTGTCGCGCGAAGAGCATTTGGCAACTCCGCTTTACAACCCCAAAACGCACACGCCAAAACGCACGCCAAAACTAGCTTAAAAACCCTCATAACCATCCTTTCAGACAAAATGAGAGTTTAACAGAATTTCACTAAAAATGCAAATTTAGCTCAAAAGCCGTTTTTAACAGCGGCGACAAATCAAATTCGGTTTTAACAAATTTGAAAAAACCGAATTTGAATCCAAAGCTACATCGTAGGCTGAATTTGCGAGTTGTCCGCCGCTTTACTGCCCTCTAAAAACTCCCAAAGCCTCTTAGCCGCGGTGTCGTAACGCCTCGCGCTCACACAATTTGGCTCAAAAAAGCTAACTGGTCTGCCGATGTCGCCGCCTTCACGCACAAGCGGTTCGATCGGAATTTGTGCTAGAAGCGGGGCTTTGTGCGAAGTGGCAAACTCCGCCGCGCCACCTTTGCCAAAAATCTCGCTCTCCTCACCACAGCACGGACAGACAAAACCACTCATATTCTCGACAATGCCTGCAACTGGGATGTGAAGTTTTTCAAACATATCAAACGCTCGCGCGCTGTCATCAAGCGCCACAACCTGCGGAGTTGAGACGATGACGCCGCAATTTACAGGCACGCTTTGCGCAAGAGTGAGCTGCGCGTCCCCAGTCCCCGGAGGCATATCCAACAACAGCACATCCAGCTCACCCCACGCAACTTCGGCTAAAAGCTGCTCGATGACTTTCATAATCATCGCCCCACGCCAAATTAACCCTTGCGCACTCTCAGCCAAAACGCCCATACTCATCATCTTAACGCCAAAGCGGCTAAGCGGGACGATGCGCTCATTCTCCACCTCAACACTCGCGCCGTCAAGCCCCATCATCCGCGCGATGTTCGGTCCGTAAATATCCGCGTCCAAAAGCCCGACTTTTAGCCCCATTCTCGCAAGACAGATCGCTAAATTCAGCGTTGTTGTACTTTTGCCAACGCCGCCCTTTCCGCTTGAAACCATCACAAAATACTTCACGCTTGGAAGCAGGTTTTTGCCGCTAAGAGTGTTGCTTTTTTGCGCCTCTAAATGCGGCGTTTTGATCTCACATTTCAAGCCCAGCGCGGCGATCTGCTCGCTCAAAGCCTGACTCACCTCTGGCTTGTTGCTAGGAATTTCAAGCTTGACTAAATCCCCCTCAACTTCCTTGACAAAACCAAACTCAACAATACTCTTTTTAAAGCCCGGGTAGATGACTTGGCTCAACTTTTCTAAAACTTCGTTCATTTTTCCTCCAAATTCGAATTTGACATAATCTAGCACAAAAATGCTTAATCCTCATCGTTAAAAAACTCCTCTTTGGCAAAAATCGGCGCGAATTTTACGATGAAATATCCAAAAACTACGGCGACCAACAACGCTGGGGCGTGGATGTAAGCGGCGGCGTTTGAGGCAAGTTGCGCCACGACAAACCGCCAAATTCCCGCCGCAAAAAGCAGCCCAAAACTCACGCGCGTAAAAGCCGTGTAACAAAAGCGTTGGTTTGTCGTGTGGCGAAGTGAGGCGGTGTTGAAAACCAGCAAAACCACGCCAAGCAAAACGGCGATGTTAAGCAGATGCATACTCGCGCCAAAAAAGCCGCTTTGCAGCAACCCCATCACGCCAACCGCGCCGTAAGAGAGTGCGAGCGCGAAGTAAAGCAAAAACAAGATCAGCGTGTAATGCGTGGTCAAAAAAGGTTTGTGAAGCCACTCGCTAAGGCGCGAAAAACTCGCAAGGCTAACGCTTAGAGCGAGCAAGCCCTCGACTCGCGGGTCGGTTTCAAACGCAGTCGCAAACGCAAGTAAGGCAAGCAAAAAACAGGTGATGTTTTTGCTAACGGGGTTTGGCAAGAAAATGAAGTCTTCTTTTAGCGGCTCGTTGCCAAGCGTGACGGAGATGCGAAAGGCGATGACGACAACGCCCAGAGCGTAGAGGTGCAAAATTGCGTAAATCAAATTTGGTTTTTGCAAAATCGCATCAAGCAGCGTAAGAGTAAAGACGCCAAAGAGCAAAAGGGCGATGCTGGTGTGTTTGCTAAGCCGCGCTTTTAACATCCAAAAGGCGTTGAGGCAGGCAAAAGCAAGCCACCAAAGGCTCATCGCCCACTCGCCCGCGTCAAAAAAAACCTCCGCCAAAACCGCTAGCCAAAGCAGGCTAAAAAGCGCGGTCGCAACGGGTTTTAGCGAGCTTTTGACTTCACACCAAACAGGCATCGCCGTGAGCAAAAACGCCGCAAAACTCGCCGCAAAAAAGCTTTGGGTGAATAAAAATTGGTGAAGCGTGACAAACTCAGGCGTGAAAAAGATCAGCCCAAGTGCTGCGAAGACGGCAAAAAAACTCGCATTTAGCGAAAAAATCCGCAGCGGATAGGCAAAAAATTTGTCTAAAACATCATTCATCACAAACCCTTCCTTGAAAATGTTGCTTCAAAATCAGCTCCACACACGCCTCATCCCGCTCATCAAGCGGCGTGTCAAGCTTCAAACATTGCGTGATTTGCGTGAGCGTTTTGCTCAAAAAACAGACTTCACCGCTTAGCCTCGCCGCCTCGTAAGCATCGTGCGTGACAAGCACAGCCGACTTTCCGCGCTTGATCTGGCTTGTGAGTGCCGCCAAAAGTCGCTGTCTTGTCGCAAAGTCAAGCCCCGAAAACGGCTCGTCTAAAAGCAAGATCTCCGCTTCGTAAGCAAGTGCTCGCGCAAAACTCACCCTCGCGCGCATCCCGCCACTAAGCTCGTTTGCAAACTTAAAGCACTCGTTGCGCGAAAAGCCAAAGCGTTGCAACAACTCCAAACACTCCTGCTGGCTCTTTTGGCTCACGGCTTGGACATTTTGCAACGCGGTTAGGTTTTCAAAAAGCGAGTGCGTTTGAAAGACAAAGGCTGACTTTATGCGGGTGATGCTGCCACTTTTTGGCTCTAAAAGCCCCGCAAAAAGCCGCAAAAGCGTTGTTTTTCCGCAACCGCTTGGTCCAAAAAGCGTTTTGATCTCGCCTTTTTTCAGGCAAAAGTCAAAGTTTTTGACAACCATCGTTGCGCCGATTTGGTAATTTAGCTTCTTAACCTCAAACATTCGAGCCCCTTTGTTGCCACGGCAAGAAGATGATTTTCAGCGGTTTGATGATGAGTGCTTCAAAGAGCAAAATCACCGCGACCATTATGATAATGTAAGTAAAAATCAACTCCGCATCCAAAAAATTCCTCGCCTCAAAAATTTTCGCCCCAACGCCATCACTCGCGCCCAAAAGCTCGCTCATCACGGCGATTTTCACGCCCATCGCAAAAACAATGCTAAGGTTGCTTAACAAAAACGGCAGGATGCTTGGCAGCCAAAAGAGTCGCATTTTTTTGCAAAAACCGAATTTGTAAGCCTTGCAAACCTCGCTTAAACCCTCGTCTAGTTGCCAAATGCTTGCAAAAGTCGCGCCAAAACTCAGCGGCAGAAGCGTCACAAAACAGGTAAAAACCACGCTAAAATCCCCAACGCCAAACCAAAACAGCGCAAGTACGACCCACGCGATGGGGGCGATGCCTTGTAGGATGTCGATGAAGGGTTTGACGGCGCGGGCAAAAGTCTTGAAATTTGCGGCTAAAATTCCTAAACAAACGCCGCCAAAGTAGGCAAAGAAGATCGCCGTAAGCGCGCGTTTAAGAGTCAGTAAAACCGCGCCAACATCGCCCTTTTGCCACAGCACTTCAAGCGTGTTTAACGGCTTTGGCAAAATGACCTCGCTGACATAGAGCGAAGCAAACTGCCACACCGCAAAAAACAGCACGACAAGCGAGAGCGTCAAGAGCGATGAAAGCGCGTAGTCAAGGAGATTTTTAAACGCCGACTGACGCAGCGTAAAACCCTCGTGCAAAATCATAAAAAAAGCTCCCGCGAAGGCATTTTGCCGCCCAAAAAGTCGCGATTTTGTGCGAAGATGATCTTGTAAAACTCGTTCAACTCCGCATAAACCTCGCCCGCTTTTGCGTAGATCAAATTTGAATGCCTAATCGCCATTTTAATTGCAGGTTCAGGCGCTGGAAGGTAGCGCGCTCCAAGTGACGCCGCGCTTGTTTCGTGCGATTTGATCCACTCAACCGCCTCCGTCAAGTCGCCGCTAAGTGCTTCAAAAAACGACTGGTTTTTCGCGTAAAACTCGCCATTTACAACCATCCCCGCCTGCTTTACACCAACGCCAAAACTCGCCTTAAAAAGTGCTTGAATGTCGATCGCGCGTTGCACTTTCACGCCGTGTTTTTTGCCTAAAAGCGTCACCGCGCTGCTAAATGGCTCTTGGCTCAAAACCGCGTCAAACTCGCCTTTTGCGACAAAAAGTTGCGCTGCTTGCGGCGGCGTTTGGACATAGTGGATGTCGATTTTGCTTTTTTTGACGCCAAGTTTGTCGCAAAGTGCGCTAAAAACGAAGTCTGGAAGGTCGTTTTTAAACGGGATGATGAGCTTTTTGCCCTCCAAGTCTTTTAGCTCTTTGATGTTGTCGTTGCGGCTTAAAATGTAGTTTAGTCCGTTTGTCAGCACGCTTAGAAGCTTAATGTTTAGCCCTTTGTGCGCCAAAATCACCCCGACATTCATCGGTGCGCACGAGAGCTGGTAACTCCCGCTGACAAAGCCCGCGCGCAACTCGTCAGGGCTGTTCCACACGCGAAGCGAAAAGTCCTTGACCTTGCACGCTTGTCCGTGGTGACGCGCGTAGGCAAGCGGCAGGGTGATCATCGCGGGCGCGCCGTAAATAGTGAAGTTTTGCGCTCCAAAAGCTGGAAAGCAAGCCAAAGCCGCAAGTGAAGTCGAGCGGATCAAAAAATCTCTTCGTTGCATACAAATCCTTTCAAATTTGGTTTTTACTAAAAACTGCCTGTTAAGCTTAGGTAAAAGACTCTACCCGGTGCATTGACCGCGCGCACTGGCTTGAAAACATCGGTGTGCGAGAGGCTGAGATATTCGCTGTAAGTCTTGTCAAGCAGGTTGTCGATACCGATTTTAAGTGCGATGTTGTCCCTAAAACTCACCGCCGCGTAGATGTCGGTGACTGCAAAACCGCCCTTTTTCGCGTCTATGCCAAGGCTTTGACTGCGTCTGTGCTGCTCGCTGACTGCACGCAACGCCGCGCCAACGCTAAACCGCCCAAAAGTCGCAAAACCAGCGTAATCCACGCCAAAAGTCGCCTCAAACGGACGGACTTGGTAGAGTGGTTGGTTTGCGCTAAAATCCTCGCCGTAGCTCCACAAAAGCGTGCCTTTTACGCCAAATCCTCGCCAAAGATTTGCCTCGATAGCGGCGTTTGCGGCAAAAATTCTAGCGTCAGTGTTTTTGGTGATGATGTGGTTTTTAAGAAGTGGATTTGAGGCGTTTTTAAACCGCTCGTAGATGATCAAATCCTCCGCAAAATCCGCTAGCAAAAACCCGCTAAACCGCACGCCGTTCTCGTCAAATTTCGGCTTCATATACTCGCCAAAAAACTCTGTTTTGGTGTCAAATTCGAATTTGACTTGGTTGTGTCTCTCGTTTTTCACAAAAGGGTTGCCGATCACCGCGTTTGCGTGGGCTTGGGCGGTGTTGCCCGCTGGGTTGATCGCGCTAAAACGCTCCTCGTTTGTGCCAATTCGCGCCAAAGAGGCGAGCGAAAACGCGTATCTTTGCATCTTTGTTGGCACAAATTCGTAGGTTGCCGCCGCACTAAACGCCTCTCTCTCAACGCTTTCTTCAACTCTTTTGCCGTAATGAGCAGCAAAAATGTTGTTTGGCGTCACATTGCCGTTTGGCGACACAAGCGTGTCTTTTTTGCCAAGAGTTGCGCGGTTTAGTTGATACGAAGTTTCAAAATTAAATTTATTTCCACCTCCTGCGTCAAACTCGAATTTTTCAAAAAAGCTGATCTCTCGCACCTTGACTTCTGGCATTCTGTAAGCATTCAGCGTCCATTCTTTCACAATCGGCGGATTTGCCATAAACCTGTTTGCCTCGTGGCTGTCTTGCTGCAAACTCACGCCAAAATGGTTGTGAAAATTCGAGGTCAAATTTAGCCCAAGTGAGGTTTGGGCGGTGAAAATCTCCCGCTCAACCTGCATTTTGTTTTTAGGATACGCCCCGCCGCGAAGCCCAAAATTGTCCGCTCGCCGCGAGATGTCGCGGTAAGAGGCGTTGAGGTAAAAAGTTTTCGAGCCGTCCTCCTCGCCAAGCCTGTAATCAGCCTTGAAAACCGCGCGAGTCGTGCGAGTCGCGTCAATGGCGTGGTGAGGCTGCTTGTCGTTTGCGATGTTGTCGTAAAGAATCGTTGTGCGAATCTCGTTATACGCGTTAGGCAAGTAGCCAAAAACCGCGCCGCCGCCGCTTCTTGTGTAGCCAAAGCCTTGCTTTTGCCCATCGCCATCTTCATAATCATTTGCTTTTGTGAAATACCCAAACAAAACGCCGTAGATGTTGCTTGCGCGAAACCTTCCAAGAAGTGCCGAGTGCGAGCTACTCCCGTAAAGCAGACTAGTAAAATGCAGCGGCGTAAAGGCGTCATTTAGCGCGCCAGAGACGCTAAAATACTGCCGCGAAGTGTGGTCAAACTGATTTTCAACACCGCTTGAAAGCACGCTGTTTGGCGTCAAAAGTGGCGGCGGCGAAAAACTAAGCTGCGGCTGGACGCCAAACGCCAAACTCAAACCAAGCGTGCAAAAAACTGCCTTTTTCATACGACTCCTTTTGGAAAATTCTGTCAAAATCGAATTTGAAATTTCTGGCTAAAACTTAAAATTTGTTTAACCATACTTTTTTACTCCGAATTATAACAATCTAAATTAAAAGTAAGCTGAATTTAAATAATGATTATCATAATGTTAATTTTAAATACTGATTTTAAAGATGATTTTGATTTTAATTGTTAAAATGTAAAATGAATTAAAGTCTGCAAGACGAATTTCAAACTTCGCCACGACTTTTTAAACAAACGCCAAGAAAAGCCGAGTTTTTCGCGCAACAAGCTAAATTGTCAAAACCAAATTTGAGTTTGATAATTTGCTCTCGCCGTTGTGATTAAAAAGCTGTTAAATGCAGTTTGCTTCAAGGAAAATCTAGCAGTCGCAACGCCAAAAAAACGAATTTGTCAAAACCAAATTTGATTTAGCGTTTGCCACCTCCGTTTGAAATTTTTGCGCTTTAACGCCGCCCGCACCAAGTTACTTTCAAGTCAAGACGCCAAAGCAAAACCAAACACGCCAATCAAGCCAAGCCAAACAACAAACGACCGAGTCAAAGCACCAAAAAAAACCTAAACGCCAAGCTGTAACGCAACGCTTAGCCCTGCCCCTTCCCTCACGCCGTAATCCACCACAACAAACTCGTCCGCTCCAAACTCGTCCGCTTTGAGCGCGCAAAAGTTTTGAATGTCCCAGCCAAAGACGCCTGCTAAAAGCAAAATCCCGCTCGCCACAAGTCCGCCGCGGGCTTTGCCGACAAGGCGGTCACGCTCCTCTTCGCTAGCGTTTAACAGCGTGTGAAACGCTTTGTGAAAGTCGCTCGCAAAAAGCCTCATTCCGCTAACTTTGCGCGCGTCATATTCGTTGTGAAACAAGCCAAGTTTGAGGTTTGCAACACTTGTTGGCACGCCGCTGTTAAGCAAGGTCTGCCCTGCTTTTTGCGCGGTTAAAAACTCTCTTGCCTCACAGGTAACGCGGTTAAAAAACTCGCTCAAAAACTGCCTTTTTGACGCCACCAACTCCGCCAAAAGCGGGCTAAAAGAGTCAAATTTGACGCCAAATTGGGCGCAAAGCTTCTGCGTTGAGTGGATGATGCCAAAGCCAAAAGAGTGCGCGTTTAGCCCCTCAACCTGCCTTGCCAAAGCAGCCAAATCCACCGTATTTTGCTCGCATTTTAAACTACAAACCTCCGTACTAGCCCCGCCAAGGTCGATGAGCGTTTGCGAATTTGACAAACTCGCGCCAAAACCGCAACCAAAACCACCGCCCGCGCCAAAACTCGCTCCTAAAAAGCTGAGTTTCGCCTCCGTTTGCACCTCGATCAACCGCACTTTCACGCCGACTTCACGCTCAATTTGCTCCAAAAACTCCGCCCCGTCAGCCGCGCGCCTAAACGCCTCAGTCGCCACCGCAAGGTAGCTTTTCGTAAAGTCAAACTCCGCCCTAGCCTCAGCAAAAGCACGCAAAATCCGCCCCTTCGCCTCGCTGCTAAGCCCGCTTTGACTCATCCCCTTTGCCGAGCCGACAACACGCTCAAACTCCCTAACCACGCTAGCTTTTGCGCCGTTTTCTAGCCGAATTTCACACACTCTAAGCGTGTTTGAACCTAAATCCACCCCAATTACACTTTGCGTTTGCATTTTCGCCCTTTTTGTAACATTCGTTTAAACAAAATTAGCTAAAATCGCCTTAAAATTACAAAAGGAGGCGGCGTGATTTACACTGACGAGTTTTTGCGCGTGGAATTTGAAGAGAGCGAGATTGCGTGGGTGAAAATTTTTACCAACAACGAGACAAAAGAGATCAGCCAGCTTTGCGAGAAGACGCGAGAGAGGCTGTTTAGGGCAGCACTTGTGTGCGAGAGGGCGATGATCGAGTTTTACAAGCCTGAGAAGGTGAATTGGGCGAGCTTTGCGAACTACTGCCCGCGCGTGCATATCCACATCCAAGCCCGCTTTAAAGACGACAGCTTTTTTCCAGAGTCGATGTGGGGTGTAAAGCAGCGCGAAGGGGCAAAAAGAGAGCTGAAAAAGCCAGAATTTAGCCGTTTTTTGAGCGAGCGTTTAAGCGCAGAATTTGGAGAAAAATGATGAATATCCTACCAGCGATCGACCTTAAAGAGGGCAAGGCGGTGCGGCTTTTAAAGGGGCAGATGAGTAGCGCGAAAATCTACTCTCACGCTCCTTGGGAGTTAGCAAAGCAGTTTGAGGATTTGGGTGCGAAGTGGCTTCACATAGTCGATCTTGACGGAGCGTTTGCGGGCGAGGCGCGAAATTTTAGCGTCATCGAAAAGATCATCTCCCGCACTTCACTCAAAGTCGAAATCGGCGGCGGAATTCGCTCGCGCGAAGTCGCAAAACATTACCTCAACGCAGGAGCAAACCGCGTCATTTTAGGCTCAGTCGCGCTCACAAATCCAGAATTCGTAAAGCAGATGGCAGAAGAGTTTTGCGTAGCCGTTGGCATTGACGCACTCGGTGGCAAGGTCGCCACGCAAGGTTGGGCGGAGGTTAGCGAAGTTGAAGCAAGCCACCTTGCCAAAGAGTTTGCAAACTGCGGAGTCGCAGCCATCATCGCCACCGACATCTCACAAGACGGCACGCTTAGCGGCTTAAACCTCAAATTCACCGAAGAGATCGCCGCCGCAGCCACAGGAGTCGAGGTGATCGCAAGTGGCGGAGTCGCCTCGCTAGATGACATCATCGCGGTTAAAAACAGCCGCAAAATCGCTGGCGTCATAGTCGGAAAAGCCTTTTACGAAGGAAAAATCGACCTAAAAGAGGCGTTTAAAATCGCCCTTTCTTAACCGCTTAAACCAAATTTGGTTTTGACAAATTGCCGTGTTGCAAAAACCGAATTTGAATAAACTAACGCCTAAAAGGAGGCAAATGAGATACTTTTACTCGTCATTCATCATCACCGCGATCGGGCTTGCAGCTGCCTTTTTCTTGGGTGGCGTCAGCGCGATTTACATCTGCTTTTTGCTAGCACTTTTGGAGGTGAGTTTGAGTTTTGACAACGCCGTCATCAACGCAAAAGTCTTAGAGACGATGCCGCCAGTTTGGCAACGCCGCTTCATCATCTTCGGCATTCCGATCGCCGTTTTTGGGATGCGGCTTGTCTTTCCGCTGCTCATAGTCGGCATTGCAAGTGGTGCTGGCTTTGTCGAGGCGTTTTTCCTAGCCGTGAAAAACCCGCAAGAATACCACGCCCTTTTAAAGTCGTGCGAGAGGCAGATTTTCGTCTTTGGCGGCGCGTTTTTGGTGATGGTCTTTTTCGAGTGGTTTTTTGAGGTAAGAAGCGTGGTTTGGGTGAAATTTTTTGAAAGCAACCCGCTTGTGAATGCCCTAAAACGCAGCAAAAACATCGCCCTTTTGTGCGCGACTCTCATCGGACTTTGCGTCGTGTGGCTAACGCAGGATGTCAGCCTTGCGATGAGCTATTTTGCCGCGCTTGCCCTGCACTCACTCATCAGCCTTTTTAGCGACATCTTCTCGCCCGCTCTTGCGCAAGCAAACCACAGCAACGCCACGCAAAAGGTCGCCACAAACGGCTTGGCGGGCTTTTTGTATCTCGAAGTTTTGGACGCAAGTTTCAGCTTTGACGGCGTCATCGGCGCGTTCGCACTCACTGGCGACATCTTCATCATCGCCATCGGACTTGGCGTTGGGGCGATGTTTGTGCGAAGTTTGACGATCTTCTTAGTCGAGAAAAAAACACTTGCGAAATTCCGCTTTTTGGAGCACGGCGCGCATTATGCGATTTTAATTTTAGGCGGGATAATGCTGCTAAAAATCCACTTCCACATCAGCGAAATGCTAACTGGGACGATCGGTTTTGGGCTGATTTTAGCGGCGTTTTTGCACTCGATTTACAGCCAAAAAACGCACGAAAAAGTCGCCAAAGAGAGCGAAAATGGCGCAGATCAAATTTGATTTTAACATTTGCGGCATAGACGAAGCAGGCAGAGGTGCGCTTGCTGGTGAGTTGGTGATGTGCGGATGCGTGTTTAACGAGGGTTTTGAGTGGCAAAATTTGGGCTTAAATGACTCAAAACAGCTCACTGCCGCCGCAAGAGAGAGGCTAAATTCGCTGCTGCTTGACGCCTCAAAAGCTGGGCTTGTGGAGCATCTCCTTGTCTTTTTTAACAACCGCCTCATCGACCAAGTCGGACTCAGCGAGTGTTTGCGGCGAGGTTTGGAGGTTTTTAAACACAAATTTCGCACAAAAACGCTCATTTTTGACGGCAACTGCAACTACCACACGGGCGTGCAAACGCTTGTCAAAGCAGACGCGCAAATCCCGCAAGTAAGCGCAGCAAGCATCCTCGCAAAAGTGGCACGAGACGCGCAGATGACGCGGTTTGCGCGTGTTTTTGAAAATGTCGGTTACGAGATCCACAAAGGCTACGCAACAAAGCAACATTTAGAATTTTTGCACTACAATCCGCCAACGCCGATCACGCGGCTTAGCTTTTGCAAAAACATCTACGAAGCAAGACTTTTTTAAGGATTTAGCGTGAAGAAGTTAGAGTTTTGGGGCGAAAATTTTGAGAAAAATGGCAACTTTTTAGACCGCAAAATCTCACTTTGCGAGGGTAAAACTCTCTTAAAAGGCGGCACAAAAGTCGGCAAAACCACGCTTGCAAAGCAGTTTTTGAGCCGTTTTGACGCGCCATTTTACTTCAACTTCAACGACATCCGCAACGAAGGCGTGAGCTTAAAAAAGGCAGTCGAGTTTGTCAAACTCTCAAAGTTTGACGCCGTTTGTCTTGACGGCGTGGCAGGCGTGGAGGAAAACGAGCCGCTTTTGCAACAACTTCCTTGCCAAAACTTAGTCGTAATCACCCAAGAGAGGCAAGCTGGGCTTCAAGGCTTTGAGAGCGTTGAGCTTTTTGGGCTTGACTATGAAGAGTTCATCGCCTTTTTTGCGAAAAATTACGACGCAAAAACGCTTTTCACGCAGTTTATGAAACGCGGAAATTTGCCAAATTTCGCCCTTTTAGACCTCGCCAAAACCGCTTCACTGCAAGAGCTGTTGCGCGCAAATTTCAGCCCAAACGAGCTAAGCGTTTTGCAACTTTTGGCAACGCAGATTGACGCAACGCTGAATGCTTACCAAATTTACGAGGAGCTAAAAAGCCGTGCGAAGATCTCAAAAAGTTTTGTGTATGCTACGCTTCAAAAGGCGCAAACAAACTACCTTTTAGCCCTGCTTCCAAGCTTTGAGGGCGGCAAGGCAAAGCCGTATTTTTACAATTTTGCGCTAAAAAACGCCCTAAGTTTGCACAAAAACCCAAAAAGTTTGATCAAAAATATGCTTTTTTGCGAGCTGGTCGGCTTTGATGAGGTTTTTTTCACAAAGGAGCTGGACTTTTTCATCCCGCAAGAGAAGATCGCCGTGAAGGTTGAGCCGTTTTTGGACGAGGGTTTTGTGAGGCTGTGGTTTAAGAAAAACCTAGCGCATTTCAAAAAACTTGACCTAAGTCGCGTGGTTGTCGTTAGTAACTTTGGCGAGGGCGAGTTTGAGAGCGAAGGTGTGAGGTGTGAGATGTCTTCGTTTTGGGTATTTTTGGCTAGTTTGTAGGCGTTGCGAGGCGAAATTTGCGCCAAAAATTTAGTTTCGTTTGCTGTTGCAAAAGCACCTAAATTTCAAGGCTTGCCTTGAAATTTCACACCGTCACTCGCAAAACCAAAAATCTAAAAATGTTCAAACCAAATTAGAAACTCCATAAATGTTAAAACCAAATTTGTTTTTTGCAGTTTAAGTTTTTTAGATTTGAAAATTTGTTTTTTCTTCAAAGGCGGACTTGCGGGGCTTGAATTGCGAAGTCGCTCCCGCAAATCCGCCTTTTTATCCCCCAATCCCCCGACAACGCTTTCAAGGTTGCGTAAAAGCCAAATTTGGCTTTTACGATTTTTTTAATGATTTTGCAAAAACCAAATTTGGTTTTGACAATTTAGGCTTTTAGTTTTTAGTTTCGGCAGCAAATTTTCAAAGTGTTGCCGTGAGATGTGGGCGAATTTGGTTTTGGTGGCTGGTGCGAAAAGTCGGTCGAAAGTAAGAAAAAATTGGTTTTAACATTTTCAAAGCGTTAGTTAAAAGCAGAGGCAAATTCGGTTTTGATGGTTAAACAATGTCAAAACCGAATTTGGTTTGCAGGCTTGCCGCAAAGCAAGCTACCGCGCTAAGCGTCTAGCTTTTTGGCGTAAATTCCGTCAAGCATCAACGCGATTGCCCCGTCTCCTGTAATATTGCACGCTGTGCCAAAGCTGTCTTGCACCGCAAAAATCGCCATCACCAACGCCACCGCCGTTGCGTCAAAGCCAAGGATTGAGACGATGATGCCGATGCTTGCGACGACAGTCCCGCCCGGCACTCCCGGCGCGCCAACAGCAAAAACGCCGAGCAAGACGATGAACGGGATCATCATCGTAAGTGGTGGCAACGCGCCCGTGAGGATGTAGGCGATACCCATCACGAAAAAAGTCTCCGTCAAAACCGAACCGCAAAGGTGAATTGTCGAGCCAAGCGGGATGGCAAAACGCACGATTTGCGGATGGACGGCGTCACTTTTGCTGGCACATTCAAGCGCAACCGACATCGTAGCCGCCGAACTCATCGTCCCAACGGCGGTGAAATACGCTGGGGCGTAGAAGCGAAGCAGGCGAAGCGGATTTTTACGCGCGATCAACCCGCCGAGCGCGTAAAGCACGAAAAGCCAAATGAAATGCCCGACAAGCACGATCAAAACCATCTGCACGAACGCAGGCAGCTGCTTTGTGATCAGTCCTGTGTAAGCAAGTTGGGCGAAGGTTGTGAGGATGAAAAATGGCAAAATCGGGATGATGAGGCGTTTGATGAGGGTGAGCATCACCGCGTGCGTCTCGTCAAAAATGCGTTGCAGTGTCACCGACTTTGTCGCGACTATGGCAAGTCCGAAGCAGATCGAAAAGACAAGCGAAGAGATGACCGAAAACATCGGCGCGATGTCAAGCTTGAAGATCAACTCTGGCAACGGCAGCAAAGAGGAGATGTCGCGGCTGATGTCAAGATGCGGGATGAGTGCGTAGCCAGCGAGCATTGCAAGCAACGCCGCTCCAAGCGACGAGAGGTAGGCGATGAGGATCGCGGCAGTTGTCATCTGTCCTGCGTTTGAGCGAATTTGGGTGATCGCGGGTGTGACAAAGGCGATGATCACCAGCGGAACTGCGAAGAAAATGACCTGCCCGAGGATGTATTTCACGCTAAGGGTTGCTTGCAGCAAAACCGAGTGCTCACCACTGCGTAAAAACAGCCCTAAACTAATGCCAAAAACAACGGCTAAGAGGATCTTAACCAAGAGAAAATCTCGCTTCATAAGCGTCCTTTAAGTTAGTGTGGCAAACCGTCGATGGATCAAACCGGCTGAATTTGCAGCGATATTTTAGTGAGATTTGCTAAAAAATTTCTTTAAAAAAGGCGTTTTGAGAGAAATTAGGATTGTTTTAATCCTCTAAGTGGCGGTAGCGGTCAAATTTGATTTTGACGCTTTGCGTTTAAGCGTTGGATGTTTTGTGTGGAGCGTTTTTTGCCTGCGTTTTGCAGACGGAAAGAGGGCTGAATTTCAAAGTTTTGTTGGAATTTCAAATTTGCGAATTTCAAATTTGGTTTTTGCAATTTTACTACTTGAAAATTTTGACTCTCAACTTTGTGTTTTAACTAAAAATTAGGATGAAAAATGTAAAAAATGTTTTCACCTACAAGTTTTTGGCAACAAATCTACCTTGCGATTGTAAAAAAATGCTTTACCTGCGCGTTTGCCGCCACAAACACAGCCGCGCGATATGATTCGCCTGATTTAAATTCAAAAACTCGCTATGCGATTGTAAAAAAATATTTCACCTACACTTTTGCGAAGGCAAAAGTGCCTAAATTTTCAAAGCGTTGCTTTTAAAATTTCATTCCGAAATTTGAAAAACCAAAGCCTAAAATTGTCAAAACCAAATTTGATTTTAGCAGTTTTAAATTTTTTGAGATTTAACGATTCACTTCTTTTTTTCAAAGAGGGACAATGAGACTTGAATGGCAACTCGCTCCCACAAATCCGCCTTCTAATCCCAATCCCCCGACCACGCTTTCAAGGTTGCGTAAAAACCAAATTTGGTTTTTACGATTGATTAAACAAATTCGAGCGTTTTGCAAAATAAAATTTGGTTTTGACAAATTCGCAGCGTGAAATTTTAACTTTCCAGCTTTGGATTTGAACCTAAAATGAGGATTAAAATTGTAAAGAAAAATATTTTACCTACACTTTTGTATTAGCAAAAGTGCCTAAATTTTCAAAGCGTTGCTTTGAAAATTTCATTCCGTCACTTGCAAAACCAAAAATCCAAATTGTCAAAATCAAATTTAAAATTTTGTGAATGTGCAAAACAAATTCGGTTTTTGCAAAACCGCAATTTTTTACTCAAATTTGACTTTTCCAGTTTTAAATTTTCGGAGACTTTGCGATTTGTTTCTTTTTTCAAAGGTGGACAAGGGGGCTTGAATTGCGAAGTCGCTCCCCTTATCCCCCTTTAAATCTCCTAACCCCCGACAACGCTTCTATGGTTGCGTAAAAACCAAATTTGGTTTTTACGATTTTTTAAATTTTTAGGCACTTTGTTAAATCAAATTTGATTTTGACAATTTTAGACTTTTGGTTTTGCGAATAACGGCGGGAAAATTCAAGGCTTTGCCTTGAATTTTAAGCACTTTTGCTGACGCAAAAGTGTAGGTGAAACATTGCTTTTACAATTTTCAGTGTTTGATTTAAATCTAAAACTAGAAAGTCAAAATTAACGCTGTAAGTTTGCCAAAACCGAATTTGAGTTAAAAGCTAGTTTGCGCTCTCTTTTAGCGTCTTTAAAAGCAGAAATTTTAGCTCTTTTAAGCCCTCGTTTGTCGCCGCTGAGATCGGCAGGATGAAGAGCGGCTTTGACAAGTCTGGTTTCAACTCGTCATTTTGCGTGTAAAACGCCTCCGACTCACCAAGCGTTGTGCCGCAAAACTCGCGCGCGAAAGTCTGTGCAAGCTCCCTGCTCTGCTGCGGCGAAATGGCGTCAATTTTGTTAATGACAACGCCAAAAGGACGGGCAAAAAGCTGGTCGCTAAAACTCTTAATCTCGCTGCGAAGTGCTTCAAACTGCGTCTTTGCTTCACGGTGGCTTGCCGCGTCAATGACAAAAAGCAAAACTTTTGTCCTTTCAATGTGGCGTAAAAACTCCAAGCCAAGCCCTCGCCCTTGTGACGCACCTTCGATGATCCCCGGAATATCCGCCATCACAAACCCGTCAAACTCATCCACCGCAACTTGCCCAAGCTTTGGCGTAAGCGTGGTGAATTCGTAGTTTGCGATCTGCGGGCGGGCGTTTGAAACCGCGGAGATCAGCGTGGATTTGCCCGCGTTTGGAAAGCCGACCAAACCGACATCAGCGATGAGTTTTAGCTCCAACCTCACGCTCAACTCAACGCCAGCAAGTCCGCTTTGGGCGTAAGTTGGAGTTTGATTCACGCTGTTTTTGAAGTGAGTGTTGCCAAGTCCGCCTTTGCCGCCTTTTAAAAACAAAACCCGCTGTTTATCCTCCGTCAAGTCAAGCAAAACCTCACCCGTTTCGTCGTCCAAAACGCTAGTCCCCGGCGGGACGATGAGGGTCAAATTCTCGCCCTTTTTGCCGCTCATCCGCTTGCTAGCACCCGCTTCGCCGTTAGCCGCGCTCAAAAGTCGCTTGCCCTTGTAAAACGCCAAAGTGTGCGAGTTGTTACTCACCTCGAAAAACACATCCCCGCCGTCTCCGCCGTCTCCGCCGTCTGGTCCGCCTTGCAGGACATGTTTTTCACGGCGAAAACTCACGCACCCTGCTCCGCCTTTGCCGCTTTTGACTACAAATTTTGCGCTGTCAATAAACATTTACAACCTTTTTTTCAGCATAAAAAAAGCCAAATTCGAATTTGACAACTCGAATTTGGCTTAAAAGGGGCTTAATTAGAAGCGATATTTAAGGTCAAAGCCGCCGCCCCAACCGCGGTTTGTGCCAACTGAGCCAAGAAGCTTGAAGTTGATGACAAAGCCGCCGTCTTGTGTGTTTTTGGTGTCGTATGTAAAGCCGATCTCACCAACTCCGCTGTTACCTTTCATAGTTGGTGCGGTGATGTAGTCGGTTAAGGCGTAGCCTTGTTTGTTGTTCGTACCGCTTGACTCACCTAAGAACTCACGCTCAAACGCCGCACTGATATAGCTTGTCCAAGCCTCGTTCAAAGTCTCTGTATATCTAAACCCAACGCGTGCGGTCAATGAGTGAGTCGCATCAACCGTAAAGTTCTCGCGAGGAAGCTTGACATCATCGCTCGTTACGCCAAGGTAAGAGAGTCTTGCGAATGCGTCAAAGCTGCCGTCATACCAGTATGAGCCAAGTCGGTGAGCTGCCTCGCCTGTCAAGCCAAAGTAAATTCGTGAAAGCTTGAAGTCTGAGCTATCCACCTCGCGGCGTAGGAAGTTGCCATTTTTGTAGCTGTCTGCCCAGAAGTCAAGTTTTGAGTAACCAACGCGCGCTGTTGTGTAGAATGTTGAGTCAAGGTTTGCACCAAACGCCCATTTTGCAAACGCACCAACGCCGATGTGCATATTATCACCGCCGCCTTTTACTTCAAGCCCTCTTGCAGCCTCATTGTAGGTCTCATAGCTGCCAAAGCCTGCGTCTAGGAATGCGCCGTAGTAGAACTCGTCATTGCTGTTACGCCCAACGCCCACTGAAAGCCCAAAGTTTGTGTTTGAGACATACGAACCTGTGTAAGACTTGAATTTGCCTGCTTCGATGTTGCCAGTTAGCATATCACTACTTGTCAAGTCGCCGTTTGGCTCCATTCGATATACCATATCGTGGATCACATCTTGGCTGCGAACAACTGGCGCAACTCCTGCAAGTGCTGCTTCAAAGACCGCTTTTTGTTGTGCGCCAACGCCGCGTTTGATCGTAAGGTCAAGCTTTTGGTTGTTTGCGTCTAGGCTGTAAATGTGGTCATACACATTTGAAAGCCCGCCGTAAGTAACCCTGTTTTGCAAACTCTCAGGCGCAAGCAGTAGCGTGCCGTTTGCTTTGCTAATTAGCGTAACGGTCATTTGGCTCTTAACATTTTCTGGCTCTAAGGCGTCTATGATGCCGTCAGCTACGCCAAATGAGTAACTTACATTTGCAAGGTCAGTTTTGCCGCCGCCTCTTAGGTTAAGCATCACATCCTTGTCTTGAATGTCTTTTGGTAGGTAAAAGTCGATGAACTGGAAGTCTTGAATGTCTTTTACCTCGACATTTTTGCTAGCGATGATGAGTCGGTTGTTGATCACATCGCCTTTTTTGCCCGCGTCAGTTACTGAGACAAAACCACCGTAAATCGTTGAATTAACCGCACTTAGTGGCGCGCTGATATTAACCGTGTTGTTTGAAGCGTGGTATTTATCTTTTGTCGCGTTAGTCGTGCTGACATTCACCAAACCGCCGTAAATGTCGCCTTTGATCGTGCTGTTTGGTGCGCCAAATGTCACAACGCTATTGTTTGCGTCTCCGCCGTTTTTAGAGTAAGCGCCGATGACATTGCCGCCAACTTCACTACCATCAACCCTTACGCTACCGCTGATGTCGCCGTCACCAGTTTGCGTTGCACCGATGACATCACCGCCGATCATTGAGGTGTTTAGGTGGATGAAGCCCTCAGCGCTACCGTTTTTAGTTACCGCGCCGTAAATGTTGTTTGCGATGTAGGCTTTTGTTGCGTTGATGTGTCCTGTTGCGTTGCCTGAGTCGGTTGTAGCGCCGATTACGCTAGTGATATTTTTTGCGCCGTTTGCGCTGATGAACGCCTCAGCGTTTCCGCTCGTTGTTGTCGCGCCGATGACCGCACCTTGAACATTTGCCTCAGTTGCGGTGATGTTTGCGTAGGCGTTACTAATGTTTGTTTTTGCGCCTGTGATGTTGCCGCCGACATTCGCGCCCGTTGCGTTGATGAACGCGGTTGCGTTGCCGCCTTGTTTTGCCTCTGCGCCGATGATACTGCCGTTGATGAAGCCTTTGTCGCTACCAGTTGCGGTGAGATTTAACCACGCGCTGCTTTGGTTGCTGACCGCGCCGATTACCGAGTTGTTAAACTCAACATCGCCAGAGACGGTGATTGTCGCGTTTGCTACGCCTTTGTTAGCCTCAACCAAAGTCAAATTTGAGTTTTGGATGACCGTGTTGTTTTCTAGGACGATGTTTGCACGCGCGTTGTTTTCACCCTTTGCGACCGTGACATTTGAGTCTTTGATATTCACGCCACTTAGCGTAACTTTGTCTAAAACCGCGTCACCAGTTGTGTTGATCGCGCCAGTTAGATTTGAGTTTGAGACATTCACATTGTTGTATTGGCTCATAGAAAGGTTTGAGCTTGTGACATTTGCGTTGCTGATGCTGCTTTGTGTGATGTTGCTTGTCTCAACGCTTGCGTTGCAGATGATCGCGCCAACAAAGTTTGAGTTTGAAATGTTACCAGCGTTGCACACACCGCCCATTGTGATGTTTGTGTCTTTAACATTGACTAGTTGATTTGTCTGCCCATCTTTGTTGAAGTTGATGAAAATGCCAGTGCCGTTAAGCCCAGTGACATTTGAGTTTGTGATGTTGTTACCGTTAAGCGAGTTGCTTAACGGGTTGGTGATGGTCGAGTTGTTGATCGTGTTACCTGTATAGTTGTTTGTGTTAGCACTACCAGTAAAGACAAAGTTGTTTAGCGTAGCGTTGCTGATGTTGTTGCCGCTGATGTTTGAGGCTGAGTCGTTGTTGATGACGCCGCCGGTGATGTTTGACTCTGAGATGTTGCTTTGCGAAATCGTGTCGTTTGTGAAGTTCAACTTCGTGAAGTTCGTTTGGTTTAACACAGAGTTTGCGATAGTCGAATTTGTAATGTTAGTAACATTGTCTTTTGTCAAAGTCAAATTTGAAAGCAGCGAGTTTGTGACATTTGAGTTGTTTAGCTTGCCGCCTGTAACTGTGCTGCCGTTAAGGTTTGAGTTGTTGATGTCAGCGTTTGAGAAGTTTGTCTTGCTAGCGTTGCTGCCGTTAAATGTGCTGTTCATCACCGCTGAGTCGCTGATGTTTGAGTTTGTGACATTAGTCGCCTCAACAACGCTTTGGTCTGTGATGTTTGACTCTGAGATGTTGTCACGGCAAAGGTAGATGTTTGCGAGGTTGTCGCCTTTGATGTTAGCGTCGCAGATCGACCCGCCAGTCGCGTTAATCATCACAAAAGTTCCGTTTGTCAAGTTTGAGTTTTCAACCGTTGTGTTTGTTAGGTTGTTGTTGCTGACATTTGAGTTGTTGATCGTGCTGTTTGTGACATTGTTTTCAGTAACATTTGAATTGTTGATCACGCTGTCGGTGATGTTGTTGTTTGTCACATTCGAGTTGTTAAGCGTGCTGTTGTTTTTGATCGTGTTGTTAGTGACATTGCTGTTATTAACCGTGCTGTTTGAGATGTTGTTGTTAGTAACATTTGAGTTGTTAAGCGTTGTGTTAGTAACATTTGAGTTAGTCACATTGTCTTTGCTCAAATTCGAGTCTGTAACATTCGAGCCTGTGATGTTGCTGTCTGTGATGTTGCTGTCTGTGATGTTTGAGTTTGAGAAGTTGTTGTTACTCAAATTCGAATTTGACACATTTGTCTTGTCAATCGTGTTGTTTTTGATCGTGTTGTTGTTGCCTGTGATGTTGCTGTCGGTGATCGTCGAGTTGTTGATTGTCTCGTTTGTGAGGTTTTTGTTACCCACATAAGAGCTGTCGATCACAACTTGGTTGCCGCTAATCGTCTCACTCACATTACCGCACACACGCAAGAATGACCCGCCGATCAAAACTGAGTTTTTGATCTTAATGTCGCCTGAGTCGATCGGGCCGTTACCGCTAATGACATCTCCAGTTTGATTCACGCCCACGCTTGCGCTCTGTCCGCTAGTGTTTGTGTATTGGTTTTTCTCTTGGTAACTGACGCAAATGTGTCCGTAAATTGTCGAATTTACGATGTTGATCGAGTTGTTTTGCGCAAAGCCGTCTTTTGAGTAACCGCCGATGACTGAGATGTTGTCGGTTGAATTAACCTTCGAGACGCCGTTTAGTTTTGTGCTAGTTGAACTGCCGTCTGCGTTTGAAAAGTTTTGATTGATGATCGAGTTGATGATCGTTACATTATTCCCACTTGCGTTGCCTGTGCCGTTTGCGTAACCGCCGATGACTTTGCCGCCAACGGTTGCGTTTGTGATCGTCACATTGCTGTTGATAGCTGAGCCGTTGCCACTTGCAAGCGCGCCGAATACATCACCTTTAATGTAGGTTGAAGAGTTTGTTTTCTTGTCTTTGCTGCCTTGTGTTGAAGCGGTGATCGTCACATTTGCACTTGCATTGCCATTAACCGAAGTTGCACCGATGACATCGCCTTTTGTGGTGATGTTGATGCCTAAACTTTGTCCGCCACTTGTACTACCGCCGACAATATGGCTGTCTTTAAGCGAAACAAACGCCGCTGCGTTACCGCCAGCTGCTGCTACCGCACCGCGGACATTACCACCTGAGTAGGTGTTTGAGACATTCACAAACATACCAAATTGCACAGCGTGGATACCACGACCGATGGTGTCATTTGTGTTTGGTGCAGCAGAGGTGTTGCCAGCCGCCCACTGCTGAGTGTTGTTTAACCAAGACGAGTTATTCCAAAACGAGTAGTTAAACAAACCGACATCACCACCGCCTGTGCCCCAACCGCCGATGATGCTGCCTGCGGTCCAAACATTGTCTAGCTCGACATTTGCGCGAGTGATCGAAGTGTTGCCGATGACAAATGCTGCGGCGATGACGCCGCCCGCGTCAAAGTTTCCAGCCTCTTTACGACCAAATGTCAAGTTGTCTGTTGTGCCTGTTACATTGACATTTTTAAGTCTAACTTGCGTTCCGTTTTTCCACAAGTCTTCAAACACATTCTCGTTAGTTGAGATGGTGTCTGCGTTGCCGATCGACATATTTGAGACGAGTTGATTTGTCAAGGCGGCGATGATGTTTTTAGAGTTTAAGCCGACAAAAGTTGCTTTTGAAATGTTGGTTTTGTCGTAAGTGCTGTTTGAGAAGGCAAGTGAGCCAAACACACCGCCGTTGATCTGCGTTCTGGTGGCGTTGTTGATGCCGCTTACTGAGACAAGGTTGTTGTAAGAGGTGCTACCAAGTGAAGCTGAGGCGACCACTGAGCCGTTGATCACACTCTTTTTGTTAGCGACTGAGTCGTTGATGAAAATCGTGTTAGCAACGCTTTCTTTTGACGAGAATGAGCCGATGACATTACCTTGTGTGTGTAGCGTAAATGAGCTGTTTGCGCCGCCAAAGGTGAAGTTTGAGCCACCTTGTGTTTCAACGCCGCTTAGTGCTAAGTGGTTAGCAAAGTGTGACGAAACATTTGAAGTGTAACCGCCTGCTACCGTGTCTGTCGCAGCGGTGTAGTTACCGCGTGGGTCGATGTTAAACGCGCCGTAGATGTTACCACCAACGGTTGTGTTTGTCACAACTGCCGCTGTTCGGTAGATCGAGCCGTTAAGCGAACCAGCGGTGATCAAAGTCTCTTTCAAATTCGAATTTGACACTTCAACGCCTGTTGCTGTTTTGTTAAAAAGCAGGCTTGCCAAGTTGTTGTCTGACTTTGAAGCGTCATAAAGCGAATTGTTATCTATGCTAAATCTTCCTTGCACAACTGAGCTACCGAAGTTGATGATGCCTGCGGCGACACCACCAACTTGCAAGGCAAATGGGTTTTTCTCAGTCGGCACGCTTGCGTTTGGTTGGAAAAGCGTGAAGTGCGTGCGGTTGCCTGTGACATTCACGCCGTCAAGGATGAGGCTGTTGCCTTTAAACCTCTCGGTTACATTAAATGTGCCGTAGCTAACTGAGCCAAAAACACCGCCGCTGATGTTAGATTTACTTACATTAACTAAGTTGCCCTTGCTTGAACCAAAGTATGAACCGCCACCAAAGACGCTACCGCCGATGTAGCTGTCGATGATCGTAACATTGTTGTCACTTGCGCCGCCTTTTCCTGCGTGTCCGCCCCAGACATTACCCTCACTGACGATGAAGTTGCCTAAAAGCGTGTGGTTAATTCCACCAACGGTTGTTACATTTTTTAGATAAACCACCGACTTGTCTGAGCTTGACGCGTCACCCTTGACTTGCAGTTCCACACCGCTTCCGTTGGTTGTGCCAACACCTGAGGCGTTGATGTTGTAAGAGCCGTAAATTGAGCCCATTACAAGCGAGTTGGTGAGATTAACCGTGTTTTCAGAGGCGTTACCACCGCTGCTACCACCGCCGATCACCGTACCGCCGATCCACGCGTTGTCTGCTTGGACGACATTGAATTTGATGAAACTCGCGTTACCGTAGTTAAGACCGCCTGCGACAACACCGCCCGTTTCAAACACAAGTCGGCTTGCAAAAGTTGCGTTTCGCGTCTCACCCGAGACATTGACATTTTTAAGGAAAACATAGTTGCCAAGAACACCGACATGGCGCAACAGCGTGCCATTTGTTGTAGTATTCACGGTTGAACCGTCAATCCCGCTTGTGGTTGAGTTTGCGGTGTAGTTAATGTGTTGAGAATTTCCGATATTTACACCGCCGATGACCGCGTTTTTGACCTTCACGCTGTAAGAGCCGTCTGCGCTTTTCTCGCCTGTGATATTAACAATGTTTCGTCTCTCGTCTTTGAAACTAATGTTAGTGTAAGTTGTGCTATTGACCGCATCTGTTGAACTGTTGTCTCTTTGCGCGTTTGCAAAAGAGCCAACATATCCACCAAACGACCCACCGCCAACTACGATGCCGTGGATGGTTGAGTTGCCTGTGATGGTTACATTATTCCCCGTTGCTGAAAGCGAACCTGCGACACCGCCAAAGATATTGCCTTCTGTGTTAAACTGAAAGCCTAGAAGTAGAAGTTTGTAGTCCGTTCCGCCCGTGACATTGACATTATGCAGTGTAACATTTGAGCCTTTGACATACGAGTTGTTGTTTTGGAAAGTGTCATTCACTTTGCCTGAGCTATTCACCGTGCCAGTGCCGTTGATGTTGATGTTGTTGTAACCACCATAAACATTACCGCCGATTGTCGTATTCTCAGCATAGATCGAGTTGTTTTCCAAAAAGCCGTTAAGCGCGCCACCGCCGATGAGTGAGCCGTTGATGTTGCTGTGTTTGGCGGTGATTTTGTTGTTTGCAACGCCTGCTACGCCGTAAGTAACACCACCCAAAACCGTACCAGCAACTTCAAGCTGGACGCTTTGGTTTAAAAAGCTCGTGTTTTGAGTCGCGCCTGAGACATTGACATATTCAAGTGTGATGGTGTTGTTGTTTGCAACCGTCTTTCCAGCGCCCGCACCGCCAAAAACGCCACTTTTGACTTCAACTTTTTTGTCCGCTGTGCCTGTGATGAAAACTTGGTTGCTGCTTGCGCCCTTGTCGCCGCCTGTGTAGTTAATTTGCGTATTTGTGCCATTAACGCTTGCACCGCCGATGACTGAGCCGTTGATGACGCTACCGTCTGTGATGTTGATGATGTTGCCGATTGAGTCGCCACTACTGTTAGCCGCACTGACACCCCAAACCGAGCCCTCTTGCGTTCCGTTAGCTTTTGTGGTGACATTTTTAAGCGTAACTGAGTTGTTTGAGCTGTTTGTGAAGTTTGAGCCGTAGATGTTGCCATCAACCTCTTCATTTTCGATCGTAACATTTTTGCCGCCGTTTGTGGTGTTACTAATGTTCGCTACGCCTGTTGCGTTAAACGCTTCTGCACTCGCTCCACTTAACGCAACTGCTGCTAAACCTAGCGTAGCGACCACGCTTTTTGAAGTGTGAGACAACGCCCCAAAAACCTCGCTTGTCTCCAACCCGTTACTCTCAACGCTTTTTGAGTTTTTGACGAAAATTTTCGCCCCACTCTTAAACGCGTTTTGCCCCTCACCAAAAGAAGCGTTATTTGCAACTAACGCTTCTTTTTTTAGCTTTGTAGCTACCTTTTTGCCTGACTTTACACGCATAAAAACCCCTTAAAAAAAGTAAATTTCAAAAATTTAAACTTTACATTTTAGTTTAATTACTTTAAAATTAGCTTATTTTAACCTTTTTTGGTAAAAGTTGCAAACATTTTGTAACACTTTTGGTAAAAAAGTTACAAAAAGTTAAACCAACACTAAACAAAACCTTAAAACCAGCTTTGTAAAAAACTAAAAGTGTGTCAAAAGTCGTCAAATTTGGTTTTTGCAAAACAAATTTGAAATTTGTGGTTTTGATCTTAGTTGGGACAAGTGAAAACCACGCTTTTGCGGGCTTTGACGGCGTTTTTTAGCAGCTCGGTTTAGCAGAAAATGCGTTTTGTAGGGACTAAAATGGTAATTTTGTAAATTGTAAATTCCATTTTTTAACCTTTTTGTAACTTTTAGTTTAACTTCGCTCAAACGCGGTAGCGGCGCAAGCGGTTAAAAACGCTGAATGTGAAATTTTGAAACACTTGTTTGGGCTTGTGGCGGCGGCGCGTAAAGCTCTTAAAATGTTAAAATCAAATTTGGTTTTGACATTTTTCAAGGCTTTGTTAAAGGGCGGTTTTAGAGGATTTGGCGGTTAGAAAGCACATTCACCAAACGGCGTAAAACTTTTACAATGAGAAGTTTAAGCAAACAAAAAAAATGCTAGCAGAAATTAAAAACAAAATGAAAGTTAGTTAAAAAAAAACGCTACACTCTCAATGATTAAAAGTGTAGCGTGAAAGGCTGATGAAAAAAAGTGTAAGGCTAAATTCGGTTTTTGCAAAAACCGAATTTAACTAGTCTAGAAGCGGTAATTTGCCTTTACATTACCACCAAAACCGCTGTTTTTACCAAACAAGCCTTTGAGTGAAAGGTCGATGACAAAGCCGCCGTTTTCTTTCGCGCGGTAGCTTACGCCAAACTCTGTAACGCCCGTTGTGCCTTTAAATGACGGCATATCTAAGTATTGCGAAACGGCGTAGTTGTTGCGGTTGTTTGTGCCGTCACTCTCACCCATCAACTCTTGTTCAAGCCCTAGTTTTACAAAGCCGCCTAAATACGAGTCAAAGCTGTGAGTGTAACGCGCGCCAAGGTTTAGCACAAACGAGCTAACCGCGTCAATGCTGAAAGAGTCCTTGCCTACTTCAACATCCGTCCCCGCTAAATTCGTGTAAGCACCGCCAAAATACGCCCAAAGTTTGCCTCTCTCCCAAGTGTAGAGGTTGCGTGAATAGGTCGCACTTGCGCCGTAGTACATCCCGCTCATATCCACATCATTTGCCACGAGCGCTGGTGCGGCGTTGTGTTCGTTGAGTGTGGCGTCAAATTTGTTTGAGAGCATACCCACACGCACGCTAGCTTGGATTTGGTTGTCGTAATCGTCTCCAAACAACGCCTTAACAAAACCGCCTAAGCCGTAGTGAGTTGAGCTGCCCTCGCCATTTAACTCGCCTGAGGCAAAGTCGTTGAATGTGTCGTAACTGCCAAAGCCGCCTTCAAAAAACGCGCCGTAGAACAACTCGTCATTGTAGTTTTTCGCAAAACCGACTGAAAGCCCGAAGTTTTGTGACTTCACATACGACCCAGTTGTGGTTTTGACGCTGTCAAAAGAGAGTGCGCCAAGTGAGAGGTCGCCACCTGTTAAGTCCTCGCTTGGGTTGGCTTGGTTAAGCATATCCTCGATGACTTTGAGGTTTGAAGTGACTGCTAACGCACCTGCAAGAGCTGACTCGAAGATGACTTTTTGCTCCTCTGCAACCTCTTTTGTCGCTACCATAACAAGCTTTTGACTGCCCTCTTTGTTGATGTTGATGTTAAAGCGCTCAGAAATGCTGTCTAAATAGCTCCATTGAATCGTTTTGTCAAGCTTCAACTCTGAGTTTTGCGACTCAACTAGTGTGAAGGTTGTTGTCTTTTTGGCTGTGCCTGCTAGGGCTGGGTTTTCGCCTAAGTTACCAACGCCAAATTTAACGCCGTTAAAATCCACCGCCTCTTTTGAGTAAAGTCTAATGGCAGGTTGCCCAACAACGAAGGTTGAAGGGAGGTAGAAGTTGATAAATTCGAAGTTTTTGATGTCTTTGAAACTGTTGTCGGTGCTAAAAATGTTAAGCGTGTTGCCGCGTTTTGCGTCCGCCCCTGCAACATCCTGCCCGCCGTTTAACACGCGTCCGCCGTAAAGTGTCGCCTCACTCCAATCCACCTTGTAAGTCACATTCACGGTGTTGCGGTTTGCGGTGTTGTTTTTCGTGCCGCTTTCAACCAAACCGCCGTAAAGGGTGATGTTGTTGTTTGAAGACTGCCCGCCGTTGATGATCAGTTCGTTGCCATCGGCGTTGCCCGTTTGAGTCTTTGCGGCGATGACATTTTTCGCACTCACCGCACCGCCAACTGTCAGCGAGCCTTTAACCGCGCCGCTTTGGCTTTGGGCGGCGATGATGTCGCCTTTGATCTCGCCTTGGAAGTGCAGCCTACCAGTCGCACTACCGCTGTTTGTGCTTGCAGCGACTAAGTTTCCTTCGACAATGCTGTTGTTTGCAACCAAAGTCGCATCCACCGCACCACTCTCAGAGTGCGCGCCTGTCGCGTTGCCTTTGATGATCGAGCGATTTGCGTTCAAAATGGCGTGAATTCTACCGCTTGTTGAGTTTGCGACAACCAAGTTTGCATCGTAATTAACTTGATTTACTTTTACATTTGCGGTAATTTCTCCACTATTTGTCGTTGCGACAATGACCGAAGAATTTACGATGTCCATCTTGTCTAAAATGTCAAGAGTTACATTGATCTTGCCTTTGTCCGCCTTTGTTAGAGTGATGTTTGAGTCTTTGAAGACGACATTGACTGGCGCAAATTTCTCGTTGATCGAAGTCTCGTTGTCAGCTGCCACACCTGTTACATTTGTCTTGGTGATGACAACATCCACAAAACTTGTATTAACCAAATTTGAATTTGACACATTTGTGCCATTTAGCATCACATTTGAGAGATTGACTGAGTCAAGCTGTGAGTGGATGAAGGCTGAGTATGAGGCGTTTGAGTTTGTGACATTTGCGCCGATGACAATGCTGCCTTGGCGGACTAACGAGTTGTTGATCGTCCCGCCGCTGACATTAGACGCCGTGACATTTGAGCCTTGAATCTGGCTTGTGAATACATTTGAAAAGCAAATCTCCTCGTTGTTTAGCTTAGACGAGTAGATATTTGAGTAGCAAGCCGTGCCGTCATTTAGCGTTGCGTTAAGCACCGAAGAGGCATTTACACTTGCGTTGTTTAGCGTGACATTGTTAATTGTCGCGTTGTGGAACTTTTGGTTTGAGATGTTTTGTCCGCCTGTTACATTAACGCGCGTGAAGGTCACATTTGTGTAGTTGTTTTTATTTAAAATGTCATTTGTAAAGTTAATATCGCCGTAAAAGCTGTTTGAGATGTTGTTGTTTGTGATGTTGTAACCGCTCAAATTTGAATTTGCGATCGTATTGTTAGAGACATTTGACTCGCTTACATTCACACCTGTCAAATTCGAATTTGTCACATTACTAAGCGTTAAGTTTGAGTTGCTTACATTACTAAGTGTAATGTTGCTAAGCGTTGCGTTGCTGTTTGTTAAATTCGAATTTGAGACATTCGCCTTTGAAAGCGAGCTATTTGAGATGTTAGAATTTGTCAAATTCGAATTTGACAAATTTGAAAGCGTAACATTGCTGTTAGTGACATTTGAATTTGTGATGTTATCGCGCGTTAGTGTTGAGTTGTTCGCGTTTGAAGCGGTGATGTTCGAGTCGCCCACAACGCTGTTGTTAATTGTCGCGTTGGTGAGGTTTGAAGTTCCAACTTCGCTTGTGTTGATTGTCGCGTTGGTGACATTTGAGTTTGTGATTGTCGCGTTAGTTAAGTTACCGCTGACATTCATACTATCAAAGCTTGAATTCACCGCCGCGATCGCCACTTGGTTGTTTTCAATGGTTGTGTTTTGTCCGCAAATTCTCAAAAACGAACCACGAATCGTGCTATTTACAACTTTGATGCCGCCTAAACCGCTTCTTGTGACATTGCCAGCTAGCGGGTCGGTCAAGTTGCCGTCAATCTGCGCTTTGTTGCCCGCCGCGCTTGAATAACTCTGCTTTTCTTGGTAAGCAACGCAGATGTGTCCGTAAATTGTCGAATTTACGATGTTGATCGCGTTGTCTTTTGCCACGCCATTTTTTGAGTAGCCGCCGATGACCGCGACTTGATTAAGGCTTGTGATCGCAGAAGCGTTGATGTTAGCTGCCGTGCCTTGTTGTTTTGTGTTGATGACTGAGTTTGAGATATTCACCACATTGCCGCTTGCCTCGCCTGTGCCGTTTGCCCAACCGCCCACGACATAGCCATAAGTCTGCGCGTTGCTAACTACAACCGTGTTGTTTTTCGCATCACCCTTGCCCTCAGCAAGTCCGCCGATGACATCTGAGGCAAGCGAAGAGTTGTTTGTAACCGTAACGCTGTTAAACGAAGCTGAGCCGTCAAACGAATTTCCGCCATAAACCGCGCCCGCTTGCACCGTTGCCGTGCCGTTTGCCTCCGCACTGACATTCGCCCCGCCTTTTACGCTTACATTACTAAGCACAAGTGTGTTGTTGTCTGCTTTGCCTGTGGTTAAGTTTGCACTTTTGTTTGAAACACCAGCGTAGATGTTACCGCTGATGGCGGCGTTGGTGAGATTTACCTTGTTTTGGCTAGCATTTCCGCCAACGCTCCAACCGCCGATGACTGAGCCTGCGACACTAGCGTTTGTGATTTCAACTTCGTTTTTGACAGCCTCGCCAGGTCCGTAAGCAAAACCGCCCGCAACGCTACCACCAGCCTCAAAGCCGCCTGCACCGCGTCCGAAAGTCAGCGTTTTTGTCTCGCCTGTAAGGTTGATGTTGCTAAGTTTTACGATGTTTGACCTAACTGCGTTTGCAAACGAAAGTCCGCCGAATGCGCCGCCTTTTACGACTGAGTAGTCAGTTGCTTGACCGCTGATTGTAAGGTTGTTTGAAGTTGCCGCGCCAAAGAAGCTTGCACCGCCGATGACTGAGCCGCTTACAACACTTTTTACTAAATTGTCAGTCAAGCTAACTTTGTTTGAGCTAGCCCCGCCGCTACCAGCGTAACCGCCCATTACATTACCCTCAGTGTCAAAGGCGATGCCAAGAAGAGAGTAGTTCGCCGCACCAGTTACATTCACTCCACTAAGCTCAACGATGTTTGAGTTTGCGCTGCTGTAAAGTGGGTTTGGCGTGCTGACATTTTTGTTAAAAGTTGAACCACTTGCGTTGATGTTAAAACCGCCGTAGATGTTACCGCCGATTTGCGCGTTAGTTGCATTCACTCTGTTTCCGCTGACATTTCCAGCAAGCGCGCCGCCACTGATGAGCGAGCCTGTGATCGAGATATTCTCTGCAATTACCTTATTTTCGCTTGCCGTTACATTACCGTAGCCTAAACCCGCACTAACCGTGCCGCCAACTTCAAATTTGAAAGCTGCGTTTTGCGCAAAAGTTGTGTTTCGTGTCTCGCCGCTTACATTTACATTTTTAAGCACAAGTTTGTTGCCACTAACTTTGCTTGTAGCGGTATTTGGCTGTATTTTCCCACTTTGGTTGTAACCCTCAGGGCGGTAGTTAAGACCGCCAAAGACGCCGCCTTTTACCAAAACCGAATTTGATTTACTCTCACCCTTGATCTCCACCGAGTTGTTAGTCGAGTTTCCGCCAAAGCTTCCGCCACCAAGCACAGTTCCGCCGATTGTCGAGTTGGCCTTTACCTCAACTGCGTTACTTCCCGCACCACCCGTTGCGCCGATGCCGCCAAAGACATTACCCTCAGTAACATACGCCGTTTGGTTGTTTGAGGCGTTAAGGTTGATGGTCGCACCGCCTAGAACTGAGCTGTTTTCAAGCACGACTTTATTTGCGTGTGCTCCACTTGGAATTTGCATAACCGCGCCAAGGACCGACTGCAAGACATTACCGCCAAAAACCGCGCCTTTTGTTGTGACATTTTTAAGAGACACATTGTTTTGATTCACAAAGCCTAAGCCGCTTGCGCCACCTGCGATGACATTTGCCGTTTGGCTGTCGGTGAGGTTAATGCTGTTTGCAGTAACATTGCCTGTTACCGCAAAGCCTGCGATCGCCGCACCACCTACGCGATATCTCAGCCCAGTGTGGATGTAGTAGTCGATGTTTGCAGTCTTGCCTGTGATGTTGGTTTTTGAGATGGTAACAATGTTGCCTTCACTTTTTGTAGAATTCCCCGTGCCTGCAAGACCACCAAACACACCCGCATCAACCGTCACGCCACTTACATTAACTTGGTTTTTAACTGAGGCGTTTTTCACACTCAAACCGCCGACAACACTGCCGCTTACTTGCGCGCCACTGCCAACTGAAACGCTATTTCCCTCAGACTTACCGCCAAAATCTGAGCTGCTAGCCGCGATGATAAGTCCGCTTCCTGCAAAACCACCGATCAAATCAGCTAGAATTTTACTTGTGCCTGTAACATTGATCTTATTTCCAATCGTTGTGCCATTCGCCGCGTAACCACCAGTCACGAACGCCGCTTGTCCTAAAACTGCCTTTTGAATGGCTGAGAGGTTGATCGTGCCGTTGATGACGCTAAGTGTGTTGTTTGCAACCAAGAAACTTGCGTTTTTTTGCAGCTGCGCACCACCTGAGACATACACAATCGCAAGCGAGCCAGTTGAGCTAACGCCTTGAATGGTCGAGGCGTTAAGCAAAAGCGTGTTGCCAGTGACATTTCCGCCCGTTGCCAAACCACCACCCAAAAAGCCGTAATCTTGCAAATTTGAGGTCCCGCCTGTAACAACGGTTGAGTTGTTGGTGATGCTAAGTGTGTTGTTTTGCACGCTTCCTGTGCCCATAGAGTAACCACCTGTCATCATCGAATTCACGCCAAACGAGTTTGACGAAAGCGAGCCGTTACCCTTGTAGCCTGTGATGTAAGCGTAGCTGTTTGAGAGAGTGAGGCTGTTTTGACTCACAACGCTTGAACCCTTTGCCACCGCACCAAACGCGCCGTAGCCTTCAAGCACGCCGTTTGAGAGGTAGCTGACATTTGAGTTTAAGAGGCTAACTTTGTTGCCGTTAAGAAGCGAGTTTGCATAAATATTATTAACAAAGCCGCCGATGACACTACCGCCAACGCTTGAATTTGTGAGACTAACCGTGTTGTATTTCGCCGCAGCTTGGTTGCCAAAACCAAGTCCGCCAATGACATTTCCTTTGACATTGGCAAATGTCGAGTTGAGTTTGTTTGAGTTTGCCTGTTTAGCCGCAAACGCACCAGCAGCGTCCCCGCCAACACTAACGCGCTCAGAGTTGCTCTTGCCGCTTAGCGTTACTGAGTTGTTATGCGCGTTCATATTATCCAAGTCGCCGCTAGTCTTAGTCGTGTTCGCGTAAGCGCCATACACCGAGCCTGAGACATTTGCCGTGCCGTTGATCGTCACTGTGTTGTTCGTGCCAGGGTGGGTTTGGTGTCCCTTTTTGTTTGGCGTGACAAATGTGCCAAAAATGCTGCCGTCACTTTTTAAAACATAACTCCCAAAGGTGTCGTTGTCGTTAGCCGAAGTGACATTGATGTTTGAGATGGTAAGGTTGTTGCCGACCGTTTTGTTGTCGCCGTAGTCGCCGTAAATGTTACCTTTGTAAGCAAATGAAGAGTTGTTGCAAACAATTTTATAAGAGTTGTCCGTGGCTTGGGCTTGTGGAACGCACGCTCCTGAAATTTTCATATTTCCAGCTAGCGTGTTCGTGTTTGCACTCGCGTAGCTGCCAAGTGTCGCAACCGCCACCGCCCCAAGTGCAACCCTGCTTGCAAAAGAGGTTGTCAAAAGCGAATTTGACCCGCCTTTTTTGCCTTCATTTACCCCAAAAACCTCAGCGTGAATGTCTCTTCTTTTGAGAGAATTTTTGCGTGACTTTACCTTCATTTGCCATCCTTTTGAAAAAATTTTATTAACGCTTATTAAACATTAATCAAGCTTAAAGAAAACTAAATTCAAACTCATTTACTAAAATTCGTGCAATTTTAGCCACTTTTGCCTAAAAAATGCTAAATTTTTGTGCAAATTTTAAAATTGTTAAAATCAAATTTGGTTTTGACAATTTTGCTTTTTGAGGGTTATTTGGTTTCAAAACGCTTACAAAGGCGTTACAAAACGACTCACTTGCAAAATCGCCTCGTTTAAGAATAGTTTAAAAACTTTTACGATAATTTTTAGCAAAAAAGGATTTGCAATGAAACACACTCACGCCCTACTCTCAACCGCGTTAATCGCCTCGCTTGCAAACGCTGCGGCGTTACCTACAACTTGCTACAAAAACGCAAACGCCATCTACCCAGTGCTAACTTGCGCAAACTTCACGCACAGTGGTGACACCAACGCCACGAGCGAACTTGGCGGGTCGTTTTCTTACAACAGAGTCGAGTTTAGCAACGCCGTCTTTACCGAAAACGACACAACGCTCGAAGAAGGCAACATTTACGGCGCGTTTAGCAACAACGCACTTACGCAGCAAAACGAAGTTAAGTTAAATAATGTAAGTAGCGAATTTGGCTCAGCTTTTGGCGGGTTGTCACTAGCAGGGAGTGCGGAGAAAAACAGCGTTGCGCTTGGCTTTGGCTCAAATCTCACGGGCGTTTTTGGCGGAGCAAGTTACGCGCTCGGGTCGGCAAACTCAAACGCCGTAAATCTCACCAACTCAACCGCGCGTTCGGTTTATGGTGGTTACAGCGAAGGAGGATTTGCCAATTCAAATTCGGTTTTTGCAACAAACTCAGTCCTTGAAGGACAAGTCGCAGGCGGCGTTGGCAACGCTGAGGCAAACTTAAACAGAGTTGAAGTTAGTGGCGGAGCGAGCCAACAAGGAGCGAATTTTTACGGCGGTTTGACGAATTTGGAGGGCAAAATCGCGCGTGACAACTTTGTAAAACTCAACAACTTTGAGTTTAGCTTTGGCGGAAGCGTCATCGGCGGCAACTCAGTTAGCGCGGTTGCAAACAAGGTTGAAGTCAGTAACGCAAATTCGTTACGCCGCTTAGAAATAGTTGGCGGAGCGGCAACTAGCAGCGCAAACGCAAACACACTGAGCGTCAAAAACCTAACGCTTAGCGGTAGCGGCTCAGCAAACATCATCGGCGGACGCGTCCAAAGCGGCTCAGCAACTTCAAATGTCGTCAATGTCGAAGGCGACATCACAGGCAGCGCAACAATTTACGGCGGTTTTGTCGAAGAAGCGGGCGTGCGTAACCTCGCTAGCCACAACACAATCAACATCAACACCGCCGCAAATCTTAGCAACACAACCATCATCGGCGGTTACGCAGGCGGCGTGGCAGCAAACGCCGCAGACAACACGCTCAACATCAACGCTAATGGCGTAGTCGTGCAAAAGATCGACTCGGTCACAAACCTAAACATCAAAGTCGGTAACCAAACGGCGCTAACCGTGCTAAACTCCTCACAAAACTGGCTGGCAAATTCAAATTTGATTTTAACATTTTCAAACACAACCGCCTCGCCAAAACTCATTACGATCAACAACCTCATCTCCGCGCAAGACTCCGCCATTTCTAGCGTGACGATCAACAACGGCTCGTACAGCTACACACTGCCTTACAAAACCACGCTCGCAAACTTGCGGCTTGACACACGCGGCTTTACCGACAGCTTTTTAGAGGGCGAAAAGGCGCTTTTGGAAGCCTCGCTTGTGGGCGTTAGCAGCGTTGCAAGACTTGGCGGGCTGAGCTTTCTCACGCTTGGCAAGATCGCAAGCAAAGACAAGGAGTTAAAAAGCGACTTCACCGCCGCGACCCTTGCTTACGAAAAACTAAAAGCCAAAACTGGCTCGTCGATCACCACCAACCTCGCCCACTTCAACTTCGCCGCTGCAAAATACACCAAAAGCGAGGCGATCTACGGCGTGTTTTTAGAACTTAGCAAAGGCAGTTTTGAGAGTGAAAACGAGATCAACACAAAGCAAATTAACGGCGAAGGCTCACTTAGTAACTTCGGTGCGGGGCTTTTTGCACAGGGCTACTTTGGTGGCAACAACGCGGTGAGTTTGGTGTTGCGCGCGGGCTTTAACTCGCTAAGTGACTTTGAGGTAAAAACCAACGCCAAAAGCGAGGCGATTGCTGACTTAAAACGCAACTACTATGGTGCTAGCGTGGAGTTTTCGCACACATTTGAGCTAAGCAGCACCGAGAAAATCCCGCTCCCAGCCCAAACGCCAAACGAGATGTTCGCTCAGCCAAGCGCGCAAGAGGCGTTTGAGCCGCCTGTGACGCAAGGCGTGCAAGAGGTGGCAAGTGAGGCGTTGAGTGAGGTGGCAAAACCTAGCTTTACTGACGCGTTAGCCTCGCTTTTTGGCAAAAAAAGTGCGCCAAAACAAGAGAGCGAGAAGCTAAAAAAGATCGCAACCAAACAAGCCGTAACTTACGCCACGCAACAAGTTTCAAAAGCCGTCACCGCCAAAAACGCCGCAAAAAAAACGCGCTTTACAACCAAAAAAGTCCCAAGCGACAACACGCTTGAACTATACGCCCGCGCTTCGGCGTTGCAACTTCAAGGCAAAAGCGTGCAGGTTGATGGGCTTGACTACGACCTTGACGGTGTGACCTCGCTTGCTGCGCAAGCGGGCGTGCGTTACAACAAGCGAGTTTCGCAGTTTTTTGACGCACAATTTACCTTAGGATACGAGCAAGAATTTAGCGCAACCGCTGAGGGCAAAAACATCTTCTTTGCCTACAACATCGGCGAAAACTTCGGCGGCAAACCAAGCCTAAAAGGCGGCAGTGTCATTGTCGAGGCGGGGCTTAGCTACGAAGAAGGAAGCGTGATCGTTGAGCTCAAAGGCGGCGGGGCATTTGGCAAAAACCAAGGTTTTAACGCCGCTGCAAATGTGAAATATAAATTCTAACTCTTTACCTCAACTTCTTTGCGGTTTGTCAGCCAAATTTGGTTTTGACAATCCGCATTTTTTTCAAAACGCAACTTTCAAAATGTCAAAACCGAATTTGATTAAAATTTTCTTAATGCGTAAATTTTACACACTTGCAACAATTCGTGTAACCACTTTGTAATCTTAAAACGAGGCGATTTTGATAAAATCTGAGAGAATTTTCGAACTTTTCAAAAAAGAGTAAAAAAATTTGGCAAAAATTTCACAACCATTTTCGCCAAATTTTACGCAAGAATTTGTAAGAAAAATTTATTTGTCCTCAACGACTTTTAGCTCAAATTTCGCGTTCAACCCGCCGCCTAATTTCACCACAACATCATACACGCCAGTGGTTTTGATCGCGCCTAGTTCGAGCGACTTTTTGTCGATCTCAAACCCTTTTTGCGCCTTCAAAGCAGTTGCAATTTCGTCCTTTGTCACGCTGCCAAAAAGTGCGCCGTTTGCCCCTACTTTCGCGCTTAGCACCACTTGGACTTTGCTAAGCTCTGCGGCTAATTTCTCGTCTTGTGCCTTGTTGTATTCTGCAAGCTCAGCCGCGCGCGCAACCCCTGCGGCGTATTGTTTAAGCACCGCGTCCGTGGCGACCTTTGCTAACCCTTTTGCCACCAAAAAATTCTGCCCATAGCCGTCTTTTACGACCTTGACTTCGCCTACTTTTCCCAAACCTTTAACATCTTTAAGTAATAAAACTTGCATCGTCTCTCCTTAAATCAAATTTGAATTTCGCTGATTTTAACTAAAAAAAATTAAAATGTTGTATAATCTTCACATTTTTTAAGTAAAAGGACAAAAATGTTTGAAAATGTCAAAAAAGCGATAGAGGCGATTAGAAGCGGGAAAATGGTTGTGATGATTGACGATGAAGACCGCGAAAACGAAGGTGATGTTGTCTTTGCGGCAACTTTTAGCACACCTGAGAAGGTAAATTTCTTAATCACCCACGCAAAAGGTGTGCTTTGCACTCCACTAACGCGCGAGTTGGCGAAGAAATTCGAGCTAACGCCTATGGTGAGTTGCAACACAAGCTGCCACGAAACCGCCTTTACCGTTAGCATAGACGGCAAAAACACGACAACGGGCGTGAGCGCAGTTGAAAGGGATGAGACGATCCGCTTGCTGGTGGATTACAACGCGACTGCTAGCGACTTTGTTCGCCCCGGGCACATCTTCCCGCTCATCGCCAAAGAGGGCGGCGTTTTAGAGCGCACGGGACACACGGAGGGCGCGGTGGATCTGTGTAAGCTCGCAGGCGTTGCGCCGATCGCGGTGATCTGCGAGATCGTCAAAGAGGACGGGACGATGGCGCGAAAGGCGGATTTAGAGGAGTTTTGCGCTAAATTTGGTTTGGCGATGGTGAGTGTGCGAGAGTTAATCGAATACCGCTTGCAGAACGAAAAACTCATCAAAATCGTCAACGAAGAAGAGGGGCAAGTCTGCGGCGTGAAATGCACCAAATTCCGCGTTTTAGACCACTTGGGCGCGGAGCATTTTGTCTTTAAGTTTGGCGAATTTGGCGCGCAAGCTTTTGTGAAATTCCACAAATGCGGCAGCGAAATCGACTTCATCACCTCGCCAAAATTCCAAAACTTTGTCGAGGAGTTGCAGGTGCTGCAAAATGGCGGTTTGCTCTGTTGCCTAGCGACCTCAAAGCAAGACGAAGTCGAGGTGAAAAGTTACGGCATCGGCGCGCAAATTTTGCGCGAATTTGGAGTAAAAGAGGCGAAAATTTTAACCAAAAACGAAAAAGAATTTGTCGCCATCGCAGGCTTTGGGATCAACCTAGTTTAAGGACGCAAATGAAAAGGGCAAACGAGATTTACAAAAGCCAGCTTGATGAGTTAAATTTGATTTACGCAAATTTGGACGACTCAAATTTGTTAGAAATTTGCAAAATTTGCGGACTCAACCCAACAAAAGAGGCGAAAATCGCCGCCTTAAAACGACTTGTAAATCTCAAAAACGATGGGTTAGAAGCTGAATTTAAGAGGCTTAATTTCAGCCAAGAGAAGCAAAGCGAGCTTAAAAGCAAGGTTTATGACTTTGTGGCAGAGTTTTACCACAAAAGGCACGAGAGGCTTTTGGACGAGTTTGAGAAAAACGGGGCTTTTAGCGAGTTTGAGACAGCGGTTTTGCGGCTGACTCACGCCGTTGGAGTCAAACTAACTCGCCTTCACAAAAAGTGGAATGAAGCAGTTGTTGAAGGAAGCGTTGAGTGGTTTAAACAAAACTTTCAAACATCGCAAAAAGCCCAAGAATTCATCACTAGCAAGGGCTTGTTTTTGCAAAACGCCGACAAAAGCAGAGGCGAGAGAAGCTACTGCGTTGTAAAAGGTTACGAAAACGGCACTCCAAAGCTTGTGGCGTATGCGGCGGCGTTTGATTGCGCTGGGTTAAAAGCGGCGTTTGAGAGCGGAATTTCGCGTTTAAAAAACCTTGCTAAAACGCCAGAAGAGGCGGACTACGCAAGCTACTTCGAGGCGGTTAAAGAGGCGTTTTTGCTGCCCGAGTTAGACGGGCTGATCCCTGCGTGGCAGGCGGCTGAGAGAGCGTGGATGAAGGTGACTTCGCCGCTTCAAGTCGCCCACCCGCTAGAATACTACGAAGACGCCTTTACAAACGCCGTTGCGTTGGAGTGGGACGCAAGGCTTAGTAGCGGCGCAAAAACGCAAGACTTTGCGGCGCAAATGGGCGTTGTGTTTAACCAAATTTGCCAAAAACTTGGCGTCACGGGCAGCGTTGCAGAGGCGTCAAATTCGAATTTGACAAAAACGCAACTCTACATCTGCAACCCGGTCCTGTTTTACGGCGCAGAATTTGACGGACTCTTCTCAGCACAAGTTGTGCCAAATGACGAAATGGTTAGTAAAGAGTGTGGAAAGAAGATTTTTGCATTTGTGGATTATGTCTATAAAAACGCCCTTTTAAAGCCTAAAATGCGGCTTGCGGGCGAGGTTTTTGAAGAGTGGTTTTTGGAGTTTTGCGAGGGCGTTTTGCAAGACGAGGCAAAGTGGAAAAAGGTTTATGAGATCAGCACGATCGGACACGAATACGGACACATTTTGTTTGTGGATGACGATACGGAGCGGGTGATGAATGTAGGCGGCGAGTTTAAACTTGTCGAGGAATTTAAAGCAACAAGCGGCGGTTTGGTAAAATTCATTTACGAGCTGCAAAGCCAAAATGGCGAGTTAAAAGAGGCGGTTTTGAGCGAGTTGATTAGACGCGCGGTTGGGCTTGTGAGTTGGCAAAAAGTTAGCGAAGTGCAGGCGTATTACTGCGAAGGGCTGATCCACCTTTGTTTGCTTACCAAAAGCGGAGTCGTGCGGTTTGAGGGGTTGAAGGTTTTTGTGTATTTTAGTAGGTTTGAAGCGTTTTGCGAGCTGTTTTTGCAGACTTATTACGACCTTGCGCTGCATTACGCAAAAAAGGCGAATTCTAGCGAGTTTTTAGCCCGTTTTGTCACAAAAAACGAAGGAATTTTCCTGCCAAAAGAGGCAGCAGTTGCCGAGTTTGTGAAGCGTTACTTTGCGCGTTATGAAGAGATCGCAAATGAAGTTATTTAAAATATTTTATAAATATTTTAGTAAGAAGTGATAAAATAAAATATATTAACGCATATTTTAAAGGATGAAAATGTTCCACGCAACGACCATTCTAGCTTACAGAGGCAAAGACGCCGCAGTCATTGGCGGTGACGGACAAGTGACCTTTGGAGCGAGCGTTTTGAAGTCAAACGCCACGAAGATCCGCAAGCTTTACGGCGGCAAGGTTTTGGCGGGTTTTGCGGGCAGCACGGCGGACGCGTTTGTGCTGTTTGATATGTTTGAGCGGATTTTAGAAGGGGCAAAAGGCGACTTGCTTAAAGCGGTTGTAGAGTTTAGCAAAGAGTGGCGGAAGGATAAATTTTTGCGAAAATTAGAGGCGATGATGCTTGTTTTAAACAAAGACCACCTCTTTTTGCTAAGCGGGACAGGGGATGTTGTCGAGCCAGAGGACGGGCGGATCGCGGCTATTGGAAGTGGCGGAAATTTTGCGCTGAGTGCGGCGCGCGCGCTTGACAAATTTGCCTCTTTAAGCGAAGAGGAGCTTGTCAAAGAGAGCCTTAAAATCGCAGGTGAGATCTGCATCTACACCAACACGAACATCAAAACTTTTGTCCTAAAATGAGGTGAAAATGAACGAGAAACTAAACAACTTACGCACGAAAATAGACGCCATAGACGATCAAATCATCCTCCTTTTGAACCAAAGAATGCAGGTTGTTAAGGAGATCGGCGAGCTAAAACAAAGCACAAAAACCGCCATCTACCGCCCAGAGAGAGAAAAAGCGATCATCAACCGCCTCTGCAAAAACCCCGCAAATTCGCTTAACGCAAAGGCGGTTGAGGCGATTTTTGGCGAAATTTTTGCCGTGAGCAGAAACTTAGAAAAGCCCGAAATTGTTGCATTTTTAGGACCAGTTGGCACGCACACTCACCAAGCCGCACAAAGCCGCTTTGGCGGGATCAGCTCTTACACTCCACTAAACACCATCGAAGCAGTTTTCAAAGAGGTCGCAAACGGCGAAGCCAAATTTGGCGTCATCCCAGTTGAAAACAACACAGAAGGAGCAGTCGGCGTGACGCTTGATTGTCTTGCGAAGTTTAGCGAAGTTAAAATTGTCGCTGAAATTTACGCCGACATCCACCACAGCCTCGCCTCATTTTGCGAAAAGACACAGGAGATCAAGAAGATCTACTCTCACCCGCAAGCCTACAACCAGTGTCGCGAGTTTTTGGAGTCGCACGGCTTAAACGAAGTCGAATTTGTCCCTGCCAAATCCACCGCACAAGCCGCGTTGCTAGCAAAAGACGACCCGCAAAGTGCTGCCATCTGCTCGAAAATCGCCGCGAATTTAAATCACATTCCGCTGCTTTTTGAGACGATCGAAGACAACAGCTCAAACCGAACGAGGTTTTTTGTCATTAGCGACTTTAAAAATGCGGCAACAAAGGAGAGCAAAACTAGCATTTTAGCCAAAACTCCGCACAAAAGCGGCTCGCTAGCTGAGTTTTTGCTCGCCTTTAAAAACGCAGGGATCAACCTTTTGAAATTAGAGAGTCGCCCGCTGAAAAAACGGGCGTTTGACGCGGTTTTTTACATTGATTTTAGTGGGCATATTGACGATGAAAATGTAGCCAAAGTCTTAAACGAAGCGAAAAACAACGGCTATACGATCATCTGGCTTGGCAGCTACTTAGGCGAGCAATAACTCAAAACGGAGAAGCAAATGAAATTCAACTCACACATTCAAAACCTTACAACTTACGAGGCGGGAAAGCCCATTGAACTTGTTGTTAGAGAATTTGGAATTTTACCGCAAGATGTCATCAAACTTGCAAGCAACGAAAACCCGCTTGGCGTCTCGCCACAAGTTGCAGCAAAAATTTGCGAAGTTGCTAAAAACGCCTCACTCTACCCAGACGACAGCTATTTTGAGCTTAAAGACGCGCTCGCAGCAAAACACAACGCAAACAGCAAAAACTTCATCATCGGCAGCGGCAGCGACCAAGTCATCGAATTTCTCATCCACGCTAAATGCAACTCACAATGCGGAATTCTCACCGCAGGCGTAACCTTTGCGATGTATGAAATCTACGCCAAATCCGCCTGCGCGCCAGTCTTCAAAACGCCTAGTAAAGAGCATAAACTTAGCGAGTTTAAAGAGATTTTAGCGCAAAACTCAGACAAGATCGGCATCGTCTTTTTGTGCGTGCCAAACAACCCGCTTGGCGAGTGCTTAGACAAAGCGGAAATTTTAGACTTCATCAAAACCACGCCAAAGGATGTTTTAGTCGTCATTGACGGTGCTTATAGCGAATTTGCGAGGTTTAAAGACGCCTCAAAAGCCCTTGTGCCGAGCGATGTTTTAGCCTTTGAAAACGCTGTTTTTCTAGGGACTTTTTCAAAAGCTTACGGACTTGGCGGGATGCGAGTTGGTTACGGAGTTGCAAACGAAGAGGTGATCCGCGTTTTGCACAAAGTCCGCGCCCCGTTTAACATCACCACTCTCTCGCTAGCAGCCGCCATCGAGGCGTTAAAAGACGAGAATTTCATCAACCTAACGCTTAAAAACAACTTCGAGCAAATGGTGCGTTACGAGGAATTCGCAAAAACGCATAACCTCGAATTCATCCCAAGCTACACGAATTTCATCACCATCTTCTGCGGCGAGAAAAACTCAACGACACTTTGCCAAAATCTGTTGCAAAAAGGGGTGATCTTACGCAATCTTCAAAGCTACGGACTAAACGCCGTTCGCATTACAATCGGACAATCGTGGCAAAACGACCGCGTCTTACACGAGTTGGCAAAGGAGTTTGAATGAGACTTTTTTGGGTGATTTTACTTTGTATTTACGCTAACGCTTTAACCAACGAAGAGGTGCTAAACGGGATTGAAGGGCGCGTGCGGATCATCACCAACAACTACGCACCTGCGATCATCCACATCAGCGGCAAAGTCACGCGTGGGGGCGCGATAAACCCGCGGATCGACATCGCACTAGACTACAAGAAAAAGTCTTTCAACCCGCTAAATTTGCTGCTCGCTAGAAGCGACAAAGAGCCTTTCACGCCCGCTGAGCTAAGCCAAATTCGCACCGTCATCATCGGCACGATCGGTACTTCGGAGGTTTATATCCAAAACATCGACTTTGACGAAGGCGTGCCGCAGTTATACACGCTTGCAAAGGCGGCGGCTGGTTGGAGCGGGATCGTTTTTGTCTTTTTCTTGCTCTGCAAACTCTTGTTTGGACGCAAAAAAAGCTCGACCTACACAAAAGTCATCCCAAAAGAGGAATATTACAGCGATGATGACGATGAATATATCGAGATCAACGACTTTGAAGAGCTTGCGCGCGCGGCTGACAGCGTCTTGCTCGAAATCCTCGAAAAAGCTGACCGCGAGCAGTTGCTAGTCGCGCTAAAAGGCAGCAGCGACGAGCTTACGAGCAGGTTTTTGTCTGTCATCGACCAAAAAGAGGTCGGCAAATTCATCCGCCAGCTAGAAAATGTCGCGGATGTGACGCTTAAAGATGTTTTAGAAGCACAAGGCAAGGTGCTAAACTCGCTGATGTAGCGTCAAAAAGCCCGCCGAGTCGCGCTTGACGGGCTTTGCGGTTTTCAAATTTGGTTTTTGCAAGTTTGCGGCGGTTGTGCTTTGGTGTTTAATCGCAAAATGTCAAAATCGAATTTGATTTTACAACACAGCGTTTAGCAATGCTGTAAATCAAATTTGGTTTTGGCAAAACAAATGAAGACACTGATTGTCGTAATTGGCTTTTAAGTCTGAAATAACGGCAAATCTGCAATGACGGAGTGCGTTGTGAAATTGCGGCGGCTATGGCTCAAAACGCGTAAATGTCAAAACCAAATTTAGCTTCATCACCACACTATTTTTACTTTATATGCAATTTTTCTGGATGTCATTTTGGTAAAATCGCGTTTAGTTTTGGAAAAGGTCGGAAAATGTCAAAATCGAATTTGGTTTTACAACACGGCGTTTAGCAATGCTGGAAAGCAAATTTGGTTTTTGCAAAATCGCGGTTTGGTTTTTGTGAGTTTGCGATTTGGCTTTTTTGCGAGTTTGAAAATGTCACAACCGAATTTAGTTTTGTTTTTGCTAGTCGCACGAATTGCACAAAACAGTACTTTGGTCGGACAAATTGCTTTAAAATTCACAACCGCCAAAAAAACCGCCGCAGCAACAAACCAATCGCTTAATCTGCCAACACCACGCATTTACAAACCGCCGCCAAGCCCGCCAACACAGCCAACACAGCCATAGCTTCTGGCGTAGTTTTGCAACCAAATTTGGTTTTAAAACACGGCGTTTAGCAATACTGGAAAGCAAATTTGGTTTTTGCAAAATCGCAGTGTGGTTTTTTGGCATTTGCTAGCTTTTTGACTTTTCAACGCTCAAATACCTTAAAAAACTAACCCAAAACGCCAGACGCGCCATTTTGCAAAACTAAATTTGGTTTTTACGACTTACAAGAATTTAACCGCCGTGTAACCAAAAGCCAAACAACAAGCCTCATATAACTGACCAAATTTAGTTTTGACAAAATCGCTTTGTTTTGGCAAGTGATTTGATTTTTGTGAATTTTGTTTTAACGAGGGATTGATTTTGAAAAATATTAGAAAATGTCAAAACCGAATTTAGCAAATTTGCGGACATTTTGTTTTAAAGGTGTTGTGCTAAAACACGCCGCCGCCCTCGCCTTTTGCGCGAATTTATTAAAGTCAAATTTGGTTTTTGCGAAATTTAGTTTTGCGTTTGAAAGTTGCTTTGCGGTTTAGAAAGTTTGATCGAAAATTTTAGTTTGCGGCGTTGGCGTTTGAAAATGCAAAATGTTAAAACCGAATTTGGTTTTGTTTTAGGCTAAATCGTTAATTAAAAGCGCAAAACGGCGGTCTGCAAACTTGTTGCAAAAACTCGCAACCACAAACCGCCAAAGCCAAACCCGAAACCCGCTTAACGCCGAGCTGTGCTCGCTACATCTGCTGCAAATGCATCACAATCTCGTCATTCCTCTCGCCCAAATGCATCTGAATCATATTATAAAGCATCTGCTCTTCTTTCATATTATGCTGCTGCAACAAGATCATCGCCGCCTCGCTCAGCCCGAAAAACTCCGCCGCATCCTGCGCTTCGATCGCCGCGCGCATCTGCGTCAAAAGCGTGCGAAACTGCTCGTGCTCGTATTTCATCACCTCAACAGGTCCGTCGCGCATCCCAGTCGCGCTTGAAAATTCCTCGAACAAGTAAAGCTCCTCTTGCTCAAAATGGTGCAGCGTGTGCGCGCTGAAACCCTCAAACGCCTCCTTTGCCGCCGCAAAATCCCCGCCACTAACCGCCTCTTCAACCGCCACAAACTGCTCGTCACAGGCGCGGTGGTCATTTGTCATAAACTCACGAATCTGCATCTTCTCTCCTTGTGTAAAATGTGTAAAATCTTGTGTAAAATAATGCGTAAAATTTTACGCAACCAGCCAAAAATTGCCAAAAACCGCTCAAAAGCCGCCTTCACCCCAGCTTCAAACCGCCAAAAACCTTAAAGTTTTAGCACCTTGCTCACCCTCTCAACGCTATCGCCCACGCCAAGACTCAGCCGCACGACCGAATTTTCTAGCCCACCAAGCGAATGCGGCTCGTTTGCCACCAAACTCACCATCTCGCCCTCGCCCATCTCCACGCGCTCCTCGCCACACGCAAACCAAATTCTGCCTCGCAAAACCTGCACGAAGATCGCAAACGGCGCTTGATGTTCTTTCATCACGCAATCTTTTGGCATCACAATGCGAATTTCCTTGCTTGCGGCGTTGTGAGCCAAAGGCAAAATTTCGATCTTCTCGCCGAATTCGACATTTTGCCAGTTGATGACATTTAGCTTCGACATCCTTAATCCTTTCTTAATGAGATTTAAAAAGTCTTATTTTAACAACTTGCAAATAAAACTTTTCTTAAATTGTCAAAATCAAATTTGGTTTTGACAATTTCTCGCCAAAAAGATGAAATTCAGCGTTATTTAAGTTTATTTTTAAGCCTATTTTTAGCCGTTTATCGTTACAATTTGCTGTTTTTAATTAAATTTTAAGGAATGCAAATGTATCTCTTCACAAGTGAAGTCGTAAGTCCCGGACACCCAGACAAATGCGCCGACATCATCGCCGATAGCATTGTGGATAAAATCCTCGCCCAAGACAAAAACGCCCGCGTTGCAAGCGAAGTTTTCCTCGCAGGCAAGCACATCGTCATCGGCGGCGAGGTGACAACTGCGGCTGAACTTTCGCACGCTCAATACAGACAAATCGTCCTTGACGCCCTCGACAAAATCGGCTACACCAAGCAAAGCCACTTCACAAAAGAGCAGTGTTTGCACCCAGACGAGGTCAGCATCGATGTCTTCTTAAACCGCCAAAGCCCAGACATCAACCAAGGCGTGGATCAAGACGGCGGCGAGATCGGCGCGGGGGATCAAGGGATAATGTTCGGTTTTGCGAGCTGCGAGTGCGAGAATTTTATGCCAAGTGCCATTTACTACGCGCGAAAACTTTGCAACGCGGTTTATGACTACGCGCTTGCAAACCCCGACAAACTCGGCGTGGATATCAAAACGCAAGTCACGATCGACTACGGCAGCAAGGAGAATTTCGAGTTTTGCAACCCGCAGAAAATCCACACAATAGTCGTCAGCGCACCGAGCGTTGAGAGCCTTGACATAAGTCAAGTCAGGCAGATCATCTCGCAGATCATCGCCCAAACCGCTCTGCCAACGGACGAAAACACCAAAATCCTCATCAACCCAACAGGCAGGTATGTCAATCACAGCTCGCTTCACGACAGCGGGCTTACAGGGCGCAAGCTTATTGTCGATAGCTTCGGCGGTTACGCGCCAATAGGCGGTGGCGCGCAGTCAAGCAAAGACTACACAAAGGTCGATCGCAGCGGGCTTTACGCCGCGAGATATCTCGCCAAAAACATTGTTGCGGCTGGACTTGCGAAAAAGTGCGTCGTCCAGCTAAGCTACGCCATCGGCATCGCCGAGCCGATCAGCGTTAGCGTGGATTGTATGGGAACGAATTCGGGCGTGAGTGACGACACACTTTCTGAGTTTGTGAGTAAAAATTTCCCACTAACTCCGCGGTGGATCACGCAAAAATTCGGGCTAGACACGCCGAGCAAAGAGAGCTTCCTTTACGCGGATGTGGCGGCACGCGGGCAAGTCGGCGTAGCGAGCTACCCGTGGGAGAAACTTGATTTAGTCGAGCTTTTCAAAGGGCTCAAAGGCTAGTTAAAGGGGGTGAAAATGGCGAAAAATGAGAAAATTTTACTCGCGCACGGCGGCGGCGGCGAGGAGATGAATGAGCTGATTGGCGGCTTGATTTTCAGTGTTTTTGACAACGAAATTTTAAGAGCAAACAACGACAGCGCCACGCTTTGCGTCAAGTCAAATTCGGTTTTGACAAATTCAGCCAAGCAGGGCGCGAACCGCGAGGAAAAAGGCGCGTCAAACGAGGTTAAAATCGCTTTTTCAACCGACAGCTTTGTCGTCTCACCAGCAGAGTTTAGCGGCGGCGACATCGGCAAAATCGCCGCTTGCGGGACGATCAACGACCTTGCGATGAGCGGAGCGGCGGCAAAATTTTTAAGCTGCGCGCTCATCCTTGAAGAGGGGCTTGAAGTCGAATTTCTCAAAAAAATCCTCACCAGTCTAGCGACTGAATGCGCGCAAAATGGCGTCAAAGTCGTCTGCGGCGACACAAAAGTCGTCCCGCGCGGCGCGTGCGACAAAGTCTTCATCAACACCAGCGGCATCGGCGAATTTTGGGGCGAACCGCTCAGCGTTAGCCGCCTCAAATCAGGCGCAAAGGTGCTTTTAAGCGGCGACATCGGCAGGCACGGCGCGGTCATCCTAGCCGAGCGCGAAGGGCTAAAAAGTGCGCTAAAAAGCGATTGTGCGAGCTTAAAAGCGGTTGTAGGCGCGCTTTTTGAGGCTGGACTCTCACCGCTTTGCGCCAGAGACGCCACGCGCGGCGGACTTTCAGCTGTGCTAAACGAGTGGGCGGAAGCAAGCGGACGCGACATCCTCATCCTCGAAGAGGAAATCGCCGTGCAAGACGAAGTCAAGGGCGTTTGCGAGCTTTTTGGCTTTGAGCCTTACGAACTTGCAAACGAAGGCACTTTCGTGCTTTGCGTTGAGGCGGCGGAAGCGGAAAAGGCGCTTGAAGTTTTGCAACGCTTCAACAAAAACGCGCGGCTCATCGGCGAAATTTGCCAGTCGCAAGAGTCGCAGTTTTTGCCAGACTTCACGCTTGCAGCCAGCCCGAGCAAAACTCCGCTCAAAAAGCGCGCGGCGGTCATCTTAAAGACGCTTTACGGCTCGCAGAGGTTTTTAGAAAAGCCAAAAGGCGAGCTTTTGCCGCGAATTTGCTAACGGAAAACCAAATTCGGTTTTGGCGGTTTGCGGTTTAGTTTTTGGCGAGGCGGCTTTTTCAAACGCCAATTTGTCACAACCGAATTTGAATTTACAAACCCAACAAACCGCCGTTTGAAAAGTCAAATTTGGTTTTTACAAGTTTGCGGTCTTTTGCGAGTTGCGGTTTAGTTTGCAAACTTTCGCAAAACGCCAAAGTCAAATTTGATTTAGCAAACACGACATTTAGCGTTTGCAAGTTTGCGGTTGATTTTTTTGGCGAGGCTGTTTTTACAAAGCCGCAATTGTCAAAACCGAATTTGATTTCACGCTTTGATGACTTGGCTTGATTTTCAACTTTTCAAACCAAAATCGCCACGCAACACAAGTTAGCCGCCTGCTAAACCAAACTCGCAAACAACCAAACTCACAGGAATTTTGAGCGCATTTTTAGGAATTTTCGTAAAAACCTAACATTGCGATGAATTTAGCGCAATTTAAATTTCGCCCTCAATCCTACTCAAATCCACGCCTTCAAGCCCAAGCAAATAGCGTTTTATGTCAAGCGGTGAAGTAAATTTGCCTTTGAAATTCTCACTTTTAGCCAAATTTGCACCTTGCAAACTCTCAAAAAGCCCTACTCCGCCGCTATATCCGCCAAGTCCATTAGCTGAGATAACCCTGTGGCAAGGCACAAAAATAGGCAAAGGGTTTTTCGCATTTGCATTTCCTACCGCACGAGCAGCGTTTAAAGAGCCGATTTTGCGCGCAACTTGCGCATAGCTCATCACTTGCCCGTAAGGGATTTCGCTCAAAGCCTGATACACCTTGCGTTCAAAAGCTGTGCCGCACTTTGCCAAAGGCAGCTGAAATTTACGCAAACGCCCCGCAAAATATAAAGCAAGCTCTTCGCAAGCCCTTTCAAGCAGCTTGCAAGGCTTGTTTTCTCCGCCAAAGCCCACGAATTCCACGCTTTCAAGCACAAGCCCATCACTTCGTAACAAAAGCTGAAAAAATTCGCACTCAAAATACATTTTAAACATTTTTTTGCCTTTTTGTTGTTACGATTACAATACAATTATAGCAAAAAACAAGGAGAAATAATGTCATTTTTAGCACAATACCAAAACGCCGTCAAAGAACGAGCAGAGCAAAATGTCCCGGAAGTCATCAAATGCGTAGCTTTTAAAGTCGCTGGCGAAACAAACACCGATGATTTAAGCCCTACAAGCGATGCCTTTACGCGCAGCGACATACCCTTGCACGCGCAGGCTATGCTTAAAAACCGACAAGCAGGCAGTTTGGAAAAAATCGCCGAGCTTAAAAAAAGCGGGCGCGAAGTGGCTTACATAGGCGATGTAGTCGGCACAGGCTCATCACGCAAATCCGCCATAAACTCGATACAATGGCATTTAGGCAAGGACATTGCGGGCGTGCCAAACAAACGCACAGGCGGCATAGTCATCGGCAGCACCATCGCGCCGATTTTTTACAACACCGCCCAAGACAGCGGGGCTTTGCCGATAGTTTGCGATGTGAGCGGGCTTGAAATGGGCGATGAATTTGAAATTCACACCACAAAAGGCGAGCTGACAAAGGACGGCAATGTTATCGCTAAATTTGAATTCAGCCCAAATACACTTTTGGACGAAGTTCGCGCTGGCGGGCGAATTCCACTCATCATCGGGCGCGGACTTTGCGCAAAAGCGCGTGAAGCCTTAAATTTAGGCGCTGAAAGCATTTTCGCAAAGGCAAAACAGCCCGAAAATTCAAGCGGCAGTTTTAAAAAATCAGCAGGCTTTTAGCGGTTTAGCAAAAAAGTAAGTTTGCGGCGGTTTAAAAAATTCGGCAGTTTGCAAATTTGTGGCAGTTTAGACAAAAGTCGGCGTTTTTGGCAGCTTAGCTAACATTAGGCAGTCAGCAAATTTTTCAGCAATCCAACTAAAAGTCGAAAGTTAGAAAATTTGCGGCGGTTTAAAAAATTCGGCAGGTTTTCAGCAAAAAAAATAAATTCTCGGCGGTTTGAAATTTCGTCACTCAGCACTCTTTCAGCGGTTGCAAAAAGTAGCGGATCGCCGCAAAACCAGCCGCCCCGCTTTGCCTCACAAGCGAGATCTTCTCCGCATCATCCACGCCGCCAAGAGCGATGAGCGCGAACTCTTGTGCTGCCTGTCCAAACGCTTCAACGCCCATCGCCGCGCCTTTATTTGGCGTGAAAAATACGGGCGAAAAGGTGCAAAAGTCCGCCCCCAAACTCACCGCACGGCGGATCTGCTGCGGCGTGTGAGCTGAATACACGATGTAAAATTTCTCCGCCGCGCCCTGCGTTTTTGAGGCGTTTTTCAGTCTAAATCTTGCCGCCGCCTCCTTTGCAAGCGGGATGTTTTGTAAATTCTCACCAGAAAAATGTACGCCGTCAAGCCCCAAATCCAACGAAAGCAAGAAATCGTTGTGTAAAAGTAGCTTGCTTGTAGGCTTGAAAAACTCGCCACGCAAAGAAGCGAATTTACGCGCCAACTCAGAGTAATTTGGCGCACTTTTGTGGCGCAAAAGCACAAAATCCGCCTCCCTTAAACGCGTAAATTTGCGCTCAAAACCAGCCTCGTTTGCAAAAGAAAGGTCGGTGATAGCGTAAGAAAAAAACTCCATTTTCGCACTTTTACAAGGCAAGTTGTCAAAACCGAATTTGACGCCGTTTAGCTTCGTTTTTGAAAAACTGCGGCGACATTTTTCCTCTCATACTCATACACAAACTCGCCGCCGCGGCTATTCTCACGCACAAACTGCGCGACCTTCTCCTCGTCAAACTCGCCTTTTTTAAACAAAACTTGGTTTTTAAAGTCCGCCATCGCCTCGCTAAAAGCCGCTTTATGCACTCGCTTGTTTGAAAAAGTCTTTGCCGCCACAAACTCAAACCCCACCTCACCAGCCATCTTCAAAAACCGCCAAAACGGCATCACCCCGCCGCCCGTCACGCCGCAAAGTGCGTAAATTTTGGCGTAAAGTTCGTTTTGCGAGCTTTGCCAGCCGATGTAGCAGAGGTGTTTTTTGCTCTTTTGCCACGCGCTGTTAAGCCCCGCTTCGTCGTCTAGCGCAGGCGTCATCGAAGCAAAAATAGCGTCAAAACTCTCGTTGCAAGAGGCGCAAAACTCACCCCAACTTGCAAGGTGAGTCGTGAGGTTTTTAAGGCTCAGCTCAGCAGCTTTTGCGTGAAGTTTTTCTAACATCCTCTCGCTCAGATCTACCCCCGTCACGCTGCGAGCGGTGAAAGCAAGCTGCAACGCAAACCGCCCCGTCCCGCAGCCGATGTCAAGCAGGTCGCCGCCTAGATCCACGCCATTTGCAGCAAAAAACGCCAAAATGTCAAGCGTGTCTTTCAAATTTGGTTGAAAAACAGGGTAATGCTGTGCCTTATTTTGCCAAAATTCAGTGTTCATAAATTTCCTTTAAATGTCAAAACCGAATTTGATTAGATGTCGCATTTTGCAAACAAAGTCAAGGTCGAGACAACGCCGCTAACGCCATCATTGCGGTTTTGGACGCTGATTTGCGCGCCGATCGCCTCGGCTGCGGACTTCGCCAAAAACAGCCCAAGCCCAACGCCGCCCTTTTGCCCAAATCGTTTAAACGGCGCGAAAATGTCCGCTCCTTCTTCGATTTGCGCGCCTTCGTCTAAGACGATGATGTTAAATTCGCCGCCGTTGAAGGTAGTTTTAAGCTCAATCACGCTGCCTTCGTTGGAGAATTTGATGGCGTTTTGGATGAAATTTTGTAAAATGTGTAGAAAAAGTGCGCGTTGAAGCAAGATGTTGATGTTTTTCTTGCTAAGATTTAGCTTAAACTCACGCCCTGCCGCGCGGGCTAGGATCGCGAAATTCACTGCTTGTTCGTGCAAAAACGCTGACATATCCGTCATCTGCGGCTTCTCAAACTGCGCTCCTTCAAGCCTGCCGATCTGCAAAACTGAGGTGATGCTTTGGTTGAGCTGGTCGATCGCCGTGAGATTTGCGTGCAAAGCCTCGGTGTATTTTTCACTCTCGCGCGGCTTTAAAAGTGTGACTTCGTTTTTAGTTTTCATCACCGCAAGCGGCGTTTTCAGCTCGTGAGCGATGCCGACAAAAAGCTCTTTTTGGTAATCCAAAAAGCCCAAAATCCGCCGTATCAACGCGTTGATGTCCTTCACGAGTGGCTGAAATTCAAGCGCGATGTCATTTTCGTTAATCGGACGCAAAAGCCTCTCGTTTAAATTCGCCAGCCTCAAACTTAAAGTTTTCAGCGGGATGAGCAAAATTCGCGACAAAAACATAGCATAAAAAATCACCAACGCAAAAACAGCGATGTTTAAAATGACGATATTTTCCAAAATCTGCTTTGTGAGAATTCTAAGCCCTGAGACATCCACAGCAAGCGTCAAAACCTGCTCGCCAAAAGGGTAGCTTGCCTGCAAAAAGACATCCTCGCCCTCCTCAAACCGCTCGACTTTACGCGTGGTTAAACCAAATTCGTTTTGAGCAATTTGCGCTGAAATTTTCCTAGCTTCTAGCTTTTGCGAGATTTGCTCCAACGCCTCTTCAAAGTTGTTTGCCTTGCCAGAAGTCACCAACGCAACCATCTCATCTTTTTGCGCGTTGAGTGAATTCAGCGAGCTTTGCAGCATTGTGATTTTGACATAATTATAAAGCAATGCAGAAAAAATAGCGATCAACATCAGCCCCGCAAGTGCTAGTTGCAGGGCGAATTTAGTCCTTAGTCGTTTTTGCGAAAGCAAAATCTATACCCTCTTCTTCTTACGGTTTCGATTGTCGAAATGCCAAGAGGTTTGTCCATTTTTTGTCTGATTTGGTTAATGGCAACTTCAATCACATTTGGCGTCACAAGCTCTGGCTCTTCCCAAATCGCGTCTAAAAGCTGCTCTTTGCTGACGATTTGATCGCCGTGGATGGCTAGGTGAGTTAAAACCTCAAAAGGCTTGCCTTTAAGCTCGATCTCCGTGCCTAAGTAAGAAATTTTCTCCTCGTCTGGGTTGATGATGAGGTCGTCAATTTTGATCGTGTTTGAGCCGCCAAAGCGAAGTCTTGCTTCAAGTCGCGCCATAAACACATCAAAGTCAAATGGCTTTTTGATAAAATCATCCGCGCCGATTTTGAAAACATTAATCTCAGTTTGTTTGTCGTCTTTTGCTGAAATGACGATGACCGAAGTGCGTTGGTTTTTGTCTTTGATCTGCTTTACTAAATCCTCGCCGCTTCCGCCCGGCAGCATTAAATCGGTGATAACCAAGTCATAGTTGCGAATGCCGACAAAATACTCAGCGTCCTTGAAATTCTCGGCAAAATCAACTTGATAACCAAACTCAGAAAGCCCTTCTGAAATGGTCTTGCCTAGCGTTATCTCATCTTCTACGACTAAAATTCTCATCTAATCTCCTTAATATAAAACATAAAGTTGCTGGATTATACCACAAATTAAGCAAAAATTCAAGTTTTTTTACAAATTTGAAAATAATTTTTAATTTTAGCTAAATCGCCGCAAAAATTTCAGCCGTTGCGAATTTGTCAAAACCAAATTTGATTTTGACAAATTCGGCGAGGGCTTAATCGCTGCTGCGGAAGCGAAACTGCCCCTTTTTCAGCACGAGTTTTAGCCCGCCAAGCGTGAAAAGCCACTTGTTTTCGATGAAGTTTTTCAAAAATGCGCCGACTTCGCCGCTGATATTAACCTTAAACGCCACGCCGACCGCGTCCGTGTGTCCGATCGAGCAGACCGTGCCTTTGTTGAAAAAGGCAAACGGCGTCTCGTTTTGCTCGCCTCGAACTTCGCGGATGATCGCCTTTGCGACATATTCACCCATCTGCTCGGAGAGCTGTGCGGTTGGGGCGTGGAATGTGTCGCGACTGGTGGCTAGCGCGCTGTCGCCGACAACAAAAACATTGTCAAATTCAGGCGCTTTTAAGTTTGCATTGACGATGATCTTGTCGTCTTTCGTGTTGCATTTTGTCGCCCCAACAACGCTGCTGCCCTTCACGCCTGCGCTCCACAAAACGGTTTTAGCGGGGATTTTCTCGCGGATTTTCACCATCTTTTTCTCGCCGCTTGCTGCTTCACCACTTGCCGTTTTGCAACTCGCCGCCTTGCCGCTTGCCGCTGCGCATTCACTCGCGCCTTTCTCTGCGTTTGCTAAAACCGAATTTGACTCCATCGCCACCCCTCGTTCGATGACAACGCCATCTTCGCACACTTCAACGGCGTTTCCTTGCACGATTTTCACGCCAATTGACGCGAGTTTTGCGGCGGCTTTTTTGCTGAGTTTTTCGTCAAACATCGGCAAAATGCGGCTACCACGGCTAATTAGCGTGATTTGCATCGCGCTCGGGTCGATGCCGCGAATTTTACACAACTCAACTCCGCGGATGGCAAGTTCAGCGGCAAATTCAACGCCCGTGAAACCGCTTCCAACAACGGCGAATTTAAGGTCGTTTTCGCGCTTGGCTGGTTCGTCAAAAATGTAGTCTTTAAAGAGCTTTTCGATCCTCTCGTTTAGCTTTAAAGCGGTATTTACAGAGCCTAGCCAAAAGGCGTAGTCTTTCACACCTTTAATTCCAAAGTCTTTGACTTCAAAACCAAGTGCGATGACGATGTAGTCGTATTCATACCGCCCTCGCTGCCCGATCGCCACGCGTGCGTCAAAGTCGATCTCGTCAATATTGTCTCGCACAAAATTCACCTTACTTGTATCAAGGACATTGCGGTAAAAAATGCGCGCTTTTCGCGGGTTGTAAGTCCCGCACGCAACCTTGTGCAAAAGCGTTGTTTGGTAGTGATAATCGTGCCGTGAAACAAGTGTGATCTCAGCTTTGTGAGCGAGTTTTTTCTCCAAAACTTTGGCGCACTTTAAGCCGCCGTAACCTCCGCCGATGATAAGAATTTTTTTCAAGTTGCTTCCTATTAATAAATTTGCAAAACCGAATTTGACTAGCGCTTAAACTGCATCGCATAAAGTGACGCATAAACCCCTTGTTTTTCGAGCAACGCCTCGTGCGAACCGCTCTCAGCAACCTCGCCTTCGTTGATGACGATGATTTTGTCGGCGTTTTTCACGGTTGAGAGGCGGTGGGCGATGACGATGACCGTTTTGTCTTGCATTAGGTTTTCGATCGCCTTTTGGACGATGGCTTCGGCTTTGTTGTCAAGCGCGCTCGTAGCCTCGTCAAGCACCAAGATCGGCGCGTTTTTCAAAAACGCCCGCGCGATCGCCACTCGTTGCTTCTGCCCGCCGCTTAAAAGCACACCTCGCTCGCCCACAACGGTGTCAAGCCCGTTTTCAAGCGTGCCGACAAACTCGTCTAAATACGCCATTTTCACCGCCGCTTCGACCTCTTCTTGGCTCGCGTCTGGTTTGGCGATTAAAATGTTTTGCCTGATCGTGTCGTCAAACAAGAAATTTTCTTGAAAAACCACGGCGATGTTTTGGCGCAAACTTTGTAGCGTAAAGTCGCGGATGTCCTCGCCGTTGATGGTGATCTGACCGCCAGTGACATCGTAAAACCTAGGTAGCAGGCTAACACTTGTGCTTTTGCCGCCGCCGCTGTTGCCAACAAGGGCTAGCGTTTCGCCCCTCTTGACCGCAAAACTCACCCCTTTTAAAATCTGTTTGTTCGTGTCGTAAGCAAAATTAACATTTTCAAATTTGATCTCAAAATCGCCCTGCAAATCAAGCGTTTTTGCCCCTTCTTTGTCTTTAATCTTCACCTCCGTATCCAGCAACCCAAAAACAACATCCATCGCCAAAAACGACTGCGTAATCGCCGCGATGTTGCCGCCGATGCTCTTCATCGGCGTGTAAAGCAAGATTAAAGCGGTGATGAAGCTGACAAACGCGCCAACGGTGATCTGGTCGTTTAGGATGAGGTAACTGCCATAACCAATCGTCCCTGCGATCCCAAAACTGACGATGGTGTGCATCGCAGGGCTAATCCACTGCGTCCGCTGAACCATCCGAATCTGCATTCTAAAAATCGAATTTAAAATCTCCTGAAACTTTTGGCGGCGGTTTTCTTGCAGGTTGTAGCTGGTGATGGTTTTGTTGCCGCTAAAAGTCTCGTTAAACGCACTTAGAATCGCCGCTGTCGTAAAAAGCGACTTGTTAAAAACATCTTTCAGCCGTTTTTTCAAACTCAAAACGGGCAAAAACGCCACCAACATCACCGCCACCGCGACAAGAGCGAGCTGCCACGAGTTGTAAAAAAGCACGCCGATGAGAAAAATTGACGAAAAAAACCGCTGCGTGAATTGACTCGCATTCGTCAAAAGCCCCGAACACGCCATATCCGCGGCGTTGTTAAAACGAAGGATGATTGTCCCGCTTTGGTTTTTGTCAAAAAAGGCGCTTTGGTATGTAAGAAGTTTTTGGTAAAGCTCGGCTTTTAAAGCGTGGGTAATGCGCGCGCCAGTCCAAGTTGAGAGGTAGCTCGCGGCGTATTTCAAAAGCCCTTGCGTGAGGGTGATTGAGATGATGGCGAGGGCGATGAAGTAAGGCGAAAAGCTCGGGTCTTTTGCCACCATCACAACATCCATATAAGGACGCAACAAAAGCGCAATGAGCCCGTCAAGCGAGCCGATCGGAATGGCGATGAGAAGTGACAAAAGCGAGCGAAACCAAACGGGGCGGATGTATTTCCACATTCGTTTATAATTCCGCACAAACTCAACTTGCTGCAAATCTTTCAACTTCACGCCCATAAAATTCCTTTATAAAACTCGATTTTAATAAATTTTTTCAAAATTGTCAAATTCAAATTTGATTTTAACAAATTCGCTCCAAAACAACCGTTTTGCTTAAAATGTCGTGGGCGTTGCGTCTGTCTTTGCGGAAAAACGCAAGCAGCGACCCGCCGACCGTAAAAAGCAGCACAAACAGCGCGTAACGCAGCAAGTAGCGCCAAAAACTCGCCGTTTTGCCGTCCGTTTGCACGGCGTAGAGATTTTGCGCTTTGTAGCCCGGAGTTTGTGCCTTAAAGGCAAAAAACAGGCTTGTTACAACGCCGTAAAGCAGCCAAAAAACTGCGATCACAATCTGGCTTTTTTGAAAGTCCTCCTTGCCGTCAAGGACGAGATAAGTGAGGATGTAAAGCGGCGGGATGGCGAGCAAAAAAATGTCTAGCAAAAAGGCTTTTAGCCGCGCAAAAATGCTCGCTTTAACAAACTTTTGCTTGCCGTTTTGGACGGGTTTTGTCGCACTCTCGCGTCTCATTGTCAAAACCGAATTTGTTAGTTGCCGCGGCTGCCCGGTTTAATCGCCTCGCTGCCCTCTTTGCAAAGCGGACACTCGCCCGCTTCATAAGCTTGAAATTCGAAATTTCCAAGCGCAAAAACTGGCACTCCTGCGGGAATTTTCGCCTCACTTTTTGGGGCTTGTCCGCTGCCAAAAAGCGCGCAAAAACCGCGGTTTGCAAGAGCCGCAAAGCCGACTACAACGCCGCCTAAACTTTCGATCACTCTTGCGCTTTCAAGTGCTGAGCCGCCCGTGGTTAGCACATCTTCGCAGATCAAAAACTTCTCGCCTTTTTGCACGCTAAAACCGCGCCTAAGCGTCATCTGCCCTTCGACTCTTTCGGTGAAAATGAAGCGTTTGCCGCCCGCGCGCGCAAGCTCATAGCCTGCCAAAATCCCGCCAAGTGCTGGCGAACAGACGCTCTGAAATTCTAGCCCGCTTTTGGCGATGAGAGCGAACAACTCGTCAGCTAATTTTGCCGCAAGCACTGGGTTTTCAAGCACCTTTGCGCTTTGGAGGTAGTGGGCTGAGTGTTTGCCGCTTGAAAGTTTGAAATGTCCGCTTAAAAACGCGCCGCAATCCTTGTAAATCTGCTCTAAATTCATCTTGTGTCCTTTTAGGTTAAAATTAACGCAAAAATTTAGCCAAAATAGACTGATTTAAAAATAAATCCGCAAAAATTACGCAAAATTGTTAAATTCGAATTTGACATTCTCGGCTGAATTTTAAATTTAAAATCAATCTTAAATAAATAAAACTAGAAACTTTAAAGATAACTCGCTACAATGCCACTTTTTTTAACCACAAAGGGGAGTAAATGACAGAAAAATTTAGTAAAATAGGCTTCGTGTTGGCTATGGCAGGAAGCGCGGTTGGGCTTGGGAATGCGTGGAAATTTCCCACGATGGTTGGCAACAACGGAGGCTCAGCCTTCATCTTGCTCTATGTTCTTCTCACGCTCGGCATCGCCTGCGTTGCGTTTTTAGCCGAACTTGCCATCGGCGCGCTTGGTAAAAAAAATGTCGTTGGCTCGATCCACGACTTAGCCCCAAGCCACAAAAACGCGTGGGAAAAAAGCGGCTTTTTTATGATCGGTGCGGTGTTGATCGCCTCGTTTTATATGGTCGTCATCGGCTGGATTTTCTACTACACTGCCATCAGTTTTGGCAAACTTCCTGCGACAACGCAAGAGGCGGGTGACACTTTTGGCGCACTTGTTAGCAACAAACCGCTAGTTGTGACAATATATTTTAGCGTCATCTTCTTCATCGTCTTTTACACCGTCTCAAAAGGGATCAAATCTGGCATCGAAAAGCTCAATAAATTTATGATGCCTGCGCTCATCATCTTGCTAGTTTTGCTTCTTGCTTACGCCGTGCTTAAAAGCGGACATTTTGCCGAAGCGCTAAGCTTCATTTTTGTGCCTGATTTTAGCAAAATCGCCAATTCGCAAATCATCCTGCAAGCTTTGGGGCTGGCGTTTTTCTCGATGTCGATGGGCGTTACAACCGTCTCAACCTACGCTGCAAGCCTGCCTGAAAAAACAAACCTTGTAAAATCAACCCTCTCGATCGTCTCGATCAACATTCTCATCGGCATTATGATGGGACTTGTGGTTTTCTCGTTCATCCCGCTTCAAGAGGGCGTCCCAGCCGCCTCTGGTCCGGGGCTAATCTTCGTCTCGCTCGCCTCGCTTTTTGCACAAATGGGCGTTGTGGGCAACTTCCTCGCAGTCGCCTTTTTCGTCTCGCTCCTCTTCGCAGGCATCACCTCAGCCGTGTCAATGATCGAGCCGTTTGTCGCCTACCTCATCGGACAGCACGGCGTCTCACGCAAAAAAGCCCTACTCTACATCGGCGTTTTCATCTACACCTTAGGTGTCTTTTGCATATTATCATACTACGAGCAAACTGCCGCCGTTTTCAACTTCTTTGGCAAGCCGTTTTTTGATGTTTTGGACTTTTTCACTTCGAACATCCTAATGCCGCTTGGAGCGATCACATTCAGCATTTTTGTCGGCTGGGTGATCGACCAAAACAAGCTTTGGGCATTATTTAGCGAGTTTATGAGCCGCACCGCGTTTAACATCTGGCTCTTTGCGCTCAGATTTGTCGTGCCGTTAGCGATCATCGCAATCGGTGCTTATCAATTTTACGCACTTTAACCAAAATCAAATTTGATTTTAGGCAAAATGGCAAAACTTTTTAAAAGGAGATGAAGTGAAAAAGTTTATTGATGTTATGGACACGACTTTCAGAGACGGGTTTCAGTCTGTTTTTGGGGCGCGAGTTTTAAGCAACGACTTCTTGCCTGCTGTGAGTGCAGCGCGCGAAGCTGGGATCACACACTTTGAGTTTGGCGGCGGAGCGAGGTTTCAAAGTTTGTATTTTTACCTCAACGAAGATGCGTTTGAGATGATGGATAAATTCAGGCAGGCGGCGGGAAAAGACGCAAACTTGCAAACGCTTAGCCGCGGCGTGAATACCGTCACGCTCGACACTGGAAGCCGTGAGATTGTCGATCTGCACGCGAAAATGTTCGCAAAACACAGCACAACGACAATCCGCAACTTTGACGCGCTAAATGATGTCGAAAACCTCCGTTACAGCGCAGAGGCGATCAAAAAATACGGCTCAAAACACGAAGTTGTCGTGACGATGATGGACCTGCCGCCAAAGTGCGTTGGCGCGCACGATGCGGCGTTTTACGAAAAAACTTTGAGGGAGATTTTAGACAGCGGAATTCCGTTTGACTCAGTTTGTTTTAAAGACGCAAGCGGCACAAGCAGTCCGCAAAAGGTCTTTGAGACGATCAAAATGGCGCGAAAACTGCTCGGCGAAGAGACACACATCCGCCTTCACACGCACGAAACGGCGGGCGTTAGCGTGGCGTGTTACCTCGCCGCACTTGACGCGGGCGCAGACGGCATCGACCTCGCAGCAAGCCCAGTTAGCGGCGGGACGAGCCAGCCTGACATTTTGACTATGCTCCACGCGGTTAAAGGGACGAAATACGACTTGGGCGGCTTGGAGGTTGAGAAAATTTTAAAATACGAAGAGGTTTTGGCTGAGTGCTTAAAAGACTACTTCTTGCCACCAGAGGCGACACAAGTTAGCCCGCTCATCCCATTCTCGCCGATGCCCGGCGGCGCGCTAACGGCGAACACGCAGATGATGCGTGACAACAATGTTTTACACAAATTCCCAGCCGTCATTAAGGCGATGCGCGAAGTTGTCGAAAAAGGCGGCTTTGGCACGAGCGTGACGCCTGTTAGCCAGTTTTACTTCCAACAAGCGTTTAATAATGTAATGTTTGGCGAGTGGAAGAAGATCGCCGAAGGTTACGGAAAAATGGTGCTTGGTTACTTTGGCAAAACGCCTGTTGCGCCAAACGAAGAGGTCGTAAAACTTGCTAGCGAGCAGCTAAAACTTCCACCAACGACACAAAACGCCATCGACATCGCAGACGCAGACGAGACAAAGTCGCTTAATTTTGTGAGACAAACGCTCGAAAAAGAGGGCTTGGCACAAACTGAGGAGAATGTTTTCATTGTCGCGGCGTGCAAAGAAAAAGGCGTGGCTTTCTTAAAAGGCGAAGGCAAGTTGATGGTGCGTAAAAACGCAGGTGTTGGCTTGGAGGCAAACAACGCCGCGGCAAAAACTCCAACCAAAAACGCGAGCGAAAACAAATTTAGTGTTAGCATCAACGGTAAGAATTACAATGTCGAGGTCAATGACGGGTTTGACAATTTCAGCATTCAAGAAGCAACTTCTTGCCAGATCCAAAGCACTCCGTGTGCCGCAACGGGCAACATCTCAGGCACAAGCACAGCCAAAGTCGAAGCGACACTTTCAGGGGACGGAAGCGTGCTAGCGTCTATGAGCGGCGGCGTGTTTAAGATCAATGTTGCAGTTGGTGACGAGGTCAAACGCGGGCAAGCAGTCGTCATCTTAGAGGCGATGAAAATGGAGATCCCGTGCGAATCAACAAAAGACGGCAAAGTCGCGCAAATCCTCGTCAAGCAAGGCGACAGCGTTAGCGAAGGAGACTTGCTTGTCGTTGTCGAGTAGTCGCATTTGGCTTGGCGCGCGGGTTTGACTTGTGTTAAGTTTGGCTTGGCGTGGCAGTTAGTCGGGTTTGCAAATTTGGCAAATTCGGTAAGTTTGCGGGTTTGACAAACAGCGAGTTTATAAAATTTGCTGATTTTAAAATTTGCGGGTTTTAAAGCTGGTAGTTTTAAAGCTGATGGGTTTGGCGTTTTGCGGCGTCAAACCCGCTTTTGTCAAATTCGAATTTAACATCTGCTTTGTCTCAATGCCGTCAAACTCAAAACCAAAAAGGTGAAGCCTTGAATTTTCCCGCCGTAACTTGCAAAACAAAACACTATAAATGTTAAAACCAAATTTGATTTTCAAAACGCCTAAAAATTTAAATCCGCAATTTTTTCCAATCACTCAAAATGACATTTTAGCAAAACTTGTTTTGCGTTGAAAAAAATGTTTTTACCTACACTTTTGCGTTTGCAAAAGTGCCTAAATTTTCATTAAAAAAAGCTTAATGTATAAAAAAATGGTTTTGACGGACGCGGACGCGCACTTGCGTTTTGCGGTGCGAAAAAACGCCAAAAACAAAGGCGAAAAAATGACAAAGAAATGATTTTATTTTAAAAGCTTGTAATTTTTGATAAAGCAACGCCATTGGTAAGGCGTTGCGGTGGCGTAAGGCGTTGCGGTGGCGTAAGGCGTTGCGGTGGCGACAGCAAAAACAAATTCGGTTTTAGCAAAGTGTAAAACTCAAATTTGACTGTAAGCCACCGCGTGAAATTCAAATTTGACTTTGACATTTTGCTAACGGCGAGGGCTGGCGTTTGCGGTGGTAGGCGGCGGTTGGCGGTGAAGGTTTAAACAAAAAAGCGAGGTTTGCGAGGTTTGAAACTGAGTTCGGGTTTTAAACTCCGTAAATGTTAATTTTGACTAAACCACGGATTCTGAGGAGTTTTAACAAGGGTTAAAACAAAAAATGTTAAGGCGCTGAGGCAAAACGAAACGACAATTTTACCGCGGAACGGGGGCGACTTAACAAAGTCCTAAGCCAAAACGCAGTAAATTCGGCGTTTTTAAAAGGAATTTAGATGTTTAAGCTAATCGCCTTTTTGTTTTTTGCGAATTTTTGCCTGCTGGTTTTCGTCTTCTCAAAACTCACAATTTTAAAATGGCGCGCCGAAAACTAACTAAATTTGGTTAAAGTCAAAACCTTTTAGCGCCTCAGACTTCGCCACAGGCGTTGCAAATTCGCTGTAAGTCTCAAAAGCGTCCGATTCTTCCGCCTCACCAAAACGACCACCACCGACAACAAAAACGAATTCGCCAACACAAACGCCAAAAAGCTCAGCGCTCCCTGTGGGGTTTAACTCACTTTTGCCAATCAGCTCATAACCAAACACACCCGCTTTAAAACTGCTCTCATACCACGCCACAAGCGCGTTTTTGTCTAAACTCGCGCCCGCGTCACCGTTGCTAAACGCCTCCAACTGCTCCCAGCTAAACGGCACGGTTTTAGAGACCGCCTCAGTTGCAGACGGCTCAAAGCGGATGTAAAACTCAGCCTTCCAACCCTCTCTAAAACCCAGCTCGCTGTTGTCGTGAAACTGATGTTTCTTTGGCTCGTCACGGCTGAAAACCGAAGGCGGAAAATACCACGAACCATTCGCAGGCGGCTTAAAGTCTAAATCCACCACTTTGCACCACCCTTGCGAGGTGTTAGAGCCAGCTTTAAACAAGTCTCCGTCTTCTTTAAGTTCTTCTAAAAACCCTTGCACCCTGCCAAAAACCTCCCAAAAGTAGCTTTTAGCCTTCTCTTGCACGCTCGCAACGGGGTCGGCTTGGACTCTGTCGTTTTCGCTGTTTTGCGGAGGCGGTGGAGTGGCGATCTCTTCTCCGTGCTCTAACCGCCAGAAAAACCGCTGCGCGTAAGCAGGGATCTGCAAACTTGTTGCGCGAAGCCCTTTGTTGTAGTTTAAATTCGCTTCTCGCAGCTCAAAACTCGTCGCCGTGTTGAAAAGTGCGCTCGTGTTGCGGCGCATTGAAAGCCGAAAATGCTTTAACAACTCGCCGCCTGCGTTGTAGTTGAAGTTGTTTAAAAGACGAAACCCTTCCACCACGCGCGAAGTGATCTGCGGCAAAGTGTTCATCACCGCTTGGCTTAAAGCACTGTTCGCGCTTCTAACACTGACGACCTCAAAAGGCACGACCTCTTTGACGCTGCCGCGCTCGTAGTTAAAACCGCCCGCAAAGTCCGCGCCACGACGGTTTTGCGTCTGCGCGTTTAGCTCGCGAGCGGCGGCAAATTCGGCTGCGTCCTCACCGTCAAGCTCGTAGATGCTCCGCCCTGCGAAGTAGGCGCGGTTTGCTAAAAAGTCTTGCCGTCCAGCCGCACCGCTCTCGTAAGCCGACCCCTGCGGAAAAGCGGCGTAGCCCGCAAAAACCTTACTTGCACTCCCTTTGCGGTTAGTCACGCCGTAGCGATGCACCGCCGTGAAGCTCAGTGCTGAGGCTGAGAGCTGAAATTCAAGTTTGGCTCGCCCGCCATAGGGCTTGTCCCAATTAAGCAGCGAACCGACGAAACTTCCGTTAGGGTTAGTGAAAATTTTTAGCCAGTCGACAAGTCCGCGACGATTTTTCGCGTCTGCTTTTAGCGAGGCGAGCGACCACGCGGCGCCGTCAAGTTCAGCGTAAGTCAAAAGCAGTCCGTAGTTTGAGTTGATCGGCAAAAAGTCGTTCATTGCCTGATCGTGGTAGCGTTGGCGGCGTTTTTGTGTTCGTCCTGTAAGTCCCATTTGCGTAAAGAAGACGCCCCGCAGCGAGTGCAGGGCGCAAAAAAAGTTATTCTAGTGAGCTGAAAATGCTGATCGCGCCGATGTCAAAGCCTTGCATCTTTGCGAATTTCTCATTTTCCATCTCCCCGTAGCGGATTTTACTAACCGCCATCAACTTGCGAATTCCAACCTCGATTTTCGTGCCGATGTCGGCTTTATCATTGATTGTTAGTGCAGTGTGCTCCGCGCCCATCACAGCAAGCGCGTTTGCGCCAAAAAGCAAGCTTTGGCAAGTCTCAGTGCCTGTGCCTTTGAAGCTTTGCGGGTCGGTGATCTCGCCTGAGTTGAAGCCTTTAAGGTAAGGCGAAACCTCTGCGCGGGAAATTGTCGAATTCACCATCCCCGCTTGTGCCAAGCTCCAAACAGGCATCTCAAACACAAACGAGCCGTCAATGACGCCTAAAAGCCCCGTGAAAAGGCGGTTGGCTTCACCACGCGCGGCGCCGTGTTTTTGCATTTCTTGCCACTCTTTATCAGCTTTTAGTTGCTCTGTGGCGTAGCTGTCAAGGAAAATGTAGTAGCTCTCGTGCCAAATGTTGTGCTTGTTCTCAACAATTTTATTTGCCATCGCAGGGCGGATCGGCAAAATATCCGTTCCGTTGTAAGCCTTCCCCCGTTTTGCCATCAAAATCGCCGTTCTTAAAGCTTTTACACTCATCACATCGCCCTTTGAGACTTTTTTGACTGCCGTGACGACATCTTTGTCTTTACTCACATCCTTCACGCCGTTAGCTTTGTCACAAACAACGATGTTTGTAGGGTTGTTTGCAGCTGCGGCGTGGATGCAGCGGTCGCGCGTTTGGATTAACCACGCAGTTAAGCTCTCACTAGCCTCCGCGATAAAATCAATATCCTTAATGTCTTCAAACAATAAATCATCACTTCGCATCGAAAGCTTGTAAATCTCTGGAAACATACTCTGCCCGAAAATCTCCAAGTGATCCCTCGCCGTCTCAAAGTCAGCGTTTCCGCGCGCGCCTTGGTTGATGAGTGGCATTTTTAAGCGAAGCCTCTTTGGTTCAGCCTTGCCCGTCAAAAACGACATCAACAAGCGGTTTTGCCCCTGCCCGAAAAACGGCTCCCAAAAACTTCGCTCCCACAAAACTTGTTCGATCTTCTTGCTTACGCTAATGGCAACATTTTTGTTCTCTCGCCAGTCTTTAAAACTCGCCCCCGTAATGTTTTCTAAATACATCTTCTCTCCTTAAAATCTTGTAAAATTTGAGTTAAAACTACTCTCGCCAACGCCGCTAAACTGATTGTCTAGCTTTTTTTGCGCCTCTTTTTCCTCAGCCCGCTCTTGGTCGTAACGCGCGTTTTCCACCGCAAGTTGCGCCTGTTCGCTTTTCATCTGATCGCTGGCTTGTTTAAGCCATTTATAGCTTATTGCCGCGTTTGCCGCCGCCGCCAACCCTGCTAAAACTAACTGCCACGCCATTTAATTTCCTTTGTTATTTTCTGCAAACCGCGCGTCAAATTTGACTGCGTCCGCGTCTTGCGCCGCGAGTTCCGTGTTTGTGCGGGCGATCTCGTTTGCAAAAAGCGCGCGGTTGGCTCTTGCAGCTTCGTCAAAGTTCTTTTTTGCCTTTCTGTCAAGCCCAAAACTTAAAGCGTCGCCAAGGATGGTTGCGAAGTTGTCTTTAACCCTCTCAAAGCCGCTCGTTTGCTCTCTTGGACGCACAAAACCAAAGACCAGCCCTTTAAATTCTTTGTTTTTAAAGTCCTTAAACTGCGCGATAGTTGAAAAGTTTTCCATATCCCGCCTAAACGCGTCAAACACACTCATTTTAGATCTCTGTTTTAATTGTCGCTGGCAAGTAGTATTCTACAAACCCTTCAACAACTGCTTCTTTTTTAGCCGCGACATTTAGCGTCACAACGCCGTCCGTTAGCGTTTTGTAAATGACCGCGCTAGTCGCAGGCGTTGTCACCACATCCACATCATTCACAAAAAGATTTTTCTCAGCGTTAAACCCAGAATTAACTTTAAGCTCCGTCACGCTAGTTGCCTTGCTAAGCGTCTTCACGCTCACACGCACAACGACCGCACCAGCAGGCACAAACGCAAGCGGCGCGCTAAAACTTCCGTCCATCTCAGCGACTAAGTCCGCTGAGTTTAGATCAACTTTAATGTCGCTAAGGTAACTTACATTGTGAATTTTACTTACAATTGCCATTTTTTCCTCCTAATTAAATTAATATCTTCTTGCGGGGCTTACATACCCGCTGTTTGCACCCGCAGGCGCAGGCTCAGGCGCACCATTTGGCAACCCCATCGGTGCAGTCGGCTCTTTTGGCGCGTTAGCCTTTTGGTAAGCCTCGTAAAGTGCTGCTAAAAACTCAGGGTTGTTAGCTAGCTCGTTTTGAGCGTTGCGGCTAAGGTCGTTGTTATAATACTCATAAAGCTTTTTTAAATCCGCCTCAGGGTTTGCACTTAGAAGTGCCTCTTTTTGCCTTGCAAACTCTTTGTCTTCGTTTTTAGCCTTAATCGCACCTTCAAGCTCCTCTATTCGCTCTACCTTAGCCCAGTAGTTCTCTTGTAAAAAAGCTCCCACGCCTTCGACAATCGCCGCAACGAAAATTTGTGGCTGCGTCTGTAACAGCTCCACCATTTCAGGCGTTGCAACTTGCGGTGTTAAAAACTCGACTAAACCAGCCTGAATGCTCTCGTCACTGACTGCTTCAAGTGCTGCTGCAAGCTCTTCAAGCTCAGCACTCTCCGCGCTCGTGTCAAACGGGTCGCGTTGTTTAAACTCTTTCATTTCTGCCTCCTATTTTAAAATGTATTTTCCAGTGTTAATGTCAAAATTTGCACTCACGCCGCTTGTGTTTGGCGCGCTCTTTGCCACAACTGCGGCAGCGGTCGGCGAAGGTTTAATGTGTTTTACAACTTCGCTTGGCGCAAACGGGTTTATTGAAATCAAATTTGGTTTTGACAAATTCGCGGTTGGCTGTGGCGTTGGCGAAGGTTTTGCCGCGCTCGCAGACGACTCTTTGCCAAAATTTCTTAAAATTTCACGCTCAAACGCCGCGGTTTTAATGTCGTCATAAAGCTTCGCAGCTTGCGCGTTGTTAAGCCTTGCACGCGAGGCGTCGTAAGCGGAGTTTTGTTTTGCTAAAAGGCTTTGAGAGTCCGCGTTTTGCTGCGCGATGTTAAGTTGGCGGGTGGTGTTTGCGTTGTCGATCTGGCTTTGTTTTGCCGCCGCGTAAGCTGCGCCGACTGAGTTAATCCCGTTTGCGAGACTCTCGCCAAAGCGGTTAAACGCGCTTACAACATTTGCCGCCGCGCCGTTTGTGTCAGCCGTGCGCCTAAAATTTTGCAAAGTCATCTTCATTTTAAGTCCTTTTGGTGTATTATCCCAAATTCTCATTTTTTTAAAAAAGGTAGAAAATGGTTTTGGTTATGCTTCTTACTCTTGCGATTGTCTCGTTTTTAACCTACCGCAAAGCGCGCGAGCTTTTTGACGCACTTTAAAGCCCCCAGCCCTCTTGCGGCGTGGTGGCAAAGTTTAAAGAATCGTTTTGCACCCCGCCAAAAATAAACTCTGCGCTTATGCAACTTGCGATGCAGTCGATGCAGTCGTCTTTTCTAAAAGGTTTTTCGGGGTTAAAACTAAAAAGCTCGCGCCTAATTTGCTCTAAGCCGTTTGCACTGCGTAAAAAGACGAGCGCGCCCGTGTGTTACTGCCTCTTTGACTTCGTTTTTAATCTCTTCTTTGTTTAAAAACGCCCTTGCCGCCGCTTTTACCGCGGCGGAGTTTATCACCGCGTGGCTGTTTGCGTTTAAAAAGTTCTCAACTTTTCGCGGTGTGGTCTCGTCAATCGCCGTTTTTGCCAAAGCACTCGCGTCAAAGCCTCGCACTTCGGCGGTTTTTTGGTTAATCACGCTTGTTGCGGTCGCTAAAAGCGAATTTAACTCGCCCAAAGCGCGGTCGCTCGCGGTTTTTGCCTCGTTTTTAAGCGTGGTGGTGTAGGCGGTTAGGTCGCTAGCGTTTAGCTCGCTAGCCACCGCGGCTTTTAGATTAGCTCTAAGCTCAACAGTGATAAGTCCTACTTGCTGGCGTGAGAGTGCGGCGGTGTCGATTAAATTCGCCGCTGCGGTGATGAATTCAGCCTTGTTTGCGTTTAAAAAGTTGTAGGTGTGTTCTTTCACCTGCGTTTGCACTGCCAAAACCGAATTTGTGGCTGCCTCTTTGGCTTGCGCGGTGATTTTAGCTTCAAGCTCGCTTTTTAAGAGAGCAAAACTGCCTTCAAAAAGTGAATTTACCGCCGTTTGTGAAAATTTCTGCTTAGCTTCGCTGAAAAGCTCTTTAAACTCCTCTTTTTCTTGCTTAATTTGCGTTAAAACTTCGTTTGAGTAGCTCATTTTAATCCTTTGTGTGAATTTGATTTGCGCCGTGCGAAGTTGAAAAATGTTGGTTTGGTTTTAAGTGGTGTTTATGTTACCCGAAAGGAATTGCAAAAGCTGTAACACAAACGCTTCGCACGGCGACAAATCCGCGGTTTAACCGCTGTAAAGGAGGTTTGTGGGAAGGTTAGCTCCACAAACGCCGTAAGTTTAGCAAGTTTTTTTAAGTTTAAAAAAGGTAGGGATTAATCTTGTGTGATGAGTTGCATTAACTCCTCATCACTCAAATTCTCCACTTTTGTCGCCATTGCGGTCACATTTAGGTTCGTTGTTGTGCCAAAAATAGCGGCGTTAAACTTGTTGAGCGCTTCAAAGTAGTCAAGGGCGGCTTTTGAAGTGGCTTTGGCGTCTCCTGTTGCGTCTGCAAAAAGCAAGGCGTTTTTTAGAGTCATCAACGCTAGCGTCATCTCGCTTTTAATGTGCGCGCCACCTAAAACGCTTGCAAATTTCGTGGTGATTAGCTCTTCTTTAATGTCGTTTGGAATCAAATTCGAATTTGGCATCTCCTCAACAAGTGCCGCAACGGCGTTTTTAACCTCGCCGCTTGCGCTAAACGCCCGCGTCTTTAAAGCCTGCGCCCGCAAAGCCTCCGTTTGGCAGTTTCTGATCCACCCTTCTTTGTTCGCCCAGTGTTGAAGCGTGCGTTCATTTATGTTAAACTTCTTTGCAACCTCAGTTAGTGGCAGGTCATTAAACTCAAACCAAGTCCTTGCAGCTGCCTTCACGCTCTCTTTAATTAATTTCTCTTCACTCATCTAAACCCCCGTAAAAGCGTTGTAAAAAAGTTTGTTTAACCGCAGAAGTTCGCCTTCAAACCGCTTGCCAAATGACGCGGCGTAGTTTAAGCTGTTTTCACGCAGGGCGATCTGACTCAGTTCAGCACACGCGTAATAAACAATCGCGTTCATAAACAACGGGCTAATGTCAAACTTTTCGTCAAACTCCAAAGCAAGATTTACCAATGCCTCCACGCGCGGGTTTGTGCCTGCATTAAAAACGCGTAAAGTCTGCAAGTCCTCACCCACGCTAACAAAAACGCCTTTTTCAAGCAAGTCACGCGGTTTCACCTCACAAGGCTTGCCATTTACCAAAACTTGCCGCACACAAAGCAGCTGCGAAGGTAAAATAACAACTTCGCTAGACTCTTTAACCACAACCTCGTTTAAAAAATAAATTTGATTTAGGTAATTCACCGCGTCTGCTAGCGTGTCGTTAATCAGCTCGTCGCTAAACTCTCTAACCTGCGCGTGAGCGTCACGCAAAAACTCTCTTACGCGGTTGTGTAACTGCTCTTTTGTCATTTGCTTACCTCCTCAGGCGCGGTTAGCTCAATTTTGTTTAAAATCTCGTTGTGTTTTGTTTCGTAACCAGCATAAACCTCGTGACTTTTGATCGCTTCGATGTCTTTGTAGATGCTGGCGGCTTGGTTTGAGATGGCGTTTAGGTTGTTTGCGACCGCCGTTGCGCTAAACACATTACTTCGCACATTAAGCCTGTTGATTAACAAATTGTCATCCACGCTTAAAGCCACGCTTTTAGCTTCAATCATATTTTTCAAAACCTGCGAATTTACCCCGTTTGTTTCGCACTTCGTTTTGGCGATGTTTGCGCTCAGTTGCTTTCTTTGCCAAAGCCCAGTCCGCGCATTCTCTTCAAGTTCGCCGTCTTTTATCACAAAGCTTGCCGCTGCGTCAAAAAAATTCTTAACCTCGTTTGCGCTTAGCTGCACCGCCGCAGTGGCTGCATTAAGTGCGAGCTCTACTCTTTTTTCGTTTGAGAGGTTGGTGCTGAGTTTTGCAAAAAGTTCGTAAAACTCCGAAAAACTCTCAGCCAACCGCTTTGACGCGGTTTTTCCCTCCGCGTTGTCATACTCTTTTAAGAGAGCCAAGACCGCCTTTAAATCACTAGTTTTTAAAACCATTTTCTAACTCCTTGTGTCGATTACTTCGTTTGTGCCTTTAAGCCGCGTTTGACTGCTTCTGCCTTGCTGTGCGGCGACTTGTGCGACGGCGGCTTGGCTTTGCAGTTTTTGCGTCTCAGCCTCAGTTTTAGCCAAAAGCTGCATTTGAATCGCGTTTTGCAACTCTTGTTGCTCTTGCTGTTGTGGTGAGACTTGCGAAGCTTTTTCGTCTGCAACTCTAAACGCCTCGCGCAAATCTAGCGCGATGCTAGGATCTGCGTTTTCGATGAAGAGCGGTAGCATCTCGCTTACAATGTCAGGGCGGATATTTGCCACACCTTTGATAATCTCAGCAAGGTAAGTTAGCATCTCCTCTCTAAACGGCGTTTTTACAACGCTGGTAAAGTTCAAGTCAAATTCGCCGATGGCTAGTTTTTGCAAATTCGCTCTCGTTGCTGTAAAGTAGCGCAAAGCCTGCTTTTTCTCTGCGATGGCGTAAATTTGTGGTTTGTTGAAGTAAAATTGAATGCATTTAATGAGTTGTTTTAAAACCACAATCTCCAAGCTGTCGCACGCGTCTAAAAACGCCGCGATACCAACAAGCCCAGCTTGCTGTCTTTGTGCGACTGCGCTTCCGCTAGTTCGCGTGCCAGTTGCAAGCCCTAAGTTCTCTTCACTAAGTCCGCTTAGGTTTGTCATAATGCTGATTTTGTCAGCGATTTTCGCATTTAGTGGCGCGTAGTTTGGGTTGTTGTCTAAAATTTTAAACCTCCCGCCACCAAGTGCGCCCGTTTGCACCTCAATAGCTCCTTTTTCACGAAGCAAAACCTCTTGCACGCCGCGCGGGTCTTTTAGCGTACCAGCTTCATACAGTATCACATTTGATCTAAGCATATTAATCTGGCGGTTCTCAGCGTAGTTGATGAAATCTTGCAGGCTCTTAACCTCTCTAAAAAAGCCATAATGCTTAAATTTCTCATCAATTTTGTATTTTCTAACCACAAACGGGTGAGCCTCGCCGCCGCAAAGTGGCGCAAGCTCAACTTTTAAAATAGCGTCATTTTGCCACAAATAGCGGTTCCAAACAGGGCGGCTTAAAGTCTCGCCACTAAGCGGATTAACCCACTCTTGCACCCACGACTCAAAGACCACCGCGCGGCGTGAGTAGTTAGAGCCGCTTGTGTTGCCGTTTAACACACTTTGCACCTCTTCACCAAAAAGAGCCACCGCGTCAAAGTAGTCAAAGTTATGCACTTTTGTGATCCGCTTTGCGTCTGTGTAGTCTTTTTGCCTGCTGTTTGAGTCTAACACCACGCAGTCACTAGGCAGTGCGCTAAACGCAAAGTTGTAGTTGTTTTTCGCCTCTTTTGGCGAGAGCAAATTTACTTCAAAAACCGCGAGCCCACCGCAAAAAAGGTCAAAAAACGCCTGCTGAATCGCCATTTTATATTCGTGCTTGCCTGTAAAATACGCCAAAATGTTATCAAGCAGCGTTGCAAGTTCTAAATCTCTCTCTTGCTGTCCGTAGCACTTAATGCGCGTTTGGTTGTTACTTTTAAGCCCTAAAACTTTATCCACTATGGTTTTGTAGATGTTTTGCGTCACGCTCACGGGCGTTTGCATTTGCGGTAGCTGGTTGTTTGCGTAGTAACGCAAATGTTCGCTAAACTCTGCGATCTGCCCTGCTTGTGCTTGGCGGTCTTCATTGTAAGAGTCAATTAAATCTGCTAAAATCACCTTCTCTCCTTTTGGTTTTGAAGCTCAAAAATCTTTCTTTGCAAAAAATCACCCTCAGCCTCGTTTTGCGCCGCTGAGCCAAGCAAATTAGCAAAAGTGTATAGCCCGCCGTGGCGCGCGTTTTCAAACATTTTGTATATTGTTTTGCCTTTTTTACTAACACTTTGTTTTGCCTTTTGCGCAAAGCTTCTTTTTGGCGCAGCGTTTGCGCCGATTTTGCCAAGGCTGATGATGTTTCTGTTAAAACCTCTGATCGCGCTGTTTTGCGTGCTGATGTCGCCTGCGCGTTGCAAAAAGTCCTCTCCAAGCCGCTTTGTCGCCCAGTTGATCGTCTTTAAAACTGCGCTATCAGTCGGCAGCGAGCCGATCATCCCCGAGCCGCTCGCGCGGCTGAGTTTGTAGGCAATGGCGTTTAGCGGATTTGGCGAGATCGTGTTAAATTCAGTGTTGAGCTTTGGCGATTTTGCCGCTTTGATGAGCGGCGCGAGTCCGCCAAAGTCCGCGTTATATTTGCCAATGAAATTTAAAAGTTCTTTTGCCTCACGGCTTTTAAAACTCACATCCAATTCACCGAGCTTTTTAATTAACCCCACGCTGTCTAAAACCTTTGTGCCCTCTCCGTAGTCAGTCGTAAAACGCCTAATCTGCTCTTTTAAAACGCTAGTTTCAAATTTACCTAAGTCTTTTTCGTCTAAAAACTTCTGTATCCTGCTAAACTGGTTTGCCTCGCCCGTTTTGCTAAGTAACAAGTCATTGAGCGCGGTTTGGTAGCTCGCTGTATTTTTGTTTGCGTCAGTTAAGCTCTTAAAAGTTTGCATACTCTTTGCGTCTAACATCTCTGCGTACCTCGCAAGTTCTTTTTCAAGTAGCGGCGCACTCTCGCCAAGTGAAAGTTTAATGCTTGGCTCATAAATTTCCTCTCTTACCAAATTTGCAAAATATTTCATCTCAGGCGTGCCTTCGGCGTAGATGCGGTTAATAGCGGCGCGGAGGTTGTTAAGATCGTCAAGTTCTAACGCCTCTTTTTTGGTGATGAATTTATAAACATCCTCTTTTAGAGACTTTACTGGCGCAGCCTCACTTTCTAAAAGCCTGTTTGTTACCTTTTTTGTCAGTTCATCAAGTTGTTTTTTAACCGCCTTTTTCTCAAACTTCACCGCGCGAGCGTCAAAGCTTGCAAGTTTTTCGGCGTATTCTTTTTCGAGTTTGTCAACCGCACCTTTTAAAACATCGATCATCTCGCCGCTGCTTACGCTGTTTTTCTCAAAAGCTGGCGAAGTCTCTTTAAAAACTCTTGCGGCAAACTCACGCGCTTTCATAATCGCCCCCGTATCTTTCATCAAACTTTCACCAACGGCGGTGGCGTATTTTCCGCTCGTGTCGCTCAAAACCGCGTTTAACACTCGCGCGTCTTGTGCCGCAGCTCCACTTAGGTCATTTACCGCGCCGCCAAGAGGGCTGTAAAATTTTGAAGCAAACTTTGAAACGCCTGTTGGCTCAAACTCAATGCCTGCCTTTTGCGCGGCTCTTGCGGCGTCTTGTGGCGCGAGTCGTTGGGTGATAATCTCTTCAACTGCGGCAGGGTTTGTCTTTGTCGCCCAGTTTTTAGCATACTCACCAACGCCGACAATTTTTCCAAGCCGTCTTACGCCTTTAACAAGAGGTGTGACACCAATTTTTGCAACTCCCTCGCCGACTGCGCCAAGCGCTAAGTCGTTTATCACATCATTTAGCGCGTTTGAGAGCTTGTCTTTGCCTGTTTTGTGCGCGGCGATGAAATTATCCACAGCCCCGCCAATAGCCGTGCCGATCATCGACCCTGCAAACATCGCTAGCGGCGAGCCAAGCGACATAGCCCCTGCGCCAACTGCGCCGCCTATGATTTTACCAGCGTTTGAGACAAAGTCATCTAAAAACCCTTGAAACTTCTCTTTGTCAAAGAGCGCGTAAGGCGCGTTTAAATCCCCTTTTCGGCGGAAGTAAAGGTTTGCATCCTCACCGACTTGTAACTCTAAGCCAAGCGAGTCGCCTTTTTTGATTAACTCTTGTAAATTCGACTTAACTTTTTCGTCTCTCTTGCCACCTACATTAAAAAGCGAGGTCAGCTCGTTTAAGTTAAGCTGCCGTAAGGCTAAATCAAAATCTGAAAGCACTCTAAGCGTGTTTTCGTTTTCATTCTCAGCGCGTTTGTTGAAAAAAAACTTTTCGCGTTCGTCACCTACAATACCGTCAAGTTCGGCTAAATACTCTCCTGCGGCTTTGTTTCTAAGTTTTTTGCGAATTTCACCCGCTTCGTTTAAGATCTTAAACCCACCTGCGTCATTCAGCGCGCGTTTAACATCATCATCACTCCACGACTCAAAATCTGCCTTACCGCCTTTTTCTAACTCGTCTAAAACATAAGCACGCGCGGCGGCGAACGGCGAGAGTGCGACTGCCTCAGCAGGCGTTTTTGTTAAAGGTGAATTTAACTCACTCGCTGCCGCTTTAACCCTCGGACGCACCTTTAAAGCCTCTTTGTCGCTTAAAATCGCCTGCCACGCGGTGAGCGGTGCGGTTGGATTTGCCGTATTGTAGTCGCTTAAAACCTTTTTAAACGTTACCGTGTCTAAATTCGTCTCGTAGTCGCTAAGTAGTTTTTGGTAATTCTCTTCATCACTACCTTTAAACTCTTCTAAATTAATCCCTTTAAACTCGCTCATTTTCGCTCCTTTTTTTGGTTAAATAGTTTATTTTACTCACTTTTTTGCAGGTTTTAAAAGGTAGCATTTAGCCCCCGTTTGCGCGTTCTAACTTTTGGCTCAAACTCACCACCAAGTCAAAGTCTTTTTTCACGCTCGCCTTTGCGATCTGCTCTTCACACCATTTGCAATAAAAAAACCGCAAAAGAGCCGCCAAAGACTCGTCAAAAACCACGCCAACGCGGGCGTCAAGTTCTAACGCGCGGAGTCTTTCGTCAAGCTCGCCCGTTTTTACAAACTCGCTTAAACTTGACGAAAATGCCCCGCAAAATGCAAAGCTATAAAACTCTAAAATGCTCTTTAAATTCTCACGCGGCAAGTTCAAAAGCGACTTTACCATTTTTGCTAAAATCAAATTTGGTTTTGACAAATTCTTTGCAGCTCCGAGCGGTGGCGTGTTTAGCTTTACGGCGAAAACCGCTTCAAGTTCTTTTTCAAACTGAGCCCTAAAAAGCTCCTCTTTGCAGTTTGCAAACCGCTCTTTTGCCGCGTTTAGAACCCTTTGAGCCTCGCGCGTGTTTTTTGCGAGCCTTAGCTCGCAGCGCGCGACAAACTCGAAAACGCTATAAAAGTCGTAAAGAGAGTTTGCGTCAAGTTCGCGCGCAGCTTTAACACCCGAGAATTCTTTTAGAATTTCCCCTGCGTCCTTTTTCCTTCTAAGCTCGCGTTTAAAAACACCAACGCGGGCGTCAAAAAACCCTGCGTTGTAAGCTAAAATTCCTGCTTTGCGTGCGGCTTCAAAGCCCGTGGTGTCGTTGTCAAAAACAAAATTTAGCCGCGCGTTTAGTCTTGCAAATTTCTTTAAATGCCCCTCGCTAAACGCCGTGCCGCAAGTTGCAACCGCGCCTTTGACTCCAAGCTTGCTTAAAGCAATCGCGTCAAAAAAACCTTCACAAACAAAACACTCGCCAAGTGTGGCGATGTTTTTGCGCTCGTGTGTAAAGTTGTAGAGAAACTCGCTTTTTTTAAAAACCGCCGACTCGCTAGAATTTATGTATTTTGGCGGCACGAAATCGCCGTGAGGTTTAAAATCTGGCGTTACGCGTCCGCTAAAACCAATGATCTTATTTTCTTGCAAAAAGGCAAATGTGATGCGCCCTGCAAAGAGGCAAAAGCCCTTTTTCAAAACGCCAAGTTTCTCAGCCAAGGCGGTAAAATTTTTCTTTTTTAGCCACGCTAAAACCTCGTTGTTTGACGGGCAAAAGCCGATGTTAAAACTCTCAAAATCCTCTTTTTGCAGTCCGCGTTTAAACAAATATTCTTGCAAAACCTCGTTTTTACGCAAACTTGCTTTAAAAAACTCGTTTAGCGCCTCGTAAAACTCAAAAACCCCTTTTAACTCGCCATTTTCGCGGCTCTTTACAACCTCGCTTCCGCAAAGTGCGGCGACTTTTTCAACTGCGGTGGTAAAGTCGCATTTTTCAAACTCGCTGACGAATTTAAAGCTGTCGCCACCTGCGCCACAACCAAAGCAGTGCCAAAGGTTGCGGCTGTCATTGACTACCAGCGAGGGCGTTTTTTCGCCGTGAAAAGGGCAACACGCCACAAAGTTGCGCCCTTGCTGTTTTAGCGGCACAAAAGAGCCGATCACCTCTACAATGTCCGCTCGCGAGCGGATCGCTTCTAAATTCTTAATCACGCCACGCCTTTAAAATATAAAATCCACCTGCTTTAAAGCGCGAGGCTCACGCAGTTTGCAAAAACTTAGCGCGTAAGTGTCAAACTCTACAACTTCGTTAATTTTGCGTCCAGTTTGTTTGTTTTTCTCAAAGTCAATGACGCGGCGAGACGCTATTAGTTCAAGTTCGTTAGGCGTCTCTTTGCCAGTTTTTCGCGGGTTTGAGATGTGGATCATCACGCGCGCCGCGTGTCCGCCGATTTTTGTGCCAAGCGGGTCGCGGTCTTCACCTTTTGGCGTTTGTACGATTAAAAAAATTAAAAAATTAAACTCAGGGTTGTTAGCAAGTGCTAATAGCTGCGTAAATTTCTTACTCTCTTTTTCCTCTTTGTTAAGCCCGTCAGACTTAATCATCATCTGCGAGTCAATTAAAAACACTCTTGCGCCCGTTGTGTAAAACTCCGTTACCATCGACTTGCAAAGCTCGTCAATATGCATATCATCTTCAATGACATTGATGTTTGCGGGGTTTAGCCGCTCTTTTAAAACGGGGTTTTTCACAAGGCGCGCGACTTGCTTTTTGACGGGAAACTCAAAAGTGTAAAAGCAGACCTTTTCAAAATGACTGATGTAGCTGATGATCTGCAAGCCAAGCGAGGTTTTGCCGCAGTCTTTTTCGCCACTAATTAGCACCAACTGGCTCTCTTCAAAACCGCCTTCTAACGCCTCGTCTAAAAAATCCACCCCGCTGCGGTAAATTTTTGGTTCGATGTTGTTTGTGATATAGTTTTGGATGTGGTCTGCGAGGCTTTTTGAGTGTGTGTTGAAGTTTTGGATGTTTTGCGCGAGTGTGTTTAAATTTACAACCTCGCCGACTTTGCTTTTTTCAAGTAACATTTTTGCCGTTTGGCTCTGTTGATTTAGGTAATATTGTTTCTCTAACTCCTCAGCCAAAGGCTCAAAATTCGCCTCAGGCACTGCGCCTAAAACTTCAAGTGCGAATTTTTCACTCAAATCCCCTTTTGCGACCGCCTCTTGCGCGCGGGCTGAAAGCGCTGTAAGGCTTAAAGCCCCCTTTAAAACCAAACCTTCGATTAGACTAAGCATAAACGCACCCTCTTTGCTAAAAAACGCCTTTGGAGTCGCGGCGATAAATTTTTTTGCTCTTTGTGGATAAGCAACTAAGCTTCGTAAAATAACCTTTTGCATAAAATTCCTTTCGTTGTGTTTTTAAATTTTTTAGAGTAGTTCGGCGATGTTGCCGCCGCGGCTGTAAAAGTCGCGTTTTAGCCACTCAAAAGCCTTCGCCCTTGCCTTTGGCGTTGTCGGTGCGTTGCCGTTTGCGTCACGCACCAACTCGACTTTTGCGCGAAGCAAAGAGTCGATTTGCGCCTCTCTTTCGCGCTCAGCTTGTTTTTCAAACTCGCTTTTGTTTTGCCAACCGCGTTGTTGCCACGGCGCGCGGTGTGGAAGCGGATTTGAAAAAACCGAATTTGGCTTTTTCACTCCGCCAAATTTGCTTTTTTCAAAGTAAAACGCCTGCCATTTTTTTACGATCGCCGTCTCAACTAGCGCGGCTAAGTCATCACCGCGTTTAATCGCTCTCACGCCTTGGCTGATGATGTTTGCAAGAGTTTCGCTCGTCAGGCGGTTTCCAGTCGTTCGCAAGCTCTCACGGTAAGCCACAAAACGCTCAATTGCTTTTTTTTGGACCTCGTTAAAACCTGCTTCAACACACTTTGCGTCAAAGTCAAACTCCAAGTTTGGCAAAAAGAGCGTCAAACGGCGTTTCATAGCAGTTAAATCGTCTAAAATCTCAGCAAAATACACTGGCGCGGTTGGTTTTTTAAGGCTCTTCTGAGCCGCCGCGCCATTACGCGTATGCGTATGCGCGCGAATTTGAGAAATTTCTTTTTCTTTTGCTTCTTTTCTTTTTCTTTGTTTGGCACACGGCTCGCACGCGGTAAATTCGGCGTTTTCGGCGTTTTGCTCTAACCCCAAATTTGCCTCGTTTGCCGCAAAATACGCCGTTTCGCCAAACCGCCCGTTTTCCTCTCTTGCCTGCTCACTTTTAACCAAAAATCCTACTTGCAAAAGCTCAGCAAACGCACGGCGCAAATTTCTTGTGCTGTTGTTGGTGCAAAGTAAGCAAAGTTCTTTAAATGTAAAACTTTGTGCGCCGTTTTTTGCCGCGCAAATTAGCTCGCTGCCGACAACATAAGCAAGGTTACTTACTTTTTCTTCTTTTAAATTCGCAAGCGTCAAGGTTTTTAGCATTTTTGTCTCCTTAAAGTTCTTTTAGCTCTCTTTCAAAAGCCTTTAAGATGTCGTGTTGTTTTCTTGTCGCGGCACCGCCGTGTTTTTCAAGCTCGCTGATTTGCTGTTTTAACCGCTGTACGCCCAAATTCAAGCCGTATTTATATTGTGCTTTAAGCTCTTTGTTACTTCGCACGATCGCACTACCAAATTTCTTTTGAAATTCTTGCATCTCCTGCACGCTAAGCCCACGCGCCCGCCCTGCGTTTGTCAGAGCTACGATCTGTTTTAACATCGTGTCGTGGTGCATCTTAAAGTCCGCGTTTGCTTGTGAGATCGGCGAAAGACCGCGCGTTAGCGTGTGAAAACCTCTTGCAAGTGTGTTTGCCACGCCGCCTTGTTTTGTGTAAGGCTTAAAGGTTTTAATCGTTTGCAACGCGCTGATCGCCTCGCCTACGCCGTCTTCCGCCTTGTTTTTACTAACATTTGAGTCTAAGCGTTGTTGAATCGCAAGTTCAGCGTTTCGGTCAGTTCTTAGCGCCTCCCAAAGCTTAGAGCCTGTTAGATATTCATAAACGATCGCGTCCATATCTGTCACCGTGTCATTTTTAATTTTCTCATCTAGCCAGTCGATGCCTGTTTTAAACTTGTGTTTGAGATAATTTACCTCGCTGCGGTTGTTTGCGACAAGCTCGCCGTTTTCTTTGCTTGTGCTTTGCCTCGCCGCCGCACCGCCCGCCACCTCGCCGTCCTCTGGCGAAGTTGTCAAAACCGAATTTGGTTTTTGTTCTGCTTGCAAAACAGCTTTTGCCTCTTCTTGCCCGTTGCCAAGTAGCGAATTTGTAACAAAATTCATCTCTCATCCTTTGTAATAAAATTTTTCATAAACCAATTTAGTGCCTCATTTAGCTCTTTTTGCGTGACTTTTTCGCTTAGGTTTGCTTTATAGTAGGTTTTTGTTTTAAGTTGTTTAAAAAACGCAAGCTGCCGCTCGTCTCTTGCCACCTCACTCACAACCAGCGTCCCCGCGTAAAAGGCGTTTTTAAAGCCTTGCAAAGTCCGCGACTGATCTAGCGTTCTTTTGCGTCTGCGCGGGCTAAAACAAAGACTTTGTCCTCTGTAAAGCTGTAAAATTTGCTCTATTGTGTCTTTGATTTCAAATCCTTCACGCAGACAAAATCGCACAAAAGAAAATGGCAAAACCTTCCACTGTAACATTTTGGCTCCTTTAAGATCTCTTTTGCTAAAATCCGTTTTTTTAAGGATTTATATGCTTCATTTTTTTATTTTCCTTAGTCTTTTTGTTGTTTTGGTTTTAAGCTTTATCGCGTTTTGCAAAATTTCGTTTATTTTTAGCCCTCTTTTGCGTGACGACTAAAACCTTGTGACTCACGCTTGCTACCACGAGGTCGCACTCGGCGCGTTTTTCCCTCCAAAGTGCGAGTTCAGCGCTGATTTCTTCGTAACTTCTCACGCTTCACCTCCTTGCGAATTTGCAAAAACCGAATTTGACTCCACCGCGCCGCCTTCTTGCGCAAAAACCACGCTTTTTGCCTCTTCAAAAACCTCACACGCCACCGCCGCCGCCGTCAAGTCAAAACCGTGCGCGCTTCTTGCCCAGCCCTCCAAAAGCTCAGCGCAAAACTCCGCAAACAAAAACGCGCTCACCTCACTTTCGCGCACCGCCTCTTTAAACCCTGCGCCGCCGTGATAAACCAAGTCCAAAGAAACCGCAGGGCGCGCCACCTCCGCCACCGCCTCCAAGTTTTGCCAGTTAAGCGAGTCTAAAAGCTTTTTCATCGCTCGCCTCCTAAAACCACCTCTTCACCGCTCACGCTTTTAACCCGCGCCGAATTTGCCGCGAGTGCCACGCCAAACGCCTCTTTAAAACTCTTAAACCGCCGCGCCTCGCCGTCCGCGCCACTTAGCACAAATTCGCCGCCCTTGTGCGTCAAAACCACCTCAAAAAACCCTTTTTGCTCCAAAACCTTAAACCTTCCAAGCTTCCAACTCTTCATTTTTCACCTCCTTAAAACGGCGAGACTTCCGCCGCGTTTAGCTCGCCCGCTGTGGCGTAGTAGTTGTCTAGTGTTGTTGAAATTTTCGCGTGTCCGACAATTTTACTCACCGCCGCGACATTGTTAAAGTCGCGGTTGATGCTGTTTGTGACAAACGCGTGACGCGTGTTGTAAAGCCGCGTGTTTGTGACGCCAAGAGCTGCTTTACAAGCTTTGTAATAAAACCCGCTAAGCGTTGTGCCGTTTTCAAAAGTCTGCCTGCTCTTGTTTGTAAAAAGAAAGCCTTCGCTGCTTTTGCTAAGTTGCATCTGCCTTTTTGCCGCCTCCAAAACGCTCACTGAGACTTGCAAAGAGCGTGACGCGCCCGTTTTTGTGTTGTGGCTCACGCTACCGCTCCTACGGCTTACCACCGTTTTGTTGAAGGTCACTTTTTGCGACTCAAAGTTAAAGTCGGTGATTTTAAGAGCTAAGATTTCGCCTGTTCGCGCGCCAGTGTTGAAAGCGATGACGAGGTAATTAAAAAGCACTTTGAAATTCTCGTCTTCTTGCACGCTGAGCCACTCCAAAAGCTTTTTTACCTGCTCGACATTAAGCACAACGCCGATCTCTTTTGCCGCGCCCTCGTTTTTGCCTGCTTTAAAGTGTTCTAGCCACTCCGCGTCCCCCTCCCACGCGCCGACCTTTGCAAGCCACTTGCAAAAACGCGTCGCCTCACCGACTGCGTTTCGCAAACTCAAAGCTGCGAAGTTTTTTTCCAAAAGCAAGTTTTTGTAAGCCACTAAGTCGGTTGCGTTCGTTTTGAAAGTCAAATTTGAGTTTTGCGGGCTGCTAAAAGTCCTGCCGACCTCACCGCTCACCTCGCCTGCGTTTGCGAAGTTGTCAAAACCGAATTTACCTGCTGAAACGCTGTTAAAAGCCGTGTTGCGAAGTTCGCTCGCCGCGTCATTTAGAGTTTTTGAGCCGTCCGCCTCGCCGTTTTGCCAACCGTCGCCGTAACGAGTGTCAAACTCCGCCGCTCGCCTCGCCGCCGCAAACTCCGCAAAATTGTTTAACCTCGCGTTTAGCTGTCGCCAGCTCGCTTTTTGCGGGTTTAAAGCCGTCTGCGCCATAAACCTCGCCACCAGCTCCGCCGCCCGCTCACCGACTGCGTTTGCGAAGTTGTCAAAACCGAATTTACCTGCTGAAACGCTGTTAAAAGCCGTGTTGCGAAGTTCGCTCGCCGCGTCATTTAGAGTTTTTGAGCCGTCCGCCTCGCAAACCGCCTCGTGCGTCCTGCTCTGCCACCGCGTCGCCGTTTGGTGGTGAGATAATTCTTGTGAGCTGTTAAAAAGTTCGCTTTGTAAGCAAAATTTGCAATTGTCTTTTAACTTAACCTTGTCAAGCGGGCAACCGCCCCCGCCGTTTAAAATCGCAAATCCTACACTTCGCAAACCCGCAAAGCTCGCGCCGTTTAGGGCGTTTGCGCCGACAAATTCGGCGTTTTCACCGCGTTTTACCGCCGTCAAATTGCAGTTTCTCACCGCTTTTTTACCAACATTTTTCATTTTAAAACCTCCGTTTTTGAGTTTTCAAAATGAAATTTGCCTAAATTTTCAAAGCAACGCTTTGAAAATTTCACGCCTTGGCGTTTAGGTGTAAAATTTTAAGATTGTCAAAACCGAATTTGAAACTCTGCAAATTTGCAAACCAAATTCAGTTTTTGCAAAACCGTAATTGCGAAAGCACAAATGATCAAAACTGCAAAGCCAAGATTGCATCAAGCTGATTATGTTAAACAAGTATTCTTTGACAAAAAATAAACAAAGTTATGATTTTTTACTCACCTCTTTACCCTCTATTAAAAGACCTGCGATTAAAATCTTTGTAACAAAATACATCAATAGTAAATTTAAGAAAATTATACTAATAATGCACGCTTTTACAAAAGCATTTAACACAAATATGCTGTTTGCTACTACTGATACCATAGAAACAACAAATAAAAATACCATAGTAAATAAACCAACATAAATACTGATTTTAAAGTATGATTGCAATGTATGAATTAATAGATTTTTATCATTCTTTACATCTATCACACTGCATATTTTACCTAAATATTTTGAGCCGTAAAGCGCCGATATACTGGCAGTATAAAACCCTAAAACTATTGATAAAAATGTAATAAAATTCTGCATTAAAGTTTCTCTGATATATATACCTATAACTTTATCGCAAATTAATGAACCAATAAAAACAAATATCAACATAGCAAATACTATTACGATATGTGTTCTATACATTTTCACATTCCTTTATTTTTGCAATAAGACTATTCATTACCAAAATTTCATTATACATCCCATTCTCATCCGTTTTAATATTTATATCCTCAGACTCAACATAACTCTCTATATTAAAAACAGACTCTATCTTGCTGTCATTTTCGCCAATAACTACCAAGCTATCAAATTCGCAATTATTTTTTCTAGCGACAAGACTCTCCAAACAACCAGCAAAATTTTCTGTTACGGGTTTATTTTTATAATCCATACTAATATAAAATGTTTCAGGCTGTCCTAATCCAAAAATATCAGACATATTATCAAATAATCCAACCTCGTTTGTAAAAAGATTGGTTTTTGAAGTAAAACTAATCTTTTTAACTCTAACAATATTGCTTATAAATTCTTGTGGAGTTTTAAAAAACCTCTTTATAATGCAATCTTTTTGAATATCTTCTTTAAAATACTCTTGTAAAAATGTCTTGTCTTTATCTTTTTGCAAAAACAGCGTTTGATTTTGAAAATCATATAAACTAAATATTTGGTTATTTAGTTCTGTTTGCGTTTTTCTTCTTGGATTATCAACAATTCCTCCTTGTTCCTCATCAAAAGCATCAGCACCATATGGCAAACCTTTACCAAAATTAGCATATATCCACAAAAATCTATTTTCAAGTTTTTTTATATTAATTAGATAAGTTTTATTTTTTATTTTATATTCCCTTTCTTTTGCTTCTGTAAAATCATTAATAGATGGATAATCCCTATTAACTACAAATTGATATTTATAAAATTTCATATCGACCTCCAAAGAACAATAAATTTAATCTGCAATGGATTTGATGATATTAGAATCCAAACCATAAAGCTGATAAACCAAATCATCAAGTTTGACTTGCAAGGATTTGAGAGTTTGCGTGTTGTCTATGCCACGCTCGAATTTAGCTTTTTGGGCGGCAAAAGCCTCGTCAAAAAGTGCTTCAAATTCAGCAAGTTGCTCTTTGTTTGGGATTATGATAGGGATTTGCCTAAAATCGTTTATTTGCGTAGCGACTGTATTATTTACAAATGTCTTTATATAATTTCCAAGCAAAGAACTACAAATTATACAAACCAAAAATTTATCACTTATTAAATGACATTGCGAAAATAACGACATACTTTGCACATCAAAAACGCTTTTATTGTTTAAACGACATTTTATAAACTCACTACCAACAACACTCCAACAAAATCCCTCTTTGAAATAAAATTGCGGATTACGAACCACAGGCATTCCCTCACCTTTTTTGCCTGAATTTTCCTTTAAGAATTTCACATTTTCCTTACTCCAAGCGATATAATAAGGCGTTGGCAAATACCAGCGATTGCCGTCTTTATCGCCTTTATCATAAGGCACAAAACATTTGGGCGAATTTATGCCATTAGCCTTTTCATCATCGCTTAGACTTGCAATATCTGCTATAAGTTCATCGTTTGTGATGCGGTAGATAAAGCCTTGTCCAAAAATATCACGACCAAATTTTTCTTTTGCATTGTCAAAAATTTGCCAAATTTCATTTTCGTTTTTGCTTTCTAAAAACTCTTGTGCGGATTTTTTGTTTGCGAAATTTAGCCCTAAATCCTGCCATACTTGCTTTGCTTTAAAAAGCTTTTCAGCCCTTGCCTCTTTGGTGCGTGTGGCTTCTTTGCTTCCACTTCGCACAGCTATGAATCTGCCGTTGTTTGCGGTGGCTAGTCCTTGTCCGCCGTCTGTGATAAGCCCTAGTAAGGTCAAATCGCCCTCTTTTAGTGAATCGCGGTAACTTTGAATGTCTAAATGATTTTTGGATATTTTTGCCGAAGTGTCAATTTTACTCCACCAGCGCGACATTAGGGCTTTTATGGGTTTGTCGAATTTTTCATAAATTGCAAGGTTATAAGCATTAGGTTTAAAAATAGCTTGTGCATTTGCGTTTTGGTAGATGCTTTGGTGAATTTCATAAACTTTTGGATTGTCAAAATTTTTAGTAGCGTCTATGAAATGCAACATACTCTCTTGTGTAGGTTGCCTTTTGGCAAACTGAGTGATACAAGTATCAACCATAGCTGAGTAAAATGGGTTTGCGCTATCGCAAATAAAATGCAGAGTGTTATCTAAAAGCAATTTGCGTAAATTTGCCTTTGTGCCAATCGTCCAAAAGGTTTTGGGCGTGATAAATGAGATAATGCCATTTGGTGCAACGGCGCGAAATGCGCTAAAAAAGGCGTGATTGTAAGCGTCATCAAAAAAGCCGTCTTGTGCCAAAAGGGCGGATTTGTTTTGTTGGTGGATTTTGCCTTTGGTAGAAATGTAAGGCGGATTGCCTATGCAAATGTCAAATTTGCTTTCGCCGAAAAATAATTCACTTTCAAAAAACAGTGCAGCATTTAGCTCGTCAAATGGATTTAAAGTCAGAATTTGGCGCGCTGTTTGGCTAGTAAGCCACGAATTAAGGCTAATATCATCTCGTTTTTTGAAAAACTGCTCTTTGAGTTGGTCTTTGGCGTTTTTGTTTGTAGCTTGAAAGTATGATTTTGCTATGTTTTTTAACTCACTAATTAAAGCTGTGTAATCATCATCAAGCCTGCCTTCACCTAAATCAAGCCTAATAAAACTATTTGCACTTACGAATTTAAAATCCAAATTTGGTAAAGGTAAAATGCCAAAATTTGGTTTCGACTTATCAATTTTGGTTTCTATGATAAGCGACAAAAAGCAACGGAGGCGCGAAATTTCAGTGGCAATCGGCTGAATGTCTGTGCCATAAATTTGATTTTTGATAATGTCTAATTTTCTTTCATATAGACTTCTTTGGTCGTTTAACAACTCTTGTAAAATGACAATCTCGTGCAAAACGCCCAAAGGAAAAGCTCCGCTGCCGCAAAACAAATCCAAAATTTTAAGTGAATTTAAAATCTGCAACACAAGCTTTTTTTCTTGGTCTGAAAAATGCACTTCATTAGTAGTAAAAAGTGTGTTTAATTTCTCGTGTAATGCCTTGTCAAGTTTTGACTCTAAGGCTCTAAAAATGGCGTTTTTACACATAAAACTGACTATATTTCTAGGAGTGTAAAAGCTGCCTGTTGCTTTGCGAACATTGGTGCTTTCGTCTAAATTTGGGTCAATTTCAGCAAGCAAGTTTTCAAAAATTTGCCCTAACATTTCAGGGTCAAGAGAAACTTCTTGATCTATTGGACTTTGTTCGTCGATAGTAAAGTGGTATTGGTCAAAAATGGAAAAAAGCTTTTCAAAAATGCTATCTGGTATATTTACTTGGCTAAATCCTCCTAAATCACTAGAATGATAACAATCAATCGCACTTGGACTAAACAAGCCGCCGTTAAGGTAAGGGATGTTTGCAAAAAGCGAATTTGAGTTGATATATTCTAGGCGCTTGTCTAGCGGTGTGTTAAGCACTTCAAAAAATAGAGGTGCGAGCGTGTTTTGATAGTAATCTTTATGTGGCGTAAAAATCTCATTTGGCACAAATGAAAGCTGTTGTAAAAAACGGACAAAAAGCACTCTGCCAAGCAATTTTATGCTAAATTCCTTCTTACTTTGCGTGTCAAGTGGTATGCTTGCTTTGAGTAAAATTTCATCAAAAATTTCTTTAATTTGAGTGTAAAACTCCTTGCTCACTGGCTCTTGCGAGAAGGCTTTTTCAAGGTCTGCTAAAATCAAATTTGGTTTTTGCAGATTTGCGGTTTGGGCGGCGGCGGCGGTTGAGTTTGCGGCGGTTTTGGCGTTTTGCGCGGTGGCAATAAGGTTTGAAAGCGCTTTTTGTGCGGTGGCGGTTTTGTCGTGTCCGAGGATGAAGCTTTGGCGTTTTGGGCTGCTAA